>QFCE01001167.1_pt1 | contig 202971 bp, 175 predicted proteins | sample 5346091 | NCBI WGS metagenome assembly QFCE01 (sample SAMN09062252, study PRJNA434731) | Human gut metagenome, whole genome shotgun sequencing project. | isolation source: stool timepoint A chromium assembly | host: Homo sapiens | collected 2015
TGTATCCGGAAGTTCCGGCAGTTGATCGGTGAGTTCTTCATATCCGAGAATATCTCCGGCACATGGCATCGATTGCCCTGTTCCCTGCTGTGGTTTCCGGAAGTACAGCCGATACCGATGTCCCTCTAGGAGTTTGATATTCTTTTCCAGTGAGAAGGCGTATTCCTTTCCGTTATCACTGGCAAACCAATATTGCTGGTTTTTCCCGAAGAGTGTCTGTTCCCGTTTCGTGCAGCTTACGTCCAGTGACAGATAAGCATGTGTATGGATCAGGTGGTAGAAACTGAGTGCACGCAAGATGCTGCAGATTCCGATGAGGAGGCTCATGAGGATAAAGAGCCGGTCATGGGTGGCGATCCCGAAGATGCACCCAAAAAGTACACAGAAAAAGCCGATTGCACTGATGGCAACCAGCTTTGTGAAAAATGGTTTTGGCATAAGGTTCCTTCCTTTAACATGTATGAAATGTGATTTGTTTATTCAGGTACAAATTAGCAATAGCCTGCAGCACTGGATACTGGGTATGGTGAATCTGGACATCATCCACAAGTGTTTGGTAAGTTGTCTCCGGTTCTGTGTATAACTCATCCATAATATCCGATTCGTTGTGGATTACTTTTTCCTGCTCCATACTTGTGACAAGCTCAGCGGTCGTGAGGGATACCTTATCAGCCAGCTTCAGAATGGTATCTTCCATCGGTGAAGAGGGTTTCTTCTTTAAATATCTGCCAAACTCTTTTGCACCAATAGTTCCTTCCAGATAAAGCTGAACGCAGCCAAAGAGCCGGATGGGAAAGGTATCCTTCAAGGGAATAATGGTCAGACTGCCGAGAAGGCGATATAAGGCATCCACCCCTGTCAGTCCAATTCCGCTTACAACCAGACCGCGTAAGGAAAGTCGGTTCAGATAGTGTTGGAAGGATAAGCCTTTCGGACCTTCTTTCTGTATCTGGCGCAGGGTATAGGCATCCTGGAGTTCATGGAGCGTCAGAATCTGGAAGGCAAGACAGCTCCAGAGCAGCAGCTCGTCATCCGATAGTCCATATTCTTGTCCATCGTTGATTACAAGAGGAATGGATTTTCCGCCTGTCGTTTTTTGAAATTTTAAGGTTCCGACAGCAGTATAAAGTGTCAGCATAAAAGTTCCCTCCTTCAAGGTTAAGTCAGAAGTGCATAGAGTGCATCATCCTGCTGTAATAGTTTCCGTGCTTTGCTCTGCCATGCCCGTACACGATTGGCTGGTACTTGGTAGTGTTTTGCCAAGTCAAAGCTGGTATATCCCTGCTGTTGCAGATAGAGGGCTACAATTCCCTTCTGAATAGTTGAGGACTGTCCGGTGCCAAGCTGGGTTAAATGCTCAAGAAGCAAGGTCTGGTTTGTGTCCTTTTCCGGGTGAGTTGTTTGTGTATCCTCGTAGGAAAACAAATCACGATAATGGAGATGTTCATCTTCAGATGATGCTTCGTCCAGAGAACAGAGCATGGAGCGGTCACGGGCAATTTTCCGCCAGTAGTCAAAGATGGCATGACGGATGATAGTTTTGGCATAAGGCTGGAATGATCTTCCTTCCTCAAATCCGACAGCCGACCGGCACAAAGCCAGATATCCAATCTGACATAATTCCTGTTGTTCTTCCTCAGTTACATAGGCAGCGGTGCGGGTCATGGAACGAATCATGATCGGAACCAGATCCATGGATTTTTCCACCAGTTGTTTTTGCTTTTTATTTAGTGGTAAGGTCATCATCAATCACCGCCTTTCAGCTGGCTGCCCGGAGGCGGAAGGGAATATGGTTGTTCTTTAAAACATCTGCGGATTCCCGAATGAGCTGGTCGCACATATAGTTGCTGAACTGTCCGATGTGAGCCTGCTTATCTGTCAGACAGAACTTATCTGCCACCCAGCGATATGCTTCCGGTTTGGAAAGGATGCCCTGTTGCCAGATCTGATCGAAAATTCGATGTGCCTGAATCCGCTTTTGACGAAGCTCCCGGTTGGCGAGCGTTCCTTTTGGTATCTTGGTTCCCGGATGTACCCCGACATAGGAATTGCAGGATGGATAGTGGGAGCAGACATAAACCTGTCCGCCATGAGAATGCGTTCCATATACAAAGGATGCATCTCTTAATATTGCTGTTCCGCCGCAGTAAGGGCAGCGGATGATTTTTGGTTTCTTCATCTGTTTTCACCTCGCTTGTACATACACGATACGTAACGTGTACGTGAATAACCAGTACGTACTGTATACTTATATTGTAAGTAAGCAGGTGATGAATTCCCATAGGACGCAAGCGGATACTGATCCCAGATTCGGACTAAATGGCACGAATCCCCATTTTTCAGATGCCGGGATAGAAAATTGCTCGGATGAGCGGGAATAAGCCGCTGTCTGTGAAACGTGGATAATTAACCGGTGTAAAGATGAACTTCTCACAGAAAATCCGTAGCAGGAATAAGCTGATCAGTACCAGACAGAGCAGGTAAGTGTTCCTGCGCCTTCTGGTCCATGGCTTTTTCGGACGGAATTTCACATACAGGACAAAAATCATGGGAATAAATATCAGGTTCGTAAAGACCTGATCGATACATTGGATGATTGAAATTACGTTTAACATAGGCAGTGCCTCCTTTCTTTACATATCCTGTACGTATAAGAGCCTGAAAGTGCAACTTTTTGTTACCAGTCATATTGCTGGTTCTCCTGAAGCCGGAGCAGTGCCGGAATGGGACATGGCTTTAAAGGCAGCTTCTGAGCGGCCAGATAGGGCAGATAAAGCTCTGTAAAAGCAGCAATGCTCATGCTTCCGGTACATTCGGTTGGCTCCGGTATCCGGGGAAACAAAAGCGCTGCATCTGAAAGAGGGAGGATGCAGGGGCTTCCCGTTTCATCCGGATGGAATAAAAAGCCAGAGTTCTCACAGCTTTCCTGTGCGTTACAAGTGCGGCACCAGACGTAGATACAGGAGTGCCAGTTCCCTTCACAGAGGTTCAGAAAATGACGGATGTGCTTGGCATCTGTCTTGCAGTGGGGGTGTTTCATATTCATCACCTACTAAAGAAGCAGGCAGTTCCATGTGGGAGCTGCCTGCAGGAGTCTTCGTTATGAGTTACTGATGTTTCTTTTTGCGTTTGAAGTAAACGATGCCCAGGACACTTGCACCTGCAAGTGCAGCTATGGCGATTCCGGCATACAGGAGAAGCGGCGTCTCATCGCCGGTCTTTACAGGCGGAGCTACCGGAGGCGTCTCCGGTTCTTTCGGAAGCTCCGTCATGTGTACGGTCTGACCTTCATCCTTCAGATCCTCATGGGAAGCAATCTCATGCTCGGTTTTTCCGTCTGTATAGTAGAGCTTTTCAAAGACAACCACATCCTGTCCGGCAAGAGCAGAAGCGTCGAAGGTAAAGGTAACTTCCACAGAGCCGCCAGCTTTTTCTGCTTTAAATTCTGCCTGAGCGGTAACTGGTTTTCCGTCTTTTAACAAAGCCTCTCCGGTTTCCTTATTCATCAGGGTTCCGATGACTTTGTACTCAGATCCAGGCATCAGACCATGATAAGTGACCGTATCTACGATAGTCGCTTCCTTGGAAGCAGAGACATCCTGATCCCCGTCACTGCCGTCTTTGGCTGTGGTTTTGATTTCCGGGAAGTAGATGGTCTGGTTGGCATCTTTGATGTCCGCATGTACCGCTACTTCGTGATCTTCAAAAGTCATTGTTTCAAATGCCACGAGCGTTTTTCCGGAAAGTGCAGAGGCATCAAAGGTAAAGGAAAGCTCTACGCTGCCGTTAGCTTCTTCCGGAGTGAAACTTGTTTCTGCAGTCACAGCTTTGCCATCCACATCGAAAGGTTTTTCGGTTTCCGCATCCATGAGTGTTCCTGTCAGCTTGTACTCTTTGCCTGGGATCAGGTTTTTGTATTCCACAAGGTCTGTAAGCGTCAGTTCTTTTTCCGGTTTTGCATAGTGTGTGCCGGAAGCAGCATCTGTTGCAGTGGTTTTGATTTCCGGGAAGTAAATAGTCTGTCCTTCATCCGCAATGTCTGTGTGTACGGCAACTTCCTTGTCTTTGTAAGCCAGGGATTCAAAGACAACTACTGTTTTCCCTTTTAAGGAGCTGGCATCAAAGGTAAAGGTAACATCTACCGTACCAGCGGATTCTTTTGGCTTGAAGGATGCTTTTGCTGTCACCGGTTTTCCGTCTGCTTCGACTGGTTTCTTTGTTTCTTTATCTATCAGAGTTCCAGTCACTTCATATTTCTGGTTAGGAACCAGCCCCTTAAAGGAAACCGTATCCACCAGCGTGATTTCTTCCTTTGCACAGGAAATATTGGAGTTCGTGTCCGCATCTTTCGCAGTAGTCTTGATTTCCGGGAAATAGATGGTCTGGTCTTCATCGTTGATGTCGGTATGGACTGCAAGCTGCATCTCATCCTGATATAATTCCTCGAAGACAACGGTTGTTTTTCCCTTTAAGGAAGTTGCATCAAAGGTAAAGGTTACTTTGACGGAGCCGGAGGATTTCTTTGCAGTAAATTCAGTTTCAGAAATCACCGGTTTTTCATCCACAAGGATTGGTTCCCCGGTTTTTTTATCCATTAAGGTTCCAGTCAGTTTGTATTTCTGGCCCTTTTTCAGTCCTTCGTATTCCACAACGTCTTCAATGGTCACTTCTTTTGCCGGCTGGCTCATGTGTGTACCGGTCTCGGCATCCAGAGCAGTCGTGCCGATCTCAATGGCATCATCGGTCAGAGTTCCAACCTGTATCAGAACAGAATCCTTATAAACCTTGACTTCAAAGGTTAAAAGATCCATGCCTTTGTTGGAATCACAACGCTGTTCCGCCAGAGTGTAAGTATCGTAAATGAGAGCGCCTTTGGAATCATCCGGTTTGGAGGTGCCGAACCAGATGCCGTCTTCCGAAGACTCACCCCGGTTGGTATTTGCGGTATGTTTGTTCCATTTGGAGGAAGTGCTGGCATAACCGTTGGCATCTGTCACAATCACATGGCTTTCGCCTGTTGTTTTGGAAGTGATCTTAAATGGCACATTTGCCAGACGGTTCTGGCTGCCGTCAGCAATCTTGACAAATTCCAGATCCCCGCGGATGACCTGATTGGAGATGGAATTGTCTTTTGCAGTCAGTTCCACGATTTTTCCCTGTTCTGTGATGTCAAATTCTACAGAGATCTTTCCGCTGTTCAGATAACCGGAAGGTGCAGTTGTTTCATCCACACGGTAATGTCCGAATGGGAGAGCATCTTTTGCAGTTGCAGCAGAACCGGATTTATCGGCAGTAAGTGTAAGGACAACCTGATCTTTCGTGTAGGATGTTCCGTCTACTAATACCGGATTTTCATTTAACGTAGTGATCGCAAAGACAGTACCTTCCAAAGTGGCAGAACCCTGCGGTTTTGCTTCTCCGGTCTCGCTGTCACGTTTCTGGATCTTCACTCCGCCACGGATGACAGATTCTTCTATGGTAGAAGACTGGTATACCGAAACCATTTCCTGCTTACCGTCACCTGTAATTTTCTGTACGAAGACAGTTGGATTGAGCTGGTATCCGGCAGGGGCTTTGCTTTCCTGTACCGTTATGGTACCGAGCGGAAGACAGACGGTCTTGCCATCACTGGTATAGTAAAAGGCATCGCCGCTTACAAAGGAATCTTTGGTAAAATGCATCTTTCCGGAAACATCTGTTTTTAATACCCAGGTACGTGCCGGTTTCTTTCCAGCTTCCGCAGGATCACTGTCAGACTGCTCGGTATAGAACTTGACTGTAAATTCTGCGTTTGCAAGGGAAGCTGCTCCCTGTGGGGAGGCTTTCTTTGTTTCGGCATCCAGCTTTTCAAGCACCAGATTCATGGGATTATTCTGCGGAATATCTGTTACGTTTGCAGCAGAAGTCTGTTCTGCTTTTACGGTGACTTTGTGAGCTTTGGTGTCTACAATGTAGCCTTTGGAAGCAGAGAGCTCTTTTATGGTATAATCGCCTTCCTCCAGTTCGCCGGATCTGGCATACCCGTTTTCATCAGTGGTCAGTTTCTGGATGAGCTTCTCACCCTGATAGATCCCATACACAGCACCCTTTAAGCTGTAATTCGGATTCCCGTCCGATACGCTTCCGTTGGCAGAAGATTTTTTCAGTTCGATCCAGCCGTTTGGAACCTGATACCAGCTTCCGGCAATGGTCTGGCTGCCCTGTCCCGGAACGATGAATGCCCGGAAGCCTTCCGGCGGGTTCGGAAGTCCCTGAATGGCACTGGCTACTTCCAGTGCTTTATCAATATAGGACTGCGGGGCGCCATGGAAAGCTCCGGTGTCAGCGGAATTACCGGCATAGATGTAAGCGACAACCAGATGTCCGATGACATAGCTGTTATCATCACTCCAGCCACTGAAATATTTATCCTTGACGACTTTATCGTAGCCGTAACCGCCGTTTAAGTAGTAGAGCGCTTTTCTGAGCGGGGAGTTCTGGCTTAAAAGGTCATAGGAATAGGAACCAGAGGAAGGTGTTTTCTTCAGTGGTTCCACGCAGTAGGCAGTATTGCTCCCGTCAAAGCTCATGCGGGAGGTAAAATAGCTGCCGTAAGGGATATTGGCACCTGCCTTATAGCTGATGGTGCCGTCGGCTGCATGAACCGGAAAACTGCCGGAAAACAATGCGCCGACTGCGACAAGGACTGCCAGCAGCATAGCCAGCGTCCGTCTGGTATAGGATTTGTATGTCTGTAACATAAGTCTCCTCCTTCTTGAAGTTCAAATGAAAAGGGCAGCGTCAGTGCTGCCAAAAGTTACACAGCCTGTTTCTTCTGTTTCGCAAGGATTTCCAGAAGCTCCTGCCGATCTGTGGTAATCAGCTCCTTTTCCAGATTGGAAGCCTTAAATTCCACAGTGATGTTATTGTTGTTGGTTGAGATCAGACCGTTGCCCCGCTGGAAATGGGTGATGTTCATTACTTCTGTTTCCGATAGATGCAGGATAGTCTTCACCCGCTGTGCCTCTTCATCCTCCATGTTCAGGATAATCTTGGTCTTGCAGTTATTGATGATACCCTTGCCGTACTTCCCGTCATCCAGAGCAAAGAAGTCGTTTAAATCCTGTGTGGCAAAGATGCCGGCTCCGGAGTAAGCACGGATGATCTTGGCAATCTCCAGTACGAATTCCGCTGCAAGCCGGTTGCTGGATGCACCGATGAGCTGCCAGACCTCATCGACAAAGATGGCTTTCTCTTCGGTACGGTTTTCCTTCGCTTTATCCCAGACATAATCCAGGGCAACGAACATGCCGACCGTTAAAAGATCGCTGGAACCGGTCAGTTCGGAGATATCCAGTACCGTATATTTATTGGTCAGGTCCACATTGGTCTGCTGGTTAAAGGAAGAAGCAGAACCGTGAACCAGGCGGTTCAGGATATGAGCCAGACGTTTGGTATCCTCGCTTTCCAGCAGGACATTGTAGACATCCTCCAGAATGGGCATCTTTTTGTACTGCTCCGGATGCTGCGGATCTGTCAGGGATTCATTTTTATGTGTAATCCCTTTTCTGGCATAGGTTTTGATTAGGGCTTCATCCAGAAGCTGCTTCTCCTCATGGGACATATCCGGGATCAGCAGACTGAAGAAGATGTGAAGCCTTTGGATCTTGCCTGCCAGTGCGGAGGCATCCAGTGTCGGTCCGTCCAGCAGTTCATTTACAGAATTGTCTACCTTCCGGATTTCCATGATGTTGATACAGTTCTTACTGGCAGGAGAGATCTGGATAAATTCTCCGCCGACATTCCTTGCAGCCCGGTAAAATTCGTGTCCCTTTAGCGGAGCGATGATGAACACCTGGATGCCTTTTCTTCGCATCCTTAGTGCCATGGTCTGCATGGTGAAGGTCTTTCCTGCTCCCGAACAGCCTAAGATACAGATGTTGCTGTTCTTGTACTGCCTGGAATCAAAGATATCCGCAATGACCAGGGAATTGTTATGCTTGTTTACCCCAAAGAGGATTCCGTTATCATCGCAGATACTGTAGCTGACGAAGGGATAGCAGCTTGCCGCCCCGGAAGTCAGTACGTTCCGCTTGGACAGCTTAAAAAGCTTCTTGTCCAGATTTGCCAGCGGCAGAGAGGATAAAAATCCCTGCTCCTGTAAAAAGTAGCAGGAGTGTAAGTTCATATCCTGCGAGATCAGGAGCTTTTTCATTTCCTGAATCCGCCACTGCAGTTCTTCCAACGTGGAAGCAGTAATGGTGATGAGAAGATTCATGTAATAGAAATCTTCGTTGTTGGCAAGTCCCTGCTTCAGAAAATATCCGGAGCGGATGGCAGAATCCAGATCGTCATAATCAGTGTTGGTATCGGACGCATCCTTTAATTTGGAACGGTTGATACGGATCTGCTGACCGAGACGCTGCTGAATCTTGTCCTTTGGCTGTTTCTGGAGAAAGAAATCAATATCAATCCCTTCCCCGGCATTGACAAGGAGTGACAGCCATCCGGGAGTTACCCGGTTTTTGTAGCCGTCAGACGGCACAAGCAGGTAGGAATGGTAAAGCCCATTGATCTGCACATAATGGGAGTGCTTGAAATCCACACTTTCCGGTGCGAGAAACTCGTTGATCCGGATGTGATCCAGTTCCTCCATGCGATTTTCCTTTGTATAGGCGGACAGTACAGTGCTGATCCGGTTCGAAAGCGGAACCTCCGTACAAAGGGTACGGTTTAAAAGGGTGTAGAGAACATCCGTAGTAAATTCATCCTCATTGTCATGGGAGACCACTTCATTCCCGCACTGGTATAGAAAGGTTTTGGCGGTCTGGGAGGCTGTCTCAAGAGCAGCAAGGATTTCCCGTTCCTCTTCCTTTCGGTTTGCGTTGAATGGTTCATATTCAAAGATCAGAAAGAACCGTCTGGATACTGCTTCTCTGGAACTTAAGTTCTGGACAAACTGGATGTAGTCACGCTGCAGTTCCTGACAGTGGGGATCGGTTTCCCGCTCCAGCTCCAGCTGGGACTGCTCCAGATGCTTATTGATGTCTGCTTTTTTGGAGATCATCTTGATCTGGAGTTTGACAGGGCTGATCTTTAAGTAACTGATAAAGCTGTAGATAATGCCCTGCTGTTCCCTGGCACTTCGAAGCAGAAAGTTGATTGGTTCAATCTCCAGGATCTTCACGTACCGTCCGTCTGTGGTATAGACGATTCCGTTTGCGATTTTTTCCACCGGAAGATAATCCTCCAAGGTCTGGTCTTTCTTTCGCTTTTTCCGGGAAACGGGTTTTGACGTGGCAGATGAGGTGTCCTCCTTGGAAACCACCTTTTTTTTCTGCTCTTTTTTTGCAGCCCGCTTTTCGGAAACTGCCCGTTTTTCTTCCTCCTTTCGTCTCCGGGCTTCCGTTTTTTTCTGTATTTTTATCTGTTTCGCCGCCTCTTTTTTCTGTCGGCTGGCTTCTTTCTGCTCCCACTTCAGATAACGGATATCTTCCTTTGCCTGTTTTTTGATGCCCCGCTTGGTGGAGGTATCAAACTGCCGGTGTTCTTTTTTTTTACTTTTTGGCGGAGCTGGTGCGTCCGGTTCAGACTGTGGGGGAGCCGATGCCATTACTTTGGAAGGCTCTGCCATTTTTTCTGCTTTCCGGTGTTTCTTTGTCTTTGGCTCTTTGAAACGTGGTTTCCTGCGTGGCTTTCCTTCCGGAAGACTGTCGGACCTCCAGATTACCCTGCGGTTCACTACAAAACGCAGGGCATTCATCAAAAAGGCAGTGATGCTCTCCCCGCCGATTCCAATCAGGGCTACCATTGCCGCTGGAAGTGCGGTCATGCAGAGAATGATGATGCGGGCAGTCAGGGACAGCGGCAGGTGGAAAACAGGGATACCGATTGCCAGGGAAAGAACAATGCTTTCTATGGCATTGCGGATGTCAAAAGTTCCGTTTAGGATCTTGCCTTTCTCAATGAAGTTGGAAGGGATAAAGGAAACCGGTGTTTCTTCTGGCTGTGTCATGGCTGCACCTCCTTTTTCGTATCTTTCGCATCTTCGGAAGGCACAGAGGCACTGCCGGATTCTGTGTCCGGAGCTTCCGGGCTGTCAGAAGTATCCGGATACCCGCCTTCCTGCAGGTGTTCAATGTCCTGCGAAGTCAGGGACGGCAGGGAATCATCGGTTTGCTTTTCGTAAACAGTCGTATCTGCAGAGACCTGTACCCCGTCTTCTCCAAATAAAAACACACCCGTCGGGGTGTGATAGGTAACCGGAAGCGTATCCTGATCGGAAAGTGAAAACATCAGGCAGACGGTTGTTTCGGTAGGGTAGCTGGTTTTTTCCGGCAGGAAGGTGATGCTTGTCTGTTCTTTTTTGACATACTCTTTTAGGTAGACAGGAAACTGCCCTTTGAGAGAAGCAATCTGGCTGTCGGAGAAAAATGCTTTTAAAGCATCAAAATCCAGATATTCCGGCATGGGGGTATCAGAATTTGTTTCTGTTGTTTCCTTTGCCGGTTCCCTGCCTTTGTTTCCGGAAGCTTCTTTTTTCTGGCTTTTCCAGAAACTGGGGAGAACCAGTCCGGCAAGCAGCAGAAACAGCATCAGAAAAATGGAAAGAATCACTTTTGTTCTGTTCATAATGGCTCCTTTATTTTTTGTCGAAGATCCAGTAGGCATTTGCCGTAGCATGGATTTCCGACATCATATCAAATTCACGGTTAATATAGTTCTTTGCGTCACTGTCATTGGGATCATTGACCAGTACCTTGCCGTTTGCCGTAACACCTCGGAGTACGATGAAGTGTCCGCCGCTGGTGAAAAGTCCTGCCCGCTGAGAGGAGATGACCGGACAGCCTTCGGAGAGTGCCTGAAGTACCGTATTGGCATTGCTGGTCTGTGTGACGCTGCCACAGCCGAAATGACTGGCTGCAGCCTGAAAGTAGCTCCAGTAGGTTCCAACTCCCGGCTTGTAATAGGAATTCCCGCACCATGCCACCGCATCCGGAGGGGTAATGGTATTCCCGGTCAGGTAGCTGGCGATCATGGCAAAGCTGGTAGGCCCGCAGCCGGAAGATGCGATGGAGCCGCCGCCATAAGGAATGTTCCCGTAATCGGTCTGGAGATAGTGCGGAATCTGCATTCCGTTTGCCGGATAGCTTCCGCCGGTATTGGTAATCTGATAATACCGGAGAACATGCTCCACATATTCCTTGTCCCCATACCGGTCATAATGCCAGTTCGGACGGGCACACATCATATCCGAATAAGCAATGGCGTTTTCTTTGGTATAACCGCCGTCACGTTCCATTGCCCAGTCGATATAGCCGGAGCCGTAATTGTAACCCTGAAGCGCCAGCTTGATGCGGTCCAGGTCGGTAGGTCCGGTACATCCTGCTTTATCCAGTGCATACTTTAATTCCTGAATCCCACATTCGATGGAATAAGCAGGATCGGTGATGCCGTTGGGGACATGGGGGTATTTCTTATTAAAGCCGCCTTCTGCCGCCTGCATGGGATCGCTTCCACGCCCGCCGCTTTCCTGCATCATGACTGCCATGAGGAGTTCCACATAAGCTTCCATGCCGTATTTCTGTGCGACCTGCTGGATGGTAGCCCGGTAAGCCAGCACCTCATCGCTGACACCTACCGCCATGGCAAGACCGGAAGCGGAGCCGCCAAAGAACATGGTCAGGTTTTCCACATAACTGTCTGCCGTTTTTTTCTGCTTATCGGTCAGATGAAAGACGTGATCTGCAAAGTAGGCATCTCCGGCATAGCTGACCGTGTAGGTATGGCGGGTAAAAGTAACCTTTCTGGGTGGTGCATTTTCCTCTTCCGCCGGAACTTCCACCGTGGCCGTTTCTGAAGTAACGTCATAAGAAAAAAGCCCGTCCTCGTTTTCCCGGATCAGGCTTTTGAGTTTGCTGATATTTATATTTTTATAGTCATCCTGGCTGGCACAAAACTGTGCGATGAGCTGGTTCGCATTTACGATGATACTGGAAGCGTAAGGATCGCTGATAGAGGCAGTATCTCCTTCCGGGAGTCTGGCAATTTCCGCATTGATCTTAGCAAGCAGTGCATCATGGCTTTCCTGAAGCACCTCCACGATTGCCTGATTGGAAGCCCGGATATTTTCACTGATTACCGTGTTGCTGGTCAGTGCTCCGGTATTTTCAGAGAGGTCTCCGAAGACGAGTCCCGGAAGCATGACAAGGAACAGAATGGGAAGCATCAGTACACCGCCGACGGCTGCTCCAGTTTTCGCAAGGGTGCGCCTGTGCCGGAATACTGTACCGATGACAGCAAGAGGACTGCCCATCAAGGCTGTTTTTGGCATGTTACATACGCTCCTTTCGCTGTGGGGCTGGCGGCAGTTTCTGGACAATGGATTCATTGTAGGCTACTTTGCCGCTGCCGGAAGTATATGGTGTTTTTTCGACCGTATCCTGTGCATACTGCTTGTACCAGGTGGAACCATCCACGGACTGTACCGTAGAGTAGGAGCCCTGAGTAGGAGCTGCATACTGGTCGGCATGGTACAGGGCAAAATCCCGGTTTCCGGAGCTTCCGGTTTCGGTACCGGTGATCCTTCCGCCACCGATTTCTACATTATCATAGGAAGAACCGCCGCCCGGATTGATGCCCATATAGGAAGTAAAGGCTTTCTGTGCGTCTGCTCCCTTGATGGAACCTACCTGACCGTAATTTCCCTGTGCAATGTTGCTGATGACCTGATTGGCAAAGTCTCCGCCTTTGTTCAGGGATGACTGGTAGAGCATGTTTCCGATACTGCTGTGTTCGGTATAACCGGTTGCGGAATTGACCGCTTCTCTTTGTACCTGTCTTCCCACTGCCCCGGCAAGCCCGCCGGATAGGAAGCTTCCTGCGACAGCCGCACTTCCGGGAGAAGAGGCTTTGTGGTAGCCGCCACCACCATGGGAACGCATGGAACCGGTCAGGCTCCGTCCTGCAATCAGAAGTTCAGCCATCATGTTTCCTCCGGTATTGCCGACATTGATGCCAAGCGATGCCAGAAAAGAATCAATTTTCTGGGATACCTTTAAAAAGGCAATGGCACACAGGAACCAGACGAAGACATTTCCGGTTACCGCTTCCTTTCCCTGACTGGCAACTGCCGCTTCCACGTCTGCTTCCGTAAGCTCCGCTGCAAAGACCGGCATGGAGCAAAACAGTACCAGACAGGCAGTTAGTACCAGGAATGGTATGAGTTTCTTTCTAAGTTTCATTTTGGTCCTCCTTTCTTATAGGGATAACGGATTGGCAAGGAAGGTGCCGACCATAGAAGTAAACAGCCGCAGGCACCACGCATTCATCAGAAGCAAAAAGAACTGGCCGCCAAGCATCCGGCACCAGCTTTTGAAGATATTTCCGGTTGACTGGCTGGCACCCATGGAAAAAGCTGCCGGGGCTGTGTAGACCAGTACCCCCAGAAGAATATAGCGTTCTGCCGCTTCAAAGAGCAGTTTGATGTAGTTCCACGCCAGAATCAGTACCAGAATCAGTGCAATGATGGCTACCGCCCCATTTGCACAGACTCCCAGGATGACTGTGACTACGGAGTTAAAATCCGCAAATTTTAAAGGCGGCAGGTCTTCCGTCAGAATCCAGTTGTACGGTGTTCCTGAAATCTTCAGGAGCAGATCCACAATATCTTTCGCATAGAAGGTGAGAAAGATAAAGAGGAAGGAACGGATGGACAGCTTAATGGGATCTTCCGCTTCGATACCGGCTCCCATAAAGTAATTTTTAAAGAGCTGCCATACCCAGTTTAAGAGGATCAGCCCGATGCCCAGTGCCAGAAAGACCTGATACATGGTCTCGGCAGCAGGAAAGTAGCGAAGAAACGTATCCATGGAACAGCCCAGAGCACCGAGGACTGAAGTGGTGATCAGATCCAGAATGTTCATGACCTGTTCGGCAATCCATTCCACGATTCCGTCAAGTATTCCCATAGTGGCATCTCCTTTCGTCTATCCGTTCCATTTTCCGCCTGCAAAGAACGGGGTGATGTAAGCCATGATAAAGCCAAGCCCGTTTAAGATCGCCCAGGTAATGACGATACGCTTGAGCCATGCACGTGATTCGTCCACGGTTTTTCCGCTTTTGGAAAAATTCATCATCAGAAGGGCAACCGATGCCGTTACGACTGCAGCAATGGTGGAAATGAGGATAATCTGGTTATAGACATCCTTCATGATCTCATTGGCTTTGGTCCAGATGGTAGCGGCAAAAACCGGCTGTGTGTATCCGCAGAGGACTGTGACAGCCAGAAATGCAGCATACAGGCATCTGCCATAATTGACATGCCGTTTTGTGTCCGGCGGAGCGTTTTTCAGTTTGTGTTTCACGTAAAAGTACCTCCTTTTTATAAGAGCGGCAGGAGAATTACCTCCCCTGCCTTTGCTTATGGTTTTCCTGCCTCAAGAAAGGACGCAGCCCGGTCAATGCAGGCTGCGTCCTAAATCAAAGTATGAAATTGTAAAGATCCTCCTATCTTACAGAAAAAACGCAGCTTATTTGCCGCAGGAGAGGCTTCCCATACGGCAGTGCTGCGTTTCGTTCTGCATATAATTTTGACAATATCAATTTTAACATGGGTAAATTACCGCTACAATCGCAGGACTGTGCCAGTTACAGACGATGGAGTGCCAAAAATGTGACCAACGCTAAAAGCGTTATAAATGCAATCCTTATGGATACTGTAAGCGTGATTTGCAACCAATTATACTGGATTTACATGACTAATGCTTTAAGCGTTAGTGAATACTGGAAGGAGGAGGTGTGCGTGTGAAAGGAATGGGAAAGGCAATCCGCAGGTACAGGGAAGAGGCAGGAATTACGCAGGAGAGACTGGCTGAACTGGTGGATATCAGTACCAACCATCTGGGTGCGATTGAGCGGGAAGTGAAAACACCTACGATGGAAACATTTGTAAAGCTGTTGAATGTATTAGGTGCGGAACCGAATGAAGTGCTGAAGGAAGTGATTCCTCTTACCAGAATGGAACATACTTCTGTAGTGGAAGGAAAGCTGGAAAGGCTCACACCGAAGAAGCAGGAAAGCGTGCTTCGGATGCTGGATGTGATAATTGAAGAGATGATGAAATAGAAGCTGTCTGCGAAATTGCCGCAGGCAGTTTTTTTGAAAGCTGTATATGCAATAAAACACATAAAAATATGCGATTTATGATGAAAGTGATTGCAAGATTTGATATAGTAATCCTAAAAGCATTATAAAACTAATTCTTAAAGGATGACTATAATATGAAAAAGGGATATGTGGGATTATTGGCATGTGCGTCAGGAATTCTGATCGGACTGGGAATCAGCCGGCTGGATCTGACAGGTTATCTTGAAAAAACACAGGAGCAGGAATATCACCCGGTAGAAAGAAAGGTGCCTGAATCAGTAGAAAGCAAGCTGAAAGATCCAAAACAGTGCTGGCTGTGTGGAAGCGATGAACGGAGTATGATGGATTATTTCCGGAAGTTTGACGATCTGGGAGTGATCTGTACCAATCACTGGTATGTGATGGATATGCATATCCGGAATCATGATGAGGACGGGAATCTTACCGGCCCGCAGGGAAACGGGCATATGGGTTATACCGGGACAGGAGAAGGCGGCTGCTTTTTCCATACGGAGCAGATGTCGGATTACGGGATTTCCGAAGTATCGGTGGATTACGGGGAAGATAGTATCTTCGATGTGAAAAAAGTACAGAACCATCTGTGTCAGGAATGCCTGGATAAGCTGGTGGAAAGCATGGAGGTATTCTGTGAGGAAACGCAAAAACCCAAGCCCCGTGATCTGGTACTGGTGGATTTTCAGACATTGGAGCTGTACGCCATTCAGGAGCATAATGCGGGATACTTTATCCGGGATTATTATGTGGAAATTGAGTCGGAGGAAGATGGGGTGGAAGTAAAGGCATTTTACTGCCCGAAGCTTAATAACGGGAAAAAGGATGGAGAATAAATTGAGGTTTGCATTGGTGAGGAGTATAATGTAAGTACGTGTTATGTATTGGAAAAACTTGAATTTAGCAGATAGAAGGATTGTTATGAAATTTATCAATACTAGAAAATTCACATGGATAATTTGTATAATAGGATTTTTGCTTGCTCTTGTAAGTATATTTTTCTTACCGAGTATTATTCCAGTACATTTTGCAAATGGGATTGCGGATGATTATGGAAGAAAAATACAAATATTTTTATTTCCTATATTACAAGTGCTTATCACTTTTTTGACTGGACGAGAAAAAGTAAAATATTGCCTGACACATTCAAAAACTTTCTTAACGGACATTCAGTTTAATTGGATGATAGATGGTGTACTTTTATTGGTAATGTTTGCAGAAATATGGGTTATCTATGCTTCATTTGCATAGAAATACTTGCATAACAATTTACATTTGATTGAGCAGATAAAAATGATTTGAGGTGGTAGCAATGAAAAAGCGATTGGGAATCATAGCCGGAATTTTAGGAATTGTATTGGCAGTCATTGGCATTGTACTGAAGCAGAAAGAAAACACAGCCGTTTCTGTTATTGGTGGTGCGGATGGCCCGACTTCTATTTTCATAGCAGGGAAGTTAAATGGTGATAATTTTATTTTTATGATTGTAGTTGGAATTATTTTATTGATTTTGGCAGGAGTTATTTTTTACAAACGTAAGCATTAAGTTACAGTTTTTTAGACTGTGTATGGCGGAAGAACCGGGAAAGTGTAGATATATCATGGGGATTTTGGAAAAAAATAAAAAAAGTAAGGGTACAGCGTTTGTCTATGATGAGAATAATGATTACTATAAGATGGAAATAAACGGGATTGAATTTGTCTGTGACAGTATACATTCCGATTATGAGAAGCATGCAGTTGAACTGGCACAGGCGTATGAGAAAAGGCTGCCGGATATCGTGGATTATCTTATGCCGGATATAAAGGAGATGTTTGGAATTACAAATCCAGATGTAATAGCAAACTCACTAGGAAAGCCGAGTATAGATTTGGATAGAGGAACACTGACTTATCTGGAGCACACAATGGACAGCCTACATATTATTGAAATGGAATTTGACGGTATCTTCACGGCATTCTATAACTCCTGTATTGATGGATAGGACTTTAGTAACATAGAGCTGCAGTTGTCTACAGCTTTTATCCAGACTTCGGATGTTACAGAGAAGCAATCAGAAATGGATTGATCGATTTCTGAAGCAGTATCCGGTGAAATCCTTGAACATATGAAGGAAAAGTATGTATGTTAATTTTATTTTTATTGTAGACAAAAGATAGGACTGATATGATAAAAGAACAGGTTATTACAAATAGAGGTGGAGTATTTGATGCAGAAAATATTATTACTGGAGGATGACTTGAATCTAAATCGGGGAATTGCCCTGTTACTTTCACGGGAAGGGTATGAGGTTCGTCAGGTTTATACAATAAAGGAAGCAAAAGAAGCATTTCAAAAAGGAGATTATGCTCTTGTTATCAGCGATATTACATTGCCGGATGGTACAGGACTGGATTTTGGAAGGATGGTACGTGCAGGTGGAGATACATATCTTATCTATCTTACGGCTTTGGATCAGGAAATAGATATTGTAAATGGTTATGATACAGGGGCAGATGATTATATTACCAAACCATTTTCACTGATGGCTTTGGTGTCGAAGGTGAACGCATTGATGAGACGGCTTTCTAAGGTACAGGCACAGATTATGTCTTCCGGAGAGATTACGGTGCATATGAAAACGATGCAGGTGTATAAAGGGGATGAACCAGTTACTTTAAGTAAGAAAGAATTCTCTCTGTTGCTGTATCTCTGGGAGAATGCAGGACAGATTGTTTCAAAAGAAAGTATCCTGGAGCATGTATGGGATATAGACGGTCAATTTGTCGATGATAATACGGTTACTGTCAATATAAGCAGACTGAAGAATAAACTTGGAACAGAAGAGATAGCGAATGTGAGAGGACTGGGATATATATGGACCGGAAAGGTAAACAAAAATTAAAACGGTATTTTATCGTATATGTAATCTTTGCAGTATTTTTTACAGTAGGAATGTATCTGATAACAAAGTATGAGGAAAATGCGAAAGCAACGCAGATAGCACTGCTCCTTGCAGAACATCCTGAACTGGAAGGGGAAATAGTTGCAATCTGGGAAAAGTCAGGAACAGTAGATTTTATAAGAGACCGGGACGATCAGAAGATAGAAAGAGTCGTACAGATGCTGGAAGAAACTTATGGTTATCACTCAGGGAGTGGATCTTCAGATGTGGTTATAAGGATTATCTGGGGAATTGGATTACTAGTGGGAGTCATAGTATGTAGCCTGTTCTTGTACCTGGACCGAAGAAAAAACTGGAGCAGATACGGTGATGAGGAACAATTACAGCAATTATATGAATGTCTGCAGGAATTCAGAAAAGGAAAATTCCAAACATATCCTGAAGAAACATCAGAATCGGAACAATGGTTAAAGGTGTGGGAATCTGTAAAGGAGCTGGGGCAATATTTCGAAGATTTGAAGGAACGTCTGGAGCAGGAAGAAAATGGTACGAAGAGTCTGATTACAGATATTTCCCATCAGTTGAAGACTCCGCTTGCATCACTCCGGATGAGTCATGAGCTGGTGGCAGAAAATCGGGTTACAGGAGAAGAACAGAGGGAGTTTCTGGAGCAGGAATCACAGGAACTTACCAAACTGGAACAGCTCTTGAATGAACTGGTAAATCTTTCAAGGCTGGAAACACATATGATCCAGATACATTCGCTTCATGAAAGCCTGAAGAAAACGCTAACAGAGGCTGTCAGTCAGATTTATATGAAGGCAAGAGGAAAAGATATTTCCATTCAGGTGGAGATGGATGATGATATAGTTGTGAACCATGATTCAAAATGGACGGTAGAAGCATTAACGAATATCCTTGAGAATGCAGTCAAATATTCACCGGAACATACAACGATTACAGTGAGGACGCAGGAGCTAGCAAGCAATGTGCTTATTGAAGTAGAAGATGAAGGAATGGGCATTCCTGCGGAGGAACTGCATAAGATCTATCAGAGATTTTACCGGGGAAGGAAAGCAAAGGAACAGGTAAAAGACGGAGCGGGTGTCGGTCTGTATCTTGCCAGAAAGATCATAGAAGAACAGGGGGGGACAATAGCAGCCAAAAGAAAGGCTGAGAAAGGTATGATATTTAAAGTGACACTGCCGCTCATAATAGGAGAATAGTCGGAACCCTTACAAAACTGTTATGGTTGTTGTAAGGGTTTTGTAATGCAGGAATGTTATAGTAGGGGTATGAAATGGAAAGGGGACTTGAAGATATGAGTAGTATTTTAAAAGTAGAAGATCTAGTAAAGTATTATGGAGAAGGCGAGAATCAGGTGAGAGCCGTGGATCATACAAGTTTACAGATAGAGAGAGGCAAGTTTACAGCTATCGTAGGACGTTCCGGCTCCGGAAAATCTACACTTCTGCATCTGATTGGAGGGCTTGACAGACCGGATTCCGGCAAAGTATGGATTGATGGAACCGATATCTATTCTCGAAAAGATGATAAACTGGCACAGTTTCGAAGAAAGAAGATAGGATTTATCTTTCAGGATTTTAATCTGATTCCATCGCTGAATGTGTGGGAGAATATCGTTCTTCCGCTGGGACTTGATAATCGCAAGGTAAAGCCGCGGGAAGTGGAAGATATTCTCAAAAAAATCGGACTGCAGGATAAGAAAGATGCGATGCCGTCTGCTTTGTCTGGTGGACAGAAACAGAGAACTGCGATAGCCAGGGCATTGGTGACAAGACCGGCGATAATTTTGGCGGATGAGCCGACTGGAAACCTTGATTCCCAGACTGAGCTAGAGGTTATGAGCCTATTGAAAAGCTGCGTGTCGGATTTCGGGCAGACGCTTATCATGATTACCCATGATGAAACGATTGCCCAGATGGCGGATGAAATGATTATCATTGAAGATGGCAAGGCGGTGAGAAGATAATGAAGATGACGACCAGAGTTGCATATTGCAATATGCGGCATTATAAGAGCAAAAACATACTGATTGGAATTGCCATTATCCTGACAACATTACTGCTGTTCGTAATCCCATCAATCGGAAAAGATATGGTGGAAGTGAACTTTGCGGTAATCAATAAGATTTATCCAACATGGCATGCCCTTTATCGGAACGTGGACGAGAGTACAGTTATGAAACTGGCGGCACATCATGATGTGAAAACTTACGGACTCCGCAGCGATGCGGGGTACATGAATCTGGAAGATGCGACGGTTTCCATGATGTATATGGACAGAACAGGGATGGAACTTTATAAAGTGAAGCTGAAAGAGGGGCAACTTCCGCAGAAAGAAAATGATATTGTGGTTTCAAAAGGAATACTGGAAGCATTAGGACAGAATGGGAAAATCGGTGACACTATCACAGTACCTTATCAGATTCTGAAAGATGACGGACTGGATTATACGAAGGAGAAAGACTTTCGAATCTGTGGTTTTTTAGCAGATAATGAGAGCAGCAAAGAACAAAAACAATATACATCATTGGTTTCAGAGGCCTTTCTGAAAGCGGAGATACCGGTAGAACAGGTGAAATATCGGTTTTTACTTCAGGTGAATGGACAGAAAGGAAATACGACTGCAGATTATACAGAGACGATACAGAATATTGCCAGACAGTTCGGGATTTCCGAGGATGACATGAATATTAATAAAGAGTATCTTGCAGCAAATTATGTGGATCCGGCTACAATTCCGGTGATTGTAGGAATCATGCTTATTGTTGTATTGGCGGGCATTATCACAATTTATAGTGTTTATTATGTATCTATGAACCAGAGGGTTCGGGAATTTGGAAAGTTAAAGGCAATCGGGGCTACGAAACGGCAGCTTAGACAAATCGTACTAAGAGAGGGAATGGGAGTGGCGTTGTTTGCCATTCCGATAGGACTTTTGATCGGAACAGTTGCTGTGAAAGTTGTACTTCTCCAGTTTGTAGAACATGCAAAGGATTCAAACGTACTTATAACAGAGGCATACAAGGTTGTAGCTAAAGGAGAAGTCCAACTTTATTATTGGTGGATTTATCTGTTGGCAATTGCAGTGACTCTGTGTACAGTGTATCTGTCACTGATGAAGCCTATGCGTATGGCGGCGAAGGTATCAGAAATAGAAGCTATGCGTTACCAGGGAGGCAGTAAGCGACAGAAAAGCAGCAGGAAGGGATATCAATTTCTGAATATCGGACGACTGACCAAGAGAAATCTTGCAGAGAATAAAAAGAAGAGTACTATCACGATTGTATCTATGGCCGTTACCGGAATATTTGTCATGATGGTAGCAACGGTGCTGTCTTGTGCAAATCCGATGGAAAGTGCAAAGAGTTCGATTGTGGGGCAATATGAGATTTCTCCAATTGTGGAATCCGGGAATAAAGAGCATCCTGAATATGAATGGGCGGAGGTTCAAAAGAATAATCCATTAAATGAAGGACTAAAGCAGCAGATAGAGGAGCTTGACGGTGTTGAGCGGGTAGATGTGTTTACCGCGTTGAAGGTATCAGGAGGACCTTTTGAAGAAAAAATTGGAACCGAATTTATCAATGGAGTGCCGGAAGAATACGCAGAAGAGCTGAAAAAAGGAATCACTGAAGGCAATGTCACATACGAGGAATTGAAATCCGGGGATAAAGTGATTCTGGACCGCGCGCTACTTCACTGGTATCCAGATATTAAAGTGGGAGATAAGCTGAAACTCAATATTCATGATGGAGATAATACCTTTCAAAAAGAGATTGAAGTGGCAGCAATTGGTGAATATGGAAGAGGTCTGACAAACTATAACTGTCTTATCATGGCAAAAGAAGGGGCAGAGAAACTTACCATAAATAATTCTTCCAGCTATTTTCAGGTGATTGCAGATAAGGATTATGATGAGGCACTGGAAGCATCTCTACAGGCTATTGTGGATGGATCAGGCAGACTGCAGATGCGTACCTGGAAGAATGAGTACGATACATGGGAAAATGCCATACAGATGACTAGAGGTGCATGTTATGCATTTATCATCATTCTGGCAGCAATCAGCATTATGAACTTGATTAACACAATGATCAATAGTGTCCATGTGCGAAAAAAGGAGCTTGGCATGATGCAGGCAATCGGAATGTCGGACCGTCAGTTGATGAAGATGCTCCAGTTGGAAGGTATATTCTATACAGTAGGCACTCTTATTATCAGTATCGGAGTGGGAAGTCTTGCAGGATATCCGTTGTTTTTATATGCAAAGCGTACAGGAATGTTTGATATCAGCACATACCATTATCCGGTAACAGCAGCTATTATTATAATTTTAACATTGTTTGTGATACAGATGTTATTGGCAATATTCATTGCAAAGTCAGTAAGGAAAGATTCATTGATAGAGAGAATTCGTTTCAGTGAGTAAGAATATAAATTTCTGATGTTTAATGCAGATACTAATCAATGTCATAATAAAAAGGGGGACTTGATTTCTCAAATCCCCCAGTGTATAATGAACTCAAGAAAGGTATTCAGATGCAAAATCTGATGCCCTCAGTTAAATTTTATATTCTATGTATAAGTCATAGCATCCAAAACTTTCCTAGGGTCGTGGATGCTATTTCTTATTATGTCGATCTATATAAGTCAAAGCCGCAAAAATTACCAATAGTAAAGTCAATACTTCCATTGTATTCATGGGCATCACCCTCCTTGGATACTAGAGGGCAAAATCGAAATGCATCCGTCTTTCCGGTTCAGTAATACCGAATCAGTATAACACGTTACCGTTTTCAGTACAATAAGGTAATGGTCTGAAAAATACTTTATTCTGTCACCTTATGTAGCTGTATCGTGAGTATTTGCTGGACTAATTGGTGCTGTATATGAAAAAAAGCTATTTAAAAATAAGGTGGAAGCCTTATATGGTCTGCTTGATGATGCGGGTGATGATGCCGAGGGCAACATTACGCTCTTCATCAATATGCGTCACCACAAAGGATACCTGATCCTTTTTCCCGACTGTCCGGCTGTCATAGCAGGAGTGGGCAATGGCATTGACACCGATGGAGAGCCGGACAAAGACGGTGCCTTTATGGATGTCTTCCACAGTTCCGGCGTATTTTCCCTGAATCTTACATTTTTTCATGTTTTCCTTGCTGGTGTTGCCTTCCACACTTTTGACATCTGCGTGGACAATGACCTGCTCCGGTGAGTCTGCCCGCACATCCAGGATGCGTACCAGGATGTGATCGCCTACCTGGAAGCGTTCTCTGGCATCACCCATCCAGTCGAAGGACAGGTCTCTGGCAAGAATGGAGGTTTCCACACCGAAAATTTCTGCCCGGACTACCTTTTCCGCAACAGCAATGACTCTTGCCTGCACGATACGGTCTTCATAAACTTTCGGCATTCCGGAAGCATCTTTATCCAGATAGAAGATCTGGCGTTTCTTCAGCATCGCTTCTTTCCGGCTGGCGACAATGCTGCGTGTCTTCGGATCTAATCCCTTAATCAGAAAATCAATCTCACATCCAAGCATATTGTTGAGGATTTTGTTCTGCCGCAGAGCAAGCTCCCCATAATCGTGTGCTTCATCCTGCATGAGATGGATCATCATCTCAGTTACTGGGATGACAGTACGGAAATCCTTGTAGTAAACCACGGCAATGAGGCTGCCGTTTTCTGTTTTCTCGATACCGCCAAGCATTCCGGTTAAGATCCGGCGGGTACGGTAGGCATTCTGGATCTCATGCCAGGTAAGGTCTGAAATGGACTGGGCTGTTTCCAGCTTCGCATCGGAATCCAGAGTTAAAATAGGTGTGTTGGTTGTTTCGTTTGGCATCATAGTGTCTCCTTTCAAATTATGACATGATAGAATCTTTATCTAAAGGAACCATGTCTGTGTGATCCGAATAGTTATCTGCTGAGAAGTCATCCGGGAAATCGTGATAGCCAGGTTCCTGATAAACGCTTTGCTGGTCAAAGTGCGGTTCAGCTTTTTTCTTTTTCTGCTTTCCATAAGAAGCGGTTTTTTTCGGGTGGGAAGCAGGAATAGTTGGAGTGTACGTATATTCTTCACTACATGCTCCTTTTCTCCATTCCGGAATATGTTCGGAAGCCTTCCGGGGAATGAGTTTTTGGGCATCCGGGTGCAGGGTGTAATCGTATTTTTCTACCTGCAGTACCTTCTGACCACGCAGGATAATCAGTGCAGTATCCAGCGGGAGCCGCAGGATCTCATCCGGAGTTAAGAGCTTTCGTTTCCCGATGGATCTGGTCTGGCGGTATTCCGGTGTATAATCGGATACCCTCCAGCTATTTAATTGTTTGGCTTCGCTGCTGACACCAACGGTCACATCACCGGAGCGGTTAGAGATAAATGTAGCAGTTACCTCATCCGTACAGCCTAAAAATAGCTGAGTGTCGCAGTTCCCGATGATTTCCTGCCATTGGTTTAAGGGATACCGGTTCTGCATCTGAGGCAGGTTTTGGAAAATGCAGGAAATACTGAGGTTTCGACTTCGGATCACGGAAATCTTTTTGTTGAGCGATAGGATTGCTCCCGTATTCGCCAGCTCATCAGCCAGGATATGTACCGGAACCGGCAGTTTTCCATCTTCCCCATAGGTGTCTGCATAACGGACCAGTTTGATAAATACGAAGGTCATAAACAGGGAAGAAAGAAAATCAAAAGTGCTGTCTTGATCCGAAGTGATGCAGAAGTATGCACATTTTTCTTTTCCCGGCAGCGTCAGGTTGATCTCATCATAGGAAGTGATCTGGCGGATCAGCTTGTTCTGGAATACCTGAAGTCTGGAACCGAGTCCGATGATGACGCCGGAACGTACCGTGTCACTTGCCTGCTTATAGATGCAGTAGGGGACTTTTGCCGGATGGGAGACCGGAAGCAGGTCAAAGAGGCTGTTCAGTTCTTTTTCCGAACTCATGGTCAGGAGTTTGTATACCTGTCCGATATTCTTTGCCTCCGGTGGGAATCCCTGATCCACATAGAGAATCAGAGCTTTTAATAAGTTCATCTCGGCATTGTCCCAGAAGTGATCGCCTTTGGCAGAACCGGTATTCTGGATGATGACATCAGCAAATACCTGTGCCATGGTTTCCTGTCCGCCAATTTCACCCAGACAATTCCAACTATCCGAGTTTTCCGGGTTTACAAGATTAAAGGATTTCACGATATATCCGGCATTCTCAAGGTAAGTGGCTGTACTTTCGTACAATTCCGATTTTGGATCGGTGATGATGAGGCTTTCCCCGCGGGCAACACACTGGAAGATCATGTTGCGTGCAAAGGCCCGGCTTTTCATGGAACCGCTGGCACCGTAAACGGCAATATTCCGGTTCATGCGGGTATCCTTCGGGAGACAAACGGCTTTTCCGTTCAGTTTTCCAAGAATGGTTCCCTTGTGTTTCTTGACATCATTCGTAAGCTCCAGTACCTGATGCATTTCCTCCAAAGTCATAAAACCGGAAGTCCCATAGGTTCCCTTTGTGGAATAATTCAGGTTCCGGCCCCGGTCTGTTATTTCCCCGTTTCGGTCAAATCCCATACGCATGAGAAGGAAGGTCAGGAGTCCAAAAGCTGCCAGACATAGAAAAATCCCATACAGATTGTACGGGAAAGCAGTCAGGGCATCCAGACAGGCGAGCGGGTGCGGGGAGGGGATCTGCGGGGCAGTTCCGTTTCCGGCAAAATTGCCGGCAGATTCCCAGGTCTGATAGTTGCGGATAAATTGAGCAACATAGCCTCCTGCATAGAGGGTGCAGAAGGTGATCGGAAGCATATAAATGAGCTTCCACCATTTACGGTTCATGTAAAAACCCCCTTTTGAATTTGCAAAGGTCAATACTGGAGAAATGGATTGTGGCAGTTAAGTATTTTTTCAGGACCGGAATCTGAAAATCGAAACAGATCAGGTTCCCGGATCTGCCGTATACATTTAAGCCGGTATTGAACCGGTTGATTCGCTGCATGTCAAAATCATAAGCAAGAAGGATGGGGTTCCCGGAAGCATCCGTGGCATCATGTTCCAGTGGAATTGAATCGCTGCGGCAGCCCAGATCGGACAGCAGGAGGTTGTCCAGCTTTTCCATGATCTCAGGGTGAACCAGCAGTTTTAAAAGCACTTCCCCTTCCGGAGTATTGGGAAGGTAATGGAAATGCTCGAAGGAGGTGTCCAGCATAAACAGGCTCTTTTTGTAGCCTCCGGTACTGGTAAACAGCCGGAAAGCCATTTCCATGTCGGTTCCGGTCATGATTGCCCGGATCTGTGGATGTCCGTTGTAAGGGTAGCCTTGCAGGTAATGCTGCAGGAAGGCGTTTAAGCGGACTTCCGTTCGATATTCCCATTTCAGGACTCCGTTTCCCGTGTTATAAAGGACATAGACACATTGCGGTGCCATCAGGATGCCCATGCTGCGGGAGTTCCTAATCTTCGTGGTCTCCGGGCCCAATTCCTTAATTTCTCTGGAAGCGTAAAAAAGAGGAAGGCTTCGCATACCGATGGAACCAGCTTCGCGGTGATTACAGAAGATGTCAGGTTTTACATCCGGATAAAAGGGAATCCCGGCATGAAGGAGTGTCAGATACGTTTCGGCTTTCTGATGTAAGCGGATACGTCGGGATACTTCACTTCGGATGAGGTTCGTCTCGGTATTGCCGGTCAGATAGCACTGGAAGCGTAGCGGCGAGACAGATAACAGCATCTCTTTCGCAGCTTTTGTAAGACGGTAGCCTCTGAGAGCATCCCGGTAGTGGGTACGGATGAGGTGTTCCGCCTTCAAATCCGTAATGAGTTTTTCCGCATAGGAGGCACTTGGGATGAGTCTGTTTAGCTGGTCTGCGGGAAATTCCCCGCACATCCCTATCATTTCCAGTAAGCGGTATTTCGTAGTGTCAGGTCTTATCAAATAAGCATCACCTCAATTCAGTTCTTACCCATGCAAGCCTATACTTGGGTAAATCTCCGGTGGTTTGGAGATAAAAAAAGCAAGAAAACAAAGTTCCCTGCGGTGGTTCTTACCGATGTCGGATTTCTGCCTGAGAAGTCAGGAGATTTTCCGACATGCTTTCGTGATGATTTTTCTGGTTCTGCAGCCATTTCGGAAAGTCAGCTTTTTCCATAACCGATACCAGTGTACAGTCCTTTAAGCCAAGCTGTGTCGTGTAGTAGGAATCACAGAAAAAGCCGCTGTCATCTGTCAGAACATAAGTACAAAGTGTATCCAGAATCTGTTTAAACTCCAGATTGTCATAATCCCGGATACGTCTTTGAGGAAGTTCCCTGTCATATATTTGACTGAAACATATCACGCAGTCACGATAGAGGGGCAGGGCATTTTGTTTTACATACTCCCGAAGCATATAATTAAGCGGTTCATGGAGAAATGCAGTGTTTGTGTGGACTCTTCGTTTCGGAAGCAGTCCGGGAAGCGTAATGGTGAGAATCCCCTGCTGTTCTGCAATCCGCATTCCCTGTGCATCTGCCGCTTTGGGAAGATAAGCTGCTTGATTTGGGGAGAGAGCCGGACAGACAAGGTTACGCATCTGGCAGGCAATCCGCTCCGCCCGAAGAGCAGCACTGACGCTCAGTTCCTCAAAATTTTTATCATAATTCTGGATATCAGTGACCTTCAGAGCGTAAACGGTATTCGTCAGTTTTTGCAGCTCCCCTTCCAGTTTTTCAAGCCGCTGGTAAATGGTTGGTGTATTTTGCGTCATAATAACCTACTTTCTCATGTAGTAACTGACAGCACCGGATTCATTTACAAGGCAGTAAGCGGCTACATCATCAATGGTGATTTTGGCAGCCTGGCTTTCGGATTCTAAGACAATCAGGCGTTTGGAACCATGTGATGGGATACTTTCCATCACATGATTGATCAGAGCCTCCTGTTCTTCACCGATATAGATGATTTCGTATTGTTCATCTTGCGAAAAGAAATTGAGCTTGATTGGAAATTCGCCACTGGTGTGGTATACAACACCTTTCTTAAAATCCAGCAGTACCCAGAAGCATGTAATTATAGCATAGTCAGGATTCTCAGCAGACTGCTGGCTGTCACAAAGAAGGTCATGCTCTTTATCGTAAATGATGCGCCCTTGTTTGATGAGGCTGGTAATCAATGACTTGATAGACTGCTCATGTCGGGAGAAAAGTTGTAAAACCTGGTCATACCTCAGAGTATGGTAAGTGGTAATGAACCGTAAGAGCTTGGCTCCCTCTCCTTGATAGATTTCGTTCCTTGTTTTCATGATTGACTCCCTTCTATATATAATAGGAAACTTTATACATATGGCTGTACGTACAGGATACGTTTGGTATTGTAAGTATAGTGTACGTACAAAGTACATAGAACCTGCTGTCAGCGATTGAATTTACAGGTACAAAAAAAGCACCATCTATGGGTGCTGGAAATAAGGAAAACTATAAGCAATACCTATTGTAGCATGGGTAATTTTACGCTTCAATCGCAGAAGCAGGTCATTTCTGTGCCATTTTCACTGGTTGGCATAAAAAAAGCAGGAAACCATTTTGATTCCCTGCATGGTGTATTGTTGTGCTTTTGTGTAGTTCTAATGATTACTTGTCTTTATAAAATGCTTCGAAAGCTTGTGCGAAGAATTCGGCTGTACCATTGCCGTATTTTTCATCTATCATAGGTTTGATTTTTTCATTACGGTAATATTGAGCCTGTGCAACCATCAGACCGTGTTCTTTCTTTATCTGTGAAAGTTGTTTCATAAGAAAACCGTATTCGGAAACAAGTTCTCTTACTTCAGAAGAATCTGGTGAACATACTTTTTTAGCTGCTAATTTGTATAAAAGATTGTCAAATTGTTGGTTGTAACTTTCTGCAGCCTCTTTGCTAATAGGATTGTTGGCAACAGACAGGAATTGCTCTTTTCCTCCATACCACTCAACAACTTTAGCATAGCCTTTCTGCATTTCTTCTGATGAAACTGTCTTAATATAATGCTTTTTCCATTCTTCAATGCTTCCAAACTCTTTTACAGCAAGTTCTTTCATATTGTCAGGCATATGTTCAAACATAGTTTGGAACATTTCTTCAACTTCCGTTTTACTAAAAATCGCAAAATCCATTTTATTCTCTCCTTTCAGGATATCATCAATGCTGGCAATCAGATGTTCCATACGTTCTTTCTTTGCTACCAACATTTTTCTCTGCATTTGCAAGATCTGGTTCCTTTCAAGAGCAGGATTCTCCAGAACAGCTTTGATTTCTTTCAAAGGAATGTCAAACTCACGGAAAAACAGAATCTGCTGTAATATTTCCAATGCCCTATCGTCATAAAGCCGGTATCCCGCATCACTTTTTTGTGTTGGTTTTAAAAGCCCGATTTCATCGTAATAGTGAAGCGTGCGAACGCTGATACCTGTAAGTTCTGATATTTCTTTGACTGTCCTCATAGTTGCTGACCTCCTGTTCCTGATAAGATAACTGTACGCTATGACGTTCCGTGAGAGTCAATATATATTTTGCATTTTTTAGTATAACATTTTTATGATATTACGAAAAGCCGAGGAGATAGGCGATATGTATTACTCTGGAAAGAACTTGTTGAGCGTATCCAATGTCTCTTTTGCAGTAAATCCCCAAAGGATGGTACTGAGTGCTTCAATCGCAGCCCTGCGTTTCCGGTAATAGGTGCGGTAGGAAATATTGGTGATGTGGTGAGCCAGCTTATCCAATATCTCATCTGTATTTTTCATTTCCTGTGGAGAGAGAAAAGCGTAGTAGAGAATCCAGTAATACTGTTCCCCATGCTTGTGATTGTTCCGGAGGAGATCGATGGATGATTCCAAAAGCTTCAGCATCTGGTTGCTTCTGGCAATACTTTTTGCCCGTTGTTCGATGTCGCTTCCGGTAAGATCAGCCCCGGCAGCATAGATGGAGTCCAGAAATTTGTCGATGTCATTGTCGTATTGGAGCTTAAACTGGTGCTCCATCTGGTGTACGACTACCTTCAGGCTGTAGGTTGCATCCCGGTATCTGCGTAAAAACTGATAGGTGTCGTGAAAACGTGGATCTTCTTCGGGTGAAGGAAATCCCTGTGTATTGCGGTTTGCCATGTCTATTCCCCCCCTTTCAGTGCAGAAGGCTCTGCCACGGCAGGCATCTTTTGGGCAGACTCATCCCCTGGACTTACGGACAACTCAAACCGATAAGCGGCATTTCCGTAGGGACAGATAATATTTAGAGTAAATGTATTAAATATATCTTTGCAGGCTGATAATGGAGATAATATATAGCGGGTTTTGGAGCAGTGGCAACATGGAATCCCTTGTGAATCCAATAGTTCTGCGACTTTTTGCACGATAAATTTCATGTGTGAATCTGGAACGCAGGAATCATTTTTTGTAACGGTGATTTGTGAGTCTGTGACAGTTTCTGAAACGCTAACAGAAGCAGAATCCTCAATAGTGATTTCTTCAGGTACATGGATTGGTAATTGCATCTTCATAGCGATCTCCTCCTTGTCAATCATAACGTCGCTGATATTAAACATCACGGACAGGTAATTGTTGAGATAAATTACGCTTCCGTGTTTTCCTGTAAATGAGATAAGTGTAATGTATTCTTTTTCCTCCAGTTTCTTCAAGAGTCGTGATACCGATGCCTTTGACAGACTCCACCTTTCACCCAGTTCATTAAAGCTGGTAAGGGGATTTCCGGTATTATCCCGGTAATAGACAATGGGACCGGAATCAGATCCCAGGACAGAGGAATCGTTGTAAACTGCATGAATCCACAGATCCAGAATAACATCCATTTCCGAGCATTTTCCAATGCCAATTAGTTCGTGAACTTTGGCAATCGGGAAAAAGAAAAACCCTGTATCTTTTTTACAGGGATAGTTGTATTCCAATACGGTATTGTCTTTGGGCCAGTCTGATATTTTGAATTTGACCAGGCGGTTTTTGCCGAGAAGAGAGTAGGTAATGTAATTCTGCTCTTCAAAAAATCGAAGGATGGACAACGCTTGATGTTGGAAACGGCAGCGAAACCATTCCTGAAGATCTGTGACTGTGCAGATCCACTCTCCTGGACCAATGGTATAGGTAATGTGTTCCATCCGGCGGTAGGATGTGCGGTAATTTGCATAGGAGCATAATACCAGATAATAAAAAAGAAAAGAGCCCCCGGTAGTTCGGATGCTCTTGGTAGTGATTAAAGTTTGTATGAAGTCACGGTAAATGCGACAGCGTGGAAATTCCACGATTTGTTTGAGTTCTAATTTGTAATTCATGGTGATCTTCCTTTCAAAGTATATTTAATTGTAATCGGACTTTTCATAGTGTTGGTATCAAGAAGAAGCCGATGGAAGTATAGCAAGTAGTCGTGTCACTCATTGCATTTTTATTGCATTTTTAAAATTTAGATTATGTGGCTATGTTGCTCTTAACTGGTTAAAAAGCCTTTAAAATCGTCTATATGCGTTAATACTCCGTACTGTCTGTCTGGAATATGGAATCCAGTATAAAGCGGAACGAGGACATGATGGAAGAAAGATCAGATTAGCCTTTGTTGGAAAACAAGCGTGACGATATGTGACGGTTGTGACGGTATTTTATATAGCGTGTCGGTAGTGAAAATATCGTCATTATCGTCACGGAAAGGAGAAACATGGAAAGAAAATCACAGGTGCAGATACCAAAAGATTTATTACTGGCATTGTTCCAGTACCATCTTGCCGGGAACGAGGAATATCTGCCAGAGATAGAAAAAGCATTGATGGAAAAATTAGACAGTATGGTAAAACGTCAGTTATATACAACATTCAAAACAGCACCAACCGAGGAAGAGCGGGAAAAGGCGAGACAGGAATATTTGGATAAATGCGGAATGCATGAGGACTTTCGATGGTAAGTGTTAATGAAACAGATGGTAGAAAAACAGGGTGTAAATGAAAACTTAAAGAGGCAGGATCAGATGAGGTGGGTTAGATTGATGAATAATGTCAAAGCCGGCGCGGAAGAAATTGTGATGAGAGAAATAATTTATGTGTAAGAATAGATGGTAGAGACATGAGATAAAAATTAATTAGAAGTTAAAAAAACAGAATGATAATTAAACAAAGGCTCAATTGTAAACATGAACTAGTAACGATATAATTATAGCGAGAACAGGAGGTGAGAACAATGCGTATTGGTGAACAGATAAAAAACTATAGAAAAATTGTGGGATTAACACAAGAACAGGTGGCAAATTATTTGGGAGTGTCAACTCCTGCGGTAAATAAATGGGAAAAGGGAAATACATATCCGGATATCTCATTACTTCCAGCTTTGGCACGATTATTGAAAATTGATATGAATGAATTGTTTTCGTTTCGTGAAGAATTGACCGAAAAAGAGATTGGACTATTTGTGAATGAACTTTCGGAAGTTTCATTGGACAGCTTTACAAAGGCTTTCGAGATGGCATCTCGTAAAATACAGGAGTATCCTCATTGCGACTTATTAATATATACGATCGCAACCGTTCTGAACGGATCTTTGACTTTGTCAGATCTTAATGACGAAGAACGAATGGAATATAATACAGCTATTATTGAGTGGCTGGAACGAACAGCAGATAGTCAGGATGAAAGAGTGAGAAATTCAAGCGTTTTTATACTTGCAACAAAATATGTCCAAATGGAGAAATATGAAGAAGCAAATGCCCTTTTGAAAAAAATTCCTGATACTGTAATTGATGCAACGATTATGAAAACAAGTGTATTAGCACATCAGGAAGGAACAGATACTGCTGCATTATTCTTAGAAGGGAAATTGCTACAGGCAGTTATCAATATCCAAAGCTACTTGTATAAGTTAATAGAAATGGAAGAAGAGACAGGAAATCATGATAAAGCAGAGAAAATTGCTGAGATTACAGATCACATGATATCATTGTTTGGACTATGGAATTATGGCAACACAGTTCCATATCTGCTGATTGCTGGATATCGAAAAGATGTAGAAAAATGTATCCAGTTAATTAAGCGATTATTAAGTGAATCACAGAAGCCTTGGAATATGACACAATCCCCTTTGTATTACAGGTATGAAGATACTGCACAGGGAAAAGCTTTTTCGGGACTTGGAAAAAATTTTGTTCGTGAATTGTATTCGGAAATTGAAAATAAGAAAGAGTATGAATTCTTGAGAGGGAATAAGGAACTCGAATCAATTTTTGAGGAACATTTAAAATAGATTGTAAAAAATATATAGAGATAGAAAAGCTGTAAAAATCTACGTTGAATTTTACAGCTTTTTGTGTATAATAAAAGTAACAGAAACAATATGAATATGGACTGCATAGTAGGTTGTGCTCATGAGAGAGAAGCGAATGCGAATGTCCGCTTTATCAAGGAAAGGAGCTGAAAAAATATGGCAAATATTTTACCAGTGTCTGATTTGAGAAATTATAATGAAGTTCTGAAGAACTGTCATAAAGGAGAACCAGTATATCTGACAAAGAATGGCAGAGGACGTTTTGTAGTTATGGATATTGAAGACTATGAGCGTGATCGTGCAGAGAAAAAACTTCTCCTGAAGCTGCAGGAAGCTGAAGAAGCAGTGAAAGATGGCGAAGGTTGGCTGGATCTGGACGAACTGAAAGCACTTGTGGGGGAATAAGATGTTAAAATTGCGGATCAATCCGATTGTTGCAAAGGATTTGAAAAACATCCGAGATTATATTGCTGAAGATAACGAAGAATATGCAGCAAAGACCATAATGGAAATTTACGGTAAATTTGAAAACCTTCAGATGTTTCCTGGAATGGGGTCAGATCTTTCAAAACGAGTCAGCTTTCGGACGGACTATAAATATGCGATATGGGAAGATTATGTGATTATCTACAAGATAGGAAAAGAGTATGTAGAGATTTATCGTGTGATTAATAGGTATCAGGACATTACAAGGATTTTTGAGTAAGATTTATAATACTTAAAAAGTCGGTGCATAAGGAAACATAATTATGGATAAAGTAATAATTTGGGTTAATGAAAACAAGGAATGGTTTTTTAGCGGTATTGGAGTAACTATTGTAACATTGATATTTGCAGCAATAAGAAAAGTATTTTGTAAGAAAAAGCAAGAAAAAAAGCAGACAAGGATAGAGCAAGTTAATTATGGTACAAAAAGTACTCAAATAGGAATTCAAAATAACTATTATACGGAGGAGAAAAGCGGTGAGTGATGAAACAAAAATAATACAAAAAGCAGCACTGGGATCTGATACAACACAGATTGGGGAACAAAATAATTATTATGGTATGACAGCAGAAGAAGCGAGTAATTTAGCTATAAAATTGTTTATGGATAATTTTCCTAGACTGCAAGAAGAAGCCAAGAAGATTGCTAAAGAGCGAGCAGAAGAATTGTGTAAAAATATAGTAGATAAACTAAAAAAACAAGGGAAAACAAATTTCTCTGAATTTTCAGATCCTGATATTCAATATATTTTAAATAAGTCACATCAGGAATATGCACGATTTGGAACTCAAACATTACATGATTTGTTAAGTGATCTTATTGTTAACAGAATAAATTATGATAATGACTACTATATGAAAATCCTTTTAGATGAAGCTGTAGAAATTGTAAAATCACTATCAGAAGTTCATTTAAATTATCTTTCGCTAATATTTTTATGTAAAGAAATAAGGATGAATTCTATTAATTCTATTGATTTACTTAAAGAACATTGTGAATATATTTGCTCAAAAATGCCAATTACAAATGGGATAGAGAGCAGTGTCCCCTTTTTATATATGCTTAGATTATTAACTATTTCTTTAGGAAATGCAGACGAGGTGTATGCGAAAAGATACAATTTGGATATAGGCAAGGTTAAAGAAATACTACCATTAGCAATGAATAGTATTCCAGGGGATTATAGTTTAACCCCAGTAGGAATTATAATTGCAATTATAAATATACATAATAAAACAAATCTAAATTTAGACTTTAAAATATGGATAAAATCTATTTGAAAAAATATCGAGGAATTGTCTTAGAAAATGATAACATATATTTGATAACAAAATGATAACACCGTTCAGTACAGCCTGTGGACTTTGGACAGTGGAACACATATAAAACCAGATAGAACCATAATTCCTATACAAAAATGTATAGTGATAAGATTTTATTTGCGAATTTGAGTAGCGGACTAAATTGCGAAAAAGCCCATAAATAAAGGATTTGCGGGCTGGCTGGATGTTCCAGTGGAGTGCAAATGGAGTTAAAAAATATTTTTTCTTTGTTTTCTTTCCGGAGTTATCTGAGATTTTCGCAAAAAGTAACTATGCTCAGAAAATATAATTAGTGTGAATATGAAGAACAGTTTGTTTTGATGGAAATATTTTCAGTCAGGGCAGACTGTTTTTTTATACCCTTTTTCAATGATATAAACTCCATGGTTCAGTGATAACACATATGGAAACTGTAAAATTAAGATAATTTGCTAAATTTCGGAAAATGATGTCCGATTTTGCATCTGCCAGTACAGAGTATATGAAGAGATAAATATTCAAAATACAGGAGGTACTGATTATGCAGAACAAATTATTTTTAAAGGCAGCTGATATATGTGAACTTCTGGAGGTGAAACAGACATCGGCTTATGAGATCATTGGCAATCTGAATAAGGAGCTGGAAGAACAGGGATATTTGACGCTTAGAGGAAAAGTTCCGACAAAGTATTTTGTGAAGCGTTTCTACGGGGTAGAAGATACCTGTGAGATTCCACAGGAAGAAGGAAAGGAATGGTTTCATGCATAGGAGAAAAATGTATTTATCAGTGGAAGACATTGCAGAACTCTTTGGATTATCAGTTTCGTTTGCTTACCGGGTGGTGGAAAGAATGAATGCCGATCTGGCAAGCAAGAACTATTATGTGATTCTCGGTCGGGTGCCAACCCGCTATGTAGAGGACAAGATCTATGGTCTGGAACATGTTGAGCAGTATTTGAAGGAGGATAAAGCGGTATGAGTATGGTGCAGGAAAAAATGTATATGGATGTGGATGATGTGTGTGCAATTCTTGGAGTTTCAAAAACTTATGCATGGAAGTTACTGTTTTGGTAGCTGAGACTATGAAGAAAAGTCTGTAAATAATAATCTTCTATGATAATGATTGAGCTGGAAGCGCTAAATTAGAGCTTCCAGCTCTTGCTATATATATACGACATGATCTCGGGCATGTCAAGAGCAGACGTCAAAAACGTCCTTCTCATCATGCATATAGATTCTGTTATTCTGGGAGTCGTCCCTCATACATAATGCTGAGTTCACCGTAGACCCGTCCCCAGTTTCTAATGCTCATAGTCCATTTTTTTGTGGCTTCAAAAGTTGCCAGATACAGGGCTTTCAGGAGTGCTGTATCACTTGGAAATACGCTTCTCTGACGGTTGAGCTTACGGTAGGTAGAATTCAGACTTTCAATTGCATTGGTCGTGTAAATAACCTTTCCGACATCCGGTGAAAACTTGAAAATCGGCGTTATTGCATCCCAGTTATCATACCAGCGTTTCATAGAATTCGGGTATTTTGCGGTCCATTTTTCAGTAACACGATTTAGTACTTTTTAAGATAAAGTAGAAATAGTGCAATTTTCACAGGATATTATACAAGAATTACATAGAAATATATCGTATTATTGATATAGTATTCTTGAATTGTATGTGAGGAGAAAACTATGGCAGCTGAAAGAAAAACATTAACACAGTTATCTGTGCCAATATGCTTAGAAACTTTTTTTTATATGCTTTCAGGTATGGTCGATACGCTTATGCTATCATCTGTAAGCGACCAGGCTGTAGGAGCAGTGGGAACAGCAAATACATATATAGGTGTTTTTATTATCATGTTCGGCGTAATATCGTCGGGTATGGTAGCTGTTATGTCACAAAATATCGGAGCCGGAAGACCGGGGATAGCGTATCAGGCAAGACAACTTGGACTTATATTCAACGCATTGATAGGTATCGTAATGTCTGTCATTCTTGCTACTTTTTCTGGTGGGATACTTCGAATCGTAAGTATTGCTCCGGCTTTGCTTGAGCCGGCTGAAATATATCTTAGAATTGTTGGCGGCGCATGTTTTTTAAATGCACTGATTCCTATTTTCTCCAGTTATTTGAGAGTGTTTGGATATACAAAACATTCTTTGATAGGAACTGTTGTTGGAAATGTTCTCAATATAATACTTAATTCAGTATTCTTATTTGTATTCAACTGGGGTGTAATGGGAGTTGCTGTTGCCACGGTTATTTCAAGAGTTATAAATCTTATTATTGTAGCAGGTATGGGGGCTGTGCTTATAAAAGCAAAACAGAGTCCTGAGCGAATTGCATCAAGAAAGATATTTGCGCAGATTGTTAAGATTGGTTTTCCTTCTGCGCTTGAAACAGCACTTTACAACATCGCAATGACCTTTATTGTGCGTTTTATGAATCAGATGGATGTGGATGGAATGAATGTTACAGCACGCTCATATGCTGTACAGATTGCAAATTTCTCATATTGTGTGGGAGCTGCCCTTGCTCAGGCAAATGCAATTATGACCGGTTGGAGAATTGGAGCAAAAGAGTTTGAGGAATGTAACAGGGGAACGAGAAAAGCTGCGATATACGGTATCATCACAGCGACCTGCTTTTCCGTGACCTTTGCATTTGCCGGACATTTTATAGTGCATATATTTACTGATGATACACAGATGATAAATCTTGTGGTAAAGTTGTTAATAGTAGATATATTTCTTGAATTTGGAAGGGTAACAAACCTTGTATATGGTCAGGCATTAAAAACGAGTGGAGACGCACTTTTCCCGGTTATACTAGGTGCGATATTTATGTATTTGTTTGCAGTTGGCGGAACCTATTTTCTCGGAATACACATGGGACTTCTGGCTGTAGGAGCATATATTGCTATGGCAGGTGACGAATGTGCGAGAGCTGTGGGAATGGTACTTAGATGGAAGAGTGGAAAATGGAAAAGTAAAGGTCTTATAGAAGTATAGGAGAGATTATGTACTTTGAATTAAAGGAAAATAAACCGCATGGTACAAAGGATGATCCGTTTAGTACATATCATATAAAAAATGAGGGACGCTCATTTCAGATACCGGTACATTGGCATGATGAACTGGAAATTATATATGTAAAAAGTGGTTTTTTGACTGTAAGTATATCAGGAGAAAATTATATTGGAACCCCCGGGGATGCTTTTGTAGTGTCGCCGGGCAATCTGCATTTCATGGGTTCACAGGCCGGAGAAGTGGATTATTTTACTTTCCTTTTTCCACTTGAATATATCTCTTTTTGCACAGATGACATGTTAGATGATAAATTGCTTACTCCATTAAAAAATGGTCATTTGATGATAAGACCAAGGATCAAGGATGCAGCAAAAGAGTTGTGTGAGCAGTTGGCCGAAATATATATGGCAAAAAATGATGAAAAGAAGTTGGGAATAGCTGTTCAGATAAAGACAAAAATAATTCTTTTACAATTTATTCTTCACATGTGGGAGAATGGATTTATAATCGAAAATGATAAAAGTGGAAGAAATACTGTAGAAAAAGAGATGATTTCATACATACAGCAGAGTTTTACAGGGGAGATATCATTAAAGGAACTTGGGGAACAGTTCCATCTTTCTGAAAAATATGTATCGCAATATTTTAAAGAACATTTTCATATTACGCTTTCAAAATATGTTACATATTTGCGGTTGGAGCATGCAAAACAGTTGTTACAAAATTCGGACATTCCAGTTACAGAGGTTGCAATGCTCAGTGGCTATCAGAATGTAAGTTATTTTATCAGAAGCTTCAAAAAAACATACGGAGTGTCTCCGTTAAAATATAGAAAAAATGAGCCGAGTACATGGATTTAGAGGAGTGTGAAAGAAACATAAACGATGTTACAAACAAAAGGTTAGGGAACACCTGAAAGGGAGTTTCCTAACCTTTTGTTGTATAGAGCTGTTATCAGTCTGTTCAATCAATAAATAATCAGGCAATTTTATGCTACAGGAACATTTCCTGTAGATTTCCTTTCAATCAGCTGTGTATGCAATAAAAATGTACTGATTGAAACGCCATTAAGAAGACTGGATAACGCAAAGAATCCACTTTTTCCAAGTTCAATACGATCTTGTCTGATTGTAGTCAGTGGAGGTGATGTATAAGCAGCGATTGGCAGATCATCAAATCCGATAATGTTGACATCATCAGGAACCTGATATCCGAGCTGTTGGCATTGGATAAGAGCTGCATTCGCAAGGGTATCCTGGCTGCAGATGATAGCTGTTGTTCCATTTTCCAGAAAACGAGGTAAATGTTTCTCCATACATTCTGACAGATAATAAGAGCAGCCGGTGGTGGCAGGAGAAGTCTTCAGTCCATGTTGGTGCATGGCACGGAGAAGAAAAAGAGCAGTTATCTGAGGAAAAGCAACAATTGCAGGGCGTTTCCGACAGATATGATCGGGTAGTGCGTGTTCTTGGAGAAAATGTTGTAGAGGATGCGGTACAGCAAGATATACAAGAGCAGAAAGCATTAGAAGAAAAACGGCAAGTGGAGCAAATGCCCAAAGGAAGTATTCACGAAAGATTGGCTTGGGGTGCCCGTAAAAGTGAAATGGAGAATCAACAGCGTAAGAAAAATAAAACAAAAAATAGAGGAATGGAGAGATAAGACGATGAAAAAGCACATTTATGATGAAAGTAATGGATTGAGCTACACATTGCATGGAGATTATTACCTGCCGGATCTGGCAGTGAATGAGGAAGAACTGACATATGGTAAATACGGAATGTTGCGAAAACAGTTTCTGAAAGTGCATAGACCGGCACGATATCAGTATTTATTGATGACGGGGGAGCTGACGGCACACTTGAATCGAGTTGAACAGGAAGCCAGAGAACAGGTGAAAATTATGCTGAAGCAGATGGCGGAAAAACAGGATGTGACGGAACAAATGAAAATGCAGGATCAGATGAAATGGGTTGGTTTAATGAATAGCATCAAAGCCTGTGCAGAAGAAATTGTGTTGAAAGAGAGGGTATATATGTGAGTAGAAAGGGTGATCGAAAGGCTGCTCTTTACAAAGATGAAAATAAAAATTGCTGAAAAGGCATGAGTGTTGTAGTGTAAAACTCTTTTGACATTGTGTTTTCCGTTAAGTAAAATATCTTTGATAGACAGATAATGAAAAAATGATTATTCTTGGCTCAGATCAAGAGAACAAATTACTTGCGAAGGGAGGAAATTATATGGAGCTGAGTATACAGATAAAAAAATACCGAACAGAGCTTCATCTATCACAGGAGGAATTGGCAGAAAAGGTATATGTAACAAGACAGACAATTTCTAATTGGGAAAACGAAAAGAGTTATCCTGACATTCATAGCTTGTTACTTCTTAGTTCATTGTTTAATGTATCTCTCGATCAATTAATTAAAGGAGATATAGAGAAAATGAAAGAAATTATTAGCGAGCAAGAAATTAAAAAGTTTAATTATTATGGTTCCATCTATACAGTTCATTTGGCCGTGTTGATTATATCGGCAGTACCTTTGTTTATGTGGCTCGGAAGGTATGCGTATATTCCGTTTGGGATTTTATTTATTATTACAATGTACTGGGCGTTAAAGGTTGAAAAACTAAAAAAGAAAAATGATATACAAACCTATAAGGAAATTGTTGCATTTACGGAGGGAAAAAAATTGGATGAACTTCATAAGGCAGTTGAAGTGGGAAAACGTCCTTATCAAAATATATTAAAGGTTATTATCAGTGCGGGTGTTACAGCGATGATTTGCTTCTTAATTGGAGTACTGATGCACGTATTCTTGAATTAATTAAATTTAAGGATATTTTGATTTGTAGAATTATAAAATAGAGCATTTTTCTCGCAGATTTTAACCGGTAGTTAAGAAATCGAAGCCATAATTAAACGAAGGCTCAATTGTAAACACATATTAGAAATACTATAATGAGAATATAAACAGGAGGTAGGAACAATGCAAATTGGTGAGAAGATAAAAAACTATCGGAAAACTGCGGGATTAACACAAGAACAGGTGGCGGATTATTTGGACGTTTCTACTCCTGCGGTAAATAAATGGGAAAAAGGAAACACATATCCAGATATATCATTACTTCCGGCAATTGCTCGATTATTAAAAATTGATATGAATGAACTATTTTCATTTCGTGAAGAATTGACAGAAAAAGAGATTGGACAATTTGTGAATGAGCTTTCGGAAGTTTCATTGGATAGCTTTATAAAAGCTTTTGAGATGGGAAAAAATAAAATAAAGGAATATCCTCATTGTGATTCGTTGATTTATTCAATTGCTACGGTTTTAAATGCAGCGTTAACTTTATCCGATGTCGATGATGAGAAAAAGTTGGAATGCAATAATGTGATTGTTGAATGGCTGGAACGAACTGCTGAAAGTCCGAATGAAAAGATAAGGATTTCCAGTATTTTTATGCTTGCAGCGAAATATATACAAATGGAAAAATATAAAGAAGCAAATATTTTTTTGGATAAAATTCCAGATACTGTGATAGATGCCACAATTATGAAAACGAAGGTACTAGCACACCAGGAAGGGACAGATATTGCAGCGTTCTTTTTAGAGGGAAAACTGATGCAGACAGTTACGAATATACAAAACTATCTGTATAAGTTGATAGAAATGGAAGAAGAAACCGGAAATCATTGTAAAGCAGAGGAGATTGCCGAAATCACAGAACATATGGTGTCGTTATTTGGTCTGTGGGATTACGGTAAAGTAGTACCATATCTATTGATTGCCGTGTATCGAAAGGATGTAGAAAAATGTATTCAGTTGATAAAAGAAGTGCTGATGGAGTCACAGAAGCCATGGAAGATGGTGGAATCACCTTTATATTACAGATATGTGGATACAGTGCAGGGAAAGTCTTTTTCAGGTGTTGGAAATAATTTTGTTCGTGCATTAGCTACAGAAATTGAAAATAAAGAAGAGTATGAATTTTTGAAAGGAAATAAAGAATTGGAGGCGATTTTTTCTCAATATTTGAAATAGATTGCGATAAAAATATATAGAATGACAAAATTAAAGCTGTAAAAATCTACGTTGAATTTTACAGCTTTTTGTGTATAATAAAAGTAGCAGAAACAATTTAAAATCAAAGGAAGGAGCTGAAAGAATATGGCAAATATTTTACCAGTATCTGATTTGAGAAATTATAATGAAGTCCTGAAAAACTGTCATAAAGGAGAACCGGTATATCTGACTAAGAATGGCAGAGGACGTTTCGTAGTCATGGATATTGAAGATTATGAGCGTGACCAGGCAGAGAAAAAGCTTCTGATGAAGCTGCAGGAAGCTGAAGAAGCGGTGAAAGACGGAGAAGGCTGGCTGGATCTGGATGAATTAAAAGCACTTGTGGGGGAATAAGATGTTAAAACTGCGGATCAATCCGATTGTTGCAAAGGATTTGAAGAACATCCGGGATTATATTGCCGAAGACAACGAGGAATATGCTGCGAAGACGATAAAAGAGATTTATGGTAAATTTGAAAATCTTCAAATGTTTCCGGGAATGGGGGCGGATCTCTCCAAACGGGTCAGCTTTCGGACAGATTATAAATATGCGATATGGGAAGATTATGTGATTATTTACAAGATCAGTAAAGAATATGTAGAGGTTTATCGTGTAGTTAACCGATATCAGGATATCACGAGAATCTTTGATTGATAACAGAGATGTGATAACAAATTGATAACACCGTTCAGTACAGCCTATGGATTTAGGACAGTGGAACACATATAAAACCAAATAGAACCATAATACCAATACTAAAAAGTATAGTGATGAGATAAACGATCCGCGAGGATGCGCAGTGATTCTGATAGGAATATGTCAGCTTTTCTGACCAGAATCACGCGCCAAGTCTCACGGACGTTCGACTTGATTTGATCAGGACACTGATCTTAGAATGGATATGAGAGAAAAGAAAAGTAATGCGAAGCCACTCGCATTACTTTTCTTTTCCATCAATGAGATATTCATAAGATATTTCGAAAACTTCAGAAAATGCTTTGATTTCAACATCAGTAACAAAGCGCTTATTTGTTTCAATTCTTGTAATTACATTTTTGTCCATATCATAGCCGCGCAGTTGAAGCTGATGGGCAAGCATCCGCTGGGACATATGGTTTTTCTCACGAAGCTCGATGAGTCTTTTACTGATTAAGTTCTTTTCTCCGGTGGCTGTCTTTGGTTTTGGCATATAAATGCTCCTCTCTTTTGTAATTGAAAAATGAGATTGTCTCATTTTTTGCTCTATTCATTGATTTTACAGTTGAGGTAAGAATAAAACGGTTGTAAAAGTGAGACAGCATGGACGTTCTTGGATTTTATGACTAGTGTGTTATAGCGAAATTAATTTGAAAAATTACTTTCATCAATAATCTCTTGACAAATCCCTTTGAAATCACGTATCCTCATAGTATAAAAGCGCTTTCATAAGAGCTTGGTATGCAATGCAAAGCAGTGAAAAGAGGAAAAAGATGAATATATATGATATAGCAAAAGAAGCCGGAGTTTCTATATCAACGGTTTCTCGTGTTATGAATAACAAAGGGAATGTGAATGCTGCTACAAGAAAAAAAGTAGAAGCAATATTGGACAAGCATGATTATACGCCCAGTGCGATTGCGCGTGGTATGGTAAGTAAAACAATGAAGACGGTTGCAGTACTGACTGTGGATATCCGCGTGCCGCATTATGCGAGAACTGTTTATACAATTGAACGGGAGTTTAGCCACAGAGGTTACGAGGTCGCAATCTGTAATACGGGTGGTGAGTTGGAAGAGACAGCCAAGTATTTAAAGACAATGCTTGAGAAAAAAGTAGACGGAATCGTACTGGTCGGTTCAATTTTTAATACACTTTGCAAAAAAGATGAAATTGGAAATATGATCAAGAATACACCGGTAGTGCTTGCGAATGGAAAACTGGAACTGCCGAATTCCTATTCTGTCTTAGTTGATGACCGGTATGGCGTTTCTCTGGCAGTGGAACATCTGCTAAAAAGAGGGCACCTTGATATGTACTATCTAAAGGATATGGATACGGTCAGTGCCAGGTTAAAAAGTGAAGGGTTTATAAAAGCATTGGAAAGTCACGGTGTTAGTGACGCGAAGCAATATGTGATCGATACGGACAGAAGTATCGGTGGAGGAATCGAAGCGGTTGAAAAACTGATTGCCGAGAATAAGAAATTTACAGCCATTGTCTGTGGAGAAGACATTACAGCAACGGGAGCGGTGAAAGCGGCATTGCGTGCCGGACTTCGAGTACCGGAAGATGTAGCGGTTACCGGGTACAACAATTCAGAATATGCAAGAATCTGTGAACCACGTCTTACGACTATTGACAATAAGCCGGAGATGGTTGCGATGATGAGCGTGCAGCTCCTTACAAGTTTGATTGAACAGACGGATGTGTACTCTTCCTGTGTGATCCAGCCGGAATTGGTGGAAGGAAAGACAACATAAGCTGACATAAGACAACAAAAAAAGACGATATAGGTGAAAGATTGCAGATAGAGCTATAAAAAGCAGAAGGATTTTCAGAAAGAAAAACTGAAAGTACCTCTGCTTTTTTTCTTCATAATCTCCAATAAACTGAAAGCGCTTGCATAAAATATGAAAGATTGTTAAAAAATAATCGTTATTTTGTACTAAAATAAATGCGCAGATTTGAGCATAATGCCGAAAAAAATAAAAACACGCGCGTGAAATTGACAAAATGAGTGAAATAAATATAATGAAAAGTAAAGAAAGCGCTTCTATAAATTTTCAATAATAATTTCTCAAAAATGAAAGGAGATTAATATGAGAGTTCAATATGATGTAATGGTGCAGGAGTTTGCAAGAGTATTAGAGAAAAAAGGATTCACTCATGAAGATGCCGAGAATGCGGCAATCATTTTCGCACAGAACAGTCTGGCTGGTGTATACTCCCACGGACTGAACCGTTTTCCAAGAGTTGTCAGCTACCTGGAGAAAGGTGAGATTGATCCGAATGCAAGAGCAACTTGTGAGATGAAGATGGGAGCGATTGAACGATGGGATGGACATCGTGGATTTGGACCTCTGAATGCAAAACGTGCAATGGATCGTGCATGCGAGCTTGCGAAGGAGAATGGAATTGGTTGTGTAGCTCTTGGAAATAATAACCACTGGATGCGTGGTGGTACATATGGCTGGCTTGCAGCAGATCATGGTTGTATCGGAATCTGCTGGTCTAATACAATGCCGAACATGCCTGCATGGGGTGGACTGAACCGCAAGATCGGGAATAACCCGTTGATCATGGCAGTGCCTCGTTCTAATGGGGAACATGCAATGATCGACTGTGCTGTATCTCAGTTTTCTTATGGAAAGATTGAAGATTGTCGTCTGAAAGGACTGAAACTTCCGGTGCCGGGAGGATATGATACAAAGGGAGAACTCACAACAGACCCTTCAGAAATCGAGAAGACATGGCGTGTGCTTCCGATGGGATACTGGAAGGGAAGTGGACTTTCCATCGTGCTGGATCTGATCGCAACAGTTCTTACAGATGGAAACTCTGTATCAAAAATCGGAACATTCGGTGACGAGATTGGACTTACTCAGATTATGATTGCAGTAGATCCTACAAAGTTCAACACAGTGGAGCAGACAGATGCAATTGTAGATGAGATTCTTGCAGATGTGAAATCTTCTGAGCCGATCAAAGAGGACGGAGAAGTTCTTTATCCGGGAGAGTTAGAGCTTAAGAACATCAAAGAGAACAAAGAACAGGGAATCCCGGTTGTTGAAGAAGTATGGGAATCTGTTCTGAAGATGTAATAATAATTAGGAAATATAGAATAGGAAGAAACAATGATTCAGGGAGTACTTTTTGATATGGACGGGCTTATGTTCGATACGGAAAGAATCGGATACGAAGGCTGGAAATATGCAGGAAAAAAGCTTGGCATTCATATGAAAGATGAATTGATCGCTTCTTTTCGCGGAACCGGAGAAAAAGAAAAGCGAAGACATTTCAAAGAAGCATTTGGAAGTGAAGAGCTGTATGATGAAGCATTTACGCTTCGGACGGTATATGCAAAAGAATGGATCGATAAGAATGGGCTTCCGGTAAAGAAAGGGCTGGTGGAGCTGCTGGAGTATTTGAAAAGAGAAAATATTCCGGCGGCGCTCGCAACCTCGACAAACCGCAAGAAAGCGATGGGTTATCTGGATATGGCAAATGTAACAGAATATTTCCGTGCATCAGTGTGCGGTGATGAAGTGAAGGCAGCGAAGCCTGCTGGTGATATCTTCATATCTGCGGCAGAGGCACTGGGAGTTTCGACAGAGAAATGTCTTGTTTTGGAAGACAGCCCAAATGGTCTGAAGGCTGCAAAAAATGCTGGCTGCAAAGCGATTGTAATCCCAGATCTGTCCCCGGCACCTAAGAAAGAAGAAGGCCTGTGGGATGCGAAAGTTTCGAATTTAAAAGAGGTTATAGAAATCATAAAGAATCTTTGATACAGGAGGAAATATCATGGAATATATTATTGGAATCCTGCTGCTCATCTCATTTGTAGGGTTGGCCGTATACGCAGTGCGCGGCGGTAACCTGATGATGGGTATGCTGATTATGGCAATTATTTGGACAGTGCTTCCACTTATTGGAAATACATTTGCGACAAATCCGGAATTTATTGGTTCTTATCCGGGAATCACGGATATCAGTGTTGTTGATGCAATTACAAAAGTTTTCCAGTCCGGTCCGGAAGGCTGGGGAAATGTACTTGTAAATGTTGTATTTGGTGCATGGTTTGGACGTGTTCTTCTTCAGACAGGTATTGCAGATGCACTGATCCGTAAAGCGGTTGAGCTTGGTGGAGACAAACCGGTTATCATCTGTGTATTACTCTCTACAGTTACAACAGCAATCTTTTCAACATTATTTGGCGCAGGTGCCGTTGTAGCGATTGGAGTGATCATTCTTCCAATCCTTATGAGTCTTGGTATTCCTAAGACACTTTCCATCGGATCCTTCATGATGAGTGTCGGAGCCGGAATGTATTTAAATCCGGTACTTACCGGACAGTTCCTCGGATTCTTCCTTGGAGAAGATGGAAAACAGCTCATCACTTATGATGATCCTGCACGTCTTCACTGGGCGATCATCGGAGTTGCAGTACAGCTTCTTGTAGTAATTGTTATGTGTGTTGTGACACTTGGAAAGAAGAAAACCGTTCATGCATGGAGCGCATCTGCAGCAAGAAAAGCCCGCCCGGGATATGTTCCGACAATTGCTCTGATCGCACCGATCATCCCGGTTGTACTTCTTGTAGTATTTAATGTACCGATCATTCTTGGATTTACAATTGGAAGTTTCTATGCATTATTCGTATGTAAGAAATTGACATCATTTCGCGGTGCATGCCGTGTACTGAATAAGGATTTCTATGATGGTGTTGTTGACACTGCACCGCTGGTAGGATTCCTGCTTATGATTCCGATGTTCAACAAAGCAGCAGAGCTTTGCGTGCCATATTTTAATGCACTTCTTGGAAATATTATTCCGAATAATACACTGGTTATCAGCATTGTATTTGCAATTCTTGCGCCACTTGGACTGTTCCGTGGACCATTTACACTGTTCGGCTGCGGAGCTGCAACACTTGGAATCCTGAAAGGAATCGGATTCCCAACACCATATCTGTATGCACTGATGGTCATTCCTTCTATTACAATGAATGTATCGATCTGTATGACACAGAGCTGGATTGCATGGGGAGTAAGCTACTCAAAAGTATCCACAAGAGAACATCTGAAGATGACACTGCCATATGCATGGCTTGTATGTATCATTATGCAGGCGATCACATATGTTATGTTCGGTTAAGGAGGGCGTGAAAAAATGAGTGATAGAAAAGTACGTATGGGTATTGACGTAGGTGGAACACATACAAAAGCGGTTGCCATTGACAATGCCACACATGAAATAATTGGAAAATCTTCTGTAAAGACAACTCACGATGATAAAGCAGGCGTAGCAGCCGGTGTTGTAGCAGCATTTCAGAATTGTCTGCGGGAAAATAATATTGACCCGAAAGATGTCATTTTCGTAGCACATTCTACGACCCAGGCAACCAATGCCTTAATCGAAGGTGACGTTGCAAAGGTTGGTGTTGTTGGTGTCGGCCCGAAAGGAATCGGCGGACTCATTGCAAAAGCTCAGACAAATATGAAAGACATCAATCTTGGGTCCGGACGTTTTATCCGTCTTAAAAATCGTTACATCTGTGATGAAAAACTGTCCGACCAGGCTGTGACAGACACGATTAAATCTTTAGTTGGAGATGGCGCAGAGGTTATCGTTGCCAGTGAGTCTTTCGGCGTAGATGATATGGAAAATGAGACTGGCATCTGCAAGATTGCAAAAGACATGGGACTTGAAGCAACAGCAGCCAGTGAGATCACAAAACTTTACGGACTGACAAGACGTACCCGTACAGCAGCGATCAATGCGTCTATTCTTCCGAAAATGCTTAACACTGCAAACTCTACAGAGCAAAGTGTTAAGAGTGCAGGTGTTGAAGTTCCGCTGATGATCATGCGTGGTGACGGTGGAGTTATGGAGATCAGTGAGATGAAAAAACGTCCGGTACTGACCATGTTATCCGGTCCGGCCGCATCTGTTATGGGAAGTCTGATGTATCTGCGTGCTTCTAATGGTGTATACTTTGAAGTAGGTGGAACAACGACCAATATCGGTGTTATCAAAGATGGACGTCCTGCTATCGATTATTCTGTAGTTGGCGGACATCGTACATATATCAGCAGCTTAGATGTACGAGTTCTCGGTGTTGCCGGAGGAAGTATGGTTCGTGCAGATAAGAACGGAGTAAAAGATGTAGGACCACGTTCCGCACATATCGCAGGTCTTGATTATGCAGTATTTACACCGGAAGAAGAAATTGTAGATCCGAAAGTTGTATTCTTCAGCCCGAAAGAAGGAGATCCGGAGGACTATGTTGCAATCGAATTAAAGAATGGAAAACGTATCACCATTACGAATACATGTGCAGCCAATGTGCTTGGTCTTATTAAGCCGGAATATTTCGCATATGGAAATGCAAATGCAGCAAGAAAGGCAATGCAGCCGCTGGCAGATTACATGGGAAAAACTGTAGAAGAAGTTGCAACTCAGATCCTGACAAGGGCTTACGAAAAGATTGAGCCGATCATTATGGATCTGGCTGACAAATACCGTCTGGAAAAAGACCAAATCAGTCTGGTCGGAGTTGGTGGAGGAGCAGCGGCTCTTATCGGATTCTGTTCTGATAAAATGGGACTGCGCTATTCAATCCCGGACAATGCAGAAGTTATTTCTTCTATCGGAGTTGCGCTTGCAATGGTACGAGACGTTGTAGAACGTGTTGTTCCGAACCCGACACCGGAAGATATCCGCTCCATCAAAGCTGAGGCAATTGATAAGGCTGTAGAAAGTGGTGCGGCAGCAGACAGCGTAGATGTACATATTGAGATCGACCCGCAGACATCAAAACTGACAGCCATTGCCCTTGGATCAACAGAAGTTAAGACAACGGACCTCTTAAAAGAGTGTACAGCTAAGGAAGCAAGAGAACTGGCGGCTGAAGACTTGAAGGTTGCTCCGTCAGAAGTAAATGAAGAATGTGCAACAAAGAACTTCTATGTATTTGCTATAGAAGGAAAAGGAAAACATCCGGTTCGTATTCTGGATAAAAAAGGATTTATCAAGGTTCAGAGAAATGACGGAAAAGCAATTCTTTGTAAAGCCGGAAGCTATCGTAATATCGTATCTCAGTTATGGGAAGAGCTTGCAATTTATCAGCAGGACGCAATCCTTCGCCCGGACTATTACATTTGTGCCGGTGCGCGTGTCATGGATTTCTCAGGTTCTGTAGACCTTGATAAGATCATGATGCTGATGGAAGTGGAAATGCAGATGATAGATCCAGGTGATGATGTCATCATCGTAGGAGCAAAGAACAGTTTATAGATCAATCATGATCCGTGGCATCTAAGGATGCAGAGGTATAAAATATATGGGAAGACAGGAAAAGTGGAACAGACTTATAGACGCATTTTCAGGAAAGGGAACTGCCTTTTCTATGCCGGAATATCCCAAAGTTCCGTTTCCGGAAATGATAGAGAAACTGGGGGCTTTGACAGAGGAAGACTGGGGAAAATATGCATTTAGCAGAGAGCCTTTAGAAGGAAGGTTCAGTAACGAGCAGAAAATGCAGTATACGCACAAAGCGAATGATTGCGGTCGAGAGTGGGCTGAAAAAATCGCGAGGCAGTATGGAACGAGAAATCCGGGAGAATTAGCTGAAAAACTTGGGATGAAAGTAAAAACTCCAAAAGTCCCGGTAGGAGGCGGTCTGGTGCTTTTTGCTCAATTTGTAGAACCGGACGAGATCACTATCTTTACGGATTGTGTGGATAAAGCTTCAAGATTGGAAGAAGAGTGTGGATGTGATCTGCTTCGCAGAGAAAATCTTACCAATACATTGCTTGCTCATGAATTATTTCATGCAGTAGAGGAGCAGCACGTGAAAGAAATCTATACAAGAACAGAAAGGGTAGAACTCTGGAGAAAACCGTTTTCCAATAAATCTACGATTTCCTGTCTTTCTGAGATTGCGGCTATGGCATTCGCAGGGAAACTTCTGGATTTGAAGGTGTCCCCGTATATGTTAGATGTACTTCTCGTGTATTCTTATGATAAGAATGCAGCATGGGGACTATACGATGAAATCATGAACATGACAAAGAAGCAGTGAACACTGTAGGAGGAAATAAATGTTAACAACGAATATTACATTAGCTGAGAAGTATGATTACCTCAGTGATAAGTTTAAAAAAGCATTTACATTTTTAAGAGAAACAGATCTTGCATCACTTCCGATCGGAAGAACAGAGATTGATGGAGATGAAGTTTATGCAAGTGTGCAGAGCTATACAACTATGACTGTAGAAGAATGTGCATTTGAAAGTCATCTGGAATATTTTGATGTACAGTATGTGGTAGAAGGAGAAGAATGCTTTGGGTATGAGCCGGTGAAAAATCTGACACCTTCTATGGACTACGATGCAGAAAGAGACCTGATTTTCTACAATGAGCCAGACGATGCAGGCTCTGTAATCCTGAAGGCCGGAGATTTTGCCATTGTTCCGCCGGAAGACGGACATGCACCGAGACGTATGACAAAGAATGGTCCATGTCCGGTGAAGAAAATTGTTGTAAAAGTGAAGCTGTAAAAGGTAGAAGCATGTCATGCAATTGCATGACGCGCACCTCGCGGCAAGAATGCCGAGGCATTCTTGAAGAAAGAAGTATTAAAAAAGCAGTAAAATAACTGAGCAGGAATATATTAGGAGGAAAGTGCAATGAAGAGTTCATTTCGTTGGTACGGAGACAGTGATCCGGTAACATTAGATAAGATTCGTCAGATTCCGGGGATGCGTTCTATCGTTTCCGCTGTCTATGATGTAAAACCGGGAGAAGTATGGCCGGAAGAAAGTATCAAACATCTGGTAGATGAATGCCGGGAGCATGGATTAATTTTTGATGTTGTAGAATCCATTCCGGTAACGGAAGAGATCAAACTTGGAAGACCGGGAAGAGACCGTCACATTGAGAATTATTGCGAGTCTATCCGCAGATGCGCAAAATACGGGATTAAATGTGTGACATATAATTTTATGCCGGTATTTGACTGGACAAGAACACAGCTTGACAAAGAAGCAGAAGATGGTTCCACAAGTCTTGTAATGTACTGGGAACAGATGAAAGGTCTGGATCCATTAAAAGACGATATTCATCTTCCGGGCTGGGATTCCAGCTATACACAGGATGAAGTCCGTGAATTGATCCGTGCCTATGGTGAAATAGGAGAAAAAGGACTTTGGGAAAACATTGAATATTTCCTGAAACGTGTCATTCCGGTAGCGGAAGAGTGCGGCGTTGTCATGGCGCTTCATCCGGATGATCCTCCGTATCCGATTTTTGGACTTCCAAGAGTGATCACATGCGAGGAGAATCTGGATCGATATCTTTCTATTGTGGACAGCCCGGCTAACAGCTTGTGCTTGTGTACAGGATCCCTGGGGAGTTCGCCGAAAAATGATATCCCGGCTATGGTACGCAAATATTCTTCAATGAATCGAATTGGATTTATGCATATCCGAAATGTAAAGATCCTTCCGGATACATCATTTGAAGAGTCTGGACATCTGACACAGAATGGCTCTCTTGATATGAATGCAATTGTGAAAGCATTGGTAGAGACTGGATTTGACGGATATTTCCGCCCGGATCACGGACGTATGATCTGGGGAGAGACAGGAAAACCAGGTTACGGATTATATGACCGTGCACTCGGAACAGCTTATATTAATGGTTTGATTGAGGCCAATGGCGGAGTGATCGAATAAAATTATAGAAGAGAATAAAAATAAAGAGCTTCATACACAGCCAGAAAAGTTGTGTGTGAAGCTCTTTTTTGCATGAATGAAAATAGTATATTTGTTTTAAATGTGCAGATTTGGGTGTTGCGATGAATATGCCGAAAAAAGTAGATATAAGGAAAATGCATAAAAAAATCACTGATTATCATAGAAATTTGATAATAAATACAAAAATATTCTATGTTCTAAACAGGGTATAGTGATTATAATGGAATTAGTTGATTGGTTCAAGGAAAATTGAAGCAAAATGAACAAATGGGAGGAAACAAAATGAAAAAAAGAAGAGTATTAGCAGCAATTATGACAGCTACACTTGCGTTATCACTTGCAGGTTGTGGTGGATCCTCAGGAGATTCTAAATCATCAGGATCATCAGACGGTTCCGTAGCAAATGCAGACAAACCGCTTTGCTGGTTCAACCGTCAGCCATCTAACAGTTCTACGGGAGAACTTGACAAAGAGGCTCTGAACTTCAATGATGATACATACTATGTAGGATTTGATGCTAACCAGGGAGCTGAACTGCAGGGACAGATGGTTGTTGACTACATCAAAGCTAATGCAGACAAGATTGACAGAAACGGTGATGGAGTAATCGGATATGTACTTGCAATTGGTGATATCGGACATAACGATTCTATCGCTCGTACACGTGGTGTTCGTTCTGCTCTTGGAACAGGTATTGATGCAAACGGTGAAGTTGATTCTACACCAGCAGGAACTAACGTAGACGGAAAAGCAAAAGTTGTTAAAGATGCAACTCTTGATGTAAATGGAAAGACATATACAATTCGTGAGCTTGCTTCTCAGGAGATGAAGAACTCAGCAGGAGCTACATGGGATGCAGCAACAGCTGGTAACGCAATCGGAACATGGTCAGCTTCTTTTGGAGAGCAGATCGATGTTGTTGTTTCTAACAATGACGGTATGGGAATGTCAATGTTCAACGCTTGGGCAAAAGACAACAAAGTTCCTACATTCGGATATGATGCTAACAGTGATGCTGTAGCAGCAATTGCTGAAGGATACGGCGGAACAATTTCACAGCATGCAGATGTACAGGCTTACCTGACACTGAGAGTTCTTCGTAACGCACTTGACGGAGTAGATGTTGATACAGGTATCGGTACAGCAGATGATGCTGGTAACTGCCTGACAGAAGGTGAAGACTACAGATACAGTGAAGAGGACAGATCATACTACGCATTAAACGTAGCTGTAACAGCTGACAACTACAAAGACTTTACAGATTCAACAAAGGTTTACGACAAAGTTTCCAAACAGCTTGATTCTTCTAAGAGTCCATCTAAGAAAGTATGGCTTGACATTTACAATGCATCAGATAACTTCCTGAGCTCAACATATCAGCCACTGCTTGAGAATTATGATGATCTTCTGAACCTGACAGTTGATTACATCGGTGGAGATGGACAGACAGAGTCTAACATCACAAACCGTCTTGGAAATCCAAGCGAGTACGATGCATTTGCAATTAACATGGTTAAAACAGACAATGCATCATCTTATACATCACTTCTTAAATAATAAGAGATTGATTACCAGTAAATTAATGAAACAAAGAGGGGTGTCAGAGATGATACCCTTCTTTCGCTAAGAAAAGGAAGCAGGGCTATGACAGAGGATAAGAATAAATACATCTTATCGATTAAAGGTATGAGTAAGTCATTCGGCAGAAATAAGGTTCTAAAACATATTGACCTGAATGTCAAACCTGGAACCATTATGGGACTTATGGGTGAAAATGGTGCCGGAAAATCGACAATGATGAAATGTCTCTTTGGAACCTATCAGAAAGATGAGGGGACAATTATATTAGATGGCCGGGAAGTGAATTTTTCTGGACCGAAAGATGCACTGGAAAATGGTGTAGCGATGGTACACCAGGAATTGAACCAGTGTCTGGAGAGAAGTGTTATCGACAATATGTTTCTTGGTCGATATCCAAAAAACTCTTTTGGAGTTGTTGATGAAGCAAGAATGAAAAAGGAAACATCAAATCTGTTCCGTCAACTTGGAATAACTGTGAACCTGACTCAGCCAATGAAGAAAATGTCTGTGTCACAGCGCCAGATGTGTGAAATCGCGAAAGCAATTTCATATCATTCTAAGGTGATTGTATTAGATGAGCCAACATCATCACTTACAGCACCAGAGGTAGAAAAGCTTTTCAAAATGATGCGTCAGTTGAAAGCACAGGGAATTTCACTGATTTATATTTCACACAAGATGGACGAGATTTTTGAAATTTGTGATGAAATATCAGTACTTCGAGATGGAAGTCTTGTTATGACTAAGGATAGTAAAGATACTGATATGAATGAGCTGATCGCAGCGATGGTTGGCCGTTCATTGGATAACAGATTCCCACCTGTAGATAATGAACCGGGAGAGAAAATTCTCTCTGTACAAAATCTTTCAACAAAATATGCACCAAAGATTCAGAATGTATCCTTTGATATCAGAAAAGGAGAGATATTCGGATTTTATGGTCTGGTAGGAGCAGGACGTACGGAACTTCTGGAGACAATCTTCGGAATACGTACAAGAGCAGAAGGAAATGTAATTTATGATGGAAAAGTTATGAACTTTTCCTCCCCGAAAGATGCAATGGATCATGGATTTGCTCTGATTACAGAGGAAAGAAAAGCCAATGGTCTGTTCTTAAAAGGTGATATTACATTTAATACTACCATTGCCAATATGAGTCATTATAAGAGCGGCGTTGCATTGTCTCATGACAGAATGGTACGTGCGACCGCAGAGGAGATCAAGATCATGCATACTAAATGTATGGGACCAGATGATATGATCACAAGCCTTTCCGGAGGAAATCAGCAGAAAGTTATCTTCGGTAAATGGCTGGAGCGTTCACCGAGCGTATTCATGATGGATGATCCGACCCGAGGAATTGATGTAGGTGCAAAATACGAGATTTATGAACTGATTATCAATATGGCAAAGCAAGGAAAGACAATTATTGTAGTTTCTTCAGAGATGCCTGAAATTCTTGGAATTACGAATCGAATTGGCGTTATGTCAAATGGACGTCTGGCCGGAATCGTAAATACAAAAGAGACAAATCAGGAAGAATTATTGAGACTCAGTGCGAAATATTTGTAACAGAGAGGAGTATTAGATATGGCAGAGAACAACGTAATTATTTCGGCTGAAGAAGAAGCAAAGCTTTTAAAGCCGATTGACGAATATGTTGGTAAGATACAGGCTCAGATCGATGCACTTCGTGTAGAAGGATCTGACAAAGTCAATAGTTTAAAAAATCAGATTGCAATTGCAAAAGAGAATAAGAATTTAACAAAAGAGCAGCAGAACAAGATTATTGAGGAAAGCAAAAAACAACTGGAGAAAGCAAAAGCAACAGAGGATGCAAATAAAGAGCAGATTACAAAGTTGATCGCAGATGCAGAAGGTTATCTTTCCAAGCATTACAGCAGTGAATATTATGACATTGTTGTCAAGAGCTGTGAAGCTGAGAAGAAAGCAGAAAACAGCAGCTTTGAAAAAACTAAAACACAGCTTCAGGAAGAGCATAAGAAAGCACTTGGAAGCCTGAAAGATGCAGAAGAGATCAAAGCAGAGAAGTATACATATAAGAATAAATTATATGATGCGCAGATGGCACATGAGTCCAGACTTCAGGAGATCAAGGACAGAAAACATGATGCATTTATGCATAAGTTCCATTTGATTGATCTTCTGAGAATGTCAAAATACACATTTGCTCAGAAGCAGGCACAGAAAATTGAAAATTACAAATATACATTCAATATGACACAGTTCCTGTATAAGAATGGTCTGTATATTGTAATTATCCTGATCTTTATTGCTCTGTGTATCATTACACCAATTGTGAAAAATACACAGCTCTTTACAGTAACGAATATCCTGAATATCTTACAGCAGGCTTCACCGCGAATGTTCCTCGCACTTGGTGTTGCAGGCCTGATCCTCTTAACAGGTACCGACCTTTCTGTAGGACGTATGGTTGGTATGGGTATGGTTACAGCAACCATTATTATGCATAACGGAATTAACACCGGTGGTGTATTTGGTCACATTTTTGATTTTTCCAATATGGGAACAATTCCAAAAGCATTATTAGCATTAGGTGTATGTATCATTCTTACAACCGTATTTGCTATGATCGCCGGATTCTTTATGGCAAGATTTAAGATGCATCCATTCATTTCAACAATGGCGAACATGTTGATCATCTTCGGTCTTGTTACATATGCAACAAAGGGAGTTTCTTTTGGAGCAATTGATCCGGCAATTCCGAATATCTTTATTCCAAAGGCAGGAAGATTCCCAATGATTATTTTATGGGCAATCATCGCAGTAGTTGTTGTATGGTTCATCTGGAACAAGACAACATTTGGAAAGAACCTTTATGCAGTCGGTGGAAACCCGGAGGCAGCAACCGTATCCGGTATTTCCGTATTCAAAGTAACAATGGGAGCATTTATCATGGCAGGTATTCTTTATGGATTTGGTTCCTGGCTCGAGTGTCTCCGAATGGTTGGATCTGGTAGTGCAGCTTATGGACAGGGCTGGGATATGGACGCTATTGCAGCCTGTGTAGTTGGTGGAGTTTCCTTTACTGGTGGTATCGGTAAGATTTCAGGAGTTGTAACTGGTGTATTGATCTTTACATCTCTGACATACTCTCTGACAATTCTTGGTATTGATACAAACCTTCAGTTTATCTTTGAAGGTATCATTATTCTGGCAGCCGTTACACTTGACTGTCTGAAATATGTACAGAAAAAATAATAGTTAAAAAAGGCTGTTTACGCAGGTAAACATAAAAGGTGAAAGCCGCCCTGCTCGTCTTATAGATGAAAGGGGCGGCTTTTATAATATAGCAGGAGTCTTAAGAAAATTCCTGCTATATTATAAAAGTCGCTGGCAGTTGTATAATGATTGTTTTGAATCCGGGACATATTTGATATAATGAATGGGGATTAAAAGTTCCCGATTTATGATAAAAAACTTGAAATAGGGACAAAAAGGGGATTAAGATGGAACGATATAAAGTAATTCTTGTGGATGATGAAGAAGAAGTCATTGATGTCATGGAAGCAAAGATCCGCTGGAATGAATTAGGGTTTGAAGTAGTAGGAAGCGCGACAAATGGAGTGAAGGCATTAGAATTGATAGAAAAGCTTCAGCCGGATGTCGTTTTAACCGATATCAAGATGCCTTATATGGACGGACTGGAACTGGCCAGAAGAGTGCGTGCGGATTATCCGAATATATACATTATGCTCTGTACCGGTTTTGATGAGTTTGAATATGCGAAGGAAGCAGTACATCTTGAGATCAAGGAATATATGTTAAAGCCGATCAATGCGGTGGAATTATCAGAATGTCTGACAAGGTTAAAAGATACGTTAGATAAAGAACGGGAAGAGAAGTTAAATGTAAAGAAACTGGAAGATTATTTCCAGGAAGCGCTCCCGGCATTAAAATCTAATTTTTTGATCTCACTGATTGAAGGAAGAGTGAGTGAAGAAGATTACAAGAGATTTCTGACAGCATATCAGATCGATATGAAGGGACCGCTTTTTTGCTGTGTTGTATTTCATACTTCGGCGAATCATGTACCGGAGGGGATGGATTCGCTGCTTTTGTCCATGTCGGTAGACCGGGAAATCAAGCAGAGGCTGGCAGAAAAATGGAAGTGTCAGGAGTTTATCTATCTTGGTAATACAGTTTTAGTACTGGAAGTGGAGACGGAGGAGAATCTTGTTCAGATTACCGATGAATGTGACAGGTTCTGTCGATGGGCCTATCGGATTATGGGAGCAGTTGTCACAGCAGGAGTAGGAACGACATGTGAAAGTCTTTATGATATCAGTACATCTTACGAAGGCGCCAGAGAAGCAGTTTCCTATAGAGTTTTGTATGGAACAAAGCGGGCAATCAATATTGGAGAAATCGTACCAAAAGAATCGAAAATCCAGACGCAGCAGGAAGAAGCGAGAATGCATGAGCTATTTCGTGCTATTCATGTAGGCGATGAGGAAGAGATTGAGAAAGCGGCCAGAAAAGAGATTGAAAAACTTCATAAAAATGCAAAGACGATTGGACAGTACAACCTTGCTACCATGGAGATCGTAAGCGGCTACTTTAAATTCTGCTCCAATAATTCACTGGATTTTAATGAAATGTCCGGAAATGTACCGAATTTATATCAAAAAGTATCCCAGATGGATGAAAGTGCACTGACATCCTGGATCATAGGTATGTCGCTGAAAATCAGCGAACAGTTGAAAAATGCCAGAAACAGTACGTCAAGACGTCTTGTGACAGAGGCTCAGAATATTGTGAGAGAAAGATATATGGAGTCAGAGATCACGCTTGATGATGTGTGTTCAGCACTTGGAGTTTCCAATTCATATTTTTCTTCCATATTCAAAAAGGAGATGGGAAAATCTTTTATTTCATATCTGACTGATTACAGGATGGATATTGCGGCAGAGATGATACTGAATACGACAGAAAAGAGTTATACCATTGCAGAAAAAGTAGGATATCTGGATGCAAATTATTTCAGCTATGTTTTTAAAAAGAGATTTGGGATGTCACCTTCAAAATATCGGAATGAACATTTAAAGAAATAATCCATATGAGGGGAAAAGAAAGCGTGAAGAAAAGAAAAGGCGGATTTAACATACAATCCATTATCATGTCTGTTCTTATGGCATCGACACTGATTACAATTACTATAATGGGATTGTTGCTTTACCACAGATTCAAACTGGCAATGGATAATACCGCTGTATCGAATACGGAAGCAACGGTCGAAAGCAGCGTGGACCGGTTGAATTCTGATCTGTTAGATATCAGACAGATTTTTAATGCGGCTAACTACAATATTATTCAGGAATTTGATATTTCCAGTCAGGAATTTGCAAAGCAGTTCAGTCTGCTGTATGAGACGAATTCAGATAAGATACAGAGTATGGCATTGTATGGAAGTGACGGAAATCTTATTGCTTCAGAGCCGGTATCTTTAGAAAAAGAAAATGTAGAGATTAAAAACCAGGACTGGTATCAGAATGCGGAAAATGCGATTGAAAATATTCATTTTTCCATGCCTCATGTACAGAATTTGTTCCAGGACGGAACTTATCGGTATCATCGAGTCATTTCGCTCAGCCGTTCGGTTGATATTAATGACGGAGATAGACCGGGGAGCGGAGTGCTTTTGGTAGATATGAAATATTCTGTTGTTGAAAATGTTTTAAAGCAGATCAATGAGTCTTCGGACGGAGTTTACTATTATGTTTGTAATCGGGACGGGGAGCTTCTCTATCATCCAAGAAGAGCAGAGATAGACCGTGAATTATTCAAAGAGAACAGCCTTAAGGCAGCAGGATATGAGGATGGAGTCTATGAGATATCGTCTGGCAATGGTAAAGAAAATGTTATTGTCGGAAGTATTTCCTATACAGGCTGGAAACTGATCGGTGTGATACCGGAAAGTGTGCAGACAGCCAATATTAACAACTTCAGATATTATATTTTTACAACGATCATTATATTGATGATGCTGCTTTTGGAGGGAAACCGGTTAATTTCCCAGAAAGTATCAAAGCCACTCCGCGAGTTAGATGCTTCCGTGAAGGCTTATGAAGCCGGAGAAAAACCGGATATTTATATTGGAGGCTCTTTGGAAGTACGACATCTTGGATATTCCGTGCAGAAATCATATGAACAGATTGAACAGTTGATGGAAGAAATTATGCGTCAGCAAAACGAGCGGAGAAAAAGTGAACTGGATGCGCTTCAGAGCCAGATCAATCCACATTTTCTTTATAATACGTTGGAATCTATCACCTGGATGGTAGAAGCACAGAAGAATCGAGAAGCGGTCATTATGATTTCTGAGCTTGCAAAACTGTTGAGAGTCAGCCTGTCAAGGGGTAAGACGATTATTCCGATCAAGGATGAACTTCAGCATAGCCGTAGTTATATGAATATTCAACTGGTACGCTATAAAGAAAGATTTAAGATAGATTTTCAGATAGATGAAGAACTTTATAATTACTGTATTGTAAAGCTGGTCATTCAGCCTATTTTGGAAAATGCGATCTATTACGGAGTCGGACATATGGATGAAGACGATGATGGAAGAATTGTAGTATCCGGGGAAAAGAAAGACAATGATATATACATTAGTATAGAAGATAATGGAATGGGAATGCGCAAAGAAGTGTTGGAAAATATTTTGACAGATAACAACAAAGTTCCAAAACATGGGTCAGGAGTCGGAGTTATTAATGTTCATTCCCGAATTAAACTGATGTTTGGTGAAGGATACGGACTTACTGTCTACAGTGAACCTGATGAAGGAACGAAAGTCGTTATTCACATTCCGGCAATCCCATACACAAAAGAAAATGCAGAAAAGCTGGAAATGCAAAAATACAGCCAGAGGGGGAAAGCATATGAAAAAGAATAAAATAACATTCTTTGCTATGGAATTGATTCTTCTTGTATTGGCATTGTTTTTTGTGTGGAAGATTTTTATTCAGAACGTGCCGGAAAAAAGAGTAGCTGTAATACTTCCGGAATCCGGAGACCAGAGATGGGATTCTCTGATCAAAGGAATGAAGCAGTCGGCAAAAGAGAATCATATACATCTGGTCATTTGCAACACAGATGATATTGAAAATGCAGAAGCAGAAAAAGAAGCTATCGAAGAGCAGAAAAATAATCATATCGATGCATTTATTGTGCTTCCTGCACCTGGAACAGATACAAAAGAGATGTTGACAAAAGAATGTTCAGATGTTCCGGTTATTTTGGTCGTGGAAGATCTGTATACCGAAGACGCAGAAGCAACATCGAAGTTTTCAGTAGTCGCACCAGATTACTATGAGATGGGAAAATATATTGGCGAACAGATAAATTCAAGAAAACAGACCATAGGAATTGTTGTGGGAAGGAAAGATACGGAAGCGGCAGCCAGTGCAGTCCGCGGGCTTACGGATGCACTGGAAGGTTCCGACTGTCAGATTCTATGGCATTATTATCAGAAAAAAGACCAGGATGTCTGCGAGAAAGTGAAAGAACAGCCAAAAGTAGATACGCTGGTAGTGTTAGATCCCGGTGCATTAGATCAACTGGGAGACCAGTTTGAAGAAACGCAGGAAGAAACGCAGGAGGAAGCACAGGAAGAAACACAAGAACAGGGAGCAGGAACGAAGATTTATGGGATCGGAAGCAGTATGAAAGCAATTGCACTTCAGGATTACGGAAAGACACAAGGGCTTGTCGTACTGGATGGATATGAGATAGGATATAAAAGTGTAGAAGAAATTGCAAAGAAAATAAAAAACAGACTTTACAAAATGGAAAGCCACGAAACGGAAGTAAAGATTATGGATCAGGATACTAAGCTTTTAGATGACGAAATAGAAAGGTTTTTATATTCCTATGAGTAAAAAATGTAGAAAAAAAAGTGTCTGTGCAGTTGTTGTAATGGTAGCGATGCTGTGTATTTCCGGCTGTGGATCAGGAAAAATAAAATCTGATAAAGTGTTGCGTGTAGGTGTTGTAACATATACACAGGACGATCCTTTTATCAATGCATTGGCAGATAAGCTAAAAGAAAATCTGAAATCTATGGAAACAGAAGATATGAAGATTACCGTATCTGTAAAAAATGGAAATGATGATCAGCAGGATCAGAATGATATAGTGGAAGAGATGATTGATGCCGGTTGTGATGTTTTGTGCGTCAATCTGGTAGACAGAACTGCTCCGTCCCGGATCATCAGGCTGGCAAAACAGAATGACATCCCGATTATTTTCTTTAACAGGGAACCGGTCTGGGAGGATTTGATGCAGTGGGAAGACCTGTATTATGTAGGTTGTGACGCAGAACAATCTGGAGTGATGCAGGGAGAGATAGCGGCAGATTATATTAAAAATCATCCGGAAGTAGACAAGAATCAGGATGGTGAAATACAATATGTATTATTGGAAGGAGAAGCTGGGCATCAGGATGCAATCAGCAGAACGGATTTCTCTGTAAAAACATTGATCGAGAAAGAGGTAAATCTGGAAAAATTAAGTTATCAGTTCGCAGATTGGAACCGGGGACAGGCCGAAAACCGGATGAACCGCCTGATCAGTCAGTATAAAGATGGAATTGAACTTGTCATTTCTAACAATGATGAAATGGCACTTGGAGCTGTGGAGGCATATCGAAAAGCCGGATATGAACAGGCAGAGTGGCCGGTCATTTTCGGTATTGATGGATTAGATGATGCATTGGAAGCAATAAAAGCTGGTGAAATGCAGGGAACAGTGTATAATGATAAAGAAGATCAGGCGTTGCAGATAGCGAAGCTAGCTGTAGAGATTTTCCGAGGAGAAGATGTGAACCGAAACAAGTTAAAAGAAGGCAGGTATTATGTTTCTGAGTATCAGCCGGTATACAGCAGTAATGTGGAAGATTTTATAAAACGACAGACGAGGTAAGAAGTGAATGGAAGCAGCATGGATCGAGACATTTTATCAGGAGACAGATGCGCCAAAAAGGCTGGAATTACTAAAACAGAATACAGAAAATGAATTAACGCAGGCGGATGTGTTCCGAAAAAAATTATGGGTCGCCAGATATGGAAAGAGAAAACCGACAAAAGATGCATTCGTAGGAAGCCTGATGGAACTGAAATGTCTGGCAGAAGGCACATCGTTAGATTTTGGCGGACAAAGAAGAAAACAGGCAGCAAAGATTATTAGTACATTATGTCTGGCAGATGCAGATTCTTTGGACGAAGAATTAAGAGAAAATCTTCTGCTGGAATTAAAAAATGTCTTTTTGAAATTTATGGAAGTCAGCAGAGACGGAAGAGGATTTACTTCACTTGTGTTTGGAATGGGACAGCTATCGGATGAGGGAGTTGTGAAAAAAATCGCGGAACAGATTAGCGCCATTGCATTTCAGGCACCCCATGCATTGCACATGGATAAAGAATTTGCCCTTCTACAGGAGGCGGCACTTCAGGCATTTCGTCAGGAATACCCGAACCGGGAACATTTTCTGAAAAAATAAGCATGTTAAATATATTAACATATAAAATCATACAGGAAAGGCAGGAACTATATTTTGAAAAAATGGAATGATGTATATCGGATGGTAAAAAATGGAGATTTGGACGCGTCACTTCTGAAGACCGGGTGTGAGAATCTGAAAGCAGCAAGAGAAAGAGCCACACATGTGATGGAAGGATTTAAGGAGAGCTTTGGAGCAACAGAAGATACGATGGTCGCACTTTGTTCTGCGCCTGGGCGTACAGAAATCTGTGGAAATCATACCGATCATCAGCATGGACGAGTGCTGGCGGCAGCAGTGAATCTGGATTTTCTGGCATGTGTCGCATTAAACGGAACGAGTGTTGTGCATTTTCAGTCAGAAGGCTGGCCAATGACAAGTGTTGATCTTGCTGATCTGGAAGTGAAGGAAGAAGAAAAAGAAACAACTGCTTCTCTGATAAGAGGCGTGCTGGCCAAGCTTCATAAAGCAGGATATCCGGTAGCAGGCTTTGATATGTATGTGACATCAACGGTATTGCCTGGATCCGGACTGTCTTCCTCCGCAGCGTGTGAGGTGCTGATTGGAACAACGGGAAATCATCTGTTTTGTCACGACAAGTTTGATGCAGTAGAAATCGCAAAAATCGGTCAGGCAGCAGAAAATGAATATTTTGGTAAGCCGTGTGGATTGATGGATCAGACTGCTTCTTCCGTGGGAGATGCAGTAGCCATTGATTTTAAAGATCCGGCAAACCCGATAGTAAGATCCATCAATGCGGATCTTACAGGACTGGGACTTGCACTTTGTATCATCGACTGTGGTGCAGATCATGCAGCACTTACCAATGAATATGCGTCTATTCCGGAAGAAATGAGCAAAGTGGCAGCGCATTTTGGTAAAAAAGTACTTCGCGAAGTCAAAGAAGAAGATCTGCTGGCAGATCTGGCACAGGTCAGAAAAGAAGCAGGAGACAGGGCAGTTCTCAGGGCTTTACATTTCTATGCAGATGACAGAAGAGCAGCAGAGGAAGCAGATGCACTGGAGCGGAAAGATAAAGAGGCGTTTTTAAATCTTGTAAAAGAGTCCGGACGTTCTTCATGGGAACTTCTTCAGAATATTACACCGGCAGCAGCCATCACACATCAGGACATGGCAGTTGCATTGGCCGTGGCTGAGAAAGCGCTGAATGGAAAGGGCGCATGCCGCGTACATGGAGGTGGATTTGCCGGAACAATCCAGGCATTTGTCCCGGTGGAAGATGTGTGTGAATTTAAGAAAACGATGGAAACTATGTTGAGTGAAGGATGCTGTCATGTATTGAGTATCCGTCCGGCTGGTGGACTTATCCTTTAAAGAATGAGGGGGAAATGAGATGAATCGAAATGAAGCAATTACTGCGTTAGTGAATTATGCATTGGAGAAAGAGCTGATCGAGCAGGAAGAAAAAGTATGGGCAGTAAACCGGATCTTGGAGGTTATGCAGGCAGATTCTTTCTCATGGGAAGAGTCAGCAAAGGGAAAAGAAGCTGGTCTGACAGAGATACTGGACACATTGATCGATGATGCATATGAGCGTGGCGTACTGAAAGAAAATTCAGTCGTATACCGCGATCTTTTTGATACAAAACTCATGGGCAGCCTGACACCGCGACCGGTACAGGTGATGAAGAAGTTTCAACAACTTCAGGAAGAATCTTCCCAGAGGGCAACGGACTGGTATTATCAGTTCAGTCAGGACACGAATTATATCCGAAAGGACAGAGTTGCGAAAGATATCCGTTGGAAGACTGAGACAGAATATGGTGAGATTGATATTTCCATCAACCAGTCAAAACCGGAAAAAGATCCAAAAGCAATCGCAGCAGCAAGAAACCAACCAGCTTCCGATTATCCACGCTGCATGCTCTGTGAGGAAAATGTGGGATATGCCGGACGACTCAATTATCCGGCAAGACAGAATCACCGTATTGTACCAGTGACAATCAACAATACTGACTGGTATTTGCAGTATTCTCCATATGTATATTACAATGAACACTGCATCTGTTTTAATAAAGTGCATACACCGATGAAAATTGATAAAGCCTGCTTTGCGAAGTTGTTAGATTTTGTAAGACAGTTCCCGCATTATTTTGTTGGTTCCAATGCAGATCTTCCGATTGTTGGAGGATCCATTTTGGCGCACGATCATTTCCAGGGCGGACATTATACATTTGCAATGGAACGCGCACCGATTGAGACGGAGATTTCTTTTGAAGGATACGAAGATGTAAAAGCAGGAATTGTAAAATGGCCAATGTCTGTTATTCGTTTAAATGCAAAAGAACCGGAAAGATTAATTAATCTTGCGGATAAAATTCTTGGAAGCTGGCGTGGGTATACAGATGAAGCAGCTATGATTCTTGCAGAGACAGATGGAGAACCTCACAATACAATCACCCCAATTGCCCGTCGCAGAGGAGAAGATTTTGAATTAGATCTGGTGCTTCGAAACAATCTGACAACGCCGGATCATCCACTTGGAATTTATCATCCACATGAAGAGTTCCATCATATTAAGAAGGAAAATATCGGCCTGATTGAAGTTATGGGATTGGCAATTCTTCCGGGACGTCTGAAAAAAGAGCTGGAGGCAGTGGAAGAAAAACTCCTTTCCGGTGAGGATATGACAGAAGATCCGCTGACCAAGTCTCATGCAAAGTGGGCGGCAGATATTGCAGCGAACTACGAAATTACAGCAGAAAATGTAAAAGAAATCGTTCAGAAAGAGACTGGAATTGTCTTTTCAAAAGTTCTGGAACAGGCCGGAGTTTACAAACGGACACCAGAAGGAAAAGAAGCATTTTTAAGATTTATAAATCAAGTATAAAGTGACAAGAGATCCAAACTTAAAGCATACGGTTTAATTCTAAAATTTTAGAAAATTATTTGCCTAAAGCGTGTACATAATACTGCCTTTGTGTTATACTGTTTTACGTTTCTATAAGAAGTAGTATTAGAAACTATGTATTAGAATAATTCATTCTGTACCCCTGATATTTTCGGGGTATGCAAAGGAAATCAGAACAATATAGAATCGTAATTTCATGAGATGAGAGGTAGTAGTTATGCAAAAGAAAGTTCAGATCGTCAGTGACGGATCACTGGATCTTCCACAGGAAATCACAGATGCACATGATATAGAAGTCGTACCATTTTATGTATCATTTAACGGTGAGACTTATCAGAAAGAAATAGAAGAGATTGGAATTCGGGAATTTTATCAGGAAATGGTAGACCACCCGGATGTATTTCCAAAATCATCTATGCCGTCAGTAGATGATTTTTATCAGACATTTGTAAAAAGTGCAAAGGAAAATATTCCGGTGATCTGCATCTGTATTACGACAAAATTCAGTGGCTCCCTGCAATCTGCAACGGTTGCAAAAGAGATGGTAAAGGACGAATATCCAGAAGCCAGGATCACAGTTATTGATTCCACGGTCAATACCGTTCTTCAGGGACTTTTTGTACTGGAGGCATGCAGAATGCGTGACATGGGATTGGATTATGAGGAAATCATTGAAAGAATCCTTCCTATCCGTGAGACCGGCCGGATCTTCTTTACAATCGGAAGCATTGATTATTTAAGGCATGGTGGACGAATCGGAAAACTTGCGGGGATAGCAGCAGGTGCACTGGGGATAAAACCGATGATCACATTGAAAGAAGGGGAAATCTTCAGTTCCGGACTCGCAAGAAACCGCATCAAATCTATGAAAAAGGTTGTGGAGATGACAAAAGATTATGTGGATGAAATCAACGCAAAACCAGGCGAGTACAGCTTCTGCATCGGTTATGGATATGATTATGAAGAGGCAGTCAAATTCCGGGAGATGTTAAAAGATCTCGTAAAAGAACGTCTCGGAATCGAAGAGATTGAAATCCACCAGATCGGTGCGACGATCGGAGTACACACAGGACCATATCCAATAGGGGTTGGAATTATAAAAAAAGCAGAAATAAATAATTAGTTATTACAGAGATAGCCGTTCCTGAACTTTTCTAGAGATCAGGATGGCTATTTTCTATTATATAAAAAGCCTTCGGAAGGTTCTGTGGGTGTATATGTCAAAATTGCTACATTAAGTAAAAAATATCGTTGTTTCGGGGGATATTTTCTGTCCTCACGCGTCTAATCTATGTAAGAAAAATGAATCGGCCGATGTAAAGGTGGTGTGAAAGTGACCAGAGAGCAATTGGGAGCATTGATTCTCGATTCCGAGAGACAATTGTATTCCACAGCCAAGACAATATTATATAGTGACCAAGACTGTGCTGATGCCATTCAAGATACGATTGTCAAAGCATTTTCGAAGATAGATACTTTGAAAAATGACAAATATGCCAGAACGTGGCTGGTTCGAATCTTGATTAATGAGTGTTATTCGATTCTGCGAAAATCCAGCAAATTAGTTTCGCTGGAGGAAATGAATGACAAAGGAGAGTCTGGCGGCAGCATGAAAACGTGTGGAGGTGCCGATAAAGAAGCAGAGAAAAGGGCAGATTACGCCGAGTTGTACAGGGCGGTCAATTCTCTGAAAGAGGAGCTGCGCTTGCCGGTAATTCTGTATTATATCGAAGATTTTAACATCAGAGAGATTGCGCAGATACTGGATATTACGGAAGGCGCAGTGCAAAAGAGACTTGCCAGGGCAAGGGGAAAACTTAGAATGAATCTGCAGGAAAGTGAGGCGGCGATATGAGGTTCGAAGATATGAAAAACAATATTCCAGAGACTCCGGATTTTATCCATGAAATGATAAAAAATGAAGTAGACAGACAGCTTCAGGAAACAAAAATTATAGCGATTCCAAAGAAAAGGAAAAGATGGAACAAAGCAAGAGTGGCAGCGGCAGCAATAGTCTGCGTGCTGGCAACTACCACAGCAGCTTATGCGGGTGTGAAAATGTACCGCATGTATGTGGAAAAACAGGGCGATTACAGTGTGAAGACGGGGATAACATCAGAAAATAAATTAGCAGATCTTCCGGCGCAGATTCACGATATTAATTTTAAGACCGGATATATTCCGGAGGGCATGAAATGGGCAGACGAGTCACATCTGGAATATCCGCAAAGCAAACGCATGGGTGGATTCAGCTTTGCGTCCGTACTTCTGGACAGCGATGACCTGAATCAGGCACTGGAAAATAAAAATGTTGTTGAGTCTGAGGAGAGAACATTTGGTAAATACGAAGGTGTATACCTGAAATACAATAATTTAAAGACAGAAAAAGGTGTATTTGACCAGAGAATCTATCTCCTCTGCCCGGATGAATATCGTGTGATCACAATCTATATCGGAGATGATGTATCGAAAGAGGATGCTGTGAAAGTAGCAGAAAATCTTGAGATTACAGAAAATGACAAGATGCTGGAAACAGCGAAGATGTATACCTGGAGCGATGAGGTCAACCCGAACGTTGAGACCGGTGATGAAATGGTAACATCTGTGTCTGAGGATAAATTAAAGGTGTACAAGATTGGCGAAGATTTTACATTATCTGCATCAGGAGAAGATAAAGACGGAAACAATATCGTAAATGATAAAATTTCTGCCCACGTAGATTCGGTTCAGACAGCGGATGATCTGAAGTTGCTTAACGGTGCAGACTTACCGGAAGAATGGGAAAATGTAATCAATTCCAACGGAAAACTTGTAAAGAATAAAGTTTCTTATATCAAATCCGGCGATGGTGTGAATTCTGTAGATCGGGTCATTAAAACAGAAAATGTAAATCAAAAACTTGTTTATGCAACAGTCACGTATACAAATAATTCGGATCAGGAAATCAAGCACATGTTGTATATCGGAAATCTGGCATTGATTCGTCATGAAAATGGTGAATACCATATTTATAATGCAATGGAACAGTCCGGTAACGGATATGACCGTGTGAGTTGGGACGGCGTGGCGCATACTGCAGAAATGACCTACAGTAGTGTGCGAGAAGATTATGGGAATGGTGGTAATTATATTTCGTCTCTGAAACCGGGCGAGAGTATTCAAGTCAACATGGCATGGATTGTTAATGAAAATGATCTGGCGGATATGTACCTGAATCTGGACGGTGAAGGCGGTGCTTATGATTTCGGTGAAGGGATGCTGGAAGCTGGAGTTGTGGATATCAGAAAGTAGAAAAAAGCCGACACTTTGCGAAGAATGCAAAGTGTCGGCTTTTTTTTGTTTCTTGAAGATTCATAACTTATATAAGTTGGTATGCATATAATAGAATCAGGCAATGTTGATAAAAATATCTATGATGCCGGCAAAGCGTATCTTACTTTAAACTGCTATAGCCAACATCTATAACTGGATATTGATTATAGGTTTTAGTAAAAAACGATATTTCATATAAAACCTATTGACTAACTAGGAAAAGAGTGATAACATTGCTTTCATGAAATCGAAAGGAGCAAGAGATTAAAAATAGTGAGAGAGGGGTAAGGCAATGAACTGGGAATTTATTATCAAATATTTGCCAATGTATGAACGAGCCGCCTTGCTGACTGTAAAACTTGGATTAGCCGGAGTTATCTGTGCGATTATCGTCGGACTGATCTGTGCAATCATCCAGTATGAAAAAGTACCGGTCGCAAGACAAATTGTAGCGGTCTATATCGAACTCAGTCGAAATACACCACTGCTTGTACAATTATTTTTTATATATTATGGACTTCCAAAGATTGGAATCCAGACAGATCCGCAGACATGTGGAATCGCAGGATTGACATTTCTTGGAGGAAGTTATATGGCAGAAGCGTTTCGAAGCGGACTGGAGACAGTCGCAGCAATTCAGACAGAAAGCGCATTGAGCCTCGGCATGAACCGTCTGCAGGTTATGCGGTACGTGGTACTGCCACAGGCATTTTCAATAAGTGTACCGGCCTTTATGGCAAATGTAATTTTTCTTTTGAAAGAAACGAGTGTCTTTAGTGCAGTCAGTCTTATGGACCTTATGTTTACCGCAAAAGACTTAATCGGACTTTATTACAAGACAACAGAAAGCCTGTTTTTACTGGTAGTCTTTTATCTGTTGATCTTACTTCCAATTTCGATATTGGGAAGTCTCTTGGAAAGGAGGCTGCGTTATGCCGGATTTGGGGATTAGTGTTTTATTAAAAGGACAGAACTTCATGCGAATGCTGGCAGGACTTGGAGTGGCACTGAAGATTAGCCTGATTTCCGTAGTCATAAGCATTCCACTTGGAATCGTACTGGGAGTTTTGATGACCTGGAAAAATCCAATTACCAAAGCGATTCTTCGCATTTACCTGGAAATTGTACGAATCATGCCACAAATGGTACTGTTATTTCTCGTATTTTTCGGGACAACGCGAGCGTTTGGCTGGGACTTATCAGGAGAAAATGCATCAATTATAGTATTTTCATTCTGGGGAGCAGCTGAAATGAGTGACCTTGTAAGAGGGGCGCTTATCAGTATCCCGAAACATCAATATGAAAGCAGCGAGGCATTAGGATTGAGCAAAGTGCAGACTTATTGGTACATTATCATTCCGCAGACACTTCGCAGACTCATTCCGCTATCCATCAATCTGATCACACGAATGATCAAAACTACAAGCCTGATCCTGATGATCGGTGTGGTGGAAGTGCTGAAAGTCTCACAGCAGATCATCGAGGCAAATCGAATGAGCAGTCCCAATGCTGCATTTGGCATTTATCTTGTAGTATTTTTATTATACTTTTTCGCATGCTGGCCAATCAGTATGCTTGCAAAATATCTGGAAAAAAGATGGAGGTGATAGATTGTGGCAGAGACATTACTTACAGTAGAACATCTGATAAAAAAATATGGAGATCAAGTCATCTTAGATGATGTAAGTCTTGACGTAAAGAAAGGCGAAGTCATTGTGGTAGTTGGTCCAAGTGGCTGTGGAAAGAGTACATTACTTCGATGTATCAATGCCCTGGAGCCGATTCAGGGCGGCGTGGTCAAACTGGGAGACGAGGTCATTGACCCGAAAAGCAAATCTCTGACCTGCCTCAGACAGAAAATAGGAATGGTGTTTCAAAGCTATGATCTGTTTCCACATCTGACTGTATTAGATAATATTTTACTGGCACCTACGAAAGTCCAAAAACGCTCAAAAGATGAAGTGAAAGAAGAAGCCATGAAGCTTCTTAGAAGAGTTGGACTGGAAGAAAAAGCCGGAAGTTATCCAAGAGAGCTTTCCGGAGGACAGAAGCAGCGAGTTGCAATTGTCCGTGCATTGTGCATGCACCCGGAAATCTTACTTTTCGATGAAGTAACAGCAGCACTTGACCCGGAAATGGTTCGTGAAGTACTGGACGTAATCTTAGATCTGGCAGCGCAAGGCAGAACGATGATAATTGTTACCCATGAAATGCAGTTCGCCAGAGCTGTCGCAGACCGGATCATATTTCTGGAAGGCGGAAAAATACAAGAAGATGAAACACCAGATGAGTTTTTCGAACACCCGAAGACAGATCGGGCGAAGAAATTCTTGAATACATTTACATTTGAGTCTGTAAAGAGAGATATTTGAATCAATCTGTAACAGGAAATTTTTAGAAAAAGCAAGACTCATAAGAGTTTTGATATAAGAAATGAGACAAGGAGAGTTTGTATTATGAAAAATGGAAAACTGAAAAAATTAATTACACTGGCAACCGTAGTCGCAAGTACATTTGCACTTGTAGCATGCGGAAGCTCAAGCTCCGATGATTCTAAAGGAAGCGATTCCTCAGCAAAAAAAGATTCCGGAACTGTTTATCGTACATTAGATGAAATCAAAAAAGACGGAACAATCAATATCGGAGTATTTTCCGATAAGAATCCATTTGGATATGTTGATGAAAACGGTGAATATCAGGGATATGATGTATACTTCGCGAACAGAATCGGTGAAGATCTCGGTGTAAAAGTCAACTTTGTATCTACAGAAGCTGCAAACCGTATCGAGTATCTGCAGACAGGAAAAGTTGATCTGATCCTTGCAAACTTCACAGTCACAGACGAGCGTGCAGAAGAAGTAGACTTCGCACTTCCATACATGAACGTAGCACTTGGAGTTGTATCTCCGGACAGCAACGTTATCAAGAGCCTGGACAACTGGAACAGTAAAGATCAGATGATCGTCATCTCAGGAACAACAGCAGAGACTTACCTGACAGAGAATTATCCGGATATTCCACTTCAGAAATATGATTCCTACGCAACAGCAAAGAACGCTCTGGAAAATGGAAATGGTGTAGCATGGGCAAACGACAACACAGAGGTTATCGCATTTGCACTTCAGAACAAAGGTTACACAGTTGGAATCTCTGAACTTGGAAATAAAGACACCATTGCACCAGCAGTATCCAAAGGAAACGATACATTGCTTGATTGGGTAAATGAGGAAATCAAATCACTTGGTGATGAACAGTTCTTCCACAAAGATTACGAAGAGACACTTGTAGACACTTACGGAAAAGACTACGAAGAGGATCTGGTTGTAGAAGGTGGAGCAGTACAATAGATTCAAGGTAGTCTCACTGGATTAAAAGAGAATAATAAAAGTAAGAAGAAATGAGCTGGCCGAAAGGTCAGCTTGTTTTTGTGTAGGGGAGATTTTGTGTCCAATATTTGTATTTTGTCTTAATGTTCATATTTGGAGGAAGTACTGATGATATTGGTAAAGGTAGAAGATATGAATGCGTTGATGAGTGAAAAGATATATATTATAGTATAAATATATAACGCAATGCGTTAAATGTGAAAATAAAAAAGAAACGAGCAAGTCCTGCCTTTTTCTATATTGCAGTGGGTCGATAATGCTGTGGTAATATAAAGATAGTGACAAAATAAAGAAGCAGATTGAAAATGTATTGATGAGGGAACTTTATACCCCACCTCTTCGGATAGAATATAGATAACAAAGGATTTGAATGAAAACTAGAGAAGCGAGTAGTTGAGTAAAATACCATATGTTGTAAGATTCAGAAGGGAGAATGTTATATGAATTATCTGGTTATTGATTTAGAAATGTGCAAGGTGCCGAGAGATTATCGTAGTAAAAGATACAAATATGCGAATGAAACGATACAAATTGGTGCGGTGCTTCTGGACGAGGAGTTCAAGAGAATTGGAACACTCAGTCAGTTCGTACACCCAGAACATGGTGTGATAGATTATTTTATTGAAAATCTGACAGGTATCAAGAACGGCCAGGTGAAGCATGCGCCGAGACTTCAGGAAGCGTTATTACATATGCTCAACTGGATCGGTGACAGAGAGTATAAAGTCTATGCCTGGAGTGGAAGTGACCGTGCCCAGATTCTTCATGAGATAAAAGCAAAAAATATTGTAGATGAAAAGATTGCGTCCTTTATGGAAGAATCCAGATGGGTAGACTATCAGGATATATTTATGAAGAGATATGAGATGTCCAGAAAAATGAGTCTGGAAGAAGCATTGGGACGGGCTGACATAGATCCGGAGGGAAGATTCCACGATGGGCTAAACGATGCGGTCAATACAGGTCTGTTGATTGAAAAGTTAGAATTAAGTTCAGATTATCAACTGGTAAGTTATGAGATGCCAGAGAAACCTTCCGAGCACCTTAGCAGTTCACTTGGAGAACTATTTGCCGGTATGGAGCTTAAGTTGGCGTAAGGATTAAATCGACAAAATACATAGCTGTACCATATTCTCCCCACCTGTGATACAATGAAACTATCATCAGGTGAGGAGGAAGACTGCGATGCCAAAAGGAAAGAATCAGAAGTTCAAATTATATCGACTTGCACAGATTATGTTAGAAAATACAGATGAAGAGCACTATATCACAATGCCGGAAATTAAAGAAAAGCTGGAAGAATACGAAGTCACTGCGGACCGGAAAAGTATTTATAATGATCTGAAAGATCTGGAAAAGCTAGGGATAGAAGTTGAAGGTGAACCGGTAGGAAACCGTTATCATTATCATGTAGTTGAGCGCCCGTTTGAACTTCCTGAGTTAAAGCTTCTGGTAGATGCAATTCAGTCTTCGAAATTCATCACCCAAAAGAAGACAAATACACTGATTAAAAAGCTGGAAAAACTGGTCAGTAAATATGACGCACAGAAATTGCAGCGACAAGTCTATGTGTCCGGCAGAATTAAGGCCATGAACGAAAGCATTTATTATACCGTCGATGCGATTCATAATGCCATATCCGAGAACCGGAAAATCAAGTTTCAGTATTATCAGTGGAATGTGAAAAAAGAAATGGAGCTTCGGCATGATGGTGCCTGGTATCATATCAGTCCATGGGGACTTTCCTGGGACGATGAAAATTATTATCTCGTCGGATATGACTCAGAAGCAGAACTAATCAAGCATTACCGTGTAGATAAGATGCTTCATATCCGCATGTCTACAGAAGCACGCGAAGGAAAAGAACATTTTAAGCAACTAGACATGGCAGATTATGCAAAGAAAAGCTTCGGAATGTTCGGCGGAAAAGAAAAGACTGTAAAGCTCCTGGTAGATAACCGCCTGGCAGGAGTTATTATCGACCGATTCGGAAAAGATATTATGCTCATACCGGCAGACGAAAATCATTTTACTGTAAATGTAGATGTACACGTCAGCAAGCAGTTCTTGGGTTGGGTATTCTCACTGGGCGAACAGGTGAAAATACTCTCGCCAGAGGACGTCGTAGAACAGATGCGAGGAGAAGTGAAGAGACTGGTAGAGCAGTATGGGGAATAAGAGGTTAATTTACCCAGGAAAAGAAATTTGTGGGTACGCGGTGAAGTTAATGAGATTATAAATTGGGACATTATAGTGCTATTTATGGCAATAAATTATGATTACGAGTTGGAATGATAAATATTAAGAGAAAGTTACAAACATTTTTATTCTCAAAATATATTATATGATTTTAAAAGTTAGATATGAAAAGAAAGGTAATAAAAATGTATTATTCAGATAAACCGATTTTAAGCAAAAAGGAAGACTTTTTAAAAAGAAAGTATTTTGCGGAACTAGTGGCTAAATCTTTGGAAAATTTGAATAGTCAAGATACTTTTACTATTGGACTGTATGGGCAATGGGGAACTGGGAAAACATCACTAGTAAATATGATTCTTGAGGAAATAAAAGAAAATGAAAAAGTAGTGATTGTTCGTTTTGAACCTTGGAATTTTTCGAGTACAAATCAATTATTAGAACAGTTTTTTGTTCATTTGGCAAATCAATTTCATTGGACAAAAGATAAAACATTGAAAGAGGTAGGTAACGCTTTAGAACGGTATTCAGATGCGTTTGATTTTGCGAAAGTTATTCCACATGTTGGAGGAGCGATATCTTTTTTGGGGAAAAGAATTTCTAAAGGTATAGGTAAACGAATACAGAATAATTTGGATAAAAATGATATTATGTGCCAGAAGGAAAAGTTGTTCAGCTGTTGAAGGGCCAGAATAAAAGAATTCTAGTGGTTATAGATGATATTGATAGGCTTAACAATGAACAAATAAGACAAGTCTTTCAGTTGATTACGTCAGTGGCAAAATTCCCTAATATGATATATTTATTGGTATTTGATAAAGAGATTGTTGTAAAAGCATTGGAGAAGATTCAAGAAGGAAGTGGTGAAGAGTATTTGGAAAAAATAATTCAAATGCCAATTCAAATACCAGATATATGTTCGACTGAATTTAGAGGTATTATATTTGAACGATTATATAACATAGTAAAAGAGCAAGAAGGTATAAAAATAAATTTAGAACATTGGGAGAGATTGGCAGATACTTGTGTCATACCGTTGTTGAAAAATATGAGAGATGTAAATAGACTGTGTAATTTGGTACAGTTTAAGTTTTCTGGTATAGGAACAGAAGTAGATTTTACAGATATGGTGGTTATATCTGTAATAGAAATGTACTATCCAACTGTTTATGAATGGATAAAGTACAATAAAAATTTTTTAACAGGTAAACTGAGTGGCAAAAGAGTGTATATGGCCAATAATAAAGGACAAAAAGAACTGTATGATATGTATTTAAATGAATTAAAGGGAGTTTTAGTGAAGGTGGGGAAAGAGAAAGAGGCAGAAAAGATAATGGACATTTTAGTATGCCTTTTTCCATATATCGGAGATGAGATTGGGAAAATAACAGAATGGTATGATTCTGATTTGCTTAGGAGGAGCAATCGTATTGCACATCCAGACAAATTTGAAAGGTATTTTGATTTTAATATTGAAGAGATTGATATAAAATCTTTTGAGGTTACAAGGGCGATTCAAAAATTAGGATGCGGTGAACTGGAAAAATATATTTTGGAATTGAATCAGGAAGGAAAAAGTTATGCGTTTTTATCCGAAATAAAATCTGCGATACCTAATATTAGAGAAGAAAGAGCAAAAATAATTGTTACAAGTATTTTGAAAAGTGCTTATAAATTGGAGGAAAAATCTACGGGTAATTTACTAATGACATCTTCAAGAGATTATGCAGAGCATATGGTTATCGATTTGTTCGAACAAATTGAGAAAGTAAATAGAAAGAACTTTTTAGAACAATTAATTAATAGTGGAGAGTTAGATTCTTTACCGTCAATAGCACATGTTATTAATATAATAGAATTGGGTTATGGGAGATTAGCGGCAGAAGGAAGGGAAAAAAGTAAGGGAAGGATTATATCAATTGAAGAATTAGAAGATGTAGAACAAGTATTTAAGCAAAAAGTAAAGACAATATTAAAAGAAAATAGTATTTTTGATTTTTTTGATTATAGAATGATTTTATACCTTATGGAAAATTTTGATTCCCAATTTATGACGCAAAGAATTCAGCAGGAGTTGAAAGACGATATACACATATTGTGTTTTCTCAAAAGTACAGTGTTTACTTGGATTGGAAACGGTATTAAGTATGCTGTATCTAAGGAATACGAAAAATATTTAACAAAAGAACGTATTTTAGATGCAATTCAAAATACGCAAGCAACAGGTGAGATGTTTAGATTATCTAAAAAAAATCAAGAGTATTGTGCGGCATTTTATTTGGATAGTATTGGAAAAAGTGATGATGAAGGGGAAGTAAGTCAGAAAGATGCTGAAAGAATGATTGAAAAATGGAGAGAACGATAAAGTGTAAATAAGGATACATACATTTTATAACATGTTTTATGGTATAATATAAAAAATTACATGTTAGGGAAATAAGTAAATGAAAGCAAAAGAAAGAGTTTTTAATAATGTAACTGAACAGCGTAGAAAAACGATGAGTAAAATCAGAGGGAAGAATACAACAATTGAAGTTACATTGCAAAAGGCTCTATGGGCAAAAGGATATCGTTACCTAAGGATTAAAGCATCTAAATATAGACACCATTCTATCAGCACTTAATATCTTATTGTCTTATTATAAATATTTGTACACTATTTGTAAATAGAAAAATTAGGAGTTTTAGGAGAGAAACATGCGAGTATTCATTGATGCTGATGCCTGCCCGGTGGTCAGCATAGTTGAGAACATATCAAAAAAATACAACATTCCGGTGACTTTATTATGTGACACAAATCATGTCCTGACATCTGAGTACAGTGAAGTGATTGTTGTGGGTGCCGGAGCGGATGCTGTTGATTATAAGTTGATCAGCATTTGTCATAGGGGAGATATTGTGGTTTCACAGGATTATGGAGTGGCAGCGATGGCGTTGGGAAAGGGTGCATTTGCTATTCATCAGTCTGGCAAATGGTACACCAATGACAATATTGATCAGATGCTTATGGAGCGACATTTGAATAAGAAGGCGAGAAGAAGTTCTCATAAAAATCATATAAAAGGGCCGAAGAAACGTACTGAGGAAGATGATGAGCGGTTTGCGCAGTCATTTGAGAAAATGATAAGGATGGCAGTGGAATCAGAAATGTGATGAAAATGAAGAAGATAAATGTGACAGAGACAATCGTAGCAGATATACAATTACATATCGTACAGAATGGATCGGGAGGTCCGGTTATTTTCTGGGGCATGTATCCGCATCAGGGAGGAGAAGTAGAACATTTTTGGGAAGCTTTGATGGAGCTTGTGCCGGAACAGAAATTTCTTTTAGTAGCATTTCAGGTGGAAGACTGGAACCGGGATTTTTCACCCTGGGAAGCACCGGCGGCATTTGGAACGGAAGCATTTGATGGACAAGGCGCAAGGACGTTGAAGTGGTTACTTGAAGAAGGAGTCCCATATATTGACCGGACATATCATGTGAAAGAACAGGAACACTGGCTGGCAGGCTATTCCTTAGCAGGATTATTTGCGTTGTGGGCGGCATATGAATGCGATACATTTTCTGGAATTGCGTGTTGTTCTGGTTCTCTGTGGTTCAAGAATTGGGATATTTACATGAGAGAACATATATTGAAGCGCAAATGCAGCGTATACTTGAGCCTTGGAGGAAAGGAAGAAAAGACGAAGAATGCGGTAATGGCAACTGTGGGAGACCGCACCAGGGAACAAGAAAAATTGTTGCTGGAAGATCCATTTGCCGAGCAGGTAGTATTGGAATGGAATCCCGGAGGACATTTTGCGGATTCTGGGAAGCGTCTGGCAAAAGGAATCAAGTGGCTGATGGAAAAAAGATACTAAATTAGACATGGAACGTTTAGGAATTGTCCCAAAAAGGAAATCAGCAAAGGTGATTGATTTCAAGGCATATGTACATAGAAAATAATTTTAGTATGAGGCTATGAAGTAACAGGAGAAAATGATGGGTGAATTTATTACTACATACACAGGGCAACATTTTGAACCAACAAATCCAAATCCGGAGTTAATTCGGATTGAAGATATTGCGCATGCACTTTCCATGATTTGCCGTGGAAATGGACATGTAAAAACATTTTGGTCGGTGGGACAGCATTGTATTTGCTGTGCTAGGGAGGCAGCAGCCCGTGGTCTGTCAAATCGAATGGTACTTGCATGCTTGCTTCATGATGCAAGTGAATGCTATATGTCCGATGTTCCAACACCATTTAAGAATGAACTACCGGAATATCAGGAGCAGGAAGAACATTTGCTTGGCATAATTTATGAAAAATTTCTTGGCTCAGATTTGACGGAGGAAGAACAGAAAGAACTCAAAAAAATAGATCATGCAATGCTATGGTATGACTTGGAACATTTACTTGGAGAAATACAATACGGAGAAATTCCAGAGTTACATATTGACTTAGATTATACGGTTCGTCCATTTGAAGAAGTCGAAGAAGAATATCTGTCACTTTTCGAAAAAATTCAGTAGCATATAGAAGAAAATAGTATGGGGAAGGAATTGCAGACAAAATGCTAAACATATTAGAAATCAATGATTTTTCCGCACCGGAGCTTGATATTTATGCGAGACGTACCGAGGCGCAGCTTATAAATAAGGACAATCCGGAGGTTGGATTATTTATCGCGGAGAGTCCGAAGGTAATTGGCAGAGCGTTAGATGTGGACTATATTCCGGTATCCGTTCTGGTCGAAAAGCATCAGATGGAAGAAAATGAAGAGACTAGACGGATTCTGACTAGATTTGAAGATACAGATGTTCCGATATTTACAGCGGAGTTTGAAGTATTAACAAAATTGACAGGATTCAAGCTGACCAGGGGGATGCTGTGTGCTATGAAGCGTAAGCCCCTCTTGAATTATCAGGATATGTGTGCAGGAAAAGACAGAATAGTCATTTTGGAAAATGTAATGAATCCGACGAATGTCGGTGCAATTTTCCGGTCGGCAGCAGCTTTGAACATGGATGCTGTTTTTCTGACTCCTGGATGCAGTGATCCACTTTACAGGAGAGCTGCAAGAGTCAGTATGGGAACGGTTTTTCAGATTCCGTGGACATTTATTCAGGACAATAATGAAATGCGTTGCCAGCGGGAGATACTTTGGCCTAGGCAGGCGATTACAGAACTTCGGGAAATGGGTTATAAGACGGCAGCGCTTGCGCTGACAGATGATTCGGTCGGAATCGACAATCCGGAACTTATGCAGGAAGAGAAGCTGGCAATTATTCTTGGAACCGAGGGCGAAGGTTTGATGGATAGGACAATTGAGATGTGTGATTACACAGTCAAGATTCCGATGTCACATGACGTTGATTCATTAAATGTAGCAGCGGCAAGTGCGGTGGCATTTTGGCAGCTGGGAAAGAAGCAAAAATAAGTAAAAACTATTACGGAGGGATTGAAAAGATGTTATTTTTATATTATCCAAAATGTTCTACTTGCCAGAAGGCAAAGAAATGGATGGATGCCAATCACATTTCTTATGAGGAGCGTCACATTGTGGAGGAGAATCCAACTTACGAGGAGCTGAAGCAGTGGTATGAGAATGGGGATTTACCGCTAAAGAAGTTTTTTAATACAAGTGGTATGCTTTATAAAGAGCAAAAATTAAAAGACAAGCTTCCTGACATGAGCGAGGAAGAGCAATTGAGGCTTCTGGCGACAAACGGAATGCTTGTGAAACGACCATTGATCGTGAAAGAAAATCTTGTGTTGACGGGATTTAAAGAGAAAGAATGGACGGAAAAGTTATTATAAGGTCTGGAAAAGGAGATTATAACATGGGAAAAATTATAAATATTTTACCAATGGCAAATAGAGAAGGCAATCTGCAGGAAATCATGGAGGCGCTGCAGGAGGTAAAAGATGCGCTTGTGGAAGTGCTGGATCAGTATGAGGAGGAGGGAGCTGAGGAGAAAGCGGATACTTTGACGGAAGCATTGGATGCACTTGAAGATGCGTACGATGTAATCAATGACGTAGTAATGGATGAAATTTAGCGGTAAGGAGGACTCGGATATGTTGACGAATTGGAATCCGGCACGTATGCCGGAAAAGGATGAGATGAAGTCACGTTTATCTACAGCTAGAAAGCAACTGTATGATTTGCAGATGAAGATCAAGGAACATAAAATTCCGGTAATTGTGCTTTTTGAAGGCTGGGGCACATCCGGAAAGGGAAGCACGATCGGTAAGGTGATCCGGAATATTGATCCGCGCTTTTTCAAGGTCGTGACAATGTCCGAGCCGACAGATGAGGAACTAAGATATCCATTTTTATATCGATTTTTTAAGGAGATTCCAGAAGCAGGGAAATTCACATTCCTGGATTCTGGCTGGTTGGAGCAGATCTGCAGAGAGCATTTAGAGGGAAAAACAGATGAAAAAGAATATGCTTCTCGTATAGAAAGTGTCCGCAATTTTGAAAGACAACTGACAGATAACGGTTATCTTGTCTTGAAGTTTTTTATGCAGATAGAGAAGAAAGAACAAAAAAAACGGGAGCAGGATCTTCTGGAAAGCAAGGATACAAAATGGCGCGTTTCCCTGTTCGATCAGTGGGAAAATACACATTATAAAAAATGCAAAAAGGCATTTTCAAAGTACATGTCAGATACAAATGCATCTTCCGCACCATGGTATATCATTGATGCAGGTGACCAGAAGTGGGCAGAGCTGCAGGTGATGGAGACGCTGGTGAGCAACATTGAAGTGGCATTGCAGAATCAGGCGCATTCGGTGCCAATCTTGCAGAATGTATTTCTGCTGGAACCAATTCCACGTCTTGCAGATATTGATTTGCAGGACAAAATACTGAATGACGAAGAATACAAGAAAGAATTAAAACAGCTTCAGATAGAATTAGGAAAACTGCATAATAAACTTTATCGGAAAAGGATTCCGGTCATTATCACATATGAAGGCTGGGATGCAGCAGGAAAAGGCGGCAATATCAAACGAATTACCGAGGCGCTTGATCCAAGAGGTTATGAGGTACAACCGATTGCCAGCCCGGAACCGCATGAAAAAGCAAGACATTATCTGTGGCGTTTTTGGACGAGACTGCCAAAAAGTGGGCATATTGCGATATTTGACAGAACCTGGTACGGCAGAGTGATGGTAGAGCGCCTGGAAGGATTCTGCAGTGAAAATGACTGGCAGCGTGCCTATAATGAAATCAATGAATTCGAAAAAGAATTAAAAGACTGGGGCGCTGTGATTATTAAGTTCTGGGTACAGATTGATAAAGATACCCAGCTGGCGAGATTTCAAGAGCGACAAAATAATCCGGAGAAACAGTGGAAGATTACCGATGAAGACTGGAGAAATCGGGAAAAATGGGATGAATATGAAGTTGCGGTGAATGAAATGCTTCAAAAGACGAACACAGAATACGCACCGTGGCATATTCTGGAATCCGTAGATAAGAAATATGCCCGGATCAAAGCTTTGAAAATTGTGATCGAAGAAATAAAGAAATACGTTTAATCGTCTAAACATACATCTCGCTTGCAACATGACCTCTGAGGGGGCGTTTGAACAAGGGATGAAACCTATATAAACCGATACACAAATGATGGAGGAAATTATTATGAAGCTTGCAGTTATTTACCACTCAGAAACTGAAAATACAAAACAGGCAGCAGAATGGATTGCCGATGGAATGAATGAAGTCTCAGGAGTAGAAGCCAGAGCATTTTCTATTGAAAAAGTGGATGAAGATTTTGTAAAGGAAGCAAAAGGAATCGTAGTCGGCTCTCCTTCCTATATGGCACAGATGACACCGCAGATTCATAATTGGCTGTTTGAAAAAGCAGGAGAGTTAGAGTTTCCGGGGAAAATGGGTGGCGCATTTGCAACAGAGCAGTACACACATGGTGGCGGAACTCAGGTCATTCAGTCTATTTTGACAATTGAGATGGTAAAGGGAATGCTCTGCTATTCAGGCGGTATGGCTTGTGGAAAGCCAGTGATTCATCTTGGACCGGTCGGAGTAAATAATAATATGGAAAAGTTCAATGGAATGGGAAATTATAAAGAGTATTTTAATATTTATGGGAAGCGCTTTGCACAAAAGGCAGTAGAGATATTTAATAAAATATAACAAGATTTCATATCAAAAAAATAGAATTGTAAAAACTGCACAAACAGTCCTTTGTATTATTGTTAATTATGTTAAAATAGTCTCTTGCGCTTTAACGCAAAAAAGTGTAAAACATAATATAGTTAAAGAAAAGAAATGCAGTGAAAGGGATACGTCACAAAAGAGAACGCGATTTCAGAGAGTCGTTGGGTGGTGCGAAGCGACAGAACGGATTTTGTGATATCACCCGGGAGCATCCCTCTGAAATACTTAACATATTTAACATCAGAGCTAAAGTAAGCAGGGACGTAATCTTCACGTTACAGAAGAAACTGTTTGAGAATGACAGTGATGAGAGACTGTAGTTAGTGATAAATACAGTAATACAAAGTGGTACCACGGAAGATAAATCCGCCTTTGTTATCCGAAAGGATAGCGAAGGCGTTTTTTTATTGTATGGAAACATATACGCAAGATCGATAATAATTTCAGAAATGCTGATTGGTGTTCCTGAGATTAATATATAATCAAAATATAAAGAAAGAGGGATTATTATGAGTGGAATACTTATGATGATAATTGCCATCGTAGTGCTCGGAGGAGCTTATCTTCTGTATGGCCGTTATCTCCAAAACAAATGGGGCATTGACCCGAATGCGAAAACTCCGGCGTATGAATTAGAAGACGGAGTTGATTATGTACCGGCTGATACTAACGTAGTATTTGGTCATCAGTTTGCATCAATTGCAGGAGCAGGTCCGATCAACGGACCAATTCAGGCAGCAATCTTCGGATGGCTTCCGGTTCTCTTATGGATTTTAATTGGTGGTGTATTCTTCGGAGCAGTTCAGGATTTCGCATCTATGTATGCATCTGTAAAGAACAAAGGCCGTACAATTGGTTACATCATTGAAGAGTACATTGGGAAATTAGGTAAGAAATTATTCCTGTTATTCTGCTGGCTATTCTGTATTCTGGTTGTCGCAGCATTTGCTGATGTCGTAGCCGGAACATTTAATGGATTCGCAACAAGTGAATCAGGAGCAGTTACAAAAGTAGTGGCAAATGGAGCTGTTGCAACAACCTCTATGTTATTCATCATAGAAGCAGTGGCACTTGGATTTTTCTTGAAATATTCAAAATTTAATAAATGGGTAAATACAGCAGTAGCAGTTATATTACTGGTAGTTGCAATTGCACTTGGACTTAACTTCCCAATCTATGTAAGCCTTGGTACATGGCATCTTATTATTTTTGCTTATATTTTAATTGCCAGTGTAACACCTGTATGGGCATTACTTCAGCCTCGTGATTATCTGAACAGTTATCTGTTGATTTTTATGATCCTTGGTGCTGTTATTGGTGTATTTGTTGCAAATCCGGCATGTAATCTTGAAGCATTTACAGCATTCTCGATACCGGATGCAAATGGAAATCCGCAGTATATGTTCCCAATCTTGTTCGTAACAATCGCTTGTGGTGCAGTTTCAGGATTCCATTCACTGGTATCATCAGGTACTGCTTCCAAGCAGATTAAAAATGAGAAAAACATGCTTCCGGTTTCATTCGGTGCCATGTTAATGGAAAGTATGCTTGCAGTTCTGGCATTGATTGCCGTTGCATCATTTGGAAAAGGTGAGGCAGCAGCACAGGGACTGACCACTCAGCCACAGATTTTTGCAGGAGCAATTGCGAACTTCCTGTCAGCCATCGGTCTGCCACATTCACTTGTATTTACACTGATTAACCTTGCAGTATCTGCATTTGCACTGACATCTCTGGATTCAGTAGCCAGAGTCGGACGTCTGTCATTCCAGGAGTTCTGGATTGATTCAGATGTGGAAGATGAGAATATGAGTCCTTTCTTAAAGGTAGTAACGAACAAGTATTTTGCAACAATCATTACACTGGTACTTGCTTATTTCCTGACAAAAGTCGGATATGCAGAGATCTGGCCACTGTTCGGTTCTGCAAACCAGCTGTTATCTGTACTGGCACTTGTAGCCTGCGCAGTATTCTTAAAGAAGACAAAACGTCAGGGATTCATGCTCTGGGGACCAATGGTATTTATGATGGCAGTTACATTTACGGCACTTGGAATGACAATTGTAAAACTTACAAAGGCATTCATGACAACAGGATTGGATTTTGGAAATACATTGCAGCTTATCTTTGCAGTACTTCTGTTAATCCTTGGAGTGCTTGTAGCAATTCAGGGAATTAAGAAACTCCTTGAGAAGTCGGAAGATAAAAAAGTGACAGCCTAGGAAAATAATTCATAAAATGATAAAAGAATAAAATGGGAGTATAATAAGCTCTCGGATTAAGAAACGCCAGTTCCGGCAAATGTCGGTTCTGGCGTTTTTTGAAGATTACGAAATAGAAACACAGTACCGGATACGGGGTTGTTATTTTAGACAAAAAATCAGACTTGTATTTATTCAAAAAACGATGAAAATTGACAAAAGTGCTGAAAAGTTGTAAAAAAATGAAAGTATATTGACATAAATAACCGATATGTATAAAATAAACGCAACAAGAAATAATACAAGTTGTACTATCAAGATGTATCTGAAAGGAGCAAAGAAACATGGAATTAAGAGATAAAATTGCCGGAGCATTATACGGAATGGCACTTGGTGATGCGATGGGAATGCCGGCAGAATTGTGGGGCCGAGAAAGAGCAAGAAAATTCTTTGGCGGAAAGATTACAGAATTTATTGATGGACCAAAAGAGAATGATGTTGCATTTAACTACAACAAAGCTCAGTTTACAGATGATACGGGGCAGGCAATGGTTCTTTTGGATTCATTGAAGGCGACAGATTATAGACCGGACGCATCAGACATTGCAAAGCGTATGCTGGAATGGGCTGAAAAAGAGAATGCATTTGAAAATAATATTTTAGGACCGACCTCTAAGGTTGCACTGGCGAATTTCCGAGATGGAGTAGATGCAAGTGCGATAACGAACAAAGCTTTATCCAATGGAAGTTCTATGAGAATTGCACCAATCGGCTGCCTCTTTACACCAGATCAGAGAAAAGAACTGATAGATTATGTGTACGGAGTTTCCAAGGCAACACATACAAGTGATGTTACAATCGCCGGAGCAGCTATGATTGCAGAAGGTGTTGCATCTGCAATTGTCAATGATGATTTTGAGCAGGTGTTAAGTGATATTCTTTCTGTAGAAGAAGCCGGATACGAAAAAGGTTGCGAGACCTTCAGCCCGAGACTTGCAGAGAGAGTAAAGATTGGTGTTCAGATCGCAAAAGAATATGCAGACGATGAAGATGCATTTTCTAAGAAAATCTATGATGTAATTGGGGCAGGAGTTGGAATTATTGAATCTGTTCCGGCAGCGGTTTCCATTGCATATTACACACAGGATCCAAATAAATGTTGTCTGATGTGTGCAAATCTTGGCGGTGACACAGATACAATCGGAGCGATGGCAACAGCTATATGTGGGGCATTTGTTGGTTATTCAAAGATTAATCCAGAGTACACAGAACTTTTAAGAGTTCAAAACCCGGAGACAGATTTTGAGGAGTATATCAATATTCTTGAAAAAGGAAGGGAGCTGTTGGGATGCGGACGCTAGTAGTCGGAGCTGCGATTGTTGATCTGATGATGAAGGTTGAACGTCTCCCAAAGAGTGGGGAGGATATTCCCTGCAAGGAGACGAAAACGGTAGTTGGCGGCTGTGCGTACAATGTTGCCAACACATTGAGAAATCTGAAATGTGAACATGATTTGTGTGTGCCGGTGGGAAGTGGTTCATTTGCAGATATTATCCGTAGAGGCATGAAGGAAAAAGGATATGAGCCGATGATTGAAGAACCGGGAGAGGATAACGGTTATTGCCTGAGTCTTGTAGAGGCTGATGGAGAAAGAACATTTATCACAGTGCAGGGAGCGGAATGCCACTTCAAAAAGGAATGGTTTGAGCAAATCGACATGGACAACTATGAGAATATCTACATCGCAGGCTATCAGGTTTGTGGAAAAAGTGGTGAAATCATTTCACAATGGTTGAAAACAGTGGAAAATGTGGAAGAAAAGCATATCTTTTTCGCACCGGGACCGATGATTACGGCAATCGAATCTGAAACAATGGAAAACCTTTTTGCATTAAAGCCAATCTTACATATTAATGAAGCAGAAGCAAAGGGTTATACACAGCAGGAAAATGTAGAAGAAGCAGTGAGAGCCCTTTATGAGAAGAGTGGCAATCTTGTATTTGTTACGCTTGGGGCAGAAGGAACCTTGTTCTATGATGGAAAAGAAATGAGAAGGGTCGCATCTGTTAAGACCAATGTTGTGGACACTGTAGGAGCCGGAGACAGTCATATCGGGGCGATTATTGCAGGAATGTCAAAGGGAATGAAAGTAGAAGATGCCGTATTACTTGCAAATCGTACGGCAGCGGCAATTGTAGGAACGTCCGGACCGGTTATGGACCTGGAGGAATTTCAGAAGATTTCGGAGGAATGGGAAAATGAATAAAATAAAAGAATTTTTTACAGATTGGAGCTGGAAAGAAAAAGCATGGCTTGCATTTGTACTGATTGTACAGACAGTAGCCTGGGCAATTCAGAAAGAAAGTCTGTTTATGTTGGTCATGACGTTGACAAGTAGTCTGAACCTAGTACTTGGAGCAAAAGGTAAAGTTGCCGGTCTGTATTTTGCAATTATCAACAGTGCATTATATGCGATTAACTGTATGGGTATTCCGCTTTACGGTGAGGTCATGTACAACTTAATCTACTCAATTCCGGTCAGTGCGATTGCAATCTTCACATGGAAAAAGAACATGACAAAGGGTGGAGAAGTAAAATTCCGCACGATGACACCAAAGATTATGCTCACAACAGTAGCAGTGACAATTATCGGAGTACTCGGATACATGCAGATTCTGAAATGGATGGGTGGAAATCTTCCATTTATGGATTCTCTGACAACAGTCGTATCGGTTGTGGCAAGTTTCCTGTATCTGCTTCGTTTCTCAGAGCAGTGGGCAATGTGGGCAATTGTAAATGCACTTTCAATTGTGATGTGGATCATGGTATTTATGCAGGGAGATTCCTCTGCACTGCTGATTATCATTATGAAGACAATCAACTTCATCAACTCCACATACGGTTTCCTGAACTGGAGAAAAATTGCAAAAGAAACTGCATAATAACGGACAAAAATAGAGGATTTTATGTTAAAATAATAAAAGATCAAGAAGGCCATGGATTTCATGTGAGTATGAGATCTGTGGCTTTTTGCGTTAACGATAAGCCAAAGTTATTCTTTATGGCGAACAGGTGGAAAGTAAGATGACCAAATACGAAATAATCAAGCAAGAGATAAAAGAACAGATCAAAGATAATATTTTAAAACCCAATCAGGTAATCAAATCCGAGAATGAAATGTGCCAGTGTTATAAAGTAAGTCGTGTGACGGTGAGAAAAGCAATTGATGAATTGTGTGCAGAAGGGATCTTGTACCGGATCAAGGGAAAGGGCTGCTTTGTGAGAGAATTGGCAGATCAGAAAAGATCAAGAATCTATAGTTTTACAGAGGCTGTAAGGAATGAAGGAAAGTTGCCGGGCAAGAAGCAGTTGTCTTTAGAAAAAAAAGAAGCAGATGCGTATCTGGCAGATAAACTTCAGATAGAAGAAGGAGAAGAGATTTTTGAAATCCGCAGCCTTTATTATGCAGATGGTATTCCGTATAGTTTAAATACAGCAGTATTACCGGCAAAAAGATTTGAAAAGTTAGATTTTTTTGACTTCAATAACCGGTCTTTATATGAAGTGCTTGGTTCATTCTATGGGACATATATGTACAGGGTGAGACAGACACTGGAAGCTACAACAGCAGATGTGTCGGTGAGCCGGTTACTGGAACGGGACGAAAGTCAGCCTTTATTGAGAATTAAAGCGATTTCCTATTGTCTGGAAGACAATCAGGAGATTCCGGTAGAATATTATGAGGCGTATATTTTAACAGATATACAGAATTATTATGTAGAAAAGTTTCATTGATAAAGGCATTCTTGAATGATAGAAAATATAATTTTATAAGAAGTGGTGAAAGAAATGAAAATATCTGACAGAGTCATCCTTCCTTTGGTTGGAAGTGCCTTTCAACCGGGAAAAGCAGCAGAAGCAATTGAGAAAATAGAAGATAAGGAACTGGCGCAGATCGCACAGGGAGAATATTATTTCTTCTCGGCGCAGGCGAAAAAATGTGTGGAGACGGTAAAAGATTATCTGGATCACGATGATGTGATGCTCCGGCTATCGGCGGATATGCTTTACACATTTGCGAATCTTACACTTGGAGATCCTCAGGCAGCACAGTGTACAAGGGAAGATGTACATCAGTGTTTGACCCAGGCAATGCAGGAGGATGCACCTGTGAATGTAAAAGCGGCCTGCCTGTTCGCATTTTATGTAATCAGCATATTTCTTCATATACCGCCGGAGGAAGGAACACCGCCGCTTCAGCAGTACATTCCGTATCTGCCAATCGGACAGCGGTTATTTGCGGTGAGCCTTCTGGCGCATGAGATTTATCTGAGACAGGATTATGCTAAGGCAAAAGGTGTTGTGCAGGGTGCATTTCTGATGGCAGACGGAGTATACCCGATCTCCATGATTTATCTGGGCTGTGTGCAGGCAATGTGTCAGATCAATCTGAAAGAACAAGAAGAGGCGATTCAGACGGTGAGCCAGGCATGGGAGTGGGCAAGATTTGACAAATTCATGGAGCCATTTATCGAGTATCACGGTCTGCTTCAGGGAGTTTTGGAAGTCTGTATCCGGAAAAAAGAGCCGGAAATGTACAAGAAGCTGGTGGATGGTGTACTTGCATTCAGCCGTGGCTGGATGAAAATTCACAATCCCAAGACGCAAAAGGCAGTGACGGATCTTTTGACTCCGCTGGAATTTTCCATAGCTATGCTGGCGTGCCGTGACTGGACGAACCAGGAGATTGCAGAACATCTGGGACTGTCTGTGAATACAGTGAAGCATTATGTCTCCGGAATTCTGGAAAAACTACAGATTGATAAACGCGATAAGATTAAAGAATTCGTAAATCAATAGAATAACAGGATACGAAAAAGTGTCTGTTTTACAAAAGAAATTGTAAAACAGGCACTTTTTTGGCTTTCAACGGGCATGTGAGAGATGTATTTCCTTTGGTACAATATATATGTAATTTAGCATATAATTACTCGTTTTCAGAGGGAAAAATGAGGAGGGAATACATATGAAGAAACGTCTGGTCAGTATGATTTTGAGTGCGGTGCTATTTGCAACATCAGTGCCGGTCACAGCATTTGCCGAAGACGCGAATGCGCAGAACCCGGTTGCGCAATCGGAGGAAGGAACGTCCCAGGGGACGGATGTGCTGAAGGAATCCAGCATTGATTATAAGAAAAATGGAGGAACGTTTGCTACTGGTTACACGGCTCCGTCTAATTACGATGAGCCGGTGACAGAACTTCCGGGAGCGGAGCAGATCACAAAAGCGGGATATGAGTTTGCCGGCTGGTATGATAATGAGAAGTTTAACGGGGAGCCGGTTACTTCGCTTAGTACTGCGGATCATTCCGGCAGTGTTGTCCTCTATGCAAAATGGACGGAACGCTACTATTATGTGGATATTCCACAGACGGTCAATGCGGATGGGGATAAGCTTACGATAAAAGCGGATGCAGGTGGATTATATGACAAGGATCATGTGAGCGTGACAGTCCAGTCTGAAAATGACTGGAAATTAAAGAGTGGATTACATAGTCTTGCATATGAATTGAGAAATCCGCAGAGTGGTTCGGCACTGGAAAATGGTTCGGTTGTCGCAAGTCTTACGAAAGATGAGAGCCATAAGCAGCAGGAATATAACTGCAACATTCTGGATAAACCGAACTATACAGGTGATTATACAGATCATCTGACTTTTGACATTGCATTTCAGGATACAACGTACAACATTACATATGAGACAAATGGCGGAACTATCACGAAGAAGAATCCGCAGCAAGCAGATCAGATGATCACAGTAACACAGGAGCAGTATCAGGCAGGAACCATTCTGAAAGATCTGCCGGCACCGGTGAAAAAGTCCAGTACATTTCTTGGTTGGTGTTACGATGAAGCATGCACCAGATATGTGGACAGTAAGGACCGTCTTCTGAGTGATGTGACCTTGTATGCCTCTTATGCAGACAATCAGCCGATGGAAGAAGTGTCCATGGCGACTTATGCCAGAGCAAATGATGTGGCAACTGATTTTACGATTCCGGTGACGGATACAAGTGCTGCCATGACGCCTGATCAGGTGCGAAAAAATTTCACAATAAAAAACGTGACAGATTCTTCCGAAACGGTTACGGTAGATGTGACCGAAGGAGCAGACCATACATTTACGATCAGCAATCCGAACGGATGGACACCGGGGGCAGCCTATAAGCTGGAGCTTCAGGAAAAGGCGTTATATTTTACAGGATTTGACCCGACGATCCGTGTCTATGATTTTACGGTCTACCGAGAAGAAGTCAAAAATGTAGAGTTAAATAAAGAGATCAAGTATATTCATAAGAAAGAGCTTTCCAATCTGACTGTAAATGGAAAGAAAGTTAAGGAAGTTTCAATCGCGGCAATGACGATTGGAACAGACGGTTCCTTGACCGAAGAAGGCAGTGATACGACCGGAACATTTACTTATAAGAAGCAGTTAGAAGTCGGCGACCAGGTCGCAATTTATTCCGGTGATGTGATCCCGACCATGGATATGTCCTCTGGTGACAACAGTGATGTGTCATTTATCGAGATTACAGGAGCGGACGGGGACAAGTATACATATCGCGGCTCCAGACCGGAAGACGTGCTCTTTATGCCGGATGTGCTGCCGCTTTCTATAGACAAAGATCAGGACGGTGACCCGGATAATAACAGTGTGACGATTAATGTCAGTGACCTGACCTTTGGTGATGATGCTATGAGCCAGGCTATGGATCTGGACAGTGAGACAACCGTAGATGAGGGCGATTATCTGGCAATTTACACAGGTACAATGGGAGAAAATGAAAGCGGAACTGTGTCTCTCTATGGAGAGATTACGAGTGTTCTGTTATCAGAAGGGAAATACATAGTAAGCTATATACCTGTGAGCGAAGAAGATATGCGCCAGACTATGGACGTGTACCAAAAGGAAAATGTAGAAGGGGAGGACCTTCTGGAAGATACCGATGTGCAGGAGCTGGAAGAGGATATTGAGACACAGGCAGTAGACAGCGGATTTGCATCCGAAGTGGCAGAAAGAGTTGCCGATGCGGCAATGGAGACAGAATCTTTTGAGGAGCTTCAGGAATCTCTCAAGGAAGATATGAATGCAGACATCATGGTTCAGAGCCAGGGCTATGGCCAGTTGAGAAAGGCAAGAGCCGCAGGTGGGGCAGGCGGTTCCCGTGTGGAATTAGGAGTACCGACGGTAAAAGCAAATCTCGGCACGACACTAAAACATTTTGACGGAGATGTGAGTGGACTAAGGCTTGCACTGGAGATCGGCGTGCCGATTACAGTTCATGTGAACCGGGGCGCAGACATCGAGATCATGATCACGGCGACATTTGAACAGGAAGTGCGAGTATCCATCGATGTGGACGGTTCAGCCGTGTGGAAAACATGGGGATTTATTCCGTACATTGCAGATTATCGCGTAACGGCATCTCTGGAATTATATGAATACACAGGAATCGGACTAAATGTCAACTTCAAGACTGCAGAAACTGGAAACCCAGTATCTGATTCCAGTTCGAAATTACGAAAAGGTGTCAACAAGATTACCGAAGAGCTGAAGAATATGATGGAGAATGGCGAGGATTATCTAAATTCTGCATCAGGTCTCGTCAGTGGCGGAGATGAAATATCCGTATCCAAGTCTCTGGCAGAGAGGTACTCGGAACTTCTGGCAGACGAGGCAGACTGGGTGGAAATCTACAAGCGTCCGCTGGTAGACCAGCATTTCCGTGTGCTTCTGATCATTGATATTCAGGTGAAGCTGGAATTCGTTGTTTCCGCAAATGTGAATATTTCCATCGGAATGACGTACTGGTATAAGAATGCGAAAGAGTATGTCTTCTGTGTACGGGTCAAAGAGCGGACGGCGACCAATGATACGATAGATCTGGTAGAGGAGCAGTATGAATTTACGGCATATGCTATGGGAACTCTTGGAATCAAAGCCGGTGTGAGACTGACGGTGCGTGTGGGATTATTATCAACGTCCATCGCCAGTGTCGGTATCTCGGCGGATGTGGGCGGTTATGCACAGGTCTGGGGTTACCTCTACTACGAATTGAAGTATACGGCATCGGCAGGACGAAGCAGCCGTGCTATGGGAGCTATGTATCTGGAAATCGGTATTTATCTGGAAGTGAAGTTCGAGGCACAGGCACTGTCCAATGCATTTACCTATAATCCGACACTTTACGAAAATGAGTGGCCGCTTTATAAGGTAGGTGTTCTGGAAAATGTACTGGATTTTGCTTATACCCAGGATAAGGTTGCCGAGATTAATATGAAGCGGGAGATTCAGTCGGTTCAGATCCCGGATGAATATTTCAAGATGCAGTACATGGATATGAAGACCGGACTGGACGACGGAAAATATTACGAGAAGATTTACGAAGATGATACAAAGTATTTCAACATTTCCATGACGAACAGTGCATTTACGTATGATCCGGCGACCAATATTATCCGTGTAAATCCAGGTGATGAGCCGGAGCAGGACGGTGAGATGATCATTACATGGAAAAACCAGGAAGGTACCTTTAATACGAAGCCATGTGCAAGAAAGATCAAGCTTCACTGGGACCGCCTGCGAGATGGTTACTATATTGCATTCCAGAGTAATGGCGGATCTTTCGTCGATGCAATTACCGGAAAATATAACGCAGAGATCAAGAAGCCGGAAGATCCGGTAAGACTCGGATACACATTTGCCGGCTGGTATGAGGACATGGATCTCACCATTCCATACACCATTCCGGAAACCATGCCGGAAGAAGACAGACTTGTCTATGCAAAATGGGAAGCAGCCGATGTGGGTTATACAGTCGTAGATTATATAGAAGGAACGAATGGAACCTATGAAGCGCAGACTCCGGTGAAAATGAATGGCAGGACGGAAGAGGAAGTAAGCCCGGTTCCAAAAGAGCGGGAGGGATTTGTAACACCGCCGCAACTTACGGAGACTGTAAAAGCAGACGGCAGCCTGGTCATCAATTACTATTATGCAAGAAATAAATATACACAGACATTCAAGTCCGAAAAAGAGACGGAGAATGGAACGGAGACAGAAGTGATCGCAGACGGAAATTACCGGTATGGAACCATGATGCCGACACCGGCAGTCTACAGACCGGGATATGAATTCCTTGGCTGGGAGGACGAAGAAGGCGCTGGGGTTCCAAAGGAAGTTCCATCTGAGAATAAGACCTACATTGCAAAATGGAAAGCACTGGAAGGCATTACTTATACCGTGAAATACTACGTGCAGAATACGGATAACAGCGGATACAGCTTAAGCGAGACTGCGGCTCTGACCGGACAGATGGGAGAGGAAGTCACAGCAAAAGCAGCAGATCTTGACGAGAAAGTCTATCACTTAAAAGGTGAACTGCAGAAGGGAACGATCAAGGCAGATGGCAGTCTTGTACTGAAAGTGTACTATGATCTGAATGAGTACAAGCTGACCTTTGATGCAAAAGGCGGAGAATCAGACCAGACAGAAGTGACAGCAAGATATGGTGACAAGATTGCATCACCGATGCCGACAAGAAAAGGCTATGTATTTGAAGGCTGGTATACAGACGAGGCATGTGAGAACGCATTTGGCCAGACGATGCCGGCAAAAGATATGACGGTCTATGCAAAATGGGAGAAGCAGAAAGTCAACTATACAGTCCGGCATCTGCTAGAAAAACTGCCGGATGCAGAAAAAGAAAAACCGGGTGGAGATAAAGAAGAGTATCCGGACACAGATAAACCGGTTGTGGAAGAAGATCCATATATCTTATATGAAGAGGAAGTCTTTGCGGCATATCCGGAAGATAAAGTGACGCCGGACGTGAAGCGTTACGAAGGCTTTACTTCACCGGAAACACAGACCACGACAGTGGACGGAAACGGCAACACAGTTATTGAGTACAAGTATGCGAGAAATATTCATAAGCTGAAGCTGGTAGACCGCGGGGTCGATGAAAATAATATGGAAGGATTCGGAATGCCATTTGGTGCGGCAATTACAGAAGTAGCGCTCCGGAGTGGATATCGCTTTGAAGGCTGGTATACAGATAAAGATTTCAACAATCGATTCGATGGAACCATGCCGGACAAAGATCTGACGCTCTATGCAAAACAGACACCAGTGATGAGCAGCTATACCGTCTATCATTATAAAGAATCTGTAGACGGCTTTGATTTATTTGAGGAAGAAGTATTAAGCGGATTGACAGAATCAGAAGTGACTCCGCAGCCAAAACAGTATGAAGGCTTTACTTCACCGGAGGCTCAAACAGGGCAGATAAATGGCTGGGGCGGACCGGATATCCAGTATTACTATATGCGGAACAGCTACAATCTGACTTATGTCCTGAACAATGAAGAAGATAACAAGACTTCAAAAGTTCGCTATGAGGCAGATATTACAAATACTCCGTCGCGGACAGGCTATGCATTTGCAGGCTGGTACACGGACGAAGCGCTGACACAGCCGTACGTACAGACAACCATGCCGGCGCATGACCTGACACTCTATGCAAAATGGGAAGCCGGAATGAAGACTTATCAGGTGAGACATTATCAACAGTCCATTGGCAATTCAGAGCAGTATGATCTGGCAGAGACTGAAACTGTCACAGCTAAAACAGGAGAACATCTGACATTGGCAGTAAAAGCGTATGAAGGATTTACAGCACCGGAGCCAGTTAGCTATGATGTGGTAGACGATGGAGAAATCACATATGTAGATTACAAATATACGCGTGACCGCCATCAGGTGACGATCCATTACAATAACGGTAATGACAGCGAGACAAAAGAACTTGCATATGGTGAGAAATGGGAGGAAAAACCATATCGTGCCGGTTATGCATTTGCAGGCTGGTATACAGACGCAGAGTTTACAAAAGCATTTGACGGAGTGGTTCCAGATCGTGACATCACACTTTATGCAAAATGGGATGTGCAGAGTGTAAACTACACGGTTAAGCATTGTCTGCAAAATGCCAATGATGACGGATATTCGCTGGGAGCACAGGAGAACTTTAACGCCGATACGGATACGGTTGTCACACCGGAAGTAAAGAACTATGATGGATTTACAGCACCGGAGAAGCAGCAGGTGACAGTTGAAGGTGATGGAACAACTACAGTCATTTATCGTTACACAAGAAATGTGCATACGCTGACGCTTAAGAACTACGATGGTAAGACAGATAAGACGGTAGAAGCAAGATATGAAATGTCCATACCGAAGCCGACAAGAGCCGGTTATGCATTTGCAGGCTGGTATACAGATGCAAAATGTACGAAAGAGTACAAAGCGAATATGCCGGATCAGGATCTGACACTCTATGCAAAATGGGAAGCAAACATCGTCAACTATGTAGTAGAACATTATCAGCAAAATGTACAAGGTGACGGTTATACGCTGAAAGAAAGCAGTCATGCACGGGAGGCTGTGGATAGCGAAGTGACACCAGAAGTCATGAAATATAAAGGCTTCGAGGAACCAAAGACGGAGAAAGTTACCATTTCCGGAGACGGACAGACGACAGTGAAGTACTACTATAAGAGAAAGGTACATACAGTCACATTTGACGCAGATTCCGGAACATTCGCTGCAGAAAAGGGTGAGGACGACAGTAAGATCGTCGTGACCGGACGCTATGGTGCAAATATCACAGTGCCGAAAACGCCGACAAGAACAGGATACCAGTTCCTTGGCTGGGACGAAGAGGTGGAAATGACGGTTCCGGATAAAGATCTGACTTATAAAGCGCAGTGGCTGAAGATGGAATATACCCTTCAGTTCAAGACAGGAGAAGGAACGTCTGTTTCACCAATCAAAGGAAATTACGGCGACAAGATAAATACACCAGAAAATCCGACAAGAAAAGGATATATTTTCAAAAACTGGAGTGAGAATGGCAAGAAAGTCGATAACCTTCCGACGACTATGCCGGCCGAAAGCCATATTTACACAGCAATATGGGAGCGGGAGACATACCAGATTACTTATGACTTAAATGGCGGAAGCATGAAGTCCGGGGAGAAGAATCCGACGACTTACAACGTGGACACCACCGTATTTAAACTGAAAAATCCAGTCCGCGCCGGATATACATTTACAGGCTGGAGTGGAACCGAAATTACAGGAGTAAGTGACAATGTGTCTGTAAAACAGGGCTCTACAGATAACCGGACCTATAAGGCGAGCTGGAGAGAGAATACCTATCAGATTACATTTATCTTAAGTGGTACAGAGGCGAAAGGCTCCATGGCAGCCAAGACGGTCAATTACACGGAAAATGTAACACTTCCAAAATGCGGATTTACATGCAAAGGCCACTCCTTTAAGAGATGGTACACCATGGATAAGAAGGGCAAGAAGACTTATTACTCTGACCGGCAGAAGGTGTCGAAGCTGACCGATGTGAATGGAGGCGTTGTGACACTCTATCCGGAATGGGAGGCAAATGTGTACAATGTTACATTTGACTATGGTGACGGAAGAGCGAAGACAGTTAGAAAGACCAAATACGGTGATAAATACCAGTTCCCGTCAGATCCGACTCGTTACGGCTGGGAGTTCAAAGGCTGGAAAAAAGAAGGAGCCAACACAGCATTTGACATGAGTACGAAAGAGCTGCAGCTTCAGGACGCAAAAAATATTACCTTATACGCAAGCTGGAAAGCAAATTCTTTTTATCTTTACAAACCATCGGATTATGAAAACACTTACCGGGTAGATGATGATGGCAAGACTGTAAAATTTACTTTCTATGTAGACGGAAATCAGACGAAAGTGCCGACAACCGGAGATACTGGACAGAATCCGGCAGTTTATCATATGAATATGACCAATCTTTCCTACGATGCGATCCACCAGAATTACTCATCTATGGAGGTCATGGTGCTGTACAGGACTAAGAAAATTAAAGATGGTTATTCGGATCTTAAGATTTCTTATCATACAAGATCTGACAATAAAGATCATAATGACTGGCAGGTTCACACCGAGGATCTGAATAAGAATAATGGTAAGATGAGAATATGTGATTACTATCTGATGGTTGACGGTAAAATTGATGTAGACAGCCTGACACTGGAATTTGACGCTCACGGAGATAAAAGAGATGAATACGATCTTAGTAGTCTGAGTATGTATGTATTTTTCAGATAAGAGGGGGAAGAGCAGATGAGAGAAAAAGCAGGAAAAAATAAAATACTTATTGTCATTATCATCTGTCTGTGTGCGGTCATCATTGCAGGATTAATTTATTTCATGAAATTAAAAGGAGGTTCAGATTCGGCATTTAAGCCGGATCTGGATCCAAATGCGAAGACCCAGACGGCAGACGATACCGGGGAAAAGCCGACAGGAATCCGGATACCGGGCTATCCGACCATTACGATTGAGGCAGACAAAAAAGACGTGCAGATGAACCTGATGAATCCGGAAGGAAATCCATGTTACTTTACATTTGAAATCGTGCTTAACGACACAGATGAGACCATCTACACATCGAAGATGGTGGAGCCGGGGAAGGCGATTACAGAGGTGACATTAGAGAAGGCACTTGCAGCGGGAGAATATCCGGCGACCATCAAGATTACGACCGCGTCACTCACTGACGGCTCTGCCATGAACGGGGCAAATGTAGAGACTACATTAATTGCACAGTAACAGGAGGGGAGAATGATGAAAAAGAGAAGTATAAGAACAGGAATTCTTTTTGCACTACTGACTCCGGTGCTGTTAATATGTGCAGAAAATCCAATCTATGCAGCAACCACCCAGACGGCAGGAAGTGCGACAGTCAGTTATCATGTGGACCCGGCTTACCAGGTGACGATTCCGGTAGATACAAGCATGCGGTTTAATGAGACAGAAACCTCTTACGGGAATATTGTAGTAGAGCAGGCGCAGATTGAGGATGGAAAATGTATCCAGGTGTCATTGCTATCTGATCTTAACTTAAAGAATTCCAACAATTCAAAGGCAGTGATTCCTTATCAGATTTTGGCGCAGGATGAGGCGGGAAGCCGGCCATTTACATCAGCGCAGTATACAAAAGCCGGGGAAGAGACACCTCTTACTATCGCGATTAAAAAAGAAGACTGGAAGAAGGCGGTAGCCGGAGAGTACGCAGATACGGTGACATTTACGATATCATACGTGGACAAAAGTGAGTAAGGGGGCGTGCATATGAGGAAAAAGACAGAAAATTTGGATATCATTGTGGATAAAAAGACTGTCCGCATTACAACGGCAGTGTTTGTGACAGTGATGACTATACTGGCTGCAATCGCAGCGATGTTTTTTACGACCATGTTCGTTCTGGCAGCAGATGCAGGAAGCTCATCGAATTCCCAGAGCACCATTAGTACAACCGTGCCGGACTCCCATAATATCCGTGTGGAAAAAAGTCACGCAGATGTAGTGATAGAAGGGGAAGAAGATCAGACGGAAGGCAACATAGATAACTTTGTTGTGGATCGTTTTGCCGAGCCGAAGATACGGATCGCACCGGAGGAAGGATGGCAGGTTTCAAAGATACTCCTGAACGGAGAAGACGTTACGGAACAGTTCAAAGACGGATATCTGACACTGGAAGAAGTCTGCGAGGATACGACACTGGTCATTGAGACAGCAGAAGATACCAGCGGCGGCGAAAGCAAAGACCCGGACCAAGATAAGGATAAAGGAACACCGGGCGGTGGAAACGGACAGGACTCGGGCAAGAAAACTCCGATGAATAAGCTGAAAAACCGGATGGCAGCAGTCACAGGAGATGAAGCAAGACCGATGCTTTATGCACTGGCAGCAATTGCAGCGGCAGTTGTAATCAGTGTGACGGTTATAAGAAAGCGGAGAAGATAAAAAGTTTAACGAAAATTTAACAGATAAGGGAGTGTCTGATTTATGCAAATTATGTAAAACAGGCACTTCATTTGTTGGTTGAAAAGCTCTGTACCAGATTGCATTTCACGCTGAAAAAGGTACATTTCGCGCTGGCAGGAAAAGACATACAGTAATCATGGTAAAATATTGAAATATATGGAGAAAAATTGGAAAAATATAAAGGAGGAACAAGAAGATGAAAAAAATGACCCGGGTCATTGTATTTATTATGGCTGCGATTATGGTGCTGAGTATGGCTCCACAGCAGGTAAATGCGGCAGATAATATTACAAAAAGTACAGTGGCGGATAGTGTGACGATCAACAACTGGCATGAGGCAAATGCCCTTGATGACAGTACGAAAAATGTGGGACGCATATGGACGGACAAATCTGTATCCACAGGGAACATCACACTTACAAGTAGACAGAATGATTCGCAATCAGCCACAATAACGAAAAGTACAAATTCTGATTTCCTGGTAGGACTTTCTGCGCTTTCCTCCACTGCAAAAATAGTAGGACAGACAACAGTCCCACTGGATATTGTGCTGGTACTGGACGTATCAGGAAGTATGAACGATCCTGTTGGACAGACAGACAGTACGAAACGGATAAAACGGCTTAAAGAAGCCGTGAATGAGTTTATTGACAGTTCCGCAAAGGAAAATGATAAAAGAGCTGATGCGAATAAACAGAGCCGGATTGCAGTTGTAAAATTTGCTGGAGAAGAGAGTGACAAGATTGGAAATGAACAATATCGTAAGGGTCAATATTGGTACAATTATACGCAGATTGTCAGTGGATATAAGGCATATACGAGTCGTGATAAATCAGAATTGCAAGAAAAGGTGAACGCACTCAAGCCGGCTGGCGCTACTTTAGCAGATAATGCTATGGAGCTGACAAAGGAGCTTGTAAATCAAAGCAAAATTGATGAAGCAGATAACACAAATCGAAAAAATGTGAAACGGGTAGTTATATTTTTTACAGATGGAGTGCCGACAAGCTATAACGATTTTGATAAAGATGTAGCAGAAAGAGCAATAAAATCAGCAAAATCAATAAAGAAAGATGCGGATATTTATACAATCGGTGTATTTGCGGGGGCAGATGACAGCAGCCCAGAACTTTCAGAAACTGAAACATGGACAGAGACTAAAAAAGCCAATGCATTTATGCATGGACTTTCCAGCAATTATCCAATTGCAGAAAATTATACTTATGATAAACTTGGAACCCGTGCAAAGGATAGTAATGGAAATGATGCAACATATTATAAAGCAACAGACGCTTCAAGTTTGAAAGATATTTTTAAGCAGATTGGAGATGAAATCATCTCCTCAGCCCAATCACCGACTGATGTAGGACGGATTTTGCGGACATTCAAAATAAAAAAGAATGTGGAGGTAACAGACAATGGCAAAGACATTTTTGAGGAAATGGGCGGCAAATACGAAAGGCAAGGGCGATTATTTAATACCGTGCTTAACTGTACCCGCCGAAGAAGAACAGCCGATAGGCATCTGGGGGACAGCGGCATTTGGATTATCTGAAGCATCACTGCAAAGTTACATACACCAATCTTCTTACAAGCGGCAGACTTAACGCTTACCTTGCCGACATTGACAGACAGGCACAGGAACGCTTTGAAAGGCTCATAGAGGGTATGAAACAGGCACAGGGCATAACGGAACAGCTAAAGGCAGAAAACGCCTTAGAATGGACAGGATGCCTCAATAACATAAGGGCTTGTGCGAGGGAGATTGTGGAAAAGGAAATTATTTTTGCATAAACAGATGATTAGTGGCAGGGGGAAATCCTGCCGCTTTTTCTGCTTTAGTTTGTCAGCTTGACAAATAAAGGGTTAAGGAATATAATTAGATTCAGTATTATACAAGGAGTTAATAAATATGCGGCAAGGTATTCTTAAATAAACTGTCAATTTGATAGTGGGAACAAAAAGTAGCAGTCCCGTTTCACTTTTAATATGGGGCTTAGTTTTTTGTACCCAGTTTAAGAATACTTTTATCATGTAATTTTATATGCCCGAAAACATATAAGTGTTTTGGGGCTATTGGAGTTATTTACCCAGTGATAGGAGTATTTATCACTGGGTATTTTTATGCCCTTTTTTGGGTGTTGATAGGAGGAAAATCACATGAAAATAATTAACTTAGGCATTCTGGCTCACGTTGACGCAGGAAAGACAACATTAACGGAAAGTTTATTGTATACCAGTGGTGCAATTGCAGAACTAGGGAGCGTAGATGAAGGCACAACAAGGACAGATACAATGAATTTGGAGCGTCAAAGGGGAATCACTATCCAGACAGCAGTGACATCTTTTCAGTGGGAGGATGTAAAAGTCAACATTATAGATACGCCAGGCCATATGGATTTTTTGGCGGAAGTATACCGTTCTTTATCCGTATTAGACGGAGCAGTATTATTAGTTTCTGCAAAGGATGGCATACAGGCACAGACCCGTATACTGTTTCATGCACTACAGACAATGAAGATTCCGACAATTTTTTTCATCAATAAAATTGACCAAGAGGGGATTGATTTGCCAATGGTATATCGAGAAATGAAAGCAAAGCTTTCTTCGGAAATTATAGTGAAGCAAAAGGTTGGGCAGCATCCCCATATAAATGTAACGGACAATGACGATATGGAACAGTGGGATGCGGTAATTATGGGAAACGATGAACTATTAGAGAAATATATGTCAGGGAAACCGTTTAAAATGTCAGAACTGGAACAGGAAGAAAACAGGAGATTCCAAAACGGAACGTTATTTCCCGTTTATCACGGAAGCGCTAAAAACAATCTGGGGATTCGGCAGCTTATAGAAGTGATTGCCAGTAAATTTTATTCATCAACGCCTGAAGGTCAATCTGAACTATGCGGGCAGGTTTTTAAGATTGAATATTCAGAGAAAAGGCGGCGTTTTGTTTATGTGCGTATATATAGCGGAACATTGCATTTGAGGGATGTTATTAGAATATCTGAAAAAGAGAAAATAAAAATCACAGAGATGTGTGTTCCGACAAACGGTGAATTATATTCATCCGATACAGCCTGCTCTGGTGATATTGTAATTTTACCAAATGATGTTTTGCAGCTAAACAGTATTTTGGGGAACGAAATACTGTTGCCGCAGAGAAAATTTATTGAAAATCCTCTCCCTATGCTCCAAACAACGATTGCAGTAAAGAAATCTGAACAGCGGGAAATATTGCTTGGGGCACTTACAGAAATTTCAGATGGCGACCCTCTTTTAAAATATTATGTGGATACTACAACGCATGAGATTATACTTTCTTTTTTGGGGAATGTGCAGATGGAAGTCATTTGTGCCATCCTTGAGGAAAAATATCATGTGGAGGCAGAAATAAAAGAGCCTACTGTTATATATATGGAAAGACCGCTTAGAAAAGCAGAATATACCATCCACATAGAAGTCCCGCCAAATCCTTTCTGGGCTTCTGTCGGGTTGTCCATAGAGCCGCTCCCTATTGGAAGCGGAGTGCAGTATGAAAGCAGAGTTTCACTTGGATATTTAAATCAATCGTTCCAAAATGCGGTTATGGAGGGGGTTCTTTATGGCTGCGAGCAGGGGCTGTATGGATGGAAAGTGACAGACTGTAAAATCTGTTTTGAATATGGATTGTATTATAGTCCTGTAAGTACCCCCGCAGACTTTCGGCTGCTTTCCCCTATCGTATTGGAGCAGGCTTTAAAAAAAGCAGGGACAGAACTATTAGAGCCATATCTCCACTTTGAAATTTATGCACCGCAGGAATATCTCTCACGGGCGTATCATGATGCTCCAAGGTATTGTGCAGATATTGTAAGTACTCAGATAAAGAATGACGAGGTCATTCTGAAAGGAGAAATCCCTGCTAGATGTATTCAAGAATACAGGAACGATTTAACTTATTTCACAAATGGGCAGGGAGTCTGCTTGACAGAGTTAAAAGGATACCAGCCAGCTATTGGTAAATTTATTTGCCAACCCCGCCGCCCGAATAGCCGTATAGATAAGGTTCGGCATATGTTCCACAAGTTAGCTTAACAGCTTGCAAAAGTCATATAAAATGAGATTTGAAAGGATTAGAGACTAATTATGATGAAATGCGAATGGATATTGTGTCCTGTTTGTGGGAGCAAAACCCGTAATAAAATTAGGAAGGACACTGTTTTGGAGAATTATCCCCTTTATTGTCCAAAATGCAGACAAGAAAGATTGATTAAAGTTGACAACTTGAAGATAACTGTCATCAAAGAGCCAGACGCTTAAGACGCAGAGCCGATGAAATTGTGGAACAATTCACGAATCATCGGCTCTTTTTGTTTCGTATTTGAAAGAACAAACTCACCAAATAAAAAAAACGATATTCGGGTGGGTTATTTTGTTATACCCTAAATTACCCTCTGAATTTGTTTTTAAATTTGGAGGGATTTTTTTATGTCCTTTTTTCGGGCAGTTATCTATCTGCTCATACGAAGCAAAATTTATCAATACATAGCATATCAGAGAACGGCAGGAAACCAGTTAAAAAAATTTCTGCCTAGTGCAACGGCACTTCCTCGCCTTGAATGTAGAAGTACAATCTCCATACAACAGAATTAATATTTCCCATAACCGTAAAGGTCACAGAGCCTTTGCGGTTTTTCTTTTGTCGATTTTTGTTGGAAAGTGCCGTAGGGCTGTTTAGTGGTGTTAGCGTGTCGTTCGCCCGCCTCTCCATCTGGATTTTGTACATTTCAAAAATTCAGATGGGAGGTACTTACGGTGAAATACGCACCAAGAAAGGTATATATCAAGGAAAGCGGCGGCTATGTGGAACTGTCCTATACGGATTTCTGCCGCCGCAGGGAATCCGACCAGACCTATATGGACAAGCTGTTTATCCCCATTCAAGGCTGTCTGCTTGAAGTCGTGAGGGAGCAATACACGGACTTCTACCGTGACAGGGAACGGTGGCGTTATCTGCAAAAATTAGATACGAAGAACAGCCTGCTATCTCTGGACGGATTTACGGACAGCGAGGGGAATCCTCTGGACTTTATCGCTGATGAAGCGGCGGACATTGCGGAAACCGTTGTCAATGCGGTTATGGTGGACAGGCTGAAAGCCGCCCTGCCTTTGCTGTCGGATAGTGAACAGGAATTGATACAGGCAATCTTTTTTGACGGACTTTCTGAGCGTGAAGTCGGGGCGAGGTTCGGCATAACCCAGAGCGTTGTGAACAAACGCAAAGCCAGAATCCTAAGAAAACTAAGAAAGATAATAGAAAATTAAAATTTAAGGCGTTCAGCCCCCTTGTTTTTTCCTTTGGGAAAATGAGGGGGCTTTTCTCTGCCCTCTCAATCAATTCTGATTGGAGGAAAAGAAGCATGGCATACAACCACGGACGGGAGGACAGGAAATGGCGTATCTGGAAAGAAGCGGAGGAAAAGCTGCTGCGTGAGTGCGGCGTTGATGAAGCGACCATTGAGCAGATACGCATAGCGGACAGGGCAGACTTCAATTCCAACAGGCGGTTTTACCGATGGACGAATGACGTTGCGGAATACCTTGAGGACATGGCAGACAGGGAGCGGCAGCGGAGGTGGGTACGGTTGCGGAGTTACTGGACGAGATTGAGAGCGAAAATCTCTATCAAGTATTAGTCACGGTGGACGGGCGTACCTTGAAAATCGTCCTGCTGAAAATGCAGGGGTATTCCACAAAGGAGATTGCCCCGCTTGTGCATTTGACGACTGGTGCCATCTATGCGAGGTTAGACCATCTGCGGAAGAAGCTTCGGAAAATTTTGTAAGCGTCTAATACATCCCATTATCCTGCGGGCTACTGGGTGGGGAGTGGAATCTCCCCGCTTATTTTTTGGCAGGAGGCAAAGCGGGATGGCATATAAGAGCTAAGGCGTACACGCTTCGGGAGGAATCCACGGAAAGCGGCACAAGGTATTTTATCAGCTTTAAGGACGGGCAGGGGCAAATCCCACGAGTTGGAAGTGTCGGAACAGTTCTCTATGGAGTTTCGGCAGATGGAACGCAGGAACAGGAATCTCCTCCAATGGGACGAGCGGCACAGGGAGTTTTCGGAAGTATGGGACGAAACGCTGAACAGGCGGGCGTTGAAGCTGCCTAAGAGCATTGAGGAACAAATGATTGAGGCAGAACGGGCAGAACTGCTCTGTAAGGCGGTTGACGGACTGCCAGAGATACAAAGGCGGCGTTTCCTGCTCTACTACGAGTATGAGTTCAATTTTTACCAAATCGCCGCTATGGAGCATTGCACCGCTTCGGCAATACAGAAATCTGTTGCGATTGCAAAGGAGAAAGTAAAGGCGGAAATGAGGAAGTATCTCCAACCGTGACCGACACCGCCCGAAAAAGAAATCTGTTTTTTATTTGTGTGGGATTGGCGGCATTACATACTCTCACTTTTTCTTCGTGGGAGTAAATCTATTTTTAAGGAGGTCAACGCCTATGTGCAACGAAAACAAAAACACCGCCCGAAAGGAGGAAAGCCATGCAGAAGTTACAGACAGTCAACGCCGAAACGCTCCTTTATGAACCGCTTGAGAAGCCGTCCTTTGTGGTGGACAGCCTTATCCCCACAGGCTTGTCGCTGTTCTGCGGCTCACAGAAGATAGGAAAGAGCTGGCTCATGCTGAAGCTATGTTTATGCGTGTCGCAGGGACTTCCCCTTGTGGGATATGCCGACAATGGAGGGCGACGTGCTTTACCTCTGCCTTGAGGACACGTTCTGCCGCATACAGGACAGGCTGTTCCGATTGACGGACGAAGCGAGCAGGGCGGCTTCACTTTGCCGTGGCAAGCTGCAAGCTGTCAGACGGTCTTATCGTGCAGCTTGAGGATTATCTGAAAGACTACCCAGACAGCAGGCTCATTGTCATTGACACTTTGCAGAAAGTCCGTACAGCTTCAAAAGACAATGCCTACGCAAGCGACTATGGGGACATCTCCCTAATCAAAGACTTTTGCCGACAGGCATTCATCTGGCGGTCATTGTCGTACACCACATCCGAAAGCAGAATGACAGCGATGTGTTCAACAAGGTGTCTGGGACGACAGGCTTAACGGGGAGTGCGGACGCTACCTTTGTTCTGGAAAAGGAGAAACGGGCATCCGACACCGCCAAGCTGTATGTGACGGGCAGGGACACGCCCTATCAGGAATACACGCTGCGTTTCCGTGATTGCAGTTGGGAACTTGTGGAGAGGAAAAACGCAGGAGCAGCTTGCGAAAGAAACGATACCAGACGTCCTTTTTCGGTTGGTGGATTTTATGAGGGATAAGGAAGAATGGGCAGGCACGGCAACGGAGCTGTTAGCCGCTATGAGGGGAAACGGAAACCATACCCACGGTGATTACGAAATGGCTCAATGAATACCGCACCACATTTTTAAATGAGAACCATATCGTTTATCAGTACAGCCGCAAAAAACACGGCAGGCAGATTTCGCTTGCAAAGCGGGCGGGTGACAGCGGTGACGGTGGTGACAGCGATATTGGGATACCCCCTGTTACTGTCATTGACGCTTAAAGCCGTGTAAAGCTGGCGACTCTGCCCTGCGGGTGACAGCGGTGACGGCGGTGACAGTGATTTTAGGATACCCTGCCGCTGTCATCCCTGCGGGAGAACACCCCGTAAACGCAAAGTGCAGGCGTAGGGATTTACCCGCCCTTTTCGGCGTGTAAAACCACCCCTGCGGTCAGAAAAATCCTTCCGATTTTTCCGACTGCGTTTACAGGGTGTAACACACTACACTTTGCCCTGCAAAGTGCCGTGTGCCAGACGTTCCCTCTGGACTCCCTTATGGCAGGTCTTACGCCCTGCTTATCCTACGCCTCGCACGCTTCGGATAAAAGAATGGCAGCATGACGGTGACGGCTCTTGCGAGGGGGTATTCCCAAAAACACCGTCATCATCGACATGACCGTCATGCAGGGGAATAAGGGTGACAGTTGAGGCAGTCGGTAGGGGGTATCCCAAAACTGCTGTCACCGCCGTCACCGCTGTCACCCAAAGGGCAGTTTACCCGCCGAAGAAAGGAAGATGATGAATTATGCCCTATGCAATCCTGCGTTTCCAGAAACGCAAAGCGGGCGGCGTTGCGGCTTGCGAACGCCACAACGAGCGTAAAAAAGAAGCCTATAAAAGCAATCCCAGATATAGATATGGAACGCTCGAAAGATAACTACCATCTTGTGAATCCGCCGAGGTACACCTACAAGAAAGAGATTAACCGCATGGTAGCCGAAGCAGGGTGCAGGACGAGGAAAGATAGCGTGATGATGGTGGAAACGCTTATCACGGCTTCGCCAGAATTTATGAACCAGCCTGCCGCCCAAAGAACAGAAAGCGTATTTTACGATGGCTCTGGATTTCATTTCAGAGCGTGTCGGGGAGAAAAATATCCTCTCCGCAGTCGTCCACATGGACGAGAGAACGCCCGCATATGCACCTCTGTTTTGTGCCGATTACACCAGACAATAAGCTGTCTGCCAAAACAATTTTAGGCAATCAAAAGAGCCTGTCCGAATGGCAGACCGCCTACCATGAGCGGATGTCCTCACGGTGGAATCAGCTTGAAAGAGGTCAGTCCTCAATGGAAACGAAGCGGAAACATGTCCCCACATGGCTCTATAAGTTGGGCGGCAGGCTTGATAAACAGTATGAGGGAAATTGTGTCTGCACTGTCCGACATCAACGCCTTTAATGCAGGGAAGAAGCGTGACAAGGCTCTGGAACTGATTGCGGCATGGCTCCCAGACGTGGAGAAATTCTCAAAGGAAATCAGTAAGCAGAGTGCCTATATCAATAGCCTAAAGGAGCAAATCGGGCAGGAATCAGACTATGCGGGGCGTATGCGTGATGAAAAGTATGAGCAGGAACTAAAGGTGCAGAAAGCGAACCAGAAGATATTTGAGTTGCAGAGAACCAACGAGCAGATGGGGCGGCTGCTCTCAAAGATACCGCCCGAAGTGTTGGAAGAATTGCAGAAAAACGCATAAAAGCAGAGCGAGAGAAAGGTAGATATGTGAATGAAGAAACAGGATTTTAAGGTGTTAAAGACCAAAGACTTGTACCCGTTTCCCGACAATCCGTTTCATGTGGCAGAGGATGAAACGCTGTCAGAGTTAGCGGAAAGCATCAAGGAATTTGGCATTGTCACGCCGATAATCACACGCCCGAAAGAGGACGGGAACGGCTATGAAGTGATTGCAGGGCAGCGGCGTGTCCGTGCGTCTGAACTTGCAGGGATAAATACCGTGCCTGCGTTTGTCCTGCCCTTAGACCGTGACCGAGCCATCATCACCCTTGTAGACAGTAATTTACAGCGTGAAAATATCCTGCCGAGCGAGCGGGCGTTTGCCTACAAGATGAAATCCGAAGCCATGAAGCGGCAGGGTTTCCGCACAGACTTAACCTCGTCACAAGTTGTGACGAAGTTGCGGACGGACGACAAGGTGGCACAGGGCTTCGGCGTGGGCAGGATGACCGTGCAGCGTTTTATCCGCCTGACGGAACTGATACCGCCGATTTTGCAGATGGTGGACGAGGGGAAAATCGCCCTCACGCCTGCGGTGGAACTGTCCTTTTTGAAGAAAGACGAGCAGGAAAACCTCTTTGCCACGATGGAGAGCGAAGAAGCAACGCCCTCACTCTCACAGGCACAGCGGATGAAACAGCTAAGCCAGAGCGGGCGGCTTGACATGGATACGATATTTGCAATTATGACGGAGGAAAAGGGAAACCAGAAAGAAACCTTGAAAATCAACACAAGCAAGCTGAAAAAGTATTTTCCGAAGAACACAACGCCGAAGCAGATGGAGGAAACCATCATCCGACTTTCTGGAGCGTGAGTTGCAGAGGAAAACGGGGCAGGGACAGCCGCTAATCTTCTCTTTTTCGGGAGGTAAATGCAGGAATTTGGAACAGAAGAAAGACAGAATTTTAAGGAGAATGAGGTAAGGAATGAAAGAAATCCAGTATGAGATTGTAAAGGAAATCGCCGTATTGTCTAAGCGCGACAGCGGCTACACAAAAGAAATCAATCTTATCTCATGGAACGGGAAGAGAGCCGAAATATGACATCCGCAGCTTTTCCCCGAACCGTGAGAAGTGCGGAAAGGGTATCACGTTGAACGCTGATGAAGCAGCGGCACTCCTTGAAGCATTACAGAAAGAAGTAAACAGCGGGGATTGATGGTATCTGATTGACAGGGCGGGGCGTTTCCAGACGTTCTCCTGCCCTGTCTGGAAAGGAAGATTTAAGTATGGGCGAGGATAAGAAAGCAGATAAAAAGAGAAAGCGTATCGTGCCAAAAGCACCAGTGCAGATGATAATCAGCCGTGAATATGTCGGCACACAGACCGTTACAGAAGCGTTTGTCCCGATTATCTCCGAGGATATTCGGAAGAAGATTGCCGAGGGCGACACCTTCGACAATGAGGGGCTGTCCGCTTAGAATGTACGCAATGGAACATGAAAACAGATAGGACAGATATGGAGGTTTTACAGTATGGCAGGAATAAGAATGGAGAACAAGATTTATGAAGTCGGCATGTACTGCCGCTTGTCAAAAGACGATGGCACGGATAACGAGAGTGCGAGCATTGCGACACAGAAATCCATCCTCACGGATTATGTGAAAAAGCAGGGATGGCACTTAGCAAAAACGTATGTGGACGACGGTTACTCTGGTACAAATTTCCAAAGACCAAGTTTCCAGAACATGATTAAGGACATTGAAAGCGGGTCTGATAAACTGCGTTATCACGAAAGATTTATCTCGTCTGGGGAGGAACTATCTTGATTGCGGACTGTATCTGGAAGTGTTTTTCCCAGAGCATAATGTGAGGTATATAGCGGTCAATGACGGCGTGGACACGCTCAATAAATCCGCTATGGACATCACGCCTTTCCGCAACATCCTAAACGAAATGTATTCCGCCGATGTGTCGGTCAAGATAAAATCGGCGTACCGTGCGAGGTTTCAGCAGGGGAAATTCATGGGGACGACAGCACCATACGGTTACGTCAAAGACCCCGCCGACCACAACCATCTGCTGATAGATGACAAAGTTGCCCATGTGGTAAGGGAAATATTTGACCTTGCGTTAGCGGGCAACGGAATCGCCAAAATCCGCAAGCACATCAACAAACAGCATATCTTACGCCCCGCCGCTTATGCGGCGGAGCAGGGGGCAACAGGCTATGAGCGGTATTTTGAGGAGAATGAGGAGAACCGTTATATTTGGAGCGAGAACAGCGTAAGGGGCATTTTAAGAAGCCCGATATATGCGGGAAACCTTGCAGGCTACAAGCGGATTGCCGCCAACATGAAAAGCAAGAAACGCCCCTCTAAGCTGCCCGAAGAATGGGAAGTGATACCAGACACCCATGAGGGGATAGTCACGCAGGAGGAATTTGATACCGTACAGCAGCTTATTACAAGCCGCAGATTACCAGAAAACAAGGGCGGCTTTGAGAACATCTTTGCAGGGCGTTATTAAGTGTGCGGACTGCGGCTATGCGATGCGGGCTATGAGTGCCAACAGGAGGAAACGCCCCGACATCATCGACTGCGTACAATATTCCTGCAATAATTATGGCAGATACGGTAATATCATGTGTACCGCACACAGCATTGAAGCGAGGGACTTGTTCAACGCTGTCCTCACCGACATCAACCGATTTGCGGATATGGCGGTCAATGATGAAAAGGCGGTGAGGGCGATTGAAAAGCGGCTCACGGAAACAGACCAGAGCAGGGCAAAGGCACTGGAAAAGGAGCAAAGAAAAGCTGAACAAACGCCTTGCGGAACTGGACAGGCTGTTTTCCTCTCTCTATGAAGATAAGGTGATGGAGCGTATTACGGAGCGGAATTTTGAGATGATGTCGGGGAAATACCAGAAAGAGCAGCTTGAAATTGAAGCAAGGCTGAAAGAGGTAACGGAAACGCTCACGACAGCTATGAGAAGATCGCAGGGTGTCCGTGACTTCCTCTCCCTAATCCGCAACTATCAGGGGCATTAAGGAACTGGACGCAACCATCATAAACGCACTCATAGACAAGATACTTGTTTCGGAACGTGAGAAACTTACAGACGGGACAGTGCGGCAGGAAATCAAGATTTACTATAAATTCATCGGCTTTGTCGGTGAATTACATATCACACCCGACAAAGCGGTGGACGGCGTTAAAGCCTAAGAATTGTACGGTGTGCGGTGTTGAATACGTTCCCCAGCTCTGGAATATCAAAGTATTGTCCCGCTTGTGCTAAGAGGATACAGAGGGAGAAATCAAACGAGAGCAAACGCAGGAGCAGGGAGCGAACCGACAGGGCATGTATTGAACTGTCCGCAAAAAATGACCGACTGAGGTGGGACAGGGGGAGAATCCAAACCAGTCAGGATATATAACAATTACTGACCAGCTTGGTGATTACATGCAGGTGGATGATATCAACACCCTGGTATATGCAAATCGTTTATTCAAAAGTCCTACAATAAGTGAAACGACAGAAAATAACAAAAAAATTGTAACATATACTTTTAAAGAAGATATCCCGGATACGAATCATGTATATCCGGAGGGAAATTTGCAGGATATCAAGATTACAGTAGAAAAGGCCACTGGAGAGAACTCCTTGCGAACAGGAGATTTTGTTACGGTTCGGATTCCGGCAAATCTGATTCCGCTCAGATACTATGAAGTCAGCAAAGATAAAAAAATGACGATTGACGAGACGTATCCGATGCGTCTGTTCTATGATGTGAGTCTGAAAGACGGTGCAGCTGACAAGCTGAAAAATCCAGATGCACAGATGAAGGATTATATCAACACTAATAAGAATGAAAATAATCAGGTATATTTCTACAGTAATCAGTATGACAATACCCAGAGTGGGGGAGAATCTGGCGGCGCAGGCGCATATGCAAGATTCGTACCGGCGGCAACGAATGACTTTTATTATTTCCAGAATGATGCGGTATTATATAAAGACGAAGCCTGCAAGAATCCTGTGACAGATGCAATCGACACCAGTGGGGCAGCAACCTATTATTATCAGCGGGAGTATTATGAACTGGGAGCAGATGGAAAAGCTGTAAGCAGAAGTAATACAGTAACGATTCCGGGAAACAGTAATCTGTTACTGGGCAATTATGCAAAAAAGAATGCTACAGGGGAGTATTACATTCCGGCAGGAACGCCGAGAACAACAAGTCTGTCGTATTTTGCAGAAGATAAGGCAGACGGGGCAAATGTAACAGGAACGGCGTCACAATCTATCAAACCTGTATGGGAAAACAATTATCAGGGTAACAGTGTGACGACATATCTTGGCAATAACGGACGCCTGGCTGTGGGTGTTCCAGATGCTCCGGTGACACTGACCGGAGATACGGCACTTAGAGGAACAAAGACTCTAAAAGGACGGGATATGAAGGAGAACGAAGCTTTTGAATTCATGCTGACAGCAGGTGATGACAGCACGAAGAAAGCCATTCAGGACGGTGAGGTGACGATTGCTCAAAATGGAGACAAAGCAGTTGTTGCTGGTGCAGAAGACGGCGTAACAACAGAATTCCAGTTTGGCGATGTTACATTTACAAAGGCAGGAAATTATACATTTGACATTAAGGAAAATGTTCCGCAGACACAGGCAGGAGGCATGACTTACGACGCACACACAACAAAAGTGACAGTTAATGTAGTGCGCGATACAGAAGAATTTGCGAAATTAAAAGCTTCCGTTTCTTATAATAATGGCACAGCCGGAACTGCAACAGATAAGGCTGTATTTGAAAACAGCTATAGCAGTTCTACAGAAGCAGAAGGCGGAACAAGTGCAGAAGTTATGGCGAACAAGATTCTGAACGGCCGGCCGATGAAAGCAGGGGAGTTCCTGTTTGAGCTGGCAACATGTCCAACAAATGGAAGTAATGGAACAGTAATCCAGAAAAAACAAAACCAGGAAAATGGAAATATTTCTTTTGATTCATTGAAGTATAAAACTTCCAATACCGCAGCCGGAAATACTGCAATTGTACTTAGTAAAGCGGTAAGTGATGGCTATGCTGTAAAATCAACAGATCAGAATGGCAACACAGTGTATACACTCAATTATAGAATTTATGAGGAGACAGCAGAAGGAACTCTTCCAAATGGAGTAAGCGCTGTAACGAACTCTTATGATTTTACGGTGACAGTAACAGACAATGGTAATGGTACGCTGACAGCAGCGACCAATTATCCGGAAGACAAGAATAAGTTTGAGTTTGTGAACCGGTACGGTGCTTCCGAGGTTCCGGTGGCGATTACAGGAAGTAAAACTCTGTCATATGAAGAAGGACTGACACCGGACAGTATTGCAAGAAAGTTCACATTTACACTGGAGGCTCTGACGGAAGGAGCTCCGATGCCGGAAAATACGACAGCCGTAAATGATGCGGCAGGTAATGTCAACTTCGGACAGATTCCATTTGCACTTAGTCAGTTGGAAGGTGTGGCACCGGACGAGAATGGAACGCGAACAAAGGAATTTGAATATAAGGTTACAGAATCAGGAAGTGTTTCCGGCGTGACAAATGATACTGGTGCATCAACAGGCAAGACCTTCAAATTGACATTGCATGATGACGGAGAAGGAACTCTGACCGTGACAAGAAATCCGTCAGACGGCCCATTGTTCAGTTTTACCAATACTTATAATGTCAATGAATTAGCAACCAGTATCACAGACCAGATTAAAATTAATAAGAGCCTGACAGGAAGAGAATTAAGAGACGGAGAGTTCCAGTTTGAACTACTGGAAGGAAGCAGTGTAATTGCAACAGGAACCAATGATGCAGACGGAACTGTCACATTTGATAAGATTACATACACGAAACCGGGAAATCATCTTTACACAGTGCGTGAAGTGAAGCAGGGAGAATCCGGAATTACTTACGATGATCAGACCTACATGATTCATACCAAGATTACAGATAATGGTGATGGAACGCTTAAGGCAGAACATCAGGTGCTGGCAGGAATCGGTGAAGATGACCAGATGATTCCGGCAGAAGAAAATGCAATTACTTTCCAGAATAGTTATAAGGCAGAACCGGCAAATGTAACAATTGAAGCTGTCAAGAAACTGGAAGGAGGAACTCTGAAAGAGGGGCAGTTTACATTCCAGATTAAGGATAAAGATGGAAAAGCAGTTGCGGAGGTTAAAAATAAGGAAGATGGAGCAATCCGTTTTGAAAATCTGGCATTTGATTCAGAAGGTACTTATGAATACACAATTTCAGAAGTAAATGATAAACAGACCGGTGTTACATATGATGAAAACGTGTACAAGCTTACGGTTAGTGTGACAGATGATGGAAGTGGTGTGTTGTCAGCAAAAGTAAGTGGTGATAAAGCGACATTTATAAACCACTATAAAGCAACAGATCCAAAGACAGATCCGAAGTCAGACACAAAACCGAAGACTTCGGCTTCAGATGCGAAGGATAAAGTTCCGGAGACGGGAGATAGCAGTCCTATTGCATTGTATCTGGTTCTGGCAGTGATTGCAGCAATGTCAGGAGTGCTGGTAGTGAGAAGAAAAAATAAATAACAAAAGAGCGTATCGGTACAGATATCCCTAATAGTTTATCCTCCTCTCAGGTGTCATACATCTGGGAGGGGGATTTTTATAACCATATATGTATTAAATTAATTTTTGTATAAACAGAAAAAATATGTTCAAGTATGTGTGCAGATTCCGCAGAATTCAGACAGAGAAGTGGGAAACTTGATGGCAATCAGAAATCATTATCCGAAGTATGTGGTAACTTTAAATGAGATGGTGAAATCTTGTTTGAAAAGATTACGGAATATGTGGTAAAATAATAAAAACAGATAAGAATTACGAGAGGTAAAAGGGACGAAATTTTGGAATTTCGTCTTTTTATAAAAAACATGAACAAAAATTTTATCATTTATCTTTGTGTTATTAATATCATTACATTCCTGGCATTTGGCCAGGACAAATGGAAAGCGAAGAATGACGAGTGGCGAACCAGCGAGAAGACTCTTCTTGGGTTTGCCTGTATCGGTGGCTCTGTGGGAGCATGGATCGGAATGCATGTATTCCACCATAAGACAAGAAAGAACGAGTTCCGATACGGGATTCCGGCGATTTTTGCAGTGCAGGTGATTCTTACACTGATTCGATATTCGGGAATCTTGAGGTGATGAAATATACCATTACAAATGGAAAAAGTTATGGTATATTTTTTTGAAAAGATTCGCTTGTTATCAGGCGCTTACAGTGGTATGATAAGCCTGATATGTAAATATCATAGTAAATTTTATAAAAAAGAAGGGAACAAAAAACGTGACCTACAAAGAAGCAAGGGTATATTTGGACGAGATGTCGAAATACGGAAGTGTACTTGGCTTAGATACGATTCGAGGTCTGTTGCATGAGCTTGGTGATCCACAGGACGATCTTAAGTTCATACATATTGCAGGAACGAATGGCAAGGGCTCTGTGCTTGCGTACACTTCGACTATATTAAGTGAGGCTGGCTACAGAACCGGGCGATATGTTTCTCCGACCGTTATGTCTTATCTGGAGAAAATCCAGATGGACGGAACATGGATCTCGGAATTGGATTTTGCACAGAGTGTAGAGAAGATAAAGGAAGCGATTGCCAGTCTGAAAGCAAAGGGAGAACCTCTCCCGACGTTATTTGAAGCAGAGACGGCAATGGCTTTTTTGTATTTTCGGAAAATGCATTGCGACATGGTCGTACTTGAGACCGGACTTGGCGGTGAGACGGACGCGACGAATATTGTGAAGAATACCATCTGTGCAGCATTTGCAACCATCAGCGTCGATCATCTTGGTGTGATTGGAGATACGCTGGAGGAGATTGCCCGGACGAAGTCGGGCATTATCAAACCTGGTTGTGCGGTAGTATCCGCGAGACAGACAGACGTTGTGAGAAATGTCCTGAAGAAAAAATCAGAAGAGAAGAACTGCTCTTATGTAGAGGCGGAGCCAAAGAAAATGGAAATTCTGACGGACAGTTACGATGGAATCACATTTTCTTATAAAGAGTTTGAAAAGATGCATTCGAATCTTGCGGGGCAGTGCCAGAGAGAGAATCTTGCCACAGCGCTTGAGATTATAAAGCAGTTAAGAACACTTGGATATGAGATCCCGGATGAAGCAGTGCGGGACGGGCTTGCAAAAACCGTGTGGGAAGGCAGATTTACCTGCCTTAGAAAGAATCCGGTTTTTATCATAGACGGAGCGCATAATGAGGATGCTGCAATCAAACTGAGAACATCCATTGAGCGATACTTTAAAGGAAAGGAAATCCAGCTTATTATGGGAGTATTTCAGGATAAGGAGTATGAAAAGATTACAAGTATCCTGTGCCCTCTGGCAAAGAAGGTTTACACTGTAGAACTTCCGAACAAAGCCAGAAGCTTAAGTGCCGGGAAACTTGCGGACTGTGCCAGAAAATATTGCGAAGAAGCAGAAGCAAAAGACAGTATTCAGTCGGCGGTGGAATCAGCGACAGCAGCATGTGGTGCAGGAATGAATAATCAGGTAATCATCGCATGTGGTTCACTTTCTTATCTGGGAGAAGTGAAGTGGATTGTGGAAGAAAATAGAAAAATAGAAAAGAGCGAATAAAAATGATAGATCATGAAAAAGTAGAACAGGCAGTTCAGCTTTTATTAGAAGGAATAGGTGAAGATGTGAACCGGGAGGGGCTTATTGACACTCCGGACCGGATTGCAAGAATGTATGAAGAGATATACGGCGGCATGGAAGAAGATGCAGCAACACATTTGTCCAGGACATTTACAGTAGACAGCAGTGAGATGGTTGTGGAAAAAGATATTACATTTTACTCCACATGCGAACACCACCTGCTGCCATTTTACGGAAAAGTACATATCGGATATATCCCGGATGGAAAAGTCGTAGGACTGAGCAAGCTTGCAAGAACAGTAGAAGTATTTGCAAGAAGACTGCAGCTTCAGGAGCAGTTGACGGGACAGATCGCCGATGCGCTGATGGAGCATATGCAGGCAAAAGGCGCAATCGTGATGATCGAGGCGGAGCATATGTGCATGACTATGCGCGGAATCAAGAAGCCGGGAAGCCAGACAGTGACGCTGGCAAGACGTGGAGTCTTCGAGACAGACCCGGCACTGGAAGAACGATTTTTCCGCATGTTGGAGAGATAGCGATGCTGATGGAAAAGTATATAGAGATGCCGCGCCTCAATGCAGTCTGGAATCATCCACTTTATCAGAAGTATTACCGGGAAAATGAAAAAATTGAGCATGACCGTGAATTTTGTTGTCACCAGATTACACACCTTTTGGATGTAGCGCGGATTGCGTATATTAAGAATCTGGAAGCAGGTCTTGGCATTGATAAGGAGTTGATTTACACAGCAGCAATTTTACATGACATTGGAAAAGCTTTGCAGTACACGGACAAGATTCCTCACGAAATTGCAGGTGAGAAGATCGCAGGCGAGATTTTAGATACACTTTCGGAAAATGATGCATTTTCAGAGACGGAACGGGCATGGATATTAGAAGCTGTGCGCGGACACCGCAGAAAATGTAACGGCATGTCGGAGGTGGCAAGACTTTTTTATGAGTGTGACAAGCGTTCCAGAAATTGTTTTGCGTGTCCGGTAAAAGAGCAGTGTAATTGGAGCGAAGAAGAGAAGAATATGGAGATAAAGATATGATTATTGGCGGAAAGAAATTTGACGTAGAGCATGAAACTTATGTTATGGGAATCTTGAATGTAACACCGGATTCCTTTTCTGATGGTGGAAAATATAATGGCATGGATCAGGCAATGGAGCATGCAAGACAGATGGTCGAGGACGGCGCAGACATCATTGATGTAGGAGGCGAGTCTACAAGACCGGGACATATAATGATCACGGATGAGGAAGAAATTGCAAGAGTGACTCCTATCATTGAGAAACTGAAAAAAGAGTTTGATGTGCCAATTTCCATTGATACTTATAAAAGTAAGGTGGCGGAAGCAGCAGTTCAGGCAGGAGCAGATCTTGTGAATGACATCTGGGGATTGAAATACGACAAGAAGATTGCAGGTGTCATTGCAAAATATAACGTTGCCTGCTGCCTGATGCACAACCGTGACAATACAGAATATAGCAATTTCCTGGATGATTTTATGGAGGATATGCGGGAGTGTATACGTCTGGCAAAGGCGGCAGGGATTGCAGATGATAAGATTATTCTGGATCCGGGAGTTGGATTCGGAAAGACTTACGAGATGAATCTGGAGATTATTGACAAATTAGAAATCATGCAGAAGCTCAATTACCCAATCCTTCTTGGAACTTCCAGAAAATCCGTCATTGGTCTGACACTGGATCTGCCAGTCGATCAGCGGGAAGAAGGAACACTCGTGACGACGGTATACGGTGTTCAAAAAGGCAGTGCATTTGTGCGTGTCCATGATGTAAAGAAGAATAAGAGAGCCATTCAGATGACAAAAGCGCTTATGCGTGACCATGAGGTATAGAGGATGGAATTAGATCAGATTAAAATTGAAGGTCTGGAAATATTCGCAAATCACGGCGTATTTCCAGAAGAAAATGTACTGGGACAGAAGTTCATCGTGTCCGCAACACTTTATACAGACACAAGAAAAGCCGGAAAGACCGATGAGCTGACGGCATCGATCCATTACGGAGAAGTCAGTGCATTTATTACAGAATTTGTAAAATCACATACATACAAATTACTGGAGCGCGTGGCCGAAGAACTGGTAGAAGATATGCTTCAGAAGTTTGACGGGCTTGAAAAAGTAACACTGGAGATCCAGAAACCATGGGCACCGGTAGGACTTCCGCTTAAAACTGTCAGCGTCAGAATCACAAGAAGCTGGCACACGGCTTACATTGCCCTCGGATCTAATATGGGAGACAGCAGACAAATCCTGGACGACGCAGTGTCAGCAATTGACGCGCTTCCTGCAAGCAAAGTGGAAAAAGTCTCCGGATTTATTACAACCCCACCGTACGGTGTGACAGACCAGCCGGATTTTCTGAATGGCTGTCTGAGAATGAAAACTCTTTATTATCCGAGGGAACTCCTTAGAGAACTGAACCGGATTGAAAAGGAAGCCGGAAGAGAGCGAATCATTCACTGGGGACCAAGAACGCTGGATTTGGATATCATTTTCTATGATGATCTGATCAGTCAGGAGGATGACTTATGCATTCCCCATGTTGAAATGCATAAACGTTCTTTTGTACTGGAGCCTTTGGAGGAAATCGCACCATACAAACGGCACCCGGGAAATGGAAAGACAGTACGACAGATGCTGGAAGAGCTTACCGATTCATAAAAGTAAGAGAGAATACGGTACATGAGAAAAGAAAGACCACGTGCAGACAAAAACAGATAACCAGATATGAAAAGAGGTGGCCTTATGAGTCTGACAGAGAACCATACAATAGCGGAATTATTGTATGAAAATGAAAAGTTAAGCGCAGAACTGGAAGCGGAACGATTTATGCTTGAGCTGATTACAAGTCTCAGCAGTACAGAACTGATCGACGATGGAATCAATAACGTATTATGCAAAGTCGGTGAGTATACATGCGCAGACCGTGCCTATGTATTTGAAATTAATGAAGATTATACAACAACCAATACATATGAATGGTGTAAAGAAGGGGTGACACCACAGATTGATAATCTAAAAGGAATTCCATTCGAGAGTATGCCGAACTGGATACATCTGTTCCTGCAGGGGGAAAATATCCTGATTGAGGAACTGGAAGATATTAAGGCAGAGATGCCCCAGGAATATGGACTTTTAAAGTTCCAGAATGTTCAGACACTGATTGCATTTCCAATTTCTGTCCATGAAAAATTAATGGGTTTTGTGGGTGTAGATAATCCGGATATGAAGAAATCCAGACTGATTCGAAGGCTGCTTTCCCTGTTGGGCTATTATATCGGAGTGGCAGTTGATGCTTACAAGAAAGAATGTACAAAGCTTGAGATGGCATCTATCAAGTCCAGACAGAAATACCGCAGGAATATAGAAGAAATCTTTCGCGGAGCACAGATTGGTATCTGGTCGATTATCAAGCAAGAGGGAAAAGAACCGGTAATGGAGGCTGATGCAAATATGCGTGAGCTTCTGGGGCTGACGAAAGGTACCACAAGTGAGGAATGTTACCGTATATGGAGAGACAATATTCCATCGGAATATACGGAAAAAGTGGACAACTGTGTGAAAGAAACTTTGGAAAAAGGATATGCTGACGTCATTTATCCGTGGCACCATCCGACTCGTGGAAAAATCTGGATCCGATGTGGAGGAGTGCGGCCGAAAGATTATGAGGGAATCGGAGTCTGCATACGTGGTTATCATCAGGATGTTACTAAGAACATCGAGCGGGAAATGCGATTTCGAAGTCTAAAAGCTGCAACAAGTGAGATTTATTATGCAATCTATAATATAAATCTGAACACAGATTATATGGAGCAGATTTCTGAACCAAATAAAATGTACAAAATTGCAAATGACAGAGGAATTGCATCTGAAAAGCTGATGGATTTTTGTACATTTCAGATTCATGAAGATTATCAGGAAGAAATGCGAAAGTTCTTTGACTTGTCAACACTGAGGGAACGGTTAAAAGAGAAGAACTTTGTCAGCCGGGAATATCCGAATAAGCAGGGAATCTGGAGACGTGCATTATTTATCGCGCAGGAGAAAGTTCCGGCAGAATCCGTAACAGAAGTGTTGTATGTGACGCAGATTATTGATGATTATAAGCAGAAAGAGCTGGCTTATCAGCAAGAGCTGGTTAAGGCATTGAAAGAGGCAAGAATTGCTAATGATGCCAAGGCAGAATTTCTTCGGAAAATGTCCCATGATATCCGGACTCCGATCAATGGCATCATGGGTATGCTGGATATTGAAGAGAAAAACTGGGATGATCCAGAAAGATTAAAAGAATGCCATGAAAAAATGAAAGTGACAGCAGGTAATCTTCTGCATCTTGTAAATGATGTGCTGGATATGAACAAATTGGAGACAAGCAGGCTGGAAGTAGAACATAAGCCATTTGATATCCGGGAAGTACTTAGAGGCTGTTGGACAGATCTGGAATCCCAGGCAGAGAAAATGGGACTGGAGCTGGAAAAGAGTGGAGTGTCAGAAATTGAATGTCCACATGTAGTGGGAAGTCCGATGTATTTCCGGCAGATATTTGCAAATATCCTTAGTAATGCAGTAAAATATAATAAAATCCATGGTAAGATTACACTTCGCGTAGATATGGTATCACGGACAGAAGATGATGTAGTGTATCGATTCTCTGTCTCGGATACTGGAATTGGAATGAGTGAAGAATTTCAGAAACATATTTTTGAAACATTTACACAAGAGGATACAGGAGCGCGTACGGTTTATCGAGGAACCGGTCTTGGTATGGCAATTGCAAAGAAGCTGGTGGACGCTTTGGGCGGCACGATTAAGATAAAGAGTAAAAAGAATGTAGGAAGTACATTTATATTAGTTCTTCCATTTGCAATTGACAAGGATTATGAAAATGCAAGTGTACAGTCAGAGCCGGAGACACCCAATGTGGAAGGTATGCACGTATTGCTTGTAGAAGACAATGAGCTGAATCTGGAAATTGCCCGGTATCTTCTGGAAGAAGCAGGAGTACAGGTGATAGCTGCAAAAAATGGACAGGAGGCACTGGATATCTTTGAACAATCAGGGGAACAGGAGATTGACCTGATTCTGATGGATATTATGATGCCGGTTATGGACGGTCTCGAAGCGACCAGAAGAATCCGTACATGCACTCACCCACGGGGTGCAACTGTACCGATTATTGCAATTTCAGCAAATGCATTTGCTGACGATATTCAGAAAGCAAAAAATGCCGGTATGAATGAGCATCTGGCGAAGCCATTTGAGATGGAGAAGGTGCTTCGTGCGATTTCAAGGTATCACAAGGTGTAGAGTAAAAAAATATAATTGAAGGCTTTTGTACTCAACATCATCTTATGACATATAAAGAGGAGGAAAGAATGATGTATATCACATGTTTAGACGTAGAAGGAGTATTAGTACCGGAAATTTGGATTGCTTTTGCCAAGGCAAGTAATATTCCGGAACTTAAGAAGACAACAAGAGATGAGCCTGATTATGACAAACTTATGAAATGGCGTCTTGGTATTTTAAAGGAGCATGGTCTTGGATTGAAGGAAATTCAAGAGACAATTGCCAAGATCGATCCGCTTCCGGGAGCAAAAGAGTTCTTAGATGAGCTCCGTACATTTAGTCAGGTGATTCTTATCAGTGATACATTTACACAGTTTGCAACACCACTGATGGAGAAATTAGGATGGCCTACATTGTTCTGTAACACACTGGAGGTTGCGGAAGATGGAGAGATTACCGGATTCAAGATGCGTGTAGAACAGTCGAAACTCAGTACAGTCAAAGCACTGCAGTCTATCGGATTTGACACAATCGCAAGTGGAGATTCTTATAATGACCTTGGCATGATTCAGGCTAGTAAAGCTGGATTTTTATTTAGAAGTACCGATAAGATCAAAGCAGACTATCCACAGATCCCGGCATATGAAACATATGATGAACTGTTAAGTGCGATTAAAGAAGCAATGAAATAGATTTATAAGAATACCCGGTTGGTTTTATATATTATTTATCTTATTGCAATAAAAAAGATGCCAGGTTAATCTGCGTGGTAAAAACACAGATTTCTGGCATCTTATAAAATCAATAAGTATAAATTAAATCCAGATTCTTAATGTATTGATTAATTTCTGTTTTTCCAGATCATTCATCTGAGCTACAAGATGCATAACTTCATTGTCCAGAGCGTTCTCTTTATAAGCAGGCTCCAGAGAACCAACAAGAGAATCCAGTGTTGTATTCATAAGCTTTGCATAGTAGATCAGGATACGAAGAGACATTGCTGTACGATTGTTCTCTACGTTGCTGATATATCCTGGTGTTACGTGCAGGGCATCTGCGACCTCTGCCTGTGTCAGATTCATCTCCTGGCGTAATTTCTTCACGCGGGAGCCAAGGTTTTCTTCAAAATTGCCGTCTTTTTGATTTTTATTCATAATGACCTCCATGATCAAATTTTTTCTTTTAAGTACAATAATAAGTATACTTAGAATTATACTATAAATAATCAAGAAGTGCAACGTTGGAGATTAGTTGTAATCTCATTTTTTGCGCATTAAACCGAATGCCGAGGCATTCTTGAATAGGAAAATAAAATAAATTTCCGGGAAAAGAGGGAGTAATCACTCTTCATGGGTGCTTGCAGCAATCACGACACCGACCATAATCAGAAATGCCCCAATTGCTCCTTGCAGAGATAATTTCTCATGGAGAAAAATATAGGCAAAAATCATAGAAAATACTGGTTCCAGTGCGAAAAGCATGCTGGTATGTTCCGGAGATGTGTATTCTTGAGCAACTGGCTGAACGATAAATCCAAAAGCACTGCAGATTATTGCCAGACCAAGAATTGCACCCCACTGCGCGCCACTGCCTGGAAGTGAGGGAGTCTCAAATAAAAATGTAAAGATCACACCATACAGACCGGTAAATCCAAGTTGCCAGATTCCAAGAAGAAAGCTGTCAGTTTCTTTTGTAAAATAATCCATCAGAATAATCTGGATGGTGTAGGAAAATGCACTGAGGATACATAAAATATCTCCAAGATTAATTGTAAAGGTGGAGAGAAATGTAAGCAGGCAGATTCCAAGTAAAGCCAAAAGGACTCCAAGAGTTGTACGTTTGGATGGCAGTTTGTGTTTTAAAAAGCTGTGTACTACCGGTACGAATACAGACACAATACCAACCAGGAATCCAGCATTGGAAGCGGTCGTGTATTTCATTCCCGGAACAAGAAAAGCAAACACACCAAACAGAAGCAGCCCGAGAATACTTCCATATCCAAGAGTGCGCAGGTTCATCAGTTTCATTTTCGGTAAGAAAACCAGTGCAACAGTAATAAATGCAATGCAAAAGCGCAGTGCGATAATAGAGAATGGCGGCATTCCAGTCAACCCGATTTTCATCATCAGATAGGAACTTCCCCATGTCATGGCAACGATGGCAATCAGAATATCGGCCTGTCCCTGTGACAGCCCTTTTTTCGTTGTAGTATTAGCAGTTGCAGATTTTGTTATAGTGTTTTTACGTTCCCCAGACATAATAGACACTCCTTTAACATTCTTGAATTGGTAAATCTCTCAATGAATGATAATACCATTATTCTTATTGTACATGGTTTACGGAAATTTGAAAAGAGTAGATATGAAAGGAGTGTTCTAGACACAGCGAAGCCTCGCGGGTGCGTTCCCGGCGAGGCTTCGTGTGCTGTTATAGTTATATAAAGGAATGAGAGTAAGTGCTTTTCGCACTTCTATGAGGGGGTGATAGCTGATGTCTTTCTCAACTATCTGTCATTTAGTATAAGAGGAAAATGTGACGAAAGTATGTTGAAACTCTTAAACAAATCGAAAATTTATAAAAAACCACTTAAGAAATAATAAAGTTATGGTAGAATAGTACTTACGGAGGTGGAATATGAAAAAAAGAGTATTGTTACTGGGACTTGTAGTGCTTATGGTACTTACAGGCTGTGGGACAACAGAAAAAGAAACGAAGACAAAGGAAAAAGATCCAGACAAACTGGTATTAAATATAGAAGATAAAAAAGAAGACAATATACAAGAGGAACAGACAGATATGCAGGAACAGGCTTCACAGCCAGACGGACAATCACAGGCAGAAGAGGCGAATGAACAACAGCCGCAGAAAAATGGACATTTGATTGCGATTGATGCAGGACATCAGGCAAAGGGGAATAGCGAGAAAGAACCGGTCGGCCCAGGTTCTTCTGAAATGAAAGCAAAGGTGGCTTCCGGGACAAGTGGCAAGACATCAGGGCTTCAGGAATATGAACTGACATTGGCTGTTTCTATGAAGCTGAAAGAAGAATTGATGAACCGTGGGTATGATGTTTTGATGATACGAGAGACGAACGATGTAAATGTATCGAATGCAGAGCGTGCACAGATTGCAAACAATGCCAATGCCGATGCATTTATCCGTGTTCATGCCAATGGTTCAGATAGCAGCAGTGCCAATGGCATGATGACGATTTGTCAGACTGCTTCCAATCCATATAATGGAAATCTATATTCCCAAAGTCAGGCACTTTCTACAGATATTTTAGATCAGATGGTGGCAGCAACCGGAGCAAAAAGAGAGCGTGTCTGGGAGACAGATACCATGAGTGGAATCAACTGGGCACAGGTTCCGACGACCATTGTGGAGATGGGATATATGAGTAATCCGACGGAAGATCAGAAGATGGCGACAGACGAATATCAGTGGCAAATCGTAACCGGGATTGCCAATGGCGTGGATCAGTATTTTGGAATTGCGAGATAAAAACTGAAATACATCACAGTAATCCAACTTTTTATCAAGATAGAGGAGAGACAGAATGAATAAAGCAGCATTATTTTTTGATGTAGATGGTACATTGATTGACGAACAGACGAAGATAGTGCCGGAAAGTACACTTCGTGCAGTGAAGCAGGCGAGAGAAAACGGACATCTTGTGTTTATCAATACAGGTCGTACATCTTGTAATACATTGGATTCTATGAAGCACATACCGGTAGACGGATATGTGTGCGGTTGTGGAACGGAAATCATTTATCAGGGAAATGTGCTGATGCACAGTACACTGACCAAGGAGCAATGCAGACGTTACATACAGGTGATTCAGGAGTGTCGTATGGAAGGAGTTCTGGAAGCCAGTGACGATCTATATTTTCCCCAAAATAGTTCCCGTTTTCCGGAAATCGAAGATATCAGACAGCGCATGGGAAAAGCCTGGGGCTTAGGCTGTAAGAAATATATAGAGGATGGCGGATTCATTTATGATAAAATGTTCTTACTCTCTGATCAGACAAGTGATGTAGTAAAATTCATAGAGGAAGTCCGTGACGATCTGGCAGTCATCGATCGGAGACATGGAAGTTATGAGTGTATTCAAAAGCAATATACAAAAGCGACCGGGATTGAGTATATGAGGAAATATCTTGGCTATGACATGGATCAGATATATGTATTTGGAGATAGCAGCAATGATCTGGCGATGTTCGAATACGCCACACATACAGTAGCGATGAAAGAGCATGATTCTGTATTGGATCCATATACAGAATATGTGACGGACAGTGTGATGAATGACGGAATTGAAAAAGCAATGAAACATTATCAATTAATATAGAAGGGACTGTATCATATGGGAGAACAACTGACAGAAAGTGATGTAAAGAAAATAAAGGAAGAAATTGAGTACCGAAAGATTGTTGTCCGTAAAAAAGAGCTGGAAGCAGTAAAAGAGGCAAGAGCACAGGGAGACTTGAGTGAGAACTTTGAGTATAAAGCAGCGAAGCAGGATAAGAACCGCAACGAAAGCCGTATCCGTTATCTAGAGAGAATGTTAAAAACTGCCAACATTGTGTCTGATGATTCAAAAGAAGACGAGATAGGAATTAATAATACCGTGGATCTTTATTTTGAAGATGATGAAGAAGTGGAGACATACCGGATTGTGACAAGTGTCCGAGGAAATTCCCTGGCAGGACTGATCAGCATCGAGTCACCGCTTGGAAAAGCAGTACTTGGACATAAAGTTGGTGACCGCGTGAAAATACCGGCAGGAGATGACGGATATTATGTGGTAGTAAAGAGGATTGATAAGACTACCGATGACAGTCATGATACGTTGAGAAAATATTAGTAAAAGTGAAAAAATATTTTTGAGAATATTGCAAAGGGAATTTACATATGCTATAATGCCAGTAGGAAGAAAAGAAATAAGAAGGTCATTTATTGTGACAAACCCCCGGAAGTCTCGTACACTTTCGGGGGTTTTTAATTCAATTCCGGCATGGGAGAATCAAGACCATAGGTATCAGAGGCGGTAACGTAATAATTATAATATATTATAAGAGTAAAGTATATTATAATTAATAAACTTGTAAAATTTTGTCTATTATGTATAATATATATGAAACGAATAACGAACAACAGGGGGCTTGCGTATCAAGCAGGCTGAGATTGGGATGAATGCCTTGACCTGCAACCTGATTTGGATAATGCCAACGTAGGGAAAGAGATGCGTAAATGTTAGCAGGTATATCTTTTATTAGGTATATCTGCTATTTATGTTAGCAATATAAAAATCAGCGAATGTTCACAACACAAAAAGGAGAGAGAATTATGCTAGGTACATGTTTACAGAACGTTAGAGAAAAAGGACCGCTTGTCCATAATATTACGAATTATGTTACGGTCAATGATGTAGCAAATGTGATTCTTGCGTGTGGTGCAAGCCCAATCATGTCAGATGAGCCGCAGGACGTGCAGGATATCACTGCAATTTGCGGAGGTCTGAACATCAATATTGGAACGCTGAATGTAAGAACGATTGAAGGAATGTTGGCGGCAGGTCATAAGGCAAATGAATTAAATCATATGGTTCTGCTTGATCCGGTTGGTGCAGGAGCAAGTTCTCTTAGAACGAATACAGCTGTCAACTTGATGCAGGAAATAAAGTTTGATGTAATCCGTGGAAATATTTCCGAAATCAAGACATTAGCTGCAGGAAGCGGTACTACAAAGGGTGTTGACGCGGATGTAGCTGACGCAGTGACAGAAGATAATCTGGACGAAGCAGTTGCATTTGCAAAAGCATTTTCTGAAAAATCCGGAAGTATAGTTGCAATTACAGGAGCAATTGATCTTGTCAGCGACGGCAGAAAATGTTACGTGATCCGTAATGGACGTCCCGAAATGGGAAGAATTACAGGAACAGGCTGTCAGTTATCCGGACTGATGACAGCATATCTTGTTGCAAATCCTGAGCAGAAGCTTGAGGCGGCAGCAGCGGCAGTTTGTACGATGGGACTTGCCGGTGAGATTGGCTGGAGTTACATGCAGAAAGGTGACGGTAATTCTACCTATAGAAATAGAATTATTGATGCTATTTATAACATGACAAAAGAGCAGTTAGACGAAGGAGCAAAATATGAAGTGCGATAAAAAAGATTTGCTGCTTTATGCAGTGACAGACAGAAGTTGGCTGAATGGAGAGACACTTTACAGTCAGGTTGAGAAGGCACTGGAAGGTGGAGCTACATTTGTACAGCTTCGTGAGAAACATCTCGATCATGATGCTTTTCTTCAGGAGGCAAAGGAAATCAAGGAATTGTGTGCAAAGTACCAGGTACCGTTTGTGCTAGATGATGATGTGGAGCTTGCACTGGAAGTTGGCGCGGACGGAGTTCATGTAGGACAAAGTGATATGGAAGCAGGAGATGTCCGGGCAAAGCTTGGTGAAGATAAGATTGTCGGAGTTTCAGCACAGACAGTGGAGCAGGCACTTCTCGCTCAGGAGCGCGGAGCAGACTATCTTGGAGTCGGAGCCGTATTTCCGACCAGTTCCAAAGATGACGCAGTAGAAGTTGACCATGAGATGGTAAAAGCAATTTGTGAGGCTGTAGATATTCCAGTTATCGCAATTGGCGGCATCACAAAAGATAATGTGCAGGAGTTGTCAGGCTGTGGACTTTGTGGAATCGCAGTTATCAGCGCTATTTTCGCAAAACCGGATATTAAGAAAGCGACAGAAGAGCTGAAAGCAGCCACTGAGAAGATGGTGAAAGCATGTTAGAAAATAAATCTGACGTGGAGAAAAATGCATCAGAGCAGAAATGTTGTGGAAAAGTTTCTGTACAGAATATGGGTGGTGTTATCTTAGACATAGACGGGACAGTTCTGGATTCTATGTCCATCTGGCAGGACGCGGGTGTGAGATACCTTGCGAGTCAGCAGATTGAAGCAGAGCCTGGACTTGCCGAGAAGATTTATTATATGTCTATCCCGGAGGCTGCATTATATATGCGGACACGCTATGGGCTTGAACAATCTGTAGAAGAAATCAGTCAGGGGATCAAAGATGTAGTGAGAGATTTCTATTATTACGAGGCGCCGTTAAAAGCCGGAGTAAAAGAATTTCTACAAAAAATGTCAGATAGAAAGATTCCGGTCGTGGCAGCGACAGCCAGTGATGAAGATCACCTGGAACATGCATTTACACGTCTTGGAATACGTCAATATTTTGAACATATTTTTACATGCGCGCAGGCAGGAGCCGGAAAGCAGAGCCCGGCAGTCTATCATATGGCAGCAGGATATCTGGACAGGAATCCGGAAGAACTGTATGTTTTTGAAGATGCATTGTATGCGATCCAGACAGCAAAACTGGCAGGATATCATACGGTTGGCGTGTATGACGAAGAAAGTAAAGAAGATCAGGAAATGATCCGCGAAGAAGCAGACATTTATATGGAAAGCTTTTTGAAGGCGGATGTGTTTTTTGAATAGATAAGAAAAGGAAAGGCAAAACAATGAGAACAGCAGTAACAATTGCCGGAAGTGATTCCAGCGGTGGAGCAGGAATTCAGGCAGACATTAAGACAATGATTGCAAATGGCGTTTATGCGATGAGTGCAATCACAGCGTTAACCGCACAGAATACAACAGGTGTGACAGGGATTATGGAAGTGACACCAGAATTTCTAGGTGAGGAATTAGACAACATTTTTACAGATATTTATCCGGACGCAGTGAAGATCGGAATGGTATCTTCCAGTGCGCTGATTGAGAAAATTGCAGATAAACTGAAAGAGTATCAAGCAAAAAATATCGTCGTTGACCCGGTTATGGTAGCAACAAGTGGAGCGAAGCTGATCAGTGAAGAGGCAATCGGAACTTTAAAGAAACGTCTTCTTCCAATTGCCAGTGTTCTGACACCGAATATTCCAGAAGCAGAAGTTCTGGCGGAAATGGAGATTCACTCAGCAGATGATATGATCGAGGCTGCAAAGAAAATCAGTGATACATACCACTGCGCAGTTCTCTGCAAGGGCGGACATAAGTTGAATGATGCAAATGACTTGCTTTATCGTGACGGTGATTATCGTTGGTTCAACGGAAAACGTATTGATAATCCGAATACACATGGAACCGGCTGCACACTTTCCAGTGCCATTGCATCGAACCTTGCAAAAGGATTTGATATGGACACATCCGTAGAGCGTGCAAAAGATTACATTTCCGGAGCGCTGGCTGCGATGCTGGATCTCGGAAAAGGAAGCGGACCTATGGATCACGGATTTGCAATTACGGGAGAATATAAGAAAGAAGCATAAAGAGGGAAAGACATCATGGAAGAAAAAAGAACAGGTTTATTTGAAAATGGACTGATCTGGTTTGGAGCAGGCGTTTCTATCGCGGAGATTCTGACCGGAACTTATCTGGCACCACTTGGAATGGGGAAAGGACTTCTCGCAATTATCGTAGGACATATCATCGGCTGCCTTATGTTATTCCTGGCAGGTGTAATCGGTGGTAAAGTCAGAAAAAGTGCAATGGAAACTGTAAAAATGAGTTTTGGACAGAAGGGAAGTATTCTGTTTGCAGTGTTAAATGTGCTGCAGCTTGTGGGATGGACGGCGATTATGATTTATGATGGAGCACTGGCAGCAGATGGTGTCATGAACACCGGACGCTGGATCTGGTGCCTGGTCATCGGAGCACTGATCATTCTGTGGATTGTTATTGGAATTACGAATCTTGGGAAAATAAACACGGTTGCTATGGCAGCATTATTTATCCTGACACTGATTCTTTGTAAAGTTATCTTCACAGGAAGTGGAGCAGGCGTACCATCGGATGACAGCATGACATTTGGCGCAGCAGTTGAACTTGCCGTTGCCATGCCATTATCCTGGCTTCCGCTGATCAGTGATTATACAAGAGAAGCAAAAGAGCCGGTAAAAGCAACAGCAGTCAGCGCAATTACTTACGGTATCGTAAGCTGCTGGATGTATGTGATCGGAATGGGAGCAGCAATTATTACCGGAGAGTATGATATTGCACAGATCATGCTAAAAGCAGGTCTTGGAATCGCCGGACTTCTGATCATCGTATTTTCAACAGTTACAACAACATTTCTGGATGCATATTCCGCAGGAATTTCCAGTGAAACCGTTGTGAACAAATGGAATGGAAAACATGTGGCAATCGTGGTAACTGTGCTTGGAACGATTGCAGCAATTGTATACCCGATGGATAATATTACAGATTTCCTGTATCTCATCGGTTCCGTATTTGCACCGATGATCGCAATCCAGATTGCAGACTTCTTCCTGCTGAAACTGGATAAGAGTAATCAGGCAGTGCATGTACCGAATATGATTATCTGGGTGATAGGATTTATCGCGTATCGAATTCTGATGAATATCGATATGCCGGTAGGAAATACACTGCCTGATATGGTGATCACGATTATTTTGTGCCTTATAGTAGGTAAACTATTTCCGGTAAGCAAAAAGCGGTAAGCCGTTTTCTTCCGGCAAGACTACTTTTCCTTGGATCAGTGGTCTTGCATACTGTATAAATGCTTCTGTGACATCACAGCCGTCTTCGGTAATCCAATCAGATGGTACGGCTTTTTCCATGTTACAGATTTCATTTACATCGGCAGTTTCGTAGGAGAGCTCGTAAGGAAAATCACAGTTTCGGATAAATGTGATCATCTTGCCTGTCTCTCCTTTTAATGCAGCCTGAACACCAACGATTCCGGCATTTTCAGATTCATTTAAATCTGTAGCTGACAGGTATTCGCTGGAGCAGCGCTGGCATACATTCAACTCAATGGAGCGGACTTTTACGCCGATTCGCTCTTTGACAAGATTTTCCAGATATTTTCCGGATCCGGTCAACATTTTATGACCAAAGGTATCGGTTCCAATATCACCGGCAAGTTCGCAGACAAAGGTTCCATTTTTGTCATGAATTCCTTCAGAGATGCATACAACTAAGTTTGGGGTTGTTTCCAGCATTTTCTGTACTTTTTTAAGAAATGCTTCCTGGTCAAATGCAGTTTCCGGCAGATAAATAAGGCGTGGGTTATCACCATCATATTTGCGGGCAAGGGCACTGGCGGCAGTGAGCCAGCCGGCGTGACGCCCCATAATTTCTACAATCGTGACAGATTTTTTGTTGTCATAAACACTTGCATCAATAGCAACTTCGCGGACCATGGAAGCAACATATTTTGCAGCACTTCCAAATCCCGGAGTGTGATCTGTGTGGACCAGGTCATTATCAATGGTTTTCGGAACACCGATAAAGCGAATATCGCTGTTGATCTTTTTGGCATATCGGGATAATTTACTTACAGTATCCATGGAATCATTTCCCCCAATGTAGAAGAAATAACCGATACCATGCGATGCAAACTTGTTGAATAACAATGGATAAACAGGATCATTTAAATCTTCGGGAAGCTTGTAACGACATGACCCGAGGTAAGAGCCGGGGGTTGTACGGAGTAAGGAGAGTTCGTTCGTTTCAATGAGCGAACGCATATCCATCATATGTCCGTTTAAAAATCCTTCAATTCCATTAATCATACCGTATATTTCGTCGATTTCCTCAGTGTGTCTCATGGCTTCAGTGACTACGCCATACAGACTTCCGTTAATGACCGCAGTCGGGCCGCCGGATTGTCCGACAATCAGATTCTTTTTCATATGTGTACCTTCCTTTTGTTGAAAAATTATCAATTTTATCTCTACTATATCGAATCATAGCATTTTTTACAAGGAGATTGCAAAAAAGACACAAAAATTTTGGTTGGAAAAAGTGCACAGATGCTATATACTTAAAAAGATTCCTAAGGCTCTGCTTTGGGTAAGTAGTGACATAATAAGAAAGAAACTATAAATTCAAAAAGATGTGATATAAGGAGAAAGATGCATGAAATATATATCTTTTGCAATACCAAGTTACAATTCACAGGAATATATGTCTCACGCCATTGAGAGTATTCTTGTGGGCGGGGAAGATGTAGAGATTATAATTGTAAATGACGGATCTTCCGATGATACTTCTAAGATTGCACATGAGTATGAGGAAAAATATCCGACGATCATCAAGGCGGTGGATAAGGAGAATGGAGGCCACGGCGATGCTGTGAATTCAGGACTTACACATGCCACCGGAAAGTATTTTAAAGTTGTGGACAGTGATGACTGGGTAGATGCCGAGGCTCTTCGGAAGATTCTGGAATTTCTTAAGAAGCTGGAATCTGAAGATGAAGAGGTGGACATGCTCATTTCCAATTATGTTTATGAGAAAGTAGGAGCAACCCATAAGAAATGTATTCACTACCGTAATGTGCTTCCGCAGAATAAGATTTTCAAATGGGAAGAAATCGGACGGTTCCATCTGGATCAGTACATTCTGATGCATTCTGTTATTTATCGGACAGCGATGCTTAAGCTCAGCCAGTTAGAGCTTCCAAAACATACATTTTATGTAGATAATATTTATGTGTATTATCCGTTGCCATTTGTGCGAAAAGTGTATTACCTGGACGTGGATTTTTATCGTTATTATATTGGAAGAGAAGATCAGTCTGTCAATGAGAAAGTCATGATATCCAGACTGGATCAGCAGATTTTTGTTACAAAGACAATGATTGATATGTACCAATTAAAAAATGTAAAATGTAAGAAACTGAGAAATTATATGCTTAATTATCTCGCAATCATGATGACTGTTTCTTCCATTTTATGTATCCGGTCTAAGAAAGCAGAGAACCTGGAGAAGAAAAAAGAACTGTGGATATATCTGAAACAGAAGGATTTCAAGACATTTATGAAGATCCGCTACGGAATACTTGGACAGACCATGAATATTCCGGGAAGATCCGGACGAAAGATATCCTCTCTTGCGTACAGTGTGGCAAGAAGAATTATAGGATTTAATTAGGAAAAAGTATGAGAATGACACAAAAACAAAACATATTAACGAAAACAGGTATTGTAGCACTTCTTGCGTGTGTATGCTGTATTTTGTGGGGAAGTGCGATTCCGGTAATCAAGACAGGCTATCGTTTCCTGCATGTAGATTCTTCTGATATTGCAAGTCAGATTGTCTTTGCAGGAGTACGATTCACGCTGGCAGGAATTTTGGTATTGATTTTTGCATCTATTAGAGAAAAGAAAGTGATGATTCCTGACAAAGAGATTTTAAAATATGCAGTTCCGGTATGCCTAGCTCAGACGGTAGGACAGTATTTCTTCTTTTACATAGGTGTTGCCAATACATCAGGAGTAAAAGGAGGAATCATTACCGGACTTGGAAACTTTATTGCAATTTTGTTGTCTTGCCTTGTTTTTCGAAATGAACGGATGACAAGAAGAAAAATTGCAGGATGTGTTCTGGGATTTGCCGGAGTTGTGGTAATTAATTTGCTGGGGAACTCTCTGGATATGGGATTTAAGCTGATCGGAGAGGGGTTTGTTCTGATCGCGCAGCTATCCTATGGAATTTCTACAGTGTTGATCAACCTTTTTTCCAGAAAAGTATCTCCGGTTGTATTGAGCGGAACGCAGTTTACGATGGGTGGAATCGTTCTGATGCTGATTGGAGCAGGAATGGGTGGTCATCTGGAAAATGCTACTACAGGGGGTGTGGTAATTATATTTTATCTGGCAATGGTTTCGGCAGTGGCATATACGCTCTGGTCCGTACTGCTTGCCTGGAACGATGTTTCCAAAGTTGCTATCTTTGGATTTGTGAACCCGCTTTGTGGCGTGATTTTATCAGCACTGATACTTGGAGAGGTGAAACAGGCATTTAATGTTGGGAGTCTGGCAGCATTGATTTTGGTGTGTGCCGGAATTTATATAGTGAACTGTAAAGAGAATAAGAGGGAATAATTGTACAGCCATGGAGCATACTACTTATAGAAGTAAGAAAGGAGTATGTACCATGGCTGTTGATTTTAGTAAAAGTAAGACAAGAGAAAATTTGATGCGGGCATTTGCAGGAGAGAGTCAGGCAAGGAATCGTTATACAATTGCGGCAAAGCAGGCGAGTCGAGATAATCTGTATTCCATTAGCCAGATTTTTTTATTTACTGCAGATCAGGAGCGGGCACACGCGGAAGTGTTTTATGAATTATTGAGAGGTCAGACAGAACAGACGATTGAAATTTGTGGCGGGTATCCAGTAAATCTTGCAGAAAATGTGACAGATCTTCTGAAAAGTGCAGTGCATAATGAAATGCAGGAGTTTGAAGACGTTTATCCGGAATTTGCTAAAATTGCAAAAGAAGAAGGTTTTGACCAGGCAGCAGGAGCATTTGACATGATCGCAAAGGTAGAAGCTGTGCATGGACGTCGCTTTGCGTTGCTTGCAGAACTGCTTGGGAAAAATCAGTATTTTGAAAATCCAGATGGAGGAGAATGGATGTGTATGAATTGCGGACATATTCAAAAAGGAAAAATGGCACCGCCTGTATGTCCAAGTTGTCATTATGATCGAGGTTATTTTATTCCGGTAGAATTGGCACCATATTTGATGCCTGAGCTCATTTAAGGGAGTAGAAATGCAGAGTCAGAAATTAGAAAATCTCTTGAATCAGGCATTGAATGCCACGGAAAGTGAACGTGAACGATCTCAGGAATTGAATGTAGGATATAATCCTGTGGACCAGGTGTGGGAGTTGATTATCAAATATTCCGGTAATTTGGAGACAGTCCGACAGATTTCTGAGAGAGTTACAGAGCTGTTAAATGAATATGCTATTATTCATATACGTCAGTCACAGATACCGGATCTGGTGCAGATTGTAGAAGTAGAATATGTGGAAAAACCAAAACGATTATTTTTCCAGGTACGAAATGGGAAACGGGTGTCTTGTATCAATGAGGTACAGGACGCCCGTTTTTCGCTTACGGGACAGGGAGTACTTGTGGCAGTCATAGATTCCGGGGTTGATTACACACTACCTGATTTTCGGAATGAAGACGGGACAACAAGAATCCGTTATCTGTGGGATCAGTCATTAAAGGCGGTGGAGGGGGAGCATGTGCCGAAAGGATATGGAATGGGAGTGGAGTATACAAAGGAAGAGATAGATGCTGCTTTTCCAGATTTTTATCATGTAATAACACCGAAAAATATAGTGACACAGGGAGCGATAACTATCCGTACGCGTGATATTTCAGGACACGGAACGGCGGTAGCCGCTATTGCGGCTGGAAATGGAAGAGGAAGCGGCGGTGTTTATGCAGGAGTTGCCCCTCAAAGCGAATTCATTGTAGTAAAACTTGGAAATCCTATGTCTGGGGGATTCCCAAGGACGACGGAGCTTATGCAGGGAATTGATTATGTTATACGTAAAGCACAGGAGCTTCGTATGCCGGTGGCAGTTAATATAAGTTTCGGTAATACATATGGGGCGCGAGATGGAACTTCGCTTTTAGAGAGATTTATTGATGACATTTCTAATATCTGGAAGAGCTGCATTTGTATCGGAACAGGAAATGAAGGGGCAACCGCAGGGCATACATCTGGGAGAGTATCAGAAAATGTCAGAGCAAATAGAGAACAGGAGATTGAGCTGGCAGTGCAGGAAAAACAGCCATCGTTAAATGTTCAGATTTGGAAAAGATATGTAGATCAGATAGATATTTCAATTGTATCGCCTACAGGTACACGTATCGGACCAGTCAAGGAGCAGCTTGGAACACAGCGATTTACTGTCGATGCAACAGAAATGCTTTTGTATTACGGGGAGCCAAGTCCATTTAGCACAAACCAGGAGATCTATCTGGATTTCCTCCCACGCGGGAGCTATATAAACAGCGGAGTGTGGAAAATGGTTCTGACACCGAGAAAAATTGTGGATGGACATTATGAAATGTGGATCCCAGGAGAAGGAATATTGAATCCGGGAACCGGATTTCTCAGACCAGTAAGCAGCACGACACTTACAAATCCGGCAACTGCGATGCGGGCAATCACAGTAGGAGCATATGACAGCCTGACATTTTCCTATGCAGATTTTTCCGGGCGTGGACCACTGACCGGAGAAAGTGCAAGTGCAGTCAAACCAGATCTTGTGGCGCCGGGAGTAAATGTGAGCACGATATCTGTCGGAGGAAGCGTGATGCAATTCAGCGGAACGTCTTTTTCCACACCATTTGTGACGGGGAGTGCGGCACTTTTAATGGAGTGGGGAATTGTAAGAGAAAATGATATTTATTTATATGGGGAGAAGGTCAAGGCTTATCTGAGAAGAGGGGCGGAACCATTTCCGGGGATTGAAAAATATCCAAATGAAATGGTGGGATATGGGCGGCTCTGTCTTGCAGAGAGTATTCCAGACTAATTGCTTTTGGGTGACAATATAATAACAAAAGAAAAAATATGCCTTTATGTGAAAAATAAATCGAAAAAACGGTCTTTCACGAGTATAATAACATTACAAGATAAAACAAAAAATCTATTTCATCTTTAAAAGAAGTATAGATGGTAAGTTTTGAACAGAAGGGAAGCGACAGCATTTGTTAGAAAAATTACGGGAACTTGGAATCAGAGATGATTTGATTGATGAGATAAAAAAATTTCGTGAAAGTTATCCGGCAGAAAAATCTTATGAGGCAAGAATTCCAAAGCTGGAGCAGTTTTATTATGGGAAAGATGTGTGGGAGCAGGCAATTACAGCTATTCTATGCGGGCAGAATCTTCTGCTTGTCGGACATAAGGCGACAGGAAAGAATCTGTTTGCTGAGAATCTGGCCGGAGTTTTTATGCGGCCGCGATGGGATGTGTCTTTTCATGTGAATATGGATGCGGCTTCTCTCATCGGAATGGATACATTTCGTGGCGGTGAAGTGACTTTCCGGCCTGGTCCGGTATATACAGCGGCAAAAACAGGTGGTTTTACGGTATTGGATGAAATTAACATGGCAAAAAGTGAAGCTATGGCAGTGTTGCATGCAACATTGGATTTTCGTAGGACCATTGACGTTCCGGGGTATGAAAGAATAGAACTTCATCCTGCAACGCGGTTTATTGCAACCATGAATTACGGATATTCCGGCACAAAAGAACTGAATGAAGCATTGGTGTCACGTTTTGCCGTCATTCAAATGCCGATGATTGCCAAAGAAAGCCTGATAAAACTGATAAGAAAGAACTCTCCGGCAATCCGGGAAGATGCGGCAGAAGAGTTAGCAGCATTATTTTTAGATTTACAGAAAAAATGTGAAAATGCTGAGATTTCTTCTAAGGCACTGGATCTTCGAGGCCTTTTGGGAGCAATCGATCTGATGGAAAAAGGACTTGATATTCATACAGCGCTAGATATGGGAATTGCGAACAAATCGTTTGATCCATATGAGCAGACATTGATCCGGGATACGATTCAGGCAAGGATTTCAAGAAAAATCCAAAGAACGGATGTTTTTCGCAAAAAATAATAAAATATGCAAATATTTACAAGGTGACAGAAATGGAAGAGCAGGAATTAATAGAAGCGAAAAGAGCACGTAATTTTATATGGACTGCAGCAGAAAAGTATGAATTTGAACCAATGTTTCTTGCATTTTCCCCGGATGGAACAGCAGATATGTATTTGAACCTGATTATCGGACTGGCATATAAATGGTACGATCAGGAAAAAATAGACGCATTTTTTAATCAGTTAGGAGGAAAGAACCAGGAGTTATATGAAGGGCTTCTCTGGATTGGCCTGGAAAATGCATTGTATCCAAAAGAAGAGAAGATAAGATCGGCACTTAGGGATATAAGGAAGGAGTATGCAAGGGAAAGCCTGAGGCGTTATCGGAAATATAAAGAGTATTCCAGAATTGATCAGATACGAAACGGACATTGCAGAGAAATTTTGGGACAGTCATCAGGGTTAAAAGAGGAAGATGAGCAGATTTTACATGCGTTTTCTTTTTCAGAAGATATGTCAACGGATCAAATTCTGGAACTGACAAGAGAAAATCTGTGGAAATATTTTGCGTATCGTCCGACTGAAAAGAAGAAAGGAAATTATTTTCTGCAGAAGGTATCCGGAGCATTTCAGTCTTTTGGAAAAGTAAGTGCTACTTATGTACGTGCCAGAAATTATGATGACCAAAATGCATTTTTTGATGGAAAATCGGGAATAATGGAGCGAGGCAGACACTATATATTCCAGTTGTCGCTACAGAGAAATCCGGAAGAAACAAAAAGATATGTAGAGGCATGTTTTGGGAAGAGTATCTATTCGCAAGAATACCAGGAAAAAATAGAACAAAAATTGTGTGTGGGAAATCATAAAAATTGTCATCTTTTATTTACAAAAGGGAATTCAAGAGCAGGGGAGGATGGTCTGAAAGAGTCGGAGACAGAAAAAAACAGAAATAAGATCTATACCGGTGAAAATGAATTATCCAAGATAAAAGGAAAAAGAGAAAAAAAGGAAATAAGAGAATTTCAGGCAGAGTCTGCCAGACAATATGAGAAGAATAAAAAACATTATGAACAGAATTATGCGATTTATCAGAATGCCATTCGAAGACTTACAGAAAAGCTAAAGATTTGTCTTGAGGAACAAGAAGAGAGATTTCCGGAGAAAGCAGCTCACGGAAAACTAAATCCACGGGAAGTGTGGAAAGCAGTCTATCTGGACGATCCAAGAGTATTTGAGAGAAAAGAAGAGGTAGAAATTCCTGGATTTTCTGTTGATATTCTCATAGATGCCTCTTCTTCGAGAAAGCAGATGCAGGAGCAGATTGCGGCTCAGGCGTATATTTTATCCAAAAGTCTGAAACAATGTAAGATTCCGGTACAGATTTATTCTTATTGCAGTATCCGCGGCTATACGATATTGCACATTTTCCCTAATTGCAAAGAAGAGAGAGAGGATGAACTGTTCCGGTATGTTGCGGCGGGAAACAATCGCGATGGACTTGCACTTCGGGCAGCAGGACACTTGATGGAGAACGGCGAAAAAAGAAAAAGAATTTTACTCGTACTGACAGATGCAAGCCCACAGGATGATCAGGATAGTGGAGAAGGTGCTTTTTATAAAAATAAAGAATACACAGATCTGCTTGCGATTCAAGATACTGCGAAAGAAGTGCAGAATCTGAAACAAAAAGGAATTCAGGTGATCGGAATTTTTATGGGAAGTGCACGCTCTGGAGAAGTAGCAGGAAAGATTTTTGGGCAAAATCTGATAAAGATTCGAAATATCAGTGATTTTTCACAGGCGGTCGGAAGAGTATTGCAGGAAATTGTTTTTTCATGAAAAGTATTTGCACAATATATTGAGATATAGTATGATAGTGCAGAGCGTTAAAGTGACAAAGAGCTCAGAAAGGATATTTCTGAAATGGTTGTATCGTTAATTGAAAGAATTTATGCATTATTGTGGGGAGATTTGATACATGTTCCATTGCCGGGTGGAGATAGTGTGGGAATCTCATTGCTGATTATATTATTGATTCCGACAGGGATTTATTTTACAGTGCGGACAAAAGTATTACCTTTGCGTTTGTTCCCGGATATGACTCGGGCACTGATGTCAAAGAAGGAGAATAAAGACAGTCTGTCCACGTTTCAGACGTTGATCGTATCAACAGCGACGAGAGTCGGCATGGGAAATCTTGTCGGGGTTGTAGCTGCAATTTCCGCAGGAGGTGCAGGAGCAGTCTTTTGGATGTGGGTAACAGCCCTGATTGGCTCCTCAACAGCATTTGTAGAGGCAACGCTGGCACAGATTCACAAAGAAAAAGATCCACTTTACGGAGGATACCGTGGAGGTCCGGCTTACTATATTCATCATTATATGGAAGAAAAGACAGGAAAAAAGAAAAATCATACCTTGATTGCTGTTCTGTTTGCAATTTCCGGTCTGATCTGCTGGTGTGGAATCAGCCAGGTAATCAGTAATTCAGTTACATCTTCTTTTGAAAATGCATTTCATATTCCACCGCTTTATACAACGATTGTCCTTGTTGCAGTTGCGGCAGTGATTGTCCTTCGTAAAAATGCGACGGTAAAAGTTCTGGACCTGATTGTGCCGATTATGGCTGTATGTTATTTCTTCATTACGATTTTTATTATTCTCATAAATATGAAAAGTATTCCAAGCGTATTTGGTCGGATCTTTGAGGAGGCATTTGGAATCAGACAGGTTGTATCTGGAGGATTCGGAGCAGTTCTTATGAACGGCGTAAAGAGAGGTCTGTTTTCAAATGAGGCGGGTTCTGGATCAGCACCATGTGCGGCAGCGGCAGCAGAATGTGATTTCCCGGTAAAAGCAGGACTTACACAGGCGCTGGGAGTATTTATTGACACCATTGTGATCTGTAGCTGTACTGCAATGATCATGCTGTTGGCACCGGAAAATGTAGTTGCCGGAAAGTCTGGAATGGATTTACTACAGTCAGCAATGAAATATCATCTTGGAGAATTTGGTGTAATCTTTATAGCACTTACATTATTTTTATTCAGTTTCTCGACATTTTTAGGAATACTCTTTTACGCAAGAAGTAATGTATCTTATCTCTTTGGTGATAAATGGTTCTGGCAGACTGCTTATAAAGTACTTGCACTTGTAATGTTGTTCATTGGCGGAATTGCAGCTTATACATTTGTTTGGGATCTGGGGGATGTAGGAATTGGTCTTATGACCATATTTAACACTGGAATTCTGTATCTCATGGGTGGTCAGGCATTAAAAGCATTGAAAGAATATGAAAGTAACAAAGAGAAAAAATAGAAATATTGAACGAAAAAAAGACAACACATGCGTCGTGTATGTGTTGCCTTTTTTGTATGCGTTTAGTGGAAATCTTTGAATTAATGTCGGCGAATATATTCTAGAAATTGTCGCTCAAGATTGGATTCCTGTTCGGCAGTATTCTCGTCAAGTTCATATTCTTTTTGTACATTATCAGAATCTTGTGCCGCATCGGAATCTTGTGCCACATCGGAATCTTGTGCCGCATCGGAATCTTGTGCCACATCAGATTCTTGCGCTGGAACGTCTTCTTTTTCAAAAGTTTGATTTGGCTGAGGTGTTTGTTCTTGAGGTTCTACGCTTGCGCGCTGAAGTTCTAATCGTTCTTCAAGCTTTCGACGATGTTTCTGTAACTTATCGAAGACTTCCGGATGTTCACGTAGAACACGGTCTCTTAAAATACGTCTTCGTTTTTCAATTAACTGAAGAACTAATGGTTGGTTTTCTGCCAGTGCCTGTGATAACTCATCGAGATGAAGCTCGATACGGCGAAGTAATTCGTCCTCATCAAAGGCACCAAGAGAATGCCAATTTTCAAGGTGGTCTACAAGACCGTTTTCAAGAATCTCTTCAATATCCTTTAATCCGTGAATATGATTTAAGATGTGGTGAACTTCATGTTCCATTTCCTCGACTACTTGATCACCATAAGCCCATGCAAATTCCTCCAGTGTATCTTCATCTTCTGCAGGAAGAAATGTCAGGTTTAGTTTTACGCTTTCTTTTTCAGAATCCGGGATATCCAGTTCATATGGAGCGTAAATATCTGCGTCGTGAAGAGCAGCCAGTATTGTCCGGCGGACATGTCCCTCGCGGATCAGATGTTCAACACCTAACTGACGCATTTGCTGATTCAATTTTTCAGTATGTTCAGTGATATAAAAATGTATTCCAAGGTCTGTCAGACGCGAAGATAATTCCGCAAGGCGGTCTGCAGCAGTAATGTCGATGTTGTTGATTGCTCTTGCGTCAATGATTACGACTTGCGTATCTGGACTGACTGCATCTTCAAGATCTTCCTGAAGAATCTTTACATTTGCGAAAAACAGGTTTTCATTAAACTGGTACATGACAACACCTTTGATAGGATACGCATGTACATTTCTTATAAGGTCATAATATCCATCTTTTCCGGGAATCACACCAAGAAAAGAACGAGTTGGATTCGCGGATTTTGTGATAACGGCAAAGAATGAAAGCAATACACCGATGAGCACACCGTAAATTGTTCCTAAAAATAATACACTGATACAGGCTGCCATGAAAATGGAAAAATCCTGTTTGCTTAGTCGGAAGAGGCGGATACATAAATGAACCTCTACAACGTCCATAAGTGCGGATATCACAATTGCGGTCAGAACCGGAATCGGCAGGTATCCAATGAAGCCTGTGAAAAATAACAGTAGAATTGCCATAGTAATGCCTGCAGTAATGGAAACAACTTGAGAGTGCCCGCCATATTGTTCGTTCATAGATGTCCGGGAAATGCTTCCATTCACCGGGCAGGAACCTACAAATGCAGAGGCAACGTTACCGGCAGCACAGGCTAGGATTTCCTGGCGGTCATTCAGATTGTAACCATTGCGGAAAGCAAAATTGTTTTCTGCAAGCAAAGTTTCAGCCATTACGACCAGTGAAATCATCAGTCCACGCCCAACAGCCTGAGTCAGATCTACCTGACTAAAGTCAGGAATGAAAAATGGCGGAAGTCCGGTTCCAACAGAATCAAGCAGTGCCACACCCTTTGCGTCAACATGGAAATACACAGTAGATACTACGCCTGCAGCCATGATAAGAATTGCAATTGGAAATTTTGGAATCCATTTTTTGCATATTCTTATAATAAGTAATGTACCAAGTCCTAATCCGAGAGAAAGCCCGTGGAAATCCTGAACGGCGGCATAAATGTGTTCTGCAAGTTCGATTATTTCACCAGATCCTGCAGAGCTTCCCATAAGTTTCGGAATCTGCATGAAGATAATAGTTAAAGAGATTCCACTGATGAATCCGCCCATAACAGGGGTTGATATAAAGTTTACAATCCGATCGGCTTTTATAATGTAAAAGAAAAGAAGCCACAGACCAGTAAAAAGTGCCAAAATCGGTATATAATTCAACGCAGCTTCAGATCCGGGAACAATACCAAGAGAAAGCAGCGCACTGCCTGCAAGAGCAGCGGGAGCAGCATCTACACCAAAAATAAATTGTTTTGATGTAGAAAAAATTGCGAATAATAATATAGGAAGAATAGAACCATACAAGCCATAAGCCGGAGGAAGCCCGGCAATCTGTGCATATCCCATGGAAATGGGAATAGATACAGCGGCTATAATGATACCAGAGAAAATGTCCTGTTTTAAATAATCCTTTTTATATTTTTTTAATGTTGATAAAAGCTGTATTTTCATAAGTAAAAGAACCTCCGTCTAGCAATTATAACAGTAAGTAGACAAAAGAACAATATTGGAGACGTAGTGTTTTATTAAAATGTAAGATCGGAAATTGTGGCTCGAAGTGCATTTTTGAAACTGTAGTTATGATAGAAAGTAAAAAACTGAATTGTGTGAATTGCGCGAATAAAATAAAAAATAAAAATAATATTGACAATTAGAAAAGGACATGGTATATTAATTAAGCTGTTTCGAACGACAGAGATGATCGAAGCGGACAGCGAAAAAGAAAAATAAAAAAGTTGTTGACAAGCGATTGTGAATGTGATAATATAAATAAGCTGTCGCTGAGACGACAACGAAGAAAAAGGACCTTGATAATTAAATAATAGACAACAACCCTGAAGATTCTTTAAGAGAAAATTCAGAACGGACATTGAATGACAATGTCAACCTTAAAACAGTAAAAGGGATAAGAAAGCTAGTAGTTTTCTTGACCTGGAACGAACTTTGATTTTAAATCCGAGTCAAATCGGAATTAAGATTTTTAAACGAGAGTTTGATCCTGGCTCAGGATGAACGCTGGCGGCGTGCTTAACACATGCAAGTCGAGCGAAGCACTTAAGTTTGATTCTTCGGATGAAGACTTTTGTGACTGAGCGGCGGACGGGTGAGTAACGCGTGGGTAACCTGCCTCATACAGGGGGATAACAGTTAGAAATGGCTGCTAATACCGCATAAGACCACAGTACTGCATGGTACAGTGGTAAAAACTCCGGTGGTATGAGATGGACCCGCGTCTGATTAGGTAGTTGGTGAGGTAACGGCCCACCAAGCCGACGATCAGTAGCCGACCTGAGAGGGTGACCGGCCACATTGGGACTGAGACACGGCCCAGACTCCTACGGGAGGCAGCAGTGGGGAATATTGCACAATGGGCGAAAGCCTGATGCAGCGACGCCGCGTGAAGGATGAAGTATTTCGGTATGTAAACTTCTATCAGCAGGGAAGAAAATGACGGTACCTGACTAAGAAGCCCCGGCTAACTACGTGCCAGCAGCCGCGGTAATACGTAGGGGGCAAGCGTTATCCGGATTTACTGGGTGTAAAGGGAGCGTAGACGGCTGTGCAAGTCTGAAGTGAAAGGCATGGGCTCAACCTGTGGACTGCTTTGGAAACTGTGCAGCTAGAGTGTCGGAGAGGTAAGTGGAATTCCTAGTGTAGCGGTGAAATGCGTAGATATTAGGAGGAACACCAGTGGCGAAGGCGGCTTACTGGACGATGACTGACGTTGAGGCTCGAAAGCGTGGGGAGCAAACAGGATTAGATACCCTGGTAGTCCACGCCGTAAACGATGACTGCTAGGTGTCGGGTAGCAAAGCTATTCGGTGCCGCAGCTAACGCAATAAGCAGTCCACCTGGGGAGTACGTTCGCAAGAATGAAACTCAAAGGAATTGACGGGGACCCGCACAAGCGGTGGAGCATGTGGTTTAATTCGAAGCAACGCGAAGAACCTTACCTGATCTTGACATCCCGATGACCGCTTCGTAATGGAAGCTTTTCTTCGGAACATCGGTGACAGGTGGTGCATGGTTGTCGTCAGCTCGTGTCGTGAGATGTTGGGTTAAGTCCCGCAACGAGCGCAACCCTTATCTTCAGTAGCCAGCATTTAGGATGGGCACTCTGGAGAGACTGCCAGGGATAACCTGGAGGAAGGTGGGGATGACGTCAAATCATCATGCCCCTTATGACCAGGGCTACACACGTGCTACAATGGCGTAAACAAAGGGAAGCAGAGCCGCGAGACCGAGCAAATCTCAAAAATAACGTCTCAGTTCGGATTGTAGTCTGCAACTCGACTACATGAAGCTGGAATCGCTAGTAATCGCAGATCAGAATGCTGCGGTGAATACGTTCCCGGGTCTTGTACACACCGCCCGTCACACCATGGGAGTCAGTAACGCCCGAAGTCAGTGACCCAACCGAAAGGAGGGAGCTGCCGAAGGTGGGACCGATAACTGGGGTGAAGTCGTAACAAGGTAGCCGTATCGGAAGGTGCGGCTGGATCACCTCCTTTCTAAGGAAGATGGATAAAGTAGGTTGCAAAGCAGCCGAATCAATCCAACTAAAACGGAAAAAGTAAGGGCTGTTGTCTGTTATTTAGTCATCAAGGACTGAGCGCGGCTCAGGACTGTAAAAATGAGGAAGCAAACTTGTTTGCTGAATCATTTGAAACAGGAATGAGACATGTGAAGGCTTGAATCTACCGAAAAGAAGCAGAGCGGATTTGAGGTAGGGCAAGACGCGCGAAGGACGAGATGAAGATTATTGGTTCTGTAAAAAGGCCAAATAGTATTTCTGGTGGCGATGCGCTTAGGGGACACACCCGTTCCCATCCCGAACACGATGGTTAAGACCTAAGCGGCCGATGGTACTTTACTGGAGACGGTACGGGAGAGTAGGTGGCTGCCAGATTATAAAAAAGAAAAACTGGTCTTTACCAGTGATCAGAGAGCTGAAGAGATTCAACTATCTGATGGCTGATAAAACAGTCAAATGCTTACATTGCACCTCAAGAACTTCGTTCTTTCGGTCGCGTGCAGGCACGCTATGAAACAGAATATTTCACAGCTTATGAATGCGAGCATTCAACGCAGAAAATATTCGTTTCGCAATGTACCTTGAAAACCGCATATAAGAAATATAGATAAGATATTAAATATCTAATCAAGACATCCGAGGTAATTGTTATAAACAGAGTAATAATTACTACACAATTCGAAGAAAACGAATCCAAAAAATTGACCTAGAAGCCAACGCATGCAACGCTATGCATGTGTAAGCAATCATTCATTCCCGTGGATGAGAGCAAGTTGGTTATGCTAATAAGAGCGTATGGTGGATGCCTTGGCACTAAGAGCCGATGAAAGACGTGATAAGCTGCGAAAAGCTTCGGGGAGGAGCAAATATCCTATGATCCGGAGATCTCTGAATGGGGAAACCCACCTGAGCAAACCTCAGGTATCCTAACGCCAATACATAACGTTAGGAGGGGAACCCGGTGAACTGAAACATCTAAGTAGCCGGAGGAAGAGAAAACAACATGTGATTCTGGAAGTAGCGGCGAGCGAAACCGGAAGAGCCCAAACCGGAGTGCGTGCACTCCGGGGTTCGGACCGCGGAATTGATCCAAAAGACTTAACAGAACGGCCTGGGAAGGCCGGCCAGAGAGGGTGAAAGCCCCGTAAGTGAAAGGTCGATTGGCATGGCGGTATCCAGAGTAGGTCGAGACACGTGGAACCTTGACTGAATATGCGGGGACCACCCCGTAAGGCTAAATACTCCTTAGTGACCGATAGCGCATAGTACTGTGAAGGAAAGGTGAAAAGGACCCCGGGAGGGGAGTGAAAAAGAACCTGAAACCATATGTTTACAAGCTGTGGAACCACTTTAAATGTGGAACCGCGTACTTTTTGTAGAACGGTCCGGCGAGTTACGCTGGCTGGCGAGGTTAAGTCCTTAAGGGATGGAGCCGAAGGGAAACCAAGTCTGAATAGGGCGAAGAGTCAGTCGGAGTAGACCCGAAACCGGGTGACCTATCCATGTCCAGGATGAAGTTGCCGTAAAAGGCAATGGAGGTCCGAACCCACATCCGTTGAAAAGGGTGGGGATGAGGTGTGGATAGGGGAGAAATTCCAATCGAACCCGGAGATAGCTGGTTCTCCTCGAAATAGCTTTAGGGCTAGCCTCATACAAGTCTTGCGGAGGTAGAGCACTGAATTTCCTAGGGGGCGTCAAAGCTTACCGAAGAATATCAAACTCCGAATGCCGCGTAGATGGTGTATGGGAGTCAGACTGCACGAGATAAGTTGGGTAGTCAAAAGGGAAAGAGCCCAGACCTGCAGCTAAGGTCCCAAAATGTGTGTTAAGTGGAAAAGGATGTGGGATTTCGAAGACAACTAGGATGTTGGCTCAGAAGCAGCCATACATTCAAAGAGTGCGTAATAGCTCACTAGTCGAGAGGTCCTGCGCCGAAAATGTCCGGGGCTGAAACACACTACCGAAGCTCAGGAATGTACTTGTACATTGGTAGAGGAGCATTGTATACGGGAAGAAGCAGTACCGATAAGGAGCTGTGGACTGTATAGAAGAGAGAATGCCGGAATGAGTAGCGAGAGGAAGGTGAGAATCCTTCCGGCCGAATATCTAAGGTTTCCAGAGTAAAGCTGATCTGCTCTGGGTAAGTCGGGGCCTAAGGCCAGGTCGAAAGACGTAACCGATGGACAACAGGTTGAAATTCCTGTACCGCGATATAACAGAACTGTGGGGACACGTGTGGAGAGCACAAGCCGGGAATGGAAAGCCCGGCGCAAGCAAGGTAGGAGTCGTACTGGCAAATCCGTACGGCAATCCGAAGATGTGATGCGTACCGAATTAAGAGTAGGGAAGAGTGTGAGCCATGCGTCAAGAAAAGCCGCTATTGTTTGTATCGCGCCCGTACCGTAAACCGACACAGGTGGATGAGGAGAGAATCCTAAGGCCGACGGGAGAAGCATTGTTAAGGAACTCGGCAAAATGACTCCGTAACTTCGGGAGAAGGAGTGCCACTGAGAGGTGGTCGCAGAGAATTGGCCCAAGCAACTGTTTAGCAAAAACACAGGTCTATGCAAAACCGAAAGGTGAAGTATATGGGCTGACGCCTGCCCGGTGCTGGAAGGTTAAGGGGAGAGGTTAGCGCAAGCGAAGCTTTGAACTTAAGCCCCAGTAAACGGCGGCCGTAACTATAACGGTCCTAAGGTAGCGAAATTCCTTGTCGGGTAAGTTCCGACCCGCACGAAAGGCGTAATGATTTGGGCACTGTCTCAACAATGCACCCGGTGAAATTGAAATACCAGTGAAGATGCTGGTTACCTGCGCCAGGACGGAAAGACCCCATGGAGCTTTACTCCAGCTTGATACTGGGATTCGGTATTGCATGTACAGGATAGGTGGGAGGCTAAGAAGCGGTAACGCCAGTTGCTGTGGAGCTGCTGTTGGGATACCACCCTTGCAGTACTGGGTTTCTAACCAGCGGCCTTAATCAGGTCGGGGGACAATGTCAGGTGGGGAGTTTGACTGGGGCGGTCGCCTCCGAAAGGGTATCGGAGGCGCTCAAAGGTTCCCTCAGAATGGTCGGAAACCATTCGAAGAGTGCAAAGGCAGAAGGGAGCTTGACTGCGACACCGACGGGTGGAGCAGGTACGAAAGTAGGACTTAGTGATCCGGTGGTATAAAGTGGGATTGCCATCGCTCAACGGATAAAAGCTACCCTGGGGATAACAGGCTTATCACTCCCAAGAGTTCACATCGACGGAGTGGTTTGGCACCTCGATGTCGGCTCATCGCATCCTGGGGCTGAAGTAGGTCCCAAGGGTTGGGCTGTTCGCCCATTAAAGCGGTACGCGAGCTGGGTTCAGAACGTCGTGAGACAGTTCGGTCCCTATCCGGCGTGGGCGTAGGATATTTGAGAGGAGCTGTCCTTAGTACGAGAGGACCGGGATGGACTGGCCGCTGGTTGATCTGTTGTTCCGCCAGGAGCATAGCAGAGTAGCCAAGCCGGGACGGGATAAACGCTGAAGGCATCTAAGCGTGAAGCCCCCCTCAAGATGAGATATCCCAACGAAAGTTGTAAGACCCCTTGAAGACGACGAGGTAGATAGGACAGAGGTGGAAGTGTGGTAACACATGGAGCTGACTGTTACTAATAGGTCGAGGGCATAACCAAGTAAGGTGGATAGGTAAAGATGTTAAAAAGTTTCTTATATGCAGTTTTGAAGGTATATATTTATATAAGAAGTGATTGGTATGAACCAGTCACTTTTTTTGTGTATATAGAAAATTGCATTTCTTATTACACAAAATCCTCCGGCAGGGCGCATATTGTCCGGTGGACAATGGTTTTGCGCCGACCGAAACGGAGTGTAGACTTGCAGAGGTGCGCAGTAGAAGTATGTCATGCAATTGCATGACGCGTACCTCGCAGCAAGAATGCCGAGACATTCTTGAATTATTTTTTTTGGCATACATCTAAAAATTCTTGTACGATAGGAGAAAGTTTCTTTTCTTTTTTCCAGATTAATACAATTTGTGTTATAAGAGTAGGTTCATCAATTTCATAAATTCGAAGTCCTGTACACAATGACTGCATTGATTTGGGGAAAATGGCAGTTGCGAGTCCATCTTTAGCCCAGAGCAAAGCACTTTTTGCGTCATCACAGAGACAGAATATTTCAGGATCAAGATTTTTTGCATGAAATGTATCAAGAATTAATCGTTCATATCTGCGATAAAGAATCAATGGATGTTTTGACAGGTCGTTTAGCTGTATTATTTTTGAAGAAAGCATTTTGCTATTTGAATTTGTAGCAGTATTATTTGTGACAGGGACAGCATTAGAAGATTGGAGATTTGCTGAAAAGTTTGACACAGCAATCATTGGCTCAGAACATAAAGTAAAAGAGTTTACTTTGTTTAACTGAAGCGGGGTACGTGCAACGGAGATATCGATAATTCCATCCATAAGATAACTATATAATGTATAAGTACTTCCGTCCCTTACTTCGAAGTTTACGTCAGGATATTTTTTGGCAAATGTAGAGATAAATGGCATCATTACAGCAGTTGTTGTTGAGGTCATTCCGATACGAAGAACTCGCTTTTTTCCGGCTTTTGTAACTTCAAGCTTTGCAGAATCTGCATAATCAAGCAAATTTCCGGCGCGCTCGTATAAGACTTCGCCGGCATTTGTCAGAATAACTCCTTTGCTTGTCCGCTCAAAAAGTTGTACGCCCAGTTCTTCTTCTAATTGGTGAATCTGATAGCTGAGAGGAGGCTGTGACATATTTAAATGTCTGGCTGCTTCATTAAAGCTATGTGTATCTGCAATTTGTCTAAAGTATTCTAATTGTCTAAGTTCCATAATCCATCTCCATTTCTTGAAAGCTTCCAAAACGTATGTAACACTATATTATAATGAAGGTATTACAAATGCAATATAAAAAATATATTACAAAGCAATAAAAGGAATATTATGCATATTACTGAATATGCGTTATAATAGGCATAGATTCGTGAAACAGAAAGAGAGAGGAAAATAGAGACATGAAAAGTTTGGCAGTTTATCTCAAAGAGTACAAAAAAGAAAGTATTCTGGCACCGCTTTTTAAGCTTCTGGAGGTTGTTTTTGACCTTTTAGTTCCGGTAGTTGTGGCACAGATTATTGATGTCGGTGTCGCACAGGATAACCGAAGTTATGTGGTTCAGATGTTTTTTGTATTGATCTTAATGGCAGGGGTCGGACTTGCCTGCAGTTTTACTGCTCAGTTTTTTGCTGCGAAGGCAAGCTGTGGATTTGCGGCAAAATTAAGACAGGCAATGTTTGATCATATTCAGTCATTGTCATTTACAGAATTAGATACCATGGGAACAGATACCTTGATCACACGTTTGACAGATGATGTGAATCAGGTTCAGAATGGATTGAATCTGGGTCTGAGACTTCTGCTTCGAAGTCCATTTGTCGTACTTGGCTCCATGGTCATGGCATTTACAATCAATGTAAAATGTGCATGGATATTTGTGATTGCGATTCCGGTATTGTTCGTTGTTGTATTTTCCATTATGCTGGTCAGCATTCCATTATTTAAGAAAGTGCAAAATGGACTGGACCAGGTGACAGGACTGACAAGAGAAAATTTAACAGGTGTCCGTGTGATCCGTGCATTTTGCAGGGAAGAGCAATCTGTAGAAGAATTTGAAGATAGCAGCCGGGAACTGACGAGATTGAACCTTTTTGTCGGAAGGATTTCAGCACTTTTAAATCCAGTGACTTATGTGCTGATTAATATTGCAACAGTCATTTTGATTGACCGCGCTGGTATTCAGGTTAATATGGGAAATATGCAGCAAGGTGAAGTGGTTGCTCTTTACAACTATATGCTTCAGATAATTGTTGAATTGATCAAATTAGCATCACTGATCATTACATTGAACAAATCAATGGCGTGCGCAGACCGTGTGGCAGGAATTTTGGCAGTGAAGTCCAGTATGACATATGTAAACGATGAGATGCGTCAGAAAGAGAAAAAGCAGAATCATACACCTGCAGTTAAATTTGATCATGTCACATTTACTTATGCGGGCGCGGGAGCACCGAGTCTTAAGGATATCAGTTTCCAGGCGATGCCGGGAGAAACGATTGGTATTATCGGAGGAACCGGAAGTGGTAAATCAACACTGGTATCTTTGATCCCAAGATTCTACGATCCGCAGGACGGACAGGTCTATATGGACGGAGAAAATGTTACAGAATACACAAGAAAATCTATCGGTGAGAAAGTCGGAATTGTTCAGCAGAGAAGTGTACTGTTCCAGGGAAGTATCCGTGACAATCTGAAATGGGGTGACGAGAACGCCACAGATGAGGACATCTGGAAAGCAATTGAAATTGCCCAGGCAAAAGAAGTGGTAGAAGGAAAGATGGGAAAGCTGGATTTCCAGTTGGAGCAGAATGGACGTAATCTGTCTGGTGGACAGAAACAGAGGCTTACCATTGCAAGAGCCTTAGTTAAGAAACCGGAGATATTAATTTTAGATGATAGTGCGAGTGCTCTTGATTTTGCAACAGATGCAGCGCTTCGAAAAGCAATCCATGGTCTGGAAGGCAAGATGACAACATTTCTTGTATCTCAGCGTGTAGCTGGAATTAAGCAGGCAGATAAAATACTTGTTCTTGGAAATGGAGAATTGGCTGGACAGGGAACGCATGAAGAACTGATGAAAAATTGTGAAGTTTACCAGGAAATTTATTATTCACAATTCCCGGAAGAAAAATTAAGAGAAAAAATAAATTACGACGAGAAAGGAGAGGCATAGAAGATGAAGAAGATTTTAAAATTTATTGGAAAATATAAAATATTTCTTGTGCTGAGCGTGTTGCTTGCAACCGTTTCAGTAATATTACAATTATATGTGCCGATCCTGTTCGGAGATGCCATTGATCAGATTGTTGCAGAGCATCAGGTTCAATTTGATGCCATGTGGATATTATTAAGAGAAATTCTTGTATTAGTGGCAATATCAGCGCTGGCAACATGGATCATGAACATGATCAATAATCATATGACTTATCATATTGTACAGGATATCCGTTCCCAGGCAATCCGTCATATTCAGCGGTTGCCCCTGTCTTATCTGGACCGTCACAGTTCCGGAGATATTGTAAGCCGGATCATTGCAGATACAGATATTTTGTCTGATGGAATCTTACTTGGATTTACCCAGTTGTTTTCCGGAATTGTAACGATTGTTGTAACTTTGATTTTTATGTTTTCCAAGAATTTCTGGATCACACTTCTGGTCATTGTGTTGACACCAATGAGTTTCTTAATTGCCAGATTTATTTCTTCCAGATCATTTGAAATGTTTCATAAGCAAAGTGAGACTCGAGGAAATCAGACGGCACTCATTGATGAAATGATTGGAAACCAAAAAGTAGTCAAAGCATTCGGATATGAAGAAAAAGTGTCAGAGCGATTTGCACAGATCAATGCAGATTTACAAAAATACAGTCAGAAAGCAGTTTTCTACAGCAGTCTGACAAACCCGTCTACGCGTTTCGTAAATAATGTTATCTATGCAGGTGTTGCTCTTGTAGGAGCATTTATGATACCAGGCGGAGCTCTGACAGTTGGAGGTCTGTCCGTGTTGTTATCTTATGCGAACCAGTATATGAAACCGTTCAATGACATTAGTTCTGTCATTACAGAGATGCAAAATGCGCTGGCGTGTGCGAACCGTATTTTTGATCTTCTGGAGGAAGAAGAAGAATCCCCAGACGTGGAAGGAACAATCAACGAAGTGAAAGGAAATGTGTCCATCAGCCATGTAGACTTCGGTTATGATAAGAATCACCGCCTGATTGAAGATTTTAATCTGGAAGTAGATCCCGGCATGCGGATTGCCATTGTAGGACCGACCGGCTGTGGAAAAACGACATTTATCAATTTGCTGATGCGCTTTTATGATGTGGATCAAGGAAACATTAAAATTGACGGCAAGCCAATTGACGGACTCAGCCGCCATGCACTTCGCAGTTCCTATGGAATGGTGCTACAGGAGACTTGGATTAAAGATGGAACAGTCCGGGAAAATATCGCATTTGGAAAACCAGATGCCACAGATGAAGACATTATCCGTGTAGCAAAAGAAGCACATAGCTGGGAATTTATCGAGCGTCTTCCAAAAGGATTGGATACAGTGCTTCATGAAGACAGTATCAGCCAGGGACAGAAGCAACTTCTATGTATTACAAGAGTTATGCTCTGCCTGCCGCCAATGCTGATACTTGATGAGGCCACATCAAGTATTGATACAAGAACAGAGCAGCAGATTCAGGAAGCATTTGACAAATTAATGAAGGGACGTACAAGCTTTATCGTAGCACACCGGCTTTCTACAATCCGGAATGCATCCCTTATTCTCGTTATGAAAGACGGAAAAATCATCGAGCAGGGAACACACGAAGAACTGCTGGCACAAGGAGGATTTTATAATAAGTTGTATAACAGTCAGTTCCAGGCTGTGTAATAACATTTGTTGTTATAATATAGTGAATTATTCGAGGCAGAGTCTCAGATATGTATAAATATCGATATCTGCTGCGTCGCTTTAGAACAAGATTCAGAAAGTAAATTGAAAAAAATTGAGTTATCAAAGATTCGGAGGAAGTGTCAGTGACGGATTTTGTGGGTGATGCTAAGTAAAAAATGTTATTTAATAACTTGAGAGTTAGTTAAATTATAGTAGTGAGCAACATTACAGATTTAGATGGAGACAGAGATTCTTAGATAATTATGAAAATGCCGTTATATCTGCGAGCATAGCTCACATGATTATGTACTGTTTGAACCTGCTTGCAGGTGAGTTTACATAATCATGTGAATATAAGTGGCGCAGCAGATAGCGGCATTTTTATATATCTGGAATTCTGTCTCCATATGGATTTGTTTTGCATACTGCTATGATTTTGTGTATGTTGACGCAGATATGGCAAAAAAAGGTGTAGATTGTGTAAAGATTATACAATCGTTCTATGCCATGATGGAAGATATGATAGAGAAAATTTTATTATATCAATAGAAAAAAGTGAAAGAGATGCTAAAGACATCTTGAAAGTGCATGTTAGAAGGCCTGTTGAGGGATAAAATTATAAGAGTGGGAGGTATATTATGACAAGGCTAGTATTTGAGACGAAGCGTATGAAAGTTGCAGAACTGGGGGAGGAGTCTTCGGTACCGGATCTTTTTGGGGAACTGACAACTCAGAATTCGCTTGTGTTTGATCTGGACGAGGATGATGAGATTTATGAAGGATATGGCAAAGTAAATAGTGCGTTTCCATATCGTCAGCTTAATGGATATACAAGAGAGCTGCATGAGAAAGATGTAAAGACGGCGGTTCTGGAAAACGAGTATTTGAAGGCAGTATTTCTTACGGAATATGGTGGAAGATTGTGGGAGCTGTGGGATAAGAAAACAGGAAAGAATCTTCTTTACACGAATGATGTGCTCAGATTTAGCAACCTTGCTATTAGAAATGCATGGTTTTCAGGAGGTGTCGAGTGGAATCTTGGAATTATCGGCCATAATCCATTGACGACGGAGCCGCTTTATGTAGCAAAGACGCAGACAGATGAAGGTGATCCGGTACTTCGTATGTATGAATATGAGCGAATCCGGGGAGTTATCTGGCAGATGGATTTCTGGCTGGAGGAGGCTTGTCCGTATCTGAACTGCAGAATGAGAATTGTTAATGACAGCAATCAGGTTATTCCGATGTACTGGTGGAGTAACATGGCAGTACCGGAGTATGAAGGGGGACGCCTTGTCGTACCGGCAAAGGAAGCATTTACAGCGGTAGGGACGAATGGTTTTAAAGTAGAGATTCCGTTTGTTAATGGAATTGATGTAACAGATTATAAGAAGATTCCGACCAGTATAGATTATTTCTTCCATATTCCGAAAGAAGAACCCAAATATATTGCCAATATTGCGCCAGATGGATATGGACTTTTACAATTTTCAACACCAAGACTACAGGGAAGAAAGTTATTTTCATGGGGAAATATTGATGCTTCCGACCGCTGGCAGGAATTTTTGACGGAAGATGCAGGACGTTATGTGGAGATCCAGGCAGGACTTGGAAAGACACAGTATGGCTGTATTCCGATGGCACCACACACTGCATGGGAATGGATGGAACGCTACGGAGCAGTGGATCTTGGTGCAGGTGCATGTGAACAGTCCCATGAATGGCGTTATGAGAAGGTGACAGAGGAACTGAAGGCAAATCAGGAGATTGAGAAACTTAAGAAACGTCTGGAAGAGACAAAAGGACTTGCAAAGAAGCAGGCAAAGCTAGTCCAGGCAGGAAGCGGATATGGAACATTTGCACCAAAAACAAAAAGAACTGGCCATCTGGAATTTGTGAATCAGTCAGAAACATTAAAGAAGTGGAAACATTTCTTTGAGACAGGCATTCTACACATGCCAAATCCAGAAGATGAGCCGGACGAGTTCTGGAATGGAGAGAAATTCCTGACATATCTGGAAGAGAAAACGGTCAGAAAAGATGCACCGAATGCCGCGAACTGGTATGCACATTATCAGCTTGGTATCAGCTATCTGATTGCAGGAAGAAATGAAGATGCAAGAGACGAATTTGCAAGATCTGTTGATCTTACATCCAATGCATGGGCATATCATGGACTGGCATGTCTGTATCTGAAATCGGATCCTGAGAAGGCAAAACAGTTTATTATGGAAGGAATGGCGCTTCAAAGAGAGAGACTATCTTATCAGAAGGAAGGGTTTAAGATTCTGGAAAAATGTGGGGCTTACAAGGAAATTGATGAAGAATATAAAAAACAGACCGCAGAAAATCAGAAGAACGGACGAATTCAATATTATTATGTGGCAGCACTTGAAAAATTAGAAAGAAATGAAGAGGCGTATCATTTGCTGAATGACGGCGATGGAATTGATGTGTCAGATATCCGGGAAGGAGACAGTGATATCCAGGCGATCTGGGAGAGCCTTCATGAAAAATTATATGGGGAAAAAGGGCATTTGCCACACTACTATAATTTTAAAGTGAATTAAAAAAAGTGTCTATAAAAATGGAGGAAATGTTATGAGAGTGTACAGAGCAAAAGATTACAAGGATATGAGCAGAAAAGCAGCCAATATAATTTCTGCGCAGATCATTTTGAAACCAAACAGTGTACTTGGACTGGCAACTGGCTCTACGCCAATAGGAACTTACAGTCAGCTGGTAGACTGGTACAAAAAAGGAGACTTGGATTTTTCAGAGGTGACAAGTGTCAATCTGGACGAATATAAAGGACTGCCGGGAACCAATGAACAGAGCTATTATTACTTTATGCATCAGCATCTGTTCGATCAGGTAAATATTCAGGAGAGACACACACATTTGCCCAATGGAATGGAACCAGACAGTAAAAAAGAATGTGAACGTTATGAGGAACTGATCAGAAGCCTTGGAGGCGTAGATCTTCAGCTTCTTGGAATGGGACATAATGGACATATTGGATTTAATGAGCCAGGACAGGCATTTGAGACGGGGACACACTGTGTGGACCTTCAGGAGAGCACTATCGAGGCAAATAAAAGATTTTTTGCTTCGGCGGCGGATGTTCCAAGACAGGCATATACCATGGGGATAAAGACAATTATGCAGGCAAAGAAGATTCTTGTTGTAGTAAGTGGGGAAGACAAAGCAGAGATTGTAAAGAAAGCATTTTTCGGACCAGTAATTCCAGGTGTGCCGGCATCAATCCTTCAGATGCATAATGATGTTATTTTGGTGGGAGATGAAGCAGCATTATCTCTGATATAAAGAATCAGGGATAAAATAATCAGATGAAAAACTGTAATAGGTCTTAATGATTTGTGTAATGTAGAATAAATAACAAGATTGTGAAAATATTAATTTATACAATGTGTACAAAAAACAGCCCGTTATTTTGCTGAAAATAGCATTTTAGAGCAGATTGTGCAAATTAATGAAACTTTAGGATAAAGATTATTGTGCAAAATTGTGACATAATGAATCCAACGGAAAAAGAGTAATTGCAAAATTACTAAAAACGATTTACCAAAATGGTATAGGAGGAAAAAGAATGAAAAAGAAAGTAATCAGTGCACTTTTATGTGCGGCAATGGTTGCGACCATGTTAGTTGGATGTGGCGGAAATTCCAACGATTCCAAGTCATCTGGAGGAGATGGCAAGAAACTTGTATACTGGGCTATGTGGAGTAAAGATGAGCCACAGGCGAAAGTAATCCAGGATGCGATTGCAAAGTATACAGAAGATACAGGTGTAGAAGTAGACGTTCAGTTCAAGGGACGTTCCGGACAGCGTGAAGGTCTTCAGCCTGCACTCGATGCAAAGCAGACCATCGACCTGTTCGATGAAGATGTAAACCGTGTAAACGGATCTTGGGGAAAATATCTGTTAGATCTCGAGGATGTGGCAAAAGATTACGAGTCAGAGCACGGAAATGAGACATTATTCAAAATTGCACGTGCAGCATATGAGGATGGAACACTCCATTCAATCCCATATCAGCCATCAATCTTCGGATTCTTTTACAATAAGACATTATTTGATAAAGCTGGTATCAAAGAAGTTCCTACAACATGGGATGAGTTAGATGCAGCATGCGCTAAATTAAAAGACGCTGGTATTACACCAATCACAGCAGACGATGCTTATATGACATCATTTATCGGATATCATCTTGCAAGATATATTGGACAGGATGGAGTAAAATCTCTTGTAACCGGAGAAGAAGTAAATGGTCAGAACGTAACATGGGATGATGAGAGAGTTCTTGCAGCAGCTCAGAGCTTTGCAGATTTTGCTAAAAAAGGTTACTTCTCAAAGAACATTGCGACAAATGTATATCCGGCAGGACAGAATCAGGAATTTGCTCCTGGAGATGCAGCAATCGTTATCTGCGGATCATGGCTTCCAAATGAAGCAAAAGCTTCTGTAGCTGAGGATCTTGAGTGGGGATATTTCAACTATCCATCAGTTCCGAACGGAACAGATGACAGTACAGCTAACAACATTGCTAATCAGGTATTTGCAATCAATAAAGATTCCAAGATGGCTGACGAAGCATTTGAGCTGATTACTTATATCACAACAGGTGATTATGACAAAGAGATGACAACAGAAGCTCTTTGTATCCCAACTGACAAAGCAAATTCTGATGCATGGCCAACAGAGCTTGCAGAAGTAAAAGCTGGATTTGATGCAACAACAACATACTATGACTGGGCAGCAGGCGCAGAGAGCAACAATGACCTGACTGGTACATTAAAGACAAGCGCACTTGAGCTCGCAGCTGGTAAATTAGATGCAGCAGGATTCATTTCTGCAATGAAAAAAGCAGCAGGAAAATAAGTCATTTGAGATAATCAAATAAGATGCATATTATAATATGGTGGCGGGGCGGTTATGGCATCGCCGCCATATTTCTTTTAAGAAAACGGTCGCAGGACATCTGAAAAAAGAATGAGGCAGATGGCTGAGATTATGCGAGAAGGAGGAAATGAGATGAAAAATAATAAGAAAATGATCGTAGGCTTCCTGGCGCCGGCAGTTATCATCTTCCTCATTGTTTTTTTATACCCGATCGTCCGGACGATTATGATGAGTTTCTTCAAAATTGATTCCGTTACAGACACAACCGATTTGTGGACATTTGTAGGTATACAGAACTATGAGAAATTATTTGCAACTGCAATTTTTAGAAAGTCTATGCTGAACCTGTTTAAAATCTGGGCAATCGGTGGAGCAATTGTACTTTCTGTTTCTCTGCTGTTTGGAGTTATCCTGACAAGTGGAATCCGCGGTAAGAAATTCTTTCGTGCGGTAATCTATCTTCCGAACCTTGTAAGTGCAGTAGCCCTTGCAACTATGTGGTTACAGTATGTATATAGTTCTAAGTTCGGATTACTAAAATCTATTCTTGATGCGGTCGGTATGCATAAACTGGCAGAGACAGCATGGCTGGATACAGATCACAAATTCGGAGCATTGTTATTTGCATATTGCTTTGGAATGATTGGATATCACATGCTGATCTGGATGAGTGGAATTGAGAGAATCAGTCCGGAGCTATATGAAGCGGCAACCATTGATGGTGCCAACAGGCCACAGCAATTCCAGCATATGACACTTCCTTTATTAAAAGGAGTATTTAAGACGAACATTACGATGTGGTCAGTAAGTACAGCGGCATTCTTTGTGTGGTCTCAGATGTTCTCAACCGTAACAGCAGATGAGGCAACTATTGTCCCGGTACAGTACATGTACATGCAGACATTTGGAGCCGGAAATGCAGTTACAGAAAGAAATGCAGGATATGGAGCAGCAATCGGTATTATCTTGTGCATCTGTATTGTAGTTATTTTTACAATCTGTAATAAACTGATTAAAGAGGATGACTTAGAATTTTAGAAAGGAGGAGACGCAAGATGGCAAAAGAGAAAAAAATAAAAGTAAAAAAGAAAATTGACTGGAAACATGAAATGGCGCTCGCTCCTGGATATATTATAGTAATTTTATGGGTGGCATTTACATTCATGTTACTTGGATGGATCATAGCAGCCAGTCTTTCTACTACAACAGATATCTTTGCAGGAAAAGCATTGAAATTCCCGTCGGGACTACACTTTGAAAATTATGTGCAGGCATGGGGAAGTGGCGGAGTTGCAACATTCTTTACAAACTCCCTCCTTTATGCAGTAGTATCTTGTGTATTGCTGATCCTGATCTGTGCGCCGGCAGCATATGTCCTTGCGAGATATACATTTATCGGGAATAAAATTATCCAGACAAGTTTAGTGTCTGCGATGGGTATTCCAATCACGATGATCGTTCTTCCATTGTTTGGAGTTGTAGCAAATCTGGGAATTTTGAATAATGTTGCAGCAAGTAAGGTAACTTTGATTTTCTTGTATGTAGGAATTAATATTCCATATACAACGATTTTCTTACTTACTTTCTTTGCAAATATTTCCAGCACATATGAAGAGGCAGCAGCTCTTGATGGATGTCCTCCGGCAAAAGCTTTCTGGAAGATTATGTTCCCGATGGCTCAGTCCGGACTGGTAACAGTGACAATATTCAATTTCATTAATATCTGGAATGAGTATTTCCTGTCACTGATTTTTGCAAACAACGATGCATTACGTCCGGTAGCCGTAGGACTTTATGGAATGTTGCAGTCCATGCAGTACACCGGAAACTGGGCTGGAATGTTCGCAGCAGTAATTATTGTATTTGCACCGACATTTGTCCTGTATCTGTTCCTGTCAGAGAAATTGATCGGAGGAATTACCGGAGGAATTAAAGGTTAGAGACATAAAAAGAATATTATATAAAGTAAGGAATCTGTTTTCGAATCCAGCTATTAAAAATTAACTGATGATTCGCACACAGATTCCTTTGCTTTTTAGTAATGTTCTGTTTTATTTTCCACTAATTTTCCTCAAACTTCCCTTCTGACATTGCCTTGATTGAAGATGCATATTCAGACGGTGTCATTCCAGTTTCTTTTTTGAATTGCCTTGAGAAGTAATGAATGGAGGTATATCCAAGATAATCGGAAATCTGTGTAAAATTCATATGTCTGGATCGGATCAGTTCTTTTGCAGTGTTGATCTTCAGCTTCGAAAAATAGTCGATGATGCCAAGTCCACATTGATTTTTGAATATCTTCTGCAGTCGTGATCTGCCGACCAGGTTGTCCTTGCAGATCTGTTCAATAGTGACATGAGAACGAATATGTTCTTTCATGTATTCGGTGACCAGACTGTAGACTTCAATGTCATTTTTGGATTTTGTTGATTTGGCTGCAGGCATAGTGTCTTTTGGACGGACAACGCTGGTGTAAGAGGCTGAGTAACGTCTTGCAAGATGGATTAAAAACTGTTCTATTAGCAGACGGATCATTTGCTGTGAGCCGAAGATGTCAGGTGGTTGTTTAAGCGGCATATTCTGAAGATATGGATCATCCAGCCGGCATTGGAAGGTATGTCTGGCTTCAAAAATAATGCTTGCCAGAAGATTGCGTTCTACGTCATCCATCTTCAAAATTTTTTTGCGAAAATAATATATAGCATTATCATCACATTGAAAGGAGATAACAATCAGATTCGGTGCAATCGTTCCAGTAGCTGTAACATTATGAAATTCATTAGGTTCATGAAAAGCAATTTCACCTTTGTGAAGAATAAACTTCTTATCACCGCCGGTCACTTCAACTTCTCCTTTATCTACACAGATAAATTCCCAAAAATCGTGGCTTTCACCTTCGAATGAAAAATCGCTCATGTATTCAAAATAATGAATACTGTATATTTTACCGATGTTGATTACATTCTCCGGTAAAAATCCATTGTATGCCATGTTAAAGTCTCCTTTGCGCAATTGTATTTTTTGTACAAATGTTATAAATAATTATAACGTATATATTAAAAATTGCAAGAAATAGAAGCAGATAATATAAATTATGAGTGAAATATGATAAAGATTTTTGTACAAATTTATACTACAATAATCAAGAGATAAAAGACGTCAATAATAAGTAGAAGGATTTTCGAATAAAACCGGGAGGAAGTATTATGACACAGGTAGTCAGAACGCAGAAGGCAGAAGCAATTGCACATTTTCAATATGAAGGAAGACTGATCCAGGATGTACCATTTGGAAATGGACACATTAATGATACATATTTGCTGACATTTGAAGTAAAACGCATGGGGATTTTGAAGGTCATTCTTCAAAAAATGAATAAAAATGTATTCAAGAACCCTGTAGAGCTTATGGAGAATATTCTTGGAGTGACTTCCTATCTTCGCGAAAAAATTATAAAAAAAGGAGGAGATCCAGACAGAGAAACGTTGAATGTAATTCCGGCACTGGATGGAAAACCATATTATCAGGATTCGTTTGGAGATTACTGGAGATCCTATATTTTTATTACAGATGCGAGCAGTTATGATCAGGTAGAGAATCCGGATCAGTTCTATCAGGCAGCAATGGCATTTGGAAATTTCCAGAATCTTTTGGCCGACTATCCGGCCGATACATTGTTTGAGACAATTGAAGGATTTCACGACACAAAGGCAAGATTTGAGTTTTTTAAAAGAGCGGTAGAAACAGATATTAAGAGCCGTGCGGCTGGTGTTAAGAAAGAAATTCAGTTTGTGTTGGACCATGAAGATGTAGCATGCTGTTTTTCAAACCTTCAGGCAAAGGGAGAGATTCCGCTTCGTGTTACACACAATGATACAAAGCTTAACAATATTATGATTGACAATAAGACAGGCAAGGCAATCTGCGTGATAGATCTGGATACTGTTATGCCGGGACTTGCTGTGAATGATTTCGGTGACGCCATTCGTTTCGGGGCAAGTACAGGTGCGGAAGATGAAAAAGATCTGTCTAAGGTTGAATGCAGTATGGAGCTTTTTGATCTGTTTACAAAAGGATTCATTGAAGGCTGTAATGGCAAGCTGACAAAACGGGAGATGGAACTTTTGCCGATGGGAGCAAAGGTCATGACATTTGAATGTGGTATGCGTTTCCTGACAGATTATCTGCAGGGAGATACATACTTCAAGATCCATCGCGAGGAACATAATCTGGATCGGTGCAGAACACAGTTCAAGCTGGTCAGCGATATGGAGAAAAAGTGGGGCCAAATGCATGAAATCGTGAAAAAATATATGTAAACCCCTGAATATACAATAAGAGAGAGCCAGAACATAGATTTCCAAAGTGAAATATGCTAATATTTCTTTTAAGTTCAGATTTGACGTATGTGAAGTTACTACTTGTAGAAGTGGGGATTTTCAGACAAATACGAAAACGAAAGAAAAGGAGAAGTATATGTACTCAGGATATGAATTAATCTGGCTCTTTTTTTGTACCAGTTTTTTGGGCTGTCTATTGGAGACTGTATCAGCAGCAACACATAGCTGGCAGAAAACTATGGATCAAAAGTTTGATGATGTCCGGCTTAAGAAAATATATCCGAATGCATTGAAAGTAGAATAAAATTCTAAAATATTTTTGAAATTTATAAAATAAGCGACAGAAACAAATTTTTGATGCATTTCATGAAGAAAAGGAGTATAATAATTTCCAAATGAACTGAAATGGAACAAAGGAGTAATCTGTGATGAACTTTTTAGAGGAAAGAATTGTAAAAGATGGAATCGTAAAAGAGGGAAATGTTTTAAAGGTGGACAGTTTCCTGAATCATCAGATGGATATAGAATTATTTGATCAGATGGGTGCTGAATTTAAGAAAAGATTTGCGGACAGACCAATTAACAAGATTCTTACTATTGAGGCCTCTGGAATCGGAATCGCCTGTGTTGTAGCACAGCATTTCGGGGTTCCGGTTGTATTTGCTAAAAAAACAAAAAGCATTAATATCGAAGGCGAGATGTATACGGCAGAAGTCGAGTCATTTACCCACAAATGCAAGAATCAGGTAATCGTTGCAAAGAAATTCTTAAGTGAGGACGATCATGTACTGATTATCGATGATTTTCTGGCAAATGGCTGTGCACTTCAGGGATTGATCCAGATTGTGAAAGCTGCAGGAGGAACTGTAGAGGGAATCGGAATCGCGATTGAGAAAGGCTTCCAGAGTGGGGGAACAGTGATTCGTAATCTTGGATATCATCTGGAATCGCTTGCAATTGTGGAGGGCATGGATGCCTCTACAGGAGAGATTACATTCAGAGAGCAGTAAGAAACAGGAAATAAAAAAGAACCAACACTTTTGAAAGTGCTGGTTCTTTTTTGAAAGGGTTTGAACATTTTATCTATGTAAATTTTAATTGTTGTTAGGCGAAGTCCGGTAATCATACCTGATTGTGAGCAGTAAGCCGACATTTTGGAGGGCATAGTGTACATTTGCCATGTCTGGCTTTTCTGCAAGTACGACTACCGTCTTCTTCAATTGATAAGTTCATTATAATGGAGAATTGTGAATGCCTTGTGTCAGAAAATGGAAATGTTTCTAAAATTTCTTAAGAAAATCTGATGAAAATATATAGAACTATAAAGAACAAAAAAAGCAATAAATTTGGATTATGTGTCCAAGTTCATTGCTAAAAAAAGAAAACGCAGCGAGAGGGATTTGAACCCCCGGAACCTTGCGGTTCTTCTGCTTTCGAGGCAGATGCCATCAGCCAACTCGACCATCGCTGCATGACGCCATTATAACATAGAGAAAAATAATTTGCAAAATTTTTTATACAATTTAGCGAGGAATATTTACATGAAGAGAGAGCATCAAGTAACCGGGCATATAGCAGCAATCGTTACATGTCTGATATGGGGAACAACATTTGTGTCGACAAAGGTATTACTACAAGATTTTGGACCGGTAGATTTATTGTTTTCACGATTTTTACTTGGATATTTTACATTGTGGTTGATGCGGCCAAAGAAGTTAAGAACTGAAAAAGGACAGGAAATTATATTTGTTGGAGCAGGACTTTGTGGTGTCTGCTTGTATTATTTATTTGAAAATATCGCACTGACTTACACACAGGCATCCAATGTCAGTGTTATCGTATCGACGGCACCTTTGTTCGTGACGATTATGGCTCATTTCTTTTTAAAAGAAGAAAAATTACAAAAATATTTCTTTTTCGGATTTGTGTGTGCCATTGCCGGAATCATTTTACTTAGTTTTGGCGGCGGTGAGAATGTTTCGATAAATCTGATCGGGGATTTATTATGTGTAGCAGGCTCTTTTGTATGGGGAGCATATTCTATATTAATCAAAAAAATTAGTGGTTTTGGTTACAATGTGATCCAGACAACAAGAAGAGTATTTTTCTATGGATTGATGTTTATGATACCTATTTTAATTGGATCCGGTGCAAAGTTTCATTCAAGTGCGTATACTAAGCCTTTGAATCTGGCAAATCTGTTATATTTGGGAATTGGAGCGTGTGCAGTCTGCTTTGTAACTTGGAACTATGCGGTCAAGATGCTCGGTGCAATAAAGACGAGTGCATACATCTATGCGATTCCAGTAATTACAATTGTCGTGTCAGTGATCATTCTTCATGAGAAAGTGACACCTTTTATGTTAGGAGGAACCGCATTGACTGTATTGGGGCTGGTGATATCCGAGAAAAAATAATAATGATTTTACTTCATCATTAGCAAATGCAAATATTTCTCGTAATTGGTGCCGTCTGGATATGGTACATTTTCTTCGGCAGAGTCTTTAATAGCCTGTTCTAAAAATGTCCCGGCGAGATGAATTAAATCTGGAATTTTGTCACCGCGGCATTTTCCTGCTGCGATACAGGAAGCAAATAGATCACCAGTTCCGGAATAGCTTCCGCCTACATGTGGAAAAGCGAACAGTTTTCTTGATTTTTGAGAAATATAAAGATTTCCCATCATTTTTTGCCCGTGCTCATTATTGAAATGAATTCCGGTAACGATAATTTCTTTTGAATAATCGTTATCGACTGGAAGAAGTGTTGATGCCAGTTCGCCAATGACATCTATAAGTATATTTTTGTCGGTAATTTCCATAATTGTATCGTAACTTGCATCTGTCAAAAGGCAGAGCTCAGTCAGATTTGGGGTGATAATGTCAGCAGCTTCTGCAAGTGCTTTCATTTTCTCAAGTAATTTGGGAGTGAACATATCATATTTGATACCATCATCACCCATGACCGGATCTACTAGTAAGAAAGTGTCTTGAGTGTGAAATGTCTCTATAAAATGAAAAATCTGATCGATCTGTGCTTCGCTTGCAACAAATCCGGTATAGATTCCGTTGAAGTGTTGCCCCATTTTTAACCATTCTTGACGATAAATATCCATCTTATCAGTGTAGTCATCCATATAATAATGAGGGTATCCGGTCTGTGCTGTTAAAAGTGCAGTCGGAAGTGGACAGGCTTGAATTCCCATGGCTGAGATGACGGAAATTGCGGCTGTCAGTGAGCAACGGCCAAATCCGGATAAATCATTTATTACAGCAATTTTTTTAGTCATAGTGTTTCTTCCTTTTTCATGTTGCGTTAAAATAATAGTTTTAATAATCCAGATATTTATAGTAGCATAATATTTTCCTCTTTACAAATGCATTCTAAAATGGTAAGCTTATTTCATTACTTTAGCGCACTACCATGCTAGCAAGGTAGCATGATGATATGATTTGATCTGAAAGGACTTAAAGGAATGGGAAAAAAGATTGCATTTATAGGAAGCAGTGGTGGAAATCTTTATAAACAAGGTGGGAACAATCTGTCGGCAATGATGAAAGAAATTTGCGGACAGACAACGGCTGCAGACATGGAGATCACATTTGTACAGTATGTACTGGCATCTGGCAGTCTGGATAATGTGGGACCGGACAGTCCGGCAACTTTATATACATGGAATGGAACAGAAGTACAGGCAGTATTTCAGGGGACTTTAACAGAGGTTAATGTAGAAGCTGCGAAGGTGGACGCAAAACTTGCGAAGAAGATTGATGACGGTGAAATTGACGGTGTAATGTTTGTCAGTGCCAGTCCGGACGGGGCTAACAGACAGGCAATGGAAGCCTGCGCAAGAACGAAGATTCCGATGGCCGGAACGGGCGGAAGTGGTGTCGCGCTCACGCAGAACATGGGATGTAATGTTCTGTCAGCATCTGGAACAACAGGAACAACGAATCGTACAAGAGCCGTTGCATTTACGACAGCACTTGCAAAATACTGGAAAATTAAATATATGCCAGTCATTGGTAATACAGGGGAAAATGCAGCATCAAAAGCAGAAGGAAATATATGGAAGCGCATTAATTTCCGCGGAATTATGATGACAAGTCTTCCGGCATTTATTGCCATGGCACTTTGTCTGGCGTGCAGCAAGATTCCAGGATGTGGAAGTCTGTCAGATGTATTTGATACACTTGTAAATTCAATTCCAATCGTTATTTGTGCAATTGCAGCTAAGCAGGTTTCCGGTCTTGATGAAGTGGGAGTTGTTGCAGGTATTGTAGCCGGCATTCTGGCAGTGGATGGAGGAATACTGGGAGGACTGATCATCGGAATCCTGGCAGGTGTGCTTGCTTACTATATCAGTGTGTTCTGTTTCCGTCACAATGTGCCGGGTACGACAGTTAATATTGCTTCGGGAGGTCTTGGTGGACTGGCAGCTGGATTGGTGGGAAAATTCCTTATTGCACCTGTAGCATTATGGATTGGAAATGGTATCTGTTCTCTGATCAACATGTGTATTGATTACAATGCCCTCCTTGCAGGGGCGGTAGCAGGACTTCTGATCTGGCCGGCAATTATTGGAGGTGTTTACCATGCGGCAATTCTTCCGATTGTACTATTGGAAATGGAAGAAATGGGATTTAGTTTCCTTGGAGCTATTGATATGACAGGACTTGTCATGGTATCTGCAGGAATCACACTTGCCAATATTATTCTGCCGAAGCAGAAAGGTGAGGCGGCTGTAGCACTTCCAGGCTGCATTATCAATATCTGTTTTGGAACATTTGTGGAGGCATCTTATCCATTCATGTTCTCAAACAAGATTGTCTTTGCCGGAGCGCTGGCAAGTGCAACTGTAGGTGGAGCAATCGTAGGACTGTTCAATGTAAAGGGAACCGCTTATGTGCCGGCAGTGCTTGCTCCGTTTATGGCAAATGAAGGAAAAGGCCCGGCATTTGCAGTGGCTATGATTGTTGCAATGGGATGTGCATTTGCAATCACGATGGCGGCAAATGTGCTGGAGAGAAAAAAGAGTGGAAAAATTCCAGTGAAAAAAGTTTGAAAAAGTTGAAAAAACTTGTTGACAACCAGGGGGACCTACGCTATAATAGATTTTGCTGTGAGGGACACAAAAGAAACGGAACACAGTAATGTGCGCGTAGCTCAGCTGGATAGAGCGTCTGGCTACGGACCAGAAGGTCGGGAGTTCGAATCTTCTCGCGCACGTTGAATTTAAGGCATATCCGAAAGGATGTGCCTTTTTTCTATTATAAGAAATTGCCTTTTTCTAAGATAAAAGTAGACAAAACATATTTGACAACTGTATAATAAACATAATATTTTCAACTAATAAATTTCATTATTGGGATAAAAGTAGAATGATTTATACATAGAAGAAATTTATTAAGCATGAAGAATGAGTGAGGTAGGGTATGAAAAAAATATTTAGCAGTCTTCCGGTGAAATTATTGATTGGTATTGTTATTGGAATTATCTTTGGACAGATTTTCCCGGAAAATGTAATGAGTGTTGTTGTCCCATTAAAGAATATTCTGGGACAGGTCATTAACTTTGTAGTACCGTTAATTGTCATCGGATTTATTGCACCGTCTATTACAAAGCTTGGAAATAATGCGTCACGTATGCTTGGAGTTGCACTTATGGTTGCATATACGTCGTCCGTACTGGCAGCACTTCTTTCTATGGGAGCTGGATATGCAATTATTCCGAATCTTCCGGTTGTGTCAGAGATTGAAGGCTTAAAAGAATTGCCGGAAGATGTTTTTGGTCTGACTATTCCGCAGATTATGAATGTCATGAGTGCTCTTGCATTTTCCATTTTAATCGGACTTGCGGCAATCTGGACAAAAGCAAAGACGATCATTACTATTTTAGATGAGTTCCAAAATATTGTACTTGCAATCGTGTCGAAGATTATTATTCCAATTCTTCCAGTGTTTATTGCATTTACATTCACTTGTTTATCATATGATGGAACTATTACAAAGCAGCTTCCGGTATTTGTCAGTGCGGTCGTAATCGTTATGATCGGACATTATATCTGGCTGACAGTGCTGTATGTTGTAGCAGGAGTCTATTCTGGAAAGAATCCAATTGAAGTCGTAAAGCATTATGGACCGGCTTATATTACAGCAGTTGGAACGATGTCGTCTGCCGCAACACTTGCAGTTGCGCTTCGGTGTGCGAGAAAATCCAAAGTTTTAAGAGAAGATATGGTGGATTTTGGGGTGCCGTTGTTTGCAAATATCCATCTGTGCGGATCCGTATTGACAGAAGTGTTTTTCTGTATGATCGTGTCCAAGGTATTATATGGAACATTACCGGATATTCAGACATTGGTACTGTTCTGCGTCCTGCTTGCGATTTTCGCTATTGGAGCCCCTGGAGTTCCGGGAGGAACAGTAATGGCATCATTGGGACTCATTACAGGAGTTCTTGGATTTGGTGATGATGGTACAGCATTGATGCTTGCAATCTTCGCACTTCAGGATAGCTTCGGAACAGCCTGCAATGTAACAGGAGACGGAGCACTGACATTATTCCTGACCGGTTATGCCGAAAAACATGGAATAGAAAAGCAGAACATATCTGTGGAATTATAGAGTGTTGAGGCATTCTTGAATTTTAGAAAATGAAAACATATCAATGGTATGACGATAAGAAAATGGAGAGTGGAACAAAACCACTCTCCATTTCTATATGCAAAGAAACTAAAACTAATTTAAATATGTAACAAGATCATCCTGTCTCTTAGCAGCCTCGCGCTCTTCATCAGGATATCCCATTCCTACCATTCCGACAACCTGCATGTCTTTGTCAATTCCAAGACCTTCCAGGTAATCAGCAACTTCTGCTTTGTCTCCACAGTATTTTAACTGGTTGATCCAGCATGCACCAAGTCCAAGTGAGTGTGCTGCAAGAAGCATATTTTCAATCGCGCATGAGCAGTCGCTGACTCCGTTGACAGCTTCTTTCTCACATGCAACAAGTACAATTGTCTTTGCTCCGTATAATGTGTAAGCAGGGTTCTCCATTCCCTTTGCTACAACATCCTGAAGACTCTTAATAGAATCTGCATTCTGCATTACATAGAATCGGTATGTCTGTAAGTTCTTGCCGCTTGGAGCGTAAGTTCCTGCTTTGACAATCTCATCTACGAGATCCTTTGGAACGTCCTGCTCTTTGAATTTACGAATAGATCTTCGAGTATAAATGTTATTCAATACTTCGTTCATGATTACCTCTCCTTTTAAAATAATTAACCTTTTTATCTAAAGTACAGTATAATATTAAAAACAAGAAAAATCATTGTCTATTTTAGATAAAAATACGAAAAATAATTTGTAAATATAGACAAAATGGGTAGATATGTACATTGTTAAGAAATGAACAAAATGTTATACTAGTAATATTAAGGATTGAAGAAGTGCATAGCACAAGAAAATCCGTGGGTAGCGAAAAAAATGAATCATGCATCAGTCCGCAAAGGCGCGGGGGAGGAAGAGAAAATGTCAGATTTGAAATTTACTTGTACTGGTTGTCGCAATGGCTGTGTGATTACAGTCTGTTATAATGAGGAAGGTTATCCAGATGTGAAAGGCAATGGCTGTATGCGCGGCGTATTGTATGCAAATGACAAAGTAAGAGCAATGGATGAGAAAGAGACGGACAAGTAAGATGTTAAAATCATATGTTGCATTTGACATAGAGACGACTGGACTTAGCCCGGAGCACAATGAGATTATTGAGATTGGTGCATTGAAAGTACGGGAAGGAAAAGTTGTTGACCGTTTTATTCGTTTTATTGAACCGGAGGCCGGGATACCTCCGATGATTACGCAACTGACCGGAATTACAAATGATATGGTAGAAGGAGCAGGGAACTGCGGCGAAGTATTGCCGGAGTTCCTTGAATTCTGCGAACAGGATACGCTGATCGGACATAATGTGCAGTTCGACTTCAGCTTTGTGAAGACAAAAGCAAAAGAACTTGGTTACACTTATGATCATATGGGAATTGATACACTTAAGATTGCCAAAGTTGTTCACGCAGACCTTCCATCCAGAAAGCTTGGCGCACTCTGCGAATACTATCATATCGAAAATGTGGCGGCGCACCGGGCATATCATGATGCTCTGGCAACCGCAAAACTGTATCAGTCTATGGCGCATTTTTATGAGGAAAAGGAACCGAAGGTTTTTAAACCACAGCCCTTGGCATATAAGGTGAAGAAAAAAGAACCGATAACCGCAAAACAGATCGCATTTCTCACAAGGCTTATGCAACAGAAGAATATTTCTATGGAAATGGACATACATACACTGACAAAGAGTGAGGCTTCCAGAGAAATCGACCGGATTTTATCCCGACCGTAATGGAAGTGAGAAACCAATATGGAATACAGTCTGACAGGCTGATGTATTGACAGTAATTATCAGATGTGTTAGATTGTAAAAGTAATAGTTAAAGATACAAAAGAATAAAAAATGTGTGAGGTGTCAGTCAGAGAAAGATATTATAAAAAGTTATTTATCTGGCTGATGAAAAGGGAAACAGGTGTGAATCCTGTACGAACTCGTCACCGTATTTTGCGAGCTTTGAATCCTACATGCCACTGGGAGACCGGGAAGGCTGATTTTAGAGCGCCTGAGCAATAAGCCGGGATACCTGCCTTTCACAGTACAGGAACATATTTGTTCAGGCCACGAGGAACTGGCAGTACGAAATACATAGAAAGGCTATTTGACGGAAGGAAGATAATTTCGTCAATAGTTTGTTTTGCGTACTCTCTGTTCATTTTTTAATGGCAGGGATTTTTTATTATATGAATGTAATAAGAAACCTCCGGGAAAATTATTTTGTATCTTAGAAAAAATGGAGGATGGAAAGATGAAGAAAAAATTGGTAGTCGTATTACTTACTGCAGCTATGAGTATGTCTCTGCTTGCAGGATGTGGAGGAAATTCAGGAAGTTCTGACGCAAAGAGTGATGCAAAGACAGAGGATACGAAGGAGGACAGCGATCAGGTGGCAGCAGACAAGGTGGCAAAACTGATTGATGATATCTATGTTCAGGAGAGAACTGACAAGACAGATGAACAGTGCAAAGAAGCTAAGGAAGCCTGGGACGCATTAACAGATGCCCAAAAAGAATTAGTAGAAGGTGAGAACGCAGATCCTGATTACTTCGGAAGAGATACAGGTGACGCTTCGAAAGATGATCCGTTAAATCAGGACGAGATTGGTGAGAATGAACTTCTTGTTGTAAGTTTCGGTACATCATTCAATGACAGCCGCGCAAAAGACATCGGTGGAATTGAGAAAGCACTTCAGGCTGCTAATCCAGACTGGTCAGTAAGAAGAGCATTTACAGCTCAGATCATCATCAATCACGTACAGGCCCGTGATGATGAGAAGATCGACAACATGGAGCAGGCGCTGGAGCGTGCAGTAGACAATGGAGTTAAAAACCTTGTTGTTCAGCCGACACATCTGATGCATGGCGCAGAGTATGATGAGTTATCAGAGACAGTGGAAAAATATAAAGATAAATTTGAATCTGTAAAGATTGCTGAGCCTCTTCTCGGCGAAGTTGGAGCAGATGCAACAGTTATCAATGCAGACAAAGAAGCAGTTGCAAAAGCAATCACAGACGAAGCAGTTAAGACAGCAAACTATGACAGCATTGATGCAGCAGCCGAAGATGGAACCGCATTTGTATTCATGGGACATGGAACTTCACACGTTGCAAATGTAAGTTATGATCAGATGCAGACACAGATGGAGCAGCTTGGATATAAGAATGTATTTATCGGAACTGTAGAAGGTGAGCCGGAAGATACAGAGTGTCAGGCAGTCATTGAGAAAATCAAAGAGGCCGGATATAAGAAAGTAATCCTTCGTCCACTGATGGTTGTTGCAGGAGATCATGCGAACAATGATATGGCAGGAGACGATGATGATTCATGGAAGAGCCAGTTTGATGCGTCAAAAGCATTTGACAGTGTAGAATCACAGATTGCAGGTCTTGGAGAGATTGATGCAATTCAGCAGATTTATGTAGCACATACAAAAGCTGCAATTGAAGCTAAATAGTTGACAGGTCAGATTTTCAGAGTACAATTATAAAGAAAAATAATTAGAAAAGAGAGAATGGACATGTTAAAAAAGAAATTATTAGTTTTATTACTTTCCGCCAGTATGGCAATGACAATGCTTGCCGGATGCGGAAGTAATACGGATAAGAAAGATGACACAAAAACAGAAGCTTCCAAAGATGATGCGTCAGAAGCAAAGACTGACAGCAAAGATGCGAAGGAGCCTGAGCTGGAAGATGGAACTTATAAGGTAGATTTTAATACAGACAGCGGTATGTTCCACGAGAATCCGGACTATAATGACGGAAAAGCAACGCTGACTGTTAAAGATGGTAAGATGACAGTACATATTACATTGAATTCTAAAAATATCGTACAGTTATTCTTAGGCTCAGCAGAAGATGCACAGAAAGACGGGGCAGATCTTATTGATCCGTCAGAGACAACAGAGATTACTTATTCTGATGGTTCCGCGCCAAAGGAAGTATATTCCTTTGACGTACCGGTACCGACACTGGACGATGAATTTGATCTGGCATTGGTTGGAACAAAGGGTAAATGGTATGACCATAAAGTCAGTGTGTCCAATCCGGAATTGGTACAGTAATAATCTTTATTTTGTAACAAAATGTGAAATGAATAGTATGTAATTGGAAACCTCTATCAATGCAATAAAAAGAAAGCGTGATAGAGGTTTCTGTATTTTTATCAAAACTTTATATGAAAAAATAATAAAACATACTTTTTCTATTATAGGAATATATAGATAGAACAAATGATTAATAGAAAATATTAATAAAAACAATTGGACGAGAATAGTACAAAAAGGTACTATTAACGTAACTGATTTATAACATAGAGTTGTTAAAGATTATAAATTTGACGTGTTAGAAAGCTGTTGATAAAATGAACAGACATTACATATTTCAGAGGGAAATTTTAAAGATATGAAAGAGAAAAAGAACTGGCTGGGGAAAGTTATATTATTAATCGTAGTGATTGCAGCAGTCGCTGTGTATTTTTTAGTCCCAGGTGTTAATAAAATGATGAACAAGGTATTTGCCATGTTTGCAAGCGGAGACTTTACGGTTGTACGTGATTTTGTGGCATCTTATGGAGCATATGCGGCTGTAATCTCATTTTTACTGATGATCTTTCAGTCCATTGCAGCACCGCTTCCGGCATTTTTGCTCACATTCGCAAACGCGAATCTGTTTGGATGGTGGCAGGGAGCAATCCTTTCCTGGACAAGTGCTATGGCAGGAGCGGCTGTATGTTTCTACATTGCAAGAATTCTGGGACGTGATGTGGCAGAGAAACTTACAAGCAAGAGCGGACTGGCTCAGATTGATACATTTTTTGAACGATATGGAAAGAATACAATCCTGATCTGCCGTCTGCTTCCATTTATTTCGTTCGATATTGTAAGTTATGCGGCAGGACTGACATCTATATCATTTATGTCATTCTTTATTGCAACAGGAATCGGACAGCTTCCGGCAACAATTGTGTACTCTTACGTTGGCGGCATGTTGACCGGCGGTGCAAAGTTATTTGTGACCGCGCTTATGATTTTGTTTGCCCTCTCGGCACTGATCTTTATGCTGAGAAAAATATATATGGACCGGCAGTCCAAAAAAGAAAAAGGGAGGATATGAAATGGATACTTACTACAATCCGGAAGATCTGGCGAAGTTTGGAACCATTGGGGAAAAAGCACCGGAGTTAGCAGAGAAGTTCTTCAGCTACTATAATGCAGTGTTTGAAGAAGGTGCACTGACAGCAAGAGAGAAATCTCTCATTGCACTTGCTGTGGCACACACGGTACAGTGCCCATACTGTATTGATGCTTATACCAATGACTGTCTGAATAAGGGAGTAACAGAAGAGCAGATGACAGAGGCTGTCCATGTGGCAGCAGCAATCCGTGGCGGTGCAAGTCTGGTTCACGGTGTACAGATGAAAAACATCGTAAAGAAATTAGAGTTCTAAAAATTAAAATAAAACATTTGAGGAGATTAAAAACATGAAAAAGAGAATCGTAACATTATTATTAGTAGCAGCAATGACAGGATCTATGGTTGTAGGATGCGGATCAAACTCCAGTTCTGACACAAAATCTGAGACAAAGACAGAGTCTACAGATACAAAAACAGAGGAGAAAAAAGAGTTGGCAGACGATGAGTATCAGTATGTATCTGCTGAGGATACAGCGAAAGCTGACGGAGTTCACGTACTCGATGTAAGAGAGTGGGATAACTATGTGACTGGAAGAGTTAAGAATTCTGAGTGGTGCCCAATCTTCCCATTAGAGGATGATTCCTTAGTTGACGCTATGACAGATTACGCAAAAGAGAACCTGAACGATGGAAAAGATATCTACATCATCTGTAACAGTGGTAAGCGTGGAGCTGAAAAAGCAACAGGTGTATTAAGAGATGCAGGGATCGAGTCAACATCTATCTACACAGTAGAAGGTGGAGCAAAAGCACTTGCTGATGTAAGCGGAGCTCTTACAACAGACCGTACAGAAGAGAACATCGACTGGCAGTATGTATCTGGCAAAGATGCAGTTGCAGCAGTAGATGACAAAGATGTTCAGATTCTGGATGTTCGTGATGATGATACATACAAAGCAGGACACTTAAAAGGATCTTTCCAGTGCGGATTAAAAGAGATTGAAAGTGCAGATGCTCAGACAGCTATGTACAAACTGGCAACAGAGAAGATGGATTCTTCCAAGAAAGTATATCTTCTTTGCTACAGCGGAAACAAGTGTGCTAAGACAGGAATCTCTATCCTGAAAGACGCTGGCTTTGATTTAGATAACCTTTACATCATTGAGAATGGTGCAAAAGACGGAGACGTATCTGCTGCATTCGTGACAGAGTAAATTTGTAGAAAATCAGTTCATAAGAGCCGGGAGGGGGAACTCCCGGCTCTTATAATTTCAAGGTTCTGTCAGCATACAACAGTAGGAGAGCTTCCTACGGGAAAAGCTGCAAAACAAATATCACAATATGCAGTTTCAGAAAAATGCGGTTTATGGTATAGTAAAGTATATTACGGTGATTGTGAGAAATGGTATTGCAGTGGGGATAACGAAGAATGAAAAATAAAAAAATGTGGATATTTATCGGAATTATTGTTGTGATTCTGGTACTCAATCACATTTTCGGGTGGTCTGCCTACCTGGGAAATACAGAGAATTTGAAATTTTTGGAAAATATGGTACAGGATAATCTTCTTCTGGCGGTGTTGATCTACACAGTGCTTACGATTGTAAGTTGTGTCGTTCTGGCACTTCCAGGAGTGACATTTGCAGTTATTGCGGGGCTGGTATTTGGACCGGTACTTGGAACGATCTGTTGCTCAGTTGCGACAACGCTTGGAGCAATGGTCGCATTTGTTGTGGGACGATTTTTCCTTCAGGACAGTATCAAACCGATGGCAATGAAAAATAAATATCTGAAAAAATGGCTGTTTGATGAGACGGGAAGTAACGAGATTTTTATTCTTATGATTACAAGACTGGTTCCGCTGTTCCCATATAATCTTCAGAATTTTGCCTACGGGGTAACAGATATTAAATTCTCCACATATTCTATATGTTCTCTGATTTTTATGCTGCCAGGAACGGCTATGTATACGGTTGGAACAGCCGGACTTGCAGACAAAGAGAACCGGATCCTTTATATAGGGATTGCACTTGTACTGGCAGTAGTTGTTATGGGGCTTGGTGCATTTTTGAAGAAGCATTATGTGCAGGAGGAACAAAGTGAAGAGTAAAAATGATGTGTCAGAGTGTATACACTGCCATGTCTGTCAGAAGCATTGTGAGTTTCTGAAAAAATATGGCATTGATATTGGGGACACTGAAAAGCTGAAGGAATTATCTTATCATTGCTTTTTGTGTGGAAAATGTACAGAAGTCTGCCCGATTGGGATTGACGGGCGGGATTATATTCTAAAGCTTCGCCGGGAAAATGTCCGGGAGGCAGAAGGAACATTTCGCGAAAAAGGGTATGGAATGCTCTTAAAAGAAAAGAAAGATTATATCTATAAAAATTATCGTAATGCAACTGGAAAATGCATCCTTTTCCCAGGGTGTAATTTTCCTTCTTTTTATCCAAAGACAATGAAGAAGCTTGTGAAGCTTCTGAAAGAACATGGAATCGGAGTTGCCTATGACTGTTGTGGAAAGCCGATTGCGGAGCTTGGACTGGAAGTTGATGAAAAGAGAATTATACAGCGTATTAATGATGAGTTTGAAAAAAGAGGCGTGGAAGAGGTTATCATGCTTTGCCCGAACTGTTATACATTTTTGAAACCCTATTTGAAGGTTAAAGTGATAGACATTTATGCAAAACTTGAAGAACTAGGGATCGGTGAGAAGAATCTGGAGTCCGGCAAAGTATTTTTGCCTTGTCCGGATCGTGAGAAAAGAGAGATTCTTGCATCAGCAGAGCGATTCGTGAAGGGAAGTCTGGAATCGGTAAAAGGAGTACAGTGCTGTGGTCTTGGAGGCTGTGCACCGGTGAAAGAACCGGAAATTGCAAAGCACATGGCATCTGCACTTGCAGGAGAGAAAAAAGTATATAGTTATTGTGCTTCCTGCTCTGGCAATCTGACTCGTGGAGGCTGTCAGAACGTGAGACATCTCCTGACAGAGATTTTAAAGACTTATGAAAAGCCGGATGTGAAGAAATCCATGATCAACCGTGCGAAGACGAAATTTACATAATTTGTAACTGTTCAGAGCCAAGCAAAATTTCAAAAACAGGTATAAAATGCGTAGCATTTTGGAAGTTGGCTCTGAACAGTTACATTTGTTTTAAAAATGACTCCGTACCAGGTGACAATTCAACAAAAGAATGGGGATAAAAGATGAGAAGAGCAATCATTGTATTTACAAGAGTTCCGGTGGCGGGGCAGACCAAGACAAGGCTGATGCCATATTTTTCGCCGCAGGAATGTGCCGGGCTGCACACTTGCTTTTTGAAAGATATTGCCGGGCAATGTCAAAAAACACAGGCGGATCTTTATATCTGTTACACTCCGGACGATAAAGGAGCTGCATTAAAGAATATATTTGGGGATGACAAGATTTATTTTCCGCAGATGGGGGAATCTTTGGGAGAAAGAATGTACATGGCAATCCAGAGGGTTCTTGCCAAAGATTATGGATCCTGTGTGTTGATTGGAACGGATGTGCCGGAAATTAAGCAGGCAGATTTAGATTATGCATTTCGTCTGTTAGATGTGCATGACATTGTTCTGGGACCAACGCAGGACGGTGGATATTATCTTGTAGGTATGAAGAAGTCAGTGAGAGAGGTGTTTGAAAAACAAACTTACAGCCATGCAAGTGTTTTGGAAAATACAGCAAAAGCAGCTTTTGAGGCTGGTTATACAGTTGGTTTTGCAAGAACGCTTCATGATATAGATGAGAAAGAAGATATTAGCAAATTTCGAAACCGGATGCGTAAAACTCTAGAATTGCAGAAAAGTGAGACTGGACGTTATCTTCTGAAAAAACAGAAGATTTCTATTATTGTTCCGATTTATAATGAAGAATCCACGATAAAATCACTGCAAAAACAGTTGATTCCTCTTCTGGACAAATGTGAAATTCTCTTTGTAGATGGCGGAAGCAAAGACCGGACATTGTCAATGATTGATTCCAGGTTCCGTGTACTTCATTCAGAAAAAGGCCGGGCAAATCAAATGAATCTGGGAGCAAAAGAAAGTTCCGGGGATATTTTGTTTTTCCTGCACAGTGACAGCGAGCTTCCGAAGCATCCGCTGGCGGAGATTCGTTATGTGATGAAAGACCATCTGGCAGGGTGTTTTGGAATTGCATTTCATTCAAAGCATTTCTTTATGTGGACGTGCCGTGTCATTTCCAATCACCGGATCAAAGACCGCAAGGTCATGTTTGGAGATCAGGGAATCTTCATAGACAGGGAGTTGTTCTTTGAGGCGGGAATGTTCCCGAACCTTCCGATCATGGAGGATTATCAGTTTTCACTGACTCTTAAGGAAATGGGCGTAAAACTTGGAATTGCAAAGCACAGGATTTATACATCTGACCGCAGATTTCCCAAGAAGACGATCCCGAAACTTAAGGTTATGTGGAAAATGAATCGGCTTCGCAAGATGTATCGGGACGGGGTACCAATTGACCGAATATCAAAGATGTACCGAGACGTAAGGTAAAATATAGCAGTGGATTTCAAGAAATAAAAATATCAAGGTAGAGGAAAAAATCTATGGAGCGGATTAGAGGTCTGGAAGAATATGTGAAAAATAAAGAGTACAGAGAAGCACTGGGATTGCCAAAAGAGAAGACGGAAAATTACGAATTGCTGGCACAGGGAGAGTATAATATTAATTATGCATTTACACACTCTGTGACAGGAAAGAAATTACTACTTCGTGTGAATTGTGGAAGCCAGATGCATCTGGAGCATCAGATTGAATATGAAGCACATGCGTTAAGGTTAATGGAAGGCTCTGGCAGGACGCCAAAAGTGCTTTATGTAGATGGCAGCAAAAAAATATTGGAGCATGGCGTTCTGGTCATGGAATACCTTCCGGGTCATGCAATGGATTATCATACAGAATTGATGCTGGCAGCTCCATGTCTGGCAGACATTCACAGTGTCCCGATTCCAGAGAGTGAAGAAATCCTTATACACCCACAGAATCCATTGAAAGCGATTCTGGAGGAGTGCGAGGAGATGTTCAAGGTCTATCTGGAATCACCATTAGGAGATGGAGAGAAAAAAACATATATCCGTGAACTTTTGGATCTTGGCTGGAAACGGGAAGCAGAAATCCAGCTTGAAAGTGGTTATCAATGCTGCATTAATACAGAACTAAATTCTACGAATCTCCTGATCAACGGGGAAGAAAAGTCCAATTACCTGATTGACTGGGAGAAGCCGCTATTTGGTAATCCTGCCCAGGATCTGGGACATTTCCTGGCACCTACGACTACATTTTGGAAGACAGATGTCATTCTTACTTCAGAAGAGATTGAGAAGTTTATTGATGCATACATCAAAGCGGTGGGAAATCGGTTTAAGACAGATATGATCCGGGAGCATACTCATGCATTTATTCCAATCACATGTCTGCGCGGGATTACATGGTGTGCTATGGCATGGGTTCAATATCAGCAGCCGGATAAGTTGATTTTCAATGAATCCACATTCAAAAAGTTGAATGCATATCTGGATATGGACTTCTTAAAAAATATACGGGGCTATCTGGAGCCGTAAATATTCTTGAAAATGACACGAAAGGAGAAATATTATGGAGAAAAAAGAAATTGCAGAGTTATTTATGAAAGGAATTGATTGCTCACAAGTTGTAGTCGGAGCATTTGCAGAGGAGCTTGGAATTACAACAGAGGAAGCTTACAAGATGTCTGCAGCATTTGGCGGCGGTATGGGTCTTGGTGAGACTTGTGGTGCTGTTGTCGGAGCAATGATCGTTCTTGGATTAAAATATGGACACTGCGAAGTGGAGCATATGGGGCAGAAGGATATTATGAATGCAAAACGTGCAGAATTTTTACAGAAATTCCAGGAAAAATATGCTGTCTGTAATTGTAAAGGGCTGTTAAAGCATGATATTTCCAAGCCGGAAGAGATGCAGAAGATTCTGGATGAAGGATTGTTATTTGATTTCTGTCCGGAAGTCGTAAAAGATAGTATCACTATACTAAAAGAGATATTCTAGCAGAGATATTCTAGCAGATATATGAAGAGGTTTTTATGGATGAGATAATTAATGATTTTCATGATTTGGATCAGATACCTGTGTTTCAGACACAGATTGATCCAGAGATGATGAATACAGCAGACAGGTTGGATGTGCTTCAGATGAATATTGGCCGTGTCTGTAATCTGGCGTGCAAGCATTGTCATGTGTGTGCAGGACCGAACCGGACGGAAGTGATGTCCCGGGAAGTGATGGCAGATTGTATTCAATTTGCAAGAGAACAACAAGTGCAGACCATTGATATTACAGGGGGAGCGCCGGAGATGAATCCGGATTTTGAATGGCTTGTTACAGAGGCATGTAAAGTCTGTAGTCATGTGATCGTGCGAACCAATCTGACAGTTCTGTTGAATCCGGAATATGAACATTTGATTGAATTTTATGCCAGACAGAAAGTAGAAATTGTATGTTCCTTGCCTTATTATAGGGCAGATCAGATGGATCGAGTACGGGGAACCGGTACATTTGACGGGGCAATACAGGTATTACAGAAATTAAATACACTTGGCTATGGAAAGAATCCTGAGTTGGTGCTGAACATGGTGTACAATCCGGCGGGAGCCTTTTTCCCACCGGATCAGACCGCTATGGAACTAGAGTATAAAGAGCATTTGGAAGCAGATTTTGGAATTGTGTTCAATGCCCTGTATACACTTTATAACAATCCAATGGGACGATTTGGAGCATTTCTCCGAAGATCCGGGAATCTTTCAGGGTATATGAAGAAGTTATATGATGCTTTCAACCCGGCAACGGTGGAAGCTTTGATGTGTCGTTTTCAGATTTCGGTAGATTATGACGGAAAGCTGTATGACTGTGATTTTAACCTGGCAGCAGGGCTTCCAATCTTTTCGAAGGAGACCATAGCTGATTGGATAGGAAAACCTTACACAGCCCGGAAAATCCGAATGGATAAACACTGTTATGCCTGTACAGCAGGAGCCGGTTCAAGCTGAGGCGGCGCAACAGACTAAGCAGGCTGCTTAAAAAAGAAAAGTTATGAATAAAAAGAGGAAAATGCAACAAAATGTTTCTTGCATTTTTCTCTTTTTTCGCGTATGATAATAATCACTCTAATTTATCTGAGAAAACTTCTGCCAGGTCGAAGAGAATCAGAATTTGTCACAATATGAAATCACACCGATAATTCCAAAAAAGTAATACAGATAGGAGGAATGCGGATGGGCGAAAGGGAAGGTTACGAGGTGCTTCGCCTGATCGAACATAATCAAAAATGTTATATCAGCTCTGATTATGTAGAAGGAAAGTCACTTATTCAGTGGTTGAAATATCACCCGAACCTTACAAAAAAACAATTATTTTTATGGATCCGTGATCTTGCAGATCAACTGGAGTGCATACATAAGTGCCGGGGAAACCCTTGTTACCAGTATGTGAATCCGTACAGCGTGATCGTCACGGAGGATATGACACTACATTTTCTTGATATGAGTGTGGAATCCAATGAAAAAATGCTGGTTCAGATGAATCGAAGAAGTGTGAGGGAGAACTTTCTTCCACCTGAAGTCAATTATTATCAGGCTGCCAGCATTGAATTAGATATATACGGACTAGGCAGGACAATTCAGTACCTGTTGTCAGTAACAGACCCGATCCCGGAATTAACCAGACGGGAGACGGTAAAGTTTCAAAAAATAATATCCAGATGCCTGGATGGGCATTCAAAACGGGCATTTAAGCAGATGTCTGAAATTCAAAAAGAAATTCCAAATGTAACAGAGAAGAAAAGTAAAGATAGACGAATATGGACGAAAAAAAGAACGGTTATGGCAATGATAAGTATTTGTGTATTCGTAGCCGCAGTAAGTGTCCGGGTCATTCAGAAAAAAGGAGATGAGAAGAACACAGAACTTAAGATGGAAAGTTCAGACGGTTTAAATATGTCAGAAGTTTCAGAGCGCGAAGCATTCGTAGAAGCGCAGAGATCCATGGGATTGTTGTATTTTCTGGAGCTGGAAGATTACGAAAAAAGTATTCAGGCATTTGAAGATGCCAGGGAAGATCAGATGTCGGAAAATCTGGCTGCATTAGTGCGGTATGTGGCTGGGATAGAAGATAAAGAGAGCAGCAATGAGAAAAAGGAATATGCAAATGAAAAGAAAATAGAGAACATATTCAGGAAAATCGAGGAGTGGATGCCGGACGATTCAAGGCTGGATTATGAGCGCTGTCTGATTCGGGGCTATGCAGTGGAGGAATCGGAAGAACATGCAAAAGCAATCTTAAGAATTGGTAAGAAAATTCTGGATGAGAAGCCAGAGGAGAGACTGGTAAAAGAATGTACTTCTTATATGGCTTCTGCGGCTGAAACGGCAAGAGACTGGGATATGGCTTTGGAAATGTATACAGATATGCTTGAGTGGGAAGAGGAGTCGAAGAAAGAAGATATTTATCAGAAGCTTGTGAAAATACAGGGAGAAAAAGGCTTAAAAGATCAGGCACTTGAAATATGCAGGAAAGGAGCGGAAGAATTAAAAGACTCAAAGCAGCTTAGAATTCTTTATATGCGTATGCAGTGTTCAGATTCAGATATTTCCAGAGAAATCTGTGCACAGACAGTAAAAGAGTATTTGAATCAGATCCCGGAAATTAAGGAAGAAACAGAATTTCAAAAATTGGCACAGGAATACGGAATAGTCATGGAAGGAGAAAATGTATGGGTAGGAAGATAAGAACCGGAGCGTTATTGATATTAGTCCTGGCAATGATTTATACACAGCAGGCAGTTATTTATGCGCAGAATGAGGCAGAAAAAAACATGAAAAAGACAACAGAATCGGAAAATTCAGATGGAACTAATGGAGAAGACAAGGAACAAGAGAAGCCAGGAGGAGAAGAAGGGGATAAAGAACCAGAGAAGCCAGGAGGGGAAGAAGGGGATAAGGAACAAGAGAAGCCTGGAGGGGAAGATGAAGACAAAGACAAGGAACCGGAGCAGCCCGAGATTAAGAGATATGAGCTGGAAATCTCCAAGGCTGATGGAAAGAATGGATATTATCTATCAAAGCCGTCCGTTATGATCACACATAATGGCGCCTATGGAACAACTGTGTACGAATTAAAACATGGGGAAGATACTTTGTTACAGGGGAGAATAAAATACATAGTATCACAAGAAGCAGAAGAGCAGAAAACCAAGATTTCTCTTGAGGGTGAAGTATTTGAGGAAGGAAAAAATATTTTACATGTCTTTATGGAAGATGAAGAAGGCAATGTGATTCCGGAATATGATGAGACAATAGAAATGCTGATAGATACACAAAGTCCGACAGTGACCTTGGAGGCGCCGGAAGGATTTTCTACCTGGTATCAGAAGGAAGCGTGGATTCGTGTGGTATCAGAAGATGGTGCATGGGGAAGTCAGGTTGATACGGTTACATGTTATGTTGGAAATAAAATTATTGGAAAATCAAAGGAGAATCAGTCAGAGTTTTTGATCACACAGACTTCAAAAAGTGGAGAAGGTGTGCCGGTAACAGTGACTGTCACAGATCAGGCAGGTAATAAAACGGAGAAAACGCAGAAGTTATTCATTGACAGTCTGGCACCGACAGTAAGTTTAACAGGGGCAGCCGATTATCTGATTACCAGTCAGCCCGTGACTTTGGAATACCAGGCAACTGATGAAAATAAATTAGAAAGCTGTCGGGCAGTGATTGATTATGAAAAACCGGAAGGAGAGAAAAAAACGGAGGTCATAGATTCGGAAGAAAAGTGGAGTTTAAAGAACGGATCCGCAAGTCTTGTAAAGACATTTCAGGAAGATGGAATCTATAAAACCAGTGTACAGGCTGTGGATAAGGCAAAACAGAAGTCAGAACATTTCCTGCAATTTATGATTGATACTAAGAATCCAGTGATAAAGATGGTGGACGAACTGCAGGGAAAGTATCTGAAAAAGTTTTCATGGGATTATCCGGTGGATGTATTTATCAAGGACTTTACGACATTTGTCCATCAGATTCAGATGGACGGAAGGTTATATCCGATTGGGACAGAGATTGATACGGAGGGGCGTCATACATTACAGGTAAATGCCATAGACGCCGCAGGAAATGAAGCGGTGGCAAGAGCGGAATTCGTAATAGATCACACACCTCCGAAGATTCAGTTTTATCAGGTAGAGGAAGGGGCACAGTATGAAGGAATCTTGAACTTTCAAGTAGATTCCAGAAAAAAAGAAGACTGGATAGAAGAAGTGTTGATTAATGGAAAAAGGCAGACATTAAAAAAAGAAGACGGGAAGTATACATATCAGATTACAAATCCAGGAGAATATGAAGTAAGCGTGACAGCAGCGGATCTGGCAGGGAATGAAGCAGAAGAAAACATATCATTTGAAATTGTTCCAGAGAAGACGATATTGGAAAAGGCGGCAGCGCCAATTCAAAAAATATTATCTGGAAAGACAGAAAAGGAGCAGAAAAATCGGCAAGGAGAAAAAGAAAACCGTCATTTTGCCATGTTGAAATGGATTGTGATTGGAAGTATAATAACAATACTATTAATAATGGTCTGTGTGGTATTGTGTAGACGCAAAAAAGACAGTGCGAAAGAGGAACAGGCAGACGAAGAATAATATATAAAGGTTCATAAAAGGGAGGATGCCGGGTAACCGCTAAGCGGCACCCGGCACGTATTATGAAAAAGTTTATTCAAAATGTATTACTGAACTTCTGTTGTTGATGATTTTATTATATGTAAGAGTTGTGGAGAAACAATGTTAAAGAGATGAAAGAATTTTAAAATAAACATGAACAAACTATGAACGTAAGGAAGTTTATTATTTCTTAATAAAATTCACGGAATTGTTAGCACTCGATGAAAAAGAGTGCTGATTTTCTATTGACTTTTAAAAAGCAAGGGATTATCATAGATTTAATCGGGGAGATTTCAAGATTTTGTATTTGCTTACTTATGAGTAAGTTCATGTAGGTTTCGATTTTATCCCTGGCATCAAAAACACAAATGATTAAATCAGCTTAAAATATCAGAAACAGGAGTGATTAGAATGGAAGCAAAAAAAGGTAGTCTTTCAATCAGCAGTGAAAACATTTTCCCAATTATTAAAAAATGGGTATATTCTGACCATGACATTTTTGTCAGAGAGATGATTTCCAATGGCTGCGATGCCATTACAAAATTGAAAAAACTGGATGTAATGGGTGAATACCAGTTACCGGATGATTATAAGGCATCAATTCATGTAGAAGTGAATCCGGAAGAGAAGACTTTGAAGTTCATTGATAATGGTCTTGGTATGACAGCAGAGGAAGTTGAAGAATATATTACTCAGATTGCATTTTCAGGAGCTACAGAGTTCCTTGAAAAATATAAAGACAAGACAACAGAAGACGATATGATCGGTCATTTCGGACTGGGATTCTATTCTGCATTCATGGTTGCAGATGAAGTTCATATTGACACATTATCTTACAAAGACGGAGCAACACCGGTACGCTGGGTAAGTAATGGTGGAACGGAATACGAGATGACAGAAGGAGACAAGCAGACTGTAGGATCTGAGATTACATTGTATCTGAACGATGATTGTCTGGAGTTTGCGAACGAGTATCGTGTAAGAGAAGTTATCCAGAAGTATTGTTCTTTTATGCCGGTAGAGATTTTCTTATCAAAGGCAAATGCAGAGCCAGAGTATGAGACAATTGACGAGGCAGACCTGAAAGAGGACGATGAGGTTGTTGAGCACATTCATGAAGATGCCAAGACCGAAGAAAAAGAGAATGAAAATGGTGAAAAAGAAGTTGTAGAAGTATCACCTGCAAAAGATAAAGTAAAGATTAAAAAGCGTCCGGAATCCTTAAGTGATATTCATCCGCTCTGGACAAAACATCCGAATGAGTGCAGTGATGAGGACTACAAAGAGTTTTACCGCAAAGTATTTCTGGATTATAAAGAGCCGTTGTTCTGGATCCATCTGAACATGGATTATCCGTTCAACTTAAAAGGTATCCTGTACTTCCCGAGAATTAATACAGAATATGATTCTATTGAAGGAACGATTAAGTTGTATAATAACCAGGTATTTATTGCAGATAATATTAAGGAAGTCATTCCGGAATTCCTGATGGTATTAAAGGGAGTTATTGATTGTCCGGATCTTCCACTGAATGTATCACGTAGCGCTCTTCAGAATGATGGATTTGTAGGCAAGATTGCTGAGTACATTTCCAAGAAAGTTGCAGACAAGCTTGCAGGTATGTGCAAGACAAAACGTGAAGATTATGAGAAATACTGGGACAGCATCAGTCCATTTATAAAATTTGGCTGTCTGAAAGATGAGAAGTTCTGTGACAAGATGAAAGATGCAGTTCTCTTTAAGGATATCGACGGAAAATATCTGACACTGAAAGACTGCGTAGAAGCAAATGGTGGAGAGCTGAAAGAACTCGATAAAAATGCGGCACCAGACAATGCCGAGGAAAATGCAGAAGAGAAGAAGACAACTATCTATTATGTAACAGATGAGATTCAGCAGAGTCAGTATATCAATATGTTCCGTGCACAGGGACAGGATGCAGTTGTACTGAAACACAACATTGATTCTCCGTTCATTACACAGCTTGAGCAGCGCTATCAGAATGTTCAGTTCCAGAGAATTGATGCAGATGTTACAGATAATGCAAAAGAGGAAGTTGCTGAAGATGAAAAGGAAGCATTCCAGAAGACTGTAGACAGTCTGACTGCAACATTCCGCAAAGAGCTTGGTAATGACAAGCTGGATGTGAAAGTTGAGAAACTGAAAGACAGCAATGTAGCTTCTATTATGACATTATCAGAGCAGAGCCGCCGTATGCAGGAGATGATGAAGATGTATGGAATGGATTCCATGGGAATGGATATGGGTGGAGAGAATACCCTGATCCTGAACGCAAATCATCCACTGGTACAGTATGTACAGAACCATGAAGATGGAGAAAATACATCTTTGATCTGCAAGCAGTTGTATGATCTGGCTATGCTGGCACATAAGCCATTAAATCCAGAAGAGATGACAGCATTTGTTCAGAGAAGCAATGATATTATGATGCTTCTGACAAAATAGATTCAATATTGGATTCATAGTGATATAAGTATAAAAGAACCTGCCTCACAATTTTGGGGCAGGTTCTTTTATACGGTTTTATTCTGAATGATCTATTCTACTGGAAGTATGGTATCAATTAATGAAGTAATCTCAGAATCTTCGGCACCGGCCGCTGACAGTGTTTTGAAGTTCAGAGAAACGGTAACCGTTGTCTGTGCACCATAAGTTGGTGCAGCAGCGTATTTTTCCATCAATTCTACAAGAGCACGATCTACTTCTTCCTCAGAATAGTAAGTTCCGGTTTCGAGTTCGTTCATAGCACTTTGGAAACTTGTGTTTGGAGTTACAGTTACATCAATAATGTAATTAAATAATCCGTCCTGTTTCTTTGGTGTTCCAACAGAATACTGACAGTTATTACAGATTGCTTTCAGCGCAGCGCTATAACGATCTGTGTATGAGGCACTCAGCTCTTCCGGTGGAGCGTACATAGAACTTTCTAATTGAGACTGGACAGAAGACTCGTCCTCGCCAGTATGTTTTGCATATTCGGCTACATCATTTTTAAACAGTGCATTCAGACAGGATGTGAGATAATCCTGAGCGTCCAGTATCTCGCATACACTGTCATATGGTGCCATAATGTTATCCATAGTAGCAGAGAATAATTTCTGTAACTGCTCGTCATCAAGGCTGTAACCGTCTTTTGACTTCTTAACCTCCAGTGTAAGCTGAGTGGAGGCTTCGTAAGAAGGAGAGCTTTTTACAGCTTCCGTTGCTTTTTCGAGAAGCTTTGTCATCTCAGTATTCAAATCTGTAGAAGAGATGGCCGGACTATATTTTTCGCAAGTGTCTTTTGTAGTTGCTTCAATATCCAGTGGAGTAAAAGTAAGTTGCACAGAATAACGTTCATCGTCAATTTTTTTAGCACCATTTATCTCAAATTCTACGGCATTAAATGATGCCTGAAGGAACTTAAGATAAGAATCTTTTAGCTCGTCCGGAAACTGAAGTACATACGTTTCGTTCTCATCTGAAATTCCCTGTTCCAGAAAAGAAGATAAAGAAGACGGATCCTCTTTTTTGATAGAAGTGATCAGATCTCCTACATACTTGTCTGCGGTCTCACCGCTGGCACATCCGCCAAGTAACAACGCAAAGATAAGCGTTAACACAAGGCATAAATGCTTTTTTTTCATAGTTTCTTCCTCCGTATTCAGATAAATATAAAACCATGTATGAAAATGGTTAAATAGTTATTTATAATATACCACAAATAAGACTGGAAAAACATCATTATTTTTTATATAATAGTTGTAAGAGCGCATAGCGCGTAGTAATTGGTGATCATATGAGGATATAATCTGTTAATTATGTGATTTGATCAGTTACTAGAATACTTGTGGAGGAGAATATTCATGGAAATGTTGAATCTTGAAAAAGAATTACAGAGTAATTCCTACCCGGGACGTGGAATTATTATTGGTAGAAGTGCGGACGGTACGAAGGCTGTGACCGCATATTTTATTATGGGAAGAAGTGAGAACAGCAGAAACCGCGTGTTCGTAGAAGATGGAGAAGGAATCCGTACACAGGCATTTGATCCGTCAAAGCTTACAGATCCAAGTCTGATCATTTATGCACCGGTGCGTGTGCTTGGTAATAAGACCATTGTGACGAATGGCGACCAGACAGACACGGTTTATGAAGGCATGGACAAGCAGCTCACTTTTGAACAGTCACTGAGAAGTCGTACATTTGAGCCGGACGGACCGAATTATACTCCTCGTATTTCCGGAATCATGCATATTGAGAATGGAACATATAACTATGCAATGTCTATTTTAAAGAGCAACAATGGTAATCCGGAGAGTTCACACCGCTATACCTTTGCATATGAGAATCCAGCAGCAGGAGAGGGACATTTTATCCATACATACAAGTGTGATGGTAATCCACTTCCAAGTTTTGAAGGGGAGCCAAAGCTTGTCAGCATTCCGGATGATATGGAAGCATTTACAGATCTTGTATGGAACAGTCTGAATGCAGATAATAAAGTTTCACTTTTTGTGCGTTATATTGATATTGCAACCGGAACTTATGAGACAAAGATCATAAATAAGAATCAGTAGGAGGAATATCATGAAAGAACTGGAATTAAAATATGGATGTAACCCGAATCAGAAACCATCCAAGATTTATATGAAGAATGGAAAGGATCTTCCGATTCAGGTATTGAACGGCAGACCGGGATATATCAATTTCCTGGATGCATTTAACGGATGGCAGTTGGTCAGCGAGCTTAAGAAAGCTACAGGACTTCCGGCTGCAACATCATTTAAGCATGTATCACCTGCAGGAGCTGCAGTGGGACTTCCGCTTGATGAGACATTGGCTAAGATTTACTGGGTAGATGATCTTGGTGAACTGTCACCGCTTGCAAGCGCCTACGCAAGAGCAAGAGGTGCAGACCGTATGTCATCTTTTGGTGATTTTATTTCACTTTCTGATGTCTGTGACGTCGATACAGCAAAACTTATCAAGAGAGAAGTATCTGACGGCGTGATCGCTCCTGGATATGAGCCGGAAGCGCTTGAGATTCTGAAGGAGAAGAAAAAAGGTAATTACAATGTTATTCAGATCGATCCGGATTATGTACCAGATCCGATTGAACATAAAGAAGTATTTGGAATTACATTTGAGCAGGGAAGAAATGAATTAAAGATCGACAATGACTTCTTCTCCAACATTGTTACAGAGAATAAAGAACTGACAGATCAGGCTAAAATTGATCTTGCAATTTCCATGATTACTTTGAAATATACACAGTCCAATTCGGTATGCTTCGTAAAAGATGGACAGGCAATCGGAATTGGTGCCGGACAGCAGTCTAGGATTCATTGTACAAGACTTGCCGGACAGAAAGCTGATAACTGGTGGTTAAGACAATCTCCACAGGTTATGAATCTTCCATTTGTAGATCATATCCGTCGTGCTGACAGAGACAATGCAATTGATCTTTATATCGGTGAGGATTATATGGATGTGCTTTCAGATGACGCATGGCCAAATATTTTCAAAGAAAAGCCGGAAGTATTTACAAGAGAGGCCAAGAGAGAATGGCTGGACAAACTGACAGGTGTCGCTCTTGGATCTGACGCCTTCTTCCCATTTGGAGACAACATTGAAAGAGCACACAAGAGTGGTGTTACATATATTGCACAGCCTGGTGGTTCTGTAAGAGATGACAATGTTATCGATACATGTAACAAATATAACATGGTGATGTCATTCACAGGTATTCGTCTGTTCCATCACTAAGAAAAAAGAATATAGAATATCAGCTGGGAGTCAATCCCCCAGCTGATATAGCCTCCGGCAGGATTGCAGAGGTGCGCAGTAGAAGTATGTCATGCAATTGCATGACGCGCACCTCGCAGCAAGAATGCCGAGGCATTCTTGAATTAAGAAGAACACTTTCTGAAAAATGCAGATTTTTTGGAAGGTGTTCTTTTCTATATTGTGAATCCTATGGCAGATGAAGAACATTTTCTATCAGAGAGTGAGAATGTATACGACATATTTTTATAAATGTAGCATTTGGATAACGTTTCCCACCTTTTGTACATTCCTTTCTTTTTCATGTTTTAATACAATGATGTCAAGGGACGGAACAAAACTTTTTTACTTATTTGTGAGCAAATGCATGAGAAGTGAAAGGTTTTGTTCATCACAACATAATTAAGAGTACAAGGCAGGTGATGGTTATGTCTGTTCTTGAGATTGTAATAATCTCAGCAGGATTGTCTTTAGATGTATTTGTAGCGATGGCTTATATGGGGGCTGGATTTTCAAAGATCAATAAGAAAAATCTATTTGGTTTATGCCTGCTTTTCGGAGGTGTTCAATGGGGGTGTCTGATTGTAGGAAATCTGCTTACTCTGTTGCCGATATTCCGGGATTCTTCAAATTCAAGTTCACGAATTGCAGATCACTGGGAGGCAGTGACAGTTCTGATATTTATAGGATTAGGCATATATATGATCTGGAAAGGACTTAAGAAGCGAAACATTCTTGAACAACGCAATGATGAAATTGACTGGAAGAAAACGACATTTCTGGCACTTATTACAAGTGTAGATGCATTTCTTGCGGGAATTGGAATGGGGTTTCTGGAAGCGCAAATGATCCACCAGTCACTGACGATTTTTCCAATTACGGTACTGAGTGTAATTGGTGGTGTATATGTAGGATATAGGCTTGGTACAGTGCATAATAGTCAAGCATATCTTGCAGGTGGCGCATTGTTCCTGATTGCAGGAGTAGATGTAGTGATTCAATATTGCATGTATTGATGTGCAATGTTGTTAATCAGTTCAAATATTGAAAAAATAAGATATACGAGGAGGAAATGTGATATGGGTACATTGACACATAAGGCTGCCAGAGCAGCGTATGGAACTGCGATTGATGCAGTGTTAAAACATGTGAAGAAAGATCGTGAAAAAGGTCTTTTGGAACTGGTAGATCTGACAGAAAAATATATGGGAGACAATTTCCAAAAAGAAAATTATGAAGCTACACGTAAGATGATTCAAGATCCAGATAATAAATGGGTAAAATATGTCAACCACATGATTGATGAATTGGATCCATATGTCATTCGTCAGACTGCATTGAATCTGGGATATGAGGCAGCATTTTACGGAACAAAGACAATCCGTGAAATGCGTAAGAAATATGACTGTAATATCCCGTGGCTGATTCTTATGGATCCGACCAGTGCCTGTAATCTGCACTGTACCGGCTGCTGGGCGGCAGAATATGGAAATCGGCTGAATCTTACATACAATGACCTGGACAGTGTTATTACACAGGGAAAAGAGCTTGGAATTTACTTCTATATGTATACTGGCGGAGAACCGCTTGTCAGAAAAGATGACATTATAAAGTTGTGTAAGAAACATAATGATTGCGCATTCCATGCATTTACGAATGGAACACTGGTTGATGAAGCATTTTGTGAGCAGATGAAAGAAGTCGGCAATCTGTCTCTTTCTATCAGTCTGGAAGGATTTGAGGAAGTTAATGATCTCAGAAGAGGCGCAGGTGTGTATGAAAAAGTATTGCATGCTATGGATCTGCTGAAGGCTTCCGGTCAGATTTTTGGAACATCTATCTGTTATACAAGTAAGAACATTGAGACAGTTACGTCCGATGAGTTCCTGGATATGATCATTGAAAAAGGATGTAGATTTACATGGTATTTCCATTATATGCCGGTAGGAAATGATGCGGCAGTGGAACTTTTACCGACAAAAGAGCAGAGAGAATATATGTATCACAGAGTTCGTAAGATTCGTTCCACGAACGGTGGAAAACCTATTTTTGCTATGGACTTCCAGAATGATGGTGAATTTGTAGGCGGTTGTATTGCAGGGGGAAGAAACTATTGCCACATTAATCCGAACGGAGATGTGGAACCGTGTGTATTTATCCATTATTCTGGAGCCAATATAAAAGAAGTATCTTTATTAGATGCGCTCAGACAGCCGCTTTTTATGGCATATCGGGATCATCAGCCATTTAACTGTAATCATTTAAAACCATGTCCGATGCTGGAAAATCCGGAATTGCTGCAACATATGGTACATGAGACAGGTGCCAAATCCACAGATCTTCAGTCACCAGAAACAGTGGAGCATCTGTGTGGCAAATGTCATACTTACGCGAAGTGTTGGTCAGAGTGTGCGGATAAACTCTGGAGCGAGCATCCGCGTGAGGCGAAAGGCTATCAGAATTATAAACAGAAATAAACAATGGACTTGGTATTTCATGGAGGGGTGAAATACTGAATCTGATATTTTAGGCACAGGTTCCGTCTTGTTTAGAACACGGAATCTGTGTTATAATAATTCACAGATTATGTTGTGAGGAAGAGATAATCATGGAACGCAAGGGCGAGATGACAAAAGCGCTTCTAGGGCAGAAATTCAAAGAACTGGTCGTGAAGAAATCTTTTGATAAGATTACGATTAAGATGATCACGGATGAAGCAGGGGTAATACGCCCGACATTCTACAATTACTTCCGGGATAAATATGAAGTAATGGAATGGCTTTTGTGGGAAGATGTATTTAGCAGTGCGACGGAACTTGTGAAGATGAATATGGCAAGGTCTGCATTGGAGATGATATTTAAAAAGATTGCTGCGGATAAAGAATATTATGCACGGGTATTTGAAGTGAAGGGGCAGAATTCCTTTGAAGATATGCTATATCACAACATCTGTAATCTGGTGCATGTAGTCGTGGAGCGTAATCCGATACATATTAAAGAAGGAGAAATTATAAGCAAAGAGACATTTTTGCAGTATGAGGCTATGGCCCTGGTTAATGGGATCAAGTATTGGATCTCGAAGCACAGGAATGAGATATCGGCAGAAGAAGCGGTAAAGTTTTATGAATTTTTAGTCAGTCATTCACTGATTGATATTATCGGGCAGGACACTATGGACAAGGTAATTAATTAACGGAGAAAAATGAGCCGGAAGGCTTACATGGCTTCGGGACTTACCTTGTCTTTTTTATATGGAAATGTTATACTTTTTATTCACAGAAAGGTGGATCAGATATATGAATAAATATGACGTAATTATTATAGGTGCAGGGCCTTCCGGTATTTTCTGTGCTTATGAATTAATGAGACAGAAACCGGATATGAAAGTATTAATGATTGAGAAGGGACGCTCTATCGAGAAGCGTCAGTGCCCGAAGCGCACGACAAAGGTCTGTGTAGGTTGTAAGCCATGCTCTATCACAACAGGATTTGCGGGAGCAGGCGCATTTTCCGATGGAAAGCTATCTCTGTCACCAGATGTAGGGGGAACTTTGCCGGAGATCCTTGGCTATGAGAAGGCGGAAGAACTGATCAAAGAAGCAGACAATATATATCTGAAATTCGGGGCAGATGAGAAGGTCTATGGAATTGACGATTACGAAGCTATCGAGAGAATCCGGGCGAAAGCAATTCGTGCCAATCTCAAACTGATCGAATGTCCGATCCGCCATCTTGGAACTGAGGAAGGATATAAGATTTACACAAGACTGCAGGAACATTTGCTGGCTTCAGGTGTAGAAATCAAGTTCATGACTATGGTACAGGATATCATAATCGAGGATGGTGTGGCAAAGGGGATCGTCACAGACAAAGAGGAAACTTACTATGCGGATGAAATCGTATCAGGTATCGGACGAGAAGGCTCAAGCTGGTTTGAAGGAATCTGTAAAAATCATGGTATTAAAACACAGAATGGTACTGTTGATGTAGGTGTTCGGGTAGAAGTCCGCGATGAGATCATGAAGGAACTCAATGAGAAGCTTTACGAGGCAAAACTTGTATACTATACACCAACATTTGACGATAAGGTACGCGTATTCTGCACGAACCCTTCCGGAGAAGTGGCAACAGAGTACTACGATAACGGACTTGCAGTTGTCAATGGTCATGCTTATAAGTCAAAAGACATGAAGACAAAGAATACGAATTTTGCACTCCTTGTATCTAAGAATTTTACGGAGCCTTTTAAGTCACCAATCGAATATGGTAAGCATATAGCCCAGCTTGGAAATATGTTAAGCGATGGCAAAATCCTGCTTCAGCGTTATGGTGATTTCAGAAGAGGACGAAGAACAACTGCAGAAAGATTACAGAGAAACAATATTACACCGACATTGAAAGATGCTGTGCCTGGAGATTTATCACTGGTATTCCCGCATCGTATCATGGTTGCGATAGATGAGATGATTAAGGCACTCGATAAAGTAACACCCGGAATTGCATCGGATGAGACTTTGCTTTACGGCGTGGAAGTAAAATTTTATTCGAATAAAGTCGTAGTGAACGATAAATTTGAGACAAATATCAAGAATCTGCGCGTCATGGGAGACGGAGCATCTATCACAAGAGGACTTCAGCAGGCATCTGCAAATGGTATCTGCGTGGCAAAGGAAATCTGCAAAAAGATGAACGTATAAGGTAAAGCAGGAAAATATACCAAAAGGTTGTCGAATAAAGAATAAAACAGTATAATAAGAAAAGATACTGTATTTGTCTGAACCAAAGAAGTTCAAAAAATCTGTTCATTTATGAGAAAATATATACAGATTATGAATTTCCAATTTAGACAGATAAGATTAAAAAGTAATTGGGAGATAAGAAAAATGGGTAAATATTTTGGAACAGACGGTTTTCGTGGAGAGGCAAATGTAGTTTTAACAGTAGAGCACGCATTTAAAGTGGGACGTTTTCTTGGCTGGTATTACGGACAGGATCACAAAGCAAAGGTTGTAATCGGAAAAGATACAAGACGTAGCAGCTATATGTTTGAGTACGCGCTCGTTGCCGGACTGACTGCATCAGGAGCGAATGCATATCTTCTTCACGTAACAACAACACCGAGTGTTTCTTATGTGACAAGAACAGAAAACTTTGACTGTGGAATTATGATTTCTGCAAGCCATAATCCATTCTATGATAACGGAATTAAAGTGATCAATGGAAAAGGACACAAGCTGGAGGCAGAGGTAGAAGCTAAGATTGAAGCATATATCGATGGAGAGATTGACGAACTGCCGTTGGCAAAAAAAGAAGATATTGGTCGTACCGTTGATTACGCAGCAGGAAGAAACCGTTACATCGGATATCTGATTTCACTTGCAACAAGATCATTTGAGGATATGAAAATCGGACTTGACTGTTCTAACGGTAGTGCGTTTATGATTGCCAAGAGTGTCTATGATGCACTTGGAGCAAAGACTTATGTAATCAACTGTGAGCCGGACGGAACGAACATCAATACCAATTGTGGATCTACTCACATTGAAGTCCTGCAGCAGTATGTAAAAGAGAATCATCTGGATGTAGGATTCGCTTATGACGGAGATGCTGACAGATGCATTGCTGTCGATGAGAAAGGAAATGTGATCGATGGAGATCTGATCCTTTATGTTTGCGGAAAATATCTCATGGAGAATGGACGCCTGAATGGTGACACCATCGTTACAACTGTAATGTCAAACCTGGGACTTTATAAAGCATGTGACAAGATTGGCATGAAGTATGAAAAGACAGCAGTCGGAGATAAATATGTCTATGAAAATATGTGCAAGAATAACTTTTCTCTTGGAGGAGAGCAGTCCGGACATATTATTTTCAGCAAACATGCAACAACAGGTGATGGAATCCTGACTTCACTTATGATCATGGAAGTAATTCTGGAGAAGAAAATGAGCCTTTCCAGATTGGCAGAGCCCGTAAAGATTTATCCACAGCTTCTTCAGAATGTCCGTGTGGCAGATAAGAAGACAGCACGCGAGAATCCGGAGGTTATAAAGGCAGTTGACAATGTAGCAGCAGAACTTGGTGATGAGGGACGTATCCTTGTCCGCGAGAGTGGAACAGAACCTGTAATCCGTGTCATGGTAGAAGCTGCGACAGATGAACTGTGTGCAAAATATGTGGCACAGGTAGTCGATGTTATGAAAGCAGAAGGATTGGCAGTAGAGTAAAACATATTTTTCGGCAGGGCATACATGATTTGCAGGACAATGGATTTATGTCAACAAAATGAAGTGTGGGCGATTTAAAGAAATCAATTTGCAGTAAGACTCAGTAACGAAAAAATAAATCAGGTCATAAAGAGAGGGGGAGCGGTATGAAAAAAATAGATTTCCCGGTCGGAATATCAGATTTTTCGAAGATACGAGAAAATGAATACTATTATATCGATAAAACGGGACTGATCTGTGAAGTATTGAAGAACCCTGGAACAGAAGTGACACTGATTACACGTCCGAGACGTTTTGGAAAGACCCTTGGAATGAGTATGCTGGCTGAATTTTTCGATATAGAAAAAGACAGCAGAAAAATATTTCAAGGGTTGGAAATTTCCAATCATGAGAAATTGTGTCATGCATGGCAGAACCAGCGGCCGACTGTATTTCTCACATTTAAAAATGTAGATGGTTTAAGTTTTGACAGTGCTTATGGACAATTGAAATATGAAATTGGACGATTATATGAAGAATATGCATATCTTTTAGATAGCGAACATATAAGCGACAATGAGCGGCAGATATATGAGAGAATAAGAAAACAGGCAGCAGGAGAAGTGGAAGTGACAAGGTCATTACAGCTGCTCCTTCAGCTCATGAATAAATATTATGGGAAACAGGCAATTCTTTTATTAGATGAGTATGATGTTCCTTTGGCAAAAGCAAGCAGTCATGGGTATTATGAACAGATGCTGGAAGTTATCAAAGCGATGATGACGACCGCACTAAAAGATAATGCAGCACTTTGTTTTTCAATTGTGACTGGCTGCCTTCGAATCTCCAAAGAAAGCATTTTTACAGGAACAAATAACTTTGTTCTGGATACAATTACAGATGCAAGATTGGATGAATATTTCGGATTTACGCAGAAAGACGTTGATAAAATCTTAAGCGATGCAGGAGTTACAGAATATGCCGGACAGGTGAAAGAATGGTATGACGGTTATCATTTTGGTGAATGTGATGTATATTGTCCATGGGATGTAATGAATTATTTTCAGGAGCTTCAACATAATCCGGATGCAAAACCGGCAAGTTACTGGAAGAATACAAGTGATAATGCAGTAATCCGATCATTTATTGATCATGCAGGAAGCAATATCACAGAAAAGTTTGAAACACTTCTTGGCGGTGGAAGTATTGTTCAGAAGGTGGATGAAGGAATCACATATGATTATTTGAACTCATCAGAGGAGAATCTTTGGAGTCTTTTATATCTGACTGGATATCTGACAAAAGCAAAAGATGATGAATACAGCGGTACATTGCCAGAAGAAACATACGCACTCAAGATTCCAAATGTAGAAATCAGGGAGATATTTGAGACGACCATAAAAAGATGGTTTGAGGACAGTGCAAAAATCTGGGATAGAAAACATCTGTTTGATGCAGTGTGGGAAGGAGATAGCGAAGAAATCACTCTGGAAATGAGCAAACTTCTCCGAAAGACAATCAGTTATCATGATTACAGAGAAGATTTTTATCATGCATTTCTCGCAGGCATATTTGCCGGAGCCGGTTATATGGTGGAATCGAATAAAGAGCACGGCGAAGGACGCAGTGATGTTGTGGTCTATGATTCAATGAATGCCAGAGTTGCAATATTTGAAGCAAAGTATTCAAAAAGTCGTGAAGAAATGAAGCGGGATTGCAACCGGGCAATCGAGCAGATTAATAAAAAAATGTATGCGTCAGAATATGAAGATGATTATGATGAAATCTTGTGCTATGGAATTTTATTTTTCAAGAAAAGATGCTTTGTAAAAAGAAAATAAAGATAATTCAAGTCCCGGTGTTGTGCCGGGGCTTTTAGTATGATTTGGCAGATTTGGCGCATACTATCTCTACGAAAAGGAGGGCATCAGTATGTATAAATATCTGCCAATTACAGATGTATACGCAAGAGAAATATTAGATTCCCGCGGGAATCCGACGATAGAAGTGGAAGTGCTGGCAGGAGATGAATTTTGCGGACGGGCAAGTGTACCGTCGGGCGCTTCCACAGGTCAGTTTGAAGCATTGGAATTACGTGACGGGGAAAAAAGATACGCCGGGCTTGGTGTGGAACGGGCGGTAGATCATGTGAATGCAAAGATTGCACCTGGTATTATCGGAATGAACGTATTTGACCAGGCAGCTTTAGATACATTTCTTATAGGTTTAGATGGTACAGGGGATAAATCAAACTTGGGAGCCAATGCTATGTTAGGCGTTTCTATGGCAACAGCAAGGGCGGCGGCGACTGCGATAGGACTTCCACTCTATTCCTATCTTGGCGGGGCAAATGCAAAGCGTATGCCGGTTCCGATGATGAATATTATGAACGGTGGT
>QFCE01000050.1_pt1 | contig 201494 bp, 185 predicted proteins | sample 5346091 | NCBI WGS metagenome assembly QFCE01 (sample SAMN09062252, study PRJNA434731) | Human gut metagenome, whole genome shotgun sequencing project. | isolation source: stool timepoint A chromium assembly | host: Homo sapiens | collected 2015
ACATGTATGTAGTTTTGAAAGTGTAATACTTTCTATTCCTCCTTAGCTCAGTCGGTAGAGCATGCGGCTGTTAACCGCAGTGTCGTTGGTTCGAGTCCAACAGGGGGAGGTTTAAACACCCGTAAATGATAACATTTACGGGTGTTTTGCTATACATTTCTCAAATTCTGTTTAGCGATTGAAGAAGCGCCGCTCTCTCTGAGTCAGAGGCGCTTTGGAAGGAAGCTCTATTTCTTCATCTGAACAGCTGCAGGAACCGTTTGAAACGCCGTCACATTGTACTGATATTGAGCCTGTTTCTACCTGCGCGCCAAAAGTAATTGGAAGCTCAATACAAAGTTCCTGGGAAACGGTAAAGGAACAGGAGGTACGTTCTCCATAACAGGAGGTTTCTGTGCTGATCTCAGGCTTTCCGCAGCAGATCGTTCTTGCAGACCCAGGTCTTGCAAAGGGAGTCACAGTAACAGGGACACAGACGGTTTCCTTATGGTTAAATAACGATTCACATTCGTTTGTTTCACTGCATACAGGCCCGCAGATTGTCAGACCTGTTGCCGTGGTTCCTCCTCCGAACAGGCACACATCAACAGGGCCCACAGGATAAATATTTTTCAGCGAAAAACATATTTTCATATAACCAATTTCTTTATTTAAAGGAAAATCAAATTTTAATCCAATACATTCTGTTGGAGGATCTGGATTTTCTTTTGTCTTAAATTCTACATTTTCTCCCCATATAATTGTCTGAGGATCATCGTTAATGGAAACTGTAATTTCTGAAATATCCTCCCGGGTGATGGTACTGCAGATATTCAGCAGAAAATGACTTAAATCTGCATATTGGGGCAAGTCCTGTCCCACACCTGTAATAAGATAGCAGAATTTCTGGAGCTGACCTTCAGAGGGGTATAAAACAGATTCCTCTGTATTTAAGGAAACCGTAAAGGGAAGAATCTTTTCACCGGGAATTTCAGAATAATCAATTTCAAAGCTGCATCTATTTTCCGTTTTCATAAAGGCCTCATTAAATTTGATAAATTCTCTATATCATATGTTAAAACCAGGATAGGGTGAGCCCGCGTATCTGACATAATGAATGCATGCACAGATGCTATATGTGATTTGTGCAGTATGTTTAGCTGTAGCTTTCATCTGTACATTTTTCATCTTCCAAAAGTATTTTGGCCATATATTTACAAAATAGTTACACCACAATGATAGAATGAGTGCAATAATAAGGACAGAACTATAAATGCGCAAATTTGAAAAAGCCGCACAGAATCACCACGAATTTGTTTTTGTAAAATTCACATACAGAGCTTAATATTACAGATTCTGTTGTGTAAAATTCGATATTTGCTCATTTACAGGACATAAGATATGGGGAAGGAAGAGATATGAGCGCACATATTCTGGTAATAGAAGACGAAGAGGCAATTAATGATCTGATCTGTATGAATCTGGAGGTAACCGGATATCAGGTGACTGCTTTTTTTGACGGAAACGAGGCAAGTAAAGGTCTTTCTGAAAAGGATGATTATGACTGCGCCCTTTTGGACGTAATGCTTCCGGGAAAGGACGGTTTTGCCCTGCTTCCTGAACTGAAAGCCCATGGGATTCCGGTGATCTTTCTAACTGCCAGAGGCGAGGTACAGAATAAGGTGCGGGGGCTGAAAGAGGGAGCTGAGGATTACCTTGTAAAGCCCTTTGAAATGCTGGAGCTGTTGGTGCGTATAGAAAAGGTTCTGGAGAGAAACGGAAGAGTAAACAGTCTGATCCAGATCTACGATGTAGTAATTGATACAGAAAAGCGGACAGTAACAAAGGACGGGCAGGAGGTTTACCTGAAGCCCATGGAATATGAATGCCTTTTGTTATTTGTAAGGCACAAAAACAAAGCTCTTACAAGGAAACAGATTCTCGGAACTCTGTGGGGAATGGAATTCGAGGGAGAAACCCGTACTGTAGACGCTCATGTAGGACGCATCCGAAAAAAACTGGGCTGGGGAAATATAATAAAAACAATACCTACCGTGGGATACAGACTGGAGGTGGATGAGTGAAGCTTTTTCGAAGAATTTTTCTTCAGGCGCTGTTGGCGGTCGTGATTATTTCTCAGGCTACACTGATATATTTTTTGTATGAAGCTCAGCAGCAGACAGTAAATGACTGGAGGAAAAATGAGCAGACTGAGTATACAAATAAATTAAGAGAAATGGACAGAAGGCTGGAGAGTACAGGATTGATTTTTCATACAGGGAATACAGAGACAGATGTGATACGTCTGGAATTGATCAATGTTTTCCGGGAGGTTTTTGGAAGCAACGGAGCTCTGTTTTATAAGGGGGAATGTGTTTATAATTCCAGCCCTTATGAATTTAATTATAAAGAACTGTGGGAAAATACGTACAAAAGATCAGAGGGAGACAGTATTCCTGTACAGAAAGTAGAGGATAAGAAGATTCTGATTCTTATGAGTTCAGAAATGTATATGGGGAATCCTTATACGGTTGTGTTTTATAATGATATTACGGAAATCTATGAACGTACTGCCAGACTTTTTGCAAAGGGACTGATGATGACCTTTGTTCTTTTACTTCTGACAGGAGGCATCCTGTACAGAAGTCTTTCTTATACGATACGTCCTCTCCTTCAGCTGAAAGACGCGGCTGCAGCTATTTCTGAGGGAAATTATCAGGTACGTGTTGATGACAGCAGAAAGGATGAAATCGGACAGCTTGCAAAAAGCTTTAATCATATGGCTATGACAGTGCAGGAAAACATAGAAGCTCTTACAAGTACAAATGAAACTCAGCGAAGAATGCTGGGAAGTCTTGCCCATGAACTGAAAACACCGATGACTGCCATTATCGGATATGCGGATACGCTTCTGACAGTCCGTTTAAGCGACAGAAGAAGGGAACAGGCCCTGACTTATATAGGACGCGAATGTCGGAGACTGTCCAGGCTTTCTGTAAAAATGCTGGAGCTGACAGGCCTTTATGAAGAAAAAAAACAGGCAGTGGATTTTGAAAAATGCCAGGTAAGGGAGCTTCTGGACAATGTAAGACAGTTGATGAAGTTCAAGCTCAGTGAAAAAAACATTGATCTGGAAACGGAGTGCATTCCGGAGAATCTGTCCTGGGAAATGGATCAGGATATGATGGTCAGCTTTTTGGTGAATCTTGTGGATAACGCGTATAAAGCCTCTGAAAATGGTGGAAAAATTTTTATTCATGCAGACGAACAGGGCATTACAGTGAAAGATCAGGGGCGGGGGATTCCTGAAGAGGAACTGAACCGTGTGACGGAGGCCTTTTATATGGTGGATAAATCCAGATCCCGAAGCTCTGGAGGGGCAGGCCTGGGACTGGCCCTCTGTAAGGAGATTGCCGGGCTTCACGGAGCGCAGCTTATAATCAAAAGCAAGGAGGGTGCAGGTACTTCTGTTATTTTTCAGCGGTTACAGAATGGTTACACTTTGGAGGATATCCGGAAGAATGCTCTGTGATATTCTGATATCAGTAAAACAATAAAACCAGTGGAGACTGTGGCAGGACCGGCACAGTCAGACATAGAGAGGAGATCGTATGAAAAGAAAAACGCCGGCGCTGATCCTGGGGATGATGATAAGTACTGTATTACTGACCGGATGTGCAGAGACTCCGGAGGATTCTCTTGTAAAAATGAAAGGAAAAGAGGCAGCCGAAAAAAATTACGAAGAAGCAGCAGAGATACCTGAAGGTCAGGCAGGTGCAGAAGGAACAGAGAACACAGATAAAACTACAATTCGGGATATTGTAGGCGCTCCGGAAACTTATCAGAGTACGGTGACAGATGAGACCGGAAAGCTCACTATTGATACCAATGCAGTGGTGGAGATTCCTGAGGCAGAAAAGGCTTCTGCCATTGCAGTCAGCCAGCATCCTTTTAACCAGGAGGAAATAGACCGCATTACAGACACTTTTTTTAAGGATGCAAAGATTTATACAAGTTCCAGTTATTTTACCAGAACAAAACAGCAGGTTCTGAAAGAGCTGACTACCTGGAAGGGATATCTTGCAGAAGGAAATATGGATCCCAACGGCTGGGGAAAGGATGAAAACGGAAATTATAATCTGGATATTTATCAGGTGATTGAAAATCTGGAACAGGAATATGAAAATGCGCCGGAAGAGAAAGTACTGGAGGAGGTGAAGCCTCAGTTCGGACTTGAAGCAGATGATGGAATGGGCGGAACCTACATAATGGAGGATAATTTTATTGGAGTAGCAGTGACAGAAGACGGAACTCCATTTCGTTATATACTGAACTCCTCTGGAAGTACTCCCATGTCAGTAAAGATTGAAAATAACAAAAAATACGAACAGAGTGAACAGGCAGATGCATTATTTTTCTGGAACAGTTATGACAGCTTTTCCGCAGATAATGATATTCATCTGGCGGAGCCGCTTCCTGCAGAGGAAGAAATGGAAACAGAGATTGGTATATCCTTTGAGGAGGCAAAAGCTCTGACAGACGAAAAAGTTGCGGCCCTTCAGATTCCGGGAATGGAGCTTGCAGACTGGGAATACGGACTTTGCACCTATCAGACAAACAGCCCGGAAAATCAGGATATTCATATCAGTGATACAGGTTATATAATGCATTATACAAGGAAAGTGGATGGAATTCCCATTACATATTCTTCGGAGTATGGAGGAGCGCTGGAAGATATGGACAGTGAGATGGAAACATGGAGCTATGAAAGACTTGATTTTTGTGTGACAGAAGATGGAATTGATCAGGTGGAATTTATCAATCAGTATGATATCGGACAGGTGAAAACAGAACGCGTAAACCTGAAATCCTTTGACGAGATTATGGATATTTATGAAAAAATGATGCTGATACAAAATGCAGATACCTTAAACAGTGAAGACGGCAGAGTTTACCATATTGACCGGATCACCTTTGGCTACAGCCGGATTTATGAACCTGCTACAGACAGCAAATCTGGAGTTCTGGTTCCGGTGTGGGACTTTTTTGGAAGCTTTGAGGGTTTTTATACAGAAGAACAGCAGGTGCAGGGCGCTCCGGAGACATTTGGAAATTATGATACAAACATGAGTTATCTTACCATTAATGCCATAGACGGCAGCGTAATTGACAGGGGACTTGGATATTAAACAATACAGAAGGAGACGGGCAGAGAATGAGGCAGATCAAAGCAGTGATCCGATACAATTTTATGGGATTTTATAAAAAGCCCAAGGTGATTCTGACATTTTTGCTGGGCTTTATTCTCTGCTTTCTGTTAAGCAGCCGGATTATGCCGGTGATCCAGGCATATAAGTCGCCGGTTCAGATGCTGGAACCTTTTTTGTGGACCTTTGGAGATACAACGGCAATTCTTTTAAGCTCCGTACTTCTTTTGCTTTTGTTTTCCGACCTTCCTGTATTGAGCGCTATTACCCCGTATTACCTGTGCCGCACCACAAAAAAGCGCTGGCTTTTCGGACAGCTTTTTTATGTGGCGGCCGTATCTGGGATTTACACGGTTTTTATGCTGGGAGCTACCATGATCCTCTGTGCAAAAGTGGGATATCCGGGAAATATCTGGAGCAATACAGCGGCTATGCTGGCTTATTCTAAGCTGGGAGAGGACTTAAATGTTCCTTCTACGGTAAAGGTAATGGAAAGTGTTACTCCTTACGGATGTACCGCTCAGGTTATTCTCCTGCTGTTTCTTTATATTCTCTGCCTGAGCTTTATTGTGCTGGCAGGAAATCTTCTTCCGGGGAAAAATCGTGGACTGGTGGCAGGGCTTTTGTTCTGCCTTTACGGGTTCCTTCTGGAGCCGAAGGTGCTTCGGGTGCTTCTGGGATTTGAAGAATATGAGATGTTCCGGGTAAATGTGCTGATCGGATGGATCAGTCCTTTAAGTCACGCCTCTTATGGCAGGCATAATTTTGGATATGACCGGCTTCCAACAGTATGGCAGTCCTGTGTGGTGTTTCTGATTCTGCTTGGAGTTCTGATCTGGTTTTGCGGAAGACGGATGAAATACTATCATTTTGTGTTTTTAGGAGAAAAGGATTGAGATGGGCAGTGAGATCAGAAGAATGTTTCTGGGAAAAGGCTTCTGGATGGGTCTGGCTGTGGCAATGGCAGGAATTGTTTTTGGCGCAGCTTATCCTAAAATAGAGGGACTTCTGGATACAGGAAAATTTGTGAATATGGAAGCAGAGGCGCTGAAATCTCAGGCAATGATTTTTCTGCTTCCTCTGGCTGCTGTTCTTCCCTGGAGCGATTCTTTCCTTCTGGAACGTCAGGGCGGCTTTCTGAAATCTGCGCTTCCGAGAACAGGGAGGCGGGTTTATGTGGAGAGCAAAGTGTTTACAGTAGCTCTGGGAGGATTTCTGGCAGTATTCCTGGCAGGCACGCTGATGTTTTTTATATATTTTGCAGTGTTTTTCCCTTTGGAGGAACAGGGAAGGTTTCCCTGGAATTCTGTGTGGGAGCTTACAGAGATTCTTTTACGCTGCGGGATGCTGGGAGGCATCATCAGTACTTTCGGGGGAATCTGCGGAGCCCTGACAGGCTCCGTGTATCTGGCTTTTGGCCTGCCTTTTGTGTCCTATTATTTCTGTGTGATATTAAGGGACAGATACTTTGAAAACGCACTGTGGCTGTATCCGCCCCAGTGGATTGAAGGATCTGCAAAATGGGGAGCAGACAGTATGGGGCTATGGCTGTTTCTTCTTGTTTTTCTGGGACTTGTCATGGTGGTTCATGGAGGGATTCTGTATGACAGAGTTAGTGAGATCTGAGCCGGTGATCCAGGCGGCAAAGGTGACAAAATATTTTGGAGAGGACTGTGTGCTGAAGGAGGCGGATCTTATTCTGAGAAAAGGAGAGGTCTGCGGTATTGTGGGAAATAATGGATCAGGAAAAACAGTTCTTATGAAGTGTATCTGTGGATTTTTGCCCGTGACCTCAGGAGTGATCCGGGTACAGGGAAAGGAGATCGGAAAGGATACAGACTTTCCGGAAAGTCTGGGTGTGATTATTGAAAGTCCGGGCTTTCTGACTAATATGACAGGATTTCGGAATCTGGAGATTCTGGCAGATATGAACCGCCGGATCACAGCCGCTCAGATTCGGCTTGTGCTGAAAAAGGTGGGACTGGATCCTGACCTGAAAAAAGCTGTGGCAAAATATTCCCTGGGTATGCGGCAGCGCCTGGGAATTGCTCAGGCAATCATGGAGGATCCGGATCTTCTGATTCTGGATGAGCCGTTTAACGGACTGGATAAGCATGGAGTGGAGGAGATACGTAAAATTCTTCTGGAGCTGAAAAAGGAAGGGAAAAGTATTCTTCTGGCAAGTCACAATGCAGAAGATATCAGAATCCTCTGTGACCGGGTTTTTGAGATGGACGGAGGAATTTTAAGGGAAAGAGGAACGGCACAATGAAAAGAAACATAAGAAAAACAGCGATATTGCTGTCTGCAGTAATTCTTGGTGAAATCCTGTGTCTGCAGGGGAACAGCGATATCACGGGGACGCAGACAGGCATCCTGGCCGGAACGGGCAGCCGGATTGTGCATGGAGCAGAATTGTTTGCAGACGGAACAGAAAGAACAGGAGCAGAACAAAGCGCAGACACAGACGAGCCGGAGATTACGGTAGCGCCGGTTCCAACTGATGTACCGGAGCCCGGTGTATCACCATCACCGGAACCCAGCGTAACTCCGGAGCCAAGTGTTATTCCGGATCCCACGCCTGGACCGGGAATGTCCATGAATATTGAAAATCTGAATATTTACACAAACGGTCAGGAAGATCTTTTCGGGGACGGTTCTGTGCCTGAAGACACAGGAGGGGATGTTTCCGGAGGATATTCCGGAGGGGGAGAGATGTCTGCGGAACAGAAAGAAGAACTGATCCGTCAGCCCAGACTCCTTCTGGAAAGCTTTAACCTTTCAGAGAAAGCTCTGAACGCAGGAGACCAGGCAGATATGGAGCTGGTGTTTAAGAACAGGAGCAGCAGTCAGGGTATTTATAATCTGAAAGTTTCTTTTAGTACAGAATCGCCATCCATACAGTTTGAGAAGAAGTCCTTTTATTTTTCGGGAGTAAATCCGGGGGCAGATATTACTATTAACAGTAAGGTAAGTATTACAAAGGACGCAAAGGACGGACCTGTTCCGGTGACAGTCTCTTTTGAATATGAGGATGTGAAAGGAAAAGCTGCGACAGGAACAGAAAGTATTGAGATCCGGGTGGCACAGCCGGTGACGGCGGTTCTTGACTGTGAAGGGATTCCTGCAACAGTATATTCTACAGATACCATAGATCTGGCGGTCCGGGTGCAGAATCTCAGCAGAACAGGTATTTATAATGTGCGTGTGGACCTGGAAGGGCAGGGGATGTTTCCAAAGGAAGAAATTTTTGTTGGAAATATGGATGCCGGGACCATGGCTGAAGGAACTATGAGCATTTATGTAGGGACCCGCACTATGAAGGCAGCAGGACAGGATGAGGGAACGGATGAAAGTGAAATGTATGGAAAGGTAAGCGGAAAGCTTACTTTAAGCTATGAGGATCTGCAGGGGAATATTTATCAGGAAACATCAGAATATCAGACGCAGATTAATAAGCCGGAAATACAGAGTCTGAAAATAGAAACTCCCAAAAAGGCAAATTCCTGGTGGTATTCTGTTTTTGTTGTTGCCGGCGCAGGAATGCTGCTGATTATTATCGGACTTGTGATAAGAAACAGAAAGCAGAAAATGCTTTTGGAGGAGGCGCGAAGGGAGGCGGCCGGTGAGCATAAGTAAAAGGAAACATTTTTGGCCGCTGACAGTGACCGGTATAGCAATGGCTGCAGGCGTTTTGTATCTGGCAGTTTATCTGGCGGCAGGGATCCCGGAAGAACAAAGAGAATATCAGGAGATTGTTTCCTTTGGGAAAACAGTTTATGATCAGAAATTACTGAAGGAAGTGCAGAAGATAGACGGGCTGGTCTCTTTTACTCCGGTGCAGGAGATTCCTGTAGAACTGAGGCTGGGAGAGTATACAATGAATACTGTATTTCAGGCGGCAGATCTTGCGGAACTTCATATGAAAGGAAATGGACCGGATAAAATACAGGTTGGGAATACACCGGTTCTGCTGATTGGGAAAAATGCACTTTCCTCTATGACAGATGGAAACGGACGCAGGATTTCCAAAAAGGAACTTCAGAAATTCTGGGAAGGAAGTGAAAAACATCTGCAGTACAGAATGACAGATCAGAGCGAGTCTTCTGTAATAAGAAGTATTCCCCGGGGAGAATCTGAAGAGAAGGATAAAAACAGTACAGATATGGCAGCAGATACAACATCCGGACAGAACATCACTGCGCAGAAAGAGACTGGGTGGAGGGAATGCTATGCCGCTGCACGGCTGACGTCACCTTCGGATGGAATTTATATGGATTATGAGCAGGGAAGGAGAATTCTGGAGGGCAGACCCGTTTCCTGTAATAAAGCGCTGCTTACCGTGCAGGGAAAAGAGAATTTTGAAAAAGCGTCAGCCTCTTTTGCAGATCTGGAAAAGAAGCAATAGAGGCCGGCGGACAGAATAACCGGAAATAAGTCTTTCATAAAGCCTTAATGAAATATAAGCTTCCGGAAGTGTGAAGAAGAACCGGAAGTTACTTTTACATTTCTCCCCGAAAATAAAAAACAAAAATTTTTGAAAAAAAGTGTTGACTTTTATAAATACCTGTAATATAATCTATCTTGCGTCAAGCGAGAAAACAAAAATTAAATACCGTTACGGGGTGTGGCTCAGCTTGGCTAGAGCGCCTGGTTTGGGACCAGGAGGCCGCAGGTTCGAATCCTGTCACCCCGATGCTGTAAACAACTTTTACCGTTTCAGCGAATATGCGGGTGTAGTTCAATGGTAGAACACCAGCCTTCCAAGCTGGATACGTGGGTTCGATTCCCATCACCCGCTTCTCCATAAAAGGAGAAATGTGTCTGTAGCTCAGCTGGATAGAGCAACGGCCTTCTAAGCCGTGGGTCGGGGGTTCGAATCCCTTCAGGCACGCTGTGGTGGGTATAGCGCAGTTGGTTAGCGCGCCAGATTGTGGCTCTGGAGGCCCAGGGTTCGAATCCCTGTATCCACCCTTTCGCCTTTGGGCTATCGCCAAGCGGTAAGGCACAGCACTTTGACTGCTGCATTCGTTGGTTCGAATCCAACTAGCCCAGTCTGTTATGGGGTATTAGCTCAGTCGGTAGAGCACTTGACTTTTAATCAAGTTGTCCGGGGTTCGAATCCCCGATGCCTCACTTGCATCTGTAGAGATACAGATGCTTTTTTCTTATCATATAGGTTATCATCATTTTATTAAAATGAATGATATAAATATTGCGCGGGCATGGCGGAATTGGCAGACGCGCCAGATTTAGGTTCTGGTGTCTACGACGTGCAGGTTCAAGTCCTGTTGCCCGCATAAAAACGCCTGATTCCAGGCGTTTTTTGTTAATTATTTTTGGAAATAATGAAATAGTGCATCATGGAGTATGCTCTGTGCAAGGATCAGAAAAAGGAGATGACTGGTGATGAACACACCATTTGGTAAAATTCTCGAGAAGAATATTTTCAAAAAAGTTTTTTCTGTTGTTATCTTATTAAGTTCAGTTGTCGGTGCGGTTATGAACAGCTATGCAGTCTGGACCCTGGGAGTCAGCACTGGGGTTTCCTGCATAATTGGCATAATTTATATAGTGATGGGGATTTCAGCTCTCATGCAGAATCAGATCATGGAAAAGTGGAGAAATAAGAAGCTTGAAATGCTCATGGGTATATATAGCTGCTTTTTTATATATGATTTTATGATTCTGCTTTTATGGTGGATTTTTTTTGCCCTGTTTATGGTTTCTGGAAAAGCGCAGGCCATGGGGGTATTTGTTCTGGATATTTTGGCCGTTATAATTGTGGCGCTTGGGTATCTTCATGCAAAAAAGATAAAATATACTGTTTATTCCATTCCTTTGGGATTGAGGGGAAATACCTGTCGGATTGCCATGATGAGTGACATTCATCTGGGTGTGTTTGTAGGAGAGAAGCATATTCAGAATATTGTGGATAAAGTGAACCGGCTGGAACCTGATCTGGTAGTTATATGCGGAGATATTATTGATGTAAATAATCACATTCTTGAGGATGATGAGGTTCTTGGCAGAATCAGCTCCCTGTTTTGTAAAATAAAGGCAAAAAAAGGCGTGTTTGCCGTACTGGGAAATCATGATCCAAAGGCAGATAATAAGAAATTTGCTGATTTTTTACGGGCTTCAAACATTCAGCTTCTGCATAATCAGGTGATTCAACTGGAAGATTTCTGCCTGGCAGGAAGAACCGATGCAAGTAATAATTGCAGAAGCTCAATGGAAAGTCTGGCAAAAGAAATAAATTCGAGCTTACCGGTTATAGTTTTAGATCATAATCCCAGTGGTATTCCTGAAGCCGTTGAATTTGGGGCAGACCTGGTTCTCAGCGGTCATACCCATAAGGGACAGTTTTTTCCGGTAACATATTTTACAAAGCTGGCAAATGGAAAACATTATTTTTATGGACATGAACAGTTTGGAAAAACGCATGCCATTATTTCTTCAGGAGCAGGCTTTTTTCAGCTTCCGGTGAGAATCGGAACAAGTAATGAAATTGTAGATATTCATATTTCATAATAAAGAAATATTGATGATTCAAAAAGTATGGAATTTATTTTATGAGTAAATTTGAAAAAGTGCATAAAATTATCACGAATTTGTTTTTATTTAATGCACATATAGAGCTTAATATTTCTTTTTTGTGCGTATATTATGGATTCTATTGTGCAAAATTCGATATTTGCTCATTTATAGTTATATATCAGAGATCAGGGCGGTATTCACAGGAGTACCGCCCTGTAATTTTTTCAGAAAAATATAAAAATATATTGACTTTTTTCAGAAGAGAGAGTATATAATAAATTATAAGTAGTAAGTAATAAGAAATATGAAGTAAGAGAGGTGAAGGATATGTTTAAAAAAGCTTTTTGGATTCCTTATGAGGACAGCGCAGAATATCCTACTATGGTAAAAGCCATGCAGGCAATATCAGAGTACTGTGAAAAGAACGGAGATTCCTGTACCTTTACCGGTGATGATGAGGTAGAGATCAATGGAAAAGTTTATGAGATCTGCCGGGGCTATGAAAATGGGAGCCGGGGTAACTACGGCATCAAATGTAAGGAAAAATAAAGGAGAAAATATGGAAGATTACACACTTGTACAGCAGTTTCTTCTTATAGGACTGGATGGAACGGACAGCAGACATAAATCGGTTGCCAAAAGTGCTGTTCTTCGCGCAGCTGCCGCGGGAAAACGGGCAGAGAGACTTCTTGCCTCCGGTGACTGTCAAAGCCCGGGCTTTGCTGACAAACTGGAAAAAGAAATGAAAACCGTAAAATCCCTGAAAACAGAAGTTTTGAATAAGGAGGCCGGAGAGGATATAGGGATTTTGATATCCCGGGGAGCGCTGGATGAGGTTCCGGATCTTCTGGGCTGTGATATGTATTACGATACTGCAGGCGTGGATCTGATGGTGTACAGAAGTGACCAGGATATTTACCAAAAGGTGACAGAAGCCCTTCGAGCAGAACTTCTGGAAGAAGGAGAGCTGACCGATGATGGGATTCTGCTTCTGTGGATGATCCGTGAAAGTGGATTTATCCATGAGATCTTTTCGGCAAAAGAACAGGAAGAAATATCTCAGAAAATGGTGCGTATGGCAGCATCCGGTCAGTGGACAGGTGTGTTGTGGAATCAGGAATTTCATAAAGCCTTTGAAAGTCTGGGGACAGCCTTTTTAAGGAAAAAGAAAAAACTTTTTCAGAATCCTTATATGCAGGGGGTAAATCTTACTTTTCCGTTTCTGGAAAGGCGTCAGGCTGTGTTTGTTGATTTTGTTATTTTTGGAACTACAGTCAGTGACCGCAGAACGGCAATGATGAGTTTTTTATGCGAACACGGGCATTTTGTGGAAGAAGTAAAGAATGGAACAGAAACTCTTTTAAAAATTGACAATATATTTTACCGCATTGTCCCCAAAACTGTTTCATGCCAGGGAATTCCTATTCAGGGAGCGCTGCTTTCTCCTGTATACCGGTGAAGGGGGGCATATAAAATATGTCCAGACGGAGAACAATGGAAGTGATTCTTGCTTCAGACTATGTTTCCATAGGGGAGCTGGCGCGTCTGACCGGGTGCCGTTACAGTACCCTGAAGCATTATACTGAGGAGGGAATGCTGCCTTTTGAGCAGGAAGAAGAAAACCTGACAAGAAGGTACCGGAGAGAACAGAGCGTACAGCTTGTGGAATGGATACGGCAGCAGAGAAAAGACGGAAGGTCTGTTCCGGAAATCAAAGAGCTTCTTGCAAAAAATCAGCAGACCTGTTCAGAGCAGGAATAAGAATATTGTGGGATGATCAACTGCCAGGCATAAAAGTATGGGGACAAAAGTAAGACTGACTTTTGTCCCCGTAGTGATATCAGAGGTAACGGATTTCGGCAGAGAGGCCTCCGTCCTCGTCTGCTTCTACAACAGCATAGCTGGGCTTATGTCCGTTTTGTCTTGGAAAAGTAAGACTTCCCGGATTTAATACCATGATGCCGTCTTCTTCGTCAATAACTGGTTTATGTGTGTGACCGAAGAATACACAGTCACAGTTTCTGGATTTGGCCTCATCAATTAGACGGGAAAGATCCAGAGAAACGCCGTAAAAATGTCCGTGGGTTACAAGGATCCGGTGTTTGAATACAGTGATTTCGTCCTCTTTTGGAAGGTCGGAGAAGAAATCATTGTTTCCGGCAATAATTGTACAGGGACATTCGGCAAGGGCTTCAATGTAGAACTCGCGCCCTTCCACGTCTCCGCAGTGGAACAGCATATCAAAAGGCTGCTCTCTCAGAACCGCAGTTTCCAGATTGGCGTCTCTTCCATGAGTGTCACTGACAATAAGGAGTTTCATTGAAGCTCGTCCCTGATAGCCCTCAGAGCCTTCCCTCTGTGGCTGATTTTATTTTTTTCCTCCATGGAAAGCTCTGCAGAAGAACATCCGTATTCCGGAAGATAAAAAATGGGGTCATAGCCAAATCCGTTTTCACCTTTTTCCTCGTAGCCGATCCTGCCTTCCATAGCAGCTCTGACTGTCCGAACAGTCCCGTCCGGGAAAGCGGCTGCAATGGCACACACAAAGCGGGCAGTTCTCTTTTCATCAGGAACTCCGTCCAGCCGCTCAATAAGATTTGCATTTTTAATATGATAGGAAGTATCTTCACCCATGTAGCGGGCAGAATAGATACCCGGTTCTTTATTCAGATAATCGATTTCCAGACCGGAGTCATCAGCAAGTACAATCTCTCCAGTAAGGTCACGGATAGCCGTTGCCTTGATGACTGCATTTTCTTCAAAAGAATTTCCGTTTTCTTCAATATCAGCTGTGATTCCGGCATCCTTCAGGGAAAGAAGCTGGATATCCAGATCACCGAGAATTTCGCGGATCTCCTTCATTTTTCCTTCATTGCCGGTGGCAAAAATTACTTTTTTCATTTGTTTGCATTCCTCCTTGGCGGTTTTGGCCCCAGAAACTGATAGTAGTAGGTTTTTAACATTCCATTGTATATTTTGCGGTTTTTGTCCGCTTTTTTCCCAATATCATTTTCAGCTCTGTCATAGGACGTGATCAGGTACATGGACCATTTATCCAGACGGTTGAAGCTTTCTCCGATTTCCCGGTAAAGCTGCGGAAGAGCCGCTTTTTCCTCCAGACGCTCTCCATATGGAGGATTTGTGATCAGGAAGCCGTATGGTTTTGGGTGGCTGAGATCCTTAACTGCTCTCTGCTGAAAATGGATCAGCCTGTCCACGCCTGCCATTTTGGCATTGGAACGGGCTGCCTTCAGCGCTTCTGCGTCAATATCATAGCCCTGGATATCCGTTTCAATATGAAGGTTGATCCGGTCGTTTGCTTCTTCTATGGCGTCATACCAGCATTTTCGAGGAACAATATGCTTCCAGTCCTCAGAAAGGAAGGAGCGGTTCATGCCGGGAGCCATATCGGCGGCGATCATGGCTGCCTCAATAGGAAAGGTTCCGCTTCCGCAGAAAGGATCTACAAGGATCCGGTCTTTATTCCATGGGGTAAGCATAATAAGGGCTGATGCCAGAGTTTCAGTGATCGGAGCTTTTACAGTCATCTGACGGTAGCCGCGTTTATGGAGGGATACTCCTGAGGTGTCAATGCCCACAGTGGCCACATCCTTCATAAAAGATACACGGATGGGAAAGCTTGCTCCGTCTTCCGGAAACCAGGAAATACCGTAAACGCCTTTCAGACGTTCTACAATTGCTTTTTTCATAATGGACTGGATATCAGAAGGGCTGAAAAGCGCGCTCTTTACGGAGTTGGCCTTGGCAACCCAGAATTTTCCATCCTGAGGAATGTAGTTTTCCCAGGGAATTGCCTTTGTTTTTTCAAAAAGCTCGTCAAAGGTCACCGCCTTAAATTCTCCTGCTTTCAGAAGAATACGTTCTGTGGTGCGGAGAAATACATTTGCCTGTGCGATTCCCGCAGCGTCAGCCAGAAAAGTTACTTTTCCATCCTCCACTTTGCTGATCTCATAGCCGAGATCAAGAATTTCCCGTTTCAGGACAGCCTCCATTCCAAAATGACAGGGAGCGATCAGTTCCATATATTTCATGGCAGCCTCATTTCTCTGACAGTGTTTCCGTCAAAATCTTTAATAGTAAATATACTGTTTTCCAGAACTGCGTAGGTTGCAGGATTTCCCTCCTTGGGAATGGAAACAGAGCCTGGATTTAAAAGGATATATCCATCCATCTGCTGAGCCTTTAACACATGAGTATGTCCGTGGATCAGAATGTCTCCTTCCTGGAGAGGGGGAAGATTGTCCTGGTTATAAATATGTCCGTGAGTAGCGTAAAAGGTTCTTCCGTCTACAGAAAGAATACAGTAGTCAGCCATTACCGGAAATTCCAGAACCATCTGGTCAACCTCGGCCTCGCAGTTTCCGCGGACAGCGTAAATTTTGTTTTTATGTTCATTGAGAAGAGCAATGACTTCTTTGGGAGCATATTCTCTTGGAAGATCATTTCTGGGTCCGTGATAGAGCAGATCGCCCAGAAGAACCAGACGTTCTGCCTGCTCTTCACGGAACGCATCCAAAAGCTTCCGGCAGTAATATGCGGAGCCATGTATATCTGATGCAAACAAGTATTTCATTCAGGTATTCTCCTTATAATAGGTGTTTTGTATAAAATCCGTTCTGTTTTTACAGAACAGGATTTTTCTCTTTTACATTATCACGGTTATCCGGAAATTACAAGATTTCTTCCTCGATAAGCTTCAAAACCGCCGATCACAGACCGGGTTTTGTACCCTTTTTTTACAAAAAGCCTGGCGGCGGCCATACTTGAGCCGCCCCGCTGGCAGTAAAAGATCAGAAGCTTTTCCCGGGGAAGCTCCCGGCACTGTTCAATCTGGCTGTAAGGATAGTTTACCGCGCCGCGGATATGACTTTTCTGATAAAGGGCCGCATCGCGGACGTCTATGATGAGAGCGTCGGAACGGCCTGCATAATAATCCAGCATTTTGGCGGAAATGGTTTCAATGGGAAACATTTGAGCTTTCCTTTTTTATTTATCATATGCAGAAAAGAGGACGGAGAAACAGATCGGAAGACAGGACAGGGCGGATGCGGCATCTGCCTGCATCCGCCCTGTCCATACGATTCTGTAAGAAGGGAGAAACGTTTGTTTTTTGCTGATTTTTTTCTTTAGTATCTGTCAGAGTAATTGTTCTGTTCTCTGTCGTAAGCGTTTGTAGTTTTGTTTTTAGAGCTGTTTCTGGAAGCGTTTTTGGAACTGTTTTTTCCGCAGTTCTGTGCGCTTTTATCAGAAGCTTTGTCTGTGTTGCTGTTCATGTTTTTGTTTTCTGTTTCATAATTTTTTGTCATTTTCATTTTCCTCCTGGTGTAATGTGTTGAATAGCTGCTGTTTACTATCCCGCAGGGTATTTTGGTATCTGTGCCAAAACCCTGAGACATACAGGGCAAAATGCTTCCTGTCACCTAAGGCGATTTGGAATGCATTTTGTCAACTTGCTTATTACACTGTCTATTATGTCAAAAAGTTGTAATAATATTCATGAAATCATATTGCTTTTTTTTCCAGTTTATATTATAATCTAATCTGTAAAAAGAATTTACCCTTCAAAAATTTTTTTTACATAACCCCTTATTTAATTATTTATACTCCCCTCGAAACACCCGGTAGCTCCCCTACCGGGTGTTTCTCTGTAAAAAAGAAAAAGAAGGCCTGGAAAGCCCGGAAAAAGCGGACTGAGGGCCTGAAAAAAGAAATTGCGCAGGACAGACATTCCGCTTAAAAATGCTGTCAAACACAAATACAACAGAAGTTATATGGGAATGTGATCAGGATTTTTGTAAAGGGTTGTAGTTTCAATAGCAGGAAGGAGACTATGTGTATGAAAAAGATGAAAAATGTAACTGCAGTAGTTTTGACCTGTGTTCTGGCACTGGGAAACGGGGAGATCCTGTGGGCGGCAGAAGACAGGGCAGAGGCTCAGCAGCAGAAGGAGGAAGACGCCGGAAGTATCGTATCCCGGCTGACCGGACTTCCCTATATTGGCGGACAGCGTCTGGAGACGCCGCTGATCATGCAGGATGAGATAATGAAACTTCAGAATGTTCAGGAGGAAGGAATTCTCGGATGTCTGAAATGGGATTTTGATAATGATAACAGTGATGAAATTCTGGCAGTTACTTATGAGCCAAGTGAAACCTTTGGGCCGGAAAATAAATGTGTCAGGATATCCATGTATGAATTAAACGTGGGTACCTGGATGGTTTCCGATATGTTTGAGCTGGGAGAATATGATCTGGAAGGAAGGTTTCAGGATCTGGCGGCAATGTCTGATACGAATTCCACTGCCTATGAGGGAAATATTTTTTTGAGAAGGGTAAACGGACAGTATCAGTTCTTTTATGAGTACAGCGCATCTCCCAAATATCTGGTCACAGGGTTTGAGTGGTATTTAAGAGGATATACCTATGACGGATCAGCCTTCTCAGTTATGGAAAGTACTCAGGATATGGAATATGCGGCATCGGGAATGGAAATAGAAGCTTTATTTGCTTTAGATCCAACACCGCTGCAGGGACTGGATTACGGACAGTATACGATCGATATGATAGAGCAGTATAAAGCCTTGGGATTCCAGGCTCAACGTATAGGTATAGGTACGGAAAATTTTATTGTTTATTCAACAGTCAGCCAGGATCCCCGCTGTTATTCGATTGTGCGGTTAGTGCGCGGAGACAGTATGGAAGAGGGGCAGTCAGCAGGTCAGTTTGTATATGACAGATTAAAATCGGAAAGATATCTGGAGGGCTTCTGGATGGATATTGAAGATCATACCTCGTCCATCCGGGAGATTGTAGATCAGACACATACAGAAGAGGAAAGCGCTGGTTCAGATACGGTATCTGTGGCAGGTTCCTATGAGGAGTTTTTAAAAACAAATCATGTGGGAGATTATTATGCCATAGTGGATGCCGGAGAAAATCAGGAATCCATATTAGTGGCAGTAACAGGTTTTTCCGAAATGGATGAGGACATTTATACACCGGAGTTGGGATATGATATTGTTCTTTACGGAAACAACGGAGGAACTGTCCGTCAGATCGGGGAGCCGCTGCATCTGAGCGAGTCCGCAGGTCCATGGTATTTTTGCGAAAATAAGCTTATCTGCAATGGCAGAAGAGGCGGATATTATACGGTGGATATTGCTGGGGATTCCTACACACGAAATTTTCACCAGGAGGGAAGCAGCTCTGACTGGGTTCCCCTGTCTCTTCGAAAAAACAGAGGAGCTGCAGGCGGACAGGTGCAGCCGTCTCCGGAGAACAATGCGGCAGCCGGAGAATACATGCTGCCAACCAGTAACAGCGAATATCTTACAGAAGAGACACTTATCAGCAAGGGGCTGACCAAAGAACAGCTGGGGCTGGCGAGAAATGAAATTTTTGCCAGACATGGAAGGATGTTTGATACGGCAGAAATACAGCAGTATTTTGATTCCAGATCCTGGTATGTTCCAAAGTATGCGCCGGCAGAGTTTGACGCAATGGGAGACGGTATTTTTAACGAATATGAAAAATACAATATGGAGTCCATTAAGGCTCTTGAGGACAAGCTTGGCTGACGGCTCGGCTGACGGCTCAGCCTGTGGATATGCCCGTTGTTTACAGCAATCTGGTCAAAATGCTGTGTAAACAGCAGCCAGATTGTTTCGATGAATGTCTCAGCCGGTAATTTTTGGGTGAAAAGAGTCCGGGAAGATGTTATAATGAAAAATGATTCTAACTGTTCGCAGGTTACTGGGAATGGCGTGAGAAATAATAAATGATTTCAACCCGGAATCAGTTTATTGACGAAAGGAAAAAAAGGAGAACAGCAATGGATGTTCGTGAATTTCAGGAAAAACTTAAAAAAATGCAGGAACTGGCCAAAGAGCAGGGCGGAAGTCTCAGGGCAGAGCAGATCAGAGAAGAATTCTCAGGAAGTGATCTGAACAGCAGTCAGCTTGTGAACGTGCTTAAATATCTTACCGGACAGGGAATCCTGATAGAGGGAATTGAGACAGAGACAGAGGGCTCAGACGCTCAGGAGGAAGTACGCCGGGTTCCTCTGACACAGGAAGAGGAGGCTTATCTGAAAGAATATCTGGAAAGCCTTCCCGGAGAAGAGGATTTTCCGGAAAGCGGGCGGCTTTTTGAAGAACTTAGAAGCGGAAGCGCAGACGCCGTACAGAGCCTTGCTGCCTGCTATATGCGTGCGGCAGCAAGGCTTGCTGTGGAAATGAATACAGAGGATATCTTTATCGGGGATCTGATCCAGGAGGCCAATGTAAGCCTTGTACAGGCTCTTGGCGCTGCCGGAGAGATTCTGCGCAGTGAGGAATGGCTTCTGGAACAGATCCGTGAGGGAATCCGTAAGGCCTGCAAGGAGCAGAGCCAGAGAAAATTTGAGGATGACAGTCTGGTGGCCAGGGTGGAGAAGCTGGAAAGCGCTGTGAGAGAGCTTTCTGAGGATGAAGAAGACGGAGAAAGCGCATTCAGTGTGGGAGAGCTTGCAGTGATCCTGGATATGGACGTAGAGGAAATCCGAGATACGCTTCGCCTTACTGGAGACGACAAGTGATGGGCTATTATGATTTACACGGCATTATTTTTCAGGATGTTTTAGAGTAGAAGAAACATGACGGAATTTCGGAGGCTATACAACATGCTTCAGGTCACTGTCCCGTGAGGCACTTAGGCATGTATATTCCAAAATCCCGGGACATACAGGGCAAAACGCCATCACCAAAGATGGTCCGGGATGCATTTTTACCAGGCTGCTGTGAAAGGCGGCAGCTTTATATGCCTGTGGGCAGCAGGTTGTAATCAGGTGTCATTTATGGTAGAATAATCGGAACGGGAGGTGTTTTTATGCAAATCAGAGAATCGGCGGAGGATTATCTGGAAGCGATTTTAAGGCTGTCCCAAAAGGGCGGAGGAGTAAGATCTGTGGACATTGCCACAATGCTGTCAGTGTCAAAGCCAAGCGTAAGTCACGCTATGAAGCTTCTCAGAGAAGACGGTTACATTGCTATGGACCGTTATGGAACCGTGACTCTTCTGGACAAAGGCGCAGAGATTGCCAACAGAATCTATGAACGTCATACAGTTCTCACAACAATGCTGGAGAGCCTGGGAGTTCCTTCAGAGATCGCCAGAGCTGACGCATGTAAAATGGAGCATGATATCAGTGATGAGAGCTTTGCAAGAATTAAAGAACGTCTGATCGAGAATGGTCAGCTGGATTAAATAAAACATCCGGAGCAGTTTCAAAAGGAACCGTTTCGGATGTTTTATGTTAATCATACAGATTTTAAATGTTAAAGAAAAAAGTAATCAGGATGGGCACAAAAAAGGAACAGAGAATTCCATTAAGAACAGCCAGAACCACAGTTTCCTCATTTGTGTATTTCAAAAGTACAGGAAGGGTGGTATCCTCGCTGGTGGCTGCGGCCGGTGCGATACAGGTGTAATTATTGAGCCTGGAGGCAATAATGGGAATCAGGAAAAAAGAGAAAAATTCTCTCATAAGATTGCTCATAAAGGCAATACTTCCCAGTTCCGCGCCTCCCAGACGGCTGATGGTAACTCCTGCAAGACTGTACCATCCCATTCCGCTTGCCACAGCAGCGCCTTCTGCCGGAGAAATACCCAGGATCACGGCGCAGATCAGCCCTCCGATGATAGAGCCCACAGTAATGCCCAGGGGGATAATAAGGATCTTCAGATGATACTGACGTATTTTTTTAAGGATGCCGTTGTGCATTCCGATGCTGATTCCAACAGAAAACATCAGTATGTATAAAACCATATCTGAGTGCCGGCTTAAAAAGCTGACAGGCGCGGGATCAAAACCGGACAGACCACAGAAAAGTCCCAGTACCAGGGCCAGCAGTGTAAATAAAACGATCATTTGTCTTCTCCTTCTGAATCTGAGTGTTTGTTTTCCATAAAGCGTTTTGTCAGTATGTAGACAAGAATAATGGAAACCAGAGTGGGGATCAGAAAGAACAGGAAGCTTTTCAGTCCCAGAGAGGACAGTTCACTGAGAAAGTTTTCTTTTTGGCCAAGCATAACCCCCATGGAAAAAATAAGAAGAAGGGTGCAGAGCATGGCAAGACGTTCATTCCATTTTTTAATTCTTCCTGTCATGAGAAAACGTCCGATCAGGATTCCTGCACCCATGACAATAAAAATTTTCATAACAGTTTCTCCTTTTAGGTCATATAAAAGACATTATATCATTTGCAGAATTCCTTTACAATGGGGAGTTTACGCAAAAAAACAGCACAGGCTTATGATAAATATTCAAAGCCTGTGCTGTTGTCATCCTGATGTCATATTCTGACTGGGATTTTATGTGCCGCAGCGAAAGAAGCAGTTATCTGAACTGTGTCTGAGGCATATTCTGTGTTTTGTACGGTACCCGGTGGTTCTTTTATAAGAACACATATTTCAGGATAAAGAGAACCGTAAGAACATACATCAGTACGCTGATCTTCTTTTCCTTTGCTTTTCCGCTTATAAGATTGATCACAACGTAAGAGATAACGCCCATTGCGATACCTTCGGAAATACTGTACATAAACGGCATTGCAATGATCGCAATAAAGCATGGGATCGCTTCCGTGTAATCATTAAAATCAATTTTGGTAATGGATGTGAGCATCAAAAATCCTACCACGATCAGAGCCGGAGCCGTTGCAAAGGACGGAATAGCCAGGAAGATCGGCGACAGGAACAGAGACAGTCCAAACAGGATGGCTGCCACAATGGCAGTCAGACCGGTGCGTCCGCCTTCCGCTACACCGGAAGCGCTTTCTACAAAAGTAGTAACAGTAGAAGTACCGCAAACTGCGCCTACAGATGTTCCCACTGCATCAGAGAGAAGAGCGCCCTTAATCTTCGGAAGTTTGCCGTCTTTGTCAAGCATATCGGCTTTGGAAGCCACACCAATGAGGGTTCCAAGAGTATCAAACATATCTACAAACAGGAATGCAAACATGATGACAACAAAGTCAAGACTGAACACAATGGAAAAGTCCATTTTCATAAAGGTCGGCGCCATGCTGGGAACGCTGATTCCGTTGGAGAAATCAGGGAGAAGGCTGAAGAAGCCAAGCTCCGGATTTGGTACATACAGTCCAACGAACTGACAGATGATTCCAAGTCCCCAGGTGATGAGAATACCCCACAGGATACTTCCCTTAATATTTTTTACCAGAAGGATGGCTGTAACTAAAATACCGATAAGAGCCAGTAAAACAGTGATTCCCATGCTGTTGAAGGTTCCGTCTTTTACAGCGCTTTTAAAGGAAAATACACTTACCAGAGTAGAGTCGTTGTTTACAACGATTTTTGCATTCTGCAGACCGATAAATGCAATAAACAAACCGATTCCCACGGAAACCGCATGTTTCAGGTTCATGGGAATGGAGTTGAAGATTGCCTCACGTACATTGGTCAGAGACAGAAGGATAAAGATCAGGCCTTCTACAAATACTGCGGCCAGAGCCTGCTGCCAGCTGTAACCCATACCAAGGACAACGGTGTACGCAAAATATGCGTTTAATCCCATGCCCGGCGCCAGAACAAACGGGTAATTGGACAACAGTGCCATAAGGCAGGTTGCAATAAACGCAGACAGCGCAGTTGCTGTAAACACAGCGCCTCTGTCCATTCCGGAGGCCTCCAGAATGTTAGGGTTTACTGCCAGAATGTACGCCATTGTCATAAATGTGGTGACGCCGGCAATGACCTCGGTCCGTACATCTGTTTTGTTTTCCTTCAGGTGAAAGAGTTTTTCGAGTTTCATAATGCTACCCCCTTTTTATTAAAATATTGCTAAAATATTTCCGTACCGGAAACATATTTGCCAGTAACACAGCGGGCATCAGCCAGATAAGTAAGCCGCTCCAGACGTTCCCGTACTGTCAGAGACTGCGGATGCGGGAAATACGTGTCGTCAAGGATAACGGCGTCAAATTCATAACCCTCAAGAAAACTTCCGGTTTTGCCGAAGAATTCTCCGCCTCCCATTGTCCCCATATAAAATGCTTCTTCAAAGGTAAGAGGCTTCCTGTTGCTATCTATATACCTCCAGTGAAGCTTTGATACCTGAATTGAATCAGCAACAGCTCTCAGCATGGAAAGAGAATGACCGCCTGCAATGTCAGTGCCAAGTCCGGTATGGATTCCCTGTTCAAGATAAAGCTTTACAGGGGCGATACCTGATGAAAGATTGGTATTGGACTGAGGACAGTGGGCAACGTATACCCCCTGTTCTTTTATAAGCTGTATTTCTTCGTCCGGACAATAAACACAGTGGGCCATAATGGCAGGGCAGTCTTTTCCGCCAAAAAGATCAAACCGGCGGTAAGCGTCCCCGTAAAATCTGCTTTCGGGGCAAAGCTCCTGTACCCAGGAAACCTCGCCGGGATTTTCGGAAAGATGAGACTGTACAGGCAGTTTATAACGTTTCCGGATTTCAGCCAGCTTTTTCATCAGTTCATCTGAGCAGGACGGGATAAAGCGCGGCGTCAGAATGGGCCTTACATTCTGATATTTTCCAATACAGGAATCAAGCCAGCGGATTGTGTCGGCTGCGGAGATTTCAGCGCTTTTTTCCTGCAGTGTGTCCGGGCCGTTGCGGTCCATATTTACCTTTCCTACAAAGGTCTTCAGTCCGGTTTTTTCCAGAAGCTCCATAAGAATATCCGTTGCTTCCACGTGGAGAGTGCCGAAGATACAGGCTCTTGTGGTTTCACTTTTTTTCAGATCCTCAGCAAAAATGGAGTAGGCCTTCCGGGCATATTCCTGATCGGAATATTTGGATTCCTCAGGAAAGGTCACAGAGTTCAGCCAGTCCAGAAGCTCCAGATCCATTCCCATTCCCCGGAAGCTGTACTGGGGAGCATGAAGATGAAGGTCTGCAAATCCCGGGACGATCAGACTGTCTCCTGCATCTCTTACCGGGATTCCCTGGAATTTTTCCGGGAGGGAGGAAAATACTCCGGCACATTTTCCGTTTTCGCAGACAACATAGGCATGTTCTCCGGAGACAAGAGTGTTTTTGTCTGTGTTGAAGCAGACATTTCCTTTTAGTGCAAAAGAAGAATTCTGTTTCATATGGTTTACCTTCCTTTCTTCTTTGCAGCCAGGGCGGTTTTGAGCAAAAAAATTCCAACTACCTTTTTCGGATACCCTGAATAAGACTTATAGGCAACTATTACGGTAGTTGGTAGAAACGTCCAACCGATTATGGACTTATATAAGCTGCTGCAAATACCTTTATTTATATGCTTTATATTATATATGGAAAAGAATTTTCTGTCAATTAAAAACAAACAATTTAAACTATCGGAAATGCAGAAAATCACAGCTGAAATTTGTGCAAAATGTTTAAGAAGAAAATTAAAGAATTTCTCTGGCAAGAAAAACATATCCGTGATAGAATGTGTCGTATCGGAAATACCGACAGGTCCGGGAAAGCTCCGGACAGGATACATGAGACCAGTCAGAAAAAAGAACCTGGATGGAGGGATATTTTGGAATTTAAAAAAGAAAACATGAAAAACTGTATGTATCTGATTCTTTTTACAGTGCTTTTATATGTGGGTCTGCAGAATCTGGATGTTGTACTTGATTTTCTGATGAGGATTATCGGCCTGTTTTTTCCGTTTATAGCAGGCGGCGGAATTGCATTTGTATTAAACGTTCCCATGCAGTTTATTGAAAGAAACATATTCGGCAGAGGAAAACGGAAGGATTCAAAGATCGTCCGTAAGATTGCCAGACCGGTAAGCCTGGTGCTTGCCATACTGATAGCTGTTTTTGTGATCTTTATTGTTGGAAACGTAGTGATCCCTGAACTGGGCCGGACAGCAATGAGCCTGGGAAGAAACATTGAGCGGGGAATCACAAATATTACGGTATGGATCGATGAGAATTTCAAACAGGATTCTGCTATTTCCGAGTGGGCGAACTCCCTTGAGATAGAGCCTCAGAAAATGCTGGATTCTGTTATGACAGGGCTTCAGAGAGGCGTCAACAATATTCTTTCTTCCACAGTGACGGTAACTCTCGGAATTGTAAATACAGCTATGAACTTTGGTATTGGATTTGTTTTTGCCTGTTATGTGCTTCTCCAGAAAGAAAAACTGATGATCCAGACAAAAAAAGCTCTTTATGCGCTGTTTCCGAAAAAAGCGGTAAAATATGTGCTTCATGTATGTTCTCTGGCAAATGATATTTTTTCCGGATTTGTTACAGGACAGTGCATTGAGGCTGTGATTCTGGGAACCATGTTCTTTGTGACAATGACCATATTCCGGTTCCCGTATGCAATGCTGGTAGGTGTTCTGATTGCATTTACAGCCTTGATTCCTGTTTTTGGTGCGTTTATCGGATGTGCAGTGAGCTTTATCCTGATTTTTCTGATAAGTCCTGTACAGGCGCTGCTGTTTCTGATTTTGTTCTTTGTGCTTCAGCAGATTGAGGGAAATCTGATCTATCCTCATGTTGTTGGAGGCTCCGTGGGACTTCCTTCTGTGTGGGTGCTGATGGCAGTTACCATAGGCGGAAGTCTTATGGGAGTTGTGGGCATGCTGATATTTATCCCGCTGGTGTCAGTGCTTTATGCTCTGTTCCGTGAGTGGATATACAAAAGACTGAAAACCAGAAATATACAGATAAAAGACTGATTTTCTGAATACAAAAAATAAGGACTGCTGTCAGCAGAAGCCTGTGGATATGTTCCGGGGCTTTGCTGTCAGCAGTCTTTTCGTTTTGATTATTTATTGTTTTTGTTCTGTTCCACTTCCAGAAGCTTCATGGCACGAACTTTCAGCGGAAGTCCGAAAAGAGTGATAAAGCCGTCTGCGTCATGGTGATCATACATGTCTCCTGTGGTAAAGGAAGCAAGAGACTCATTGTAAAGGCTGTATGGAGAAGTAGTTCCTGCTTTGATGATATTTCCTTTGTAAAGCTTCAGTTTTACTTCGCCTGTCACATATTTCTGAGTGGATTCTACAAATGCCTGGATCGCTTCACGAAGAGGGGTGAACCATTTGCCCTCGTAAACAACCTGTGCAAACTGGCTTCCCAGTTTCTTTTTGGCTTCCATAGTATCGCGGTCAAGAGTCAGCTCCTCAAGCTGGTCATGAGCTGCCATAAGGATGGTTCCGCCGGGAGTCTCATAAACGCCGCGGGATTTCATACCTACTACACGGTTTTCCACAATATCAACGATTCCGATTCCGTTTTCTCCGCCCAGACGGTTCAGCTCAGTAATGATCTCAGATACTTTCATTGCTTTGCCGTTCAGAGTTTTCGGAATACCTTCTTCAAAGGTCATGGTGATCTCAGTTTCTTTGTCAGGAGCCATCTGAGGGGTTACGCTTAATACAAGCATGTCGTCATAGTTAGGTGCCTGGGAAGGATCCTCCAGCTCAAGGCCTTCATGGCTGATATGCCATAAGTTACGGTCGCGGCTGTAGCTGTGGCGTGCGTCAAAGGGAAGATTGATTCCGTGTGCCTGACAGTAAGCCAGCTCATCCTCACGGGACTGCATGGTCCATACGTCGGTCATACGCCATGGAGCAATGATCTTGATGTCAGGAGCAAGGGCTTTGATTCCAAGTTCAAAACGGATCTGGTCATTGCCTTTTCCGGTAGCGCCGTGGCAGATAGCCACAGCATTTTCTTTACGTGCGATCTCAACCAGCTTTTTGGCGATTGCCGGACGTGCCATAGAGGTTCCAAGAAGATACTGGTGCTCATATACAGCGCCTGCCTCTACACATGGCATAATATATTCGTCGCAGAATTCATCAACAATATCTTCAATATATAATTTGGAAGCTCCGGAAAGTTTGGCTCTCTCGTCCAGTCCGTCCAGTTCGTTTCCCTGTCCGCAGTTAATGCAGCAGCAGACAACATCGTAATTAAAGGTTTCTTTCAGCCACGGAATCAGCGCTGTGGTATCAAGACCGCCAGAGTATGCCAGAACAACTTTTTCTTTCATAATAGATCCTCCTGTTTATTTATCCTTTAAAATTATTGTTCAATAAGTTTTTTTGCTTTAGCCCGGAAGCTGTACGTTTCCGGGAACAATGGATAATATACAACAAATTTTATAAATATGCAATACCTAAAATGAAAAAAGTTTAAAAAGATTTCCGGGAACACCTAATATAATTATAGGTAACAATCAAAATATATAAAGGAAAACAGAAAAAAACAACAGGTATTGTGAAAAATAATTATTGCATATTATGCACGATAGATGTATAATCTTATCATCATCACAGAAACGGCATAAATATACATCCGGGAAGAAATGCCGGATGAAAAAAGGAGGAGAACCTATTATGATAAAAGCAGGAATTATCGGAGCGACCGGCTATGCGGGAAATGAGCTGGCAAGACTTTTACTGGGACATAAAGAAACAGAAGTGGTATGGTATGGCTCCAGAAGCTATATTGATAAGGAATATGCAGGAATTTATCAGAACTTTTTTAAGCTGGTGGATGCAAAATGCATGGATGATAATATGGAAGCTCTGGCAGACGAAGTGGATGTGATTTTTACGGCAACCCCTCAGGGGCTTTGCGCTTCTCTTGTAAATGAAGGGATTCTTTCCAGGGCGAAGGTGATCGACCTCAGCGCGGATTTTCGTATTAAGGATGTAAAGAAATATGAGGAGTGGTATGGGATCCAGCACAAAGCGCCTCAGTTTATCGAGGAAGCCGTGTACGGGCTCTGTGAGATCAACCGGGAAGATATTAAGAAGGCAAGACTGATCGCCAATCCGGGATGCTATCCTACCTGTTCCACACTTTCCATTTACCCTCTTCTGAAAGAAGGGCTTATTGATCCCTCTACCATTATCATTGATGCAAAATCCGGAACCTCAGGCGCCGGAAGAGGGGCTAAGGTGGATAATCTTTTCTGTGAGGTAAACGAAAATATCAAGGCGTACGGCGTTGCGTCTCACAGACATACGCCGGAGATCGAGGATCAGCTTGGCTATGCCTGCGGTGAAGAGGTGATTCTGAATTTTACCCCTCACCTGATCCCAATGAACAGAGGAATCCTTATTACAGCCTATGCGTCTCTGAAAAAAGAGGTCTCTTATGAGGAAGTGAAGGCAGCTTATGACAAATATTATGAAAAAGAACAGTTTGTCCGGGTACTTGATAAGGACGTATGTCCCCAGACAAAGTGGGTGGAAGGAAGCAACTTTGTGGATGTAAACTTTAAGATTGATCCCCGTACAAACAGGATCATTATGATGGGAGCAATGGATAATCTGGTAAAAGGCGCTGCAGGTCAGGCTGTTCAGAACATGAACCTGATGTTTGGTTTTGATGAGGCAGAGGGACTTCGTCAGATCCCTATGGTACCGTAATACAAAATATAACGATGAGGTACTGCAGATACAGTATGTGACAGAATACGGAGAGACTCTGAAACCCGAAGAACAGAGATTATTCCGAAGCAGGAAAAAGGAGGAGAACACGATTATGAACATCATTACAGGCGGCGTAACAGCGGCAAAAGGATTTCAGGCAGCTTCGGCGGCTGCCGGGATCAAATATCAGGGAAGAACTGATATGGCAATGGTATACAGTGAGGTTCCCTGTAAGGCAGCAGGAACCTTTACCACCAATATCGTTAAGGCGGCTCCGGTAAAATGGGATCAGGATATTGTGTATAATCAGCCGGAGGCTCAGGTGATCATCTGCAACAGCGGGATCGCCAATGCATGTACGGGAAAAGAAGGCTTTGAATGTTGCAGGGAAACTGCTCTGGCAGCAGCAAAAACCCTTAAAGTGGATCCGGACAGCGTACTTGTGGCTTCCACAGGTGTCATCGGAATGCAGCTTCCGGTTCAGAAGCTTGCAGCCGGCGTAGAGGCTATGGCGCCGGAGCTTGACGGAGGCCTGGAAGCAGGAAATCAGGCTGCGAAAGCTATTATGACAACAGACACCGTAGAAAAAGAGGCGGCAGTTCAGGTTGAGATCGGCGGAAAAACAGTGACAGTAGGTGGCATGTGCAAGGGTTCCGGAATGATCCACCCCAATATGTGCACCATGCTTGGATTTGTCACAACAGATGTGAATATTTCCAAAGAGCTTCTCCAGGAGGCTTTAAGTCAGGATGTAAAAGATACTTACAACATGGTTTCTGTAGACGGTGATACTTCAACCAACGACACGGTTCTCCTTCTGGCAAACGGTATGGCAGGGAATCCGGAGATCACAGAAAAAAATGAAGATTATCGGGCTTTCTGCCAGGCCCTTAATTATGTAAATACTCAGCTTGCCAAAAAGATCGCAGGAGACGGCGAAGGTGCCACCGCTCTTTTTGAAGTGAAGATCATCGGGGCAGAAAGTAAAGAGCAGGCAGTTACTTTAAGTAAATCAGTGGTGACTTCCTCACTTACAAAGGCGGCGATTTACGGCCATGATGCCAACTGGGGCCGTATTCTCTGCGCTATGGGATATTCCGGCGCCCAGTTTGATCCGGAAAAGGTGGATCTGTATTTTGAGAGCAGAGCCGGAAAGATTAAGATCATTGAGAATGGTGTTTCCACAGGTTACAGTGAGGAGGAGGCAACTAAAATTCTTTCTGAGGATGCGGTAACAGCCATTGCAGACATTAAAATGGGAGACTGTACGGCAACTGCCTGGGGCTGTGATCTTACTTATGATTATGTGAAGATCAATGCGGACTACCGTTCCTGATCTCGGGAGATGAAACATATAAAGGATAAAGACTTTGACGGATATTCAGATCTGTCAGAGAAATGGCCGGTTATGGATGGCTGTATCACAGTGGCTGGGAAACGGATCAGAAGGAAGAAGAGAAAAAAGGAAATCGAGGAGGAAAAGAAATGGTAAAACAGAAATATCTGGACAAGGCAGAGGTGCTGATCGAGGCGCTTCCTTATATCCAGCGTTTTAATCGGAAAATTGTGGTGATCAAATACGGCGGAAGCGCCATGTTGGATCAGGAGCTGAAAGCAAACGTAATTAAAGACGCGGTTCTTTTGAAGCTGGTAGGATTTAAGCCGATCATTGTACATGGCGGCGGCAAGGAGATCAGCCGCTGGGTAAATAAAGTGGGAATGGAGCCAAGATTTGTAAACGGACTTCGTGTGACAGACAAAGATACCATGGAAATCGCAGAAATGGTTCTTGCAAAAGTAAATAAAGAGCTGGTTACGCTTGTAGAATCTCTGGGAGTGGAGGCTGTTGGAATCAGCGGCAAGGACGGAGGACTTCTGAAGTGTACAAAGAAGCTGTCAAATGGCGAGGACATTGGATATGTAGGCGAGATCCAGCAGGTAAACCCGAGGATTCTCCATGAGCTTCTGGAGCAGGATTTCCTGCCGATCATTTTTCCGGTGGGATATGATGACAATTATGATTCCTATAATATTAACGCAGATGACGCAGCCTGCGCCATTGCCGAGGCTGTCCATGCGGAAAAGCTTGCTTTTCTTTCTGATATTGAGGGAGTTTACAAGGATCAGAATGATCCGGAAAGTCTGATTTCCGAGCTGCATATTCACGAGGCGGAAAAGCTGATCTCAGACGGCTATGTAGGCGGAGGAATGATCCCCAAGCTGAAAAACTGCATTGACGCCATTGAACACGGAGTAAACCGGGTGCATATTCTGGACGGCAGGATTCCTCACAGCCTTCTTCTGGAGATCTTTACAAATAAAGGAATCGGAACAGCTATTTTAAGAGAGGACGGCGAAAAATATTATGATGAGCATGCATGAACAGATGAAGCAGGCAGAAAAAAGTATTCTTCATACCTATAACCGATTTCCGGTTATGTTTGACCACGGGGAAGGCTGCCGGCTTTATGATACAGACGGAAAAAAATATCTTGATTTTGCAGCAGGGATCGCAGTAAACGCTCTGGGATATCATTATCCCGGCTATGATGAGGCGCTGAAAGCGCAGATCGACAAACTGCTTCATATTTCAAACCTTTATTATAATGAGCCTATGAGCGAGGCAGGAGAAAAGCTTGTAAAAGCCAGCGGCATGAGCAGGGCGTTTTTTACAAACAGCGGTACAGAATCCATAGAGGGAGCGCTGAAGGCTGCCCGGAAATACTCCTGCACGAAGTATAACGGGGAGAGATATGAGATCATTGCCATGAACCATTCCTTCCACGGAAGGAGCATGGGAGCTCTTTCTGTTACCGGGACCGCTCATTACCGGGAACCCTTTGAGCCACTGATCGGCGGCGTGAAATTTGCGGATTTTAATGATCTGGAAAGTGTAAAATCCCAGATCACAGACAAAACCTGCGCCATTCTCACAGAGGTGGTTCAGGGGGAAGGCGGAATTTATCCGGCAGATCCGGGATTTTTGCAGGGGTTGAGAGCTCTTTGCGATGAAAAAGACCTGATTTTGATTTTTGACGAGATACAGTGCGGTATGGGACGTACGGGAACATATTTTGCATGGCAGGATTACGGTGTAAAGCCGGATATTATGACCTGCGCCAAGGCTCTGGGCTGCGGTGTTCCGGTAGGCGCTTTTGTTCTGGGAGAAAAAGCGGCGGCAGCGTCTCTGGAACCTGGAGATCATGGAACCACCTATGGAGGAAATCCCTTTGTGTGCGCAGCAGTGAGCAAGGTGTTTGATATTTTTGAGAAAGATCATATTCTGGAGCATGTCCGTGAGCTGACTCCGTATCTGGAGGAAAAACTGGACGCTCTTGTGGATAAATATGAAATTATCTCCCGGAGACGTGGAAAAGGATTTATGCAGGGACTTGTGATACAGGGTATTTCCGTGGGGACGATTGTAAGTAAGGCTCTGGAAAACGGACTTTTGGTGATTTCAGCAGGAAGCGATGTACTGAGACTGGTTCCGCCTCTTGTGATCACAAAAGAAGATATTGATGAAATGATTGAAAAACTGGAAAAAAGCCTGGCGTAATGCCGGGCTTTTTTTCAAATGCAGTTTTAAATGCGGATGAAATATTTTTATTCATAAAGGCGCAGATCTATGATACAATGAAGGGCATGATACAGGAAATCAGGGCAGGAATGCTCTGGAAGTAAAAGCTACTGATTACAGGTCACTGTCCTGCAGGGTGCCCTGGCATGTATATGCCCAAATCCCGGGACATGCAGAGAAAAATGATGAACTGGCAGAATATAGGAGAAAATATGAGTATATATGAATCATTAAACAATATGCAGCAGGAGGCTGTTTATCATACCGAAGGTCCTCTTCTGATCCTGGCAGGAGCAGGTTCAGGAAAGACAAGAGTGCTGACTCACAGAATCGCCTATCTGATCGCAGAAAAGGGAGTAAACCCCTGGAATATCCTTGCTATTACCTTTACAAATAAGGCTGCTCAGGAAATGAGAGAGCGTGTGGATAAAATCGTAGGTCTGGACGGGGGAAGTGTCTGGGTGTCTACCTTTCATTCCACCTGTGTGAGAATTCTCCGAAGACATGCAGACCGCATCGGATATGACAATAATTTTACCATTTATGATACAGACGATCAGAAAACTCTCATAAAAGATGTGTGCAGAAGGCTGAACGTGGATACCAAGAAATATAAAGAACGCTCTCTTCTTGCTCAGATCTCTCATGCAAAAGACGAGCTTGTTACACCGGATGAAATGCTGATGAACGCAGCTGATTTTAATGAAAAAAAGGTTGCTGAGATCTATCGGGAATACCAGATTTCATTAAGAAGAAACAATGCCTTTGATTTTGACGATCTGATCGTAAAAACAGTAGAACTGTTTCAGAACTGCGGAGAGGTTCTGGAATCTTATCAGGAACGGTTCCGTTACATTATGGTGGATGAGTATCAGGATACCAATACGGCCCAGTTTAAATTTGTAAGTATTCTTGCATCCAGATATGAAAATCTCTGTGTGGTAGGTGACGACGATCAGTCTATTTACAAATTCCGCGGAGCAAATATCGGAAACATTCTTGGATTTGAACAGGTTTTTCCGGAGGCAAAAGTCATTCGCCTGGAACAAAATTACCGTTCAACCCAGAACATCCTGAATGCGGCAAATGAAGTGATCGCAAATAATACGGAGCGAAAGCCCAAAACTCTGTGGACAGAGAATCCCGAGGGAGAAAAAATCCATTTTCGCCAGTTTATGAACGGTTTTGAGGAAGCTGAGTATGTGGTGGGAGATATTGCTTCCAGGCACAGGGAAGGCAGATGCAGCTATCGTGACTGTGCGATCCTTTACCGGACAAACGCCCAGTCCAGACTTTTTGAGGAAAAATGTCTTCTTGCAAACATTCCGTACAAGATCGTTGGCGGGGTGAACTTTTATGCCCGAAAGGAGATTAAAGATCTTCTTTCTTACATGAAAACAATTGACAATGCTTCCGATGATCTGGCTGTGCGACGGATTCTTAACGTGCCGAAACGGGGAATCGGAGCAACTACTGTGGGGCGGGTCCAGGAGTATGCAGACCATATGCAGATCAGCTTTTATGATGCCCTGCGGGTATCTGAGGAAATTTCGTCTCTTGGAAGAGCTCAGTCAAAAATTGACGGGTTTGTGACCTTTATCCAGTCATTGAAAAGCAAGGCGGCTGCATATACAGTGGAAGAGCTTCTGGAGGAGATCATTGATCTTACCGGGTATGTGGATGAGTTAAAGGAAGAGGATACGGAAGAGTCCAGAGCAAGGATTGAAAATATTGACGAGCTGATCTCAAAAACAGTCTCCTATCAGGAAGCCATGGCGGCAGAAGGACGAGAGGCAACTCTTTCCGGATTTTTGGAGGAAATTGCCCTGGTTGCTGACATTGATTCTGTGGATCCTGATCAGGATTATGTTCTTCTTATGACTTTGCACAGCGCCAAGGGTCTGGAATTTCCTTATGTATATCTTGCCGGAATGGAAGACGGAATGTTCCCAAGCAGTATGTGCATTTTTTCGGCTGATCTTTCGGATATGGAGGAGGAAAGGAGGCTGTGCTATGTGGGGATCACAAGGGCAATGAAGGAGCTGACACTTACAAGCGCCCAGCAGCGAATGGTCCGCGGTGAAACCCAGTACAACCGTGTTTCCAGATTTGTAAGAGAGATTCCCCGGGAGCTGGTGGAACTGGGACATACCATTCAGGAGCACAAGCCAAAGATGCCGGAAACTACTTCTGCAAAAAGCAGCTATATGCAGATGAAAATGGCTTTTCAGGCAAAGGCCTTCCAGCCCAAAAGCTTTCAGGTAAAAAAAGCAGAGAGTCTTGACTACGGAGTGGGCGATACGGTTCGCCATGTAAAATTCGGTGTGGGAATCGTAAAGGACATCGTAGAGGGTGGAAGAGATTACGAGGTTACAGTAGACTTTGACAGAGCAGGAACAAAAAAGATGTTTGCAGGTTTTGCCAAGCTGAAAAAAATCTGAGACAGGGAAAATACATTGCTTTTTATAAGCGGCAGGTATATAATAGGATTCGTTACAGAAGCCTGACCGGATGTTAAAGGACAATGGCGGTTTCTGAAATTATTACATATGGATTGTCGACAGGGGAGCTTGTGTCACAGGCTGAGAGGAAGTTGTAAACTTCGACCCGTAACCTGATTTGGGTAATGCCAACGTAGGTATGCGCTGAATGCGAGATGTAAATCTCCTTTGTCTTCAATCGAAGATGAAGGAGGTTTTTTTATGTTTCAATTTATGGTAAATGCAGACGGCGGGCTTACAACAGCCGGGTATGCTGTGTGCATTGCAGTGGGAGTGGCGCTGTTCGGTCTTGCGATCTTTTTTGCAGGAAAAAGCTCTGAAAAGAAGAAAATGTCTGCTAAACAGCTTGTATTCTGCGCCATGGCGGTGGCGCTTGCCTTTATTACGTCTTACCTGAAAATTTTTCACCTGCCCTGGGGAGGAAGTGTCACACTGTGCAGTATGCTCTTTATTGTGCTTACTGCCAACTGGTACGGCCCCAAAACCGGTGTAATGGTAGGTCTGGCTTACGGAATCCTGCAGTTTATCCAGGAACCCTATGTGCTGTCCTTTTTCCAGGTGTGCTGCGACTATGTTCTTGCTTTTGCGGCGCTGGGAGTGGCAGGCTTTTTTGCAAAAAGCAGCCATGGACTTGTGAAAGGCTATATTGCAGCAGTGATAGCGCGAGGAGCCTTTCATGCACTGGGCGGATATCTATACTGGATGAGCTACATGCCGGAAAATTTCCCCCAGTCTCTGAAAGCAGTGTATCCGATTGTTTATAACTACAGCTTTCTGCTGGCAGAGGGAGTGATCACGGTGATCATTATTTCCATTCCTGCAGTTGCCAGAGCGCTTGCACAGGTGAAAAAAGCAGCAGTGGAGTAAAAGTATATACTTTTAAGGATGACAGACAGGTTTTTTCTCAGTGTACATTAATATTGAGAAAAGACCTGTTTTTAACAGGGGCATATACAAAGGAGAAACCGCAGAGCCGGGAAAATACAGACGAAGACAGGGAACCGGGAATACCATCGGAGGATATTCCCAGTTCCTTTTCTGCAGTATTTAAGAAGTGTATATTCTGGGGAGATTATGACAAGCTGTATAGGTTTTATTTTTGGTTGTAAAAGGAGTGATTCTCTTTATTCAGCGGCGCATGAAGTTGAACCATGCGTACTCCAAAAGCGCTTGTTCTCTGGCAGAGAGAAATTGGCTGTCCTGTCTGATACATCATATAAAGATCTTCTGTTACGCAAATCTCTGCTTCTGTAGCATCATACAGTTTGACAGTCAGATAATAGTCAGGATCGTCTTTGTCGCGGTTTTCTACAGAACTGTCAGTGATTACAGCAGTGGTATGCACGGCCTCTGAGCAGGTGGCGGCGTTCAGACTGTAAGAAAGTGAATAGGCCAGAAGACACAGAAAAAGTCCCCATATAAACAGACCCTCTCCACGCAGGTGCTTTGGTGTTCGTATTACGGTAATGACGATAAGTATGGCTGCAATGGCGATCCAACAGATAAGGGAACGGTCGGAATCAGCAACAGTCAGCCTTACTTTATCAAAAACGCGGATAACCTGAACCACAAAAAGGAACAGAATTCCCAGAGGAAAAACCGGCATGGTAATGTACATGGATTTCCATTCTGCAGTGGCATGACGGGGCTTACCGTCCAGAGACAGAACACTGGAAAAAATCAGGTAGTAGATCACTGGAAGGAACAAAGACAGAGTCATAGTCATTGCAGCGCAGGTTAAACTGAATTCTGTCATAAAAAGAAACGGAAGTATGGTTCCTGCAAGCGCAAGAAGAGAAACGACGATCAGTCCCGCTTTTATTGCTTTCAGGTGATCATGCATAGGCGTACGGTATTCTTCTTTCCATTCCATAGGCTCTCTGGAAGCTCTGATTGTCCGGGACTGTTTTGTATTTTGGTCCGGTCCGGCAGCAGAAGCTGTTTCACAGTGTTCTGACAGCCAGCCTGTAAGCTGTGCTCCGCCGGGCAGAGAGGCACGGAAAGAAAAAAGAAGGTTTCCGGCTGAATCATGAATCCGGACAGAACCCATGGCGCCATACTTCATTGAGGCAAATGTTTTTGTATGAAATTCTTTGTATCTGCCGTATGGCGCGGAGTATATCAGTTTACCGCTGCGGAAAAGCAGGATCTTTTTGTTCTGGTAAGCCAGAAGACACCATATTCCCCACAGAAAAAATATAAATCCTGTTATGAACATAAAAAAGATGGATATATTAACAGGCTCCGCGGCGACAGTCGCTGTGGCAACAAAAAGAATCAGCCATCCCAGGGGCAACAGGAAACTGCCTGCAACCAGTCTTAGTACAGAGGTTCGTACATATAAGAAGGGTTCTTCTTCCGTGTGCCTCTCCGGAGTATGAGGTATGAAAAGAAAAATTCCGGAAGCCAGAGTAAAGGCAGTAGTGAAAAAAGCGACTGCAATTGCATATCCGGGATCTTTTCCGATAGAAACAAAGCATGTGATCAGCATAAATACAGCGCACATAAGCAGAAGAACACCGAAAACCATGGCCGGAAGCTTCCTTTTTTTATCAATCCTCTGATTTTGCTCACAGGAAGTCTGTGTAAATGACGCACTGGAGGGGATTGTTTCTTCCAGAGAATATCCGCAGCCGGGACACTGAGCGGTGTACACAGGAAGAGAAACATACTGAATATGCTGCACAGGAAGTTCCTTTCCACAGTGGGGACAGACCCACAGGCGAAGGCTGCGGTTACAGGCGATCCCAAGGCCCATAATGGGAGAAGCCGCAAGAAAAAGGCCGACAATACCTGCCAGAATGTGGTTTTCTATATTTGTGATCACAAAAACCAATACAATCAGAAGGATAATCCACACAGGAAAGAAAAAAAGCAGGTTTTTTGTATATGCTTTACGGGCATTCCGGTAAGTGGGATTGCGCCTTCTTTTTTCTGCCTCAGAAATCCGGGGCAGAAACCGAAGATTGTTAATTTTTTTCACACGGCTCTCCTTTTATCAGAATACATATTTGTCCAGACGTTCAAATGCTTCCTGCACCCGGGAAAGAGGCAGGGCAAGGTTCATGCGGATATGGCAGGGGCCATGGAAGGGACGGCCGTCCTGCCAGGCAACACCTACATCCCATCCGGCTTTCAGAAGCTGGTCAAGAGTTTTCTCATGGGAATGGCACCACTGGCTGCAGTCCAGAAACAGCATATAGGTTCCCTCCGGCTTTGCAACTTTTATTTCCGGAAAATGTTCCCGGATAAAATCGCAGGCAAAGCTGACATTTCCTGAGAGAACCTGACAAAGCTCGTCTACCCATTCATAGCCTTCCGGCTGGTAGGCGCCCAGGAGAGCATGCATGGAAAGAAGGTTCATTTCATTATAATGGGATTTGCTGCCTTTTGCCTGAACCCTGTCCCGGAGATATTTATTGTAGATGATATGATAGCTTCCCACCAGACCTGCCAGATTAAAGGTCTTGCTGGGAGCATACAGGGCAACAGTGCGGTTTCTGGCATCCTCATTCACAGACTGGGTGGGGATATGCTTATGACCATCCAGAAGGATATCCGACCAGATTTCATCAGAGATTACAATGCAGTCATTTGCCCGGTAAATTTCCATGGCTTTTTCCAGCTCCTGCCGTTCCCACACACGGCCGCAGGGATTGTGGGGGCTGCATAAGATTGCTGCGTGGATATTGTTTTCACGGAGTTTTTTGTCCATATCTTCATAGTCCATGCGCCAGACACCATTTTCATCCTGGATCAAAGGACTGAGAACTATGTCAAAGCCATTGTTTCTGAGGCTGTTGGTAAAGCCGATATAAGTGGGGCTGTGGAGAAGGACTTTATCTCCTGGCGACGCAAAAGAGGTAAGGGCGGAGATCACGCCGCCGAGAACACTGTTTTCGTAGCCGATACATTCTTTTGTAAGACCTGTAACATGGTTGCGTGTTTCGTGCCAGCGGATGATTTTGTCAAAATATTCCTCTGAGGGTGAGAAATATCCGTAAAAAGGATGCTGTGTCCGCTTTATGATAGCTTCCGGCACAGTGGGTACAGTGGGAAAATTCATGTCCGCAACCCACATGGGAATAATGTCAAAGCCGTCCTTGGGAGGAGCAGGAGCGAAGCCTGAGCCTGTAAGTGCATCTACTGCAATGGAATCTTTTCCGTGTCTGTCTGTAATGGAAGTGAAGTCGTATTTCATGGTAAAAAACCTCCTGTTTTCAGTATAAAAAAAGTATACGGAGGTACTGGGTAAAAGTCAATGCCGGAAGAAAAACAGAGATTGTTAAAAATGAACAAAAAATAATGATAAAATGAAATTAAAGTAAAGAAATTATAAAAAGAACACCGAAAATTAGAAATACATACCGTGGTTTTTTGTGTATAATACACATATCATATGAGAACAGATAAGGAGGAGCTATGGAAAAGAAATTACTTGATATGAAAAATATTAGTAAAACCTTTGGAAACGTTCAGGCTCTGAAGGGTGTTTCCCTGGACCTCTATGCAGGCGAGGTTCTGGCTCTGATGGGCGAGAACGGTGCAGGAAAATCTACGCTTATGAATATTTTAAGCGGTTCCCTGCAGCCAACAGAAGGAGAGATTTACTTAAATGGTGAGAAAGTCGTCGTACCTGATCCGATCACAGCGAAGAAACTGGGAATTGCCAAAATTCATCAGGAGCTTCAGATCGTGCCGGAGCTCAGTGTGGCAGAAAATATTTTTCTGGGACGATGGAAAACCTCTGCCGGACCTGCAGTAGACTTCAAGGCAATGAAGGATGAGGCTAAAGTATATCTGGACATGCTGGATGTGCATGTGGATCCTTCAAAAAAGCTGAAAGATCTCCGTATCGGAGAGCAGCAGCTTGTGGAGATCGCAAAGGCAATTTCTCTTAATTCCAAGATTATTGTCATGGATGAGCCTACATCCGCCATCAGTGAAAAAGAAGCAGAAAAGCTGTTTACCATTATCCGCAGGCTTCGCGGTGAAGGCAAAGGAATCATTTATATTACACATCGAATGGAAGAGATATTTAAGATTGCGGACAGGCTTACGGTTATGCGCGATGGCCAGTATATCGGCACAGTCAAGGCAGCGGAAACATCCAAGGATGAGATTATCAGAATGATGGTAGGCCGTGATATGAGTGAGCAGTACCCAAAAGATCCTACGGAAAAAGGTGAAGTTGCTCTGGAGGTAAAAAATCTTACATACACGCCGCCAATGGGAAGCTTCCGGCGTTCTTTAAAGAATATTTCTCTTAAGGTGCGCCACGGTGAAGTTCTGGGAATTGCAGGACTTGCAGGCGCAGGACGTTCGGAGTTTTTTGAATGTCTGGCAGGTGTGCACCATGGAGATACCAGAGGAGAAATCATCATTGAGGGCCGGCCGGTGACTATTAAAACTCCCGCAGATGCCATCCGTGCAGGTATTTCTTTTGCAACAGAAGACAGAAAGGGCTCCGGACTGGTGCTTCAGAGATCCATTGGGGAGAATATGTCCCTTCCATTATTAAAAAAATTCAGCTCCATGTTTTTTATGAAGCATCAGGAAGAAAAAAAGGTCTGGCAGGAACAGATGGAGGCTTTGAGAGTAAAAGCTCCCAGTTATAAAACACTGGCAAGTTCTCTTTCAGGAGGCAATCAGCAAAAAGTGGTTCTGGCACGATGGTTGATGACACATCCCAAAATCCTTCTTCTGGATGAGCCGACCAGAGGTATTGATGTAGGTGCAAAAGCCGAGATATACCAACTGATCAACAACCTGGCAAAACAGGGCATGGCGATTATTGTAGTGTCTTCAGAGCTGCCGGAGGTTATTGGCATTTCTGACAGGATCGTTACTTTCTGTGAGGGCGAGCTGACCGGCGAATTTATGCAGGAAGATGCAACTCAGGAAAAACTTCTTCAGAGTGCTACAAGATAGGGAGGGTGAACAATGGAAAACAAACTAAAAATGAAAGCGATGCTCAAACAGATGCAAAGTGTCATCGCTCTGGTAATTATATTCGTAGTAGCGTCGGTTGTCTGTGTGAAAGACGGTAAAAACAATTTTTTAGATCTGCGCAATCTGATGAATGTTCTGAGAGCAGTATCTGAGAATGGTATTATTGCAATCGGTATGACCATGATCCTGATTCTGGGAGATATTGACCTTTCGGTTGGCTCTGTAGTGGGATTGATCTCCACTGGCTGTGCGTATCTGATGGTAAAGAGCGGACTTGGATTCGTACCGGCAGTTCTTTTGAGTCTTGTAATCGGCGGTCTGTTCGGACTTTTCAACGGTCTCTGTATTACCAAACTGAAACTGCAGGCATTTATCGTAACACTTGCTTCCATGAACATTGCCCGCGGTCTTGCAAGATTCTGGGCAAATGGAATCGGTATCCCACTGGCATACGGAGAAGGCGAGGGAATGGCTCCGCCGGCATTTGAGGTTCTACAGATGAGAATCGGAGGTGTGGTTCCGGTACCTGCCATTATTTTTCTCATACTGTTGATCATTTTTCACATTGTTCTTACAAAAACAACCTTTGGCCGTCAGATTTATGCTATTGGAGGAAACCGTCAGGCGGCATATCTTTCCGGTATTAAAGTAGACAGAATCAAAACATACGCATTTATGCTCTGTGCAATGCTTGCATCTGTAGCAGCTATGATCCATGCGGCACAGATCAGCCAGGGCGGACCAAACGAAGGTCAGGGATATGAGCTGAATGCAGTTGCAGCCTGTGCCATTGGCGGAACCAGTCTTGCAGGCGGAAAGGGGACACTGATCGGAACACTGGTAGGTGCGCTGATCCTCGGTATGCTTGACAACGTACTTGGTCTGAAAGGTGTAAATTCCAATCTCCAGCTGGTAGTAAAAGGTTTCCTTATTATCATTGCCGTATTTATGCAGGCAGATAAGGTAAAAGACTGACAGACAATTACATATGTGAAACAAATTCTTCTCTTCCGGTCGGCAGCGGAAGGCAGGAATGAACAATAAAAATAAATACACTGCCGGAGAAAGTAGGGTTATATGAAAAAGAGAACCATTAGTGTGTTACTGGCAGCAGCAATGATCGCATCCAGTCTTGCAGCAGGAGCAGTTACTGTTCATGCAGAAGAAGAGAAAAAAGACAAATATGTGATCGGTATGTCTCAGTGTAACCTTGGCGAGCCATGGCGTGTTGCAATGAACGATCAGATCGCAATGGCAGCGGAAAAATATCCGGAGTTTGAAGTGGTTTTTGCGGACGCTGCACAGGATAACTCCAAGCAGATTGCTGACATTGAAAACTTTGTACAGATGGGTGTTGATCTGATCATCGCCTCTCCAAATGAGGCTACTCCTCTTACAAATGCGGTAAGTTCTGCTTATGATGCAGGGATTCCGGTCATCCTTCTTGACAGAAAGATTGACGGAGACAAATATACACAGTTTATCGGCGCTGATAACGTAGATATGGGACGTGTAGCAGGAGAGTATGTTGCAGATGTTCTTCTTCCGGACGGCGGAAAAGTCTGTGAGATCAAAGGCCTTGAGGGAACCTCCGGCGGTATTGACAGAGACAATGGTTTCCGTGAGGGGATCAAAAAGAACGAAAATATTGAAATTGTTGCAGCAAACAATGCAGACTGGCTTCGTGAAAAAGCAATCACCGTAGCAGAAGAAATGCTCCAGACAAACGATGAGATTGATCTTTTCCTGGCTCTGAATGACCCGATGGCAGAAGGCGCTTACATTGCAGCAAAGAATGCAGGCAGAGAAGGAGATATCCTCTTTGTTGGTTTTGACGGACTTCCCACACCTGACGGCGGTATCAGAAGTGTTATGGACGGCAGATTAAGCATGACTCAGGTTTATCCCACCGGCGGTGCTGAGGCGATTGAGAGCGCATATCAGCTTCTGGTAGAAGGTAAAGAACTGGAAAAAGAACTGACTCTGCAATCTGAGATCGTTACGCCTGACAATGCTGAAGAGCTTCTTGCAAAATACAGCGGATCCGATGACGGTGCGGCAGAAGAAACAGAAGAGACAGAAGAGACAGAAGAAGCAGAAGAGAAGACAGAAGAATAATACGATAATAATAAGCTTTTACAGGAAAGGGACTGCGCAGGCAGCCCTTTTTCTGGTATGATAGAGAGCATGTCAGGAGGAAAGGAATGTTGGAAAAAATTAAAAAAATTTTTAAACCGGAAAATATGATGTTCAGGATGGCTGCCCTGAACTGCGGTCTCCTCCTTCTTGTAACCGTAGTGATTACCGGAACAGGAAATGTAATCTATCAGAATTCCATAGAGGAAAGTTCTTATGCAAACACAATGGAAATTCAGAATCAGGTATTGAAGGCTCTGGATCTGATTTTCCAGTCTGTTTCTGATAATGTGGCAGCCCTGGGCGCTGCGCCGGAATTTCAGGAATATCTGAAAGTGGATGAACAGAAGGAGCAGGCGCGGCGTGTGATTTTGGAAAGTAAAGTCCGTGATATGCTTCTGCGCTATTCAGAGCATTATGAGGATTATCTTAATATTGTGACAGCCAGCGAAAAAGGGCATTATCTTTCAAATGATTCCTATCGCATTCAGAAAACTCCTCTTACCAGAGAAGACTGGTATCAGGAAGCGCTGAAAGCAGACGGGGAGCTGGTACTGACTGGAAACTCTCTGGGAAGAAATCTGAAAAGCTGGAAAAATTACAGTACAGACAGCTATGTAACAGCGGTGCAGATGGTTCCGGATACAGAAAGCGGAAAGCCTCTGGGAGTGATTCTGGTCGATTTGGATATCCGGAGTATCCAGAATCTTGTTGAGGATATTACCATGGGACAGACTGGCTTCAGCTATATTCAGGACAGTCAGGGCAAGGTTCTCTATGCGCCGAAAAACAAGGTGGTGTACAGGATGAATCCGGAATGGTTTTCTCAAGGGGACAGCGGACAGGTGCGCTGCAATATTGAAGGGGAAATGTATAATGTAATCTACAGCCGCTCTTCTTATACTGATTTAACTGCAGTGGGAGTGTTTGACTGGGGAAAAACCATTCAGGGCGCCTCGCAGGTAAGGATGGCATCAATTCTGATCGCAGTAGTTATAGCTGTTTTTGCCATTGTGTGCTCTGTTGTATTTGCTGCCTCAATTACAAAGCCCATATCTAAATTGTCCAGACTGATGAAGCGGGCGCAGACGGGAGATCTGACAGTACGTTTTGACAACCACTATAAAGGAGAGATCCATCAGCTTGGAGATGCGTTTAATTCTATGGTGGCAAAAACAGATGAGCTTTTGAAACTGGTCTATCAGGAGCAGAAACATAAACGAGAAGCAGAACTGCAGATTCTGCATGAGCAGATAAAGCCGCATTTTCTTTATAATACCCTGGACACTATTCAGTGGATGGCAAAGGGATATCATGCACAGGATATAGTGGACATTGTACTGGCATTATCTAATTTTTTCAGGATCAGTTTAAGCCAGGGAAAAGAGTTTATCAGTCTGGAGCAGGAGATTGCCATGGTAAAAAGCTATATGGATATTCAGAAATTCCGGTATGAGGAGCTTTTTGACTATGAGGTCTGGACAGATCCTGCAATTCTTAAATGTCAGGTTCCGCGGCTTTCTCTCCAGCCGTTGATTGAGAACGCACTTTATCATGGGATCAAGGAATCCGAGAGAGAGCATGGAACCATTTGGATTCGGGTATATCCGGAAGGGGAGGATTCTGTTGTTCTGAAAGTGGAGGATAATGGCGCAGGAATGACAGAGGAGCGCTGTCGACAGCTGAATCAGTGGTTTGATCAGAAAGAACGGATGGCAGAGGTTGATGCATTTGGAAGTCTGAATGTAAACGACAGAGTGCGGATGTTCTATGGAGAGGAATATGGACTGCATTATTATCTGAGAGAGGGCGGCGGCGTAATTGCAGAATTAAGGATAAAAAGGAGCAAATAGGAGGACATATGTGGAACGTACTGATTGCAGATGATGAACCGAAGATTCGTCAGGGACTGAAAAATACACTGGAAACCTTTGACTTGCCCCTATGTGTGTGCGCAGAGGCAAAAAACGGATTGGAGGCGCTGGAAAAAGCAAAGGAATATGAGCCGGATATTCTTCTTGTAGATATTTGCATGCCAAAGCTCAGTGGGATTAAACTTCTGGAAGAGCTGAAAAAGCTTTCTATAGAATGTAAAGTAATTATTATTTCCGGTTTTAATGAGTTTGCGTATGCACAGCAGGCTATTACCCTGGGTGTGTCTCATTATCTTTTGAAACCAATTGCAGACAGTGAGCTGAAAGAAGCTCTGGAAAGTGTGAGCCGGCAACTGTGGCAGACCCGGAAATCCAGAAAATTTATGAATCTGATGCGGCAGCAGTTTGTACAGAATAAAAATACCATAAGAGACGTGTTTTTTAATGACTGGATCAATGGAAATTTATCCGGAAAAGAATGGCAGGAACAGAGAGAATTTCTGGAAATTGAACTTCCGGATACAGTGATGCTGATTCTTGTTTCTGTGCAGAGCGGCTTTACTGAAAAAATTCCGGCGGGAGCTGTTCCTGAGGAGCTTTACAAAATGACTCTGGAAAAAATTATGAGGGATCTGATCGGCGAGTACAAGCCTGTATATGTGTTCATGAACCGGTATCAGGATGCTGTGGGAATGATCGGAGGCTATAAAGGTGAAACAGAGAACCTTCAGGAAATCATATCAGAAAAAATAAATAAGACAGTAGATGGAAAATGCTGTGTCCTGATACAGACCTGTAAAAGGGATGAGATTCCGGATGTTCATGAAAAGCTGCGGACCCGTGCCAGAAAGATTCTGGAGTGCAGGCCAATCGTAATGGAAGCCAGAAAATATATTTATGCTCATTATCAGCAGAGAGAACTGGATCTTACCCAGGTGGCAGACGCTATTGGCTGCAATCCCTCTTATCTCAGCCGGATCATGAAGCAGGAGCTGGGAATCTCATTTAAAGATTTTCTGACAATGCTCCGTATCAGCCAGGCAATTTCTCTGATGCGCAATGACCGTCTTTCTCTGAACCAGATTGCAGAACAGGTGGGATACAGCAATCAGCATTATTTTTCTGCAGCATTCAAAAACTGTCAGGGATTTTCTCCTTCAGAATTTCGGAGAACTCTGACCCGGGAGGAGTGAGGTTGTGAAAAAATGGATATTGGCGCTTCTTCTGTTTGTCTGTTTATGTACCGGGGGATGCGGAACAGAGAGCGTACGGACAGACGACTATGAATATCTGATAGGAGTAAGTCTTACCAATGTAATGGAACCCTGGCTGAACAACCTGGCTCAGGTGATCGGAAGCAGGGCAGAGACAGAAAAGAATGTGAATCTGATTTTCAGGGATGCGGCAGGAAGTACTGAAAAGCAGATACAGGATATCGAATCTCTTATGAAATGCGGAATTGATCTTTTAATCGTTTCTCCGGACGGGAGCAATGCGCTGAACGGGATTATGGAGGAGGTTTTTGAGGAAATTCCTATTGTGGTTGTAGGAGTGGAGCCGCAGACAAAGGCTTATACAACGGTGATACAGGCAGATGATAACGGAATTGGCAAGATGGCGGGAGAATATATTCTGGAGAATTTTTATACAGAGGGTGATAAGATTATCGTGTTTCAGGGCGTGGAAGGCTCGCCTATATCAGAGGACAGAATTCGCGGTTTTACAGAAGCAGTGAAGAAAAAAGTCAAAGAAAAAGATATTGTGTATTATTATGGGGACTGGTTCCGGGATGTGGCAGAAGCCCGGATGAAGGATTACCTTGTTGTAAATGGCGCTCCTGATATTGTTTTCGCCTTTAATGATGAGATGGCGTATGGAGCGTATATTGCCGGAGAACAGCTTCGTATGGGAAATGGAACAAAGTTTGTGGGGGTAGACGGATTTGAGGGAGAAAGCGCCGGACTGAATCTGGTGGAAAAAGAAATTTTGGATGCAACTATCCAGAGCCCGGATTTTGGATCTCTTGCTTATGATGCTGCCATGGATATTCTGGAAGAAAAAGAAGTACAGAGAGACATCACGGTGACTCCCAGAATGATTACAGGAGACAAAAAATAAAAGAGGAGGATAAAAATGGCAGAATTTTTAAAACAGGAACTGATATGGACAAGGAAACCTGAGAGGGTATTTATGGATGAAACAAAGGTGGAGATTATTACTGAGTGCGGCACAGATTTGTGGCAGCGTACTTATTATGGATTTCAGAATGATAATGCGCCTGTACTTCAGACAAAAACCGCAGACACATATTTTTCTTTTACTGTGCGGACAAGGTTTGAGAGTAAGCACCGTTTTGACCAGTGCGGAGTGGCTGTGTATCTGGACAGCGAAAACTGGCTGAAGGCTTCTGTTGAATATGAGAATGAGGAGTATCAGCGTCTGGGAAGTGTAGCAACTAATCATGGCTATTCTGATTGGGCTACTATGGATATTCCGGCATCTGTAAAAGAAATGTGGTATCGCCTAAGCAGGAGAGAAAGTGATTTCTGCATTGAGTGTAGCACAGACGGAGTGAATTTTAAACAGATGCGTATCTGCCATATGTGGGAGGGTGCAGGGGAGATCACCTTTGGCATTTATGCGTGCAGCCCGGAAAATTCTTCTTTTAAAGCCACCTTTACAGAAATGGAAATTACAGAATGTAAATGGGAAGCACATAAATAAAAAACGGATGCTGATTTGGAAGGAAAACTATCTGAGCCGCCTTTAAATGCTTGCCTTTTTATCAGGCAGAATGATATACTTATGACGTACAAAAGTTTCTGATAAAGAGCTGTAAAGGTGCATATTAAATGAAAAAGAATTAAGGAGAAGTATGTTTAGGAAAATTGGGGAAGAACGGGCGTTTGATGGAATATTGAAGCAGATTATTGACAATATCCAGACAGGGAAGCTGAAGGCTGGAGATGCTCTGCCGGCAGAGCGTACTATGGCGGAAACCATGGGGGTTTCAAGAGCTGCTGTAAGAGAGGTGTTAAGAGCACTGGAGCTTCTGGGAATTCTGAAGGCAGTGCCTGGAGGAGGCAATTATATAACAGAAGATCTTGATACCTGGCTGATCGGACCTCTGTCCATCCTTTTCCAGCTGAATAATGGTTATGTCCGCCAGAACCAGCAGCTTCGTGCAGCACTTGAAAGGGAAAATGCAATTCTTGCTGCAAAAAAGTGTACGCCTCTGGATGCGGCAGAGCTGTGGATGATCATTGCCAGGCTGGATGCTGCTGAAGATGAGAAGATGAGGGGTGAGCTTGATAAAGAACTTCATCAGAAGATTGCCAAAATTGCAGACAATCCCATGATCTACAGTGTTCTGGCTGCTGCGGACAAGCTGACAGAGAGTATCATTTCCGGAATCAGAGATTATATCATGCATAAAAATCAGTCTGCCGCTGTTGTGGATGAGCAGCATCACAGGCTGGTGGAAGCAATTATTAACGGAGATGTGGAAGCGGCAGAGAGGTGTATGTCGGAGCATATGGTCACTGTGGAGAAATTTATGGCGGAAATGCTTCGGGAAGAAGAATGACAACTGATATTTTGTCTATATGATACTATTTTACATAATGATCCCATTAAAATAATATGATTTTGCATAAAAATTAAAATATTTTTCTTGTGCTCTGGTATGACCAATGCTATAATGAAACTACAAATTGGTATAACCAATAAAATGTTTGGCACAACCAGAAAACGGAGGGAACTATCATGGGATATGTAAAATGGTCATATGACACATTAAATCAGTTTTGTACCGATGTATTTAAGGCCTTTGGTTTTAATGATGAAGAGAGCGCAGAAATTAAGGATGTGCTTCTGACAGCAGATCTTTATGGTATTGAGAGCCATGGAATGCAGAGAATGGTTCGCTATCACAAGGGTATTGAAAAGGGAACGATCCATCCGGACGCCAAACCAGAGGTAGTATTTGAAACACCGATTTCTGCTGTTATTGACGGACATAACGGAATGGGACAGCTGATCAGTGTTTTTGCCATGAAAAAGGCAATTGAAAAAGCGAAAAAAACAGGTGTGGGCATTGTCAGTGTCCGTGAGTCCAATCATTTTGGCATTGCCGGATTTTATGCAAAAATGGCATGCGATCAGGGGCTGATCGGTATGGCATGCACCAACTCTGAGGCAATTATGGTTCCTACATTCGGCAAAAAGGCCATGCTGGGATCAAATCCTATTGCAGTGGCAATGCCGGCTGATCCCTATCCGTTTTTCTTTGACTGTTCAACTACAGTAGTTACCAGAGGAAAACTGGAGATGTACAATAAGATGGAAAAACCGCTGCCGGATGGCTGGGCTCTTGATAAGGACGGCCATGCAAGCACGGACGCTCCTGATGTACTTGCAAATATTGTGGCAAAAAAGGGCGGTGGAATCATGCCCCTTGGCGGAAGCGAAGAGGTGACAGGAAGTCATAAGGGATATGGCTACGGAATGCTCTGCGAGCTGTTCAGCTCCATTCTTTCCATGGGCGTGACTTCTGACAGCTGCTGTACTTTCCCGGACAAAACCGGAATCTGCCATGGCTTTATGGCTATTGATCCGGCAGCATTCGGTGATCCGGCAGCCATCAGAAAACATTTTTCCGACTACCTTGAGGCCCTGAGAGAAAGTCCAAAGGCTGAAGGCAAGGATCGCATTTATACCCATGGTGAAAAAGAAGTCTTTGCAGAAAAAGAAAGAAGAGAAAACGGTATTCCGGTCAATGACAACACTATGGTAGAGCTTGCAAACCTATGCGGATACTTAAAGCTTGATTTCGGCAAGTATTTTAAGGACTATGAGCTTCCCAAGGACAGCAGGTTTTTTACAGGAAACTATTAAAAGAATCCCTAAGGAGGATATAAAAATGGATTACGCAAAAGAATCACTGAGATTACACGGAGAATGGAAAGGCAAAATTGAGGTTGTGACAACTGTTCCGGTAGAGACAAAGGACGATCTTTCCCTGGCTTATACTCCGGGTGTAGCGCAGCCTTGTCTGGAGATCCAGAAGGATGTGGACAAATCATACGATCTTACAAGAAGATGGAACATGTGTCTTGTTGTTACCGACGGTTCCGCAGTTCTTGGTCTGGGTGATATAGGACCGGAGGCGGGAATGCCGGTTATGGAAGGAAAATGCGTTCTTTTTAAAGCGTTTGGCGATGTGGATGCGTTTCCTCTGTGTATTAAAAGCCATGATGTAGATGAGATCGTCAATACCATTTATCTCATCTCCGGTTCTTTCGGTGGTGTAAATCTGGAGGATATTTCCGCTCCAAGATGCTTTGAAATTGAGAAAAAGCTCAAAGAAAAATGTGATATTCCGATTTTCCATGATGACCAGCACGGAACTGCCATCATTACTCTGGCAGGCCTTACCAATGCCCTTAAGGTTGTGGGCAAGAAAAAAGAGGATGTTCGCATAGTCATGAACGGAGCAGGAGCAGCAGCCATTTCCATTGCAAGACTGCTTCTGAAGGCAGGATTTAAGAATATTACTCTCTGCGACAGAAAGGGTGCCATTTACGAAGGCCGTGCAGAGGGAATGAATGCGGTTAAGGAAGAAATGAGCAAGGTAACAAACCTGGATAAAAAATCAGGTTCTCTTGCTGATATGCTTGCAGGCGCAGATGTGTTTATCGGTGTTTCCGCGCCGGGCGCTGTGACAACAGAAATGGTAAAAACAATGGCAGAGGATGCGATTATTTTTGCCTGCGCCAACCCGACACCGGAGATCTTCCCGGATGAAGCAAAAGCAGGCGGTGCAAAGGTTGTTTCCACAGGAAGAAGTGACTTCCCTAACCAGATCAATAATGTTCTGGCGTTCCCGGGCGTATTCCGCGGCGCTTTTGACGTAAGAGCAAAAGATATCAATGATGAGATGAAGATTGCAGCTTCTGAGGCGCTGGCAGCGCTGATCTCCGATGAGGAGCTTTCACCGGATTATATTATCCCCAAGGCTTTTGATAAGAGAGTGGGACCTGCGGTTGCAAAGGCAGTTGCCGATGCTGCAAGAAAAACAGGCGTGGCAAGAATCTAAGGGGCAGTAGAAAGTGGCACCGCCTTTGATTCTTTAACAGGATACCTTCAAAGCAGACAGATTAAATATACAAATCTGCTGCTTTGGAGGTATTTTTCATGTCAAAATCAAAACATTCACCTGAATTTAGAGCTAAAGTATCTCAGGAATATCTGGATGTATGAGGGATGTTCATTTTCGTATACAGAGCAGACTTTCCCTTATGAAAGCTTTGACAAATGGGAAAAGAATCGGTACAATAGCAAATATGTAATGCGGAATAAAGAAAAGGAGTGGCAAAAAATATGCAGACCTGGGAAGCGAATGTCCGCAGGGTGGTTCCCTATACACCGGGAGAGCAGCCTGACTGTCAGGACATGATCAAACTGAATACAAACGAAAATCCATATCCGCCGGCGCCGGGAGTGTGCAAAGCTCTCAGTGGGATGGAACCGGAGTCTCTGAGACTGTATCCGGACCCGGCAGCAGATGAGCTGGTTGCAGCTATTGCGCAGGCCTGTGGAGTAAAAAAACAGCAGGTATTTGTGGGAGTGGGTTCTGACGATGTGCTTGCTATGAGCTTTCTAACATTTTTTAACAGTAAAAAGCCGATTCTGTTTCCGGATATTACATATTCTTTTTATGATGTCTGGGCGGAGCTTTTTCGGATTCCCTATGAACGTCCGGTTCTGGATGAGCATTTCCATATCAGAAAAGAAGATTATTTCAGAGAAAACGGAGGAATTATTTTTCCCAATCCCAATGCTCCTACAGGGGTAGCCATGCCTCTTGCAGAGGTGGAAGAGATTGTGGTGCATAACAGAGACGCTGTTGTGATCATAGATGAGGCGTATGTGGATTTTGGCGCACAGTCAGCGGTTTCTCTTGTGGATAAGTATGATAATCTTCTGGTTGTGCAGACTTTTTCAAAGTCAAGATCTATGGCGGGGATGCGGATTGGTTTTGCCGTTGGTGATTCGAAGCTTATTGCTTACCTCAATGATGTAAAATACTCCTTTAATTCTTATACAATGGACAGAACAGCTCTGGCAGCAGGGGTGGCGGCAGTAAAGGACAGAGAATATTTTGACAGAACCTGTTGTAAAATTATTGAGACAAGAGAATGGACAAAAAAAGAACTGAAAAAGCTGGGCTTTTCTTTTGAGGATTCTATGGCAAATTTTATTTTTGCTGCTCATGAAAGCTGTCCGGCAGAGGAATTATTCCAGGCCCTTCGAAACCATCATATTTATGTCCGGTATTTTCCGGGAAAAAGAACAGGCAATCATCTGCGTATTACAATAGGAACGCAAAAGGAAATGGAAGTTCTTATAGAATTTCTCAGAAATTATCTGAATGAACAAAAATATTAATCAGCAGGAGGCAATATGGAAGTATTAGTACAGTGGTTTACAGATAACCTGTCCCAGTTTATTTCGGCAGAGATGGTTATTTTCATTATTTCAATGGTTCCGATCCTGGAACTGAGAGGCGGACTTCTGGCAGCTTCACTTTTGAAGATTCCGGCAGCCACAGCCATTCCCATATGTATTATAGGAAACATTATACCGATTCCGTTTATTCTTCTGTTTATCAGACAGATTTTTAAACTTATGAAAAAGACAAAGCTTTTTCATGGTCTGATTGAAAAGCTTGAAAACAGAGCTATGGGAAAAAGTGATCAGATTAAAAAGTATGAGTTCTGGGGTCTGATGCTGTTTGTGGGAATTCCCCTTCCGGGAACAGGGGCATGGACAGGGGCTCTGATCGCTTCTCTTCTGGAAGTTGATATCAAGAAATCTTCTCTGGCTATTCTGGGAGGAATTATTATGGCAACTGTGATCATGTATGTTGTCTCCTATGGACTTGTAGGAAATATCGTTCACTGATTTTTCACCAAGAAGTAAAATGAAAAATTTTATTTTTACAGATAATTGCAAATGAAGCTGTTCTGCTGCGGAAGATGGCGTATATGGGACATTGTCCGCAGTCTGATGTTTTGCCGGGAGCTCTGGCAGGCATTTTGACCGGGCTTTAGTGAACAGAATAAAGTAAGAGGTTTCATCCGGTGGACAGAAGATATAAAGTATGCTAGAATAAAATTCAGAAAATCTACAGTATCAGGGACAGAGATCCCGGGAAAAAGACGGTTTATCCGGAAAACAGCTGGTTCTGTTTTCCGGAATTCTGATGTTCGTGTCGGTTCCGACAGAGTATCCCGTAAATTATTATAATAAAGAGTTCCGGAATTAACCGGGCATTATTTTTTAGAAAAGGCTGAGGGAATTTTTTATGAGAGAAAAATACGAATCCTTGTCACTTGCGACATTAAAGGAGCTGGCAAAGGCAAGAGGCCTGAAGGGAATTTCTACTTTAAGAAAGCCAGCGCTGATTGAACGTATGCTTCAGGAAGATGAAAAGGAGCAGAAAGATACAGGAGCAGTTTCGGAAACTGTACAGAAAGAAGAAATCCGGGAAGAAAAGAAAGACAGGCAGGAGGAACATCAGACTCCGGTGCGTCAGTACAGACAGAATGGACATGTTCAGGAATCCCGGGCATTTTATGACAACAGAAGAAAAAATAACTGGCAGGAGGGCGGAACGAGAACCTATAACAGCGCCAGTGAAGGCCGCAGATACGGCAACAGTCAGAGCGAGTTTTCGAAAAATCACGGCAGTCAGAATGAAGGCCGCAGATACGGAAATACTCAGGGAGAGAATTTCAGAACGTACGGAAGCCAAAATGAAGGCCGCAGATACGGAAATACTCAGGATGAAAATTCCAGAATTTATAATAGTCAGAACGAAGACAGAAGAAGCGGATACAGCCAGGAGGAGAATCCGAGAACATATAATAATCAGAACGAAGACAGAAGAAGCGGATACAGTCAGGAGGAAAATCCGAGAGCCTTCAGCAGTCAGAATGAAAACAGAGGAAGCTATATACAGCAGGATGATGCAAAGATTCCGGCAGAAACAGCGCAGCTGGACAGCGGCCAGAAAGCCAATGGAATTCTCGAGGTCCTTCAGGACGGATATGGGTTTATCCGCTGTGAAAACTTTCTTCCGGGAGAGAATGATATTTATGTTTCTCCGGCCCAGATCCGCAGATTTAATCTGAAAACCGGAGATATCGTTCAGGGAAATATCCGCATTAAAACTCAGGGGGAAAAATTCAGCGCTCTTTTATATGTAACTTCTATTAACGGATTTCATCCCAGCGAAGGGCAGAAACGGTATAATTTTGAGGATATGACTCCCATATTTCCAAATGAAAGGCTTCAGATGGAGCGTCCGGGGGGAAGTATGGCAATGAGGATCGTGGATCTGATCAGTCCTATCGGAAAGGGACAGAGGGGGATGATCGTTTCTCCGCCAAAGGCAGGTAAGACTACCCTTCTTAAGGATGTTGCCAAGTCTATTTTAAGAAACAGTCCGGACATGCATCTGATCATTCTTCTGATCGATGAACGCCCGGAGGAAGTGACAGATATTAAGGAAGCGATCCAGGGGCCAAACGTTGAGGTGATCTATTCCACTTTTGATGAGCTTCCGGAGCATCACAAAAGAGTGTCAGAAATGGTTGTGGAGCGCGCCCGCCGTCTGGTGGAACACAGAAAGGATGTGACGATCCTTCTGGATTCTATTACAAGGCTTGCCAGAGCATATAATCTTTGTGTGCAGCCAAGCGGAAGAACCCTTTCTGGAGGTCTTGATCCCGCAGCTCTTCACATGCCCAAAAGATTTTTTGGCGCAGCCCGCAATATGAGAGAGGGCGGAAGCCTTACGATCCTTGCCACAGCGCTTGTAGATACAGGAAGCAAGATGGACGATGTGATCTATGAGGAATTTAAGGGAACAGGAAATATGGAGCTGGTGCTTGACCGCAGGCTTCAGGAAAAACGTGTATTTCCTGCCATTGATATTCAGAAATCCGGAACCCGCCGCGAGGATCTTCTTCTCAGCCGTGAAGAGCAGGAGACCGTATCCTCCATGCGCAAGGCTCTGAACAGTCTGAAGGCAGATGAGGCTGTGGAGCAGATCCTGAATATGTTTTCCAGAACAAGGACAAATGCGGAATTTGTACAGACAGCAAAAAAACAGAAATTTTTATAAATATCTTGCATTTATGAAAGGAGTATGTTATACTCAGAGAGCTGTAAAATAATAAATTCGTCTACTCATACACGAATAGAAAATAATAGAAAGAAATACAGAGAGGTGAAAATCATGCGCGAAGGAATCCATCCGAATTATCATCAGGCAACTGTAACCTGCAACTGTGGAAACACATTTGTAACAGGTTCTACAAAAGAAGATATCCATGTGGAAATCTGCTCTAAATGCCATCCGTTCTATACAGGACAGCAGAAGGCTGCACAGGCTCGCGGACGTATTGATAAGTTCAACAGAAAATACGGCTTAAACAAATAATTAAACAATATGAAAACGTGAGAACAGGTTGAGGTTGGGAAATCTCAACCTGTCTTTGCTTTCAGACAAAAGAGCTTATGACAGATGGAGAATATGAAAATATGAAGTCATCAAATATCGGCGGCCAGGCAGTTATGGAAGGGATCATGATGCGGCATAAGGATAAGTATTCCATTGCTGTCCGCCGTCCTGACGGAGAAATTGAGTTAAAGGTAGAAGATTATAAATGTACGTTTGGCAATGCCGGAATCTGGCGGAAGCCTCTGATCCGGGGTGTGGTCAGCTTTGTGGACAGTCTGGTAGTGGGAACCAAATGTCTCATGTACTCTGCGGAGATTGCAGGCGATGAAGAGGATGAGAAAGAGACTGAAAAAAATGCGGCTCTTTCAGAGGAGGAGCGCGCTGCCAAAAAAAGAAAAGAGGACAGACAGTTTAAATGGCTGCTTTACGCGACAGTAGCGTTTTCCATTGTGATATCGGTAGCCGCCTTTATGCTGCTTCCCTATGCTCTTGCCAGTCTTTTAAAGAATGTAGGCGCATCTGAGGTTGTGATAACAGTGGCGGAAGCCTTTGTGAAGCTGGCATTGTTTATGGGATATATGCTTCTGATATCCAGAATGAAAGATATCCAGAGAACCTTTATGTATCATGGCGCAGAACACAAATGTATCAACTGTATTGAGCACGGACTGCCCCTTACCGTAGAAAATGTTATGAAAAGCTCCCGGCAGCACAAGCGCTGCGGAACCAGTTTTTTATTTCTGGTCATGCTGGTCAGCATTTTCCTGCATTTTATTTTTGTGCTGGTTCCGTTTTACTGGGTGAGACTGCTGGGAAGACTTCTGATGGTACCGGTTGTAGCGGGAATTTCTTTTGAGATGATCCAGTGGGCAGGCAGAACTGACAATAAGCTTGCGTGTCTTTTAAGCAAACCGGGACTTGCCATGCAGAAGCTTACAACAATAGAACCTACGGAGGATATGGTTGAGGTGGCCATTGCTGCGGTAGAAGCAGTTTTTGACTGGAAAGCGTATCTGAAAGAAGAATTCGGCTGGAAGCCGGGAGAAGAAACAAATGAAAACTCTTGAAATGCTGCTGCGGGAAGGAACTGAGATCCTGAAGACAGCAGAAATAGGTGAAGCCAGGCTGGATGCCTGGCTCCTTCTGGAATATATTACTGGAAAAAACAGGGCATATTATTATGCGCATATGGATCAGGAGACAGAAGAGGGGCAGGAAAAAGCATATCTTAAGCTTTGCCGTAAAAGGGCTGAACACATTCCTCTTCAGCATCTCACCGGAACAGCCTGCTTTATGGGATATGATTTTTTTGTGGATGAGAGAGTGCTTGTGCCAAGGCAGGATACAGAGATTCTTGTGGAAGAGGCGCTGAACCTTCTGAAAAAAACAGAGAAGCCGCGTATCCTTGATATGTGTACAGGCTCCGGGTGTATCCTTCTGAGTATTCTGAAGGAAATTCCGGAGGCAGAAGGCACGGGGGCAGACCTTTCGGAGGGAGCTCTTCAGGTTGCAGAAAAAAATGTTCGGAAGCTGGGACTGGATCACAGAGCCGTTCTGGTACACAGTGATCTGTTTTCCGGGGAATATTTTTCTGAAACCAGTGGAAAAACACAGAGAGACTATGATATGCTTGTGTCAAATCCTCCGTATATTCCAACAGGGGAGATAGAGACGCTGATGGATGAAGTACGGACTCATGACCCATATATGGCTTTGGACGGAAAAGAGGACGGACTGTATTTTTACAGAAGGATCACAGAGGAGTGCAGGAAGTACCTGAAGCCCGGCGGCTGGCTTGTCTATGAAATCGGCTGGGATCAGGGTCAGGCAGTGACCGGAATTATGGAAAATGCAGGTTTTGAACAGGTAACGGTCAAAAAAGATCTTGCGGGACTTGACAGGGTGGTTCTGGGACAGAATCCCAGGACAAAAATTTTTGCCTAAGAATAAAGTAACAGGAGGAACAGAATGTTTGATAAATTGGAGGATCTTCTGATCCGGTTTGATGAGGTTCTCAATGAGCTGGGAGAACCGGGAGTTACAGATAATCAGGAGCGGTTCCAGAAGCTTATGAAGGAACAGAGCGATCTGCAGCCGATCGTGGACGCTTATAAAGAATACAAAGAGAATAAAGAAACTATTCAGGACAGCCTTTCCATGCTGGAAGGGGAGAAAGATGAAGAAATGAGAGAGATGCTCAAGGAAGAGCTTTCCGACGCAAAAAAACGCGTGGAGGAGCTGGAGCATGAGATCAAAATTCTTCTTCTTCCCAAAGACCCCAATGACAGCAAAAACGTTATTGTGGAGATCCGCGCAGGCGCAGGCGGCGATGAGGCTGCTCTTTTTGCAGCGGAAATTTACCGTATGTATGTAAAATATGCGGAAAGCCTCAGATGGAAAACAGAGATGATGAGTCTCAATGAGAACGGAATCGGCGGTTTTAAAGAAGTCACTTTTATGATCCAGGGAAACGGCGCTTATTCCAGGCTGAAATATGAAAGCGGTGTTCACCGGGTACAGCGAGTGCCGGAAACAGAGTCAGGCGGAAGAATCCATACCTCTACCTGTACGGTGGCTATCATGCCTGAGGCGGAGGAGATTGATTTCCATCTGGATATGAACGACTGTAAATTTGACGTATTCCGTGCGTCGGGAAACGGCGGTCAGTGTGTCAATACCACAGACTCTGCGGTACGTCTGACCCATATTCCCACAGGAATCGTGATCTCCTGTCAGGATGAAAAATCACAGCTGAAAAACAAAGACAAGGCTCTGAAGGTACTGCGTTCCCGTTTGTATGAAATGGAGATTGCAAAACAGCACGATGCAGAAGCCGAGGCAAGAAGAAGCCAGATCGGAACAGGAGACCGTTCCGAGAAGATCCGTACTTATAACTTCCCTCAGGGGCGTGTGACAGACCACAGGATCAAGCTTACCCTGCATCGTCTGGACAGTATTCTGGGCGGCGACCTCAGTGAGATCATTGACAGTCTGATCGCGGCTGATCAGGCGGCTAAACTGGCAAATCTCAACAATGAGGAAGCGTAAGAAATAAAAATATTACAGTACTGAAGTCTGTAAAATGTAAAATATACAGATATCAGCATAGATAATATATAATGGAGGAGAATAAAATGAAAAAAACAGCACTGGTGATCATGGCTGCCGGAATCGGAAGCCGCTTTGGAAAAGGAATCAAACAGCTTGCGCCGGTTGGCCCCAATGGCGAGATTATTATGGAGTATTCTATTTATGACGCTCTGGAGGCAGGCTTTAACAAAGTTGTTTTTATTATCAGAAAGGATCTGGAAGAGGAATTCCGCGCTGTGATCGGCAATAAAATTGAACAGATCACAGAAGTTGAGTATGCGTTTCAGTCACTGGAAGATCTTCCGGACGGCTTTGAGAAGCCGGCTGACAGAACAAAGCCATGGGGAACAGGTCAGGCAGTTCTTGCGGCAAAGAATGTTCTGTCCGAGCCGTTTATGGTAATTAATGCAGATGATTATTATGGAAAAGAAGCATATGTAAAAGTACATGACTATCTGGTGCAGGAGCAGCCGGAGGATGGACTTCTTCATATCTGTATGGCCGGATTCCGTCTTGGAAATACCCTCAGCGATAACGGAAGCGTAACCAGAGGCGTCTGCCACATTGAAAACGGAGCGCTTACAGGCGTAACAGAGACTCATGATATTTATAAGACTGAGAACGGGGCAGAATCCAGAAACGCAGACGGAACAGCAGAAGAGCTGGATGTAAACAGCCTTGTTTCCATGAATATGTGGGGACTGACTCCTGCATTTATGGACGTGCTGGAAAAGGGCTTTGTGGAGTTTCTTCAGAATCTTGACGCAGCTGATATTAGAAAAGAATATCTTCTTCCGGAGATGATCGACCGTCTGATCAAGGAAGGAAAAGCAAAGGTTGATGTACTGGATACAAAGGATACCTGGTTTGGGGTGACCTATCAGGAAGACAAAGAAGTGGTGATCGCTGCTTTTGACAGACTTGCAAAAGAGGGCGTTTATCCGGAGACACTTTATAAATAAGCAGTTTCCCGTTGTGTCGGCACAATGGACTTCAAGGAGGAATTATTATGGGAAAATATTTTGGAACAGACGGCTTTCGCGGCGAAGCAAATGTACAGCTTACTGTAGATCATGCTTTTAAAGTAGGACGTTATGTGGGATGGTACTATGGACGCGACCATAAGGCAAAGATCGTAATCGGAAAGGACACAAGAAGAAGCAGCTATATGTTTGAATATGCTCTGGTAGCAGGTCTGACTGCTTCCGGTGCAGATGCATATCTTCTTCATGTAACCACAACTCCCAGCGTTTCTTATGTGGTCCGTACAGAAGACTTTGACTGTGGAATCATGATCTCTGCAAGCCACAATCCTTTTTATGACAATGGAATCAAGCTTCTGAATGGAAACGGACAGAAGATCGAAGCCGAGGTAGAGGCAAGGATCGAGGCTTATCTGGACGGAAAGCTGGAAGAGCTGCCTCTGGCAACCGGAGAGGATATTGGAAGAACTGTGGATTTTGCCTCAGGAAGAAACCGTTATATCGGCTATCTGATCTCTATTCCATGCCGTGATTTCAAGAATATCCGTGTGGGTCTGGACTGCTCCAACGGAAGCTCATCTGCAATTGCAAAAAGTGTGTTTGACGCTCTCCGTGCAAAAACCTATGTGATCAATAATGACCCGGATGGAACAAATATCAATACCAACTGTGGTTCTACCCATATTGAGGTGCTTCAGAGATTTGTTGTGGAAAAAGGTCTGGATGTGGGCTTTGCCTATGACGGCGATGCAGACCGCTGTATTGCTGTGGATCACAGAGGAAACATTATCGACGGCGACAAGATCATGTACGTATGCGGCAAATACCTGAGAGAGCAGGGAAGGCTGAACGGAAATACAGTAGTCACTACAGTTATGTCAAATATGGGACTTTATAAGGCTCTGGAGCGCGAGGGGATCAGCTATGAGCAGACAGCGGTAGGCGATAAATATGTTGCGGAAAATATGCTGGAAAACAATTACAGTATTGGAGGAGAGCAGTCCGGACATATTATATTCAGCAAATATTCAGCAACCGGAGACGGAATCCTTACCTCTCTGATGCTGATGGAGGCCTGCGTGGAGAAAAAGACAACACTTTGTGATCTTGCAAAAGAAATGAAGGTTTACCCGCAGATCCTGAGAAATGTACGCGTTGCAGACAAAGTGGCAGCCAGAGAAAATCCAAAGGTAAAAGAGGCTGTGGAGGCAGCTGCCAGAGCGCTTGGCACAGACGGACGCATTCTTGTGAGAGAAAGCGGAACAGAGCCTCTGATCCGCGTTATGGTAGAAGCGGGAACCGAAGAGATCTGTGCGGAACATGTGGACAATGTGGTAAAGGTGATCGAAGCCGAAGGGCTTATTGTAGAATAAAAAGGATATACATGAAAACAGGAAAAATCGGACGGATACTGGCAGTCTGTATAGGAGCGTCTCTCCTTACAGGCTGCGGAGGTGAAAAACAGAATACTTACAGGCAGGCAGAAGAAAATCTGGAGCAGGGAAGTTATCAGGAAGCGCTGACAGGTTATGAGACTTCTGTTTCCTACAGCTATAAGACGGCGGAGTCTCTGAGAGGCGCAGGAATCGCAAAACTGCGCCTGGGAGATTATCAGGGAGCTGTGGAGAGCTTTACTCAGGCGCTGTCACAGAACCGGGTAAAAAAATCCATAAGGCAGGATCTGCTTGCATACCGTGCAACTGCACAGCTGAAAGCAGGGCTTCCGGATGATGCCATGGCAGACTGTCAGGCTCTGGCGTCTGATTATTCCATGAATGCAGATCTGTATTTTTTAACAGGCTGTGTGGCGCTTGCAATGGATGCCTATGATGAGGCGGCATCAAATTTTGAACAGGCATACGGAGAGAAAGCCGATTATGACATGGCTCTTCAGATTTACGAAGCCTACCAGAGCAGAGGCATGGAGGCTGACGGGACACGGTATCTGGAAGCAATTCTGAAAACTGAGCCCGGGAATGCAGAAGATTACTGCGAGCGGGGCCGTATTTATTACTATATGCAGGATTATGAAAATGCCAGGAACGAACTGACAAAGGCTTCTGAAAAGGGAAGCGTGGAGGCACTCTCTTTGCTGGGAATGGTATGTTTTGCCCAGAATGATACTGCTGCAGCCAGATCCATGTATCAGGATTATCTGAATGCAGAAGAAAGCCGTAAGGCAGAGGGATACAACGGGCTGGCTCTGTGTGATATAGCAGACGGAGATTATCAGAGCGCACTGGTAAATATTGCCAGCGGACTTGAGGCTGCAGATACAGACGAGATGCAGGAGCTTTTATTTAATGAAATTGTTGCATATGAGAAACAGCTTGACTTTAACACCGCTTTTTCAAAGGCTCAGGAGTATATGAAAATGTATCCCGATGACCAGGAAGCAAAGAAGGAACTGGAATTTCTCCAGTCCAGGATCGCGCAGGAAAATGTAGAGGAACCTGCCCCGGAAGAAGGACAGGACACAGCTTCGGCAGAAGAACAGACATCCTGGGAGGGTTGATATGCAGTTGTATGATTTTAAGGAAATTCAGGAGCGGGTGATCCTTGTAGGGGTGCAGACTGATATCGGAGATGATGTGGAGGCATCCCTGGACGAGCTTCAGGAGCTGGCAGAAACTGCAGGAGCAGAAACTGCGGCAAAGGTCATTCAGAACAGAGAAGCAGTACATCCGGGAACCTATATCGGAAAAGGCAAAATTCAGGAAGTGAAAAATCTCCTGACTGCTCTTGATGCAAACGGAATTATCTGTGATGATGAGCTTTCACCGTCGCAGCTGAATAATCTGGAGCGGGAGCTGGAATGTAAGGTTATGGACAGAACGCTGCTGATTCTGGATATTTTTGCGGGAAGAGCAGTGACCAGCGAAGGCAAGATCCAGGTGGAGCTTGCTCAGCTCCGTTACCGGTCCGCACGTCTGGTAGGATTAAGAGATTCCCTGTCCAGACTGGGCGGAGGTATTGGAACAAGGGGACCCGGCGAGAAAAAGCTGGAGACGGACAGACGTCTTATCCGCACCAGAATCTCGGCATTGAAAGCGGAGCTGGTACAGGTGGAAAAACACCGTGAGCTGATCCGCGGCAGCAGATCAAAGGGAAGACTGAAGACCGCTGCTATTGTGGGGTATACCAATGCAGGAAAGTCTACGCTTCTGAACACTCTCACCGGAGCAGGAGTGCAGGCGGAGGATAAACTTTTTGCAACCCTTGATCCCACAACAAGAGTAATGGAGCTTGATGACGGACAGCAGATCCTTCTGACAGATACCGTAGGGTTTATCAGAAAGCTTCCTCATCATCTGGTGGAAGCCTTTAAAAGTACATTGGAAGAGGCGAAATATGCAGATTACATCATCCATGTGGTAGACGCTTCCAATCCACGGGCTGAAACACAGATGCAGGTAGTTTATGAAACTCTGAAGGAGCTTGGTGTTTCCGGGAAAAAGATCATTACACTTCTGAATAAACAGGACCTTGTGCCTGATTCAGAGCTGCGTGATCTGCGGGCAGACTATACGGTAAAATGTTCTGCCAGAACAGGCAGGGGACTGTGTGAGTTAAGAGAGCTGTTATCCCGGCTTCTGGCAGAAAGCCAGATTTATATTGAGGAGCTGTATGCTTATAAAGAAGCCGGAAAAATCCAGATGATCCGGGAATACGGACAGCTTCTCTCTGAGGAATACAGAGAGGACGGAATTTTTGTCCAGGCAAAAATTCCTGCGGAGTTTTTTGTGAATGTTATGCCCCGGGGCTGATTGTAACAGGAGCGCTGTAATTTTGGCTGTCCTGGATAACAGGGCAGGTCACATTTGTATAAAAAAATAAATTTCCGGGTTTTGAAAAACATCGGAAAGCCTGTAAATACAGGAAAACAGAACCATCATATAGAGTGTGAAAGGTATGATCGCACAATATATGGTGGTTTTTGCGGTTGACGGAACCTGTGACCTTTGCTACAATGTAATCTATCAGCAGAAAATAAGAGCGAGCAAAGCAAGGGAGGAAGAAGGACTTATGTTTCAGGTAGTAAAACGTGATGGGGAAATTGCTGAATTTCAGATGGCTAAAATTTCGTCTGCTATCAGCAGAGCATTTGATGCAAAAGAAAAGAATTACAGCAAGGATATGATCGATCTTCTGTCGCTGCGTGTGACAGCTGATTTTCAGGATAAGATTCAGGATGACAGGGTCACTGTGGAGGATATTCAGGACAGTGTGGAGAACGTTCTGATCCAGGCCGGCTACAGCGATGTGGCAAAGGCGTATATTCTTTACCGCAAGCAGAGGGAAAAAATCCGAAATATGAAATCCACGATCCTGGACTACAAAGAAATAGTAAACAGTTATGTAAAGGTGGAGGATTGGCGCGTAAAAGAGAACTCTACAGTTACTTATTCAGTAGGAGGTCTGATCCTCAGCAATTCCGGAGCTGTCACTGCCAATTACTGGCTGTCTGAGATCTATGACAATGAGATTGCAGACGCTCACAGAAATGCGGATATTCACATCCATGATCTTTCCATGCTGACAGGCTACTGTGCAGGCTGGTCCTTAAAACAGCTGATCCAGGAGGGGCTTGGAGGTATTGAAGGCAAGATTACTTCTGCTCCGGCAAAGCATTTAAGCGTACTCTGTAATCAGATGGTCAATTTCCTGGGGATCATGCAGAATGAATGGGCGGGAGCTCAGGCATTTTCTTCCTTCGATACTTATCTTGCGCCCTTTGTCAAAGCAGATAAGCTGTCTTACCGTGAGGTGAAAAAATGCATTGAATCCTTTATTTATGGCGTCAACACTCCAAGCCGCTGGGGAACACAGGCTCCGTTTTCCAATATCACTCTTGACTGGACAGTCCCGGATGATCTGGCAGAGCTGCCTGCAATTGTTGGCGGAAAGGAAATGGATTTTAAATATAAGGACTGCAAAAAAGAAATGGATATGGTAAACCGCGCCTTTATCGAAACCATGATCGAGGGAGATGCCAATGGAAGAGGTTTCCAGTATCCGATTCCCACCTATTCTATTACAAAGGATTTTGACTGGTCAGATACTCTGAATAATCAGCTTCTTTTTGAAATGACAGCAAAATACGGAACGCCGTATTTTTCCAATTATATTAACAGTGATATGAAGCCAAGTGATATCCGCAGCATGTGCTGCCGTCTCCGTCTGGATCTTCGTGAGCTTCGCAAAAAAAGCGGCGGCTTTTTCGGCTCAGGAGAAAGCACGGGGTCTGTAGGGGTGGTTACCATTAATATGCCGAGAATCGCCTATCAGTCAAGAAATCCGGAAGAGTTTTACCGCAGACTGGACCATATGATGGACATTGCGGCAAGATCTCTGCATATCAAGAGACAGGTGATCTCCAGACTTTTAAATGAGGGACTTTATCCTTACACAAAGAGGTATCTGGGAAGCTTTGACAATCACTTTTCCACGATCGGTCTTGTGGGAATGAACGAGGCGGGGCTGAATGCAAGATGGCTGGGCTGTGATATGACAGATGAGCGTACCCAGAAGTTTACAAAAGAAGTTCTGGAGCATATGAGAAACCGGCTCTCCGATTATCAGGAGCAGTATCAGGGCGAGCTGTTTAATCTGGAGGCAACACCGGCGGAGTCCACAGCATACAGGCTTGCCAAGCATGACAGAAAACGCTGGCCTGACATTAAAACAGCAGGAAAAGAGGGCGATACCCCGTATTATACAAACAGCTCTCATCTTCCGGTTGAATTCAGTTCGGATATTTTTGACGCTCTTGATATCCAGGATGAGCTTCAGACCCTTTATACATCAGGAACAGTATTCCACGGATTTCTGGGAGAAAAGCTTCCTGACTGGAAGGCCGCCGCTTCTCTTGTGCGGAAAATCGCAGAAAATTATAAGCTGCCTTATTATACGATTTCTCCTACTTACTCTGTATGCAGCGAGCACGGATATCTCAGCGGAGAACACTTTACCTGTCCGAAATGCGGCAAAAAGGCTGAGGTATACAGCCGTATTACAGGCTATTACCGTCCGGTCCAGAACTGGAATGACGGAAAGGCTCAGGAATATAAAAACAGAACCCTTTATGATGTTGTGCATTCTTCCCTGAAAAAAGTCCATACAAGTGTAGTCACAATGACTGAGGACGATGTAAAGGTACAGCCTGTGATAACCCATAAATATCTGTTTACCACAAGCACCTGCCCGAACTGCCGTATGGCGAAAAAAATGCTGGAGGGCCAGGAGCTGGAGATCATTGACGCAGAAAAGAACCCTGATATGGCCCGGCAGTTTGGCATCATGCAGGCGCCGACATTGGTGATTACAGACGGAGAGCATCTGAAAAAATATGTTAATGCATCCAACATACAGAAGTATGTGGACGAGGAGCTCTGATGTATAAGATATTTCTCGTAGAAGATGATGAGATGCTCTGTTCTCTGATAAAAAAGCACCTGGAATCCTGGGGATATCAGGTAACGGCAGCACAGGACTTTGCAGACGTTATGGGAGAATTTGTGCGTTCCGAAGCCCATCTGGTGCTTCTGGATCTGAAGCTTCCGTATTTTAACGGATTTCACTGGTGTGAAGAAATCCGCCGGGTATCGCAGGTTCCTGTTATTTTTCTTTCCTCTGCGGCAGATGACATGAATATGGTTATGGCAATGACCAGAGGAGCAGACGATTTTGTTGCCAAGCCCTTTAATCTGGAGGTCCTTTCTGCAAAGGTTCAGGCCATACTGAGAAGAACATATTCCTTTGGAAACAGTGGGAACCTTCTGGAACACAGAGGCGCTGTCCTGAATCTGGGAAGCGGAAATCTGAGCTATCAGGGACAGGCCGTTGAGCTTACCAGAAATGAACTTCGGATACTGAACCTTCTTTTTTCTCAGGCAGGAAACGTAGTTTCAAGAGAAGCGATTATGCAGATGCTCTGGGAAAATGATGATTTTGTAGATGACAATACTCTGACAGTAAATGTCAACCGCCTGAGACGCAAGCTGGAAGGAATCGGCCTTGAAAATATGATTCTCACAAGAAAAGGGCTGGGCTACATAGTGCAGTAACGGAGGACAGAAATGGCAGGGTATCTGAAAAAAATATGGAAAACAGCAGCTTTGTTCCTGGCTTCAACCGGAATCATGGCAATGGTATTATGGCTGTATAACTGTCCTGTTGAGCCGGTTCTTTATGGAAGCCTATTATGTATGGCTTTGTTCGCGGGAGCATTTGTGTATGGATATTTCAGGTTCCGCAGCAAAGCGCAGGTTTTGTCTCAGATTGCAAAAAGTATTCCTCTGGATCTGGAAAAGCTTCCTTTGCCCCAGGACAACAACGAGGCGGCGCTTCAGCAGATGATCCATGAACTGAACCGAATGAGGATGGAAGCAGAGGAAGCCAGGATGACCTCTTACAGAGAGATGGCGGATTATTATACCATGTGGGTGCATCAGATAAAAACACCTATTGCCGCCCTCAGACTGCTTCTTGGAGAACATCCCCAGGAAAATAAAGCGGCTCTTTCAGAGGTTTTCCGGGTAGAGGAATATGTGGAAATGGTTCTGGGGTATTTAAGATCAGAAGATATGTCTTCGGATATGAAATTTGCAGAGTGCGATCTGGATAAGATCATCCGTGAACAGATTCACAAATACGCGTCAGTCTTTATCGGGAAAAAGCTGCGGCTTGATTATCCGGGAACTCACGAAAAGGTTCTGACAGATCCCAAATGGCTGGGATTTGTGATCGGGCAGTGTATTTCCAATGCCTTAAAGTACACAAAGACAGGTGGGATCCGGATTTATCTTTCGGAATCCCGTCCCCATACGCTGGTGATCGAGGATACAGGGGCAGGAATCAGCGCGGAAGATCTTCCGAGGATTTTTGAAAAGGGATTTACCGGATATAATGGAAGAACAGAGACCAGATCCTCAGGAATCGGCCTGTACCTTTCCAGAAAGATCATGAAAAGGCTGGATCATGGTATTTCCGTGGAATCAGAACCGGGAAAAGGAACAAGAGTCTATCTGAGCCTTGGTCGCAGGAGGGCGGAGGTGTTTTGAGAACAGAAGGGAAAGACTGAGAACCTCCAGGGTATAGGATCAACCTTACAAAAATGTCACATACAGAGAGAAACTGTAAGCCAAAGTTATGGCATATGGTTTCTCTTTTTTGTATACTGGGGTTACAAAATAAAACCGCGCACAGCACACAGGAAATATCAGTTCTGTAAGTGGAGGGCGCGTATATGATTGGAGGAAGCAGAAACATGGCTTTACTGGAAGTAACTAATGTAAAGAAAATATACAGTACGCGATTTGGAGGAAATCAGGTTCAGGCGCTTGCAAACGTGACGTTTTCCGTAGAAAGCGGAGAATTTGTGGCGATCATGGGGGAATCCGGATCCGGAAAAACGACCCTTCTGAATATTCTGGCATCCCTGGACCGGCCTACAGAAGGGGAGGTACTTCTTGATGGAAAAAGCATTGTCCATTTAACGGAAAAGGAGATTTCCGCTTTCCGGAGAAATAATCTGGGATTTGTATTCCAGGATTTTAACCTTCTGGATACGTTCAGCCTCAGAGACAATATTTATCTTCCACTGGTGCTGGCAGGGGAGGATTACCGTGAAATGGAGCAGAAGATCCGGCCTGTTGCAAAGGCTCTTCGCATTACAGAGATCCTGGAGAAATATCCCTATGAGGTTTCCGGCGGACAGAAGCAGAGGGCGGCAGTAGCAAGGGCTCTGATCACAGATCCAAGGATTATTCTGGCAGACGAACCTACAGGAGCCCTGGATTCCAGAGCAGCAGCTTCTCTTTTGTCCATGTTTGGGGAGATCAATGATGCAGGACAGACCATTCTTATGGTAACACACAGCGCCCAGGCCGCAAGTCATGCCTCCAGAGTTCTTTTTATTAAAGACGGAGAAGTGTTCCATCAGATTTACAGAGGAACGAAATCACGTCAGGAAATGTATCAGATGATCTCAGATACGCTGACAGTTCTGATGACAGGCGGTGAGGCTTATGCGTAAAGGGATGTTTCTGAGACTTGCGCTTACCAATATTAAGAAAAACAGGGGAACCTATATTCCGTATATGCTTTCCTGTATGGGATGTATTGCAGTCCTTTATATCATGATGTTTATTGTCACCAGCCCGGACACTGTAAATATGAGAGGCGGCAGGGATGTGGCAGCCATTGTGAGCATGGGAGTCTTTATTCTCGGCGTTTTTTCAGTGATCTTTCTTCTGTTCTGCAACAGCTTTCTGATGAAAAGAAGGCAGAAGGAGCTGGGACTTTACAATGTACTTGGTATGGAAAAAAGGCACATCAGTCATCTGATGCTTGTGGAAACAGTGTTCACAGGTATTGCGAGCCTGGCAGGAGGACTGGCGGCAGGAATCCTTGGAAGTAAGCTGGCGCTTTTGCTTCTTCTGAAAATCCTTCATATTCCCGCAAAGTTTGGATTTTATATTTCCTGGAAAGGAATCAAGGTCTGTGCGGTATCCTATGGAGTGATTCTTGTACTGACACTTTTTAATAATCTGAGGCGGGTACATTTCAGCCGGCCGGTAGAACTGCTGTCCGGAGGCAATGCAGGAGAGCGGGAACCAAAAAGCAAGCTTTTTATGGCCATTGCGGGATTTGGCTGTCTGGGAACCGGATATTATCTGGCAGTTACTACAGAATCGATTATTGATGCTCTGGGAGTCTTTTTTATAGCAGTTCTTCTTGTTATGGCAGGAACATATCTGGTATTTACTTCAGGCAGTATTGTGATTTTGAAGCTGCTGCGCAGGAGGAAAAAGTTTTACTATAAGCTTCAGAATTTTACCAGTGTCTCGGGAATGCTCTATCGGATGAAACAGAATGCGGTAGGTCTTGCAAGCATCTGTATTCTGAGTACAGGAGTGCTTCTGATGCTGTCTACTACGGTAAGCCTGAATATGGGAATCGAGGATACTATCCGTTCTCAGTACCCCTGTGACGTAAATGTGGATTTCCACGGACATTCTCCGGAAGAAGCATATATGGCTCAGGAGTTTATAAGAACGGAACTGGAAGAAAAAAATATTCCTGTAGAAAGTGTGGAGTCTCAGATTTATCTTTCTCTCATAGGCGTTATGGAAGGAAACCGGTTAAATATGGATCCGCAAGCCGGTCAGTCACAGACACAGAATATTACAACGCTGGTAATTATTCCGGACAGCTTCAGTGAACAGGTGACAGGAGAAAAGCAGGATGTGCCTGAAGGCAGTCTTCTGGCTTACGGAACAGAAGAAAACAGCATTATTCTGGAGAACCAGGAATTTAAAATATCCGGCAGACTGAAAAAGCGCCCGGAGATCTCAGGTCAGCTGAGTATGGATTTTGTAAAAACTCTGTACTTTGTAGCAGATGAAAAAACCTTTGAAAAAATCAATCAGTTGCAGAATGAAGCGAAGGGCGGCGGATATTCCATTACATCCAGCATTGGAGTTCAGGTGCCGGGAGATGATGCGGCAGCCATTGAGTGCAGGCAGATGCTGAATGACAGTATTCAGAAGTTTAAAGAGCAGGGATATTTTGCTCAGGAACAGGATTATGTTTCCAGTCGTTCTTATGCAGAGGAAGGAGAAAACTTTTACGGGCTTAATGGAGGACTGCTGTTTGTGGGAATCCTTCTGGGCGGAGTGTTCCTTATGGGAACAGCGCTGATCATTTACTACAAGCAGATTTCTGAGGGGTATGAGGATAAGGCGCGTTTTGAGATCATGAGAAAAGTGGGAATGAGCCGCAGAGAAGTAAAAGCCTCGATTCACAGACAGATTCTTATGGTATTTTTCCTTCCGCTGATTACGGCATGTGTCCATATTGGAATGGCATTTCCTTTGATGAAAAGGCTGCTTCTTTTGGTGGGCATGTCAAATACCAGGCTGTTTCTTATATGTACGGCAGTAACAGTGATTATATTTGCAGCAGTCTACGGCGTGATCTATGCAGTAACAGCAAGATCCTATTACAGGATTTTGGAAAAAGCAGAGTAAAGGAAAGATGGAAAAAGCGAGCAGATATGAGAGAATTCATATCTGCTCGTTTTCATGGGCTTCCCGGTAAATAGCGCAGGCTGCGTGATGACGGCAGGTTTTGTGGGCGCAGTTCATAACATCCAGTTTCCTGCCGCTTTCGGTGGGAATATATTCGCAGGTGACAGTCTGCATGCTGTTGCAGGTGCGGCAAAAACCGGAGAGATTGATTTCAATGATTTTCTCTTCCATGGAAAACCTCCTTAAAGTGTATACCTGTAAAAAAGGTGAATAAAATTTCATTTATGAGTATACACGTTTCTGGCGTGTACCGCAACGGAAAAAGAACGCTTCCCGAAGGAGCATTTTATAAAGAATATTGCATTTTTATACATTGTATAATTTTGATGCAGGGCAAAATGCCATGGCGGAAGGCGATTTGGAATATATTCTGACCGGATTACCGGGAACGGAATGAGAAGCAATATCTGACTTCTGTTATCAGGGATATAAACAGAAGCTTTGTGAAAAAATACGCAAAAACACATTATGCAGACAAAAAATTTCTGTTTACAATTCCACCGGCAAAATGTATAATCATACATAAATGAGGAGTGGAGATGTAATGGAACAGAACACGAATAAACAACAGTTCATGCAGGGACTCCGGGACGGGGTTCCTGTTTCTCTGGGATATTTTGCAGTATCCTTTACCTTTGGAATGATGGCAGTTGCGGGAGGAATGTCTGTATGGCAGGCGACCATTCTTTCTCTGACAAATATCACCTCGGCAGGGCAGTTTGCAGGCCTGGAGATTATTATTGCCTGCGGCTCTCTGTGGGAAATGGCTCTTACTCAGCTTGTGATCAATCTGAGATACAGTCTGATGTCTTTTTCTCTTTCCCAGAAATTACAGAAAAATATAGCAACAGGGCACAGATTCCTTGTGGCGTTCGGTATGACAGATGAAATCTTTGGTCTCAGCGTAAGTCGCAGAGGAAGGCTGAATCCCTGGTATCACTATGGCGCCATGAGCGTGGCGATTCCGGGATGGACTTTTGGCACCTTTGTGGGAGCTATGGCTGGAAATATCATGCCGGGATTTCTGTCAAGCGCTCTGAGTGTGGCAATCTATGGAATGTTTCTGGCGCTGATCATACCGCCGGCAAAAAAACACAGATCTGTGCGGGCGGTAGTGGCAGGGGCCATGGCTCTCAGCGCTGTTTTTGCAGTGGTTCCGGTGCTGAACCGGATTTCATCGGGCTTTGTGATTATTTTTACAACCCTGATCGTAGCAGGAGCCGCAGCTTATTTCTGTCCTGTAGGGGACGGAGAGGAGGAAATTCATGAATCATAGTATTTATGTTTATATACTGGTTATGGCGGGAGTGACTTATCTTATCCGTATGCTTCCTCTGGTGCTTTTTAAAAAAGAGATTACAAGCCCGTTTGTAAAGTCCTTTTTGTTTTATGTGCCTTATGCATGTCTGGCGGCAATGACTTTTCCGGCAATCCTCACTGCGCCGTCTTCGGGAATGATCGCCGGGGCAGCAGGACTTGGAGCCGCTCTGATAGCAGCATACCGGGAAAAAAGCCTGCTTACAGTAGCTCTCTTTGCCTGTGCGGCGGTGTTTGTGGCAGAGAGGATTTTGGAGGTTATCATGTAATCTGAAGGTGACAGATAAAAATAATAAATTGCCTTTATGGAGGATTTTGTATGGGCATCTTATATATGGATGTGTTTGTACCTGTTGTATGTATGGTTATTGTAACTGTCATGTGGTTTTTGCATAAAAAGAAAAAAACAAAATTTATTAAATGGAAACCCATATCAGAACAGGAAGAAAGAAAATATGAGAAATGGGAAAAAAGAATTGAAATTACAGCAGTTGCAGGGTTGATCATAGCATGGATGGTTGTGGGAATACCGCATATTTTAGATGTGCCTTACCTTGTAACCGGAAATTTAAAAACAGCTATGGGAACTGTGACCGGTGGTGATGCTATATCAGAGGAGAGTGAACACGATCGTTCTATTCGTATAGATGATGAGATATCGGGACACGAAATCTCTGTTGATTTTTATGGAACCGGAATACATAAAGCTGAATTTGTAATTGTCCATTATCTTCCTCATACAAAAACAGGGTATATTGTGGCAAAAGGACAAGAATAAAGTTCAGAAAATATCCGGTGTTATAATAACTGTACTCTTTTTATAAATGAAGGCTGCTGTTCTGTTTATAAAGAATTTTACACTTTGTATTGTTAAAGTACTGAACAGGTGTTATACTTTAGGAAATCGGTATATTTGTTTTTGATGAGAAAGTCACAGGGTACCGGGAAAATAAGGAACGGAAGGTAAGATAAATGAAAGAAGATTTATTAAGGGAAATGCAGCAGGCTCACGATACGCTGTTTTCCTGCAATATTGTTCTGATAGGCTTTATGGGAGCAGGAAAAAGTACGGTTTCGGAATATCTCAGCAGAAAATATAACATGGATACAGTGGAAATGGATCAGATCATTGCGGAAAGAGAAAAGATGAGCATTTCAGATATTTTTTCCGTTCATGGAGAAGAATATTTCCGGGATTTGGAAACAAAGCTGCTTATTGAAATGCAGGCAAAGACCAATACAGTAATCTCCTGCGGCGGAGGTGTTCCCATGAGAGAGAGAAACGTAAAAGAAATGAAAAAAAATGGATGTGTGGTTCTTCTTACTGCAACACCGGAAACGATTCTGGAACGGGTAAAAGACAATCATGACCGTCCGCTTCTGGAGGGAAATAAAACTGTCTCCTATATTTCTGAGCTGATGGAAAAACGCCGCGCAAAATATGAGGCTGCGGCTGATGTGATCATTGAGACAGATGGAAAAAGCACTCAGGAGATCTGTGAAGAGCTGGTACAGAAAATGACAGGAGGACAGAAAATATGGAACAGAGAATAAAAGGGACAACAGGACTGATGATGCTGATCGGAAGCCCGGTAGGACATTCCGGGTCTCCGGATATGTATAACTTCAGTTTTCGGTATCATAAACAGGATTATGCATATATGGCTTTTGATATTAAGGAAGATCAGGTAGGCGCAGCTTTGGATGCCATGAGGCTTTTTAAGATGAGAGGAGCCAATGTTACCATGCCCTGCAAAAATGAGGCTGCAAGACTGGTAGACGAGCTTTCACCAGCAGCACGGATCATCGGGGCAGTAAACACCATTGTAAATGAGGACGGGAAGCTTGTAGGTCATATTACAGATGGAACCGGCTTTGTACAGAACCTGAAGGAGCATGAAGTTGAGGTAAAAGGAAAGAAAATGGTGGTTCTTGGAGCAGGCGGAGCAGCTACTGCCATTCAGGTACAGTGCGCTCTTGACGGAGCAGCTTCTATTTCTGTTTTTAATCCTGATGACCCGTTTCTTGAGAGAGCTCATCAGACAGCAGAAAAGCTGAAAAAAGAGGCTCCGGAATGTAAGGTTCAGGTATTCTGTCTGGATGATGAAAATAAATTGAGAGAAGAAATTGCCCAGGCGGATATTCTGGTGAATGGCACTCTGGCAGGCATGAAGCCCCATGAAGACACGACCCTGATCACGGATAAGAGCATGTTCCGTCCGGATCTGGTTGTGGCAGATGTGGTCTACAATCCTGAGGAGACAAGACTTCTCCGTGAAGCAAAGGAGGCAGGCTGCAAAACCATTGGCGGCAGGGGAATGCTTTTGTGGCAGGGCGCGGCAGCCTATAAACTGTATACAGGACTGGACTTGCCCGTAGAAGAATACCGTAAATTCCAGGAACAGCAGGGCTGATTGTACATAAAAATTTATAAGATATAAACAAGACGGACAACTCGCTGAGAGGATTTCACTTTATTCTCTCAGTCAGAGTTTGTCCGTCTTGTTCTGTCTATAGCTTCAGTACCTTTCCTTTCTCCTGTGATACAGGGGAGAGAGGAGTATAAAGCGGGGCGGTTCAAGCACCCTTTCTGTGAATATTTCCCTTTTTGTAAATATTTTTTTATCCACCTCAGAAAACACAGTTGACAAATAATATATTAAAGTATAATATTATAAAAAAATAGAATAATAGAAAATTAAAGAATAAAAGGAGAGAATCTATATGAATAAAACGGAATTATTAATACATCCTTTGCGTTTGAGAATTTTGCAGCATTTATCTGTTTATAAAGAGGCAACTACAAATGAAATAATAAGCGTACTGCCAGAGGTATCAAAAGCGTCAGTTTATAATCATATAAAATTACTTGAGTCAAATCATATCATTCAGGTAGTACATGAAAACAGAATCAGAGGAACGGTAGAAAAAACATATGCTCTGAACAAAGCAGAAAAGAATAATGATTTCAGCGGGATTGTGACATTTTTGCTGTCATTATTATGGGATTTCCAGAAATATTACAGTGATCAGAACAGGAATCCTTCTGAGGATATGCTGTTTGCAGGAAGAGATTACTTATTGCTGACAGATGAAGAATTCAGGCAGTTTACAGATGAGTATGAAAGACTGTGCAGAAAATACATGGAGAAAAAAAGTGCAGATGCGAAGCCGAGAAATATATCTATTATTTCTTCTCCAGTTATTGAGGAGGGCATACCGGAACGGCATGTTAAAAAAAATGAAAAAATATTGTAAGATACCAGTCTTTCCACTTCTGGTTTATATGATTTTAAATGTGGTGACAGCGGTTTTGTCTGTTTCTATTGCGTTTATCATTGAAGTAACCATCAATGCTGTAAGCAGACAACAGGTAGAGGATTTTGAGAAGATTGTTTTAGGCACAATTATTTTTATCATGATGTATGGCGTGTTTCATTATCTGAGAAATTTTTATATGCAGAAACTGATGAATGATCATATCAGAGAATTACGGGGGCATTTATTAAAAAGGATTATATCGTTCTCGTTTTCGGAATTTCGTGAATGTCCGGCAGCAGATTATTTATCCATATTGACAAACGATATTCAGATATATCAGGAGGGAAGCTTAAGGAGTAAACTGTTAATTGCTCAAAATATAATTTCAGCAGTGATTGTAGTTTGCGCGCTGTTGATGACAAATGTTACGGTTGCTGTTCTGGTTATTGGATGTACAGCAATGATTTATATGGTTCCGCGGCTGTTTGACAAAGGAATTTCTGTTTTGCAGGAAACTGTTTCAGAAAAACTTTCTTTTTTAACACAGACACTTAATAATAATCTGGAAGGATTTTATGTCATCTGTACATATTGCTGTCAACATAAAGCTTTAAAGGCTTTTGGGGCTGCAAATGCAGATTATAATCAGAGTAAAAAGACGTTGGACAAAACTGTAACAAAAAGTGAAGTTTTATCTATGGCATTGTCTGTCGGGACAGAATTGTTGATTCTTTTTGTTTCTTCAAAGTTTGTTTTTCAGGGTGTTTTGAATCTCGGAGAAATGGTGGCAGTTATGCAGTTGACAGGAGCTTTTGTTCAGCCGTTAATGAATATTATGACAAACCTACCTAAAATCTCAGGAGGAAAAGCTGTTGAAAAAAGATTTTTGAAAATACTGGAAACAGGAGATCATGAATTAAACATCTGTAATCAGGACAATAAGATCATGGACTTTTTACGGGAACTGGATTTGCAGAACATAAGCTTTCAGTATAAAAGCGCAGGAGAAAAGATATTAGATAATATTAGTTTAAAAATAGAAAAAGGCAAAAAATATGCAGTAACAGGCGAGAGCGGGGCAGGGAAGTCAACTTTGATCAATATTATGAATGGTATTTATACACAGACTTCGGGAAATATTTATATAGATAAGAAGAATGTAGATAACAGCAGTCATGAATACATAAATTTATTTGCAACAGTGGGACAGAATACTTTTCTGTTTAACGGTACAGTAAAAGAAAATATTATTATGAGCAGAACAGAGGATCCGGAGCTCATGAAAACGGTGTGCGATATCAGTGGTGTATCGGATATTTTACAGCAGTCAGAATGGGGATTAAATGAGAAAATTCAGGATAATGGAATGAATCTGTCAGGAGGTCAAAAGCAGAAAATTGCACTGGCAAGAGCTCTTTATCACAATAAACCGATACTTATTCTGGACGAAGCTACTTCGGCAATAGACAAAAAAAGCGCTTATGATATTGAAGAGAAGTTACTGAAACTGCCTGGAATAACATTGATTTCCATAACACATGACATATATTCGCCCCAGCTTAAAAATTACGATAAGATTATTCTTGTGGCAGATAAAAAAGTGAAAATGTTCAATCCCTGTACGGAACTTACCGAACAGAACTCTTTTTTATAAACTAATCTAGTTAAAACAAGACGGACAACTCGCTGAGAGGATCTTACCGCAGTCCCTCGGTCAGAGTTGTCCGTCTTGTTCTGTTTATCGTTTCTGTACTCTTTTATATAGAAGAAAGATCAATTTCGCCCTCGAACACTGTAGTTGCCGGGCCTGTCATGTAAACAAGATTTTCCTGGCGGTTCCAGAGGATCTGAAGATCTCCGCCCAGAAGTTTAACGGTAATAGGCACGTCCTCGTCAACCAGGCCGTTTAAGGTGGAGGCCACAGCTACTGCGCAGGCGCCTGTTCCGCAGGCCAGTGTCTCTCCGGAGCCTCTTTCCCATACACGCATCTGGAGAGTGCGTCTGTCAATGACTTTGACAAATTCTGTGTTGATCCTGTCCGGAAAATTGATGTGGTTTTCAAACATAGGCCCTACCTTTTCAATGTCCAGACTGTTTACATCCTCCATGTAGGTAACTGCATGAGGATTGCCCATGGAAACAGCAGTGATATTCCAGACAGTTCCGTTTACGTCAAGTGGCTGGTTGATCACCTGTTCTTTGTCTGATACGACAGGGATCATTTTTGCAGTAAGAATGGGAGAACCCATATTTACTTTTACAGAGGAGACTTTTCCGTCTTTGATATCGAGATCCAGATATTTAATTCCGCTTTTTGTATTAACAGTAATATTCTTTTTACGGACGATGCCGTGGTCGTAGGCGAATTTTGCCACACAGCGGATTCCGTTGCCGCACATGGCTCCCTGTGAGCCGTCCAGATTATACATATCCATTTCGCAGTCTGCCACATCGGAAGGCTTGACCAGGATCAGACCGTCAGAGCCGATACCGAAATGTCTGTCGCTGACAAATCTTGCAACAGCCGAAGGATCGGCAATGGTTTCTTCAAAGCAGTTTACATATACATAATCATTTCCAATACCCTGCATTTTTGTAAATTTCATAGAGTTCCTCCTCATTATGTACTATTTATACTCATTCCCGGATAACGGTATCAAGTATAGAGATAAAATGTTATGGTTTTGTGAAATCAGAATAAAAATTCCAGAAATTTTATATCAGTTTATAAATATCCGGAAATGGTTCAAGGCTTCTTTTCAGGATTCCTGTGACCCGGGCGATCAGAATACCGTAATTTGTAACAGGGACGTTCTGATCCTGACAGCAGGCGATCCGGTATTTCATCTCTCTTTCATTCAGCATACAGCCGCCGCAGTGTACAACCAGTTTGTAATCCTTCAGATCATCAGGAAATTCTGTTCCGGAGGTGAAAACAAACTCCGGTTCTTTTTTTGTATAGCTTCGGATCCAGTTAGGGATTTTTACGGTTCCAATATCGTCACACTGACGGTGGTGAGTGCATCCTTCCGCGATCAGGATCTTATCGTTGTCCTGAATGTTGTCAAGAGCGGCAGCGCCCTGTACCACTGTGGCAAGATCTCCTTTATATCTGGCAAACAGAATGGAAAAGGAGGTGAGAGGAACCGTATCCGGGGTATCTTTTGACACCTTTGAGAAAACCTGACTGTCGGTGATCACCAGTTTTGGAGTGATTCCATGATTTCTGAAATTTTCCAGAGTGGATTTCAGCTCTGTATCTCTGACTACAAGAGAAAGGGCTCCTTTTTCCAGAACCGCGCGGATAGTCTGCTGCTGGGGAAGGATCAGGCGTCCCTTTGGAGCTGCCTTGTCAATGGGAACCACAAGGAGAACAAGATCTTCCGGGGAGATCAGATCCGCGATCAGTGGATATTTATGCGTTTCTTCAGGTTTTAGGGAAGCAAGCATTTCTTTCAGCTCATGGATGCCCCTGCCGGTTTTTGCGCTTACATAGATTTCATTTGTTTTTCCGGATTCCGAGGAAGCCGGAGAAGCGCTTTCGCCGGAAGCAGCAAAAGTGTCAGAATTACTTTTGATAGAATCAGCAGTGGAAAAAGCTTCCGTTTCAGAAGCAAGATCTGTCTTATTATAAACCAGGATCCAGGGGATATTTTTTTCCTGAAAACGGAGGATCAGCTCTTCCTCGCACCGGGTTTTACCTATATGAATGTCTGTTACCAGAACCGCAATATCTGTTTTATTTAAAACCTGAAAGCTTTTTTTTACACGGAGAGCTCCAAGTTCTCCTTCATCGTCAATGCCCGGGGTATCAATGATCATTACAGGTCCAAGGGGAAGAAGTTCCATGGTTTTGTAAACGGGATCCGTGGTCGTGCCTTTTACATCTGAGACAATCGCAAGATCCTGACCGGTTATTGCATTTATGATACTGGACTTTCCTGCATTTCGTTTTCCGAAAAAACTGATATGTATCCGCTCGGAAGCGGGCGTCTGATTCATTCCCATAGATATCCTCCTTATAAAAATACCGATTGTGCGTATAAAAGTGATTTTTTGTGCATATGAAAGTATTTTTATTATAGAAAATTATTTTTTATTATGCAAGTAAACTATTGCATTTTACAAAAAACATGGTACAATAAAAATCATGATTTGAAGAAATTTTATGCAAAGAGAATGTATAAATATACTATTTTAAGGAGGAAACAAAAATGAAAAACATGAAAAAATTTGCAGCACTTGCACTTTGCGCAGCAATGACCGCATCTATGATGGGCGCAGTAACCGTATCTGCCAATGACAGCGGAGTTGAGAGCATTGATGATCTTGCAGGAAAAAAGATCGGAGTTCAGCTTGGAACCACTGGAGATACTTATGTGACAGACGAGTATGAAGGCGATGATGCCGGAACAAAAATCGAGCGTTTCAACAAAGCAAATGATACAGTAATGGCTCTGAAACAGGGCAAGATCGACTGTATTATCATCGACAGCCTTCCGGCAGAGGAGTTTGTAAAAAACAACGATGATCTGGAAATCCTGGAAGAGGATTTTGCTACAGAGGAATATGCCATTGCAGTAAAAAAAGGCAATGACGAGCTGACTGAAGCAATTAACGGAGCCCTGAAAGAGCTGAAAGAAGAAGGCGTTCTTGACCAGATTAATGAAAACTATATCGGAGCTGACGATGTGAAAGGTACCTGCCCGTATGAGTCACCGGAAGATGCAGACCGTTCCAACGGAACTCTGACAATGGCAACAAATGCAACTTTCCCTCCATATGAATATTATGAGGGCGACAAGATTGTAGGTATTGATGTGGAAATGGCACAGGCAGTCTGCGACAAACTCGGCTATGAGCTGAAAGTGGAGGATATGGAATTCAATGCGATCATGAATGCAGTAGCTTCCGGAAAGGCTGATATCGGTGTAGCCGGTATGACTGTTACAGAAGATCGTAAAGAGAACGCAAACTTTACTGATACTTATACAACTGCAAAACAGGTTATTATTGTTCGTAAATAATGGAACAGATCCTGCGCCTGTCATAGGTATGACAGACAACAGAGACACAGAAGTTCCGGGCACCCGGTATCGACAGCATCGACATGGGAACCCGGAATTTCTTATGAGCAGCTGAAGATGTCTGATAAAAGAGAAAGTGGTGAATGTTTTGGCGGAATTTATTGATAAGTTTCGATTGAATTTCATAGAAGACAAGCGTTATGAATTTATTTTTAATGGTTTAAAGACCACTCTGATCATTACTGCATTCGCAGTGCTGATCGGTATTGTACTTGGCTTTATTATTGCAATGATCCGTTCCACCCATGACAGGACCGGAAAAATGAAGATCCTGAATGCCATCTGTAAGGTGTATCTGACTGTGATCAGGGGAACGCCGGCAATGGTACAGCTTCTGATCATGTATTATGTTGTGTTTGCAGTTCATGATCCGGGAAAAATGATCACAGCGATCATAGCCTTTGGTCTGAACTCTGCAGCTTATGTTGCAGAAATTGTCCGTTCCGGTATCATGTCTATTGACCAGGGACAGTTTGAAGCAGGTAGAAGTCTTGGATTTAATTACCGCCAGACAATGCTGCTGATCATTCTTCCTCAGGCGTTTAAGAATGTACTTCCTGCGCTGGCAAATGAGTTTATTGTTCTTATGAAAGAAACCTCCATCAGCGGTTATATCGGTATTACCGATCTGACCCGCGGCGGTGATATTATCCGAAGCCAGACATACGAAGCGCTTCTGCCTCTTCTGGCAGTTGCGGCAATCTATCTGATTCTTGTTATGTTCCTGTCTTATCTGGTAGGAAAACTGGAAAGGAGGCTGAGAAGCAGTGAACGCTAAAGGTGAAGTATTGATTGATGTAAAAGAGCTGAAAAAATCTTTTGACGGAATGCAGGTTCTGAACGGAATTTCCACACAGATCTGCAAAGGCGAGGTAGTGGCTATTATCGGACCTTCCGGATGCGGAAAGTCTACCTTCCTCCGTTCTCTGAATCTTCTGGAGATACCAACAGGCGGACAGATTCTTTTTGAGGGTACAGATATTACGGATAAATCAGTAAACGTTGACAAAATGCGCCAGAAGATCGGTATGGTGTTCCAGCAGTTTAATCTGTTTCCTCACCTGACCATCAAAAAAAATATCATGCTGGCTCCGGAAAAGCTTGGACTGATGACTAAGGAGGAAGCTTCCAGACGTGCAGACGAGCTTCTGGAACGTGTAGGACTTCCGGACAAGGCAGATGCTTATCCAAGCCAGTTATCAGGCGGTCAGAAGCAGAGAATTGCCATTGCAAGAGCTCTGGCAATGAATCCGGATGTCATGCTGTTTGACGAGCCTACTTCCGCTCTTGACCCTGAAATGGTAGGGGAAGTCCTGGAGATCATGAAAGAGCTTGCAGAGACCGGAATGACCATGGTTGTGGTTACTCATGAAATGGGATTTGCCAGAGAGGTGGCAACCCGTGTGATGTTTATTGATGAAGGAAAGATCCAGGAGGAGAACACACCTCAGGAGTTCTTTGCTCATCCGGAAAACCAGAGACTGAAGGATTTTCTGTCAAAGGTATTATAAACAAAGATATCAGGAATAAATGAAAGCCCCCGGCATTATGCTGATGTGATATGCATAAATGCCGGGGGTTCTTTTAGTTGTTTTCTTGTGCCGGGCTGTCGGTCTGGCGGTCGGCGTAGGCTGCTTTCAGCTCTTTATAACAGTATTTGATGATTTCCTTACGGGTAATGATCCCGATAAAAAATCCCTGATCGTCAATAACCGGAACGTAATTCTGGTTAATGGCCCGGTCCAGAAGATCCTCCATATCTGCATCTGCATGAACCGGTTTGTAGGTGGCTCTTCTGGGAATAGTCATAATGGAAATATCCTCCATTTCGTTTACATCCATGGTATTCAGCCGTTTCAGCCCCCACAGAAGATCTCCCTCGGAAATGGTTCCTATGTAACGACCGTCCATACTGAGAAGGGGAATACAGGAAAATTTCCGGTGTTCCATTTTTTCCACAGTCTGGCGCAGTGTCTCATCTTCAAATATATAAGCTACTTCACTTTTGGGTGTCAGAAAAAATAAAATATTCACGTTGTGTACCTCTGTCTTTCATTTCAGTGTGAGGGCAGTTCATGAAAAAACTGCCGCTCTTTTTTGTTGCCGATTCTACTGATATGATAGTATGAAGGTACTCTGCTGTCAATAAATGAAATATTAAATTTTGGTGAAAACTACTATGAAAAAAACATGAAGATATATTTTTCACAGCAGATTTACTCCGTTTTCCCTTGCTTCCGCAAGAACTTCCTCAGGCCACAGAGAAGCATGTACCTCACCGATGTGAGCCTTTCTTAAGAAAAACATGCAGATGCGGGACTGACCGATTCCGCCTCCGATAGAGTAGGGAAGTTCTTTGTTGAGAACAGCCTTCTGGAAAGGCAGATCACGGCGGTCATTGCATCCTGCTTCTGTAAGCTGGAGATCAAGAGTTTCTTCGTCTACACGGATACCCATGGAGGAAAGCTCAAGGGCAATATCCAGAACCGGATAGTACACAAGGATATCTCCGTTCAGTTCCCAGTCGTCATAGTCCGGAGCCCGCCCGTCGTGACGCTGGCCGTCTGTAAGAGTTTTTCCTACCTGCATAAGAAATACAGCGCCCTTTTCCTTTACGATTTTATATTCGCGTTCCTTGGGAGTGCAGTCGGGATACATATCTACAAGCTCCTGTGTGGATACAAAGGCGATTTCTTTGGGAAGGATTTCTTCAATATAGTCGTACTGTACTGCCATGTATTTTTCTGTTTTGCGCAGAACACTGTAAATGGAACGAACAGTGTTAATAAGGGTTTCCATGGTACGCTCTTCTTTTGTGATCACCTTTTCCCAGTCCCACTGATCCACATAAATGGAATGGATATTGTCAATATCTTCATCTCTCCGGATAGCGATCATATCAGTATAAAGTCCCTCTCCGTGGGAAAAGCCGTACTTTTTAAGCGCATAGCGTTTCCATTTGGCAAGGGAGTGGACAATCTCCGCATTTTCGTTCATTCCTTTAATATCAAAGCTGACCGGGCGCTCCACACCGTTCAGATTATCATTCAGACCGGAAGACGGCGCTACAAATACCGGAGCGGATACGCGCAGGAGATTCAGCTTCTGTGCAAGTGTCTGCTGAAAAAAATCTTTGACGGTTTTGATTGCCACCTGGGTATCGTGAAGATTCAGATCAGAATGATATCCGGCGGGAATTTTAAATTGTTCCATAATAATTCCTCCTCGTTCGAGCTGCGCTCTTTTTAATAAGCCATATTATAGCAGGAAAACAGGTGCAATGCAATTTATAGTTATTGACCTCAGCTGTGAAAATGCCATTGCCGAAGGTGATCCGGAAGGTTCCTTGAACAGTATCGTTTTGTGGGCCGGAACCGGCAGAAGTTATTTTTTACCTTGCGGGATCGGAGAAATTTCGGTACAATGAACTCAGATATTTTGTAGGATAAACGGAAAAAAGAATAAAAATCTGTTACGGAGACAGAGAAGAGGAGGCGGGATATGCGGTGTCAGTTATGTGATGGCCCTGTGGTGGGAGGAAGATGTAAAAGCTGTGGAATGCCGTACAAAAACGACGCGGTACTGTACCATGTAAATGAAGACAGAAAAACTCATGACAGACATGCGTCAGAAAAAGCCAGAGAGGAGCTTCGGAAAAGACTGGCTCCGTCAGAAACGGTAAAAAAGGCGCAGCAGCCTCAGCCGCAGCGTAAGACAACCGGAAACACTGCCGGGAACCAGACGGCTTACAGAGCGCAGAAGCATAAAAAAACTGCAAAGACCGGAACAGTATCTGCTTCTGAAAAAAGGAATACTCTGTCCTCAGAACCGAAAAAAAAGAAAAAACATCAGGGGATTTTTCTGATCCTGTCGTTTCTGATCATATTTTTGCCGGTAATCCAGGGCCTGTGGGATACATGGCGGGAGAACATTCTTCAAAATGATATCTTGGAGCATTATGTGTATGAAACGGACACGGATGAGGAAGTTCTGCCTGTTGACACAGATACAGAATACATAACAGAGCTTTCGGATGATTCCTATCTTTCCTCGTGGATAAATTCAGGAACCGGAAAGATAGAGTATGCGTTAAGCGCAGGTCATGGACAGGCATTTGTGGGGACAGAAATTGAGCCCGGAAAATATATTGTTTATACAAATAAAGAAAAAGTGAAACTGGTACGGGAAGGCGTAGGCGGAAAAGAAATTCATCTTCTGAAAACAGGGGAAGAGGTGGAATTTATCCTGAATGAAGGGGATCTGCTTTATCTGGATGAGTATGAAAATTCCTATGACAGCGTTTATCTGAGCAGAGCAGAATAGAAGCGTCTGTCATTAAAGATGATTTGGAATACATTCTGACCGGGATGCCCGGAATTGAGCTGATATCAACAGAAAGAAAAGGGGAAAATAAAAAAATAAAATACCCCCTTTTCTTTTACATTATATTGTGCTATACTCTCTCTTGCAACACCAGATATGGGGAAGGGATTCGACGGGGAGGGTACTGGTAATAAATGTGCGGTTTCCTGCGAACCTAAATAGGAGAAAAATGGTATGATTTATGTAATTAAAAAAGACGGGACAAAAGAAGAATTTAATCCGCAGAAGATCGTGGCAGCAGTAAATAAGTCAGCAGCCAGAATTCTTTATACATTCTCTCAGGAGGAAAAAGATTTTATCTGCCGTTTTGCGCAGGAACATGCGGATTCACTGGGGAAAAATGAGATTCAGATCCAGGAAATGCACAATATTGTAGAAGGCGCTCTGGAAAGAGTAAATCCGGCTGTGGCAAAAAGTTACCGCGATTACCGTAATTACAAGCTGGATTTTATTCACATGATGGATGATGTATATACAAAGAGTCAGGCGATCCGTTACATCGGAGATAAGAGCAACGCCAATACGGACAGCGCCCTTGTTGCAACAAAGAGAAGTCTGATTTTTAACGAACTGAATAAGGAACTTTACCGTAAATTTTTTATGAACCGCAACGAGCTTCAGGCATGCAAGGACGGTTATATTTATATTCACGACCAGTCTGCCAGACTGGATACCATGAACTGCTGTCTTTTTGATGTTGCTTCTGTGCTGAGCGGCGGATTTGAAATGGGAAATGTATGGTACAATGAACCGAAAACTCTGGATACGGCTTTTGACGTTATGGGAGACATTGTTCTCAGCACGGCTGCCCAGCAGTACGGCGGCTTTACTGTACCGGAAGTAGATAAGATCCTGGCTCCGTATGCAAAGAAGAGCTATGATAAATATGTCCAGGAATTTCTGCAGTACTCAGACAAAAGCTGGACCGGAAGAGAAGAAAAAGCCATTGAGTACGCGCTGGACAAAGTGCGCAGAGACTTCGACCAGGGATGGCAGGGTATTGAATATAAGCTGAATACAGTAGGATCATCCAGAGGCGATTATCCTTTTGTAACAGTAACTCTTGGACTTGGAACAGGTCAGTTTGAAAAAATGTGCAATATTTCTCTTCTGGAAGTCCACAAGGGCGGACAGGGCAGGGACGGACATAAAAAACCGGTTCTTTTCCCGAAAATCGTATTTCTTTATGATGAAAATATTCATGGACCGGGACAGTGCTGTGAGGATGTATTTGAAGCAGGCGTGGACTGTTCTGCAAAGACAATGTATCCGGACTGGCTTTCCATGTCAGGAAAGGGTTATATTTCCAGTATGTATAAGCAGTACGGAAAGGTGATCAGCCCTATGGGATGCCGTGCCTTTTTAAGCCCCTGGTACGAAAGAGGCGGAATGTATCCGGCAGACGAAAAGGATGTTCCGGTATTTGTAGGACGCTTTAATGTAGGTGCGGTAAGCCTTCACCTTCCTATGATCCTTGCAAAAGCCAGAGCGGAGAGCAGAGATTTTTATGAGGTTCTTGATTTTTATCTGGAAATGATCCGGAACCTGCATATCCGTACTTATGAATATCTGGGGCAGATGCGCGCTTCCACCAATCCTCTTGCTTACTGTGAAGGCGGATTCTACGGCGGACATCTGAAGCCTCACGAAAAAATCGGCAAGATCTTAAAGCCGATGACAGCCTCTTTTGGAATTACTGCGCTGAATGAGCTTCAGGAGCTTTATAACGGCAAATCCATCCGTGAGGACGGACAGTTTGCGTTGGAGGTTCTGAAATATATTAACAACAAAGTAAATCAGTTTAAAGAAGAGGACGGATATCTGTACGCTATTTACGGAACTCCGGCAGAAAGCCTCTGCGGACTTCAGGTAGAGCAGTTCCGTAAGATGTACGGCATTATTGAAGGCGTCTCTGACAGACCATACGTAAGCAACAGCTTCCACTGCCATGTAACAGAGGATGTGACTCCTATTGAGAAACAGGATCTGGAAGGCAGATTCTGGGAACTGTGCAACGGCGGAAAAATCCAGTATGTGCGCTACCCTATCGGCTATAATAAGGAGGCGATCCGTACACTGATCCGCAGAGCTATGGAGCTTGGCTATTATGAGGGTGTCAACCTTTCTCTGGCTTACTGTGACGACTGCGGCCATGAAGAACTGGAAATGGATGTGTGCCCGGTATGCGGTTCCAAAAACCTTACAAAGATCGACCGTATGAACGGTTATCTTTCCTACAGCCGTGTGCATGGAGATACACGACTGAACGAAGCAAAAATGGCGGAGATCGCAGAAAGAAAATCCATGTAAATATTTTTAAATAAAAAAGATCCCTTTCAGGAGCAGATACTTCCTGGAAGGGATTTTGTTGTTATTAAGAAAGATTTTCGATAAGATTTATAAAAATATGCAGGGATAAAAAGTGTGGCTGCCGGGAGTTTTCCTGGTGTTTAAAGGATTTCATAAAAATGGAAATATTTTTTATTTCACTTCTTTTTTCGACGAAAGCTCCGGAAGCTGGCAGCAGTATGCAATTCCCAGAGGAGTGACTAGAAGCGGGTGTACAGGCCGGTAAACAGGCAGGTGCAGCCGCTTTTCAAACACCGAGGTAAATTCTGTGAACATAGAGGAACCGCCTACCACATACACAGCCGGAACCTGGTAGCCCTTCAGGAATTTTTCTGTAATAAGCGCCATTTTTTCTACAGTAGCCTTGATAACAGGAAAAATTTCCGCTTCTTTTTCCGGCTGGGTTTTCAGAACCTCAGCTTCTTCATAAGGGATCCGGTAATGGCCTGCCACAGTCATTGTCATGTGACTGCCGCCGGTTGCCTCGTCATCTGTGTAAATAACCTTTCCGTCTTTTAAAATACTGATTCCGGTTGTGCCGCCGCCTACGTCCACAACGGCTCCGTCGGTGATCTTCAGAACAGCGGAAGCCGCAGTAGGCTCATCCACAATATTCGTGACCTCAAATCCGGCGCCCTCCAGCACATAACCGATACTTTTGACGCTTCCCTCAGACACGCCCGGAGGGATGGCTGCCGCTGCATAGAGCAGCTCTGTACCAAGACGTTCTTCCAGAGTTTCCTTCAGCTTTGTCACAAGCTGTACAGATTCAAAATAATTAACGATCACTCCATCCTGAATGGCGTGGGAGGGAGCGGAAATTCCGGCAATGGGACGGTTGGTGGTATCAACCACAGCCAGAACTGTGTTTGCAGTTCCAAGGTCAACGCCGACCTTTAATCTTCCTTTGAATTTTTTACATTCTCCTGTTTTTACAAGTTCTGCAAAATTTGACAGTGTTCTGCTTTTCAGATCCATTTGGGTACTCCGTTTCTGTTTTTGTATATGGAATATTATAGAGTAAAAGCCGACATAAAATCAATCCTTTTTGGCAGATAAAGAAAAGGCAGAACTCCGAAACGGGCTCTGCCTTGCAGCGGTATGTATTATTTAATAATTGTACCTGTTTTTTCTTTATAGCCATCCTGTGCATGAGCCATATCTGTAATAATGGCGCGTCTGTGGGCTCCTTTTTCGATAAAGGAGATGCCTGCTTCAATCTTGGGAAGCATGGAGCCTTTTTCGAACTGATCTGCTTCCATGTATTTACGGGCATCTTCTGCAGAAATTTCTCCCAGAAGCTCTTCGTGATCGGTACCTCTGTTGAGGCTTACTTTTTCCACGCCGGTAAGAATCAGAAGAGTATCTGCGTTTAATTCCTCAGCAAGAAGTCCGCTGGCGAAATCTTTTTCGATGATTGCGCTGGCACCGTGAAGGTCAACTCCCTGTTCCAGAACAGGAATACCGCCGCCTCCGGCAGCGATCACGATCTGACCTGCCTCAGCAAGAGTACGGATTGTTTCCAGTTCAATAATTTTCTGGGGCTTCGGTGCGGCAAGAATTCTGCGGTACTGACCATCGGCAGTTTCTGTAACAAAGTTTCCTTTTTCTTCCTCAGCTTCCGCCTCCTGAGCATTCAGGACACGGCCGATGATTTTTTCCGGCTCTGCAAAAGCATCGTCATAAGGATCAATGACAACCTGGGTCAGTACAGTGGCAACCGGTTTATAAATGCCGCGGGAAAGCAGTTCTGCGCGGATTGCATTCTGCAGGTCATATCCGATGTAGCCCTGACTCATGGCAGAGCAGACGGACATAGGCGCGAAGGTGTAATCCGGATGTGCTTTTCCGAATTCGTTCATTGCAGTGTGTATCATGCCTACCTGGGGGCCGTTGCTGTGGGAGATCACAACATTTGCGCCATCCTCTACCAGGTCTGCGATGGCTTTTGCCGCTGCTCTGGTAGCGGTTTTCTGCTCAGGCAGAGTGGTTCCCAGCGCTTTGTGTCCCAGTGCAACTACTACAGTTTTTTCGCTCATAGGGATACCTCATTTCTTTTTCATTAATATGTTTTATTATAAAAGAACATGGCCTGAAATGCAAGAGAGGATTGCAAAAGGAAAAGCCGCCTGCAGATGCAGACGGCCTGTTTCCTTAACTTTTTGAGGGGGGAGATAGAGAGTGGTTATTCATCTATCCAAAACCTATTATATCGGAGAAATGTGTGCAAAGTGTGTACTGTTTCTAAAAGAAAACGAAAAAATATAAAGAAATATTAAATTAAATTTATAATTAGAAGTCCACATTGTATATTTTAAGAAAGCATGGTACAGTAAATCTGTCATAGTCCACAGTTCTGTGGATCCTTAATCACAGACAGCTGTTTCGGGGATATTCAGCAGCTGTTACAGTTCAGAAGTACCGTTCGGTGCAAAGTTCCATAGATGAAAATACGAAAAACAGAGAATGTAACTCAGAAAGGGGAGGTGCCATTGACAGGGGAAACTTTTAACAGGTAAAAGGAAACAGGAAGCCAGTGTTGATTTTTGCTGCAGAACAGAAAGAGGGAATATTATGAAAAAAAGAATATGGCACAAAATAAAACAGATCAGTCTGGGGATTTTACTGGCTGGATTTGTAATGACATCAGGAACACAGGAAACTCTGGCACAGCTGCCGGACAGCGCACAGGAAACTTCTGTGGAAAAGTCAGTGAAATGGGGAAAGAGTTCCGGGGAATTTCGTGTGCAGAGTGAACAGGAATCCGGAGAAGAGGAACTTTTCGGGGACGAAGCCGGAAATGATATTCAGGATGGAAATGGACAGGCAGAAGAGAACCTGCCCGGTCAGGAAACGGAAGAAGAGGATCCGTCCGGGGATGGCTTTGATAATGATGCGCAGTCCGAAACAGAACCGGAGGACCAGGTACCGGAAGCGCCTGACGGAGAAGAAAACGGGGAAGGCACAGCGCCGGAAGAGGGAGAGAACCCGGAAGAGAAGCCTGAGCAAAGCCCGGATGAAGAAACGGAAGAAAATCCGAATACAGAGCCGGGAACAGGGGAAGACACGGAAATACCGGAAGAGGAAACAGCAGACTTTGTTTTAACCGCAGAAGTAAATCCGGAAACAGCCAGGGCAGGAGAGACGCTTGTCTGTGAAATAGCAACAGAAAATACAGGGACGCTTCCTCTGGAAAATCTCAGCTTTTTCTGTGAACAGCCGGACAGCACACTGACAGCAGTTCTGGAAGATCAGCAGGGTGAGGAAATTCCCTGGGAAAATACCGGGATGCTGCTGCCGGGAGAGACGCGAATATTTTATGTCTGTATTCCTGTTCCGGAAGACAGGACAGAAGAGGTGGGCTTTGAACTGACAGCCAGGGCGTATCCTCAGAATACAGATCAGAATACAGAAAAGGAAGATCATGATCCGGGGGACTTTTCATCAGAGGAAGCTCCGCAGACAGTGCCGGATGAAATCAGTCGTACGATTACGGTAAAAACAGAAATTCAGGCGTTAAAGGCAGATTTCCAGGTGACAAAAACGGCAGACCGTACAGCAGCGGTGCCCGGCGACCGGGTACTTTTTCAGATATGTATCAGGAATACCGGGGAGAGGGTTCTTCATTCTGTGCTGACCACAGAAAAGTTCCGGACAGAGAACATTCCTGTACACTTTCTGGAAAAGGAGGGAGTGATTCTTGACAGTACAAGAACAAAGGCGCTGGTCAGTCAGCTTCCGCCCGGACAGTCAGTGAGCCTTCAGGCGGAGATTGTGATACCGGAAGATATAAAAAGCAGTAAACTGATCAATGAAGTGGAGGTAGTAACAAAAGAAACCGGGGAAAAAACAATGACCTCCAGTGCGGAAGTGCAGGTTCATAAGGCTGTTCAGCCTGAGCAGAAAGAGGAAGTGCAGAACCCTGAACTACCCTCAGAAAAAAGTTATCCTGCCTCCACAAGGCCGGAGACAGGCGATGAAACAAGATTGACATTATGGTGTGTGCTTCTCCTGGGTGCATTTGGATGGGTATCCCTGAGTCTGTGTATAAAAGATAAGAAAAGGAAACATTGAAAAGCCCCCCTGTGTGTGCTATTCTATAAAAGAGTATATTCAACGGCAGAATGATGCCGGATGCTTCTTGGAGGAAGAAAAATGAAACTATCAGCATTATTGGAACGTTTAGAATACACCTGCTGTCAGGGAACTGTTGAGCAGGAAGTAAGCACAGTTGTCTATGATTCCCGTAAGGTACAGGAAAACTCTCTTTTTATCTGTATCCGCGGTGCAGTTGTGGATGGACATAAATTTGTTTCCGATGTTATTGAAAAGGGCGCGAAGGTTCTTGTGGTGGAAGAAAACGTGCAGGCACCTGAGGATGTGACGGTGATCCTTGTAAAAGATACCCGGTATGCAATGGCCTTTATTTCCGCTGCTTATTTCGGTTATCCGGCAGAGCAGCTGAAAACCATTGGAATCACAGGGACAAAGGGAAAGACCACCACTACTTATATGGTAAAGTCCATTCTGGAAAACGCAGGATATAAGGTGGGACTGATCGGAACTATTGAGGCGATCATAGGAGAAGAAGTCATTCCTGCAGCAAATACCACCCCGGAATCCTATGTGGTTCAGGAATACTTCCGCAAAATGGTGGATGCAGGCTGTGACTGTGTGGTAATGGAGGTTTCTTCTCAGGGCCTGATGCTTCACAGAACCCAGGGCTTTGTGTTTGATTACGGTATTTTTACCAATATAGAGCCTGACCATATCGGACCAAATGAGCACAGGGACTTTGAGCATTATCTTTCCTGTAAATCCATGCTTCTGAAACAGTGCAGGGTTGGAATTGTGAACAGAGACGACGAGCATTTCCGGAAGATCATTCAGGATCATACCTGCGCGCTTGAAACCTATGGATTTTCGCCGGAGGCAGACTTAAGGGCAGAGGATGCGCATATGACAGGCGGAAAAGGCAGCCTGGGCATTTCCTATCACGTAAAGGGACTTATGGATTTCCCTGTAGAGATTGATATTCCGGGAAAATTCAGTATTTACAATTCCCTTACGGCTATTGCCATCTGCCGTCATTTTAAGGTTTCCGAAGAAAACATCATCCGCGCTCTGAAGGCGGCAAAGGTAAAGGGCAGGATTGAAATGGTAAAGGTATCGGACGATTTTACGCTGATGATCGACTACGCTCATAATGCCATGGCTCTGGAAAGTCTTCTGACAACCCTCAGAGAATATCATCCTCACAGACTCGTGTGTCTGTTTGGCTGCGGAGGAAACCGGGCGAAATCACGCCGCTATGAGATGGGAGAGGTATCCGGACGTCTTGCGGATCTGACAGTCATTACTTCAGATAACCCCAGATTTGAGGATCCTCAGGAGATCATAGACGATATTAAGACCGGAATTGCAAAAACCAGTGGAAAATATGTGGAGATCTGCGACCGTAAGGAAGCAATTGCCTATGCCATCCACCATGGAGAACCGGGAGACATTATTGTACTGGCCGGAAAAGGCCATGAAGATTACCAGGAGATCAAAGGGAAAAAATATCCCATGGATGAGCGCATTCTGATCGCGGAGATCCTGGAAGAAGACAGAAAATAACTGTCTGGCGGCAAGAAAGAGAGATTGCATGATTTATGCAGATATTATTATAGACATATCCCACGAAAAGCTGGACAGAAGCTTTCAGTATATAGTTCCTGAGGAACTGGAATCAGAGATACGTGTCGGTATGGTTGCCGCAGTTCCCTTTGGAAACTGTCAGCGAAAGGGATATGTGATCGGACTTTCCCGGGAACCCAAAATATCACCGGAAAAGCTGAAGCCGGTTGGGAAGCTTCTCAGCAGTCAGGAAACAACAGAAGCCAGGCTGGTTTCCCTGGCTGCCTGGATGAGGGAGCGTTATGGCTCCACAATGGCTCAGGCTCTGAAAACCGTGCTTCCTGTAAGAGAAAAGATCCGGGCAAAGGAAAAGCGGATGATCTGTCTGAATGTGGAAAGGAAAGAGGCGGAAACGCTTGCCCAAACCCTTGAATCCGGCAGGTGTAAGGCCAGAGCAAGACTGGTCAGGGCTTTGCTGGAAGAGGGAAGCCTGGATTATACAGAAGCTGCGGCAAGGCTCAGGATAAATGCTTCTGTTCTGAAGCCTCTGACAGAAAAAGGAATTATCCGTATAGAGCAGGATGAAGTATACCGTATGTCTGTGGACGGGGATGTGATTCCAAGAGAAGAGCTGTCCGTTCTGACACCGGTACAGCAGAGAGCCTTTGAAGAAATAAAAAGGGAGTGGGACAGACCTGCTCCCCGTCCGGTTCTGATCCATGGAATTACAGGAAGCGGAAAAACTCAGGTGTATATGAAGCTGATACAGACGGTGGCGGAAAAAGGACAGCAGGTGATTGTTCTGATTCCGGAGATTGCTCTTACTTATCAGACAGTGAGAAGATTTTACGGATGGTTTGGAGAAAAAGTCTCTGTACTGAATTCCAGGCTTTCGCCCGGAGAGAGGTATGATCAGTTTAAAAGAGCCAGACGCGGGGAAATACAGATTATGGTAGGTCCCCGCTCGGCTCTTTTTACCCCGTTTTCAAATCTTGGACTTATCATCATTGATGAGGAGCATGAGCAGACCTACAAAAGTGAAAGCAGCCCGAGATATCATGCCAGAGAAACGGCAGTCCGGAGAGCTTTGATGGAAGGAGCCAGGGTTGTGCTTGGCTCAGCGACTCCTTCTCTTGAAGCATATACAAAAGCTGTTTCCGGGGAGTATGCGCTGGTAAAAATGACAGACCGGTATGAAAAACGTCCTCTTCCTGAAGTATCAATTGTAGATTTAAGGGAAGAATTAAAAGCAGGGAACCGGTCGATTTTAAGCAGAAAGCTAAAAGCGGCCATTGAGCAGAGGCTTAATGCAGGAGAACAGACCATGCTGTTTTTAAACCGGCGCGGTTACGCGGGATTTGTATCCTGCCGTTCCTGCGGGGAGGTGATGAAATGTCCTCACTGCGACGTCGCTCTGGCTGAACATAACAATGGAAAAATGATCTGTCATTACTGCGGTTATCAGAGGTCAAAAGCAGAGGTATGTCCCTCCTGCGGTTCGCCGTATATCGGAGGATTTAAGGCGGGAACTCAGCAGATAGAGGCTGTTCTTCATAAATGCTTTCCAAAAGCCGGTATTCTGCGCATGGATTACGATACCACCAGAACAAAAGGAAGCTATGAACAGATTCTTTCTTCCTTTGCGGCCCATGAGGCGGACATTCTGGTGGGAACTCAGATGATCGTCAAGGGACATGATTTTCCGGATGTGACACTGGTAGGCGCCATAGCGGCAGACCTTTCTCTGAATGCTTCTGATTATCAGTGCGCAGAAAGAACCTTTCAGCTTCTCACTCAGGCGGTGGGAAGATCCGGAAGAGGAAAAAAGCCGGGAGAGGCTGTGATACAGACCTATCATCCGGATCATTACAGCATCCAGGCTGCGGCAGAGCAGGATTATGAAAAATTTTACGAAGAGGAAATGAGCTACCGCACTCTTCTGGACTATCCTCCTGCCGCGCACATGCTGTCTGTTCTCGGATCAGGAGAGGATGAAGAGCTTCTGGGAAAAGGAATGGACTTTCTGAGAAAATTTGCGGAGAGAGTCAGTCCGGGGAAAGAGCTTCATATTATCGGACCTGCCTGGGCTTCTGTAGGAAAGGTAAACGATGTGTACAGAAAGGTCCTGTATCTGAAGCACAGTCAGGAAAGTGTTCTTCTGGACATAAAAAATAAATTTGAAAAATACATAGAGATCAATTCCGGTTTTCGGAAATTACATATACAGTATGATTACATCTGATGCGCAAAGAGAAGTCTTACGGCAGAGATACGACGATACATAAAACTGCCGGAAGATACTCCGTGCAGGAATGATGATCTGCAAAAAGTACACAAGAGAATCACCATAGAAGGGAGAATGAATTATGGCACTTAGAAAAATAAGAACTGAAGGGGATCCGGTATTAACAAAGGTAAGCAGACCTGTAACAGAAATGACACCCAAGCTCCGCACACTGATTTTTGACATGCTGGATACCATGTATGAGGAAATGGGAGTGGGACTTGCTGCTCCTCAGGTGGGTATTCTGAAGCGAGTGGTTACTATTGACGTAGGAGACGGTCCTATGGTTCTTATTAATCCGGAGATTCTGGAAACCTCCGGAGAGCAGACCGGAGACGAAGGCTGTCTCAGCGTTCCGGGAATGGCGGGACAGGTTACACGTCCTAATTATGTAAAAGTAAAGGCTCTTGATGAAAATATGGAAGAGGTGGTCTATGAGGGAACCGAGCTTCTTGCAAGAGCGTTCTGTCACGAGATTGACCACCTGGATGGAAAAATGTACACAGAGCTTGTGGAGGGAGAACTTCACAGAACGGTTTATGATGATGACGAGGTGTAAAATATGAAAATTGTTTATATGGGAACTCCGGATTTTGCAGTGCCGCCTCTTGCAGCTCTTGTAAAAAACGGATACGAGGTTACGGCAGTTGTAACGCAGCCGGATAAGCCAAAGGGCAGAGGAAAAACTCTTCTTCCCACCCCGGTAAAGGAGGAAGCGCTGAAACACGGGATTCCGGTATATCAGCCGAAAAAAGTCAGAGATCCGGAATTTATGGAAGTTTTAAAAGAACTGAACCCGGATATTATTGTTGTGGCAGCTTTTGGTCAGATCATTCCCAAGGCGATTCTGGAGCTTCCGGAATTTGGCTGCATTAATATCCATGCCTCTCTTCTTCCGAAGTACAGAGGCGCCGCGCCTATCCAGCAGGCGGTTATTGACGGGGAAAAGGAATCAGGTGTAACCATTATGCAGATGGGAACAGGACTGGATACCGGAGATATGATATCTCAGGCAGCTGTCACTCTGGATGAAAAGGAAACAGGAGGCAGCCTTTTTGACAAGCTGGCAGATCTGGGAGCAGACCTTCTGGTAAAAACCCTTCCTTCTATTTTTGACAGAACAGCAGTGATGGAAAAACAGCCGGAGGAAAGCCCTACGCCATATGCTTCCATGATCACCAAGCAGATGGGACTTATGGACTTTCGTAAAAGCGCTCAGGAGCTTGAACGTCTTGTCAGGGGCATGAACCCATGGCCGAGCGCTTATACCTTTCTGAATGGGAAAACCTTTAAAATCTGGGAGGCTTCTGTAGTATCTGTGCTGAACGGAGACGGAAAACCTTTAGCAGCGCCGGGAACTGTGATCGCGGCAGATTCAGACAGAGAAGGGATTCATGTTGCCTGCGGAAAAGATATTCTGGTACTGACAGAGGTACAGCTGGAAGGAAAGAAACGTATGGACGCGGCGTCTTTCCTCAGAGGATATCAGGTGGAGCCGGGAACAGTTCTGAGAGATCATAAGGAGTGATAAGACATGTACGGATATGGTTTTTATTATGACAGAACATATATACTTCTGATAATAGGAATGCTTCTTTCTGTGGCTGCCTCTGCAAAGCTGAAAAGTACTTTTGCAAAGTACAGAGGTGTCAGAAGCGCTTCCGGGCTTACCGGAGAGCAGGCTGCAAGAAGAATCCTTCAGGCGGCAGGCATTACAGACGTACAGGTGCGCGCTGTGTCGGGAAGTCTTACAGACCATTATGATCCCAGAACAAAAACAGTAAATCTTTCTCAGGATATCTTTGGCCATTCGTCTCTGGCTGCAGTGGGAGTGGCGGCTCATGAGTGCGGACACGCTATTCAGCATGCCATTCATTATGCGCCTCTGGAGATCCGAAGCGCCATTGTTCCTCTTGCAAACTTTGGAAGTACATTGTCCTGGCCGCTGTTTTTCCTGGGGCTTATTATGAGTATCCGCCCTCTGATCACAGCGGGAATCATTCTGTTTTCTCTGGCAGTTCTGTTCCAGCTTGTGACTCTTCCGGTGGAGATCAATGCCTCTTCACGGGCTCTGCGTATGCTGGAAACTACGGGGATTCTGGGAAGAGAGGAAAATTCAGGAGCGAGAAAGGTTCTGACAGCAGCAGCTCTTACTTATGTAGCGGCGCTGGCATCATCAATTCTTCAGCTTTTGAGGCTGATTATTCTTGCAGGAGGACGTAGAAACGATGACTAACGGCATCAATACAAGAGAAATGATCCTGGAGATCCTTCTTCAGATCGACGAGGAGGGGGAACACAGCCATATTGCCATCCGTAATGCGTTGTCAAAATACCAGTTCCTTCCCAAGCAGGAGCGCGCCTTCGTAACAAGAGTGTGCGAGGGAACTCTGGAATACAGGATTTATATTGACTATATTATTAATTCTTTTTCAAAGATAACAGTAGATAAAATGAAACCGCCTATCCGCGAGATCCTGAGAAGCGCTGTATATCAGCTGAAATTTATGGACAGGGTGCCGGACAGCGCTGTGTGCAACGAGGCAGTAAAGCTTGCACAGAAAAAGGGCTTTTATAATCTGAAGCCTTTTGTAAACGGAGTTCTCCGTACCGTGGCAAGACAGATGGACGAGCTTGAGTATCCTTCCAGAGAAAAGAACCTGGTAAAGTATCTTTCTGTAAAATATTCCATGCCGGAGCCGCTGGTGCTCCGGTGGCTGAATGTGTATGGCGAGGAAACTACAGAAAAAATGCTGGCGGATTTTCTGGAAGAAAAATCACTGACTGTACGCTGCCGTACATATCTGAATTCTGTGGAGGAAACCTGTGAAAGCCTTCGGGCGCAGGGAGTGACTGTGGAGGATGCTCCGTATCTTCCCTATGCAAAAAAAATCTCGGATTTTAATCATATTCTTGCGTTGGATGCTTTTATCCAGGGAAAGATCATGGTTCAGGATGTAAGCTCCATGCTTGTTGCGGAAATTGCCAATCCTTCAAAGGGAGATTATGTGATCGACCTCTGTGCGGCGCCGGGAGGAAAAAGTCTTCATATGGGTGATAAGATGGAAGGTTTTGGAACCGTGGATGCCCGGGATGTGAGCCAGTATAAGGTGGATCTCATCGAAGAAAACATACATCGCGCCGGAGCAATCAACGTTCAGGCAAAGGTAAAGGATGCGACTGTATTTGACGTGGATTCGGAATGTCAGGCAGATATTGTACTGGCAGATGTGCCGTGCTCCGGCTATGGAGTCATTGGCAGGAAGCCGGAGATCAAATATCGTTCTACTGCGCAGAAACAGGAAGAATTGGTGATCCTCCAGAGGAATATCCTGGACAAAGCTGCTGAATATGTCAAGCCCAGAGGCGTGCTTATTTTCAGTACCTGTACCATTGCAAAAGAGGAAAATGAAGAAAATATGATGTGGTTCATGAACAATCATCCTTTTAAGCTGGAAAGCATTGACGAGTATATTCCGGACGAACTGAAATCCGAGACAACTGCTCTGGGATATCTGCAGCTGCTTCCGGGCGTTCATGGAACAGACGGATTTTTTATTGCAAGATTCAGAAGGAAATAGATCAATGACAGATATTAAATCAATGACACTGACAGAACTGAAGGAGCTGATGACAGAGCTGGGGGAAAAGCCTTTCCGGGCAAAACAGATTTACAGCTGGCTTCATGAGCATCTGGCAGCTTCCTGGGAAGAAATGACAAACCTTCCAAAAAGTCTGAAACAGAAACTGGAAGCTTATCCTATCACGGCTCTGGAAACAGTGGACGTACAGATTTCAAAAACTGACGGTACACGGAAGTATCTGTTCCGGCTCAGCGATGGAAATATGATCGAAAGTGTGCTTATGAAATATAAATATGGAAACTCTGTGTGCATTTCCTCACAGGCAGGCTGCAGAATGGGCTGCAGATTCTGCGCATCCACCATCGGAGGGCTTGCCAGAAATCTTCTGCCTTCTGAAATGCTGGATCAGATCTACCGGATACAGGCATCCATAGGGGAAAGAGTTTCCAATGTTGTAGTCATGGGATCCGGAGAACCTCTGGATAATTATGATAATCTTCTGAGATTTATCCATATTCTTACAGAGGAAGGCGGACTTCATCTCAGTCAGAGAAATCTGACTGTGTCCACCTGCGGACTTGTACCGAAAATGTATGAGCTGGCAGAGGAGAAGCTTCAGATGACTCTTGCAGTATCTCTCCATGCCCCAAACGATGAAAAAAGGCAGGAGCTGATGCCGATTGCAAAAAAATACAGTATGGATGAGCTTCTGGAGGCATGCAGGAATTATTTTGACAAAACAGGACGGAGAATTACATTTGAATACAGCCTGGTAGCAGGGGTAAACGACAGCGAGGAAAATGCCAGGGAGCTGGCAGGCCGTCTGAAGGGACTGAACTGCCATGTAAACCTGATTCCCGTGAATCCTGTCAGAGAGCGTTCTTTTGTGCGTTCTACACGTCAGGCAGTGGAGAATTTCAAAATAAATCTTGAAAAATGTGGAATTAATGGTACTATTAGAAGGGAAATGGGCAGCGACATAGACGGTGCCTGTGGGCAACTAAGAAAAAGGTATATGGAAAAAACAGAAAGCGAGAAGTGACATGAGGGTATATTCAGCTACAGATGTGGGGCAGAAGCGGAAAATGAACCAGGATTATGTGTTCGTGTCCAAAGACCCGGTAGGAAATCTTCCCAATCTGTTTGTCGTTGCTGATGGAATGGGCGGTCATAACGCGGGAGATTTTGCATCTTCCCATGCAGTTCAGATATTAGTGGACGAGATTCGGAAAGACGCGGATTTTAACCCGGTCAAGGTGATCCGTCATGCCATTGAAACTGCCAATGCGGAAATTCTGACCCGCGCGCAGGAAGAGGAAGACCTCAGAGGAATGGGGACTACAATTGTGGTGGCAACAATTGTGGGACATTATGCATATGTGGCAAATGTGGGGGACAGCCGCCTGTATCTGATCCAGGGGCAGATTCACCAGGTTACCAAAGATCACTCTCTGGTGCAGGAAATGGTGAGAATGGGAGAGATCAAGCCGGAAGAGGCAAGAAATCACCCGGACAAAAATATCATTACAAGAGCGCTGGGAGCGGAAAGAACTGTTGATATTGATTTTTTTGATCTTCAGCTGGAGCCGGGAAGCACGATCCTGATGTGTTCCGACGGACTGAGCAACATGGTAGAGGACGCTAAGATTGAAGAAATCATACAGAATGAGACAGACCAGCTGCCGGAAAAAGGAGAAAAACTCTTAAGAGAAGCAAACCAGAACGGCGGCAAGGACAACATTGCAGTGGTTTTAGTAGAACCATTCACAAATGAGGTGGACAAATGTTAAAAGCAGGAATGATCATAGCGGAGCGTTATGAGGTTTTAGGGAAAATAGGCACAGGCGGCATGGCCGATGTGTATAAAGCAAAGGATCATAAGCTGAACCGTTTTGTTGCGGTTAAGGTGCTGAAGCCGGAATTTCGGGAGGACAAAACCTTTATCCGGAAATTCAGAAGCGAGGCTCAGGCAGCAGCCGGACTGACACATCCGAATATTGTTAATGTATTTGACGTAGGCGATGATGAAGGCGTTTATTACATTGTCATGGAACTGATAGAGGGAATCACCCTGAAGGAATATATTGCAAAAAAAGGAAAGCTTTCTATTAAAGAGGCAACCAGTATTGCAATTCAGGTTTCCATGGGACTGGAGGCAGCCCACAATCATGGAATCGTTCACCGTGATGTGAAGCCTCAGAATATTATCATTTCCACAGACGGAAAGGTGAAGGTAACAGATTTTGGCATTGCCAGAGCAGCTTCCTCCAATACGATCAGTTCCAATGTGATGGGATCTGTTCATTACAGTTCACCGGAGCAGGTGCGCGGCGGCTACAGTGATGAGAAATCTGATATCTATTCACTTGGCATCACTTTGTACGAGATGGTTACCGGACGCGTTCCCTTTGACGGGGATACTACAGTAGCCATTGCTATCAAGCATCTGCAGGAGGAAATGGTTCCTCCAAGCGTTTACACAGAAAATCTTCCTTACAGTCTGGAGCAGATTATTTTTAAATGCACACAGAAAAGCGTAGGACGTCGTTACGAAAAAATGGAGGATGTGATCGCAGACCTGAAGCATTCTCTCATCGATCCTCAGGGAAATTTTGTAAAGCTGAACGACGTAGTGGACACAGATGCCAAGACCGTTGTGATCTCAGACGAGGAGCTGGGCGAGATCAAACACACTCAGAAAAACAGGGCAGCTCAGAGAAAACCTGAAGTAGAGATGCTTGAGGAAGAGGAATACGAAACCGACTATGACGACGGTGATGATGACAGAGAGTATGAGCGCAGACGCGCTGCAGAAAGAAGAAAGAAGAAAAAGAAAAAACGCAGAACTACAAGCAGAGCAGTAACAATTGTCGCACTTCTTGCAGGAGCGGCAGTTCTTGCAGGTGGCGTATTTCTTATTGTGAAAAATACAGGCGTTTTTGACAAGACAGAAGAGCCGGGACAGGTGCAGCAGGCAGACAATAAAGACGAGGACATGGTGGAGGTTCCGGATCTTGTAGGCAAGACTGAGGAAGAGGCTAAAGCTCTTGTGGAGGCAGTAAACCTTGGCAAGCAGATGGTTGGAGAGGAAGCTTCCGACCAGGAAAAAGGAAAAATTTCTTCCCAGGATATTCCGGCAGGAACAAAGGTTGAGGCATATACAACTCTGAAGTATTATGTCAGCAAGGGCCAGGAAGAGCTGACGATTCCGGAGTATGATGAGACAGTAACTGCATATGCTTATCAGAATTCTCTGGAGGATATGGGACTTACTGTAAACGTTCAGAAAGAATACAGTGCGGATACAGATGATACGGATGGAATGGAATGGCCGGATGTGGAACCGGGATATGTGATCGCAGTTTCTCCGGAAGCAGGTTCTGTTGCAAAATCAGGAGACACTGTAACTCTTACTGTCAGCAGAGGACTTGACTGGGGAGATGGAGCTCTGGTTCCGAATGTTGTAGGCAAAACAGAGGAAGAGGCTGTGACAGAGTTTGGTAAGTGGTTGGAGATCAATATCACGAAGCAGCAGAGTGCGGATGTACCGGCAGGTCAGGTTATTTCTCAGTCTCCGGAAGCAGAAGAAACCGCGAATCCGGATGAGCCGGCCAGTCTTGTGGTAAGCTCCGGAGATCAGCCGCCTGAAGCAGAACCGGCAGCAGACAGTTCTGGAGCACAGACAAGCGCAGACACCTCTGCTCAGCAGCAGGCAGCGGCAAACGGAGAAGTATGGAAATGTACACAGAGTCTGAATACGCCTCAGGACTACAAGGGAGGCGCGCTGCGTCTGGAGCTGATCCAGGAAGTAAACGGAGAATCCGAGGCAACTACAGTTGTAGACGGAGAGACTCTTACCTTCCCTTACAAACTGGATATTACAGGAAGTCCGGGGGTAAGCCAGGGAACTCTTTCTGTATCTGAAATGATCAATGGTGAATATCAGCAGCTTGGAACCTATCCTCTTACCTTTGAGAAAGCAGAGTAATGCATGGAAGGTAAGATCATAAAAGGAATTGCCGGTTTTTATTATGTACATGCAGAAGACGGCAATATTTATGAATGCAGGGCAAGGGGAATCTTCCGAAAGGATAATCAGAAGCCTCTTGTAGGTGATAATGTGGAGATCACTGTGCTGGATCAGGAAAAAGCAGAGGGAAATCTGGTAAAGATCCTCCCTCGCAAAAATTCTCTGATCCGTCCCGCAGTGGCCAATGTGGATCAGGCATTTGTAATTTTTGCCATGGATGATCCAAAACCGAATTTTATGCTTCTTGACAGATTCCTTATTATGATGGAGCAGGCCGGTGTTCCGGCAGTGGTCTGCTTCAACAAAAAAGATCTGGCAGAGGAAAAAGAAATCCGGGAGCTGTATGACACCTATTCCGGCTGCGGATATCAGGTCCTTTTATCCAGCGCTCTTAAGGAAGAAGGGCTTGAGGAAATATATAAAATCCTGAAAGGAAAGACCACAGTTGTGGCAGGCCCCTCGGGAGTAGGAAAATCTTCTCTGACAAATCTTCTTCAGAAGGAAGTTCAGATGGAGACAGGAGAAATCAGCAGGAAGCTGAAGAGGGGCAAACATACTACCCGTCATTCCCAGGTGATTCCTGCAGGAGAAAACACCTATCTTATGGATACGCCGGGATTCTCGTCCCTGTATCTTACAGATATGGAAGAACAGGAACTGAAGGATTATTTTCCCGAGTTCCGAAAATACGATGATCAGTGCCGTTTTCTGGGATGCAGACATATCCATGAGCCGGGCTGCCGTGTAAAGGAAGCCCTTGAGGCAGGAGAGATCAGCCGTCTCAGATATGAGGACTATTTAGCATTATATGAAGAATTAAAAGAGAAAAGGAGATATTGATTACATGGACTATCATTTGTGTCCCTCAATTTTATCAGCAGATTTTAACCGTCTGGGTCAGCAGATACAGACTCTGGAAGAGGAAGGCGTAAAATGGCTTCACATTGATGTTATGGATGGAGATTTTGTTCCAAGCATCTCTTTTGGAATGCCGGTGATCCGTTCTATCCGAAAAGAGTCAAAGATGTTTTTTGACGTACATCTGATGGTATCTGCTCCGGAACGTTACATTCAGGACTTTGTAGACTGCGGAGCAGATTCTATTACTGTACATGCCGAGGCATGTGAAGATCTGGAACGCGCCATTGAGCTGATCCGTGATGCAGGAGTAAAGGTTGGCGTTTCCATTAAGCCGGCAACTCCCGTAAATGATATCAGTCATCTTCTTGATGATGTGGATATGGTTCTTGTCATGACTGTACAGCCGGGCTTTGGCGGACAGAAATATCTCAGCGAGTGTACAGAAAAGATTGAGGAGCTTCGCGAACTGATTGACAGGGAACATGCAGATGTTGATATTCAGGTTGACGGCGGAATCAATGATGAAACCATGGAAACAGTTATGAAGGCCGGAGCCAATCTCCTTGTGGCAGGATCTTATGTATTTAACGGAGATCTTGCTTCCAATGTAAAACATATTACAAAAAGAATGCAGCATATTAAAGAAGAGATTGAATGAGACATATCATGAAACATGCAGTCATTGTAAGCGGGGGCAATATCAATACAGATTTTGCCCTCGATTTTTTAAAAAAAAATACAGATGAGAATACGTTGCTGATCGCAGCAGACAGAGGCCTGGAATTCTTTGAAAGAACAGGGCTTGTTCCTGACATTGCGGTAGGAGACTTTGACAGTCTTTCTGAAAGCGGAAAAAAATTTCTGGAAACGCTCAGCAATACGGAGATTATAAAGCTTCGGCCGGAAAAGGATGATTCGGATACCCAGTCGGCAGCCTGCCTGGCTATGGACAGAGGCGTGAAGCAAATGATCATCCTGGGCGCCACAGGAAACAGAGTGGATCATCTTCTTGCAAATTTCGGGCTTCTTGTTCTGGGAAGGGAAAGGGGCTGTGAGATCATCCTTGTGGATCCCTGGAATTACATGAAACTTATTGAAAGCGGAACTGTGCTGAAACGGTCTGAACAGTTCGGAAAATATGTGTCCTTTTTTTCCATTGGAGGAGACGTACCAGGACTTACTCTTAAAGGCTTCAAATATCCACTGAACCGCCATTATCTGACCGCTTCCGACAGCGGCCTTACGGTCAGCAATGAGATTGCCGAAGAGGAGGCTGTGGTAGAGTTTGAAAAAGGAATCCTTCTTATGCTGATGACAGGGGATTGAATGTAACAATATAAAATTTTAAAAGTTTATAAAAAAGTAGTGTTTCTGACAAACTCTTGATATACTATAATTAAGTATAGGTGGAAGGAGGAGGTATTATGCCAACAGTAAATGTGAATGTACAGCCGGCAATCATTAGCTGGGCACTTAGTCAAACTAGCGAAGAAAAGTTGGGTACAAAGCTTATGGAAAATATCAAGCAATGGCTTGATGGCACAAAACGTCCGACTTTTAATCAGATAGAAGATTTCAGTAAAAAATCTCACATTCCGCTAGGATATTTCTTTTTGCAGACACCGCCAGTTGAACAGATTAGTTTATTAGAATATAGAACACTTGATAGTATAGAACTAACAAATCCAAGTCGGAATTTAATTGACACTATTCGTGAGATGGAAGCAGTTCAGGAATGGATGATTGATTATCGAAAAGAATGGAATTATGATGTAATTAATGTTGTTGGAAGCTTAAAAGATTTCACAGACATAAAGATAATCGCAGATACAATTCGTAACGATTTAGGACTTACTGTTGAATGGTATGGGACATGTGCTAATTCTTCTGAAGCATTCAATAAGGTAAGAAAGCTTTTGGAAGATTGTGGAATTGTTGTGATGATGAATGGTATTGTTGGTGAAAATACCCATCGAGTATTAGATGTAAATGAATTTAGAGCGTTTGCAATGGTAAATGAATGGGCACCGTTGATTTTTATAAATGGTGCAGATTCTGCAGGTGGAAAATTATTTTCCTTGTTTCATGAGACGGTACATCTTTGGATTGGAGAAAACGATTTATATAATGACAGAAGATATTCTATAAATGAAACAAAGCCGATTGAGTTTATTTGCAATGCGGTAGCGGGAGAGTTAATGGTACCGGAAAATGTGTTTCTTCAAAAATGGAATAGTAATACAAATGACGATATACATGAAAGGATTAAGGTACTTGCCAGAATGTTCCGTTGTAGTGGCAGTGTCATTGCTCGTAGAGCTTTAGATAATAAGAAGATTGATAAGAGCGTATATGATCGGGTGATAGCAGATGCTATCGAAGCGTACATTCAAGCAAAAAAAGAGGGAAGTTCTGGTGGTGATTATTACAGAGTTGCTCGTAGCAAATTAGATAGTGTTTTTGTACGTGCATTATGTGAAAGTGTAAATAGTGGTAGAACTTCTTTTACGGAAGCTGACCGATTAACGAATACTACTAGCAAAACATTTTCTGAAGTTGCAAGTGGACTTGGAGGTGTTTTATGGTAAATTCATCAGAAAAATTTTTGATTGATTCAAATACATTGATGACAGCGTCAAGGTCCTTTTATGCTTATGATTTGATTCCTTCATTTTGGGGAATTTTTGAAGAAAAGATAAAAGCAGGTAACATAGTTCTGCTTGATATGGTAAAAGCTGAAATTGATAAGGGGCAGGATGAGTTAAAACAGTGAGTATCTGAAAGAAAAGATGAATTTCAGGTTTGTAATCATGTTGATTCAGAAATAATCCCTAAATATGCAGAAGTAATGCAATATATTCAAGAATGTGGTTTTTACAATGAAAAGGGTTTGAATGATTGGGCTAGAAATGAGGTTGCCGATCCATGGTTGATTGCAGCAGCTGCTGCGAAAGGATATAAATTGATTACCTTTGAACAGTCCGCAGGACCATTAAATGTTAAGAATAAATGTGGACGTGTGAAGATACCGGATGTTGCGAAACACTTTAATGTAGAAGTGCATACTTTATATCATATGATGCGCCAGCTCAAGATGAAAATTTAATAAAAAGTGAATTGCACCCAGGTAGTTGAAAATTGCTGCTTGGGTGTATTTTGATATAATCAAATATAAGAGAGATAAGAAATGTGGCGGAATTTTAAACTGAATATTCACAAAGATATTATGGTATGGTAAAATATAAGGCAATGTATTAAGGCTTCCTGAAAAGAAAGCGGTTATTATGCTGAAAAACAGTCAAAAGATTTGTAGGAGGAAATATAAAACATGAAGCTTGGAATCGTCGGCCTTCCTAACGTAGGCAAAAGTACACTTTTTAATTCTTTAACAAAAGCAGGAGCGGAGTCAGCCAACTATCCCTTCTGCACCATTGATCCCAATGTAGGCGTGGTTACAGTTCCGGATGAGAGACTGAAGCTTCTGGGAGATTTTTACCATTCCAAAAAAGTAACCCCGGCAGTGATCGAATTTGTGGATATTGCAGGACTTGTAAAAGGAGCGTCCAAGGGCGAGGGTCTGGGAAATCAGTTTCTGGCAAACATCCGTGAAGTAGACGCTATTGTCCATGTGGTGCGCTGCTTTGAGGATCCGAATGTGATCCATGTAGATGGAAGTATTGATCCGATCCGTGATATTGAGACTATTAATCTGGAGCTTGTATTCTCTGACCTTGAAATTCTGGAAAGAAGAATCGCAAAGGTTACAAAAACAGCTAGAATGGATAAGGAAGCAGCCAAAGAGCTTGACTTTCTTCAGAAAATAAAGGCTCATCTGGAAGACGGAAAACTGGCAATCACTATGGAACTGGAAACAGAAGATGAGGAAGCCTGGATGGGAACTTATAATCTTCTGACCTGGAAGCCGGTGATCTATGCGGCAAATGTGGCTGAGGACGAGCTGGCAGACGACGGAGCGTCCAATCCTCATGTAAAGGCAGTGAAGGATTATGCGGTTCAGCAGAACAGCGAAGTTTTTGTGATCTGTGCAGGAATCGAGGAAGAAATCTCCGAGCTGGATGATGATGAGAGAAAAATGTTCCTGGAGGATCTCGGGCTGACAGAGTCCGGTCTTGAAAAGCTGGTTCGCGCAAGCTATCGCCTTCTGGGTCTGATGAGCTTCCTGACCTCAGGAGAGGATGAGACAAGAGCATGGACCATTAAGATCGGAACAAAAGCGCCTCAGGCAGCAGGAAAGATCCACACAGATTTTGAGCGTGGATTTATCAAGGCAGAGGTTGTAAATTATCAGGATCTTCTGGACTGCGGCTCTTATGCAGGAGCCAGAGAAAAAGGCCTGGTTCGTATGGAAGGAAAGGAATATGTGGTTCAGGACGGAGATGTGATCCTGTTCCGTTTCAATGTATAAGCAGGTGCGTGTATGAATACATCAGTACGATTCCCAAATCTGGATATTGATTTTGGTTTTGTGGGAAGATCGGTTTCTGTTTTCGGATTTGAGCTTACTTTTTTCGGGCTTCTGACAGCAGCAGGCATGCTTCTTGGACTTGCCGTAATGATTTTTGTGGCAAAAAAGCAAAAAGAGGATCCAAACCTTAGCCTGGAAGCAATGATTCCGGCTTTTGCAGGCGGTGTGCTGGGGGCGCGGTTAATGTACGTGGCTCTGAACCGGGAGATGTTTGCGGGAAAATCAATAATAGAGATTGCGGATATCAGAAATGGCGGAATGTCTATATACGGCGGTATTTTAGGCGGAATCCTGATTGGCGCAATTTACTGTAAAATCCGAAAAATCTCCTTTGCACAGGTGGCAGATACTGCCAGTATGGGATTTCTGACAGCGCAGATAATAGCAGTGTGGGGAAACTTTTTTAACCGGGAAGGCTTCGGAGAATATACGGACAGCCTTCTGGCTATGCAGATTCCTGCAGATGCAGTAAATAAGGCTCAGATTTCCCGGCTGATGGCCGGTCATCTGGCAGAAGCAGACGGTATTTCCTGGATACAGGTACATCCTCTGTTTCTGTACGAGAGTATCTGGTGCCTGGCGCTTTTTCTGATCCTTCTGCTGTACACAAAACACAGAAAATATCCGGGAGAGATTTTTTTAAGATATCTGGCAGGCTACAGTCTTGGACGGGCAGGGATAGAATTTCTTCTGCCGGAGCCCGTGACTGTTCCGGGAACAGAGATTCCGGTGTTCTCGTGTGTTCTGCTTGTTCTGGCTGTTATGTTTGGAATTACGGCTTCTGTTCGCAGAAGTCTGACAAAAAAACGGGAAAGGCACAGAACCCGCAGGAGAGAGGAAAAAAGAGCTGTTCTGAACTATGATGATATTCAGACTTACGAGGACGTATCTCATGAATTTATGGGAACAGATATCACAGACGAAATTAAAGAGACTGAAGAAAAAGAGGTTCCTGAAGATGCAGAAGTGGAGGAAAAAACGGATCAGAGAGTCTCTGCCGGATCAGGCAGCAGAACTGAAGAAGTTGAATCAGAAAAAACTGAAACGGAAGATACAGAACTGCCGGAGAAAGCTGAACGGGATGATCCAGAACAGGGAAGACCTTCCAAAATGTCTGAGGGAAAGCCGGAAGCTTGACAGGCTGATTGAGAAATTTCAAAGCATATAACAACGAAAAAGGATTCTGTGGCAGGTTTGCCGGAGAATCCTTTTTATGATGGAAAAAGCCGGAAAAGACCGGATTTTTTTAAAGGGAAAAAATAAAAAACCTGATATTCCCACTTGTAATTTCAAAGTAAATGGGGTAGAATGGGTTCATAAGTGGTAGAAAGTGGTGAATAGTGGTAGTGAATGGAGGGAATATGGCAGACCCATCCGTTTCTGCTGGAAAGTACGAAGGGGAGAATCGTACTTTGCGAGAGTAGGTGAGTTACATGTTCATGGGAGAATACAACCATACAATAGACGCGAAGGGGCGTCTGATCATCCCGGCGAAGTTCAGAGAGCTTTTGGGAGAAGAGTTCGTTCTGACCAAGGGACTGGATGGTTGTCTTTCAATTTATCCTATGGATGAATGGAAAGCCTTTGAAGAAAAACTCAGAGCCTTACCACTTACAAATAAGAATGCAAGAACCTTCTCACGATTCTTTGTTGCAGGAGCCACAATGTGTGAGCTGGACAAGCAGGGGAGAATTCTCGTGCCTCAGACGCTTCGGGAGTTTGCTGGTCTGGAAAAGGACGTGGTCTTAACGGGAAATCTGAACAGGATTGAAGTCTGGAGCAGAGAAAAGTGGAGCGAGAACTGTAATTATGATGATATGGACAGTATTGCAGAGAGTATGCAGGACATGGGTATCATCATTTAAGTATTACGCCGGAAGTAAATCCAACACAGGAGACGTATATGGAATTCAGACACAAATCTGTATTACTGGAAGAAACCATTGAAGGTTTGAATGTAAAGCCTGACGGAATCTACGTGGATGGAACTCTGGGAGGTGCAGGGCATGCCGTAGAGGTGTGCAGCAGACTTTCTGCCAAGGGGAGATTTATTGGAATAGATCAGGACCAGGATGCAATAATTGCTGCGAGTGAAAGGCTGGCTGCCTATGAAGACAGAGTGACGATCATTCGCAGCAATTATTGTTACATGGTAAACGAGCTTAGAAACCTTGGTATTCATCAGGTAGACGGAATATTGCTGGATCTGGGAGTATCTTCCTACCAGCTTGACAATGAGGAGCGCGGATTCACTTACAGGGTAGACGCGCCTCTTGACATGCGTATGGATCAGAGACAGACCCGTACAGCAGCTGATATTATCAATGGTTATGAAGAAAAAGAGTTGTACCGGATCATTCGTGATTACGGTGAAGATAAATTTGCGAAGAATATTGCAAAACATATTGTGGCTGCCAGACAGGAAAAGCCAATACAGACTACGGGAGAACTGACGGAAATTATCCGCCGTGCGATTCCCATGAAGATTCAGGCAGCGGGAGGACATCCTGCAAAGAGAACCTTTCAGGCTGTCCGTATCGAGCTGAACAGAGAACTGGATGTACTCAGGGAGTCTTTGGACGGAATGATCGGGATGCTGGGAGATGGAGGAAGGATCTGTATTATTACATTCCATTCTCTTGAAGACAGGATCGTCAAGACTATTTTCCGCAAAAATGAAAATCCCTGTACCTGCCCTTCGGATTTTCCGGTATGTGTGTGCGGCAGGAAGTCCATGGGAAAAGTGATCACCAGGAAACCGATCTTGCCCGGAGCAGCGGAACTGGAGGATAATTCCCGGTCAAAGAGCGCCAAGCTGCGTATATTTGAACGCAGAGTGGAGCAGCAGGAAGATTTAGTGAATGTTAAGGAAAGTTAGTGATAGAAAATGGACAGGACAAACAGAGCGGTGACAGCCAGAAGAAGCAGAGAAAATGTCAGAAACGCCCAGGAAATGTATGTGGATGGAAATACAGTAAGACGTCTGCAGGAAGTACCTGAAAGAAACATACCGGCTGTACGGGGAACACAGGACAGACGGCAGAGGAAGACTACAAAAGCTTCTTCGGCAAAAACGGCGCGCCGTGCACATGCAGTCAGCAGAGAGACAATGAGAAACCGTCAGAAAGCCATGAGCATGGGGCGGGGATTTGTTTTTTTTCTGACAGTGATCTCTGTGGCAGTTCTGTTCTGCTGTGTGAATTATCTGCAGCTCAGAGCGGATATTACAGGCCGGATCAAAGATGTGGCAGTGCTGGAATCCGAACTCAGTGAACTGAGGGAAGAAAATAACGCTTATGAAAGCCAGGTGAATTCCAGTGTGGATCTGAACAGGATCAAAAAAATAGCCATTGGACGGCTGGGAATGAACTATCCCAGAGAGGATCAGAAAAAGACATACAGTATGTCAAATAACAGCTATGTGAGACAGTATCAGGACGTACCTGACAAATAAGAGGTGAGAATTTGGGAAACGACAGGAGGACCAGAAGAAGGAAACCCCGGCAAAAAATAAATCATCAGATGAAAGGAAAGCTGGCAGGACTGTTTGGAGCAGTGCTGCTGGCTTTAGTTTGTTTGTTGGGAAGAATTACCTATATTAATGCAACCAGCGGAGACAAATATAAAAAACAGGTTCTGACCCAGGCGCAGCAGAAGTTTGAAAATGATGTGCTTCCTGCAAAAAGGGGAAATATTTATGACAGAAATGGAAATATTCTGGCTACCAGCAACAAGGTTTATAATGTGATCCTTGACTGTAAGACTGTAAATTCAGACCCTGAATATGCGGAGCCTACCATTCGTGCGCTGAAGGCAATACTGGGAATTGACGAAGAGAAAGTCCGTTCTCTTCTGTCAGACAGCCGTACAAGCCAGAGTCAGTATCAGATTCTATTGAAACAGCTTTCCATGGACAAGAAAAAGGAATTTGAAGCATATACCACAGTAGAGGAGGACAGTCCTCTGTCTGATGCGGAAAAAAAAGAGAGAGGAAACGTCAAAGGCGTGTGGTTTGAGGAGGATTATCTGAGAAGTTATCCTTTTAAGAGTCTGGCCTGCGACACCATTGGTTTTACTCTTGCCCGAGATGTGGCTGACGTGGGAATTGAGAGCTATTACAACAGCACTCTGATGGGGGCTGACGGCAGACAGTACGGATATTTTAACAGTCAGTCTGACGTGGAACAGACGATCATTGAGCCTGTAGACGGGAAAAATATTGTTACCACTCTGGATGTGGGCATACAGCAGATCGTAGAAAAATATGTAAACGGTTTTAAGAAAAAAATGGGAGCTAAGAACATAGGTGTTGTGGTGCAGGATCCCAATACAGGAGAAATCCTTGCCATGGATGCCGGGGACCGCTATGATCTCAATGATCCAAGAGATCTTTCCAGCCTTTATTCCGAGGAAGAGATCAAGGCCATGAATGATGAGGAAACCGTAACTGCACTGAATGCCATGTGGAATAATTTCTGTGTGACAGATGCCTTTGAGCCCGGATCTGTTGTAAAGCCTATTGTTATGGCAGGCGCTTTGGAAAAAGGCAGCATAGCAGAGGGAGATAATTTTGTCTGTGACGGCGGACAGGCGTTTGGAGCCAATAACAACACATTTATTAAATGTGCGGTTTATCCGGATTCCCATGGAACAGAGGATCTGATGCATGTGATCGCCAATTCCTGCAATGACGGAATGATGCAGATTGCGGAAAAAATGGGAGCAGAACAGTTTATTAAAGCGCAGAGTCTTTTTAATTTCGGAAGCAGAACCGGAATCGATCTTCCGAATGAGGGATCGGGAATTATCCATACCATGGATACCATGGGAGAGACAGAGCTTGCCTGCTCTGCTTTTGGACAGGGATATACCTGTACCATGCTCCAGGAGATCAATGCCATGAGTTCTGTTATTAACGGAGGCTACTATTATCAGCCTCATCTTGTAAAAGAAATACAGGACAGCAATGGAAGCACTGTAAAAACAGTGGAACCTGTTCTTTTGAAACAGACTATTTCCTCTGAAATTTCCGCAGCTATCCGTTCTTATATGGAAGACAGTGTCATTGAGGGAACCAGCCGCCATTCCAAGGTACAGGGATATAGTTCAGGCGGTAAGACCGGTACAGCGGAAAAATTCCCCCGTGGAAACAAAAAGTATCTGGTTTCCTTTATTACCTTTGCCCCGGTAGAAGAACCGCAGGTGATCGTATATGTGGTTGTTGACGAGCCAAACGCAGAGGAGCAGGCTGACAGTAAATATCCCCAGTACATTGCCCAGGGAATTCTTTCTGAGCTTCTTCCGTATCTGAATGTTGAGCCGGATGAGGCAGAGGAAGGCGTAGTTCCTGAAACAGAGCTCTGGGAAGGCTTTGACGGTGTGCTGGAAGATGTTTCCGGCAGTGATGTGGATGAAGAAGGAAATATGGTAGATGCAGAGGGAAATCTGATTGATATGGAAGGAAACCGGGTAGACGAGCAGGGCTATCTTCTTAATGAAAATGGAGAGAGAAAGCTGAACGAAAACGGGGAGTATATCAAATCAGAAAATCTGGAAAGCTTTTCCGGGGAAACGCTTCCGGCTTCAGAAAGCGGAGAAGCAGTGGGAGATGCAGTTTCCAACCCGGCAGCGCCGGCGCCGCCGGAAAATCCGGAGGATCCCATTGTAGGAAATGATATGGAAAGTAATGGTCTGACAAACGAAGAGGCCGGATTGGAATAAAAGAAAGATAAAAACATACCCCGCAGAGAGGAATCATATATTTTTGTGATGATCTCTGTGGGGCATTTTTATGAAAAAAAACATGACCTTTCATAAGAAAAAGGTATGGGTTGTTTTTTTATGCTGCGGAGCAATGATGCTGGGACTTCTGGGAAGACTTGTGTGGCTGATGGGCTTCCGGTCTGATTATTATTATGAAAAGGCAGAAGATCTTCATGAAAGGGAAAGGGATATCAAGGCAGCCAGAGGAGAGATACTGGATGCAAAAGGTAAAGTCCTTGCAGCAAACAAAACCGTGTGTACGGTTTCTGTGATTCACAGCCAGATCAAAGACCCGGAAAAAGTGATCCGTCTTCTGGTGTCGGAGCTTGGCCTGTCAGAGGAAACAGTGAGAAAAAAGGTGGAAAAAAATTCATCCATAGAACGGATCCGCACCAATGTGGAAAAAGAAACAGGAGATGCCATTCGAAAGGCAGGACTGGACGGGGTAAAGGTGGATGAGGATTATAAAAGATACTATCCCTATGACTCTCTGGCATCCAAAGTCCTTGGCTTTACAGGGGGAGATAATCAGGGGATCATTGGACTGGAAGTAGAATATGAAGAGGTTCTGAAAGGGATTCCGGGAAAGATCTTGACCACTACAGATGCCAGAGGCGTGGAGATCGACGGTCTTGGAGAACGGAGAGCAGAGCCTGTTAAGGGAAATACGCTGAGACTGAGTCTTGATATCAGTATCCAGGAGTTTGTGCAGCAGGCTGCTCTGAAGGTTATGGAAGAGAAGCAGGCCGAAAGGGTGTCCATTCTTCTGATGAATCCCCAAAACGGAGAAATTTATGCCTGTGTCAATGTTCCGGAATTTAATCTGAATGAACCCTTTGTTCTGAATACCGGACAGGATACCGCATCCATGGATCAGAAAAAAGCCCAGGATCTTCTTAATCAGATGTGGAGAAATCCCTGTCTGAATGATACCTATGAACCTGGCTCTACCTTTAAGATCATTACCATGGCGGCGGGGCTTCAGGAAGGGGTGGTGTCATTAAATGACAGATTCTACTGCCCGGGATATAAGCTGGTGGATGACAGAAGGATCCACTGTGCAAACAGAAGAGGACACGGCTCTCAGAATTTTGTGGAGGGAGCCCAGAATTCCTGCAACCCTGTATTTATTGAAGTGGGGCTGCGTCTTGGAGTGGAAAATTATTATAAATATTTCAGGCGGTTTGGGCTTATGAAACAGACCGGGATCGATCTTCCGGGAGAGGCAGGAACCATTATGCACAAAATGGAAAACATGGGAAATGTAGAACTGGCTACAGTTTCCTTTGGACAGTCTTTCCAGATCACGCCGGTACAGCTTGCCACTACTGTAAGCTCGCTTATCAATGGCGGAAACAGGATTACTCCCCATTTTGGAGTGGCGGTTCAGAGCGCAGACGGAACTCAGGTAAAAGAACTGGAATACCCGGTGGAAACCGGGATCGTTTCTTCTGAGACTTCAGAAACAGTGAGAAAAATCCTGGAAACGGTAGTGTCTGAAGGCTCCGGAAAGAATGCTGCCATTGAAGGCTATTCCATTGGCGGAAAAACAGCCACCTCACAGACTCTTCCCAGAAGTGCAAACCGTTATATTTCTTCCTTTCTGGGATTTGCTCCGGCAGAGGAACCAAAGGTACTGGCTCTTTGTATTATCCATGATCCTCAGGGGATTTATTACGGAGGAGCCATTGCGGCTCCTGTAGTGCGCAGCATTTTTGACAATGTGCTTCCGTATCTGGGAATTGAAAAAACAAAGTCAGAAAAATCAGAGGAGGATGAGCGGAGCCTGTCCGGACAAGAGGAGCAGTAAAAGAAAACGCGCCATTATTAACTGACAGTAACAGTGCCATTACTGAGGGTTGATAATTTCCCGGAAAAGCCTTATACTGGTTATGATATAAAAACAAAAGAATGATAAGAGGTGTGAGGATGAATTATCAAGTTGTAATACCGGTTCTGGTTTCTTTTGCAATCAGCCTGATTCTGGGACCTGTGATTATCCCGTTTCTCAGAAAACTGAAAATGGGCCAGACAGAACGGGTGGAGGGCGTGCAGTCCCATCTGAAAAAAGCAGGAACTCCTACCATGGGAGGCATTATATTTCTGATTGCGGCAGTTGTAACGTCTCTGTTTTATGTAAAGGATTATCCGGCTATCATTCCGATCCTGTTTCTGACACTGGGATTTGGAATCATCGGATTTCTTGATGACTATCTGAAGGTTGTGCTGAAGCGTTCCGACGGTCTTCTTGCATGGCAGAAATTTCTGCTTCAGGTGGTAGTTACTGGTATTTTTGCCTTTTATATCCTTAACTATACAGATATTTCTCTGACCATGAAAATCCCGTTCTGGCCGGAACACTATCTGAATCTTGGTGTGCTGGCAGTTCCTCTTCTGTTTATCGCTGTGATCGGTACGGTAAACGGCGTCAACTTTACAGACGGTCTTGACGGTCTTGCATCCAGTGTGACGCTGATCGTTGCAGTTTTCTTTACTGTGATGTCCATTGGAACAAAAAGCGGGATTGAGCCTGTTACCTGCGCAGTTGTAGGCGGTCTTATGGGCTTCCTTCTTTTTAATGTATACCCTGCCAGAATTTTTATGGGAGATACCGGATCTCTGGCTCTGGGCGGCTTTGTGGCCGGAACAGCCTATGTGCTTCAGATGCCTTTGTTCCTTCTCCTGGTGGGACTGATCTATTTTGTTGAGGTTCTTTCTGTTATGATCCAGGTAACATACTTTAAAGCTACTCACGGAAAACGAATCTTCAAAATGGCCCCTATCCATCATCATTTTGAGCTTTGCGGCTGGTCAGAGACAAGGATCGTGGCAGTGTTCTCAGTGGTAACTGCTGTGATGTGCCTGATCGCATTTCTGGCGCTTTAATTGAAGGAGGAAAACAGTGATGGACTTAAAAGGAAAACGGGTTCTGGTATTTGGTTCCGGAAAAAGCGGAATCGGAGCAGCAGAGCTTCTGGGACAGGTTGGAGCCTGCCCGGTTCTGTATGACGGAAACCCGGATCTGGACAAAGAAGCAGTATTACATAAGACTGCCAGCATAAAAGAAACGGATATCTACGCAGGCGGGCTTCCGGAAGAGGTGCAGAAAAGCCTTGATCTGGCAGTGTTAAGCCCCGGGGTACCGACGGACCTTCCTCTGGTAAAAAGCTTTTATGAGCAGGGCCTTCCGGTGTGGGGAGAGGTTGAACTTGCTTTCCGTACAGGGAAAGGGCGAGTTCTTGCAATTACCGGAACAAACGGAAAAACAACAACAACAGCCCTTCTTGGAAAGATCATGGAGGATGCCGAGGATTCTGTATTTGTAGTTGGAAATATCGGAACTCCTTATACTTCCAAAGCTCTGGAAATGACCGAGGATTCTGTGACAGTGGCTGAGATCTCCAGCTTTCAGCTTGAAACCATTGAAAAGTTCGCTCCTTGTGTCAGCGCGATTCTGAATATAACAGAGGATCATCTGAACCGTCATCATACTATGGAAGAATATATCCGTGTGAAGGAACTGATCGTAAAAAATCAGAAGCCGGAGGATGTGTGTGTTCTGAACTATGAGGATCCGGTTCTCAGAGAATTCGGAAAAAATATTGTGCCGCAGACCGTATATTTTTCCAGTGAAAGAAGACTGGAAAAAGGAATTTTCCTGGAGGACGGACAGATCATTCTGAAAACAGAGGATCAGGAGATTTCTCTTGTAAAAACAGACGATCTGAAGCTGCTGGGCAAACATAACTTTGAAAATGTAATGGCTGCAGCGGCTATGGCCTATTATGCAGGCGTATCTGTTGAAAGTATCCGAAAAAGTATCTGCGAATTTACAGCGGTAGAGCACAGGATCGAGTATGTGACTGAAAAGAACGGAGTTGTCTATTACAATGATTCCAAAGGAACCAATCCGGATGCGGCAATCAAGGGAATCCAGGCAATGAACCGTCCTACCTGGCTGATCGGAGGCGGTTACGACAAAGGCTCCAGCTATGATGAATGGCTGAACAGTTTTGACGGCAAGGTAAGAAGTCTGGTTCTCATCGGACAGACAAAGGAAAAAATCAGAGAGGCTGCAGAGCGGCTGGGTGTTTGTTCCTGCATTCTCTGTGAAAATCTTCAGGAAGCAGTAAAGATCTGCGCAGAAAAGGCTCAGCCGGGTGAGGCGGTTCTTCTTTCTCCTGCCTGCGCAAGCTGGGGACAGTTTGACAATTATGAGCAGCGCGGAGACTGTTTTAAGGAATATGTAAAAAATCTCTGATGGATATGAGGGTAAAAATGACCGGAAGTACGCAAATGTACGAACCGGTCATTTTTTATGAAAAACTTCATATTTATTAATAACGCGGCAGCAGGGAGGCACTTATGTCACAGCAGCCACAGAGAAAAAAGGGAAGACCCGATGCCCTTCTGTTGATCCTTGTGATTTTTCTTGCAGTATTCGGTCTGGTGTTTCTGTACAGCGCCAGTTCTTACAATGGGAGAGTGAGATTTCATGATTCCTTTTATTATTTCAAAAAACAGCTGTTTGCAACAGCCCTGGGACTGGCAGCCATGTATGTGGTATCGGAAACGGATTATCATTTCTGGGTTTCGCTTGCTCCGGTTGTTTATCTGATGTCTGTTGTTCTGTCTACGGCTGTTCTTCTGGTGGGACAGGAGATCAATGGATCCAAAAGATGGCTGAGCCTGGGACCTCTGTCTTTTCAGCCTTCAGAATTTGCCAAAGTGGCAGTGATTCTTTTTCTTGCATGGCAGATTGACAGAAGCCGCAAAAAAACATCCGGCATATGGTTTATGTGCCGTACCATGGCAACACTTCTTCCTATTGTGGGACTGGTGGGTTCCAACAATCTCAGTACGGCTATCATTATTCTGGGAATCGGAGTGATCCTTATTTTTGTGTCAAGTCCGGGATATGTGCAGTTCGTCGGTATGGGAAGTGCGGGAGTTGCATTTATTACAGTGTTTCTTGCTGCAGAAAGCTATCGTCTGGAACGTCTGGCTATCTGGAGAAATCCGGAAAAATATGAAAAAGGCTTTCAGACCATTCAGGGACTGTACGCCATAGGAAGCGGCGGGCTGTTCGGGCGGGGGCTGGGCAGCAGTCTCCAGAAGCTGGGCTTTGTTCCGGAAGCTCAGAATGACATGATCTTTTCTATTATATGTGAAGAGCTGGGGCTTGTGGGAGCCGGGATTCTGATCATAATATTTGCCCTTCTTTTATGGCGGCTCTGCGTGACAGCCATGCACAGCAGAGATCTTCAGGGAACTCTGATCAGCGCCGGTATTATGGGGCATATGGCAATTCAGGTGATTCTTAACATTTCTGTTGTTACCAACACGATCCCCAATACGGGAATCACCCTTCCTTTTATCAGCTATGGAGGAACCTCCGTGGTATTTCTTCTGGCAGAGATGGGGCTGGCTCTCAGTGTGAGCAGTCACAGAAAAGAAAAAACAGCATAGGATAAAAGGAAGAGGGCTTTTGGGGAGTGACGGTTTGGATAAAATTCGCATTACAGGAGGAAAGCCGCTTCAGGGTACCATATCCATACAGGGCTCCAAAAATTCTGCGCTGCCCATGATGACAGCTTCTTTGCTTCACAGAGGAGTCAGCGTGCTGAAGGGATGTCCTGCCATAGCTGATGTGTATTGTATGGAGGACATTCTCAGATCCCTGGGTGCTCTTACCTGGTGGGAAAAAAATACCCTTTATCTTGACTGTAGCAGAGCGGATGGAACAGAAGTTTCCGGAGACAGTACCGGAAAAATGCGATCATCAGTGATTCTTCTGGGGGCGCTTCTGGCAAGGAACAAAAAAGGCTCCATGGGATATCCCGGAGGCTGCGTAATAGGAAAACGTCCGGTTGATCAGCATTTGTATGTGCTGCGCTGTCTGGGAGCCTGTGTACAAGAAAAAGAAAACAGTCTGGAAGCTGAGGCCGGATGTCTGAAAGGGGCAGAGATTGTTTTTGGAAAAATCAGCGTAGGCGCTACAGAGCAGGGGATTCTGGCCGCTGTTCTGGCAGAGGGGCATACGGTTCTCAGAAACTGTGCCAGAGAGCCGGAAATCGTGTGGCTGTGCAGATATCTTCGCAGCATGGGAGCTGAAATTCAGGGAGAAGGAACTCACTGTATCAGAATCACAGGCGTGAAAGAATTAAAAGCCGGAAATATGCAGATTCCTCCTGACCGTATTGTGGCGGGAACATATTTATGTGCTGCAGCGGCAACAAGAGGGAAGATTACGATCTCCAATCCGCCTGAGGGAGAGCTGGATGCATTTCTTGAAGTGTATGGGAAAATGGGTGGACAATATAACCGCAGGAGTGGTAAACTAATAGCTGACGGAAGCGGAACAGCATTTCCGGTACCGTTTCTGGAAACGGATACGTATCCGGGGTTTCCCACAGATCTTCAGTCTCCTCTCATGGCAGTACTGACAACCATTCCGGGGAAAAGCCGCATACGGGAAAATATTTTTGAAAACCGGTTCAGGATTGTAGAGGAACTGAATAAAATGGGCGCCTCTGTTGCTGTTTCCGGCAGAGAGGCCAGTATACAGGGAGGAACCTGTCTCAGAGGATGTACAGTGAGAGCCAGAGAACTGCGAGGGGGAGCGGCGCTGCTTGTGGCAGCTCTTGCGGCGCAGGGGGAAACTGTCATCGAAGGATGTTCCTTTATTTACCGGGGATATGAGCATATATGTGAGGATCTGGCGTCTTTGGGCGCGCAGATAGAAGAGGATACAGGAACTGCATTTTTATGAGAACATCAAAATACAGAAAAAAACTGAACATATCGGATAAGCAGAAAAAAATAGTACTTGGGGGAATAGGAGCCTGTCTTCTGGCAGGTGTGCTTTTTTTCTTTCTTTATTTTAAGGTAGAAAATGTGGAGATTATGGGAAGCGGTCATTATACGGAAAAAGAGATAAAGGCCATGGTCCTTCGGGGACCAATGGCAGAAAACTCTGTTCTTGCCCCCATCCTTTATACCACAGACGACACAGGGGATATTCCCTTTGTGGAAGGCTTTAAGGTGACACGGTCAAACAGAAACACCATCGTGGTCAGCATAAAGGAAAAGAAGGCAGTGGGCTGTATTCCTTATCTGGACAGCTATATTTATTTTGACCGGAACGGCATGTTTATTGAAAGTGAAAAAACACAGGATAAAAAAGTTCCTTTTTTTGACGGGATATCTGTGAAACGGGTAGTAAAAGGAGAAAAGCTTCCCATAAAAGAAACCGTTCTGAATACAGCGGTTGCTCTTTCTACTATTTTTGCCAAAAATGACAGTCTGCCGGATCATATTCAATTTGACGAAAGCTACGAGATCAGTCTTCTTTACGGAGATATTACAGTCAGTCTGGGCAAAGATGTGAACCTTGAAGATAAAATGACCAGGGTGATCGCGATTCTTCCCCAGCTTGCAGGTCAGAAAGGCATCCTGCATGCGGAAAATGTAACGGATTCTGTAAAGACCATTACCTTTGAGGCGGAAATAGAGGAAGTGACAGCAGAAAACTGGACCGGCGGATACGATGAAAACGGTGAATATACCGGAGACGGCGAGTATGATGAAAGCGGAAAATATGTGGGAGCGAAGCCTATGACAGCTCTTGACTATGCTCTTGAAAAATGGGTTGGCGGCTATGATGAGGAAGGCGATTACACCGGAGAGGGCGAGTATGATGCCAACTGGAATTATGTAGGTCCTGCTCCCACACAGGAAACCATTGACGCAATGGGAGACTGGACAGGAGGATATAATGAAGAGGGCGGATTCACCGGAACCGGAGAGTACGACAGAGAGGGAAATTATGTAGGCCCAATGCCGGAAAATACGGAAGAAGCTGACGGAAACAGTGAGGACGGAAGCTCTGAAGACAGCTCTTACGGGTCAGAAGGAGAGTATTCCGATTCGGGATATGAGGACGGTTACAGCGAGGAATCCGGTGAGTATTCGGATGGTTCAGAGGAAACAGGAGCCTATGATGAAAGCGGGGAAGACGCTTATTACGGCGATGGATATTAAGCTGGAAATGACGAAAATACATGAAAAAAGTATAAAAAAACAAAAATAGTAGTTGATTAATTTTAGAAAAAAATATATGATATACTATATGCAGGTAGATTACGATAAATATCGGGGAAATAAAAGGAGGAAGTACATTGTTAGAGATTATGTCAAATGAAGCTGAGTCCTCTGCCAAGATTATAGTCATTGGTGTGGGCGGAGCTGGAAATAATGCTGTAAACAGAATGGTGGAAGAGACCATCGGAGGAGTTGAGTTTGTAGGTGTCAACACTGACAAACAGGCCTTAACCCTCTGTAAAGCTCCAACAGTACTTCAGATTGGTGAAAAGATAACGAAAGGTCTTGGTGCTGGAGCACAGCCGGAAGTTGGTCAGAAGGCCGCTGAGGAAAGTATAGAAGAAGTAAAACAGTTAATAGAAGGCGCTGATATGGTATTTGTTACCTGTGGTATGGGCGGCGGCACCGGAACAGGTGCGGCACCGGTAATCGCAGCAGCAGCAAAGGAAATGGGAATCCTTACTGTTGGCGTGGTAACAAAACCTTTCCGTTTTGAAGCAAAGACACGTATGAACAATGCTCTTGCAGGAATCGAGAATCTGAAAAAAGCAGTGGATACACTGATCGTTATTCCAAATGACAAGCTTCTCGAGATCGTTGACCGCCGGACAACCATGCCGGAGGCACTCCGCAAGGCTGACGAAGTTCTTCAGCAGGCGGTTCAGGGAATCACCGATTTGATCAATCTGCCGGCACTGATCAATCTTGACTTTGCAGATGTTCAGACTGTTATGACAGACAAGGGCATCGCTCATATCGGTATTGGAGAGGCAAGAGGAGATGACAAGGCTATGGAAGCTGTTCAGCAGGCAGTATCCTCCCCGCTTCTTGAGACAACCATTAAAGGCGCAACTCATGTAATCATTAATATTTCAGGTGATATTTCTCTTATGGATGCAAATGATGCAGCAAGCTATGTACAGGAGCTGACAGGAGAGGAAGCAAATATCATCTTTGGTGCGATGTATGATGATTCTGTTGCAGATTATGCAAGAATCACAGTTATCGCTACAGGACTTACCGATGCAGCTCCAAAGACAGGTTCTTCCTTTGGCGGAAGAAGCAATGCATCTTCACCGTTTTCTGTAAGAAAACCGGCTGCACAGACAGGAGCAGCAAAGCAGGCTGGCGGTATCAATATGCCGAGCTTTTCTCTTCCGAACATGAATTCATCTTATGGTACAAAGATGCCTACAAGTACAGTTCAGAAAAAGGATATCCAGATTCCGGATTTCCTGAAAAACAGATAAAACTGAAACCAATGCAAAAAGGACATTGCCTGCGGGCAATGTCCTTTTTTAAACAGCTTTATACTGACATATGAAACAGCATATACAGACCGGACTGTATATGTTTGCTTCCGGCAAAAGGTGTCAGCATTTACATGCAAAAGTTTTGCACTTTGTTTCTTTGCTTGTGCCGGCATTCTGACCGTTGATGTCAATGGCAGAGGCCGTACATTTACAGTGCTCGTTGTAAGTGCACTCATGAGCCTTGCAGTCAATACGGATTTTTTCGCAGCCGCAGGATTCTTTTTCACTGTTTGTTACTGAGGCGCTGTTCCGGTCACGGAAACTTCCGCAGCTGGTTTCATCAGAAACCCGGGCATCATGCCCCATTACTTCGATCTCTCCGCGGGAGCACAGCTGATCTTTGTTATAAATACAGGTTACTGCACTGCAGTTGAGTATTGTCATGGTTGTGTCCTCCTTAAATAAATCATTGCCTTATGTAATATTTCCGTATTTTCGGATTTTATTCTGCAGATTAACAGGGTAAGGATTATCACGGCAAAATTATCACAGAAAAATGTAGTATACAGTAAAAAAAGAGGGCAGCATTTGTGGTCAAAAAATTTTAAATTTTTTGAAATAACGCAATATTTTTATTGTGTATCATCACAGAATATGTTATATTAGTTACATACAGGGAGCAATCGCCCACAAAGGGGTGAGCTCGCAAAAATAAGTGTAAAATGCCGCTTTTCAGCGAACAAGATCTGTAAGCGACATTTCTGTAAGCAAGTTATCAGTGAAAGGATAAATATTTTTAAGACAGCCTTTTAAAATGTTTATCGCCACCATCTCCATCCTATGTAAGATTGAGGTCATTACTCTTTAATACAATTGCTCCCGTATAAAATAAAAACTGCAGTACCGATAACGGCAGGTTGTCGTAACGAAATAAACACGGAGAACTGATGATGACAGGATTTCTGTCGGAAGGAGTTCTTTTTTTATTTATCAGGAAAGCAGGATAATTTATACCACCCGTCCCGGCAGACAAAAACGTTCCGTTTTGCTGTTTGCCGGAAAAGCAGTAATTCTGTACGGATCTTCACAGGAAATAAAACACGGAATTCCGGCAGAATAGGAAAAGGTTCCTGACAGGAGACTGTCATTGAAAATGGTTAAAAAAAACACATAAAAGTTCTTGACTTTACATGAAAGTCATGATATCCTGTTACAGTACGTGAAGAAAACAAAGCAGAGTTCACTCTCACCTTAGCGCACAGGATGCGTCTCGGGTTTATATGTCTCAGCATTTGTAAGAAGGGATTTTCCTTTCGGATAAATGCACAGCGCAGAAGCTGTCTGTTGATACCAGAGAGCCGTGCAGCGGGAATATGAGCAGAGTGTGGATTCGTCCATGCTTTTTTTGTTTCACAGAAACGTGCAAAAGTCAGGGTATATCATTTACAGGTATGGAGGTGTACAACAATTAGCAATTTAATGATTAACGAACAAATCAGAGACAAAGAAGTACGTCTGATCGGAGCAGACGGAGCCCAGCTTGGTATCATGTCTGCAAAAGAGGCCATGTTTAAGGCACAGGAGGCAGGACTTGACCTTGTAAAGATCGCACCGCAGGCAAAGCCGCCGGTATGCAAGATCATTGATTACGGAAAATACCGTTACGAACTTTCCCGTAAGGAAAAAGAAGCCAAAAAGAAACAGAAAACGATTGACATTAAAGAGGTACGTCTCTCTCCTAATATTGATACGAATGACTTAAAGACAAAGGTAAACGCTGCAAGGAAATTCCTTACAAAAGGTGACCGCGTAAAAGTCACTCTGCGTTTCCGTGGAAGAGAAATGGCTCATATGGCAAGCAGCAGACACGTGCTGGATGATTTTGCGGAGCTTCTGAAAGATATCGCTGTAGTGGAAAAAGCTCCCAAGATCGAGGGAAGAAGCATGACAATGTTTCTCAGCGAAAAACGTTAAGCAATTACTGTTTCCGTGTCCGGTTACGGACACAGCAGTAATGTGAAATATAAAACAGAACCACGAATCAAGGAGGAAATAAAAATGCCTAAGATTAAAACATGTAGAGCAGCAGCAAAACGCTTCAAAAAAACTGGTACCGGAAAGATCATGAGAAACAAAGCTTATAAGAGCCATATCTTAACAAAGAAATCTCAGAAAAGAAAGAGAAATCTCAGAAAGGCCACTGTTGTTGATTCCACAAACCTGAAGAATATCAAGAAAGCACTGCCTTATTTATAAGAAGTAAGAAGAGAAGACGAACAGGAGGAAATTAAGAAATGGCAAGAATTAAAGGCGGATTAAACGCAAAGAAAAAACATAATCGTACATTAAAGCTGGCAAAGGGTTACAGAGGAGCCCGTTCCAAACAGTATAGAATTGCAAAACAGTCTGTAATGAGAGCTCTTGCAAGCTCCTACGCAGGAAGAAAGCAGAAAAAACGTCAGTTCAGACAGCTCTGGATCGCACGTATCAACGCTGCTGCAAGAATGAACGGACTTTCCTACAGCAAGATGATGCACGGACTGAAAGTTGCAAACATCGACATCAACAGAAAGATGCTTGCTGAGCTTGCAGTAAACGATGCAGAAGGCTTCAAAGCACTTGCAGAGATTGCTAAAAAAGCGATCGCATAAGTAAATAATGAATCACAGGAGAGACATCTCCTTCCGGAACCGGTATTCTGTATAGGATACCGGTTTTTTAAATATAAATATTTTATAAATTTACACTTGAAATCAAATATACCAGATGCTATAATCAAAACATTAAAGTATTAGCGAGCGAAAGTCAGAGGGGAAGCCAAAGCCGGCTGGTGATCCAGTGGGCTTTTTTAACCTTATCTGTCCGCAGAAGAACAGGATACTGATAATCGTTACAAGTTTAAGGAGGAGATTTGTTATGAGAAACTGGAAAAAAGTGTTAAGTGTAACAGCAGCAGCTGCAGTGGCAGCAACAGCAGCCATGCCCACAGCGGTATTTGCAGAAGGAGACGAAACTTTTAAAATCGGCGTGATCGGACCGATGACAGGTGATTATGCACAGTATGGTACAAATGTGTATAACGCAGCAAAAATCGCAGCAGACGAGATCAATGAAGCCGGCGGATTTAACGGATATCAGGTGGAGGTACTTGATGCCGGAGATGATATGGGAGATCCGGAGAAAGCAGTAAATGCTTACAACGACCTTCTTGATAAAGGAATGCAGATGCTTTGCGGAGCAACTACTTCCGGTTCCTGTATTGCAGTAGGAGCAGAGGCGGCAGAGAGTACTTTCCTGTTTACACCGTCTGCAACAGCTGTTGATTCTATTACAGCAGGAAGCAATGAGTTCCGTATGTGCTTTACAGACCCGGCTCAGGGAGCAAAGTCTGCAGAGTATATCGGCGAGCATGGACTTGCGACAAAGGTAGCGGTTCTCTATGATTCCATGGCTGATTATAACTCCGGCGTACATGATTCCTTTGTGGAAGCGGCAGAAGAAAATGGTCTTGAGATTGTTGCTGACGAGGCATATACAACAGACAATAACACAGACTATTCCGTACAGCTGAAAAAAATTGCTGACAGCGGCGCAGAACTTCTTTTCCTGCCAAACTACTATTCAGATAATGCTCTGATCCTTCAGCAGGCATCCGAAGCTGGAATGGATATCAAATTCTTTGGTGTTGACGGTATGGACGGAATCCTTGGCGTTGAGAACTTTGATACCTCCCTTGCAGAAGGCGTTATGCTTCTGACTCCTTTCTCTGCAACTTCAGAGGATGAGGCAAGCCAGGCATTTGTAAAAGCTTACGGCGATGCCAATAACGGCGAGACTCCTAATCAGTTCGCAGCAGATGCTTATGATGTGATCTATGCAATGAAGGCAGCAGCAGATGCAGCAGAGATCACACCGGATATGGCAAACGAGGATATCAGTGTGGCAATGTCTGAGGCTATGCTTGAGATCGAGCTTGACGGACTTACCGGAAAAGCTACATGGACAGAAGACGGCGAGTGCGACAAGGAGCCTAAGGCATTTGTGATTGAAAACGGCGAATACAAAGAAATGGAATAATCAGTGAATAAATATACACTGGAAAATTAAGGGACGGGGGATGGTGCCTGTGCATAAGGACTGTCCTCCGTTTCTTTTTATGCAACAATAAAATTTTTATATGAGGTGCACTATGAGTTTTATATCTTATTTAAAAGATGGAATCAGCCTGGGAAGTATCTATGCGATCATTGCACTGGGCTACACGATGGTGTATGGAATCGCGAAGATGCTGAACTTTGCCCATGGTGATGTCATCATGGTCGGAGCTTTTGTGATCCTCACCGCAGTCACCAGAGGAGGAATGGGGCCGGTTCCGGCAGTGATACTTTCTGTTGTGGTGTGTACGGTACTGGGCGTTGTGATCGAAAAGGTCGCATATCGTCCTCTCAGAAAAGCGTCCTCCAATCTTGCGGTTCTGATCACTGCAATTGGTGTCAGCTACCTTTTGCAGAATCTGGCTCTTCTGATCTTCGGAGCAGATGCCAAGAGCTTTGTTACAGTGATTGACGTTCCGTCAGTGACTCTGTTTGACGGACAGCTTGTCATTAAAGGAATCACGATCGTTACGATTGTTGTCAGTGTTGTCATTATGGTGGCTCTGACCTGGTTTGTACGTAAAACCAAGCCCGGACGCGCCATGCAGGCAGTTTCTGAGGACAGAGATGCAGCTCAGTTAATGGGCGTGAATGTAAATGCAACTATTTCACTGACCTTTGCCATTGGTTCAGGTCTTGCTGCTATCGCAGGACTTCTTCTCTGCTCTGCATATCCCACACTGACTCCGTATACAGGGGCAATGCCTGGTATCAAAGCCTTTGTGGCGGCAGTTTTCGGCGGTATCGGATCAATCCCGGGAGCCATGGTGGGCGGTATCCTTCTGGGAATTATTGAGATTTTCGGAAAAGCCTACATTTCATCCCAGGTTGCGGACGCGATCGTGTTTGCAGTACTGATTGTCGTGCTCCTTGTGAAACCTACCGGACTGTTTGGCAAAAACATTCAGGAGAAAGTATAAGGTGGCCGATATGAAAAAAAAGATGAATAAAACAACAAGAAGTAATTTTATAACATATGGAATTGTGATCGTTCTGTTTGCAGTAGTCCAGACTCTTTCCTCCACAGGAAATCTCTCCAGACTTCTGACAGGACTTCTGGTTCCTCTGTGCGTTTATACGATCGCAGCAATCTCTCTGAACCTTGTAGTAGGATTTTCCGGCGAGCTGAGTCTGGGTCACGCAGGCTTTATGTGCGTAGGCGCATATTCCAGCGCTCTGTTTTCCCATCTTGCGGCAGACGCTCTTCCGCCTGTTCCGAGATTTATTCTGGCGATCCTGATCGGAGCGGCAGTGGCAGGTGTGTTTGGTATTTTGATCGGTATTCCGGTTCTGAGACTTCGGGGCGATTATCTTGCCATTGTTACCCTTGCTTTTGGTGAGATTATTAAGAATCTGATCAACATTCTTTATGTTGGTGTGGATAAAAACGGTATTCATGCGACAACAACATCCTCAGGCCTTGAGCTTGCGGCAGGCGGCAAAAAGATTATGAAGGGCGCTCTTGGTATTTCCGGAACAGCCACTCTTTATAAAGATATTAAGCCATATTTTTTCCTGATCGGTGTGATCCTTGTTCTGCTTACCCTGTTTATTGTTCAGAATCTGGTTCATTCCAGAAGCGGCCGTGCTGTTATGTCCACAAGAGATAACCGTATTGCTGCAGAATCAGTGGGAATCAATGTGACAAAATACAAGCTTCTGGCATTTACGGTTTCCGCAGCTCTGGCAGGTGTGGCAGGTGTGCTTTATGCCCATAATATTTCCATGCTTAAGGTGTCGGTATTTGACTATAATATGTCGATCCTGATTCTGGTATATGTGGTTCTGGGCGGTATCGGAAATCTCCGTGGTTCCATGATCGCGGCGATCATCCTTTATGCTCTTCCGGAACTTCTCCGCGGATTTGCAAATTATCGTATGCTGATCTATGCGATTGTTCTGATCGTCATGATGCTCTTTAACTGGGCTCCGGCAGCAAGAACATGGAGAAGCCGTATGGCAGAAAAAATCCGGGGCGGAAAAATGAAAAAGGAGGCGGCTTGATTATGGCAATGCTGGAAGTAAATCATTTGTCAATTCAGTTTGGTGGTCTTCGCGCAGTTGACGGCTTTCATATTAATATAGAAAAAGGCCAGCTTTACGGACTGATCGGTCCCAACGGGGCTGGAAAAACAACAGTTTTTAATCTTCTGACAGGCGTATATAAGCCTACAGAAGGAATTATCAGACTGGACGGACAGGATATTACAGGAAAAAGCACGATAGAGATTAATAAGGCCGGAATTGCCCGTACCTTCCAGAATATCCGTCTGTTTAAGGATATGTCGGTTCTGGATAATGTAAAGGTTGGTCTTCATAACCATTATCAGTATTCTACTCTGACCGGAATCCTGAGACTGCCGAAGTATTTTAAAGTTGAAAAAGAAATGAACGAGAAGGCAATGGAGATTCTGAAGGTCTTTGATCTGGACAAAGAAGCTGAGATCCTTGCAGGAAACCTTCCTTATGGTAAACAGCGTAAACTGGAAATTGCCCGGGCTCTTGCCACAGATCCAAAGCTTCTGCTTCTGGATGAGCCGGCAGCCGGAATGAATCCAAATGAGACTCAGGAGCTGATGGATACCATTCGTTTTGTACAGGAGCATTTCCATATGACTACCCTTCTCATTGAGCATGATATGAAACTGGTGGGCGGTATCTGCGAAAAGCTGACCGTGCTGAATTTCGGACAGGTGCTTACTGAGGGAGAAACCTCAGAGGTACTGAATGATCCGACCGTTATCACGGCATATCTGGGAGAATAGGAGGAACGTAATCATGGCAATGTTGGAAGTAAAGGATCTTCAGGTTTATTATGGGGTGATCCAGGCTCTGAAGGGAATTTCTTTTGAGGTAAATCAGGGGGAGGTAATTGCTCTGATCGGCGCCAATGGTGCAGGAAAGACTACAACCCTTCAGACACTGACAGGAATTCTTCCGGCCAAAGCGGGAAGCATTATGTTTGAGGGAACGGATCTTCTGAAAGTTCCGGCGCATAAGATCGTACAAATGGGAATGGCTCATGTTCCGGAGGGAAGACGAGTATTTGCTGATATGACCGTTTATGAGAATCTTCTTGTGGGCGCGTATACCCGCAAAGATAAAAACGAGATCGCGCAGAGCCTTGAAATGGTGTACAAAAGATTTCCACGTCTGAAAGAGCGTCAGGGACAGCGTTCCGGAACCTTATCAGGAGGAGAGCAGCAGATGCTGGCCATGGGACGGGCTCTTATGAGCAAACCAAGGATTATTCTGATGGATGAGCCGTCTATGGGACTGTCACCGATTTTTGTAAACGAGATCTTTGATATTATCAAAGAAGTAAGCGAAAGTGGAACTACAGTTCTTCTGGTAGAACAGAATGCAAAAAAAGCCCTTTCCATTGCAGACAGAGCTTATGTACTGGAAACAGGAAGTATTACTCTGGAAGGAAAGGCGGATGACCTGCTTCACAACGAGGCAGTACAGAAGGCTTATCTGGGAGAATAAAACAGCTTTGAAAGCTGTGGGAATGTTGCAAGGAGGAATAAGAATGGATGAGCATATAGTAATTTCAATTGCAAGACAGTATGGAAGCGGCGGACGTACCGTAGGAAAGATGCTTGCAGAAAAGCTGGGAATTTCATTCTATGACAAAGAGATCATCCGGATGGCTTCTGATGAAAGCGGGATCGATCTGGGACTTTTTGGAAAGGTTGAAGGCGGAAACAAAATAAAGCCATCCCTGTTTAATAAGTCCTCACTTTACAGGGGAAAGCTGGTTCAGCCGGACAGTAAGGAATTTATTTCTGATGAAAATATTTTCAGCTATCAGGCGAAGGTTGTAAAAGATCTTGCAGAAAAAGAATCCTATGTGATCGTAGGGCGCTGCGTGAACTATGTGCTGAAGGACCGTCCCAATACCCTGCGTGTGTTTGTACACGCGCCCTGGGATTTCCGCGTGGAACAGGCATCCGAAAAGATTTCCGGTTCCAGGGAAGAAATTGAGAAGTTTCTTTTAAAAGATGACAAAAGAAAACAGGAGTATTACCGTAAGTTTACAGGTGGTGTGTGGAATGATGCCACCAATTATGATCTTTGCCTGAACAGTGGAAAACTCGGGTTTGAAAGATGTGCGGAAGCAATTGAAGCGCAGTTAAAGATCATGCTTAACAAATAGAATATGTTCCGGAAGCTTTTGGGGAGCTTCATGAAAACCCTGAGCGGAGATTTGGGATTTCAGTATTCGGCAGGGACTGATTTTTTGTGTGAAAACAGAAATCAGTCCCTGTTTTTTCGGTTTTTAAAAGCTTACACAATCCTCTTTTATGAAACTCTGGCTGTACAGTCATGGAATCCTCTTTGTCCTGCATAGAATCTTTATGGAAGTGAGAGAACAGGAGCGGCTGCAGTTGAGAAGATCCAGAAGAAAATCTGAAAGCTGTTTTATTTGCCTGGGGATTTTGCTTGCTGTATTTGCGCTGCTGAACCGGACGAACGGCGCTGCGGTTCAGGAGACAGGTATTTCGGCAGCCGGCATAATTGCCGGAGAGGGAATGCAGAGACTGGGAAGGGATGACCGGGAAAGACCTCAGATTGCGCTGACATTTGACGACGGACCTGACCCGGAATATACCGGGAAGCTTCTGGACGGTCTGAAGGAGAGAGGAGTTAAAGTTTCCTTTTTCCTTTTGGGAAAGTCAATAGAAGGAAACGAGGATATTGTAAAAAGGATGCACAGAGAGGGTCATTTAATAGGAAACCATACCTATAATCATGTGCGGCTGGACAGAGCTTCCGATGCCGCAGCCAGGGAGGAAATACTGAAAACAAACAACAGAATTTATGAGATTACAGGAGAGTATCCTGTATACATGCGCCCTCCCTATGGCGCCTGGAAAAAGGACACAGAGTTTTGTGTAGAGATGATTCCTGTATTCTGGACCATAGACACTCTGGACTGGAAAAACCAAAATGTACAGGATGTGCTTCAAAGAGCCCGTAAAAATATAAAAAACGGTTCTGTTATTCTGATGCACGACGAGTACGAAACAACTGTGGAGGCTGCGCTTGCTCTGGTTGACGAGTTTACAGAGCAGGGATGGGAATTTGTGACAGTTGACCGTCTGATTCTTCCGTGAAGCTTGCTTTTTCTGTCTTTTTTCGCTATACTGTTAGACAATGACATACAATGAATGACAAAGGAGCAGTAAAAATGGGTCGATTTTTTAATATGGATAACAAATTTTTTGTATTTATGGGGAAGGTTGCAGATCTCTGTATGCTGAATCTTCTCTGTATTGCCTGTTGCATCCCTGTTGTTACAGCAGGAGCATCTCTGACGGCTTTATATTATGTGACACTGAAGATGGTGAGAAATGAAGAGGCATACATATTCCGAAGCTTTTTTAAATCGTTTAAAGAGAATTTTAAGCAGGCAACCATTATAAATGTGATCATGCTTATAGTAGCGGTGCTTCTTTACCTGGATACGAACATAGCCGGAAATATGGGGCAGACAACAGGAAAGATTCTGAGAATGATTTTTGCAGTATTTACTCTTTTATATGTAATGGTTCTTCTGTACGTGTACCCGGTTCTTGCCAAGTTTTATAATTCCATAAAAAATACATTCAAAAATGCGTTTTTAATGGCGATACGTCATCTTCCTTTTACATTTTTGATGTTGGTGATCTGTGTCTGTCCTCTGGCAATCTTTTTTATTCCGTCATTTCAGATACAGATGTCATTGATTCTTCTGTTTATTTTGTTTGGACCGGCAGTGATCGCATATGCCAATTCACATTTCTTTGTAAAAATCTTTGACAGGTATATTCCAAAAGAACCGGATCCGGAGGAAGCAGAGGTAATGCCCTGATGAAAGAACTGAATAAAAAAAGCCGGGAACAGTGTAAGAGCTGGAACGGAAAACCTTATCGCTCCCTGGACTATATGCTCAGGGAGCGTTTTGGTGAAAAGGTCTATAAGGTAACCTTAAACGGGGGGATGTCCTGTCCAAACAGGGATGGAACTCTTGGGACAAGAGGCTGTATTTTCTGCAGCGAGGGAGGAAGCGGAGATTTTGCGGCAGACGTATCTCTGTCTGTCACAGAGCAGATTGAAAGCCAGATCGCGCTTCTTTCCGCCAAGCGGCCTATTCAGAAATATATTGCGTATTTTCAGGCGTATACCAACACCTATGCGCCGGTGGAATATCTCAGGAAGATTTTTAAGGAGGCAATGTCTCATCCAGGGATCGTAGCCCTGTCTGTAGGAACCAGACCGGACTGTCTGGGAGAGGAGGTACTGGATCTTCTGGAAGAGCTGAACCGGATCAAGCCGGTATGGATCGAGCTGGGGCTTCAGACGATCCATGAAAAAACAGCTCAGTACATCAGAAGGGGATATCGGCTTTCCTGCTTCGATCAGGCTGTGGAGAATCTCCGCAAACGGAATATCGAAGTGATCGTTCATACGATTCTGGGGCTTCCGGGAGAGAGCAGGGAAGAGATTCTTGAGACAATGAGATATCTGAACAAAAAAGACATCCAGGGGATCAAGCTTCAGCTTCTTCATGTTCTGAAAGGGACAGACCTGGCATATGATTATCTTGCAGGAAGATTTCATGTTTATGAGAGAGAAGAATATCTGGCTTTATTGATTGAATGTCTGGAAAATCTTGATCCGGAAATCGTTATCCACAGGATTACAGGAGACGGGCCAAAAGATCTTCTGATCGCTCCTTTGTGGGCATCAAGAAAACGGGAGGTTCTGAATCTGCTTCACCATCAGATGAAAGAACAGAACAGTTACCAGGGAAAAAGTTTGAAAGTTCCTGATTGTGAAAGAGCTGAAGGAACTGACATGCTCCGGATGTAAACGAGAAAGAGGTGGTAGAATGGCAGAACCATTTACAATTTATAAACTGATGGTACTTTATATGGCCCAGCATTCCAGGGAAGAGCTGACAAATTCTCAGATTTCAGAGTTTGTGCTGGACAGAGAGTACACGGATTACCTTCATCTTCAGCAGGTGCTGTCAGAACTGGTGGAAACAGGGCTTCTGATACGGAGGACAGTTTCTAACAGTTCTCATTATGAGCTGACAGATGAGGGGAGCAAAACACTTTCCTACTTTGAAAATGATCTTTCTCAGGATATCAGAAATGAAATTGAAGAATTTCTGAGAGATTATGGATACGAGATGCCGGAAAGGATCCTTATGCCGGCCGATTATTATACAACGCCTCAGGGAACCTATGCGGTTCGGTGCCAGCTGATCGAAAAGGATGCTACGATCATGGATCTGACAATGGCTGCGCCCAGTAAAGAGGCTGCGCGGGCCATATGTAAAAGCTGGCCCCAGAAATGCCAGGATATTTATACTTCCATTATGGGAGAATTGATCTGAAAAATCTGACAATTTACGGACACTGTCAATAATTGGAGACAGTGTCTTTTTTTGTTTGTTGTTTGCAGGGAAAAGTTGCTGGAATCTGTAAAAATGTCAAGTGTAAAAATGTTGAAAAACAGGTAAAAATAGGCGAATTTGCCTTGACTTAACAACACGGGGGGGTATAATAAGAACGATACATAGGATTAGGGAAAAATCCCTAAAATCAGAGATGGAGGAAAAAGAAGCTATGAAAAACAAAGTAGTAAGAAAACTTCTCATGGTTGGTCTCAGCTCCTCTGTAGTTCTCACAAGCACAGTAGGCGTAACAGCTGCATCTATGGATGCAACTACTACTGATGTTGTTGTTGAAAACGCAGCAGAAGATGAGGTTCTCACACCTGTTGAAGGAGAAGAAGCAGTAACAGAAGAGACCAGCGAAGAAGTGGCAGAAGAAGAAACAACAGAAGAGACTGGCGAAGAAGTGGCAGAAGAGACTGTAGAGGCAGAAACTAGAACTATTTATGTAAGTCTTATTGATGCAGATACTAAAATTCCAGTCGAAAATGGAAATATTCAGATTCAGATTGGAAAGGATGACACAACATTCCATACAGACATGCTTACTCTGCCAGAAGGCTATGAAGTTGCCAATAGAGGAGATGTATATGTAGGAACTGGCGACAGTGTAAATGTTGAAGTAAGGAAAAAAGCTGGCAGAGACTAGGACGATTTATGTAGGTCTTATTGATGCAGATACTAAAATTCCGCTTGAAAATGGAAATATCCAGATTCAGATTGGAAAGGATGATACAACATTCCATACAGACATGCTTACTCTGCCAGAAGGCTATGAAGTTGCCAATAGAGGAGATGTATATGTAGGAACTGGCGACAGCGTAAATGTTGAAGTGAGAAAAACATCTGAAACCAGAACTATTTATGTAAGTCTTATTGATGGAGACTCTAAGATTCCGCTTGAAAACGGAATTTTACAGATTCAGATAGGAAAAGATGATACAACATTCCATACAGATAGACTCATTTTGCCAGAAGACTATGAGGTTTGTAATACTGGTGATGTGTATGTGGGAACAGGTGACACTGTAAATGTCGAAGTGAGAAAAGTCTCTGAAAATAGAACAGTATATGTAAGCTATATTGAAGAAGAGACAAATATTCCGCTTGAAAATGGAATTCAGAAAATTCAGATCGGAAAGACCGATACAACATTCCATACAGATCTGCTTACAGCGCCGGAAGGTTGGGTATTGTGCAGTACAGGAGATGTATATGTAGGTAAAAATGATACTGTTAACGTTTATGTAAGAAGAGCTGAAGCTGAAACAAGAACAGTATATGTAAGCTATATCGAGGAAGAAACTAATATTCCACTTGAAAATGGAATTGAGGAGATTCAGATAGGAAAAGATGCAACAACATTCCATACAGACTTACTCACAGCACCGAAGGGTTGGGAACTGTGCAGTGTTGGAGATGTGTATGTAGGTGAAAATGATACTGTTAATGTTTATGTAAGAAAAGCGGTAGCATACAAAAACATTATCGTTAATTATGTATTAGAAGATGGTTCTCCAGTTCTTTCTCAGGATCTTATTGTAGCTAAAGAAGCAACTTATATTAACACAAGCAGTTTAAATGTACCTGCTGGTTATGAACTTGTAATTGTAGGAGATCTTTCATTTAACGCAAACAATACCTTGACTGTTAAGGTAAGAGCGAAAGAATATACGAAAGATGTTATTGTAAATTATGTAGATGAAGTTGGAAAACCGGTTCTTACTACAAGTATTAAACTTCCAGAGAATGCAACATACTTTAACACAAGCATTCTTAAAGATGTACCATATGGTTGGGTAATCGCAGTTGTTGGCGATATGCCAATCGATGAGAATAACACAGCAACAGTAGTTGTAAGACCAAAAACTTATACTAAAGACGTTGCAGTAAACTATGTAGATGCAAACGGCACTACAATCGCTACTTCTTCTGTAACTCTGGAAGATACAGCAACATATTTTAATACGAGCATCCTGACAGGTGTTCCGGAAGGATGGGAAATTGCAAATATTGGTGATGTTTACGTAGGAAATGCTGATTCTGTTGATGTTCTTATTAGAGAAACAGTAAAACGTGAAAAAGATATCATCATCAGCTATGTTGATGAAAAAGATGGACATGAGGTAGCAGTTTCTTCTATTACAATTGATGAAGATGCATCTTACTTCAATACAAGTCTTCTGACAGATGTACCAGAAGGATGGACACTTGCAGAAGTAGGTGACATCTATCTTGGAAGTTCAACAGTTGCTAAAGTTAAAATCAGACAGGTTGAAGCTGAGCAGAGAAATATTACAGTTAAATATGTAACTGAAGATGGTGAAGAAGTAGGTACTGGTGCTCTTGTTGTAGATGAAAATGATACATATATCAACACAAGCATTCTTACAGACGTACCGGAAGGATATGTAATTGCAATCGTTGGTGATCTTCCGATCGAAGACGATACAGTAGTAGTTACAGTTCGTGCAGAGAAAGAAGATCCGGAAGAGCCAACTCCGACTCCAGATCCGGAAAATCCAACACCTACTCCAGACCCGGAAGATCCGACTCCTACTCCGAATCCGGAAGATCCAGATCAGCCAGTAGATCCGGAAAATCCGACTCCTACCCCGGATCAGAACAAACCAACTGTAGCGCCGGAGAAACCGAACAACAATAACCAGAATAATAATCAGACTACAACTGATACAGACAAGTCTGAGGTTAAAACAAACAATCCTAAGACTGGCGATGCAACAAATACTGTACCGTTAGTAGCAGGCTTACTTGGAAGTGGTTCTATGATCGGTCTTATTCAGATGCTTAGAAGAAAGAAAAAATAACTTAATCCATCTCAAAAAAATCGGGGCTCGTTAAAGAGCTCCGATTTTTTTCATGTGTTCTTTTAAGGTTTTTTCATATCCCATATCACTTAACTCGTAAAAATGTTCATTCTGTATTTCAGAAGGAAGGTACTGCTGTCTGACATAGTGATCCGGGTAATTGTGGGCATACTGATAACCGATTCCTTTGCCAAGCTTTTCGTGGCCGCCGTAGTGGGCGTCCTGAAGATGAACCGGCACAGTGGTCCGTGTTTTTTTTACGGAGTCCATGGCAGCGGCGATTGCGTTTACTGCGGAATTGCTCTTGGGAGCGCAGGCCATATAGGCGGCTGCCTGGGAGAGGATAATCTGAGATTCCGGCATACCAACCCGTTCAACAGCCTGTGCGGCCGCAGCAGCTACACAGATTGCCTGAGGATCTGCATTTCCGATGTCCTCAGATGCAAGTATCATGATTCTCCTGGCAATAAATTTGACGTCTTCGCCTGCATAAAGCATTTTTGCCAGATAGTATACAGCTGCATCCGGATCAGAGCCGCGCATACTTTTTATAAAAGCAGAAATAATGTCGTAGTGATTATCGCCCTTTTTGTCATACTGGATCACCCTCTTCTGGATACATTCAGAGGCAACGTCAAGAGTCAGATGAATAAGTCCGTCCGGGCTTTTGGGAGTGGTAAGGATTCCAAGCTCTACTGCATTCAGCGCGCTTCTTGCATCGCCGCCTGCCATATCCGCAAGAAATTCCACAGCATCCTGCTCGATAACAGCTCCGTAATTTCCCATGCCTCTGTCGCAGTCATTTACAGCCCGGAGGATCAAAGTCTGAATATCCTGATTGCTCAGAGCCTTCAGCTCAAAGATAATGGAGCGGGACAAAAGAGCGCTGTTTACTTCAAAATAAGGATTTTCTGTAGTTGCGCCGATCAGGATGATTGTTCCATCTTCCACAAAAGGAAGAAGATAATCCTGTTGTCCTTTATTAAAGCGATGTATCTCGTCAATAAAAAGAATCGTCTTTTTGCCATACATTCCAAGATTATCCTGGGCTTCTTTTACAACAGCCTCCATATCTTTTTTTCCGGCCACAGTTGCATTGATCTGAGTAAAATTAGCGCTGGTAGTATTGGCAATTACTTTAGCCAGCGTTGTTTTGCCTGTTCCGGGAGGACCGTAAAAGATAACAGAGGTCAGTTTATCAGCCTTAATGGCGCGGTACAGCAGCTTGTCCTTTCCTACAATATGTTCCTGTCCTACGACCTCTTCCAGGGAAGTGGGGCGGAGACGGGAGGCAAGAGGAGATTCTCTGTCCAGTGTTTTTGATTTTGCATATTCAAATAAATCCATAATAATCACTCCATTTTAAAAGTATGATCTGGTTTTGTGTAATGACTGTTATCCTTGGAAACATCAGAAAGATTTTTAAAATTTATGGTTTACAAAGGGCTTCAGAGCATCTGCAGAGCGGTTTAAGACCAGCTCTTCCGGGAAATCAAGCTCTTCAAGAAGGCTGCGCACACTTTCAAACTCATTGATGGCGCTGTCAAAATGAGCGTCGCTGCTCATAACAACAGGAACCTGATATTTCATGCATAATTTCAGCATTTCTGTATCATTTTCTTTGGCGCCCTGGCGAAAGCAGGAGGGTTCCAGGGAATGATTGTTCAGTTCAAGAACTTTGCCGTGTTCTTTTGCTCCCTGAACAAGAGCCGGATAATCAATTTCATACCGTCCGTCATCCGGATGACCGATAATATTTACGTAGGGATTTTTCATAACATTCAGGTATGCTTCTGTGTTTTCATCCCTTGAACCAGGCTTCATGCAGGGAATATGAAGGCTGGCGATCACAACGTCCATATTTCTGAGTTCTTTTTCCCCAAGATCCACCTGTCCGTCCGGACTGAGAATATTAAGCTCAGTCCCCAGAAGCAGACGAATGCCGTGAAGTTCTCTGGGGACAACCTTCAGGTTATGAAAATAAAAGTTATGGCAGGTTCCGGGCATGGCTGGAGCATGTTCTGTAATTCCAAGAATCTCAAGACCTTTTCCCGCAGCGGCGGCAGCCATCTCGTGAATGGTGCAGTAAGCATGACCGCTGGCAACTGTATGTGTATGAAGATCAAGAACAGATTCGTATTTCATAAAAACCTCCGTTTTCAGCTTTATTTCTTTGTGTCATCTTTTATTATACTCCATTTTGCATCATTTGAGGATACCTGTATTTCTCTGTTTTTTCCGTCAAAAAGCACTTGCCTATCATGTGCTAAAGTGTTAAAATGTGTTATGCAGTAATAGGACAGTGATTTAAAGGAGCAGAGAATATGGGTAAAAAAATCAGAACAGAAGAGGTGGATCACCTATTTGAAGCGATTCTTTGTTTAAAAGATAAGGAAGAATGTTATACGTTTTTTGAGGATGTATGTACGATCAACGAACTTCTTTCTTTATCACAGCGTTTTGAGGTAGCAAAAATGCTGACAGATAAACGGACATATCTGGATATTTCGGAAAAAACAGGCGCATCTACAGCTACTATCAGCCGTGTAAACCGTTCTTTAAATTACGGAAATGACGGATATGAAATGGTTTTTTCCAGAATGAGAGAAAAGGAAGTTCAGAAAGAGGGTTCCGAAAAAACAGAATAATACACAGATTAAAAAGAGCAGAGGATACGGACATTACCGCATCTCTGCTCTTTTTTCTTATGAAGGGGTATCTTGCGTTTGAGTTTTTGTGGTCATATACTGGTATACGTCTGCGGAAATACTCTTTATGGTTTCGGCAGATGCTGCGGAATCTTTCAGGTTGCTGGACAGAAGGCAGATCACATAAGGTTTTTTGTTATCCAGCACAATTGCCATATGATTTTCAAGGGCATTTTGCTGAGAAGCTGCCATACCTGCCGTCTCTGTCTGGCCGGAAAGTCCCGGGAGGATTTTTGCATTTTCCGTCTGCTGCTTCAGGAGAGAGAGTATTTCTGAGGAAGCGCTGCTGTTTACTAATGTCTGATTATAGATTTCAGAAAGAAGGCGGCAGCAGTCTGAGGCGCTGGTGGTATTGTTTTTTTCTGAGCTGTCTGCGGTAAGTGGCGCTTCCAGTCTGGTGGATGTAAATCCATGGTCCTGGCAGAACTGGTTTACAGCAGCAGCGCCTGATTTAAAATCTCCGCTTCCCAGAAGGGCAACAAGCTCATTGGCGGCGTCACTGTCATTGGATGTGATCATCTTTTGGAGAAGGGGCTTCAGAGTATTCTGGTAATCGGAAGCTGAATCTGAGGCAGGATCCGGATAAACCAGTTTTTCATATACAGCGCCCATGATATAAGCACGGATCAGTCCGGAAGCCTGCATGGCTTCGTCCGCATGGATGGTACTGTAATCGTCAGTTACAGGATCCATAACAGCAATTGCCCAGCTTTCGCCTGACTTTTCCAAAGGAGAAGTGTACTGAGTCTGAAGTTTTTCCGTAAGCTGGCCAAGGTGCTGACCTCTGGCTGCTGTCAGTGGTTCTACAATACTGAAATATTCGTCAATTCCGTCTGCGATCCCGGCCACCATTGCCGGATGGTTGGCAGTATTGGTAATATAAAGATCATCATTCTGATTGCTCATAAATCCCATTTCAAGAATAGCCACAGGGACAGTGCTCCAGTTGGTTCCCGTCATATTATCAGAGGAGATGATGCCCTGATTTCCCAGACCTGTAGCAGCGCAGTAGTGGTTGATGATACAGGAAGCAAGGGTGTTGCTTTTTTCTATGATGTCTGAGGACAGATACTGGTTGGCAGAAGTGGGGGCCATGGTCAGGGCTCCGGCAGCAGAGCTGCTTCCTGCGCTGTTTGCATGAATACGCACTGTAATGTCAGCATTTTGCTCAGTAGCCAGTTCCGCCCGTTCTTTGTTGCTGATAGCGGTTTCGTGATCGGTTCTTGTCATAATTACCCGGTATCCTCTGTCAGTAAGCTCCTGTTGTAAAAGAAGAGAGACCTGCAGGTTGACCTCATATTCCGGGACGCCGGAGAAGTTTCCCTGTGTGCCGGAGGTTGCCTTTGCCTTAGTCTCACTGGAACCGGGAGCCACAGGCTCCGGAGCGCTCATATCAACAGAAGGTCCCTGATGTCCGGGATCTATCACCACAGTAAAATCACCGCTTACGGAGGCCGGAGAAGCAGCCGTATTGGCGGCATCCCAGTCGATTCCGGAGACGTTTTCCTCAGTGGGGGAATCAGTAAAGGTATCGGAGCTGTCGTCTTTCTGGGAAGAGGGCGGTCCTATCACAGCCTGTCCTTCTTCGCTTTCGTAAGAAGCGCCCAGAGCGGTAACCGGGAAGGTCAGTATAAGAAATCCGGCGGAAAGAATTTTTAGTATTTTTTTCATATAAATCCTCCTGAAAATAATGATGTATTTCATATAAAAATTGAAAAGCGGTTATTGAACATAGATTTTACAGAATCCTGTTTCTTATATGATAAGCTATAATAAACAATTTGAAAAGAAAAAAATACTTGCAAGACTTTTAGATTAAAATTATAATGATAATACATGAAAAAAACTGCAAAAATACCATGTAAAATATGCATATTGCACAGACGAAAAGGTTGGGTGCAGAGGAAGGGATGAAAAAGTTACATGAATGGAAAAAAGGCAGGCATGCTGACTCTGGCTTTTCTGATAATCGCAGGACAGTCTTCCTGCGGAACAGACAAGGTTCAGCAGACAGAAGAGAAAGTACAGGAAGCTGCAGAGGCGCCTGCAGAGGAACAGGAAGAGACACAGCCGGAAATTACTCCGGGAGAAATGCAGGGGCCTCAGCCGGGAGCAGAGGAACAGGAAAATTCAGAACCACAGGGAGATCCGGATCATCATCCGGAGCCGCCGCCTGAGGAGGAGATACAGAATGGCACAGGGGACGGAGCGCTTTCACCTCCGTCAGAGGCTTCATCAGGAAGCGTGTTCGGAGGAACTCCGTCTGCAGGAGCAGTAACAGATGAAGCGCTTTCCGGGCTGCTTTCCAGTCTGGCGTTTCCTGCCAATAATGGAAGCTGGTCTGCATATGTATGTAATATTTCAGCAAATACAGAGGGAAGTGTCAATGAACACAGAATGCAGGCTGCCAGCCTGATCAAGCTTTATATTATGGGAGCTGTTTATGAGAATTATGATAATCTGGCAGCGCAGTATGGGCAGGGAAATGTGGACAGCAATCTTCGTTCCATGATCACCGTCAGTGACAATGATGCGGCAAATAATCTTACCGAATATCTGGGAGGAGGAGACGCTGCTGCGGGAATGAATGTTGTTAATGAGTACTGCAGTGTAAATGGATACAGCAATACGCACATGGGAAGACTTTTGCTGCACAGCAATGAACTGGATGATAATTATACATCTCCTGCAGACTGCGGACATTTTCTCAAAAAGATTTATGACGGATGGAAGTCAGGAGATTCGAATGCAGCAGCACAGTTTGATCTTCTGGCAGCTCAGGAGAGAAGAAATAAGATCCCGGCCCGGATGCCGGCAGGCGTCAGTGTGGCAAATAAAACAGGGGAGCTTGCAGATGTGGAAAACGATGCGGGAATTATTTACAATACACAGAATGATCTGATTCTTGTGTTCATGTCAGAGCAGCTTTCAGAAGCAGGTTCTGCCCAGAGTGCCATAGCGGCGCTGAGCCGGCAGATTTACGACTATTATCAGCAGTAGGAAAGGCAGCAGGGGAAGTCGTTTACAGGGATTGAAACAGCAAAGGAGCTGATTCACATAATACTCTAAAAAGGAGGACAATGATATGAGTAGGAAATGGAAAGAGTTTTCAGGAATTGCCCTTTTGAAATGGGCGGCGCTATTTGCAGTGGCATTTGTGCTGTCTCTGCCTGTAACAGCAGAGACCGGATTTGCGGCAAATAATTACACAGTAACAGTTGCCTCAGGCTACCTTGCTCTGAGAAATGCCAAAGCCTACGATTCATCCAATGAGATCGGAGAGCTGTATACCGGGGATACTGTGGATGTAACCGATTCAAGCGGAGCTACTTACTGGACTGTTTATTCTCCAAAGCATGGTAAAACAGGATATGTGAACAGAGCATATCTGGCAAATTCATCAGGCTCCAGAACAGTAAAGGTAGACAGCGGCTATCTTGCCCTTAGAAACGACAAAGCCTATGACAGCAAAAATGAGGTGGGCAAGCTGTATACCGGAGATACCGTACAGATTGCCAACACAAATGATGACACTTACTGGCTGGTATATGCTCCGGGACTTGGCAAGGGAGGATATGTAAATAAAAATTATCTTCAGGGTACCTCTTCCGGTACTTCAGGACAGACAAGAACAGTCAGTGTAAGCAAAGGATATCTTGCCCTGAGAAATGCCAAAGCCTATGATTCATCCAATGAGATCGGAGAACTGTATACCGGGGATACTGTACAGCTGATCGATACCAGCGATTCTACCTACTGGTATGTATATTCTCCGAAGCATGGCAAAAACGGATTTGTAAACAAGAATTATCTGACAGGAGGTTCTTCTTCATCAGGAACAGTTACAAAAACAGTCAGTGTAAGTAAAGGCTATCTCGCTCTGAGAAGCGCCAAAGCCTATGACGCAGCCAACGAGATCGGGGAATTATATACCGGCGATACGGTACAGGTAACGGATACCAGTGATTCAACCTACTGGTATGTATATTCTCCAAAGCTTGGAAAAAGCGGATATGTAAATAAAGATTATCTTTACTGATAAAAGGGAAATTCGTTGAAAGGTAAAGAGAAATGCATAAAAGGGGGCTTGAAAAAGTCCCCTTTGTATCATCGGTTATCCGGATCAATGTTTATTTTTTGATTTTTTGCTTTTGGTAAATTCTTCATTGTTCTCATCCCGCAGTTCATCTACAAGCTGCTCGATGAGCATTTTTTTTGTGTACACATCAAAGCTCAGAAGACAGATAAAGGAAAAAAGCTTCAGAAATCTGCGGTCTTCTTCAGGCGCTGATTCAAAAGTAGCTTCAGCGGTATGGTAGCGTTTTACCAGATCTTCTTTCAGAAGCTCTACCTGGTCCTTTTCCATGCTGAACACCTCGTTGTAGATGGAAGTCAGATCCATGTCTGTATCTGAACGGAAATATTTTTCTGTGATAGGCCCCAGAAGTGTCTGGATGTCATTAATGGAAAGAATATTTTTAAAGTAATAAATAAAAATAAGCAGAAGAAGATGTTCCCTGGAATAACGTTTCTTTTCCGGGGACGGGAGCAGATTATTTTTGGCATAATTATTGATCATGGTTTTTGTCAGGATCTTATCTTCCGGATAACGCTTGGAGGAGGCAAGCTGTTCCTCCATAAAAGTAGTTACCTGATCCATGTATAAGTTAATGTTCGGAATATCTTCCGGTTTAATATAATCAATTCTTGAAATACTTTCCAGTATACTGCCTATCATATCCTGTGTATTGATCGTCATAGTTTATCACCTCTGCCTTCTATTATATAGTTTTCAAAACTACTTGTAAATATTTTTCTTACTGTTTTTATTAAGAATCAGGGAGTTACTGTCCAGGGGGAATTATCCTGCGGGGGGGCATATATATGTCAAAATTTCAAGACATACAGGGCATAATGCCATCACCGAAAGTGATTTGAATGTATCTTGCTCAGGTTGCTGTGAAGGTCGTGAGCAGTAACGTCAGGAATTATCAACCACATGAATGATCCGGTTTTTCTGGCGATATTCTCTGGGAGACTGTCCATATACATTTTTGAAGGCTCTGGAAAAGTGAAGCTGGTTGGGATAGCCTACCTGGATGCTGATATCTTTTACAGGCGTGTCCGTGGTTTTCAGAAGCTCCGCAGCCCTGGACATACGGTAGTGGATCAGGAATTCCTGTGGAGCCTGTCCGATCACTTCTTTAAAAATTTTGCCGAAGTAGCCTCTGTCCAGATTCAGTCTCTGAGCCATATCTTCTATGGTAATGGGAAGCGCATAATTCTGAGAGATAAAGGTAATGGCTTCATCCGTATAAAACTGGGATCGTTTTCCGTTCTGAACTCTGCGTCTGGAGGCGGAACCTGTAAGCAGGGCGTCCATGATCAGATAAAGGTGTCCGATCAGATGAAGGGACGAGGTTTCGGAGGGACTGGAAGCCAGATGGAGCAGTTCACTTTTCAGAGTTTCGGAAATCTGATGGGAGGTGGGGATAAAAACAGGGGATTCCGTGGAAAGTCCCGCAGTATCCAGGATCTCTTTTGCCTTCAGTCCGCTGAATTCCACCCATGCATATTCCCAGGGATCTTCTCTGTCGGCGAAATAGGTGTTGATCCGTTCCGGTTCAATGAGAAAACCCATACCGCCGTGAAGCTTGTATTCTTTTGTTGAGGTTTTTGTTTCGTTAACAAGAAGTGTGCCTTTGCCGGAAAAAATATAATGGAACAGAAAGTGATTTCTGACAGAAGGACCAAAGGAGTGGAGAGGACGGCATTTTTCATACCCATACTGGTATAAGGTCAGATCCATAAAGCGGTCGCCAGAAAACACATGGAACAAGGGAATAGGCATATTTATTCCTCCTTTTTAATTTGTATATGTGCAATAGTGCTAAAAAAATAATGATAATTATGTTATATTTAAACAAAAAAACTTGGTTTTTTTATATTATATACCTGAATGAGTAGTAACTTCAACTATATTCGTGAAAAAACGCATTATGATATAAAAATGGATTCATGCCTCCATTTACCGAAAGATAAGGTAATGATAAAATGGATTCATAAGAAACCGTATAAACTGTACAGAATATAAAGGAATCGAAAAACAGAGGAAAGGGGAAACGTAATGAGAAAAGTAAAACTGTTTACCTGGGCAGCCCTGGCAGGAATTCTTGGTTCCGGTATGGTGCTGTCCGGCTGCGGAGCTTCGGAAAAGGACAATGAAAAGACAAAAATAGAAATGGTCCAGTACAAACCGGAGGCAGTAAAAGCTTTTGAGAAGATGGAAGAAAAATTTAATGCCTCTCATGATGATATTGAGCTGGTCATAGAGTCTCCCAATGAGGCTATGACTGTTTTGAAGACCAGATTTATCAAAGAGGATCAGCCGGATATTATCGGAATCGGAGGAGATATTAATTATTCCAATTTTCTGGATGCGGATATGCTGATGGATATTTCTGACTTTGAGGGACTGGCAGATATCAAGCAGGCATATCTGGACATTGACAAAAATCTGGAATTTATTCCAAAGGATGGAGTATATGCAGTTCCTTATGCCGCAAATGCCGCAGGTATTCTTTATAACAAGGATATGTTTGAAGAAAATGGATGGGAGATCCCTGAAACCTGGAATGAGTTTCTTGAACTTCTTGATACCATTCAGGCATCCGGACAGCAGCCGCTTTATTTTGGATTTAAGGATGTCTGGACCTGTCTGGCGCCCTGGAATGCAATGGCCTGTGATCTGGCTCCCGCAGATGTGTGCCAGCAGGTAAACAGAGGAGAGACGACTTTCTCAGTGGAATACCGGGAACTGGCAGAAAAGATCCTTCAGCTTCTTCCCTATGCTCAGGAGGGTCCTTATGCATACAGCTATAATGACGCCTGCACAGCTTTTGCAAGAGGAGAGTCTGCCATGTACTGTATCGGAAGCTATGCGGTACCTCAGATTAAATCAGTAAATCCTGATATGAATATTGATTCTTTTGTGTTCCCGGCAAATGACAGCGCAGACGGTCAGATCCTGAACTCAGGTGTTGACCTTCAGTTCTGCGTTATGGAGGACTGCAAAGACAAAGAAGCCGCCTATGAGGTTCTGCGTTTTATGCTGGAGGATGAAAACATCCAGATTTATCTGGACGATCAGAATGCTGTGCCGTGCAAAGAGGGAGACTTTACCCTGCCTTCTATGCTGGACGGTATGAAGGAATATATTGAACAGGGAAAAATGACAGATTATCAGGATCATTACTATCCGGCGGAAATGGCTGTGGATGCAATGATACAGACATATCTTATGAATCAGGATACAGATGCCTGGCTGAAAAAATTTGACAGCGACTGGAAGCGATACAACCGTGATCTGATCCGCAAGGTGCAGGAATACCAGGAGGAAAACGGGGAAGGAGGAAGTAGATCATGAAAGGAAATGACAGAAAACGTACTTTTTTGCTGATTACCATTCCGATTCTGGCATTATTTTTTGTTTTTAATACGCTGCCTCTGATCAAGGGATTTATTTACAGCTTTACAAACTTTAAAGGGTATGGAAGCTATGACTGGGTAGGACTCAGAAATTATATTGATCTTTTTCAGGACGTAAGAGTAGGGAAATCCTATTTGTTTACCTTTAAGTTTGCCATTGTGGCAACTATTATTGTAAATATTTTCAGTCTGATCCTTGCCCTGGGGCTGAACAGTAAGATACGGGCAAAAAGTGCGCTCAGAGGAATCTATTTTATTCCCAATGTTCTGGGCGGCCTGGTAGTGGGTTATATTTTCAGCTTTATCTTTACTTATATTCTTCCAGCTGTGGGAAAAGCTCTTGGAATTGATTTTCTCAGCAGCAGTATGCTGGCAGATACAAAGAGCGCATGGTTTGCCATTGTAATCGTGGCTGCATGGCAGGCAATTGCAATGAATACGATCATTTATATTTCCGGTCTTCAGACTGTGCCGGAGGATGTGTATGAGGCGGGGGCCATTGACGGGGCAACCGGATGGACAAAATTCAAAAACCTGACTTTCCCGCTGATCGTGCCGTTTTTTACCATCAATATGGTTCTCTGTATGAAAAACTTCCTGATGGCATTTGATCAGATCATGGCATTGACAAAAGGCGGCCCTGCACAGAGCACAGAATCCATCTCATTTTTAATCTACAAAAATGGTATGGACGGCGGACAGTTTGGATTCCAGAGCGCCAATGCAGTGATATTTTTTGTAGTCATTGTTGCAATTTCTGTATTTCAGCTGACATTTATGAATAAGAAGGAGGAGCAGTTATAATGAAAGAAAAATGCAAGCACACAGGCAAAACCAACTGGCCTGTAACAATTCTTCTGATCATGGGCTGTTTTACGATCTTTTTTCCTCTTTATATGGCTGTGATCATTGCTTTTAAAAAGCCCTCTGAAATGACAAACGATATTATGGGAGCCCTTTCCTTTCCTTCTTCCTGGAGCTTTGACAATTTTGCTGAGGCAATGAGAGTGACTGACTTCTGGAATTCTCTGGGAAATTCTCTTCTGATCACAGCGCTGACAGTAATAATTGCCATTCTGGTACATTCTCTTGCAGGATATGCCATTGGAAGAAATATGGGAAACAGTAAATTTTATAAATTCGCATATCTCTACATCGTTAGCGGAATGTTTGTTCCTTTTGCTATTCTTATGATGCCTCTGGTAAAACAGACATCTCAGATGGGAATCGGAAACAGGGTTGGAGTAATTATCCTTTATGTGGTATTTTATATGCCTATGAATCTTCTTCTGTATTCCGGATATCTGAAAAATATTCCTCTTGCACTGGAAGAGGCTGCAAGAGTGGACGGAGCGGGAACCTGGAAAACTTACTGGAGTATTATTTTTCCGGTGATGAAGCCCATGCATGCAACGGTTGCCGTACTGACTGCCCTGGGAACCTGGAATGACGTAATGACACCTCTTGTAATTATGTCCGGCACAGGCAAGAACACTCTGCCTCTGGCGCAGCTTAATTTCCAGACGCAGTTCGGAACAAATTATAACCTGGCCTTTGCATCCTATCTGCTGGCTCTGATCCCGATTCTGCTGTTTTATCTGTTCTGTCAGAAACAGATTCTGAACGGTGTGGTAAACGGAGCAGTGAAATAGAAGTGAAATGATAAAAACAGAATTGAAATCATAAAGAAAGTATATCTCCACAGGGGATAAAGCGAGGAAACAATTATGGCAATAGCAGTGAATGAAAAAGTATTTACCCTTTGCACAAAAAACAGCATGTACCAGATGAAAGCAGATGAACATGGGGTACTGCTTCATACCTACTATGGAAAAAGAACAGAGCAGATGGATTTTTCCTATCTGATCCAGAAGAGGGATCACGGATTTTCCGGAAATCCTTATGATGCAGAAACAGACAGAAAATATTCACTGGATACGCTGCCTCAGGAATATTCCTGTCAGGGAAACGGCGACTACAGGGAAAGCGCTTTTGCTGTAAGAAACCAGTATGGAGTTTCTGCTTCTGATCTTAGGTTCCAGGGATATGAGATTCTGAAAGGCAAATATGAGATTCCGGGTTTACCGGCATTTTACGCAGAAGACAGCGCACAGGCGGACACACTTGTGATATCCATGAAAGACCGGGACGGGGAAATTCTGGTAAAGCTTTATTATGGTGTGTTTGAGGAATTTGACCTGATCACAAGGGCAGTCTGTGTGGAAAACCTGGGAGAAGAGGAGGTTTATCTGGAAAGAGCCCTGTCCTGCTGTGTGGATCAGACCTGCGGAAACTGGGACTGGATGACGTTTTATGGAAAACATGAAATGGAACGACAGGTTTCCCGTACGCAAATTCATCATGGCATACAGTCTGTGGGAAGTTTAAGAGGAACCTCCAGTCACCAGTATAATCCTTTTGTGGTTCTGGCAGCTCCTCATACAACAGAAACTCAGGGAAGCTGCTTTGGGGTGTCTCTTCTTTACAGCGGAAGCTTTCTGGCTCAGGCAGAAAAGGACCAGTTTGATCAGACAAGAGTTCTGATGGGAATCCACCCGGGGAATTTCTGCTATAAGCTGCTTCCGGGACAAAGCTTCTGGACGCCGGAGGCCGCTATGGTGTACAGTGACAGCGGTTTTGAGGCAATGAGCCATAATTATCATAAAGCTATCAGAAATCATCTGTGCCGGGGAAAATTTAAGAATGCCAGACGTCCGGTTCTGATCAACAACTGGGAAGGAACTTATTTTGATTTTACAGGGGAAAAGCTTTTCCATATGGCAGAGGAAGCGGCTGATATGGGCGTGGAGCTGTTTGTGATGGATGACGGCTGGTTCGGAAAAAGAGATTCTGACAACAGCGGTCTGGGCGACTGGTATGTCAACGAGAAAAAACTGGGCTGTACTCTTCAGGAACTTTCCGCAAAAATCCATGGCCTTGGCATGAAATTCGGTATCTGGTACGAGCCGGAGTGTGTATCTGAGGACAGCGATCTTTACCGGGCTCATCCGGACTGGGCGTTTACCGTTCCCGGAAGGAAGCCGGTAAGATCAAGAAACCAGCTGGTACTTGATTTTTCCAGACAGGAGGTGCGGGATCATATTTTTGATCAGATGAGCGCCGTACTGGATAAGGCGGAAGTGGATTACCTGAAATGGGATTTTAACCGCAGTATCTGTGACGTATATTCTGCCGCACTTCCTGCAGACCGTCAGGGAGAGGTACTGCACCGTTATGTGCTGGGACTGTATGAGTTTCTGGAGCGGCTTGGAAAACGATATCCGGATATGCTGATGGAAGGCTGCAGCGGCGGCGGCGGACGTTTTGACGCAGGAATGCTTTATTATACCCCTCAGATCTGGTGCAGTGATGACACAGATGCCATTGAACGTCTGGATATCCAGTACGGAACTTCCTTTTGTTACCCGGTCAGCACGATGGGAGCTCATGTATCCGCCTGCCCAAATCATCAGACAGGAAGATCTGTCCCTCTGAGTACACGGGCCACAGTAGCCATGGCAGGAACCTTTGGATATGAGCTTGATCCTGCAAAGCTGACTTCAGAAGAAAAGGCAGAGATCAGGGAACAGATTATAAGGTTTAAAGAGTATTATGAGCTGATACAGACAGGAGATTATTTCCGTCTTACATCTCCGGATACAGAAAGGTATTATTCCGCCTGGGAGTTTGCTGCTTTGGATAAAAAAGAGGCTCTTGTAAGCGTGGTGGCTTCCAGGGTACGCGCCAATGACCAGCCGGCCAGAGTGCTTCTGAGAGGACTTCAGGAAAACGGAATCTATGTCTGTGACGGAAAAGAATATACAGGAGGCGCGCTGATGTATGCAGGATTTCCGCTTCCGGAAGCCAAACAGGAATATGAGAGCTGGAATTTCCATTTTTTATTAAAAGAATAACGAATTTATCATGAACAGAAAATAAGGTTTTACAGCGTGACAGCTGTCAGAATCCCTTTTAAGCAGAATGAGTGCGGATCAGACTGCTTAAAAGGGATTTTTACTTTATTTTTACAAAAGAGGTCTTGACAGATGAAAATAGTTTATATATACTAACTTTAATGGGACTGTACATAATTAACACGGATGAGAGACTGGCATTATAAGACACAGAAAGAAGTGAAAAAATGATGCCGCTATCTATGGTAAATCAGGGAGAACCCCATATCGTTATCGGTACGCTGATCTCAGGAGGCGGTGTGGGAACAGGAAAAATCTGACAGAAGTCAGGAGGGATATTAATGGGAACATTTGTTGTACTTGCAGTTCTTATTCTGGCAGTGGGACTGGTGCTGAGAAGTATGATCCGGGCGAAAAAAGCCGGAAAATCTCTTCAGTGCGGCTGTGACTGCTCAAGCTGCGGAGGACATTGCTGCAGTTCAGGGCTAAAAGAAAATCACACAAAATAAAACGTGCAGGAAAGTCTGTGAATAAAAAAGTAATTTCTGTATATGATGATAGTAACAAAAGGCTGGTTAAAAATACCGGCCTTTTTTCATATCTTTATGTTGGATCATATGGAGGGATTACTATGTGGGGATTTATTGTGGCACTTGTTTCAGGCGCGCTTATGAGTATTCAGGGAGTTTTTAACACAGAAGTGACAAAGCAGACCAGCCTGTGGGTATCTACAGGCTGGGTTCAGCTTTCTGCCTTTGCTGTGTGCGTGCTTGCATGGCTTTTTACAGGCAGAGAAAGTATATCCGCTTTGTGGCAGGTGGAAAATAAATATACGCTGCTGGGCGGAGTTATCGGAGCCTTTATCACAGTTACCGTAATTCAGAGTATGGGATCTCTGGGGCCGGCAAAGGCGGCTATGCTGATCGTTGTATCCCAGCTTCTTGTAGCCTATGTGATCGAGCTTCTGGGACTTTTCGGTGTGGAAAAAGCCGTGTTTGAGTGGAGAAAGGTTGTGGGAATGGCTGTGGCTATTGCAGGTATCATAATCTTTAAATGGCAAAAATAGTACTTACCTATTGTAAAAGCACCGGGAATTCGTTAAAATAGGGTATGGTCAGGTATGAGAATCGGGGAAAAGATAAGGAGTGACCCGATATCATAGTACAGAAAACAAATCTAAAATCATTAAATCTGAGAATCCTGTTTCTTTTTTTCCTCTTTATTGTCAGCCCGGGAATAGGCGGCTGTGCGGATAAGGAGGCAGAGCTTCTTCTGGAAGAGGAGCAGGAGGAAATGTCAGCTCAGGCTGAAAAGACAGCTCAGGCTGAAAAGACAGCGGATAAGGAACAGGAGAATGACAGCGGTTCCCAACAGGAAGCTGCTGCGGAGAAGTCCACTCCTGCGCCCACACAGCCGCCGGAGGAAATTTATGTGGATGTGTGTGGAGCTGTGGTACAGCCCGGAGTATACGCAATGAAGTCTGACAGCAGAGTGTTTCAGGCCATTGAAGCCGCCGGGGGATTTCTTCCGGAAGCGGCGGGAACAAGCATCAATCAGGCATGTGCGCTAAGTGACGGACAGCAGATTTATGTACCTACAAAAGAAGAGGCAGAGAAGGGAATGGCAGGGCAGCCGTCAGGAGGCGCTGCAGATCCGGGTACCGGCGGAGCTGTAACGGAAGCAGCAGGAACAGGGGAAACGCAGGATTCAGGAACAGTAAATCTGAACACAGCAGATTCTGCAGCGCTTCAGACACTGCCCGGTATCGGCGAAGCCAAGGCCCAGGCCATTCTGGCCTACCGGGAGGAAAAGGGCGGCTTTTCCGGTACGGAGGAGCTGATGAACGTGCCGGGGATCAAGGAAAGCACCTTTTCAAAGATAAAAGACAAGATTGCAGTAGAATAAGGAGATTGTAAATGAGCAGGAAAGTATTAGTGGTAGATGATGAAAAACTGATCGTAAAGGGCATCCGTTTCAATCTGGAACAGGACGGTATGGAGGTGGACTGCGCTTATGATGGTGAGGAAGCAGTGGAAAAGGCAAAGGAAAAGCATTATGACATTATCCTTCTTGATCTTATGCTTCCCAAGATGGACGGCCTTGAAGTCTGCCAGCAGATCAGGGAGTTTTCCAATGTTCCCATTGTAATGCTTACTGCCAAAGGCGAAGATATGGATAAGATCCTGGGACTGGAATACGGCGCAGACGATTACATTACCAAGCCTTTTAACATTCTGGAGGTAAAGGCAAGAATCAAGGCGATCATGCGCCGCGCCCGTTCAGAAAGCGAGGAGAAGGAAAAGGCCAAGACCATTGAGACAGGTGATCTGAAGCTTGACTGCGAGAGCCGCCGTGTGTTTATTGCAGGCAAGGAGATCAATCTGACAGCGAAAGAATTTGATGTGCTTGAGCTGCTTGTATTTAATCCGAACAAGGTTTACAGCCGTGAAAACCTTCTGAATATTGTCTGGGGATATGAATATCCGGGTGATGTGAGAACTGTGGATGTACATATCCGCCGTCTCCGTGAAAAAATCGAGGCGAATCCCAGTGAGCCCAAGTATGTACACACCAAATGGGGTGTAGGCTATTATTTTCAGGCATAAGCAATGAAAAAGAAAAACAGGTTTTTTAAGAGTCTGCGTTTCCGGATCCTGATCATTCTGGTGATTCTGGGAATTGTACCCAGTGTGATCGTTACACGGATGATGATCAGCAACTATGAGAAACAGGCTGTGGCAGTAAGAGCAGGGGCTGTAAGCAGCCAGTGCAGTATTCTGTGCAATCAGATCATTAAGGAAAACTATCTGAATGATCCAAGTTCCGAGGCTGTAAACGGCAAGCTTGAAATGCTGTCCAATGTGTATGGCGGACGTATCCTGATCGTGGACAGAGATTTTAAGATCGTAAAGGATACCTACCATGTAGATGAGGGGAAAACTCTGGTTTCTCCAAAGATCATCCGCAGCTTTAAGAAAGGGGAACCTACGGATTATCAAAGAAAGGGACAGGTGATCGAGTTCGCAGTTCCTGTGAGAAGTGCGGATGTTCCTCAGATCCAGGGAGCCATGCTGGTGACGATCTCCTGCAGTGAGATCACGGCTACCATGATGGAACTGAATTATCAGGGGCTTCTTCTGATCGCAGTGATCGTGGTTCTGTCTGTTTTCCTTGGATATATTCTTGCCACTGTTCTGGTGAAGCCTCTTGCCCGTGTAACCAAGTCTATTGAAGATCTTACGGACGGATATCAGAATGATGAGATCTCCGTACCGGATTATACGGAGACAGAGCTGATCACAGATGCTTTTAATAAGATGCTGGCAAGAATGAAGGTTCTGGATGAATCCAGGTCCGAGTTTGTTTCCAATGTGTCTCATGAGCTGAAAACGCCAATGACCTCCATGAAGGTTCTGGCAGATTCTCTGGTAGGCCAGCAGGGAGTTCCGGAGGAGCTTTATCAGGAGTTCCTCCAGGATATTACTGCTGAGATCGACAGAGAGAACAGGATCATTACAGATCTTCTCAGCCTGGTAAAAATGGATAAAAAGACAGCCGATCTTTCTATACAGCACATGGATATCAACCAGCTTCTTGAGGACATCCTGAAGCGTTTAAGACCTATTGCGGATAAAAGGAGCATTGACCTGATCCTTGACAGCTTCCGTCCGGTGGAGGCGGATGTGGATGAGATTAAATTTACTTCCGCTATCAGTAATCTGGTGGAAAATGCCATTAAATACAATGTGGACGACGGATGGGTCAGAGTATCCATAGATGCGGACCACAAATATTTTTATGTGACTGTGGCAGATTCCGGGATGGGAATTCCGGAAGATTCCCTGGAGCGTATCTTTGAGCGGTTTTACCGTGTGGACAAATCACATTCCAGAGAGATCGGAGGCACGGGACTGGGACTTGCCATTACAAGAAGTACCATTGCCATGCATCATGGCGTGATCAAAGTATTCAGCAGAGAAGGCGAGGGAACAACGTTTTCCGTTCGTATTCCGCTGTCATATATTCCGTAGGAGGTGCCGGATGAAGAAATTTTTAAGTGTCCTTCTTCTGGCTGTTTCTGTATGTATGCTGGCTGCCGGCTGCAGTATTGAAGTAGAAGAACAGCAGACGCCGGATAAATACAGCTTTTATTATCTGAATGCAGCAGAGACAACTCTGGAGAGGGAAGCATATGAACCAAAAGAGGAATCAGCAGACTTTATGGTCCGTGAGCTGATGCAGAGCATTGGAAACAGGAAGGTTCCGGAGGACGGGATCGCACTGCTTCCGGAAGAGGTAATACTTAATTCTTATGATTTTCAGGATGATGTGCTGGTTATTGATTTCAGCGCCCAGTACCATGAAATGAGCAGAGCCAGAGAAGTCCTTACCAGAGCCGGGATTGTAAAAACCTTTTTGCAGGTGCCGGATATCCACCGGGTTCGATTTACTGTGGAGGGGCAGGAGCTTACGGATTCCCGGAACAATAAGATCGGGGATATGACAGAAGAAAGCTTCCTGGAGCTTTCCGGCAAGGATACCGATTACAGGTATGATACTTTTACCCTGTATTTCGCAGACAAAAGCGGGAAGAAGCTGGTAAAAGAGGAGAGAAATATTTATTACAGGCGTACCCTTCCAAAAGAAAGAGTGGTGCTGGAACAGCTTGCCAAGGGTCCCATGGAGGAAGGTCATTATGCGGTGATTCCGGAAAAATCCGTGATCCTCAGCGCTACCATTGCAGACCGGATCTGTTATATCAATATGAACAGGGCGTTTCAGGAGGAAGCTCTGGATGTGTCAGAAAGCATTCAGATCTATTCTGTAGTGAATTCTCTTCTGGATTCCTGCGAGGCAGATAAGGTTCAGCTTTCTGTAGAAGGAAGTATGGACGGAAATCTGAGAAGCAGTATGCCTCTTTACACATTTTATGAAAAAAATGATCAGTTGGTGGTTCACGAAAAAGAGGAATCCTGACAACTGTCATTCATATCTTTTTACATGATTTTATACGGAAAGGAAGGCAAATGACAAGACGTCCGGTTTGTCTTGTTTGCCTGTTCCTGATGCTGTGTATGTGTCTGGCTGATCTGGCAGGGGTTCCGCTGATACGCGGAAATCCTTTGCCGGAAACAGTGCAGACCTATATAAAAAAGCATCCGGACTCTGTGATCTGCGGGGAGGTGCAGAGATGTCAGGCAACAGAATTTTCCTTTTCTGTCTATCTGAAACAAGTCTATCTGATCTGTCGGTCAGAAAAAATTCCCATTGAAAATGTAAGAGTATTTTTAAAAACAGAAGAAGAGCTGTCGGCAGGCACGGCAGTGTGTATTTCCGGGAAGCTGGAACAGGTGGAAGCGCCCAGGAATCCCGGTGAATTTGATTCCAGACAGTATTATGCCTGCCAGCATATTTATTATTTTATGAAAAATGGGATCATAAAAAGAAAAAGCAGAGTCTATTCAGGATATCAGCAGTTTTTGCTTGATCTGAAAGACAGGATACATACGGTGCTGAAGCTTTCAGCAGGCAGGGATGCGCCTGTTTTTGAGGCAATGCTTCTCGGAGAAAAAAGCGAGCTGGATCAGGAGCTGAAGCTTCGGTATCAGATGGCGGGAATGGTCCATATTCTTGCTATATCAGGCCTGCATATCAGTATTCTGGGGATGGGGCTGTTCTCCCTTTTAAAAAGAATCGGGCTGGGGAACGCAGGGGCAGGACTTGTCTCTTTGTGTGTGATGCTTCAATATGGAATGCTTACAGGAGGAAGCGTGTCTGCCATGAGAGCAGTGTGTATGTTTGTTTTAAATGTAGGAGCAAGAGTTCTGGGACGGACCTATGATCTTATGACTGCACTGGCTCTCTCAGCAATTTTTCTTCTGCTTGATTCCCCTGCATATCTTTACAGCAGCAGTTTCCTTTTATCCTTCGGAGCAGTTGTGGGGCTGGGGGCGGTATCGCCGCATCTGATCAGAATTACAGGCGCAAAAGGAAAAGCAGGGAAAGCTCTGATTTCTTCTCTTTCTGTTCAGGCAGCAACGCTTCCGGTTATGCTGGTGTTTTTCGGAGAGGTGTCTGTGATCGGAATCCTTTTGAATCTGTTTGTTCTTCCCACTGTGGGAGGTGTTCTTATAAGCGGCCTGTGCTGCTCAGTGCTGGGGCTTTTCAGTGTGAATGCAGGGAGGGCGGCAGCGGTTCCGGGCAGAATACTTTTATGGCTTTACGAAAAAGTCTGTATGTTTGCCGGAAAGCTGCCTTTTTGTACCTGGATCGGGGGGCTTCCGGAAAGATGGCAGAGTATCAGCTACTATCTGCTGCTGGCATCAGGAATTATCCTGGCATATGTTATGGCATCCGGAATACAGAAAAAAGAAGAAAATCAGTTGGATGTTGGAAAAAAAGTGTCCGAGAACTCGGACAAAATCAGAGGAGTGTTCAGGAAAGCTGCAAAAAGGGCGTATCCTGCAGGGATTTTTCTTCTGGCAGCTGCGGCAGGGATTTTTGTCCTTTCCCGGAAACCTGGAAAGGAGCTCAGAATTACCTGTCTGGATATCGGACAGGGTGACGGGATTGTGCTGGAAATTCCGGATGGAGGAGTTTTTCTTATGGACTGCGGAAGCAGCAACAAGAAAAATACAGCCCAGTATCAACTTCTGCCTTATCTGAAAAGCAGAGGGATTTCTCATATAAACGGGATTATGATCTCCCATACAGATAAGGATCATATCAGTGGGATCATGGAGCTTCTTGAATTTATGGAGCAGGGCCTGACCTCTGTAAGAAGCGATGCTCTGATACTTCCTGACTGGGAGGAACCGCCGGAAGTATACAATACTCTGATCCATCTTGCGCACAGTGCCGGAATGAAGGTGCTTCAGGTGGAAAGTGGAAACAGTTTTCGTATGGGAGAAGCCGGTTTTCATATTCTGGCTCCTGCAAAAGACGCTCTGGGAGAAGATGTGAATGAAGAAGGAATGGTTGTAGAGCTGGAGTACAGAGATTTTCGCGGACTTTTTACCGGAGATGCAGGAGAACCTGCGGAAAAAGCAATCCTGAACAGGCTGAGAGATGTGGATTTTTTAAAAGTAGGGCATCATGGTTCCCGTTATTCTTCCTGCCGGGAGTTTCTGGATCAGGTGAAGGCAGAGGTTGCAGTGATCTCATGCTCAGACTCCAATACCTACGGGCATCCCTCACCGGAAACAACACTCCGTCTGAAAAAATCAGGGGCAAAAACAGAATTTACCATGAAAAGCGGGGCGGTGTCAGTCTGTACAGATGGAAAGAGGATGTGGGTGCAGAGATTTTTGGAAGAATAAATTAGGAATTTTCAAAAAAACTTGATTTTTCTTTAGCTCTTTTATATGATAAAACGTGAAAGGGAAAAAGCAGAAAATGTTTGACAGAATCTGACAGAATGAACCGGATGGCTGCCGGACTATGTGTTTTTACAGGAAACAGCTGAAAAAGCTGAGAAATAAAGGAGGATGCAAAGTGAAAGTTTTAGTTTACAGAAAATGCAGTACTTGTCAGAAAGCTCTTAAATGGCTGGACGCACATGGCATCAGCTTTGAGGAAAGAGCAATTGTAGAAGAACATCCAACATATGAAGAATTGAAAGAATGGTATGAAAAAAGCGGAATGCCCCTTAAAAAATTTTTTAATACAAGCGGAAATCTTTATAAACAGATGAATCTGAAGGATAAATTAAAGGATATGTCAGAGGAAGAGCAGCTGAAGCTTCTTGCCACAGACGGAATGTTGGTGAAAAGACCTCTCGTAGTCGGAACAGATTTTGTTCTGACAGGCTTCCGTGAAAAAGAATGGGAAGAAAAAATGCTTTAAGCTTCAGACACAATAATTGAGTTTCGGGGAAAGGAAACGGAGGAATAAAAATGTCAGATCACGAAATGATCAATCTGGATGAAATGGGAAGCCTGAAGACCAGTATGGAGAGCCTGCAGGAAACACTTCTGAATAATCACCGGATCGATCCAAACCTTTATATTGAGTATGATGTAAAAAGAGGACTGAGAGATTCAGCAGGTAAAGGCGTTCTTACCGGACTTACAGAAATTTCAGATGTAAATGCCTATGACCTTGTAAATGGAAGGAAGATCCCGGCTGAGGGAAGTCTGTATTACCAGGGCTATAATATTTATGATCTGGTAAACGGACTGGAAGGACATAAATTTGGATTTGAGGAAACCATTTATCTTCTGCTTTTCGGACAGCTTCCTTCAGAAAAGGAACTGGAAATGTTTAAAGAGGTGATGGCGCAGTTTGAAACTCTGTCAGGCCGGTTTGTGCGGGATGTTGTAATGAAGGCGTCCAATGCGGACATTATGAATTCCATGCAGAGATGTATTCTTACCTTATACACCTATGATTCCAGACCGGAGGATATTTCTGCAGAAAATGTTCTGCGCCAGAGTATTGAACTGATTGCCAAGCTGCCGCTGATCGCAGTTTATTCCTATCACTCATACCGCCATTTCCGTAAGGATGAGACTTTATTTATCCGGAATCCGCAGAAGGGGCTTTCTCTTGCAGAAAATATCCTTCTGATGCTGAGACCGGACAGCTCTTACACAGAGCTGGAAGCCAAGGTTCTGGACATTGCTCTGATGCTTCATGCAGAGCATGGCGGAGGAAACAACTCTACGTTTACCACCCATGTGGTTACTTCATCAGGAACAGATACCTATTCCTCAGTGGCAGCTTCTATCGGCTCTCTGAAAGGTCCGAGACACGGAGGGGCAAATCTGAAGGTGCAGGATATGTTTGCCGATATCAAAGCCCATGTGAAAAACTGGACAGATGAGGCAGAAGTAGAGGCATATCTGTGCAGGATCCTGAATAAAGAAGCCTTTGATCATTCCGGTCTGATCTATGGAATGGGTCATGCAGTATACACGCTGTCCGATCCCCGTGAGGTGATACTGAAAAAATTTGCCCGCAAGCTTGCCGAGGAAAAGGGAATGATGGAGGAATTTGCTCTTTATGAGCTGGTGGAGCGACTGGGAAGCCGTCTTGTTATGGAACAGAGGAAAATGTTTAAAAATGTGTGCGCCAATGTGGATTTTTACAGCGGCTTTGTGTATACTATGCTGGGCATCCCCAAGGAGCTGTTCACACCTATTTTTGCCATTGCCCGAATTCCCGGATGGAGCGCTCACCGTCTGGAAGAAATCCTTAACGCTGGCAAGATCATCCGTCCTGCATATAAATATGTTGGACATCATCAGGAGTTTGTTGCGATGCCGGACAGAGATCCCTGCATGGAGTATCCTTGTATGGATGAGGAAAATGATAAAAACGGGGATTGAAAAACAGAATTATTTCTGGTATACTGAACCGACATAAGGGAGTAGTCGGTATCATATGGAAAAATAAGATTTTTGAAAAATGGTATGATGAGGTCAACATTCTGGAGTAGATCCTGGCCCCATCTGAAATGACGAGACTTATCTGCACAGGGCGGATAGTCTCGTTTTTTGGTGTCCTGTGCAAGAAAAGCAGATCGTCTGTGCTTACTGCTTCTCTGATAAAATACTTACATTGGAGGAAAATCAAATGGGATTATGGGAACTTTTTGTACTTGCAGTGGGACTTTCCATGGATGCGTTTTCTGTGGCAGTCTGTAAAGGACTTTCTGTCTGTCAGATCAGAAAAAAGCAGATTCTGACAGTGGGACTGTATTTTGGATTTTTTCAGGGATTTATGCCCCTGGTGGGATATCTTCTGGGAACTGGCTTCCAGGAAAAAATCCAGAGCATTGATCACTGGATCGCATTTATTCTTTTGTCCCTCATCGGTATCAATATGATCCGGGAATCCGGAGGAGAGGCAGAAAATCTGGATGCCTGCTTTACATTTAAGGCAATGCTTCCTCTGGCCATAGCTACAAGCATTGATGCGCTGGCAGTGGGAGTGACCTTTGCGTTTCTGAAGGTTCAGATCATTCCGGCAGTCAGCTTTATCGGAATCACTACTTTTGTGATTTCCTGCGCAGGAGTTCTGATCGGAAACCGGTTTGGAGCGAGATATAAATCAAAAGCAGAACTTGCCGGAGGTGTTGTTCTGATCCTTATGGGAATTAAGATACTGTTGGAGCATACCATTCTGGCATGAAATAATCTGGAGAGAACATATATTTAATTTTTACAGAAAAAACGCCGCAGAACTGCTTTCGGACACCGGGTTTTACAGATAAGTACGTAACCAGGGTGACCGGCAGAGCTGCGGCGTTTTCAGTACCATAAAGCGATCCTCAGGAACTGAGGGGGTCTGAAGCAGACTTGTCCGATTTGTTATGCAATAAGATAGTTTGCTGCCATTCGTTCAAGCTCTTCCGGATTTGCATTTCTCCATGTATGGAAATCCTGTCCGGACAGGGCAACTGTTTTTCCGAGGGTCACAAGAAACTCAGGAATATCTTTCTGAAGAATGGTTCCGATTTCTTTTCCCATGGATTCATTTCCCTGTGTCTGACAGCCATTGATATAAAGCACAAAAGCCGGCTGAACTTTGCCGTCTACAGATTTTGCGGCACCACGGAAACCGATCTCTCCGGTCTGATGTGTTCCGCAGGAGGACGGGCACCCGGAAATATGAATCTGTGGAAGGGCTCCGTCCGGAATTTCTGCTTCATGGACTGCTTTTACGCAGGAGAGCAGAAGCTCCTGAGAGTCGCGAAGCCCGATCTGACAGATGGAAGCTCCGATACAGCTTACAGAGGTTTCAAAAAGAGATTCAGCTCCGTCTTTTGTCAGTTCCAGAATTTTTTCTGCTTCTTTTCCGGTAAGATTTACAATATATGCGCTTTCATCAGGAGAAAGACGGATTTCCGCATCTCTGATGCCTGCAAGATATTCTGCAAGACGACAGACGGATTCAGCAGAAGGCTGACCGCCAATAGGATGCCAGATAACAGTGTAGAGTCCCTCCTGTTTCTGGGCAATCACACGGGAACTTTCCGGAGCATTGCCGTCCGGCTGTTTGGATACCGAGGAAACATTTACAGTAATATCCAGATTCTCTCCGGAAGCAAAAACCTCATCCAGTTTTTCCAGATATGCTTTTTTATAGTTTTCCGCGCCGCCCAGAGAATCCTGCATGTAGCGGGTTCTTGCTTTTGCGCGGTTTTCATAATTTCCATATGCGCAGAAAGTCAGCCACATGGCTTTAATATAGTAGAGAATCTTTGATGGCGGAACAGATTCAGCAACCTTGATACCAAGGCGGGGATTGTTTCCAAGTCCTCCGGCGCTGTATACGTCAAAGGTTCCGTTTTTATTTGCTGCAAATCCCAGGTCACGGTAGGTTGCATGAGTAAGGTTGGCAGGTGAATTTGAGAATCCCACCTTTAATTTCCGGGGCATTTTCGGAGCTTTTATAAAATTCATAAGATATTCTCCGGCAGCCTCTGCATAGGGCAGCACATCAAAATATTCGCCTGATTCCACACCGGAAAGAGGAGAACACATGACATTGCGGGGGAAATCACCGCCTCCGCCCATGGTAACAATACCTGAGGAAAGCGCTTCTTCTGCCAGTGTGCAGATAGTATCCGGCTGAAGATCATGAAGCTGGACTGTCTGACAGGTAGTAAAATGGATACGGCTGATCTTGTGCTCCTGAATCGCCTCTGCTGTAAAAGCAAGCTTTTCCTTTGTGATTCTTCCGGCAGTCATCCGGAGACGGAGCATTCCCTTTTTTCCGTCTTTTTGTGCATAGCTTCCGTACAGACCGGAAAAGCCTTTGTAGTCTTTTTTTGTTATTTCGCCGTTATAAAATGCTATGGTTTTTTCTCTGAAAGCGGGCATATCCTGTTTCCAGGACTGCGGATCGATTTTGTAATTCATTCATGTACCTCCGTTTAGATGAACCTGCAGCAGTAAAAGATGATTCTGCGCAGATGTTTTTGAGTGAAAAAGTCAGGAAGTCCATGTGGAGCAAAAACTTTCTGACATGTTTATATTATAAAGGTGCGGGAGAAGAAAGTCAAAATAAATTAAAGCGCCAGAAGTTCCGGACGCTAAGAAGGAAACACGGAAAAAGAGGCGGAAATAAAGCCTGAAACAAGGCTGCCTTCATTGCGCAAAGCAAAGGAAACTGATATACTGAAAGAAACCGTTCTGTGTATTTTCAGAGGGGAAAATTGTGTGGTAATCATGCATGGGGACAGAATATGAAAAAGAAGGACAGAAGTGGAACAACCATTAAAGATGTAGCGAGGGAAACAAATCTTGCAATTTCCACAATCTCCAAATATATGAATGGAGGCACAGTCAGAAAAAAAAATCAGGAGCTTATTGAAGCGGCAGTAAAAAAACTGAACTATTTTCCGAACAATACTGCCCGATGGCTTCGGACAAGCAAAACTTACAGAGTCGGTGTAATTGCGGGAATTGTAAACAGCCCTCATACGTCAGCGATACTGAATGAAATAGAAAAGAAGCTGAGAGATCATGGATATTCTGTTTCATTTTTCAGTTTTGATGAAAACCTTGATAAAACAAAAGAATATGTGGAGTATATGATCGCAAATGGAGTGGACGGGATGCTGATCACAATTCCGGGAAATACGGATGGACATCTGATCCTTCCGGAAAACCTGAGAGTTCCGGTGGTTACCATTGAAGAAAACAGTGGGATCATACAGGGGGACTGTGTACAGACAAGCTGCACTCAGGGAGCTTATGAGATTACGGAGTATCTGATAAAAAACGGACATTCCAGAATTGCGGTTATTGAGGGACGCAGAAATTCTCTGACTGCCAGCGAGAGAATGAAAGGATATTTCAGGGCTATGGAGGATTATGGAATTCCTGTAAGACCGGAATATGTTGTTCAGGGTGATTATGTGTATCAGGGGGGATACAGAGGAATTCATGAGCTGTGGAAGCTTAATGAAAAACCAACAGCTGTTTTTGTGACAAATTATGATATGAGTATGGGAGCTATGGAAGCGATTTATGACCTGGAAATAAGGATTCCTCAACAGCTGTCGGTTGCTGTATTTGATGATTTTGAACTGTCTGTTATGGTGAATCCCAACTTGACGTCAGTGCGTCAGCCGCTTGTGGAGCTGGCGGATGCGGCCTGTGAGCTTTTGCTGCGGAGAATGAATGGAGATGAAAGTGATTATCCGAAAAGAATCAGACTGAAGCCATCCTGTATTTACCGGGAGTCGGTTCAGAATCTCAACAGCAGTCAATAAATTTGTTAAATAAAATAGTTGACTATTTTTATCCAGAATGATAAAATATTGTCAATCAAGAAAAATGGAGGGTACAATTATGAATCAGTGTTTTGGATGCTCTACCTGCAAAAGCGCAGATAAGCCGTTGGAAGGATTTATCGCGGATCTGCCTATGGAAACTTCCCATCACAGAGTAGAGGGACAGAGTGCAAAGTGTGGATTTGGTCTTCAGGGTGTCTGTTGCAGACTCTGCTCTAACGGACCGTGCCGTATCACACCAAAGGCGCCAAGAGGAATCTGCGGAGCAACTGCAGATGTTATTGTAACAAGAAACTTTTTAAGAGCAGTGGCATCAGGCTCCGGCTGCTACATCCACATTGTAGAAAATACTGCACTGAACGTACTGAAAACAGCACAGGCAAAAGGCGAACTGAAAGGCCTGAATGCGTTAAACTATCTGGCAGATGAAATGGGCATTGTATGTGATGACATTTACGAAAAGGCAGAAAAAGTTGCGCGTAAGGTTCTGGATGATCTGTATAAGCCGGAATATGAAAAAATGGAGCTGGTAGAAAAGCTTGCCTATGCACCGCGTTTCCAGAGATGGAAAGAGCTGGGAATTCTTCCGGGAGGTGCAAAGGGAGAAGTATTCCACGGAGTGGTAAAATGTTCTACAAACCTGAATTCCGATCCGGTTGATATGCTTACAGACTGTCTGAAGCTTGGAATTTCCACAGGACTTTACGGACTGACACTGACAAATCTTCTGAACGATATTCTCCTGGGAGAGCCTGAGATCCGCATGGCTCCGGTAGGACTTCGTGTAATTGACCCTGAATACATAAATATTATGATCACCGGACATCAGCATACAATTTTTGTTGATCTTCAGGAAAAACTGAAAAGCCCGGAAGCAGTTGCAAAGGCACAGGCGGCAGGTGCAAAAGGCTTTAAGCTTGTAGGCTGTACCTGCGTAGGACAGGATCTTCAGCTTCGCGGCGCTCATTACACAGAGGTGTTTGAAGGACACGCAGGAAACAACTACACAAGTGAAGCGGTTCTTGCCACCGGCGGAATTGACGCAGTTCTTTCTGAGTTTAACTGTACTCTTCCGGGAATTGAACCGATCTGTGATGAGCTGAAGATCAAACAGATCTGTCTGGATGATGTGGCAAAAAAAGCAAATGCAAAAATGATGCCTTTTGATTTTGACAGACGTGAAGAGCAGAGCATGGAAATCATTGACGAGATCGTAGAAGCATATAAGGCCCGCAGAGGCAATGTTCCTATGAATCTGTTCCCGGAGCACGGAAACGACGATACTTTAACAGGTGTAAGTGAAGTATCTCTGAAAAAATTCCTGGGCGATACCTGGAAGCCGCTGATCGATCTGATCGTATCCGGAGATATCAAGGGAATTGCCGGCGTGGTAGGATGTTCCAATCTGACAGCAGGCGGACATGATGTGCTTTCCGTAGAGCTTACAAAAGAGCTGATCGCAAAGGATATTCTTGTCCTGACAGCAGGATGTTCTTCAGGCGGTCTGGAGAACTGTGGTCTTATGGAGCCTTCCGCAGCGAAGCTGGCAGGTCCGAAGCTTCGCGCAGTCTGTGAAAAACTGGGAATTCCGCCTGTATTAAACTTTGGTCCCTGTCTGGCAATCGGCCGTCTGGAGATTGTTGCAACAGAGCTGGCAAAAGAAATCGGCGTAGACCTTCCTCAGCTTCCGCTGGTACTTTCTGCAGCACAGTGGCTGGAAGAGCAGGCGCTTGCAGACGGATGCTTCGGTCTGGCTCTGGGCTTGCCGCTTCATCTTGGACTTCCGCCATTTGTAACCGGAAGCAAGCTGGTGACCAAGGTTCTGACAGAGGATATGAAACAGCTTACAGGCGGTCAGGTAATCATTAACGGAGATGCAAAGGAAAGTGCAGATATTCTGGAAAAGATTATTATGGAAAAACGTGCTGGCCTGAATATTTAAAAAGGAGGCTGCTTATATGAAAAGAATTATCATAGAAGCTGAAAAATGTGACGGATGCAAAAGCTGCAGCCTTGCCTGTATGCAGGCACACAGAAAGGATTCCGGAGATATTTATACCCTGGATCTGAACGATATTAATAATGAAAGCCGTAACTTTATCTATAAACAGCCAGACGGCTCCTACCGTCCGATTTTCTGCCGCCACTGTGATGAGCCGGAGTGTGTGATCTCCTGTATGAGCGGCGCTCTTACCAAGAATCCGGAGGATGGACATGTTTATTATGACAAAGAGAAATGCGGTTCCTGCTTTATGTGTGTAATGAACTGTCCGTACGGGGTTCTGAAGCCGGATGATGCAACAAAATCTGTAGTGATCAAATGCGATTTCTGCAAAGATCTTGGCGGAGAGCCAAGCTGTGTAAAAGCCTGTCCGAAGCAGGCAATTCACGTAGAGGAGGTATAACATATGAAATATGTGATAATCGGAATCGGCGCAGCAGGTATGACTGCAGCCAAAACTCTTCGTGAACTGGCTCCGGAAGATGAAATCGTAATGATTTCTGTAGATGAAAAGCCACATTCAAGATGTATGCTCCACAAATATCTGAGCCATGAAAGAAATGAAGACGGACTGAATTTTGTTCCTTCAGATTTCTTTGAGAAAAACAGGATCACCCAGGCTGCAGGACAGAGAGTAGAAAAGCTGGATACAGAAAAAAAACAGGTGATCTGTGACAAGGGCTTTGTATGTTCTTATGATAAGCTTCTGATTGCTACCGGAGCAGAAAGCTTTATTCCTCCTGTGGGGGCTCTTCGTACTGCGCCCAATGTATTTGGACTGCGTCATTTAAGTGATGCCAAAGCAATTGACAAATGTGCAGAAAACGCTCAGAAAGTTGTGATCATTGGATCCGGACTGGTAGGATTGGATGCTGCCTACGGACTTCTGGAACAGAAGAAGGACATTGTGATCGTGGAAATGGCTGACAGAATCCTTCCTATCCAGCTGGATGAGACAGGAGCTGCACAGTACCAGAAGCTTTTTGAACAGGCAGGCTGTCAGTTCCGCCTTGGCAGAAGAGGCGCAGATACTGTCTGCAATGATGCCGGTGAAGTTACTCATGTGGTTCTGGATGATGGAGAGAAGCTTTCCTGTGATCTGGTGATCGTAGCAGCCGGAGTGAGAAGCGCTGTAGCGGGATTTGAGGACAGTGGTCTTCTCATTGACCGCGGAATCCAGGTAAATGATTATCTGGAAACAAGTGTCAAAGACGTTTATGCAGCAGGTGATGTGACAGGTCTTTCCGGAATCTGGCCAAATGCTCAGAAGCAGGGCAAAATTGCAGCTCAGAATATGGTCCTTGGCAATAAATATCAGTATGAAGACCGCTTTGCCGCAAAGAACACCATTAATTTCTTTGGTCTGGTTTCTCTGTGTGTGGGAAAACTGAATCCGGAAGAGGGAGATGAAGTTATTGCCAGAGAGGCAGCCAATCAGTATCAGAGAGCGATCTTTACAGACAACAAACTGGCAGGTTTCCTTCAGCAGGGTGATATTTCCCATGACGGAATTTATCAGTACCTGATCAAGAATCAGATTGATCTCAGTGATAAAAAAGACAGAATATTCAGCCTGAGCTTCGGAGACTTTTACGGAGTAAAAGAAAACGGAGAATATAGTTGGAGATAATAAAGAAATAAGACATAAATAGTAAAAGAGTACAGCCCTTATTTTTGACCATGAGGAGCTGTACTTTTTGTTTATAGAAATTGATGGTATGTACAACGGGATGTTATACAGATAATTACGGAGCTGGTTTGTTTGTTTTATTAAGCAATGCTTTCTCTCCTGCATGCAGATTTCGAACCGATTTTCCGGAATGGAACTGTACATTGATAATTTCTGTACAGGGAAAGTCGCTATAATCACCGGAAATACGGCGAAGCAGGATTTCGCAGGCTTTGTTTCCAAGAGCTGTAAGATCCTGTGCAACACAGGTCATGGAAGTGTGCATTGCGCGGAAAAGAGGATCGTAATCAAAACATACAAGAGAAATATCTCCGGGAATATTTAGTTTTGCAGAATTAATTGCAGACAGACCTCCCATTGCAGCCAGGTAATTTGTAAAAAAAACGGCAGTAGGAGGTGCTGGGCTTTCTAATATTTTCAGCAGCTTTTGTCTGTTTTGAAAAATGACGTCCTGTGTTTCAGAAAAAATAATCGGTTCGCAGTCATAAGGCTTCTGAAGCAGATTAAGACCATGTTGGCGGTAGATATCTAAAACTGCCTGAACTCTGGTTGCTACTGTGTAAGAGTGAACAGAGTGATTCAGAATACAAATATCCGTATGTCCGTTTTGAAAAAGATGCTCTGCCAGAAGAGCACAGCCGTTGTAATTGTCGGAGAGAACGCAGTCTACAGGATATTTTTGCCTTGTAACAGGAAGCTGGTCAAGTAATACTACAGGGATTCCGGCGTCTTGAAGCAAATGATAATAGTAATCCTGGTTATCAAAGGGAAGCATGACCAGACCTTCAAAATTTTGAGAAATAATATCCTGAATAACAGCTTTTTCACGTTCTTTATCAAAATTATAGGAACAGGTGATGACTGTATACTGGCGGCTGGTAAAATAATGTGATACGGTTCCGATCACAGGTCCCCAGAAATAATTGCCAAGATCAGAAATAAGAACACCAATGGTGCGGGTCTTTTTTGAGCGAAGCATTTGAGCAGAACGATTGGGCTGATAGCCCAGACGCTGAATTGCGTCCTCGATCAGTTTTCGATTGTTTTCCTGTATTTTTATATGGTTCAGATATTTGGAAACAGTAGCTGTAGAAAGTCCTGTTTCTCTGGCAATATCTTTAATTGTGACTTTCATATAGCTCTCCCTTCTTTGAATTCATATGAGAATATCTGTATCATTTTCTTAATGATATCATGAAAATTCAGAATTTACAATTATATACGTTGGATTTACCAATAGCTTCATGTGATATAAGAGCTAAAAAACAAAACGTTTATAGTTAAAAATACCAAAAATAAACAAAAATATTGTGTAAAAATGCTGAAAAAAACTTATATAAAAAAGAAATATTGACAAAAATGATAGGGGTGGGGTAAAATAAAGCTACAAATAAAACGAAACGTTTAATATTAAAAGCGAAAGGAGTAAAAAAATGAAGAAAAAATTAATTGCTGCTGTGACAGCCCTTGCAATGGTAGCGTCCACCGGAAGTATCGTATTTGCAGACGAAGCTGTTGATTATGATGTGGAGAATCATGAGTTCAAAGATGTTACGATTACTCTTCATACCAGATGGGATGAGGCAGATATTTCAGGACCGCTTTATCAGGATATTGTCAATGGGTTCATGGAAAAATATCCTGGAATCACAGTTGAATGTATTAACATTCCTACAGAGTCCGAATGGCTGAATTCAGAATCAGTTCTTATGTCTGACGAGAGTTCTATGCCAAATATCATTCAGGAATACGGCGGTTCCCGTACTGCAGGGTATATTGAGCAGGATTTGATTGTTGATATGACTCCTTATTATGAGCAGTATCCGGAATGGAAGGCAAGATTTAATGCAATGGGCGAAAGTCTTACTGATTTCTCAACATATGGATACGAAGGAAGCTACGGTATTCCATTTACTGCATATCAGGTAATGCTTTTTTATAATGAAGATATTTTAAATGAAAATGGAATCGATCCGGCTTCTATAAAGAGCTGGGATGACCTTATGGCAGCCTGTGAGACCTTAGAAGCTAATGGAGTACAGCCGTTTGAAATGGGTGAAAAGGATGATTACCGTTTTGGACATCTTCACTCAGCACTGAATTATAAAACTTATGGATGCGATATGGCAGAAAAGCTCGGAACAAGAGAAGTCGCTTATGACGGAGAAGAGCAGAAGGCAATTTATCAGATGATTAAGGATGCCGCCGATAAGGGATATCTTGGAACAAATCTTCTCGGTATTGATGACGGTCAGGAAAGATCACTTTTTAACACCGGAAAAGCAGCCTTTTTGTTTATGGGAACCTGGTATTGTGCAGAAGATAAAACAGGTGTGGAGATTTATGACAACGAAAAAATTCATGCAATGCGTTTTCCGTATGTAAATGAAGAATATGCGCTTCAGGATATGGGCGGAGGAAATGAAGCCTATTATGTGGTAAATACAGGTGATCCGGAAGAGGTTGCGGCATCTGTTCTTTTCCTGAAATACATGACAAGCGAAGAAGTTGTAAATACATTTGCAGAAGGCTATCCTTCTCCTCTCTGTGTGGAAATTACAACAGATGCAGGAAATTATCTGAGCAAGGAAGCAAGTGCTATTATTGCAGAAACAGAAGAGGTACGAGGAGATATTGAGAACTATGACATCGCAACACATATGATCAATACCGTTCGTCAGGCTCTTCAGGGAATCGCAATGGGATCATCCATTGATGATGTAGGTAAGACGATTGTAGACCTGATTGCAGAGTATGAATAAATGAAATACGTACAGGTAATGCAGTGAATACATAATGCAGGGCGGGTGTCACCAGCGAAAGTGTTCGGTGATATCCGCTCTTTAAAATTGGAGGGCTGATTATGTTTCTTAAGTCAAAAAACTACAGAAAGTCCTATCTGAAATCTATTCTTTTTATTCTTCCGGGCGTTGTACTGACAGTTGCCTTTGTTATTTATCCTGTTGTAAATACAGCATGGCTGTCACTTAATAATTGGAATGGTATCGGAGGAGCGCCTGTAACATGGGTGGGACTGGAAAATTATATTAAGGTTCTTACAAGCGACAAGTTCTGGAAAAGTATGCTGAATGCTTTGTATTTTATGATTGGCGGATTCTGCATCCTGATGCCGATTGCTTTTGGTATGGCTCTTCTTGTAACATCCAAGTTGAAAGGAATTAAGTTTTTTAAGACTTCTTATTTAATGCCGGTAATGTTGGGAACTACAGCGGTAGGTCTTATGTGGACATTTATTCTGAATGCCAATTTTGGCGTTCTGGCACAGTTTTTAAGAGTGATCGGACTGGAAGAACATATTATAAACTGGCTGGCAACGCCTACGGTTAATATATGGTGCATTGTTCTGGTAAATGAGTGGATGTATGCCGGATATAATATGCTGATTTTTGCAGCGGGTATTGTTGCAATTCCGGACGAAATTCATGATGCGGCATTATTGGATGGATGTACCGGCTTAAAAAAGATTATTTATATTACAGTTCCCCTCTGCAAAAATATGTTTATGGTATTCTCAGTTATTTGTGTTACCGGATGTCTGAAGGCATTTGATCTTGTGTGGGCAATGACAGGAGGAGGTCCTATGGATTCCAGTGCCACACCAGCTGTTCTTCTTTATACACAAGGATTCCAGTATAAGCTTATGGGGCGAAGCGGTGCGATCAGTATTATTCTTCTGGTGCTGGGACTTGTGTTGTCGGTATTGCTGAATAACGTAATATTTAAAGAAAAAGACTGATAACTGGCAGGATAACCGATCCTTGAAGAAAGGAGAACATAATGAAAAACTACAGAACTTCAAAAAAAATAAAGATTTTTGCACAATATTTTATTGCCATTTTTATGGCTGTTGTAACCTTTTTTCCGTTGATTGTAACCTTTATTTCCTCATTAAAAACAAATGATGAGATTCTTCTGGGAATGTTTTCTATACCGAAGGAACTGCATTTTCAAAATTATCCGGATGCGATCAGGATTGCCAATGCATTAAGATCCATAGGGAATTCGTTGTTTGTAGCTATTATTACATTGATCGTCACGGTTATAATTGCAATGCCGGCAGCATATGTGATTGCAAGAAAAAGCTTTGGCTATCTGAAGGCGGCCTATTTTCTGTTCATGGCCGGGGTTATGGTTCCTGTACACTGTACTCTGGTTTCTGTATCAAAGATTTCCAGTGCACTTGGAACAAAGAACAGTTATACCTTTCTGATTCTGATCTACACAGCTTTTAATCTGTCTCAGGCAATCTTTTTGTTTACCGGATATATCAGAGGACTGGACAGAGGACTGGATGAGGCGGCAAAAATTGATGGCTGTGGGGATTTGAAGCTTCTTACGATGATCATTACACCAATCTGTAAACCGATTATTGCAACAGAGGCTATACTGGTATTTATTTATGGTTATAGCGAGCTGATATTCTCCTTGATTTTAATTACAGACAGTAATAAGTATACGATTTCAAGAGCAATGCTGAATTTTACAGCAAACTTTACAACTGATTATGGACCGCAGTTTGCCTTTGTCATTATGTCCATGATACCAATGTTAATCATCTATCTGTTTCTCCATGAGAAGGTAGAGGCAGGCATGCTTGCGGGTGCAGTAAAAGGCTGATACAGATTATTTGCAGTATATATGGAGGGTTTTGATTATGAAGGATACAAAACAAAAATGGTTTAAGGATGCGAAATATGGATTGTTTATTCACTGGGGACTTTATAGTATTCTGGCAGGAGAGTACAGGGGGACTAAAACTGACAGAATAGCAGAATGGATTGAAAATGATCTGAATATTCCTGTAGAGGAATACAGAAAGCTTGCAGAACAGTTTAATCCTACAGGCTTTCATGCAGATGATTTTGTAAAACGTGCAAAAGAACAGTGGGGCATGAAATATATTGTTCTTACTGCAAAGCATCATGAAGGTTTTGCTATGTATGATTCTAAAGTCAGTGATTTCAATGTAGTAAAAGCAACTCCGTATGGAAAAGATATTCTGAAGGAACTTCAGGTTGCATGTGAGAAACATGATGTAAAAATGGGACTCTATTATTCTCAGGCTCAGGACTGGGATGATCCCAATGGATATATGCACAGAAAAGATAACTCCGGAAAAGATTTCCAGAAATATCTGGATGAAAAATGTAAGCCTCAGATAAAAGAACTTCTGGAAAATTATGGGGATATTTGTCTGATATGGTTTGATACTCCTATGGGAATTACTGTTGCTCAGACACAGGAACTGATTGATCTTGTAAAATCTATTCAGCCTAATTGTCTTTTAAGCGGACGTACAGGGAATCATATGGGGGACTATATGACAACAGGCGATAATTTTATTCCAAGGCTTCCTTATGAGGGTGACTGGGAAATTCCGGCAACAGTAAATGATACCTGGGGATACAATAAATTTGATACCAACTGGAAGAATCCAGATGACATTATCAGTCGTCTTCTGAAGATTGTAAGCCGCGGCGGAAATTATCTTCTGAATGTAGGACCCACAGCAGAAGGAATCGTTCCGGAAAAATGTGTGGAGGTTCTGAATAAAGTAGGGAAATATGTAACTGAAAACAGTGAAGCAATTTTTGGAACAAGACCTCTGGGCGTTTATGCATATGAGATTCCGGGAATTGAGCTTACAGGAAGAGAGCATAAGCTCTATGTTCATGTTCTTTCGCCGAGAACCCGTATTGAGCTTCTCAATATAGGAAATGAATTAAAAGATGCGTATGTATTAAGTACAGGAGAGAGGCTGGAATACAGTACTTTGAAATGCTGTGAGGGAGATGGAATGATTGAGGTAGAACTTCCGGAGAATCTTCGTTCTCAGAAGAATTTCTGTGTATGTCTTGAGCTGGCAGAAGAAGAACCGATATTCGAGTCTATTAAGGGGTAATTGATATGAACGAAAGAGGATATCTTCAAAAAATTGATGAAGTGATTGCACAGGGATCATATACAGATACCTGGGATTCTCTGTGTGAGCATCCAACGCCAAAATGGTATGAGAAAGGAAAATTTGGGATTTTTATTCATTGGGGCGTATACAGCGTTCCTGCGTTTGGAAATGAATGGTATCCCAGAAATATGTATAAGAAAGGTTCAAGTGAAAACCTTCACCATGTAAAAAAATACGGTACGCTGGATAAATTTGGATATAAGGATTTTATTCCCATGTTTAAAGCTGAAAAGTTTGATCCTTCTCAGTGGGCGGAGCTTTTTAAAGAAGCAGGTGCACAGTTTGTCGTTCCTGTGGCAGAGCATCATGATGGATTCAAGATGTACGCCAGTGAGCTTGGAAGCTGGAACTCAGCAGAAATGGGACCAATGAGAGATGTTTTGGGTGAGCTTAAGACTGAAATAGAAGAAAGAAATATGGTTCTGGGTGCATCTACTCACCGTGCAGAAAATTACTGGTTTTTTAATGGAGCGCGTGAGATACCGGAAGCAGATGTGAATAATCCGGAGTATGCAGCGCTTTATGGAGCGGCAGCAGGAATAACCAGAGATCATAGTAGTATTTATGACAACTCGCCCACAGAAGAGCATATGGAAACATGGCTTGCTCATACTTGTGAACTGGTGGATAAATATCATCCGAAGCTGATCTTTTTTGACTGGTGGATTCAGCAGTATGCATGGAAGCCATATCTCAGAAAATTTGCAGCATATTATTACAACCGTGCAGAACAGTGGGGCGTGGAGGTTGCCATTGACGCGAAGTTTGATGCCTATGTTCATGGAAGCGCAGTAAAAGATCTGGAAAGAGGACAGCTTGACCATATTACTCCTGATCTCTGGCAAAATGATACCTCTGTTGCCAGAAATTCCTGGGGTTATACAGAAGGAAACGATTATAAGAAACCTTCGGATATCGTTCTTGATCTGGTCGATGTGGTCAGCAAAAACGGTGCCTTGCTTCTGAATATTGGTCCGAAGCCAGACGGAACGATTCCAGCCGAAGATACTCAGATTCTGCGTGAAATCGGTAAATGGCTGAAGGTAAACGGAGAGGCCATTTACGGGACAAGATACTGGAAGGTTTTTGGCGAGGGACCTACTGTAGTTCCTGAGGGCCATTTTACAGATACATATGAAAAGAAATTCACTTCAGAGGATATCCGTTTTACAAGCAGGGGAAATCATATTTATGCCACGGTGCTGCACTGGCCGGAAAATGGAGAAATTCATATAAAATCACTTGGTAATCATATGAAGTTTTTAAAATCATCTATAAAAGATGTTGAACTTCTGGGAACAGATCTGCATCCGGCTTTTGATCGGACAGAAACTCTGAATATTTTCTGCGGAAAAGTGATCGAACCGGGAGATATGCCTGTGGTATTAAAAATCATTATTGAATAAATATGTTGGAAGGCCTGTAAGAAGGGCAGAGAGGAGGCTTGCATGAGCAAAAAAAGATTTACCGGAAACTGGGAATCTGTAAAATCACATCAGATTCCGAAATGGTATGATGACTGTAAGTTTGGGATTTTTATTCACTGGGGACCTTATTCTGTTCCTGCTTATGCGCCCCATACCTGGGAGTTGGGCGAGGTGGATTCCAAGGAGTGGTTTTTGGATAATCCCTATGCTGAATGGTATTATAATTCCCTTAATATCGGAAAAGGCCATACTTATGATTATCATATAGAAAAGTATGGAAAAGATTTTAAATATGAAGATTTTATTCCTATGTGGAAAGCAGAAAAATGGGATCCCGGAAAGTGGGCAAAGCTGTTCAAAAAAGCCGGGGCGCAATATGTAGTACTGACAACGAAACATCATGATGGATTTTGTCTTTATCCCAGTAAGTACACGGATTTCAACTGTGCAGAAATGGGACCGAAAAGAGATATTACCGGTGAACTGACAGATGCTGTGCGGGCAGAAGGAATCCGCATGGGACTTTATTATTCCGGATTGATTGACTGGCAGTATGCAAATGATCCTATTTTTGAAGATGATGATCTTTTTGGAACTGCCAGTCCTACATTTGAATATGCTGATTATTCCTATAAACAAATGATGGAGCTTGTTGATACATATAAACCCAGCGTGTTCTGGAATGATATCGGATGGCCAAAGCAGAGTGAGGAAATGATGCCGTACTTTCTTGCACATTATTACAACAAGGTAGAAGATGGTGTGGTAAATGACAGATTTAACGGGCGTTTCCATGATTTTCTTACTAAGGAATACAAACAGGGGAAAGTTGACCGAAGTGAAAAGTGGGAGATGTGTCGCGGCATGGGACTGTCTTTTGGGTATAACGAAAATGAAGGCGATGATCAGATTATATCAGAAAAGGATCTGATCTCACTTCTGGTAGGAACAGTTGCCAATAATGGAAATCTTCTGATCAATATCGGACCAAAAGCAGATGGTACTATTCCAGAGGAACAGGAAAGGCGGCTTTTGGTTCTTGGAAAATGGCTTGAGATTAATGGAGAAGGAATTTACGGAACGCGATGCAGCAGGAGAGAGTCCATTATAATGGACAATGGTACAGCGGTGCATTTTACTGCCAAAGGAACAGATTTATATGTATTTGTGGACGGACTTGAAGAAGGGACAACGGAGTTTGATATTCCAAATATATTTGGCGAGCTGACGCCGCTGAATAAAGAACTGCGGACAGAATTTGAAAAAACCGCTTCAGGTACAAGACTGATGTTAGAAAATTACAGAAAAGATATGTATACTCTTTGCTTTAAAGCAGAAGGACAGGAGTAAAGAGCGGTTGAGAAAGGAGAAGAGATTATGGGTGAAATAAAAACACTGGGATATTATGTGAATGGAGAGTGGAAAAAATCTGCTGCAGAGCACTATACAGATGCTTTTGATCCCAGTACCGGAAAAGTGATCGCAAAAGTTCCGTGCTGTACTTCAGATGAGGTGGAGGAAGCCATTGCTTCTGCAAAGAAAGCGTTTCCTTCCTGGGCTGCAACTCCTGTGAAAAAAAGGGTACAGATTCTTTACAGGGTAAGAGAACTTCTCTATGAGCATATGGATGAGCTTACCATGTCTGTGGCACGGGAAAACGGAAAAGCCTGGTCAGAGGCAGAGGGGGATGTACTGAAAGCTATTGAAGGTACTGAACAGGCGATTTCAGCTCCGTCGCTGATGATGGGAGAAAGTCTTATGGACGCTTCAAAAGGTTTTGATACAGTTTCCTACAGAGAACCGTTAGGTGTGTTTGCAGGAATTGTTCCGTTTAATTTTCCGGCAATGATTCCTATGGGGTGGATGACTCCCATCTGTATTGCCTGTGGAAATACCATTGTTATTAAAGCTGCGACTTTTACACCTCAGACCTGTATGAGGATTGCAGATATTTATAAAGAAGCAGGACTTCCGGACGGTGTAATTAACATTGTAACCTGTTCCAGAAACGAAGCGGAAATCTTTTTGAGCCATCCGGATATTAAAGGAATTACTTTTGTAGGCTCTACTTCTGTAGGAAAGCATATTTATTCTAAGGCAGCTGCCGGGGGAAAAAGGGTACAGGCTCTCTGTGAGGCAAAGAACCATGCTCTTGTTCTCGAGGATGCGCCTGTGGAGCGTACGGCGGCAGGAATTATCAACGCATCTTTCGGTTGTGCAGGAGAACGCTGTATGGCACTTCCGGTTGTGGTAGTCCAGGAAAGTATTGCAGATGAACTGGTTGCTGCAATTGTAAAAAAGGCAAAGGAACTGAAAGTGGGACCTGCCTATGACAAATCAACAGGTTTGGGACCTGTGATTAATGCCAGACACAGAGAATCTGTTGTAAAATGGATTGAAAAAGGCATTGAAGAGGGCGCAGAACTTGTGATGGACGGGAGAAATGTTACAGTAGAGGGATTTGAAAACGGATTTTATCTTGGACCAACAATACTGGATCATGTGAAACCGGGGATGACAGTAGGTGACAGAGAAATTTTCGGACCAGTACTCTGTATTAAGAGAGTCAGGAATTTTGAGGAAGGCCTTGCATTAATGAATGCGAATCCTTTTGCAAACGGCTCTGTGATTTTTACTCAGAACGGTCACTATGCAAGAGAGTTTGTCCGTCATACAGACGGCGGAATGGTAGGGGTAAACGTTGGAATTCCGGTTCCCATTGGCATGTTTCCTTTTAATGGGCACAAGCAGTCTTTCTTTGGTGATCTTCATACTCTGGGAAAAGACGGATACCGTTTCTTTACGGAACGGAAAGTTGTCACAACCCGATGGTTTGATGAGGAGGAGAAAAAAGCAAAAACTGTATCTACCTGGGACGGAACAATCTGAAACTCCGGAGTTCCGGCAGTATGGAGGTGTAAATGAAATATATAGAATTTGATCAGTCCAGACCCATGGATCTGATCCTGCTTGGAAGAGTTGCCATAGATTTTAATCCGGCTTATAACAATCTGGTGAAAGAAGAATTCAAACCTTTGAAAAAGGTGCATATATTCGAAAAATATGTGGGAGGCTCCCCTGCAAATATTGCAGTGGGAGTTACCCGTCATGGCCTTAAGGCAGGTTTTATCGGAAAAGTTTCCGATGATCAGTTCGGGGAATTTGTGGTGGACTATTTTAACGAGCAGGGAATTGACACATCGCATATTTCTGTTTGTACAGGTGGGGAAAAACTGGGACTGACTTTTACAGAGATGCTTTCACCCAGCGAAAGTAATATTTTGATGTACAGGAACCGTATTGCGGATCTTCAGCTCCATGTGGATGATATTGATGAGCAATATATCAGAGATGCCAAAGCTGTACTGATATCCGGGACAGCTCTCGCAGAAAGTCCGTCTCGCGAAGCTGCATTAAAGACAGTTATGCTTGCAAGAAAAAACAACACAAAGCTTATCTTTGATATTGATTATCGGGAATATAACTGGAAAAATAAAGATGAAATTTCAATTTATTATTCTGCTGTTGCCAGGGAAGCGGATATTATTATGGGTTCCAGAGAGGAATTTGATCTTACAGAGAGGTTGATCAGACCGGGGATGACAGATGAAGAAAGCGCAGCTTACTGGCATAGCTGCCATGCAGGGATTGTTGTGATCAAACATGGAATGAAAGGCTCGGCAGCTTATACTGCTGACGGAGAAAAATTCAGTATTAAACCGTTTCCGGTAGAGGCAAGAAAGGGATTCGGCGGAGGCGATGGCTATGGTTCCGGGTTCCTTTATGGGTTATATCAGGGATGGGAAATCATTGACTGCCTGGAATTTGGTTCTGCTGAAGCCTCTATGATGGTGCGAAGCAATAATTGTTCAGATTCACTTCCCGGAACAGAGGAAGTGCGGACATTTATTAAAGAAGAAAAAGAAAAATTTGGAGAGATGATTGCCAGAGTCTGACAGAGAGGTGAAATTAAGTTATGACAGGTACAAGCAGAATGACAACGGCACAGGCAATTGTGCGTTTTCTGGATAATCAGTATGTTTCCATGGATGGAGTGGAAACAAAATTTGTAGAAGGTTTTTTTACTATTTTCGGGCATGGGATTGCTGTGGGACTGGGCGAAGCTCTGGACAGCAATCCGGGGAAACTTAAGGTTTTTCAGGGGAGAAATGAGCAGGGAATGTGCCATTCAGCCATTGCCTATGCGAAACAGAACGGGCGGCGCAAAATTATTGCCTGCGCATCTTCGGTAGGGCCGGGGGCCGCAAATATGGTAACTGCCTGTGCCACAGCTACAGTAAACAATATTCCCCTTCTTGTATTTCCGGCAGATACCTTTGCTTCCAGACAGCCGGATCCGGTACTGCAGCAGTTGGAGGTAAGTTCGAGTCTTGCAGTATCAACAAACGATGCTTTTCGTCCTGTATGTAAATACTGGGACAGGATCACCCGTCCGGAAATGGTAATGACGGCGCTCGTTAATGCTATGCGTGTATTGACGGATCCTGCTGAAACAGGAGCCTGCTGTATTGGGCTATGTCAGGATGTGGAAGGAGAAGCCTACGATTTTCCAGAATATTTTTTCAGAAAAAGAGTCCACAGGATCACTCGTCCTGCCGCAGTTCAGGAGGAACTGGAGGATGTGGCGTCAGTTATTCGGGGAGCAGAAAAGCCCCTGTTGATTGTAGGAGGCGGAGTGCGTTTTTCTGAGGCTGGAGAAGTTGTGGAAAAATTCTGTGAGGAGTTCGGTATTCCTTTTGGGGAAACGCAGGGAGGGAAAAGTGCCTGCCGCTCCAGTCATCCATACTGCCTTGGCGGAATCGGGGTAACCGGAACCCTGGCCTCTAATATTATTGCAAAAGATGCAGATATGGTGATTTCCGTGGGTTCCAGAATGTCTGATTTTACAACCAGTTCCAAGCATTTGTTCCGAAATGAAAAGGTAAAATTTGTATCCGTTAATTACAGTCGATATCATGCATACAAAATGGATGCGGTAAAAGCAGTTGGAGATGCCCGGGCAACTATGGAAGCTTTAACGGAGATCCTTCGTAGTACAGGTTATCATTCTGCTTATACTGATGAGGTCGTTAAGGCAAAAGAGATGTGGGATAAGGAGCTTGAACGTTTGGGTGGTATCGCGTATACAGGAGAGACTTTTGAGCCTTTGATTCAGGCGAGAGATCCTCGGACAATTCCGGAATTTGTAAAGCTTACGGAGGGCAGGATTACACAGACAGCTGCACTTGCTGTTATAAACAGAATAATTGATAAAGATGCTACGATTATCACAGCCGGAGGTTCTCTTCCAAGCTGTATGCAGAGGATGTGGAGAACAGATAAGAGAGGCGGATATCATGCAGAATACGGTTATTCCTGTATGGGTTATGAGGTGGCGGCAACTCTTGGAGTGAAGCTGGCAGAGCCGGAGAATGAAGTTTATTGTGTGGTTGGTGATTCCAGTTTTCAGATGCTCCACAGTGAAATTATGACTATTATGCAGGAAAAACAGAAGGTAAATATTCTGATTTTTGATAATTGTGGATTTGGGTGCATCAACAATCTGGAAATGAATCATGGAATCGGAAGTCTTGCTACAGAATTCCGGTACACAGATGGCAAAAAGCCATGTGGAAATCTGATTCCTGTAGATTATGCCAAAATTGGACAGGGGTATGGACTTCATACATATACCTGCCGGACAATAGAAGAGCTGGAAGCTGCACTGAAAGATGCGAAAAAACAGGAGAAAGCCTGCCTTTTTGATCTGAAGGTTCTTCCAAAAACCATGACAGACGGGTATGAGGCATGGTGGAATGTAGGACTTGCAGAAACTTCTGAAAAGGAAGAGGTTAGAAAAGCCTGGAAAAATGTTGAAAAAGGACGCCGGGAATCAAGAGCATACTAGGAGGCAAAATATGGCGAAAGTGTTTGGATGGCCGGAGTTTGACGCAAGCGGCGAAAAAATTCTTACAACCTATGAAAATGAATATAAAGAAATGAATATGGATATCCGCGTATATCGGATGGCTGTTCAGGAAGTGCGGGAATTTGGCTGCGAAGGAGAGGAGACTGCTGTGCTTCTCCTTCAGGGAAAGGTAATGTTTCAGTGGAATGAATATCTTCAGGAGGTATCCAGAAAGGATGTTTTTTCTCAGGGCCCCTGGTGTATCCATGTCTGTACCGGACAGAAAGTAGAAGTGGCGGCTGTTGAAGAGACAGAAATTCTTGTTCAGCGCACACATAATAAAACAGAATTTGCGCCAAAGCTTTATAAGCCGGAGGATGCACCTTGGAAATATTCCTGCAGAGATAAGTTTGGAAATGTAGCAAAGCGCAGAGTAAATACGATTTTTGATTATGAAACAGCCCCATATTCTAATATGGTTTTGGGAGAGGTGCTGAATGACCGGGGTAACTGGTCAGGATATCTGCCGCATCGGCATCCTCAGCCGGAGGTGTATTATTTTAAATTCGATCATCCGGAGGGATTTGGGGCGAGCTTTGTGGGGGATGAAGTATTTAAAAGCACAGAAGGCAGTTTTTCTGCCATTCCTGGTGGCAGACTGCATCCTCAGGCAGTGGCTCCGGGATTTCAGATGTATACCTGCTGGATGATTCGGCATTTGGAAGGAAATCCCTGGCTTCAGACAGACCGGTGTGAAGATGAACGTTATGTGTGGATGTACGAGGCAGATTTCGACTGACAGAGCTCAGATTCTTAAAAAGGAGAGATATAATATGGTAAAGGTTGGAATTGTAGGAGCAGGAAGAATAGGAAGAGTACATATTACAAGTATTGCTACAAGAGTACCTGATGCCCGGATTAAAACCGTGGCAGATCCTTTTATCACCCGGGAAACAGAAGAGTGGGCGAAAACCATGGGAGTGGAACATACAACAAAGGATTATCATGAAATTATAAATGATCCGGAAATTTCCGCAGTTTTGATCTGTTCTTCTACAGATACTCATTCGCAGATTTCTCTGGAAGCAATCCGTGCAGGAAAGCATGCGTTCTGTGAAAAACCGGTAGATCATGACGTGAAAAAAATCATGGAAGTTGTAAAAGCTTTAGAGGGGACAAAGCTGAAATATCAGGTTGGATTTAACCGAAGATTTGATCATAATTTTGAAGCTCTTCAGAAGACGGTAGCAGAAGGAAAAATCGGAAAAACAGAAATCATAAAGATTACTTCCCGCGATCCCGAGCCTCCGTCTGCGGATTACGTGAAAGTCTCCGGCGGCATGTTTCTTGATATGACAATCCATGATTTTGATATGGTAAGATTTCTTGCAGACTGTGATGCAGAAGAAGTATATGTGCAGAGTGCCAATCTGGTAGATCCGGCCATTGGTGAAGCAGGTGATGTGGATACCGCAATTATTACTCTCAAAATGGAAAATGGAGCGCTGGCGGTTATTGATAATTCCAGAAGAGCCGTTTACGGATACGACCAGCGGGCAGAGGTATTTGGATCTATGGGAATGGCTGCTGTTTCTAATGACAATCAGTCAACAGTTCAGATCAGCAATTCTGAGGGGATAACCGGCGAAAAACCATTATTCTTTTTTCTGGAAAGATATATGGACGCTTATGGAAAAGAAATCTCAGAATTTATTGACGCTATTGTAAACGATAAAGAAACACCTCTGGGTATAGAGGATGGTCTGAAGCCTGTATTAATGGGGCTGGCAGCCCAAAAGTCCAGTCAGGAACACAGACCTGTCAGGATTTCTGAAATTATGTCAGAGGAGGGGCTGTGATGTTTGATAAAGATAAGGTGAAGCTTGGTATTGCACCTATTGCATGGACAAACGATGATCTTCCGGATCTGGGAGCAGAAAATACCTTCGAGCAGTGCATCAGTGAAATGGCACTGGCAGGTTTTACAGGGTCTGAGGTAGGAAATAAATATCCAAAAGACAGGGAAACCCTGAAAAAGGCTTTGGGACTCAGGGGCATTGAAATCTGTAATCAGTGGTTTTCTTGTTTTTTGCTTACAAAGCCTTTTGAAGAAGTAGAGCATGAATTCAGACAGCAGCTTGCTTTCCTGCGGGACATGGGCGCTAAGATTATAGGAGCTTCAGAACAGAGCTATAGTGTACAGGGACAGCAGGATACGCCAGTATTCGGGCAGAAATATAGTATGGACGATACAGAGTGGAGGGTGCTGTGCACAGGCCTTAATCGTCTGGGCAGGATTGCAAAGGAAGAATATGGCATTTCGCTGACATTCCATCACCATATGGGAACTGTGGTTCAGAATCCGGATGAAGTGAAGCGCCTGATGGAAAATACAGAGCCTGAATATGTAAGCCTCCTTTTTGATACAGGACATTTTGCTTACTGTGGAGCAGATCCTCTGGAAATGGCAAAAACATACATGCACAGAATACGCCATGTTCATTTAAAAGATATTCGCCCGGAAATTGTACAGGAGGTTCGGAAAAAGAAACGGAGTTTTCTGGACGGTGTACGGATGGGGGCATTTACCATACCGGGAGACGGAGCTGTTAATTTTGAACCGATATTTCAGGTTCTGGAATGTGCCGGATATGAAGGGTATATGGTAGTAGAGGCGGAACAGGATCCTGCTAAAGCCAATCCTTTTGAGTATGCATTGAAAGCAAGAAAATTCATCAGAGAAAAAACAGGGCTGTAAAGCCGGAGATAATCCCCTTGATTTTTTACGCCCCCTTTTATATCATAGATGGTATAAAAGGGGGCGGTTTTTTATGAAATTGAATATACCTGTTGGGGTTTCAGACTTTGAGGAACTGAGAAAAAGAGATTATTATTATGTAGATAAAACAGGACTGATCTTTGACCTTCTTAAAAATTCAGCGGCAAAGGTTACACTTCTGACCCGTCCCAGGCGTTTTGGCAAAACCCTTGCCATGAGTATGCTGGAAAGCTTTCTGGACATCCGCAGGAACAGCAGAGAGCTGTTTGATGGACTGCAGATTATGAACAGAACAGAAATCTGTGAAAAGTGGATGAATCAATATCCGGTATTGTTTCTGTCATTAAAGGATGTGGAGGGAACCAGCTTTGAAAATGCTTTCGGCCTGCTTAAATTTGTTATTTCCCAGATCTGTATCACCCATTCTTATTTGAAGAAAAGCGACAGAATAAGCAGCGCGTATAAAGAGATTTTTATAAGGCTGGAGGATCAGACGGCATCCTTTACAGACATACAGAGTTCGCTTCTGGTGCTTACAAAAATGATGCAGGAGTATTATAAAAAACCTGTGATTCTTCTTATGGATGAATATGATGTTCCTGTTGCCGCAGCCAGCAGTTATGGATACTATGATAAAATGCTGGAAGTGATACGCGTTATTATGAGCAGCGCTCTGAAGGATAATCAGGCTCTCCTTTTTGCGGTGATAACGGGGTGTCTGAAGATTACAAAGGAAAGTATTTTTACAGGAACTAATAATTTTGTTTCAGACAGTATCTCATCCGCAAGGCTGGATGAATATTTTGGATTTACCGGGAATGATGTAAAAAGGCTTCTGGAATCAGCGGATCTTGAAAAATATGGAGAGAGAATCCAAAGCTGGTATGACGGATATCATTTTGGTGATGTTGACGTGTATTGTCCCTGGGATGTGATGAACTATGTAAGAGATCTTCAGTTTGATCCTGATGCCAGACCTGTCAGTTATTGGAAAAATACCAGCAGCAACAGTATTATCCGGTCGTTTATTGATTTTGCAGGAAACAGTATTACCAGAAAACTGGAGACTCTGATGGAAGGTGGCTATATCACAGAGAAAATTGAAGAAGATCTTACCTATGATTATCTGCATTCTTCGGAGGAAAATCTGTGGAGCGTACTTTACCTTACCGGTTATCTTACCAAGGTCAGGGAATCAGAACTGAAAGCTTTTCCAAGGGAAAACCGAACAGCGTTAAGTATTCCAAATGCTGAAATAAGAGAAATATTTGAAACGACAATTGTAAACTGGTTTGATGACAGTGTAAAAAAATGGAACAGACAGAAGCTGTTTGAGGCAGTATGGACGGGCAACGCTGCGCAGCTGGAAGAAGAAATGAACAGGCTTTTAAGAAAAACAATCAGTTATCACGATTACAGGGAAGATTTTTATCACGCATTTCTGGCAGGGATTTTTACAGGAGCAGGATATATGGTGGAGTCAAATAAGGAGCATGGAGAAGGCCGGAGCGATGTGGTTGTTTTTGATCCGGTAAACAGCTGCGCGGCGGTATTTGAAGCTAAGTATTCCAGGAATCTGAACGATATGAAAAATTCCTGCGAAAAAGCTCTTTTTCAGATAAACGAAAAGATGTATGCGAAAGAATTTGAAGATGATTATGACCATATTTTCTGTTACGGGATTTCGTTTTTCAAGAAGCGCTGTATGGTTGGGATAAAGTAAAACAGCGTTTTTTTAACGGTTTTCCAAAAGAAATCAACTTGACATAAAATTTTGGCGATAGTATGATTTATAAAGAGAAATTGCGTCAGAAACTTTCTGAAAGAGAGGAACAGATAAAATGCCAAACGACCACGGAGAACAGATTAGAATCGTACAGGAAACGGTAGCCGGTAAAGAGATTACTTTTGCTCATGTCATGGGCGGTCCGGCTCCGATCATATATCAGAAGCTTGGTCTGAATCCACAGGTGGATTACAGATCTTCAGCAATTGGAATCATGAATATGACGCCGCCGGAGTCTGCGGTGATTGCTTCTGATATTGCAGTGAAAAGCGGAAACGTGTATCTGGGATTTGCAGACCGTTTTACAGGAACTCTGATCATTACAGGAGAAATTTCAGATGTTATGTCAGCGCTCACAGAGGTGGTGGATTATTTCCGGGATTCACTGGGATATGTAGTCTGTGACATTACAAAGAGATAGGAAGTGCAGTCATGGCTCGTATAAAAAGAGAGGAACTGCTGGAAAAGCTGTTCCGGGATGATTATGAACATCTGAAGGGGAAAAGACTGCGTCTTACCCGTGTGCGTGTTCCGGGCAGGGAAGTATGTCTGGCCCATGTGATCAGTCCGTCAGAGGCATGTATTTATGAAAATCTGGGACTTCATATTGGTGTTCATGAGGGGGAGGATCACAGAGGAGAAGCTGTGGGAATGATCCGGTTTACTCCCTGGGAGGCAGTAGTTGTCGCTGCAGATGTGGCGATTAAGGCAGCAGACGTTCAGATTGGGTTTATGGACAGGTTTTGCGGGACGCTGATCCTTACCGGAGGGCTCAGCCAGGTTCAGACTGCGGTGGAGGAAGTTGTCAGGTTCTTTGACCAGGTGCTTGGATTTAAAACCTGTGAAGTCCATAAAAGCTGAAAAACAGGATAAGGCATAAAATGAAAAAAATATTTTTAATGGGAAGAAGTGAAGCGGGAAAAACCTCTCTGACACAGGCTCTGAAAGGGGAAAAGCTTCATTACGAAAAAACTCAATACACCAACACAGAGGACAATACCATTGATTCTCCTGGAGAGTATGCGGAGTCCAAGCATTTCAGCGTAGGACTGGCATGTTTTTCCTTTGAAGCGGATGTGGTTGCCATGGTTCAGGCGGCAGATGAGCCTTTCAGTCTTTTTGGCCCGGGGGGCAAAAATTTTATTCTTCGTCCTCTGATCGGCGTAATCACCAAGATCCATTCGCCTCATGCCAATATTCCCATGGTCCGTCAATGGCTGGAAAATGTGGGATGCGAGCGCATATTCCTGGTGGATAACGCTACCAGAGAGGGGATAGATGAACTTCTGGAATACCTGAAGGATGATCTTGAGCCTCTGACTCTGGAACAGGCAAAATTCAAGCAGAGTATAGGGCTGAATGAATGGGATCCTCTTCCTGAGGGTGTGGAATATCCGGAGAATATTCGGTGAAAAAATAAAAGCAGTGAGAATCATAAAATAAAAAAATGCCGGGGCGCATGAAATTTCATTCATGCGCCCCAACATTTATTATAGAACCATTTTTATCAGGCTCATGTATTGCAGAAGCCTTTTAGCAGAATGTTACATTCCGTCTTTTAACACATCGTAATCTCTCAGGACCTTTTCGATCACAGTACCCTTAATAAAATGGAGAACAGGTTTTTTCAGTGCATTCAGAGGACCGGGAAGCTGAATCTCCAGAGGAGATTTTCCGTCCATAAGCTTTACGGTACTGCTGAGAAGCTCACGGATATCGTACACGCTTCCCCACACTTCAGGAACACCTCTGTCAACGCCCAGAAGTCCGTACACGGCCTCCATTGCTGTTCTTACAGAATATTCTGTGGTAAATACAGTGTCTCTCGGTGTGTCTGCAAACTGTCCAAGGAAGGCGAAGTTTACGCAGCCGTCAGGAATGACATCCGGTCTGTCCCCTTTTGTTCTCGGCATAAAGAAAGCCGTAATATAGGGCATCATAGTAGGAACGCAGACAGCGCTTTTTTCTGCCAGCTCAGGAATCTGCTCTGTAGGAACACCCAGATGATAGAGCCATTCTTCAGTGATCTCTTTACCTGTACATTCTTTCATTGGTTTTTTAACATAGTCGCCGGGAACGTCCGTAAACAGTCCGTATACCCATACGCAGACCTTATCTGGATCCTGCTCTTTAAACTGTCCCTGACGGTTAATGGTCCAGCTTAACAGCCATTTGGAGTCCTTACAGCTTACGATACCGCCTGTAACAACCTTTCCGGTGCGGGGATCGCGTTTACAGATATTGGTAATATAAGGAATGATTTTTTCATCCAGTGTTGTGATGGTTGCAGATTCCCAGTTGGTTTTGTTAATGTCGGAACAGAATTTTTCCGGATGTCCAAAGCTTGGATCCTGTTTTGCAATATTTTTCCAGAGATTCCAGCAGCCGCTTGTACGGACTTCTGCATCTCCATTAGGCGCATGGTTCTGATCACCGTAGATGGTTCCTTCGGTACAGCTTCCGTTTGTGACAAAAACAAGATCGTTTTCTGTAAGGACAATTCCTTTTTCCACGCCCTTTACACTGCATTCAATAGCGGAAGCAATTTTCTTTCCGTCTTTAAAGTCAAAAAGTACGTTTGTAACTTCTGTGTTGAACTGAAAATCAACGCCTGCAGCCTCCAGATACTTCTGCATGGGCAGGATCAGAGACTCATACTGATTATATTTGGTAAACTTCAGAGCACTGAAATCAGGAAGCCCTGCAATATGATGGATAAATCTCTGGAAGTAAAGCTTCATTTCCAGCGCGCTGTGCCAGTTCTCAAAGGCAAACATGGTCCTCCAGTACAGCCAGAAGGTTGAATTGAATACCTCATCGTCAAAAACATCTTCAATTTTTTTATCATAAAGATCCTCGTCTTTTGTCATAAAAAGCTTCATGATCTCCATGCAGCCTTTCTGACTTAAATTGAATTTACCGTCGGTATGGGCGTCCTGTCCGCGATTGACTGTGGCGCGGCAAAGGGAATAGTTGGGGTCATGCTTATTCAGCCAGTAATACTCATCCAGAACCGATACTCCCGGTGTTTCCAGTGAAGGAATGCTTCGGAAAAGATCCCACAGACATTCAAAATGGTTTTCCATTTCACGTCCGCCTCTCATGATATAGCCGCGGCTGGGATCAAAGATGCCGTCGCAGGCTCCTCCGGCAATATCCATTGCCTCAAGAATATGAATATGGGAGCCGGGCATCTGGCCATCGCGTACCAGGAAACAGGCAGCGGCAAGAGAAGCAAGACCGCTTCCTACAATGTAGGCGTTTTTATGGTCAACGCCTTCCGGCTTTTCCGGACGGGCAAAGGCTTCGTAGTTTCCGTTGCTGTAATAGATTCCTTTGCTGTTTTTTTCATATTTTCCGCGCTCTGTATTCCGGTAATCACTATTTGATACCGGAGCAGGAGCTTTGTGCTCTTTTGAGGTTGTTTTTGCCAGCACCGCTGCGGCGCCAGCGCCTGCTGCCAATGCAAGTCCGATCTTCATACCTTTTTTTGCCATTAAAAAACCACCTTTCTGAAAAACAGATGTACTTTTGTTGTGATATTATAGTATTGCCCTTTTGCGCCGGGTTCAATTTACAAAAAAAGAGAAATGATAAAAAGTTTATCATTTCCCCTGATCTGTATAATTATGAATAGAATTTGCAATACAGCCGTGAAGAGTGGTACAGATATTGTCGGTCATTGCCTGATAATCGTCTTTCATTCCCCGGCTGATCCAGTCCAGCAGGATTCCCACAAGGCTGTATTTATAAAAATCGGCAATAAAATTTTTTTGTTCTTCTGTAATGGAAAGCTCCGCGGACTGTTCCTGCACCACACCCATGATCAGATCATGAGTGAGCTTAAAAAGATAATTCTCAATTTTTTCTCTTCCAATGGCATGACAGGCATTCTGCACAAGAGTCTTATTTTCGTAAACAGCCTCAAAAATCTGTACAAGTCCTTCCTGCCAGGTATCATAAGTTTTTTTACCCTGAAGAGCTTTTCTGGATTCCTCCAGACAGGTCCACTCTGCCAGATCATAAATATCTCTGAAATGGTAATAAAAAGTCATGCGGCTGATCCCGCAGTCCGAGGTAAGATCATTGATGGTGATCCGGTCCAGGGATTTTTTCAGCATAAGCCTTTTCAGCGACTCTTTCAGGGCATATTTTGTCATATTCTGCAAAAGATCATCTCCATTTCCGCTTTGTAATAAAAATCTGAAAATTCTTGAAAATATAATGTTATTATATCTGGTGAAATGCCGGAAATCAAGGGACTTTGTCCCGGCTGTCCCGGTATTTTTATGCCAAAAACTCCACGGGACAGTATTACGTGAACAGGAACCAAAAACATACGAAAATATACCGAGAAGTACTGTCCGGGAACTGATACATGGATTACTTTTAACTAACTGAAGAATATATAAAAAATCTAAAAAAATTATAAACTAATCATAAAAAAACATATTGACTTAGCGAATATTATCTGTTAGAGTAGACACGAATTAACGTGATTGTGAAAAATGTACAAATTTTATTGCGGATGTTCCGGACAACATTGGAAAAATGTCGAAAAAGAGCAGAAAAAGATAAAGTTTGTCATAGGTCACAAGCGAAAAAGAAGGAGGATTTTCATTATGAAATGGCTTCAAAAATTGGGAAAAGCTTTAATGCTTCCAGTTGCATGTCTGCCGATCTGCGGTATCCTTATGGGTATTGGATACCTTCTGTGTCCGGCCACCATGCAGGGGGGGGAGATCACAGGTATCATCCCTACAATCGGTCTGTTCCTTGTTAAGGCAGGCGGAGCACTCATTGATAACATGGCAATTCTGTTTGCGATCGGCGTTGGTGTCGGTATGTCTGACGATCACGATGGTACAGCAGGTCTTGCAGCTCTTGCTTCCTGGCTGATGATGACAACACTTCTCAGCGAAGCAGTTGTTACAATTCTCAGACCTGGCGTTGCTGAAAACGCAACACAGCTTCTGGCTTACCAGAAGATTCAGAACCCGTTTATCGGTATCATTGCCGGTGTGATCGGTTCTACATGCTACAACAGATTCAAGAACACAAAACTTCCGAACTGGCTTGCATTCTTCAGCGGAAAACGCTGCGTAGCCATGGTTGCAGGTGTTGTTTCCATTATCGTTGCAGCTGTCCTTCTGTTTATCTGGCCTCTGATCTTCGGCGGACTGGTAGCATTAGGTAAAGGTATTGCAAACATGGGCGCTGTAGGTGCCGGTATCTACGCATTCCTGAACAGACTTCTGATCCCGACAGGTCTGCATCATGCACTGAACAACGTATTCTGGTTTGATACTATCGGTCTTGGTGATATCACAAACTTCTGGGCTGGCAAAACATCAGCAGATGTTTCCTGGAGCCTTGGTATGTACATGTCCGGATTCTTCCCATGTATGATGTTTGGTATCCCTGGCGCAGCCCTTGCTATGATCCACACAGCAAAAGACAACAAGAAAAAAATCGCTATCGGTCTTGTAGCTTCCGCAGCAGTATGTTCTTTCATCTGCGGTGTTACAGAGCCGTTTGAATTCGCATTTATGTTCCTTGCTCCGGTACTGTATGTAATCTATGCTCTGCTTTATGGTATCTTTACATTTATTACAGTATCTCTTGGATTCCGTGCAGGATTCTCCTTCTCCGCAGGTGCCACAGACCTTCTGTTCTCCGCATCTCTGCCGGCTGCACAGAAAACATGGCTGATCATTCCTCTTGGAATCGCAGCATTTATCGTATTCTACGTAGTATTCCGTTTCGCAATCGTTAAGTTTGATCTTAAAACTCCGGGACGTGAAGACGACGATGAAGATGAGACAAAAGTAGTTCTTGCAAACAACGACTTTACAGCAGTTGCAAAGATCATCCTTGAGGGTGTTGGCGGACCGCAGAACGTGTCCACAATCGACAACTGCATCACAAGACTTCGTCTTGAGATCAAAGATTATACTCAGGTTGATGAGAAAAAAATTAAATCAGCCGGCGTAGCAGGCGTTATCCGTCCGAGCAAAACAAACGTACAGGTTATTGTTGGTACACAGGTTCAGTTCGTAGCGGATGAGTTCAAAAAATTATGTAAATAATATACATAACAGGAGGGAGGGTGCTGCGGCATCCTCCTTTCTTACGGATTATATTGAAAAAACCAGGGAAAATATGTTAGGATAGGAAAAAAGAAAGAGAGGATACGATCATGTTTAAAGGATTATTTGGTAAAAAAGAAAAAAACAATAAGCTTTATGCACCGTTAAAGGGCGAGGCAGTGCTTCTGGAAAATATTGAGGATCCGATGTTTGCTCAGAAGATCCTGGGTGACGGAATTGCTATCGAGCCATCTGAAGGAAAGGTATACAGCCCGGCAGACGGAACAGTATCCATGATCGCAGATACAAAACATGCAATCGGCATCAACACACAGGACGGTCTGGAGCTTCTGATCCACATCGGAATGGACACTGTTGCCCTGAAGGGAGAGGGATATACTCCAAAGGTAGAAGCCGGAGCTTCTGTAAAAAAAGGAGATCTTCTGATGGAATTTGATATGGATTTCATTAAAGAAAAAGGCTACAGCTGTGTAACTCCTATGATCATCACAAACATGGATGATATCAAAGGCGTAACTCCTCACGCAGGCGCTGCAGTACCAGGAGAAACCGTTGTTGTAGAATACGAAAAATAAACAGAAAGCTGTGTTTAAAAAATTTATCACGCAGGAAAGAATCCCGGAGAGTCTGAGCATACAGATTTTCCGGGATTTTTCTATATAAAAACGGATCAGTATATCTGTATGTGCAGGAGAGAATACGGGCGGCTGTACTCTTGACAGAAGGCAGGCATGGATTGCCGGAATATTGGGCGTGGATTGCAGGAAGACTGGAGAGTATTGCCGGAATATTGGGCGGGAATTTCTCTGACGGAAAATCTGCGGAGAGAACTTCAGATGAATATCCGGGAGAAGTGGATGCCGAAGCATTGGAAACTTTTCAGATAAATGACTGGAAACGATATTTTGCTAAAACTAAAGTCAGATACATATTCAGTCGAATATGAACGATAATGTGATGTTTTTATAGGAATCATGGCGAAAAACAACAAAAAGTTTGAAATATTTACATATTTTTTCTGGAGGAAGAACAAAAAAGTCGTTAATATACACAATAAAAAGTTGTATTTTTTATACAATTATGATAAAATATCCACAACACTTACCATTGGAGATGGAGTGATGAGTGTAAGAGGAGAATGCAGTTGTGAAAAATTGGGCTGATATGCTGAAAAATATTACCATGCTCACACAGTTTGGTCTGTCCTTTGTGACTCCTGTATTTTTATGCCTTGCCCTGTGCTGGTGGCTGAACATTCATATGGGAGTTGGGGCATGGGTCTATATTCCGGGGTTCTTTTTCGGCTTGGGAGGTTCGTTCATGGTAGCCTATAAGCTTTATCTGAAGATCATGGAAGAACAGAAAAAGGAAGACAAAAAAAAGCATAAAAAAGTGTCTTTTAACAGACATGTGTAAATACAGAAATTCCGCATACAGGTACGGACGTGAGAGAAAATATGTAATTAACTGAGCTGATAATGTATTTAATAACAGAAGGGAAGATATAATATGTTTGGTGAAATTCAGCCGGCAGTAAAAAAAGAAACAAAAAAAGTGATCATTTATACACTTACAGGAATTGTCCTTATGTGGATCGTATTTGCTGTTCTTCATGGCACGATGCCGGAGAAGGTACCGTTTGATTACACAGTGATCCTCGGAGGCCTGGGAGGCGGAGCAGTGGCTGTTCTGAACTTTTTTCTTATGGGACTTACCGTACAGAAGGCTGCAGCCTGTGAAGACGAGGGATCTGCCCGCATGAGACTGAAAGCCAGCTATTCTCAGAGAATGCTTCTTCAGCTGGGCTGGGGCATAGCCGCTATTATTGCTCCCTGTTTTCAGTTTGCTGCAGGACTTTTACCGCTTCTGTTCCCTTCCATGGGGATCAAGCTGAATGCGATTTTTAAGAAAAAATAGGATGAAATACTGACTGTAAATAACTCGCAGCAGTTTTCCATAGTATTTAAAAATAAAAAGACGGGAGGTGGAAGCGTACATGGAACTGGACATATCCGGAGCAAAGGTCTATTTTACCATTCCGACGGAAATCCCCATTCTGGGAGATATTCAGATCAGCGAGACAATGATCGTAAGCTGGATCGTTATGATCCTGATCACAGGACTTTGTATCTGGCTGACCCATGATCTGAAGGTGGAGAATATTTCCAAGCGGCAGGCGCTGGCAGAAATGATCGTGGAGCAGGCGAATAAATTTGTGGTTGGAAACATGGGAGAAAAATTCCGCCATCTGATTCCTTTTGTAGCGGCTCTGTTTGCCACAAGCATTGTATCCAATCTGATCAGTCTGATCGGGCTGCGAAGCCCTACGGCAGACTTGTCCACTGAGGCAGCCTGGGCAGTTGTGGTATTTATCATGATCACTGCTCAGAAGATCAAAACAGGCGGTGTGGGCGGATATCTGAAGGGATTTACAACACCTATTGCCATTATGACGCCGTTTAATGTTCTTTCTGAGCTGGCTACGCCTATCAGCATGGCATGCCGACATTTTGGAAACATTCTTTCCGGTGTGGTTATCAACGGACTGATCTACGGAGCACTGGCAGTTGCCAGCTCGGCACTTCTGGGACTTCTTCCAGGTATTGTAGGAGATGTTCTGGCAAAAATCCCCATTCTTGATGTGGGTATTCCTGCAGTTCTGTCTGTTTACTTTGACTGGTTCTCAGGCTTTATGCAGGCGTTTATATTCTGTATGCTGACGGTTATGTACATTGCCAATGCAGCAGAAGAATCATAGGAATCATAAAAAATTAAAATAACAGGAGGGTTTGTATTATGGATTTTCAGATTTTAGCAAAAGGTATTGCACTTGCAGGATGTGCGATTGGAGCAGGATGTGCGCTTATTGCAGGTATTGGACCTGGTATCGGTGAAGGTAACGCTGTGGCAAAGGCACTTGAGGCGATCGGACGTCAGCCGGAATGTAAAGGAGACGTAACTTCCACCATGCTTCTTGGCTGTGCCATTGCAGAGACAACCGGTATTTATGGTTTTGTTACAGGTCTGTTGCTGATCTTTGTAGCGCCTGGCATGTTCATGAATTTCCTGGGATAACAGTCGGGTATAAGAACAGGAGGTTAAATTTATGCAGGTACAGGAATTAGTCGGAATTGTGCCCTGGACCTTTATTGCACAGATCTGCAATCTTTTTTTACAGGTGTATCTGATCAAAAGATTTTTGTTTAAGCCGATTAATAATATGCTGGCAAAACGTAAAGAACTGGCAGATGCTCAGATTCAGGAGGCGGTAAAAGCAAAAGAAGAGGCCGAGACTATGAAGTCTGAGTATGAGCAGGGAATACGTGATGCAAGAAATAAAGCCAATGAGATCGTGGCGGCAGCTCAGAAGACAGCTGCAGTTCAGAGTGAGGAGCTTCTGAAAGAGGCGGCAAGTCAGGCGGCAGCCATGAAAGCCAAGGCAGAATCAGATATTGCGCAGGAAAAGCGAAAAGCAGTCAATGAGATCAAGGATGAAATTGGCGGCATGGCAATGGAGATAGCAGGTAAGGTGATCGAGAGAGAGATTTCTGAAGAAGATCACGCGAAACTCATTGATGATTTTATTGCGAATGTGGGTGAGACATCATGACACAGACTGCCAGAATGTACGGCGGCAGCCTGTATGAGCTTGCTGTCGAAGAACAGCTTGTGGAAGCCATAGGCGGGCAGATGGAAGAAATCCGGCAGATTTTTCATGAAAATACGGATTATATGAAGCTGTTAAGCGAGCCGTCTGTTCCCTGGGAAGAGAGGGCAAAGCTTATAGATGAAGCCTTTGGCTCACAGGTACAGAAATATTTGGTGAATTTTATAAAGCTTTTATGTGAGCGAAATATTCTCAGAGAATATGGAAGCTGCTGTGAAGAATTCAGGAGGCGTTATAACGCGGATCATGGAATCGCTGAGGCAGTGGTGACAGGTGCGGTGGCTTTAAGTGACGTTCAGATGGAAGCATTGAAACAGAAACTGGAGAAGATCAGCGGCAAAAAAGTATCTTTAGTTCAGAAGAAGGATCCTTCTGTAGTGGCAGGACTTCGTGTGGAGCTGGAAGGAAAGCTTCTGGATGGCACAGTTCAGAGCCGTTTGTCCGGTCTTTCCAGAAAACTTGACGAAATAATTGTTTAAAGGATGGTATGGAAACATGCAATTAAAACCTGAAGAGATATCCAGGGTCATCCGCAGTCAGATCAAATATTACGAGAACATTATTAAACAGGATGAAACCGGCACAGTTCTGCTGGTAGGTGATGGAATTGCCAGAGCCAGCGGACTTGTGAACTGTATGGCCGGAGAGCTTCTGGAATTTGAGGACGGAAGCTACGGCATGGCGCAGAACCTGGAAGAAAACAGTGTGTCTATTGTATTATTTGGTTCCGGTGAGAGCATTGGTGAAGGCCAGACAGTAAAGCGTACCGGAAAGGTAGTATCCGTTCCGGTGGGAGACGCCATGATCGGCCGCGTGGTCAATGCTCTGGGACAGCCTATTGACGGAGCGGGACCTGTTGTAACAGAAGAATTTCGGGCTATTGAAAGTCCGGCGCCGGGAATCTGCGAAAGACGTTCTGTACATGAACCTCTGCAGACAGGAATTAAGGCCATCGATTCCATGATTCCTATTGGAAGAGGCCAGAGAGAGCTGATCATCGGCGACCGTCAGACCGGAAAAACAACGCTGGCAGTAGATACGATCATTAACCAGAAAGGCAAGGACATGATCTGTATCTATGTTGCCATCGGACAGAAGAGATCCACAGTGGCTTCTCTGGTAGAAACACTTACCAGAAACGGAGCAATGGAATACACCATGGTAGTGGCGGCGACTGCTTCCGAGGCAAGCCCGCTGCAGTATATTGCGCCTTATTCCGGATGCGCAATGGGCGAGTATTTTATGAATAAAGGAAAGCATGTGCTGATCATTTACGATGATCTGAGTAAACATGCGGTTGCATATCGTGCGCTTTCTCTTCTGATACGCCGTCCGCCGGGACGTGAGGCTTATCCGGGAGATGTATTTTACCTTCATTCCAGACTTCTGGAACGTGCTGCAAAGCTGGATGACGAACATGGCGGCGGTTCCCTGACCGCGCTTCCGATTATTGAGACTCAGGCCGGAGATGTATCTGCATATATTCCCACCAATGTAATTTCTATTACAGACGGACAGATATTCCTGGAAACAGAACTTTTCCATTCCGGTGTTATGCCGGCTGTAAACCCGGGTATTTCCGTATCCCGAGTTGGCGGAAACGCGCAGATAAAAGCAATGAAAAAGGTTGCCGGAACTCTGAAGCTGATCTATTCTCAGTATCGTGAGCTGCAGAGCTTTGCTCAGTTTGGCTCTGACCTGGATGCGGATACAAAGGCCCGTCTGGAGCAGGGAGCACGTATTGTAGAGGTTTTGAAGCAGGATCAGAACGAGCCGGTTCCTGTAGAAAAACAGGTAGCGATTCTGTATGCGGTAATCAACGGAGTCCTCACAGACATAAAAACCGAAGACGTGCGTCAGTATGAGAAAAAGCTGTACAGCTTCCTGGATTCGGATGCAGACGGAGCAGCGGCAATGCAGGAGATCCGCAGCACAGGAAAGCTGGAAAAAGAAACAGAAGAAAAATTAAAAAAAGCTCTGGAAAACTTCACAGGAGATTTTCTGGAAACGGAAGCTGCAAAACAGTAAGGAGGAGACAGTATGGCTGCAAACATGAAAGCGGTAAAGCTGCGCATCAAAAGTGTACAGAGTACCATGCAGATTACCAAGGCAATGGAACTTGTAGCATCCTCCAAGCTGCGTAAGGCCAAGGAGCGGGCTGAAGTCTGCAGACCGTATTTCCGCACTCTGCACAGTACACTGAGGGATATTGCTGTAAATAATACGGATTTCAGTTCTGTGTACGCGGCAGAGGCCAGAAGCGAAAAATTCTGTTATGTAGTGATTGCCGGTGACCGCGGTCTGGCCGGAGGCTATAATGCCAATCTGTTCAAACGTATGGAAGAAGACAGCGCCGGACGGGATTACATGGTTCTGCCTGTAGGAAAAAAGGCTGTAGAATATTTTAACCGCAGGAAGATTGAAATCGTTACGGAAGAATTTGGAGAAATCGCAGATATTTCTGTCGGGGACTGTTTTCAAATCGCAAATATTCTCTGCAGAAAATTCCGGGAGGGAGAATTTGGTCACATAGAGCTTTGCTATACCAGCTTTGTGTCCATGCTTTCACAGCAGCCGGATGTGTTTTCTGTGCTTCCTCTGACAGATCTTAAAAATGAATCAGAGGAAAAAAATTCTGTAACAAGAAATCTGATACTTTATGAGCCGGGCAGTACGGAGGTGTTTGATGCCATTGTTCCGGAATATCTGGCAGGGCTGATCTACGGAGGCGTGTGCGACAGTCTGGCAAGTGAGCTGGCAGCCAGACGTACAGCCATGGATGCGGCAACAAAAAATGCAGGAGAAATGATCGATCAGCTGAACCTGTTTTATAACCGCGCCCGTCAGGCAAGTATCACTCAGGAGATCACGGAGATCGTTGCAGGCGCGGAGGGACTGTAAGACAGGCTTTGGACAGCATACTGCTGCGAACGGAGTGAACAGTAACGACAGCAATGTTTCGGATGATAACAAAAAATAGAGGAGATTCAATAAATGAGCGAGAAACACGTTGGCGAAGTTGTGCAGGTCATCGGTCCGGTTCTGGACATCCGCTTTGCGCACGATGAACTGCCGGCACTTCTCAATGCCATTGAAGTTGATAATAAAGGCGCAAAGCTGATCGTGGAAGTGGCTCAGCAGATAGGTGATAATACAGTCCGCTGTATTGCCATGAGTTCCACAGACGGTCTGGTGCGGGGGATGAAGGCCGTAGACACCGGAGGTCCTATAACCGTTCCGGTAGGAGAAGAATGTCTGGGCCGTGTGTTTAATCTTCTGGGCGAGCCGGTGGACAACCGTCCGGAACCGGAGATTAAGGAACGCTGGGCAATTCACCGTCCGGCTCCGTCCTACGAGGAGCAGACTCCGGCTACAGAGATACTGGAAACGGGAATCAAGGTAGTCGATCTGATCTGTCCTTATGCAAAAGGTGGAAAGATTGGCCTGTTCGGCGGCGCAGGTGTGGGAAAAACCGTTCTGATCATGGAGCTGATCCACAATGTTGCCACTGCTCACGGAGGACTTTCCGTATTTACAGGTGTTGGCGAGCGTACCCGTGAGGGAAACGACCTTTACAATGAAATGCAGGAAAGCGGAGTTATTGATAAAACAGCCCTGGTTTACGGACAGATGAACGAACCGCCGGGAGCCCGTATGCGTGTAGGTCTTTCCGGGCTTACCATGGCAGAGTATTTCCGTGATGTAAAAAATCAGGACGTACTTTTGTTCATTGATAATATTTTCCGTTTTACCCAGGCCGGATCAGAGGTTTCCGCCCTGCTTGGACGTATGCCGTCAGCAGTAGGCTATCAGCCTACACTGGCTACTGAAATGGGCGCTTTGCAGGAGCGTATTACATCTACCCGCAAAGGTTCCATTACTTCCGTACAGGCTGTTTACGTGCCTGCGGATGACCTGACAGACCCGGCTCCGGCAACCACGTTCTCTCATCTGGATGCGACTACAGTACTTTCCCGTGATATTGCCAGTCAGGGTATTTATCCGGCAGTAGATCCGCTGGAATCCAGCAGCCGTATTCTTTCACCGGAGGTGGTGGGAACAGAACATTATGAAATTGCCCGCCGCGTACAGCAGGTTCTTCAGCGATATAAAGAACTTCAGGATATTATCGCTATCATGGGTATGGATGAGCTTTCCGAGGAAGACAAGCTCTCTGTAAACCGCGCGCGAAAAATCCAGAGATTCCTGTCTCAGAGTTTCTCTGTGGCAGAACAGTTTACCGGTATGCCCGGACAGTATGTTCCTCTGAAGGAAACCCTGAGAGGATTCAGAATGATCCTGGACGGAGACTGTGATGATGTTCCGGAAAGCTGTTTCCTGTTCTCCGGTACTATTGACGAAGTTTTTGAAAAAGCAAAGAAACAGTAAAGGAGGCCGTTTATGAGCACCTTTCCATTGCAGATCGGAACACCGGATGGTCTTTTGTTTGAGGGAGATGTGGCCCGTGTCGTGTGCAGAAGCATTACAGGTGATCTGGCAATTCTTGCCGGGCACTGTAATTTCTGTACAGCTCTTGGCATGGGAGAAGCCCATGTAGTCATGGAGGACGGCACCAGACGGGAGGCAGCCTGCATTGGCGGGATGCTTTCTGTGATAGACGGTAAGTGCAGTCTTCTGGCAACTACATGGGAGTGGAAGGAAGATATTGACAAAGCCAGAGCAGATGCGGCAAAGACCCGGGCAGAGGCAGTACTGGAGCGTACAGGCCTGACTGATCAGGAGTATAAAAACGCAAAGGCAAAACTTCAAAGGGCCCTGGTGCGGCTCAGCGTCAGGCAGTAATAAAGAAATCAGGGGGATATCAGGGAGTAATAAATACAGGTTCTGATAAAAAAGAATTATCTTAAATCATATTATGCCATAACGGAGCAAAATGAGCTGCCGCATCGATCAGAGATGCGGCAGCTGTGCGTTCCATTTCTTTTTCTATTTCGCTTAAAAATATGGAAAAAAATGTTGACAGAACATAAAGTGTATAGTACAATTACCTGTCTTTCGGAGTTGAGTTAAAAAAGTAGTGCTAAGCCACGGATTAAAACCTATGGCTTAGCATTTT